>Ga0222662_1000032_pt1 | contig 125938 bp, 91 predicted proteins | sample AntAcemetagen600_FD_179821 | JGI IMG/M metagenome (GOLD analysis project Ga0222662, IMG submission 179821) | Saline water microbial communities from Ace Lake, Antarctica - #600 | ecosystem: Environmental > Aquatic > Non-marine Saline and Alkaline > Saline | place: Antarctica: Ace Lake... | reverse complement strand
GACCCGACTGACTCCGAGGCGCGATGAGAGAGTGTGCCGTGGCACACGATTGAAGAGCAACGACGGAGCCAGGTGGGCCGGTCCGCGGGGCGACCGACGCAATTCGCCCACCCCTGCTAGAGCCAGCCAGCACCCTGCTAGAACGCGTCGGGGCCGGGCGTGATGAGGCTCGAGTCCGGCAGCTCCAGGGGATATAGGAACCCTGACGGCCAGGTCGTGTTCTCGGCGCTTCGCGCCTCTTCGGCGGTCAGGTCGTCCGCGTTTGCGTTCCACCACCGCACTGCGTCTTCGTTGGCCTCCGCGGCTTCGTTGAGCAGCTCCCAGGTCTGGGAGAAGTCGTCCGTCATCTGAGGCGCGAAGTCGGGGCCGAGCAGGTTGGTCATCAACGCGACGCGCTGCTCCCGGACCCAGTCGGCATCGAGCACGGCCACGTTGGCCTCGCCTTCGAAGAGCAGTCCCCGGTTGTTCTTGTTGGCCGAGCCCACGGACAGGTAGCGGTCGTCCACGATGACGAGCTTGCTGTGCACACTGTGCTGGACGAGAAACGGCTCAACCCCGGCCGTAAACCAGCCATCGTCCGGCGCCCAGTCGAAGCTCTTCGTGGTGAAGGTCACGTACTGATCGGGCACCTGCTCGCGGAACAGCTCGTCGGTGAGCTTTGTCCACCAGGCCGACGGATCCAGTGTGGAGATGGGGCTGGTCACCACCACCAGCTTGAGCTGGGGCCGGGCGAGCAGCGTCTCGAGAAGGATCTCGTTCAGGAGCGGCGCGCGCCAGTACTGATCTTCGACGTAGACATACTCCTGGGCCTGGGCGAGGGCTTTGCGCAGGCTCTCGACGATGGAGCGCTCGGGTGAGGGGATGGGCAGGGTGACCTGGAACTGCGCCTCGACGCCGCTGAAGCTCTTGTTGGCCGGCGACGGCGGCGTCCACGGTGTGTTGAACTCGGTGTAGGGCTCGCCAGCCGAGATGGCCTGGTCCCATCGCTGGGACAGCACGGTGTCCACGTCCGCCACCAGAGGTCCCTCGATGCGGAGGCCGTAGTCCTTGCGGGGGGAGAGGTCGGGCTCGTCCTCGAGCTCGAGCACCTCGATGCGGTCCTCCACATCAGAGTCGAAGTTCATTCGCCGGGGCTCGAACACGCCGTGCTCCGTGGTGTCCCAGTCGGTTGCCTTGACGTTCATCCCCGACACGAACGCGATCTCACCATCGATGGTCAGCATCTTCTGGTGGTAGCTGGCGATGGCGACGTCGAACCTCGCGTCGTCTGCGGGCTCGGGCAGATCCAGGAAGGTGCGAGTGGCGAACTGCGGCTGCGCCGCCACTCGGTCTACGAGCCACCAGAGCACCGGCTCGGGCTCGTAGTCGTCGAACAGCGGAACCTCGGTGGGGTTGCCCTGGAGCGCGACCTCGAATCCGTCGCCAGCGGTCTCCGCTTTGTCGATGAGCTCACTATCCACCGTCACCCAGTCGGCCCAGCCGAAGCAGTCGTCGTCGCAGAACCGGGAGACGAGCACCTTGACGTCGAGGAACGAGGCCGCCTCGAGCATGCCGAGCACGGTCTGCGGGTAGCGCTGCTCCTCGGTCATGAGCCAGTGCTCGCCGGGGCGGAGCAGCTCGAAGTCCGACTCCCACCACCAGGTCGCCAGGTGCAGGTTGTCGGTGGCGTTGAGCAAGTCTGCGTGCACGCGCTCGTACATCTCTTCGCCGCTGAGGAACAGGTCGATCTCGTTGCCGGTGCGAGGGGGGCGCGGCGCCGACGCCGCGTACCAGGCGTGGTCCAGGCCCACGTAGAGCGTATTGACCCGGCACGCCGCGTCGTAGCCGGGCAGTGCGCGGTCGTCCCACGAGGCGGCGGCTCGCGCTGTGCCCGTCACCTGCACATCCACGAAGCGCCCGCCGACGATGCGACCGGTCACCGTTGTAGGCAGGTAGTCCGGCGCCGAGTAGGTGATCGAGAACGGGCCGTCCTCGTGGGCGGCGAGCTCCTCGAAGGGCTCGGGGCCCGTCGGTGACTGGCTCTCGTTCAGGTCGTCGCCGCAGTCCAGGAACACCTCGAAGGGCCCGCCCGCGCCGGCAAAGGAGTCGAGCACCAGGAAGTAGGTCTCCCCGGCGCGCGCCTGGAACGTCACGTCGTTGAACCCTCGCTCGATGACGTCCTCGGCGCGGCAGGAGTCCCCGTTCCCCGCAAGCACAAACAGGTCTTGGTTGGCCACCAGCGGCCGGGGATCCACGAGCTCCCACGTGATGGGCCCGTCGGCGCCAGCCCGGAACGCATAGGCCGCCTCGCGGCCGGCGTAGGCTCCGACGCCCACTCGCCAGCCGTCGATGTTCTCGGTGGTTCCGGCGTCTGCGCTGTTGTCGCCGACGACGCTGCGGCCGCACTGAAGCCAGGCCTGCGGGGCGCAGTCAGCTTCCAGGGGAGTGAGGGTGGCGGATGCATCGTCGTCCGCACCGACGCCGCTCAGCGGTCGGCCCCAGATGTCCACGAGCTCGATCTCCGCCAGCTCTTCGCCCGCACACGTCAGAGCGGGGGGCGGGGTCTCATCGTCGTCGTCATCGCTGGGGTTTCCGGGCTGAAGGCCGGCGCCTTCGCCCGAGCCGCCGCCGTTGGAGCCGGACCCGTCCTTGGCACAGCCGGGCGCTGCGGAGAGCAACCCCGCCAGGACGAGCACCAAGACGGTGGAGGGGAAAAGGCAGGGTTCGTTGCGGGCCATGACGTCAAGTAGCTGCGGCGTGATCGTCCGTCAATCCAAACACCGCGCGCTTCCTTCTTGCCGCTCACGCCGGCGGATCAGCCCGAGACTCACCAGGCACACCAGCCACCACCACGAGGGCATCCGGTCGCCGGACACCGCGCATCCCCAAGCGGGGTCGGCGGCGACGGCGTACCGCGGCTCTGCCCAGTCCGAGCGGCCGCCCACCTCGTCACGAGCCCGCACGGTCCAGTAGTAGCCACCGGCGAGCTCCGTGGTCACCTCGAACTCGCGCGTGGCGCTGTTCACGGCCGCGACGCCGGACAGGTCCCGGGTGGGTCCCACGGCGAACTCGTAGGTGACCACATCGCCCTCGGGGTCCGAGACGTTGCCAACCACGAGCGTCGGATGGGCGGTCGTCACCTCGTTGGGCTGGGGGCGGATGAGCTCGGGGACCGCAGGGGCCGCGTTGTCGCCGCGCACGAAGAACGAGATGATCTCGGGTTCCGAGCTGAGGCCCTCCGCATCCACCGCGGTCGCTCGCGCGTGCCAGACCCGATCTTCTGCGAGGAAGTCCGCGGTGCCCTTGAGGTCCACCGAGACTTCGTCTTTCGCGCTGGCCTGGGGCTCGAACACGAGCAGGTCCGCCGTGTTGAAGCTCGGCGATGAGTCGAGCTCGAGCGTGTGGGTCACCGGCCCGCCTTCGGGGTCCTCCGAGCTCGTCAACCGAAACACCGGCTGGGTGGTGGCGAGATCGTCGTCGAGCAGCGGCGTGATGAACACGGGGGCCGACGGCTCCTCGTTGTCCGTCTTGTAGCCGAACAGCACCCGCTCGGTGAACTCGCTCGTCTCCCCCGCCAGATTGCGGGCGCGCACCTGCCACGAGTACATCGTGTCCTCTTCCAGCGGCGCGGTGATCAACCACGTCTCGTCCGCGCCCTCCCCGTTGGCCACCACGATCCCCGAGGTGATGAGCGTCACGCCGGTGGGAGTTCTGATCTCGACGTCGTAGTTGAGCAGCGGCCCGTCAGGGCTCTCCGAGCCGGTCCACGCAAGCGTCTCTTCGCCGGCGTCCATGGTCTGCCCGAGCAGGGGGAACACCGGTGTAGGAAGGGTCGGCTGGGCCTGGGCGGGCAGCGCCAGAGCGCACAACGCCCCCAGGAATACGAGTCGTGATTGAGTCATGAGGACCGAGCGTACCCCGGCCTCGCCGGCCTCGCACCGTCAGGCCCTGACGTCCACCCGGACCGTCCCGACCAGTGTGCGCAGCGCCTGCTGGACCGTCTCGGTCCGCTCCGCGCGCACGACCGCCCAGTGGTAGTGCAGGGACGTCACCTGGAAGTCCGGGCAGGCGTTCGCGAAGTCGATGGGGTACCAGGTGCCGTCCTTGTGCAGGGACTCGCACGAGTTGAACTCCCACCCGAAGAACGCGTTGATGGTGAGCATCTGGTCCCGGAGCAGCGCGTGCTCCTCGCCGTCCGCGAAGTGGAAGTCGACGAGGTAGCGGGCGTGCAGCGGCGCCGCGGGGTCGTAGCGGATGAGCTCCACCTGGGGCCCGACTCCGATGGTGCGCACGAAGCGGTCGAACGGCTCGATGGACTCCTGCAGGTGCATCAGCGTGGCGCCGGACTCGTCGTACATCGCGCGCAGCTGCGCCTCGTCCTTGATGCGGGTCACGCCGCGCCAGCCCCCGCCGTCGTACGGCTTGATGAACAGCGGGTAGCCGAGGTCCGCGCCGATTTTTCCGAGATCGAACAGCTTCGCGTATCGGTCCAGGGTGGGCTTGAGGTCCGCGGACGGCACGTGGGCCTTGGGCGGCAGCATCACGGTGCGCGGCACGGGCAGGCCGAGGCGCATCATCGCGGCGTAGGTGGTGTGCTTCTCCATGGACTGGATGGTCCACGGGTTGTTGAGCACGTAGAGCCCGTCGAGCAGGACGGCCTTCTTGATCCACTCGCGGCTCGTGTGGAACCAGTGGGTGAGGCGGTCGAGCACCACGTCGTACCGGCAGGGCTGCTGAAGGTCGAAGGGCTCGACGGTCACCCGGTCGACCGTGAAGTCCACGATGTCGTCGCCGAGGGCGAGCTCCAGCTTCAGGTCACGCAGGATCGCCTCGAACGCCCCGGGCCAGCAGAGGTCTGCGCCCAGGGAGAGGCCGATCTGTCGGGTCGCTCGTGCCATCGAATAGCTCCTACTCGTAGACCATCCACAGAGGACCGGGAAACAGCCAGGTCAGCCCTTCCCGCAATCGATCACGCCAATTCTCCCAGTTGTGGCCGTCCCGCGCTTCGACGTACCGCACCTCCATCCCCGTGCCCCGCAGCAACGGCACCATGGACCGGTTCTCGTAGATCAGGGTCTCGTACGTGCCGCAGGACTGAAATACCTTGCCGCTGGGCACGCCGGGCTCTTCGCGAAACGCGTTGACGAAGGTCACCACGGGATCGAACGCGGGACCGCGCTTGTGCTCGCCCAGATCGGTGAACGCGAAGCTGCCGCTCTGCACCAGCAGTCGCCCGAACACGCCGGGGCGCCGCCACGCCGTGCTCAGGCACGCCACCGCGCCGAAGCTCGCCCCCATCAGGCAGCGCGTCGCCGGCTGCCCGTAGGTGGGGTAGCGCTCCTCGACCCAGGGCAGCAGCTGATCGGCGACAAACGCGATGTGCCGGGGATCGTCGGGGTACTCGGCGAGGCGGTCACCGGGGTGGAGCAGCACGGCGATGAGCGGCGCCATCTCTCCGCGGTGGATGAGGTTGTCGAGGATGGTCTTGAGGGCGGCGAAGCGCAGGTAGTCCCCGCCGTCGTGCACGAACAGCACGGGGTAGCGGCGGGTGCGCCGGAATCGGGCGGGGAGATAGACCGTGACGTGGCGGGGCTCGCCGAACGGGGTCTCGGCCAGGGTGTGGTCTTCCAGGGTGCCGGGGCGGGCCTCGGGATCTGGCTCGATCCACCCGGGGACCTCGTAGCCGTCGGCCTGGCAGACCGAGTTCCCTCCGAAGGGATCCCGGGCGATGCTGGGGTTCCACGGGTCCACGATCCAGTCGTGATGGTCGCCGCGGACGATGTCGAACTTGTATTCGAGGCGTGACCCTGTGGGGAGCTCGATGGTGCAGGCCCACAGATCGGTGCCGCCGACGCGGTGCATCGGCATGGACGACGGCAGGCCGAACACGAAGTGGCGCAGGTTCACGGCGTCGGCGTGGCCGCGCCACACAAACGTGCAGTGGGGGCCCTCGATGATCGGGAAGGTGTGGGCGGCGACAAAGCCGGCGACCCGCCCCGGATTCAGGTGGGGGGTATGGCGCAGCTTGTGGATGGCGAGGGGCGACGGGCTCACGCTGCCTCCTCGACGGTGCCGTCCGCGCTGAGGCGACGGGCAGGGGAGGTGGGCTCTCCCGAGGACACGGCCAAGGAGTCCCCTTCGTCCAGCGGCACACAGGCGGCCGGCGCAAAGCGGCGGGCCATCAGGGCCACGCGGGCGGGATTGGACAGGCTGAGGCGCCGCTTGCTGTGGGGGAGCAGGACGAGTCCCTGTGCGATGCCGAGGCCGGGTCCGAACACTTCGGCGTCGCCGGCGCCCTGGGGAGGGTTGTCGTGAAACAGCACCACCCGGTCGCACAGCGCCATCGCCCCGGCGGACCACGCGAACAGGCGCTGGCCCGCGAGCAGATCGGCCATGCCGAACACCTGCAAGCGGTTGAGGAGCACCGCGATGTGCCCGCCGGCGAGCACGACGCCCGCGCAGCCCTGCACGATCTCTCCCAGCTCCCCGCGATGCTGCGCCACGACTGGTCGCTCGCCAGGCTGCACAGCCGCCTCGAAGTCGCCGAGGATCTGGCGCACCCGGGACAGGTGGTGGGCGTCGAGCGACTGGACCATGGCGATGGCGTCGGCCCGCTCGGGATCGAGCAGATCGGCAGAGCCGTCACGGCGGAGCAGGGCCCGGGCGGACTTCATCACCGGTGACAGGCGCTCCCGGTAGACGACCTGGAGCTGGCGCAGGCGGTCCTGGCGGGCCCGATGCAGGGCAAAGTAGTCGGGATCGGCGGCGAGCACTTGCTCCCACCGGGCGTACAGGCGCAGGTTGATCACGCCCGGCGGCAGCTCAGCTCGGAGCTCGTCGTCCTCGTCTTCGCGCTCTTGCCAACCGGCCGTCACGACGGCGAACGAACGGTCCCCCAACCCCGCAGACGCCACGTGGGTGGATATGGTGGGCCGAAGCCGCTGGGGGCCCAAGATCGTGACCTCGGTCAAGCTCGCTCCCTGGAGAGATCGTCATGCATGTGCTCTTCGTCGCTCCTGAGTTCCCGCACTATCAGCGCCAGTTCGTGCGCGGTCTGCACGAGGTGGGAGCGCAGGTCACCGGCATCGGTGAGCGCCCGTTCGAGGCCCTGGGAGAGACGGCACAGTGGCTGCACGACTACATCCGAGTCCCCAACGTCTGCCATGTTCCGTCCCTGACTGAGGCCGTCAAGCTCGCGCAGTCAAAATCGTGGGTGGATCGGCTCGAGGCCACCATCGAGGCGCACATCATGGCCGCAGCGGAGGTCCGCGAGGCGCGGGGGATCCCGGGGCTCACCCAGCGGCAGGCGCTGCTGTGCCGCGACAAGCCGACCATGAAGGAGTTCCTGCGCAAGGCCGGGGTGCCGTGCGCCCAGTCCACCGGTGCATCGAGCGCCGCGGAGGTGGCTGACTTTGTGGCCGCGGTGGGCTACCCCATCATCCTCAAGCCCCGCGACGGCGCGGGGGCTGCGGGCACCTTCCGGGTGGATGACGACGAGGGCCTCGCGGCTGCGATGGCAGCCAGCGGCGTGCTCGATGGGCGCTCAGTGGCGGTGGAGGAGTACATCGAGGGGCACGAGGGCTTCTACGACACCATCACGGTGCAGGGGCGGGTGGAGGCTGCGTTTGTCAGCCACTACTTCCCCAACGTGCTGCCCGCGATGCGCACTCGGTGGATCAGCCCCCAGGTGATCAGCACCAACCGGCTGGGCGAGCCGGCGTACGAGGAGCTGCACCGCATGGGTGAGGCTGTGGTGGCGGCGCTGGGGCTGGACACGTGCGCGACGCACATGGAGTGGTTCTTTGGCCCCAAGGGGCTCAAGTTCAGCGAGATCGGCGCCCGGCCTCCTGGCGTGGGGCAGTGGGATCTGTACGCGGCGGGCAACGACATCGACATCTATCGGGAGTGGGCGCACGGGCTGGTGCACGGGCGGCTCGAGAACGCGCCTTCGCGGCGCTTTGCGGCCGGCATCATCAACCTGCGGCCGGACCGTGACGGGCACATCGCGGGGTATGAGGGGGTGCAGGCCATGCATGAGCGCTACGGCGAGTTCGTCATCGACTCGCACTTGCCGCCGCCGGGCACGCCGACCCAGCCGGTGGACGCTGGCTTCATGGCCAATGCGTGGGTGCGGATGCGGCACCCCAACTACGACACGCTGCGGGCGATGCTCGATGATGTGGGCCGCACGCTGAAGGTGAGGGCGTCGTGAAGGTCGCGTTCCTGTCGCCGTCGTATCCGCCGGAGCAGCGGGGGTTCACGCGAGGGCTCGCCGCGGTGGGCGCCACGGTCCTCGGGATCGGCGATGGGCCCGAGGGCGGGGTGGACGCGGAGACGCGGCGCTACCTGTCGGGGTGGCTGCAGGTCCCGCATCTGTTCGACGAGGCGCGGGCGACCGCGACCTTGGTGGAGAAACTCGGCGGGCTGGGGCTCGACCGGGTCATCACCAACTGGGAGCCGCTGGTGTTGCTCGCCGCTGGGGTGAACGACGCGCTGGGGCTGGGCGGGATGAGCCGGGACGTCGCGCTGGGGTTTCGGGACAAGCAGGTGATGAAGGAGCGGCTGGCTGCGGGTGGGGTCCGGGTGCCGCGCAGCCGGCGGGTGGCGACGTCGCAAGAGGCGTGGGCGGCGGCGGAGGAGGTGGGCTACCCGCTCATCCTCAAGCCCATCGCGGGGGCGGGGTCCGCCGACACGTTCCGGTGTGATGACGCGGCCTCGCTGGAGGCGGCGCTGGCCAAGACCCAGCATGTGCGGGAGGCGAGCGTCGAGGAGTTCATCGAGGGCGAAGAGTTCACCTACGACACCGTGTGTACGGCGGGGCGGATTCGCTTCGACTCGGTGGCCCAGTACTTCCCGCGGCCGCTGGTGTTCCGCTCGGAGCAGTGGATCAGCCCGGCGCAGATCGTGCTGCGGGATCCGCACGCGGTGCCGGATCTGGCGGGCGGCATCGCGATGGGCAAGCGGGTGCTCGACGTGCTCGGGATGACCTCGGGGTTCACCCACATGGAGTGGTACCGCACAGCGAGCGGCGAGGCGGTGTTCGGCGAGGTGGCGTGCCGCAACGGCGGTGGGCACTTCGTGGACATGCACAACCTGGCCAACGACATGGACTTGTTCGTGGAGTGGGCGCGGGCGGTGTGTTGGGAGTCGTTCGAGGGCACAGCGCAGCGGCGCTACCACGTGGCGATGGTGTTCAAGCGCGCCCTGGGCGAGGGCCGCATCACGGGCGTGCAAGGGCTGGAGCGTCTGCGCGCAGCGTGTGGTCCGTGGCTGGTGGGCGAGAGCCTTCTCCCGGTGGGCACGCCCCGGCGGGACTGGACCCAGACCCTGCTGGGCGATGGGTTCGTCACCATCCGCCACCCCGAGCTCGCCGCCCTGCGCGAGATGATGCAGGTCGCAGTGCGGGAGCTCAGGATGTTCGCGGGGTAGGGGAGGGGCGCGGACCTTCAGGGGCAGAGGACCTCGCCCGACCAGCTCCGCTGCGCACCGGCGGCGTCCGTGGCCAACACGGTGATGCCGTGTCCGCCTGCGCCGAAGCCCAGCGCGATGGTGAACGCCGAGTCCTGGACCTCGAACCCACCCGATGCGGGGGCGTTGCCGTAGACCGGGCCCGCGATGACGGCGCCGTCGGCCCAGACCTCGAGCGCCACCGTGTCGGGGCCGTGGTCGATGACCTCGCCGGACACCGCGGCACAGGACAGGGCCATGGCGCCCAGCGACGGGGCGCGGTTCGTGGCGTGACCGATGTACGACGCTCCGCCGGAGTAGTTGCCCGCCCCCCACAGTGGGTCCTGGACCTCGCCGGTCGTGGGGTCTTCTGGGAGCGCCACCGAGGTCCCGTAGAACATCTGGTAGTCGGTCCCGTCCCAGTACACGCCGCGACCCGTCACGCTCTCGCTGTCGAATCGGCCGAGGGCGGTCGTGGCTTCGAAGACTGGGTTGCCGGGGTAGCTCGACCAGCTGTCCGCGTCTGCGATGTCGCCTTGCAGGTAGCCGATGGATTCGGAGCCACCGGTGTACCAAACCTCCAACTCGTATCCGAACAAGCCGCCGGGCGCGCTGTGCTCCATGACGAAGGCCTGCTGGGTGTTGTCGTCGTCCCAGCCGCCGTCGGTGCCCTCCAGGTAGATGTCGGGGTCTCCGTCCTCGTCGGCGTCGGTCTTGACCCAGTCGCCCGCGCCGCAGTCGGTGACGACCACGTCGCAGCTGGCGTGCATGATCACGAACTCGTTGGGGCTCCCGTAGCGGCCGGTGTACCAAACGTGCAGACGCTGCTCGGTGTCGTCGTACCAGAGCGCGGGGTTGAGGACGCGCTCGTTGTCGCCGGCGGTCGCGCTGGCGCTGACGTCGAGGATGGCGCCTGCGAGCGCGGCGCCGCCGAGGTCCTCTCGCTGGAAGGGCGCGTCCGCGACGCCATCGCCATCGGAGTCCTGTCCGCTCGCCAGGTTGGCGGTCGCGATGCCCACGCGCCGCGCGGACGAGTCGTCGTCGAGCGCGTGGTAGGCCATGACGTAGCCCTGCACCTTTCCGGGCACGTAGGCGACGGACGGGTGGCTGACCTTGCGGCCGTCCCATGCTCCGGGCGTCGGGTCCTCGCTGAGAATCGGGCCCTGCAGGGCGCTCCACTGCTCTCCGCTGCTCGTGCGGGTCGCGAAGCCGATCTGGTGGAACGTCGGGTCGTGGTTGCCTCGGAAGTACAGGTATTGACCGCCGGTCTGGGGGTCTTCGAAGAACGTCGGCAGGTTCACCCTCGCCCGGGCCCAGCTCCCTTCTGCGCCGGGGGCCACCGCGGGGAGGCACTCCCGTTGCCAGCCCGAGGTGTAGGTCGCGTCGGGGAAGACATGCGCGTCGCCGTCGTCGCAGTCCACGCCGCCGCAGGCGGAGGCAACAAAGCCATCTCCATCGACGTCGGAGTCGATCACCGCGGGGTCTTCGATGTCGACCAGCCCATCGCAGTTGTCGTCGATGGCGTTGCAGACCTCCGGCGCTCCTGGGAACACCGCTGCGTCTGCGTCGTCGCAGTCGTCCTGGGCGACGACGCCATCCCCGTCGCCGTCCACCGGGGGAGGGGGGTCGGTCGGACCGCCGCCCATGCAGGGGGCGACGAGGCTCCAAAGCAGCGCCAGGAAGGCGGCGAACGAGTTGTTGGTTCCGGTTGGCATGAGATTCCCCTTCAGAATGTGTGCGGACCTCCGAGCCGCATGTTTCGTGCCAAGGGGTGAAAGGCTTCCGCGCGTTGGATCGGCGGCCTGGGGACCGGGGGTTTGCCCGGCGCGGACAGTGTTCGCGGACGTCCGGGGGTGTGGCGTCGTCATGGCGCGGAGGTGCGGAGTGAAGCTGGGTCTCAGCGCTCAGCCGACCTGCATCACCGCCCCCCTTGCGCATCGCGACGATCAACCAATACTGCGTCCCATGAATCCAGACATCCAAGGCGAAGCGGCGCGGCTGGGCCAGGACCTCGAGGACCTCGTCGAAGAGATCGATCTGGCCTCTGATGAGGACGCCAGCGCCGACGAGATTCGAGAGACCAGGTCGCTCGCGGCCGGGGTCCTCGGCCGCTACCACGACCTGTTGGCTCGGGTCGACGGGGACGACAAGACCCAGGTCCAGCGGTCCATCGGCCTCAAGGTCGCCAAGATCGAAGGCCTGCTCACGCGGCTCCCGAGCGCCTGACAGCCGTTCGGATCGCATGCCACTGACGCCGCTTGTTGCGCTGGATGTCGAAGAGCTTCGGCAGGTCTCTGCTGGGACGCTGAGCCACTACGACCAGGCGGCCCAGTCCTTCTGGCTGGGCACGCGTGACCACGACGTGAGTCAGAACGTCGACGCGCTCCTGCGCAACCTCCCCGAGCCGGGCCCTGCGGCGATCCTCGACTTCGGGTGCGGACCTGGGCGAGACCTGATCACGTTTCGCGACCTCGGACACGAGGCCATCGGATTGGACGGGTCCGAGAGATTCGTGGCGATGGCGCGAGAGCACTCCGGGTGCGAGGTCCTACACCAGGACTTCCTGAACCTGGCGCTCCCCGCCGAGCGTTTTGACGGGGTCTTCGCCAACGCGACGCTCTTCCACGTGCCCAGCCAGGAGCTCGGCCAGGTGCTCGACGCGCTTTGGGGTGGGCTGAAGTCGGGCGGAGTCCTCTTCTCCTCCAACCCGCACGGCCCCAACCGCGAAGGCTGGTCCGGGGACCGGTACGCCTGCTACCTGGACCTTCCGACCTGGCAGGGGGTCATGGCCGACGCGGGCTTTGCCCTGGTCGAGCACTACTACCGACCGACGGGCAAGCCGCGACATCTGCAGCCCTGGCTGGCGTCGGTGTGGCGGAAGGGGAGGGGTTGAGGGGGACCGCGGTGAACGGCAGATCAGTCTCGTCGCCGGGCGACGCCCAGAAGTAGGAATCCGAGGATGGCGCTGCCGGGGCCGCCGCCGAGCGTCACGCCGCACCCTCGTCCACATCCCGTCTGCACGATTGCGGCGCTGTCATCATCGTCACCTCCAGCCGTCATGCTGTCGTCGTCATCGCTATTGGTGGCGCTGTCATCGTCGTCTGGGCCGGCCGTGCTGTCGTCGTCGTCTCCGGGTCCCGTGCTGTCATCGTCATCACCAGCGGGGAGCTCTGGGCAGTCCCCGACACCTGGGGGCCAGCAGCTACCCGGCGGGCAGACGTAACAGGCTTCTCCAGCAGGATCGCACCAGGGTCCCGAGTAGCCGTCCAGAGCGGGTAGGACGGGAAACACAGACGCGTCCAGATTGTCGCAGTCGACGAGGTCGGTGAATCCGTCCCCGTCGAGCTTCTCAACGTTGTCCGAGGGGAGCTCGGTCGTCCCGCAGAGCCACCCTTCGGGCCCCACGGTCCACTCGTTCGGATCAGTGGACTCGAGCATCGTCGATGCCCAGGGCCAGGGTGCTGAGGCAGCGAGGGCCGAGGGGGCGGCGAGGTGGTAGGCCGTTCCGCCCAGCAGGGTGCAGCCACGAAACCCGTCGGAGCAGTTGACGCCGTTCTCAGGACAAAGCCTGGTGCTGCGGGCGCAGTCATCTTCTGACAGAACGGTGGCTGCCGACTCGAAGACGGGGGTGTCGAGGTCGAGGCTGGGACCGTAGAGCCCGGGCGGGGTCGTGAGCAGCCACTGACTCTCGTCCTCGAACGCGTCGAGCGTCATCTCACCAAAGTCGAAGGTCGAGCCGAGCTCGTTGAAGGGCGTGCCGAGAAGCAGGTTTCGAGCGGTGTGGAGAGAGCAGTTCCCGCCCGGCTCGGCCGAGATCACCGGCGCGTTGCTCGCGCTGACGACGTTGTGGAGAAAGAACAGCTGTGAGCCGAAATGCCCGGCTCCGAAGCGGACATGCGCCGCCAGGGAGCCCAGTTCGTTGTCGACGAAGAAGGTCCGGTAGACCCGGTGGCTGTCGGCGACGCCGGGGTGCGGACCAAGCAGGATCAGGGGTTGGTCTGAGGGGGAGCCGGACGCGACGGGGGCGGCTCGGTTCGCGAACGAGAACCCCTGCGATGCGGTCGGGAGGCAGATGTCCGGTCCACCAACGATCGGGAGCATCGGCTGGGTCACGGCGGATGGGCTCCCGGAGCCTGTCGTCAGCAGTCGATTCTCTGCGAACTCGGAGTCCGCGATGATCTGCTTGAGCGGCCCGCCAGCCGAGAGCGGCTGAACTTCGACGAGCGGTGCGTCGTAGACCACGTTCGAGCCGACATGGGTGCGGTGGAGACTGATCTGCCCTGCTGCGTACAGGAGCGCGCTCGCTGATACCACCGAGCCGAATAGCACCGTGTCCTGTGTGAGGACTTGTCCGCCGACGATGGTGCTTTGGAGGATGGACTCGTTTGACGACGAGAACCCGCTGATCACGCTGTTCACCGTCCAGAGTGAGATGGAGCCCGCCATCGCCGAACCGGTTCCTGCGTCGAGGAGCGAGCGGTCGAGGATGAGCGTTCCCTCCAGTGCGGACGGAGCACTTCCGGTCATTGCCGTGCCCCCCCCTCTCACGATGCTAAGAACAAGCGCCCCGAAGCCCTTCTGAACATCGAGCACCGGCCGGGTTCTGCCGCAATCGGCGGTGTCAGTACGCAGACCGATGACTTCGAACTGCGTGTCACCGTTGGCCTCGCCCACGACCGTGATGCCGGCGCTACTGGCTCCCTGCCCGTCGTCGCACCAGTTCGTACCGACGGCGGAGCCTATGAACTGCACACCAACGTAGGTCCCCAGCGCTCCGCTGCTGTTCTCGATCACGAACGACTCGGTGTGTGGGGTCGCCGGGGTAGCGACGCAGATTGTATGGGCTGGTGGGTCGGAAGGGTCGGGATCGGGCGCCACAGCGGCGGCGGCGAGGGCATCGGAAATGGTCGAGAACGTACCTGTGCAGGGCATAGGGGCGTTGCAGGCGATCCAGTCGGTCGTCGTTCCCGCTGGGTCCACGCACCATGCTTGGTCGACAAGGCCGAAAGGCGGATCGGCGGCGGCAATCGTCGGCCCAGCGAGGTGGATGATGAGGCCGAGTGAGCAGAGTCCAAGGGCCGCCCTGTAGCATCGGCCCATGCGCGGGCTCCCGATTCGCCGGCTCCTGATGTGCTTGCTTCCGCTTCTGACTTGCGCGTTCCGGCTCACGGATGTCCCCCTACATCTCCACGATGCTGAAGATAGCTGGGTGGGGGAGGTCGGGTATTTCCTGGCGAATGGGGGAGCTTCGCTCTTCCTGGAGTACCAGGTGGACCTCTACCGCGGTTCGGGGATGGTGGACGGCCTCCTTGCGATGCTCGGCGCCTTGGTACTGGGAGACCACTTCCTTGCCTGGCGCGGGGTTGGGTTGGCCTATCTGCTCGGAATCTCCGTCCTGGGGGACGGGCTCCTTCGGCGCGCAGGAGACGATCGAGCTGCCGGACTGTTTCTGGCCCTCCTCGCCAGCGCCCCCTTCGTGTTGAGGGACGGCGTCGTGGCGATGGTCGGCTCCCACTCGAGCACCATCTTCTGGGCGCTCCTGAGCGTGGAACTCGCGACACGACGGACGCTGGCTCCGGCGCGGGCCGCTTTCTTTTCCGGGGCGCTGCTGGGCTTCGCCGTTTGGTACACGCGGACGGCAGTGGTGTTCGTGCCGCTGGTCGGCTGGCTTGCAGTCGTCCGTCCGGGGGGCTCGCGTACCCAGCAGACTGGCTGGTTCATCGGCGGCCTCGCCGTGTTCCCGGTGCTCTGCGTGGCGCAGGCATTGGCGGTATTGAGCTCGTCCCGGGCGGAGGCGGGATTCGGGTTTCCCCGGTTGCTAGGCGAGATTGTCTGGACGATCAAGCAGTCGGCCATCTCGGATGCCGGGCTTCTCCGCAAGCTGCCGGATGTGGTGGGCATGTCGTTCGCTGATCGGCTCTTCGCGCTCCCCAGGGGCCTCGCGTGGCTGAGCGGCTGGCAGGGGGTGAGCGAGGCGGCGGGGTACCTCTGGTCCGCAGCGTTGGCGATCGGAGTGCCACTCGCTGCCACGATGGCGTACCGCCGCCCACGGGGAGGCGGCCTTCTGCTCGGACTCGCGGTTGCCCCTGTGTTTCCCATCGGGGCGTACCTCTTCTCGTCGCTACGAGTGGAAGAGAGCTTGTTCTTCGCTGGGATCCAGTGGGCTCCGGCGCCCACGGAGGTCCGTTACATCTCAGGGGGATTGGTTCTCCTCCTGTTGCCGCTTGCTCTGGTCCTGTCGACCGCATGGGACCGTCGGCAGGCCCTGGGGGCGGGCCTGGCGGGAGTGCTCGTCGGGTCGGGTTTGCTGATGCAACTGGCTCATCCGCGGAGTGAGGACGGCCCAGCGCTCGGGGAGATTCGTGCGTTCCGGGGCGGCGCCATCTACGGGCTGACCGCAGAGATGGCCCTGACAGCGGCGGGATCCATGGCGGATGGGTACGCGCGCGCCTCCCATCTGCGAATCGCGGGATTCAAGAGTCGCGAGGTTGGCGTGGCAGTGGACGCTGGAGGGGGCGCAATCGACGCTCCAACCTGGGTTCGGGGGGCCGACCGGCGGGTGTTCTTTGAGGGCGTTGGTCGCCGGCTTGGTGATCTCATGACGGAGGGGTTGTCGCTTCCCGCCGCCGTGGACGTGGTCCGTGAAGGGCCCGGTGACGCCGAGGAGTCGCTCTGGCGTGGACTTGGGGAGTCGCCGATGGGTCGCGGGGCGCTCGTTCAGCGATCGAATGGCTGTGCGGAGGTCCCCGAACTCTGCTGGACGGTCGCCGCAGCCTCCCTGGGAGAGACGAAGCCGTTCGAAGCACCGACAGGGGGGCAGCTGGTGGAGGGGACATCGGGTGCTGGGGCTACTCCACCGCACGACGAGTGGTTGTTTGGTCTCGGGTTTGCCTACGGCGAGGTGCACCCGTTCCCCGCCGAGGGGAGAGAGTTCCCGGCCGGCTGGAGCGCGAAGGAGAGAGAGTCGTTTGTTCGCGGCTGGCGCGCCGGGGGGCGGTTCCGGTTTCGGTAAGGCGAGAGCTCTTCGGGGCGCACCTCGCTGAACAGCCAACAAGGCACCAGATCCTTCAGTTCTGGACGCTTCTGAACTCTCGCTGCCCGAAGCGAGCGTCCAAACGCAGGACCGGGTCTACGGCACAACCAGTAACCAAAGGCCCGGTCCGGATGCTCTGAAACCTAGAGCCTGAAAGGCTCCCCGCAATAAAAACCGGCGTACAGCATGAGAAGAAATTGAACTCGTGAACGCTGGACGTCTCGACAGTGGGCGAGGGCCTGGGCGCCGGTTAAGGCGCCCGGCAGTCCGACTCTGCCGAGAGGGCCCGATCGAACGTGGCGAGGCTCTCGCAGCCTCCGTCCTTCGCCCGCTCCGCGATCAGGTAGTCCGCGAATCCGCCCCCGCCAGCCTGGAAGCGCCGGAGCGCGCGCAGGCACCGGTCGGCCGACTCGAAGGTGAGATGCTCGGCCTCGAACAACGCTGCGAGGGCCCCTCCGACGTCGGTGCGCGATAGGCGGTATCGGCCTTGGAGTACCCCGACGACTTCGGCCAAGACGACGTCTCCGACGAAGAAGGCGTGTCCCTCCTCGACCCCCCCTTGCAGCAGCGCGACCACCTGCGCGTGTTGGTCCGCGTCGTCCTCCACGAGCAGCCGGACCAGGACGTTCGTGTCCAGCCCGATCACTTCGTCGACCGCTCGAACTCGGCGACGACGGCGTCACCAATCACCCTGTCCATGTCCTCGACAGAGACACCGCTCACCTTCGACTTCAGCATCCCCGCCAACGAGAGGAGGTCTCGCGTGCGCGGGAACATCTCCACGACGCCGTCCGCCCGGACCAGGAAGTGGACCCGGTCGCCGGAACGGACCCCCAGGGTGTCGCGCACCGCCTTGGGGATCGTGATCTGGCCCTTCGAGGTGATCTTTGCGGACTCCACGCTTACCTCCTGAGTGATTCCCTACTTACGGTAAGGCCAATGGGTGCCGGTGTCCACGGCCAAAGGGCGCGCTAGCAGCCGCGCATGCGCGACGACTTAGTCGCTCCGCGTCACCTGCCGCACCAGGTTCTGCTCGGCCCTCCGTCCAAACCTCGCGGCCATTTCAGTGAGGGCGCTCGCGGAGAACCGACCTTCCTTGAGGCGTGCCCGGAGGGTGGCTGCCACTTCAGCCTGCGTGAGGCCCACGCTGTCGGCGTTTCGCAGCAGGTCGATCACGTACCACTCCGGCGTCGGGTCTGCGGGAAACGACACCCGACGAAGCTCGAAGGTGCGGCGCCCCACCCTGACGGTCCCGGTGCGCTTGGTGTTGTAGACGAGCGGCCTCGCGAACAGTTGCGTGCTGCCGAGCCCGAGCGCGTTCCACCGGGGCGGCCCCGTCAGGACCCATGGAGATCCGTCGAAGAACGCGTTCAACAGGGCCTCGTCCGACGGAGCCACTAGACCGAATCGGCTGTTCACGGGGGCGTAGAACAGCCCGTGGGAGAGTTTCTCGAGGCGGCCCTCGGACTCGAGGCGGCTGGCAAGCCGGGTCGGGTTGGCTCCCCACCGGGCCAGGTGCGAGGTCCGGTAGACCCTGCCGGCATCGAGCTGAACCTGTTGGCGCGCTGGCATTGTATGAAATCTCCGTGAATTACATCCATGGTAGGTACGCCCGGCGAGAACGCAAGATCGTCGCGCTCCCATCCCCGGGTTCTTGCGAAGGCCCTCCGAGACAAATGTGACGGATTCGCAGGTTCCCTTTCGTCCCCCCTGTGAGCCATCAGACCACGCCGGTCGTCGCGCGGCTCGCCGGAGACATCACCATGCGGCAACTGGCCTTCCTCCTCCTCGTTCTCACCCCCGGACTCGCGTTCGGCGGCGGTGACCTCCCCACGGCGTCCGACAATTCGGGAGCGTTTGCCTGGCAGGTCGCCATTGACGTCCCCCCCGGTCCGGCCGAGGCGACACCTGCCCTGATGTTCGCGTACTCGTCGTCGGCCGGGAACGGGGAAGCGGGCGTCGGTTGGAGCCTTCCATACAGCGCCATTCGACTCGACACCTCGTGGGGCACCCCTGCGTTCTGGATGCCGGGGACCGATCTCTGCGACCCCGGGTCGTTCGAAGGGCGGCTGTACCTCGACGGCGCCGAATTGATGCCCCGGCACACGTCTGATGGCCCGACCGCGGGCGTCTGTCAGCTTCTGACCAGGCCCGATACCTACACCAGCGTCTTCCCGGTGTTCGGGCACGGAGAGTGCTCTGGTCCCCAGTCGCCTCTGCCCTCGGGGTTCGCGGCGGTTCGGGCGGACGGAAGCACCTGGTGGTACGGCAGCGACGAGGTCTGCGACTCCCCCTATGTCGAGCGCGCCTCGGATGATGCGGGCGCCCACCCCACGAGATGGCTGTTGCAACACGTGCAGGACCGTGACGGCAACCTGGTGACCTTCCACCCCGAGCGTCTCCGGGAGCTCCCCGACGACACCGACGATTGGTGGACGGAGAACCGCCTGCCTGCCTCGGACTTCGGTGGTTGCGACGGCTGCCTCCGCGCAGTGACTTGGGCCGAGCGCCGCAACGACACTGGGAGCGCATACGGCGCGGCTCCTGGGTCCGCCCCCGCGTACGGGATCAGCGCGCCCACCCAGGTGACCCGGTTCGCCGATTTCGCTGCCAACCCACTCCCATTCTGGCCTCAGGACCCCGACCACTTCTACGCGGTGCAGATCGACTGGGAACCCCGCCCGGACATCAGGACCTCTTTCCGCACCGGTGCCGCGCGGCGGCTTGACCGACGGATTCGACAGATCGTGGTCCTCGGCGATGCGTCGGTGCGCAGAAGCAATGACCGCGTGATGATCAGCGGAACTCGCAGCCCGATTCGAAGTTACCGACTGGACTATGAGGCCGGGACGACGGGGCGCTCGCGGCTCACTCGCATCTGGCCGTTCCCTGGGATGTATCGGGAAGACGGCGACTACGGCGCTGAGATTGGCGTCCCCCTGCCAGTCAACGGCGGCTCCTCCTGGCTTCCTTCGTCCTTCGCGGAGGACCCTCGGGTGATGAATCCATGGGAGTTCGTGTGGTCCGAGAACAGCGTGCTTCTTCCTGACTGGCAGGGGGAGTACCAGCTGCCCGAAGAGCAGGCGGTGATGGAGTTCCCCGAGGATGCGCTTCCCTGGCTCGGGGCCCACTGGCGCGAGGGCGGCTACCCGACCATCTCGATGGTGGATCTCAACGGCGATTCGCTGCCCGAGATCGTGCAGCACAACGAGGAACTCCCGCGATGGCACTCGCCCCTCGAAGGACTCCTGGATGCCTTGGGATCTCCGTTCATCGATCAACTCCCCTATGCGCCGGAGGAGGGGGTCGCAGCGCCGGACGAGGCGGACGAGCGTTTCTGGGTCCGCTGGAACCAGGGCGACGGCTTCACCGCCCTCGTGCCGGGGCCGGTCGATCCCCTCGCGCTGCAGGAGGTCGGTGACTTCTTGCCCCGTGTGAACTGCGACGGAGACGAAGAGATCGACTCCTGGTCAGAATGCACGGACGATGTGGCCTTCCTGAGCCTGCAGGACGAGGCCGCCTCGGGACTGGCTCTCGAGGACCTACTCGATGGAGAGGACCTCTGCGCACTCTGGTACTCGGGTCCTCAGTCGCTCGCGTGGGCCACTGTTCCATTCACGCCGGCGGCCTTCGAGTCGGTCCACTACAACCCGTTGGTCGCAAGCTGGTGTGAGTACCGGTCGTGCGCGCCCTACTGCGAGGCCGCCACGACGGTGACTTTCGGCCCGCATTCCCTCGCGGATTCGGGGCTTGACCTCGTGCTCAGCGAGAGGCTCGAGTACTTACCGAACAAGGCAGTGCGGTCAGCGGGGGGACGGATCGGCGGAGACCTCGTCCTGTGGCGACGGTATGCGGTCACGCAGGCAGCCAGTGGAAGTGCTCTATCCACTGTCCAGTCACCGTTTCCGGTTGATCCGGTCCTGCTTGGTATCGAGCCTCGCTCGATGTCGCGATGGGTCGACGGCTACGCCCGCGCGAGCTTCACAGCCCGGGTGATGGACTCCGCGCCGCTGCTCGCGTCCACGATGGACGAGGTGCTCGACGCTACGGAGCTTGAGGCAGGTGAGCTCGAAGAGCTGCTTGAGATGTCGCTCGAGGAGATCGGTGAGGCGCTGTTCGATGCAGGAACCGAGGCGGCCGAGCACACCGTCCTTGATGGACTGGTGCACGACACGATCGACATCAACGGTGACGGCTACCCAGACCGCGTCCTCGGGGGGGCCGCGGTGCTGGAGAACAACACCGGGTTGAGGCCCACGAAGTACGACGCGCCCGATGAGGCCGTGATCAACGACGACAAATACGCGCTCAAGGGCCAGGCAGTATCGACCGCCCACATGCCGTGGTTCGTCGCTCTCCAGGATCCGGACACGCAGTCATTCGGGGAGTTCCTGTTGTGGGACCTGCCCCTTACCGACGAGCTTCTCATGGGGGGTGACGACGAACTCGGGATGGTCGACCCCGACGACGAAGAGGCCGCCGAGGCCGACGAGCGGCTGTTCTACCAAGACCACGGGTTCGGCTTTCTCGATGTCTGGGAGATGACCAACACGGCGTCACCGAGCCCCGTCACCGGGAGCGCGAGCGTCACTCCGTCCATTGCGGGACCCGCGGTGGGCATGGGCGCGAGCATCGGGCCGGTGTCCTTGGGGGCCTCCGTATCCGCCGGCGGTCCTGGACTGAGCGTTGGGGTCGGGCCCGTGTCGTTCTCGGCCGGTGGGATGAGCATCGGACCCGTGTCGATGGACTTCAGCGGGGCTGTGCAGGGTGGGGCGGCAGGAGCCGCCGGGGCGATTCTGTTCGCAATCACCAAGGCGCTCGACGTGTTCGAAATCCCCTACAGCTTCGGGATCTCGGTGAGTCCGGAGGGCTTCGGCTTCACGGTGCCGGGCTTCGGTGGCGACTGCGCTCCCTGCAACACACAAGCTCGGTGGAAGCGGCAGGGGCTGTTGGACATCAACGGTGATGGCCTCCTCGACTACGTCATCGCACACAACGACCGGTGGGCCGAGCCGACTCACCCCCTCTACCTGCAGCAAGCGTGGGCTGTGGTGCTCAACGAAGGCGATGGTTTTGCGGATGAGCCCATCATTTGGCCTGGCGTTCCGAGTCGCTTTTTGGAGTTCACGCGGAGCGAGCCCTACCGAACCGCGGGGGGGATGAACACGCAGCCTGGCTTCCGGCGCTCCCAGACGATGGCGGGACTTCGCGACATCAACGGAGATGGGCTGCCGGACTTCGTCTACGCGGGGATTCGCCAGGGAGCGGACAGCTGCGATCCGCCGGAACGAGCGCCGATCGCGGGGTTGGATCGGGCCTTCGGCCAGGTGTTCTCCGAGAACAGCATCAACACAGCCGAGCAAACGCTGTGCGTGCAGCTCAACTCCGGAACAGGGTTCCTCTCTCCCGTCGACTGGTTCGATGGGTCCGTACCTGCGGTGGTGTTCTCAGACACCGATGGATTCGTCCCTTCGCTCTCCGGCGTCCGCACCTACATGGAGCGGAGCCCGACGTACAACGACGGTTTTGGCACTGGGATCGTGGCCCTTCAGGACTGGAACGGGGATGGACTGCCGGACTTCGTGCTGATGGAGAAGAACGCTGCTGCCGGCGAGAGGAGGATGCCGCGGGTCTTTCTCAACGACGGGCGTCGCTTCGCATCGGGCCAGCCCTCGGCCACCGACCGGTACGGAGAGTTCCAGATCAACACTGTGAACCACGCGGCCGTTCAGGCGACCCCGCCGGGAATCGTCCAGGACTGGTTCCTGGAGCCGGCGCCGCTCCTCGATGTCTCTCGCACCCATATCAAGCCGGGCGGCAGCGTAATTCAGTCGGCGTTCCTCGACCTGAACGGCGACGGAACGCTCGACTGGGCCCAGGCGGTGGAGAACGACTATGAGCTGGGGCCGCACATCCGCCTGATTCCGCTGCAGGACGCGGTGCCAGACCTCCTGACGCAGGTCTGGGAACCGTCGGGCGCCACAAGACGCCTGACCTACGGGCCCGCACGCGACCACATGGACCTGCCCCTGATGCCTCGCGGCGATGGGCTCCCTGACGGTTCGCCGATCTCGGACGGCATCCCCGACATCTACCCCGCCTCCACTCAGGTTGTGGTCGCCCAGGTCCTCTATGACGGACTTGGCCCTCAGGGCAACGAGCCGATTGGTCTGTCCTGGGACTACGCCGACCCGGGGTTCGCGAAGGCCGGCCCGTCATTGAGCGCAGGGACGGGCCTCAAGCACCCAGCCTTCCGCGGGCGTTCCATGGGGTGGGGCCGCATCACGACGAGGCCTTGTCCGGCGGATGAAATCGATGGGAACGGAGTCTGCACAGCCGAGGCCGATCTGACCGTCAGCCAGGACTTTGCGACTGACTGGATGCGTGCTGGGCTTGTCGATCGGGTGCAGGCATTCGACGACGAAGGGCGGCTGCGCAGTGAGGAGTCGACGGAGTGGGACGACACCACGTTCCTGCCTCGCTACGCCGTGGACAGTGATGGGCGTTCCGCGTTTGGTGTGGACAACTGGCACTTCGCAGCGGCTCGGACGGAGAGCCTGGCTCTCGACGAGGCCGGAATCGCGCTGCGCTCTGCCAGTGCGTTCTCCTACGAACCGAACAACGGACTGGTCAGCTGCAGCGCGGACGATCTAGACGGAGACCAGTGGGCAGACCGACTCAGCTTCGTGCGGTTCGACGCCGGCCTGCTCTCTAATGGGAAGCTCGACGTCGCGGATGTCGAGGTCCTCTCTCAGTTGCCGCTGGGGGCGCTGCCTGTCGATCAGCATCTGAGTTGCTACCTCGGGATGTCCGAGTTGGGTGCGCCGTACGCGATGCGGCGGACGGACCGGCACAACGTGGCCACGGGCCGCCTCGACCGGAGCGAGACTCAGGACCTCGTGAACGGGTCTCCGGCACTCACGGTTGAGTACGACTACCTGCCAGGCGGACAGCTGTTCTCGGTCACCGACAGTGCGGGTCAGACTGCATACACGCTCTGGGACCCGACGATCGCCGCCCACCCGATCGAGGAGCACGCTCCGCCCACCCAGGCAGGCGCGGTGCGGCACGTTGCAACCCAAGCAGTTTGCGGTGTCACCACCGTGTGTATGGACGCCGCTTGGGGGCAGATGCGCGAGCAGACGACTCCCGACGGGAATGTGGTGACCACGATGTTCGCGCCGACTGGCGTGCCGCTTACGCAGTCAGACCTCGTCGAGACCGAGCCCATGGGCACGACGCTGGTGTGGCTAGCGCGTCGCCTCGTGTCGGTGGATGAGCTCCCCACAGGACTCGGGAATCTTCCCGCGCGGATCAGCGGTACCCGGACCATCGATGGGAACCAGGAGGTAACCACGAATTCGTTCCTCGACGGCTTCGGCAATAGCGTGTTGACCGCCACCACCTGGGTCGACGAGTTGGAGAGAGAGGGCTTTCGGGTTGTGCCCGCAGGGCGAACCGACTTCCGTGGTCGGACCGTCTCGCTCTCCGGGCCGTGCTTCGTGGCTGGCACCTCGTTCACAGCGTTGGACTTCTCCGGCTACGACCCGTCGGCCCCCGCGTTGGGAATCTGCGACACCGCTCCGCCCTCGGAAGTCCTGCAGTACGACGTATTGGGCCGGATGACGGGACGGCTGCGGCCCGATGGCGCGAGCGAGACGGTGGTGTGGTCGCACGTGCCGGGAGGAGTGCGGCAAGACACGGTGCTCGACGACCCCGAATGGGGAGACCTGCTCGAGACCAGCGTGACCACGGGGGCGTTCGAGGTGACGACCATCCGGTCGGGTGCAGTCACCTTCAGGCATGACCTCGCGGCAGGTCTGTTGGGTGACCTCCTCCCCGACCAGACCGCACTTGTCACGCTTGAAGAACGAGACGCGCTCGGCCGAAGAACGAGCGTGTGGCGTACGGGCAACGGGAACGAGGAGACTCGTTTCCACTGGGACGGCTTCGATCGGCTGGTCCGCTACGAAGACCCCGATCAGGGGGTCTCGGAGCTGGAGTACGACCCTGAAGGACGGCTCGCCGAGCAGCGTGTTGTGGATGCGCTGGGGGCTGTCGAAGCTGCGAGTCGATTCCTCTACGACGTCCAGGGACGGGTGGAGCTCGAAGAGCACTTTGACAACGCGCTCGCCTACAACAGCGGGCAGCCGAACACGATGTGGGCCTGGAGCTACGACGTCGATCCGGGGACCCGGGAGCCATCCTGGGTCCCTCTCGCCGCTGCGGGAGGCGAGCTTGGCCGCGCGTCGGAGGCCGTCCAGTATCGGTGGGACACCTGTGCTGCGGGGAGCTGGACCAAGGAGCAGTCTTTCTCGTGGCGATACGACCAACGAGGTCGCGTGGTCGAGGATGCCTATTCGCAGAAGAGCTGTGATTGGATGCCGGGTGGTCCGACCTCCATGGTGGGGCAGACGGCCTACGGCCCTGGCGACGTCCCCGTTCAGCGCCGGGTTCCGGTCTCTGGTGAGCTCCTCCTGACGACCTATGACGGTGCCGGGCAACCATCCAGTCTTGAATCGAGCAACGGCACGGTCGTGTCGGCAGCCAGCTGGGAGCTCCACGGGCGCCCAGCCTCGCTCGAGTACGGCAACGGTGTCGTTCAGCAGTACCTCTATGAAGTGGGGCAGGGGAGCAGCCAGGCTCTGACCCAAAGTGCGGTCTGGTCGCCGTCGGGGGAGGTGTTGTTCGAGCGATCCTACGACTGGGATGCAGCCGGAAACCTGCGTTCCTGGGCTGATGCAGCCAGCGGAGAAGGACCGGAAGCGGAGGCCTGGTCTTGCGACTACGACGGCCTGGGAACGCTGCTGGGCTGTCTCAACGACAACGACCCGGAAGAGTGGATGGAGTACTCGTATGACGTGCTCGGTTCGCTCATCCGTGAAGATGTTCGGGTGGACGGCGAGGACCGGTTCGCGTCGCAGTTTAGCCGTGGAACGGCGGGTCTGGCCTCGATGTATGGGTTGACGGCGCCGCTGAATGCCCCGACGTCGCGGGTGGTTGGCCCGGATCTCGACGGCAGTGCAAACGACGCGATGTCGATGTTCTACGACGCCCGTGGGCACCTCGTGACCCAGCGGTATCACGACGGAGACGTGGCTGAAGGGGCTCAGGCCACGGAGCAGGGGCTCGTGGACGGGAGCGGCAGCTTCCTGGCGTCGACCGCGGAGCGCACGTTCGAGTGGAACGCAGTGGGCAGGTTGGAGTCGGTCTCGGTCGGGGCGGCCGGTCCAGTGCGAGTCAGCCGGTACTGGTACGGGCCGGACGGAAATCGCACTGGCGAGCAGGTCACGCCGGAGAGCGGTGGTTCGTGGACCCAGGCACGGCGGTTTGGTGGCACGCGACTGGTCGAGGAACTCGGCGGCGTGGTGAAGCAAGCGACGAGCTGGTCATTTGGGGGGATGGCCGTGGGGCAGTCCCACCTCGACGATGACCCGGCAGTGCCCGGTGGCCAGGCCCTCTCGATGCGATGGACGGGCGGTGACCACCTCGGTTCGGCCAGCATCGTCACCGACGAAGAGGGTGAGCTAGTCCGCGGCGTGCGATACGAGCCGTACGGCCGGGTGCGCGACGAGTGGGGCCCTGACGCCGAGCCGGAGGACTACGCCGCAGCCGGTCTCGATGACCTGTTCAACGGCAAGCCGAGGACCCGGGACGCATTCGGGATGGCGGGGTCGGACCAGCAACTCGAGGGGTACGACTATGGCGCCAGGATCTACCTGCCAGAGCTGAGCCGCTTCGCGAGCGCCGACACGATCACTCCCGATGGTGTCTGGGAAGCGAACGCCTTCGCCTATGTGCGGAACAACCCGCTCAAGTACGTGGACCCAGATGGGCACTCGGTTTGGCTGAAGCTGGCCAAGATCGGCTGGAAGGTCGCGAAGGGTGGCGGAAAGGGGCTCAACTGGGCACTGACATTCAAGGGGGTTCTGGACGACTGGAACACGCTCTCAAACCCGAACCTGCCATTCAGTCAGCACCTGATCGCGGGATTGAGTCTGAGTTCGGAGTTGTTGCCGCTGAGCGTGGATGACATCAGGTGGCTCGATGACATTGCGGACTCTGGCCAGCTCAAGAAGATGATGGCCAATATCGGCGATGCCGGGAATGGGCTCGAGTCGGTGGCGGATACCGGGATCGAGGCGACGAAGCAGGCGGTGAAGTCGACGACGGATGTTGGGAGGGCCGGGGCGGCGACTACGGCGAAGGTAGCGGCAAGGGAGGGTGCAGCGTCTGTCACCACGGTGAGCAAGATCAAGAACAGCAGCTATGCCGTCCGGATCGCCGAGAGGATGAGCGACGCAGCTCAGCGTGATGTCGACAACCTTCTCGCCGCGCTTCGCGGCGGGAACTCGAATCCAGGGCTGGGTACGCGGGCGCTAGGGGGTGGTTTCTACGAGCTTAGGGGGCGGAACGGCGGCAGAGTCATCGTCAAGAAAGCAGGCGAGAGCGCATACGACATCGTCGGAAAGTTTCAAGGCCATGCTCGGGGCAAGAAGGCCAACTCGGACATCATCCAGAAGCTCATGTCTGACTATGGAGCTGGATAGCCTGCCGCCCAACGGGGCCCTTTGCCCACCACCCTAGATTAGCGCTGGTCCCTGGAGTTTCGAGACCGACAGGCACCGCGGCGCTAGCCCCCCTCCATCGCTCCGAGCGGCCGAGAACTCTCCATAATCTGGTCGGACTCGCATAGGTAGCGGATTGCCAGATCGATGCTGTCACTGGTGAGGCTGGTCAGCACGATCATGTGCTCTGCACCGTGGTGGATCCGGGTGTCGGTGCCGGGGAGAATGTCGCCCACGGTTTGGAGTCTGTCGGGCGTCATGAAGAAGCACCAACGCTCCTGGCCGCTTTCAAGCCGGAGTCGAACCTCAACCGCGCCTGGGTTCGAGGTTAGATCATCGACGGGATCAAGTACTTCGTAGCGTTCGAGCTTCATGAATGTCTCCGAGATCTGGGCGTGGAGCTCCCCACAAGGCGCCCAGGGTAGCGTGGTGCGGTGGCGTCTTGCCCAAGCACAACAACCCCCGCCTGCGTAGCAGGCGGGGGTTGTTGTGCTGAATCCAATCAGGGCCCAGGCAGCACCGGCGATTTCTCAACCAGAACGCCGCCTGCTGCAGGGAACGGCGTCCGATGTTGGGCTATCGGCCAAATTCATGTCGATGCTCAGCAAGGTGCCCGGGGGCGAAGGGAGCTCCGAGGGGCCCTGACGAACTAGGATCGGTTCCCCAGGATCCCATGAACTCTGACCCAGAAACACAGGCCACGAAGCCCCTCTTGAACTCCCACCTCGTAGGGTTCGATATTCCCTTTCGGGTATCACGAGTGCGATTCGAGGGAGGGGGCGAGTCTCCCGGTCCGCCGGTGATGGTCTTATTCTCCCTTCACGGGGATGACAGGTCGCTCGAGACCTCGTGGCTGTTGGAAGGAGCAATGGCCCAGCCTTCGAGTGGATTGTAGAACCGAGCGGTATGGCAAACCACCGGCTTTCAAGCCGAATCCTGGAGGTCCATTGTGAGCACTGTTCGTGTCCCGTCCGAGTTGTTTCGTCGAGGGGTTCAACTGGCGGACCTGGGAATTGAGGAGCGCGCATGGAGCCGAGACGACGCGGCGAAGGTCGTGAAACTGCTGAACACGCAGTCGGTCGCTGTGCTCGGTGGAGACATCTACCTGAAGACCGGTGCAGGCTTCGAACCCACCTACGAGAACTGGTTCTGCGCCTCGAGGGCCGAGGAGACCCCCCGTGCCTTCGCTTCTCGAAGTCACGAGGAGTCAGCTGCGTACCTTGCCGGGCTCCACACCTCGACAGCAGGGGAGACGTGGGTGACCTTGGTGCTCACCGAAGCCTTGGCGAATGCCGAGTCTGACGAGCCCGATGTTGAGGAGACGGGATGAACCGGTTTGGCCAGGGCGATCCGGTCTTCTATCCGGGACTGTTTTTGTCCCGGGTGCGGGCGAGGTCTCGCCGTCCGCCTCGAGCCATCCCAAATGAGTTCAGGAATCTCATTTGAGATGATCCATCTCGAATGAGATTCCTGCGACGAGCAGTCCACGCCCGTTCGGCCCCTCAACCACAACACCCCAGCCAGCCAGTGCCAGCGGGGGTGTTGTAGTTCAGTCTCAGGAATGGGTACAGATTGCGCACAATCGGCGCGTCCGAGCCCCACGGCACCGGCGCAAACGCCGCTACCGCCTAGCTCCCCGCCCTAAATATCGTAGTACAGCATGAACTCCCACGGCGTCGGGCGAATCCGCACCGGCACAACCTCGGCCTCCATCTTGTAGTCGATCCAGGTGTTCACGAGGTCCTCGCTGAACACGTCGCCGTGCAGCAGGAAGGCGTGGTCTTCCTTGAGGGCGTTGAGCGCCTCCTCCAGCGAGCCCGGCGCGCTCGGGACCTTCGCGGCCTCCTCGGGCGGCAGGTCGTAGATGTTCATGTCCATCGGCTCGCCCGGGTCGATCTTGTTGATCACGCCGTCGAGACCCGCCATCAGGCACGCCGCGAAGCACAGGTACGGGTTCGCCGACGGGTCCGGCGTGCGGTACTCGAGCCGCTTCGCCTTCGGGTTCGCGCTGTACATCGGGATGCGAATCGCCGCAGAACGGTTACGACAGCTGTACGCCATCTTGTTCGGCGCCTCGAACCCAGGCACCAACCGCTTGTAACTGTTGGTGGTCGGGTTCGTCAGCGCGCACAGCGCCGAGCTGTGCTTGATCAGCCCGCCGATGTAGTGCAGCGCCATCTGCGACAGCCCGCCGTACAAGTCACCCGCGAACAACGGCTTGCCGTTCTTCCACAAGCTCTGGTGCGTGTGCATGCCCGAGCCGTTGTCGCCGAACAGCGGCTTCGGCATGAACGTCGCCGTCTTGCCGTGCCGATGCGCCACGTTCTTCACCACGTACTTGAACCACATCATCGTGTCCGACATCGACACCAGGTCGTCGAACCGCACGTCGATCTCGCCCTGACCCGCGGTCGCCACCTCGTGGTGCTGCGTCTCCACCTCAATGCCGAGCCCCTCGAGCTCAATGCACATCTCGCTGCGCAAGTCCGTCTGCGAATCCACCGGCGACACCGGGAAGTACCCGCCCTTGTGCCGCGGGCGATGCCCCGTGTTCGGCCCCGGCGCGCCCGAGTTCCAGATGCCCTCGTTGCTGTCTACCTCGAAGAACCCGCTGTTCGCGTCCTGGTGGAACCGAGCCTCGTCGAAGATGAAAAACTCCGCCTCAGGCCCGATGTAGCAAGTGTCCGCGATGCCCGTGCTCTGCAAGTAGGCAACCGAGCGGACCGCAACCTGGCGCGGGTCCCGGTTGTACGGAACGCGGGTCAGCGGATCGACCACATCGCACGTCACCGACAACGTCCGGTACGACAGGAACGGGTCCATGCGCGCCGTCTTGGGGTCGGGGATGAGCAACATGTCGCTCTCGTTGATCCCCGCCCAACCCGCCACCGAGCTGCCGTCAAAGCCGTGGCCCTCCTCGAAGAAGTCCTCGGTCAACTCGCGGACCGGCACGGTCAAGTGCTGCCACCGACCGGGAAGGTCAACGAACTTCATGTCGACGAACTCAGCGCCGTTCTCTTCTGCCAGCTTCAGGACATCCTTGGGATCCATGGGTGCTCCTTGTGCGGCTCTCGCCGCGGTGTGTTGTCTTAGGGACGCGTGAGTAGGGGACTACAGCGCGTCGTGGCCGCGCTCCCCGGTGCGAATACGCACGGTGAGATCGACCGAGCTCACGAAGATCTTCCCGTCGCCAATGCGCCCCGTGCGGGCCGCCTCCACGATGGTGCTCACCGCCTCCTCCACCCGGTCCGCCTCGAGCACGAGCTCGATCTTCACCTTGGGGAGGAAGTCCACGACGTACTCGGCGCCGCGGTACAGCTCCGTGTGGCCCTTCTGGCGGCCAAACCCCTTGACCTCGGTCACGGTCAACCCGCGAATCCCGATGTCGAACAGGGCGTCTCGTACGTCGTCGAGCTTGAACGGCTTGATGATGGCTTCGATCTTCTTCATTCGGCCCCCAGGTAGAGCAACCCTCGTGCCAGTTGGGTCCCCGCCGCGGGCTATCGGCCGGGATCCCGACCGCGCAGGGATCGTCGCGCCGCCCCCGGATACGCCGCCACGCCGCCAACGCTCCTGGCACCCCCCGTCGCTGCCCGATGAGCGAGCACAGTGCCTCAAAATACAGCACACCCCTCGCCGAACGCCGCCCTCGCCCCCGGACTACCATCGCCCCGTGAGCGAGGACCCCACACCGTCTGCGACCCCGAGCGAGCCCCCCGCTCGCCGCTCGCTGAGCCCCGCCCGCCTGCTCGCGTTCAGCGCGTTCAGCGTCCTGCTCCTGTTCCTGCTCCTCGAGGTGTCGCTGCAGATCCTCGCCGCCACCCAAGGCCCCCAACACCGCCTGCCCACCGACGGCTCCATCGAGCCTCCCGACCCCGCCGCGTTCCGGGTCGTGGCCGTAGGCGACTCCTGGGTCTACGGCGCGGAGTCCGAGCCCGAAGAGGCCTTCATCGAGGTGTTCCGTCGCGAGGCGTCGGAGAACCTGGGCAAGCCCGTGCAGGTCTACAACCTCGGCGTCTCGGCCTCGAACTCGTCACAAGCGCTGGTGGCGCTGGCAAACATCGTCGAGCCGGTCCAGCCCCACCTCGTGGTCGCCCTCACCGGAGCCAACAACCGCCTGCACGATCGCGCAGTCCAAGAGGCCGCCCGGATCCTCGGTCAAGACGCCCGCATGATCCCCGGGCTCTCGGCGCTCTCCCGCCTGCGCACCGTGCGCCTCGCGCGCCTCCTCTACGTAAACCTCGCGGCCCCCGAACAGATCGAAGCCACCGCCAAGGCCATCTCCATCGGGCTGCCCACCGCGCCCGAGCCCCGCGCCTCCCAGGTCGTGCAGCTCCCGTGGTGGGACCTCTTTCTCGCGCGCCGATGGGACGACGCCCTGCTCGTCCTGCGCGACGCCACCCCACCCGGCGATGACCCCGCCATCCGCGGGCTCCAGCGCGGCTGGGAGGCCCTGCTCCTCGCCCACGCCGGTCAGCTCGTGCAGGCCGAAGCCGCCGCCTCAGACGCGCTGGCGCTCGGAGGCGACGACGCCGCCGCCCACGAAGCCCGCGCCGTGATCGCCGACGCGCAGGGCAGGGGACTCGCCGGCCTGCACCACCGCTCCGCCGCCGCCCGATCCAAGGGCAATCCGTTCCTGCGTGAGCTCGCGCGCGGCCGCGTCCTCCTCGAGCTCGAGGCCTGGGAAGCAGCCCGCTCCTGGCTCCTGAGCGCCGTGCGCGCCGCGCCGGGCAACCTCGAGGCGCTCATGGCGTTGGCCCGCTTGCCGGGCACGGTCCGCGTCGACGAGGTGGACGACCACCTGTTCGATGGGCCCAAGGGCGTGGTGACCCAGGCGGAGTTCATGAACTGGCACCTCGCCAGCAGCGGGCTGCTCGACCGCGCCATCCAGTCCCTGGGCGACCCCGATCCCGACGAGCCCTTCGATCTGCGCTTCGCCCGCGCGACAGCCCGCGCGCTGACCGGCGATCCCGCGGGCGCAGCGGCGGCCATGACCAGCCTCGCCCGCAGCGCGCTGCTGCCCCATCAGCAAGACCAGGCCTGGGGCGGCGCGCTGACCCACGGAGCCTCCCCCGACAGCCAGCCCCCCACGATCGGCCCATTCACGGCCATCGGGCTCATGGTCGCGAACGACCGCGCAGGCGACTGCCCCGCCGCCGTGCTCGCCGCCCAGCGCGCGCTCGATCTGGGTGCCTTGCCACGCCACGTCGAGCAGGTCGCCGGTCCCTGCCTGCCCCGGGACCTCAGCTGGACCCTGCGAGAGATGGTCTTCGAGCGCCCCGGACCCCTGGATCGCCACGCGCTCATCGGCGCAGCGGAGCGGGCGAGCAGCGTCCCTCGGCCAGCGGTGGGGTTCTGGGACACCTTCCGCCGACGAGCATTCGACGACCTCCCCGCCGACGCACCGCCGGAGTGGCGCGCCCTGGCCCACGCCTTCGCCGACGCCGTGGATGACCCGCTGCTCGATGAGATCGCGGGCGGCGCTGCCGTCGCGGACCCAGCCGTCGCCTTCCTCGCGGTGGGGTACGCGTTGCTGCGGGAGGGGCGATCTCGGCAAGGGCTCGTGCACCTCGCGACCGCCGCAGAGTCCGACATCGGGGAGCCCTGGGCGCGCGCCCTCGCACGAGGACTGGGCGCCGCCGCCGTGCGTGACTGGGCCGACGCTCAGCGCCACCTGCACCTCGCGGAGTCCGTGGGGTTCCGGCAGCACGAGTCGCTGGAGGCGCTCTTCGCGATCCCCTCCGAGTTCCGATCGCGGGCGACCCGGGATGCCGTGGACGCCGCGCCCGTGGGCGAGCTCCCGGCGGGCCGCTGGGTGGAGCACTACCTAGAGCGCAAGCAGGTGGACCGCGCCTCCCTGGCCCTGGGCTGGTCGTGGCCCTCCATCGGCCCCGTTGCGACCGTGCGCCGAGCGGTCGCCGAGGCCCGGGTCGCCGCCCTCACCCAGGATCGTGGCGAGGCCGTGCGTCTCCTCGACGGGGCAATCGACCGACTGCACGACGAGCTGCCAAATCAGCGAGCCCTGCTCTGCCGCACCCTGCTCCTCCGCCACGACCTGGGCGTGCAAGGCGATGAGACCAAGCCCCCCATTCCGCGCTGTCGTGAGGACCGCCCGCCGTCCCGGATCTCGTCGCCGCTGGCCGAGCGCTGGTTGGCGCTACTCGACGGTCCCGAGTCCCCCGCCGCCGCTACGACCGCCCCTGAGACCGACGTGCTGGCCCGCCAGCTCGACGGAATGCGCCGGCTGTCAAAGACCCAGGGCGCGCGTTTTGTGGCCCTGACCTATCCGTTCCCCAGCGGGCATCACGCGGAGGTGCGGGATGCGGTTCGGTCTGGCGGCGAGGCGCTCGGCTACGACGTGCTGGACCTGTACGGGCTCTTTGAGGAGGCGTTCTCACCCCAGCAGTGGCAGGGGATGCGCACTCCAGAGGACCACGTCAACGCGACAGGCTACGAGGCGATGGGCAAGGCGCTGGTTGGCTGGGCGGCTCACGCGGACCTCATGCCCTCGACGCCGCCCGATCCCGCAGAGTGAGGGACGGCGGCCCATAGCAGGTTCCGAAGCGCCGAAGTGCGCGAAATTCCTAGACCCTGCCCCTGAAAAACACCGTTGACACCTCCTTGGGGCCCACATATAACCCGCCACCAACAACGTTGAGCCGCGCTGATACTTACAAGAGCGCAGCAATCGTCCTCCCGGTCTCTGGCGCCCGGGAAGATGAGTGGAACCCGCGCCGGATCCGGACACATCTCCATGGCATCTCCGAGGGCTCTGACCAAGGACGAGGTGATCGATATGATCCGCCGAGGCGAAAGCCTTGACGGCGCGGACCTCCGCGGCACCGATTTGAGTGGAATCGATCTCGCGGGGCGCAGCCTCCGCAACGCAAAGCTGGGGGAGGCCGTTCTCGTGCGCGCAAATCTCAAGGGCACTGACCTGAGCGGAGCCAGCTTGTGGCACGCCGACCTCAAGTACGCCGACCTGACTGGCGCAAACCTGGAGGATGCCGATCTCGACTTCAGCAACCTCGAGGGCGTGACGCTCAAGGGAGCGCGGATCCGCAAGGCCACGTTCCCGCTCAAGCGCGTGCGCATGAGCGACGTGATGACCTCGGTGCAGACGGGGCGTCGCCTCGTGGTGCAGCAGGCGGAAGACGACGACGAGGACCCCATCTAGTCCGCGCGTCGCGCAATCTTCTTCAGCAAAGCCGGGCCTCAGGGTCCGGCTTTGCTGCTTGGAGGTGCCGCCATTCTGCTCCTTGCGGCGATCGCTCCTCTAGCGCTCGCCGAGGACCCAGCGCCGCTCGGTCCACGACACACCATCGGCGGTGGTGGTGCGGACCAGGATGAGGTTGGGGCCCACCTCGATGGGCGCGTCGATGGAGAACGGGACCGTCCGCACGTTCTCGCTCGGCGCGATGCGTCGCGTGAACAGCTTGTCCCGATCCACCAGCACCTCGACCGATGCCAGCGGGCTCGTGGCGGTCACCGTGCCCGCGACGGCGTGAGTGCCCGAAGCGGGGCCTCGATCGCTCAGCTTCTGCAGCGTCGTGGACGCGGGGCGATACCAGTCCGACATCGCCAGGGCGGAGCCGGTGGGAAGCTCCAGGGCGACCGTCGTAGACAGGCCCGTGTCCATGTCCGTGGCGCGCAGCTTGATGGTGATGACGCCGAGCGCCGCCGGGTCCCGCACCTTGAGCGACAGTGAGCCCGAACCCTCGCCGCCGCTGGCAACCGGGTCCAGTGACCGGAACCGCTCGATGCGCTCGACGCTCTCGTCCGGCGGATCGCCAAAGAAGATGCGCACATCGCCGCTCGGCTCCGGGGCCTCATTGCGCACCGCCACGTTCGCGGTGATGACGATGCCACCCGACGGATCGGGCGCGATCTCCGTGCCGACCTTCACCAGCAGCGGCTTCGGGGTCAGCCCCACCGTCCGCACCGTGCCCTCCCAGGGCGCCCCCAGCGGACCGTCGTCGTCGAGCAGATACAGGCGCCACGTGTCGATGCGGCTCGGCTCGCGGGTGCTCATACTGAGCGCGACCTCGTTGCTTCGCTCTTCCCCGGGAGCGAGATCGCCGATCACAAACGAGCCGTCGTCGAGAGCCCCCGAGCTGCTCTCGAGTCGGGCACGCAGTCGCTTCCAGTGCGTCTCGGTCGTGTTCTTCACCACCAGGGTGGCGGTGGCGCGCTCCCCGGCGTGCAGTGCGTCCGGGAGATTGAGCGCCACCGAGAGCGCGGGCTGCGGCCGGAGCATCGCCGCGGCTGTCTCATCATCCAGCGCCGGCGTACGATCCAACCAGCGCGGGTCCTGAGACGGCGTCCAGGTCACGCCGCGCAGAGCGAGGCCCTGAGCCAGACGAGCCGCCTGGGTGTCCTGCCAGCGCTGCACGATGGGCCCGGCCTTCGTCAGTAGCTCCGTCCGCCGATCGGTGGGGTCCGCCGCCAGGAGCAGCTCGTAGGCGATGCGCAGCTCGATGTCGTTGAACTGCTCGTCGCCCACGTCGCCGGGCAGCGCGCTGCGAACCTTCGCGTCCCCGGTGGGCTCGTCGGGGGGGCCGGTCAGCGCAGGCTCCTCTGGGGTCGGGTCCGTCGCGGGCGGAGGCGTGGGCGCCTCGTCGGACTCGGTCCAGCTCGCGAGGATGCGCGGCGCCAACAGGCGCAGCTGCGGCGCTGCGTTGATCCCTCCGGTCTCTGGCGATCGACCTGCTCCGGGGTTCTTGCGCGCGTCGAGGCCGCCATCGCCCGCCTCGAGCCCAAGGAGCTCCTCGGACTCCACGAACTCATCGGGCACGGTGGGGTCTCGGGGGTCGAGCCACATCTGTCCCACCGCCACGTCCGGCGTCACGCCGACCTTGTTGATGAACTTCTCGCCAGGCAGCAGGTAGCGCGCCACCGTCAGCTTCATCGAGACGTCGTCCGCGAGGCTGTAGACCTTCTGCACGGTGCCCTTGCCGAACGTCTGCCGCCCCAAGATCAGCCCGCGCTCGAGGAACTTGATGCCGCCGGCAACGATCTCGCTGCCCGACGCCGTGCGCCGGTCCACGAGCACCACCACCGGGCCGTCGTAGCGCTTGCGCTCCGCCTTCGCGGGGACCTTCCAGGTCAGGCCCTTGACCCGGCCGCCCTTGGGCCCCTCGGTCTGCACCAGGGTCGCTTCCTCCACGAAGTTGTTCACGATGCGGGCGGCGTGGATCATCGAGCCGCCCTGGTTCCCGCGCAGGTCCACGACCAGGCCTTGCAGCGCGGTGGGACCCGTCAGCTTGCCCAGCGCGTCCACGAACTCCAGGCTCGTCTTCTTGCTGAAGTGATCGATGTTGATGTAGCCGATGTTGTTCGACAGCAGCGCCGACTCCACTGACGGGACCAGCACCTTGGCCCGCACGATGACAAACACCCGGGCGAAGTCCTCGCCGTCTCGCTCCACCCGCAGCACCACCGGCACGCCCTCGGGTCCGCGGATGCGATCCACCGCGTCGTCCACCGACATCGCGTCGGTCGCCACCCCATCCACATGGGAGATGACATCCCAGGTCTTGAGGCCCGCCTTGCCCGCCGGCGCGTCTTCGAACGGCTTGACCACCCGTAGGGCTCCATCGCGGCGTCCGATGCGCGCCCCGATGCCGACCAGCGTGCCCTTGAAGCGCACGTTGAAGTCGTTGAGCCGGTCGCCAGCGATGACCGAGCTGTGCCGATCGATGGTGCGGAGCGCTCCCGACAGCGCGGCCGTGCGCAGCTCGTCCTCGGTGATGTCCTCATCGGCGAGCAGCGAGTGGGCCCAGAGCACCGCGGTCTCGAGCAGCTCGAAGGCGCCATCGATGTCGTTGCCGGTGACGTCGAGGACCCGCATCGCGTCGCCGACCCGCAGAACGAGCTCGTCTTGTCCCTGTTCGAGCACGAGGATCTGGGGAGACTGGTGCTCCAGCGACTGCACACCCGCCCGCAGCATGGCCTCGGAGTCGATGGCCTCCGGATGCAGGTACAGGTCGCGCACCATGGGCTTCGCTCGGGCGAGCAGCGACTCCTCATCGATGTCGCCATCGACGTCCTGAGCGACGGCGAGCACGGGGAAGACGAGGGCGAACAGGAGCAGAAGACGGATCATGGGCGGAGAATCCTAGACGGTGATGGCCCCTGGCGCGGCGCTGCTACATTTCCGCGCCGATGAGCGCCGCCGACCCCAGCAACGACCCCGACTCCGTCGCCATTCTTCCCGAGGCCCGAGTGGACGTGGGACGCCTGGCCCGGCGTGGCCTGCCCGAGACCATCCTCGGCCTGGGCAAGACGCCTGCGCAGATCGTGCAGATCGCGGGGGCCTTGCACGGCGCAGGGCAGCAGGTGCTGGTCACCCGGATCGAGCCCGACGGCGCGCAGGCGCTCATCGACGCCTACCCCCACTGCGAGCACGACCCCGTCGCTCGGTGCGCGCGGATCCCGGGGCGTGAGCCGCTCGCTGACGGCGGGTCCATCGCCATCATCACCGCCGGGACCTCGGATCTGCCCGTCGCGAAGGAGGCCCAGTTCGTCGCGGACGCCCTCGGCGCGCGCACCCGCCTGTTCGTGGATTGTGGGGTCGCGGGGCTCCAGCGCGTGCAAGCGGTGGCCGCGGAGCTCGACGACGCGGACGTGGTGATCGTGGTGGCGGGGATGGACGGTGCGCTGCCCAGCGTGGTCGCGGGGCTGGTCACCAAGCCGGTGATCGCTGTACCGACCTCGGTGGGCTACGGGGCGTCGTTCGAAGGCCTCGCGGCGCTGCTCGCCATGCTCAGCGCGTGCGCGGCGGGGGTCTCGGTGGTGAACATCGACAACGGATTCGGCGCGGCGGTCTCCGCGGTGCTCATCGGACGGGCGCGTTGACCCACGTGCACATCGACCCGGTGTCAGGCGTGGCGGGAGACATGCTGCTCGGCGCGCTGATCGACGCCGGGGTCGCGGTGGACGACCTGCTCGGTCCCCTGCGCAGTCTGCCGCTGCCCGCGTCGTGGTCGCTGGACGTGCGGCGAGAGACACGGCTCGGCCTCGCGGGCACGCGGGCGTCTGTGCTGGTGGATGGCGAGGACGCAGGCGGCGCCTGGCACTCCGCCTCGGGGCCCAGCGCGCATCACGGGACCCACCTGGACGAGCTGCTCGACATCGTGCGCGGAGGCGCGCTCCCGGAGCCGGTCCGAGACGCCGCGATCGACGCGTTCACCCGGCTCGCCGAGGCGGAGGCGGCGGCCCACGGGACGACGCTCGACGCAGTGCACATGCACGAGGTGGGCGGGACCGACGCGGTGATCGATCTGTGCGGAGGACTGCTCGGCCTGCACCTGCTCGGCGCCACCAGCGTGTCCTGCGGTCCGCTTCCCCTGGGCAGTGGCACGGTGCGGTGCGCCCATGGCGTGATGCCGGTCCCCGTGCCGGCGGTGGTGCAGCTTCTCTGTGGGGTCCCCACGGTTCCTGGAGCGGGCGCGCACCCCACGGGCGAGCTGTGTACCCCCACAGGCGTGGCGCTGCTCCGGGCCGTCGCGCAGTCCTTTGGGCCGCCGCCGCCGATGCGGATCGACGGAGTGGGCGTGGGCCTCGGCAGGCGGGAGCGCGCGGACGTGCCCAACGTGGTGCGGCTGCTCCTCGGGGAGCGCGAGTCCAGCGCCGAAGCCCAGACCGTGACCGTGCTCAGCACGACGCTGGACGATCTCGACGGGCGCGTGCTGCCCCACGTGGTCCGCCGCTTGCTCTCCGCCGGAGCCCTCGACGTGACGACCGCGCCGGTGCACGGCAAAAAAGGCCGACCCGCCTTGCTCATCGAGGCGCTGGCACCCAACGAGTCGGTGCGGGCCGCGCTCGCCGAGGTGCTGTTCCGTGAGACGCCCACCCTGGGCGTGCGATGGCGCAGTGAGCAGCGCGCGACGCTGGCTCGGTCTCATCGCACGGTCACCACTCCGTACGGTCCGGTGCGCCTCAAGGAGGGGAGCTTGGATGGGCGGATCGTGACGGCTCAGCCAGAGCTCGACGACTGTCTGGAGCTCGCCGAGTCCCAGGGACTCCCCTTGGCCGATGTCATCGCCGCAGCCGTGGCCGCGGGCCGCGCATGAGGGTGCGGGGATGCCGGCAACCCGAGTCGGCGTCCGTTGCGGTCCATCCCTGCGTACCGCGCGACCGCGGCCCCGGGATTGCCTTTGGGGGCCGCAGTTGTTCAAATCGCCTGCCGGGGAGAACCCCGAGGAGACCTCGATGACCAGCCGTTCGCTCCTTCGCCTCCCTTTGCTCGCGCTCTGCGCGTTGAGTCTCTTCGCCGGATCGGCCATCGCCCAGCCCACCGCTGACGAGATCATCAAGCGCAGCTCCCAGAACCGCACCGTCGGCAACTCGATCCAGCAGATGCGCCTGGAGATCTTCGACAAGGCGGGCAACTCCCGGGTCCGCAAGATCACCAGCCGCGTCAAGAAGGGTCCCGAGGACGCGACCTGGAGCTACATCTACTTCGATGAGCCCGCGGACGTCGCTGGCGTGCAGTTCCTCTCGCTGGAGAACCCCGCCGGCGAGGACGACCAGTGGATGTACATGCCGACCATCGGCAGCGCGAACCGCATCTCGGGCAGCTCCCGCAAGGGCAGCTTCATGGGCTCGGACTTCACCTACGAGGACATGTCCATCGGGCAGGCCGACGACGGCGATCACACCCTCAAGGCGGACACCAAGATTACCGTGGCCGGCACGGAGTTCACCGTGCATGTCGTCGAGAGCGTGCCGAAGGAGGAGCTCAAGTCGGCCTACACCAAGATCGTGACGTACGTGGACACGACCGAGTTCATGCCGCGGCAGGTGGACCTGTTCGACAAGAAGGGCGAGCAGGTCAAGCGCATGACGTTCAGCAACGTCGAGAAGAGCGGCGAGTCGATGGTCCCGCGGCTGATCGTCATGGAGAACCTCAAGCGCGGCACCAAGACCCACCTCGCGGTGGATGAGTACGAAGTGAACGTGGATCCGAGCAAGCTGCCGGACACCATGTTCACCAAGGAATACATCGAGGGTGAGGGGTGACACGAGCTGGACTCCTCGCGCTCGTACTGATCCTGCTGCTGCCTTGTGCGGCGCTGGGCGACGACGATGAGGACTCCGGCGACGAGACCTCGGACGAGGCTGGCACTGAGACCGCATCGAAGGCCCGAGGGCCGCTGATCAAGCCGTTCAAGAAGCCCCGAGGACTGCGCTACGGCGGCACGTTCTTCGGGACCCTCTCGCCGGACCTGAACATGAAGGGTCCCTACGAGGACCGGTTCGAAGCCCGGGCGGGGCTGGACTTTGTGGTGTCGTACAAGCTCGCGCCCAACGCGCGCTTTCAGGTGTCCGCGAAGGCGCGCTATCAGCTTCGGGTTGGCGATCGGGTGGAGGCAGACTTCTTCGTGAACCTCGGCGACAGCTGGTTCCAGTTCCGGGCCGGCAAGCTGACGGTGCGGGCGGGGCTGGAGAGCATGTCGTGGGGTCAGAACGCGCTGCTCTCGGTGCTCGACAAGCTCAACCCGACGGACTTCACGCTGGCGCTCGGCGGGGCGGGGATCGACAACCCAAAGATCGCGCTGCCCGCGGTGCGCGCGACGCTGAACCTGAATCCCGTGGCCCTCGAGTTCATCTATCTGCCCGTCTTCCGGCCCCAGCGCGCGGCGCTGTACGGGCGGGACTTCGCGGCGCTGCGGCCGGGCATGCTCGAAGAGGCGTTGCCGGGGCTGATCCCCAGCACGTCTGCGGGGGTGGTGAACCAGCAGCTCGACGCGGCGGGGCAGAACCTGGTGGACGCGCTGGTGGCTGGCGACCCCTACGCCCGGGACGGCGTGCAGAGCTACCTCGTGGCGGACCTGCCCGAGGAGCTGCCGTGGAATGGGGATCTGGGCGCGCGGGTGGGCTACACGGGGCGCGGCTTTGACGCCAACGCCTACTTCCTGTGGCACATCGAGGATCGGCCTGCGGTCACCCTGCACGACGCCGTCCGCCGTCCGCTGCTGGAGCAGCGAGCTCTCAACGGCAACGAGCTGACCCAGCTGACCAACCCGGGCACCGAGATCGTCACCACCGAGTACAAGCGCGGCGTCGTCGCGGGGGCGGACGTCTCGGTGGTCTTCGGTGACTTTGTGCTGTCTGGCGAGGGCGGGTTCTTCACGAACACGGTGCACTACCGCAAGACGCTGGAGCCGTACCGCTCGCCGATGGTCAAGTACGCGCTGGAGGTGCGGTACTCGGTGGGCTCGACGTTCACGCTGACGCTGGGCGCCGAGCACGACATCATCATCGCCCCCCGGTCGGACACGCTGCTGGAGAAGCAGCACAACGTCTCGGTGATCTTGCTCGCGGTCCTGCGGGTTCTGCGCGAGCGGGTGCAGGTGGTCGCTGGCGCAAGTTACAACCCGATCTGGCAGGAGCTGTACATCCACCCACGGGTGTCCATCGAGCTCCAAGACCGGGTGACCGCCATCTTTGGCTTGCAGCTGTTCGAGAGCTTTCGGCCCGATGTCGACCAGAGCCTTGACGGTTTCCTGTCATACCAGGGCGGCCTGCTCGGCTATTTCCGGGCAAACGACTACGGCTACGGGATGGTGAAGGTTGCGTTCTAAGACCACTGCTCTTGCGTTCTTCTTGCTCTGGATGCTTCCCCTGTCTGCGTTTGCGCAGCAGAAGGGAGGTGCGCCGCCGGGCATGACCTCGGTGCAGTTGGTGGATCCCATCGACGGCCACGGCTTCCAGGTGTTTGTTCCGACCTCGAGCAACGGGCTCGGCGGGTTCGACAGCGACGGCTGCAACTACGCCAAGGGCCAGCAGCCCCGGCAGTTCGAGGTCGCGACGTCGCCCACAACGCTCTTCTCGGCGCCCATCGACGGGTATCGGGAGGAGATCCCCGACAACAAGAAAGGCGCGCTGGCCGAGATGCTGCTGAGCCTCGGCCGCGACGTGGACAACGCGCGCACCCTGAGCGCGGCCGATCGGTACGAGCTGGCTGCGGCGGTGGCGCGTGAGCTGGGCAAGGACGACTTCGCGGTCGGCGAGATGTACCTGCAGGCGGCCTGGACCGTGCGGGACACGATCGTGGGCTTCTTGCCCGGAGTGCAGGGCGCCAGCGATGCGTGGAGCAAGTTCGTGGAGACCGTGCCCCTGGTGAAGTCCGTGGACAACGACCGCGGCAAGACGATCGCGTTCTTCGACATGGCTCGGTTGGCGCATCGCGGGGGCTTCGTGCACGAGCGCGACGACATGCTCGCGCTGAGCGCGACCGTGCCTGAGGTGGGGCTCGACGCGGAGCGCAAGCGCGAGGAGTTTGCGCGGCGGGTGAGTGACGAGGCAAGGCTGCTGGGCAAGGCGCGGGATTCGTTTCGCGCAGGTCTGGCGAGCAAGGTCGGGACGCCGGCGGACCGTGCCGGGTACCGGTTCCTGGTGGGGGACCTGAGCCGGCGGCTGGGCGAGTTCGCGGCGGCGAAGACGGAGCTGGAGGGGGCGGAGATGGACTCGGCGGCGAACGAGCAGACCCAGACCTACGCCCGTGATGTGCTCGCGGTGCTCAAGGTCCAGGCGACGGCCCGCAGTACGGGCACAGACGCTGCAACGCAGGACGGTGTGCAAACCGAGGCTCCCTGACGCAGACTCGGACCGCCCAATCCATCGGAGATACTCATGCTGCTGTCTGTCGTGCGTGCCCTGCGGCCTAAGCAGTGGACGAAGAACGGTCTCCTGTTTGCCGCGCTGGTGTTCTCTCAGCGGTATCTGGACATGGAGGCGGTGCGCAACGTGGTGATCGGGTTCGCGCTGTTCTGCGCGATCAGCTCGTCCGGATATCTCGTGAACGACCTGCGGGACATCGAGGCGGACCGCATGCACCCCAAGAAGAAGCTTCGGCCCATCGCGGCGGGGGAGGTCTCGGCGGGGGTGGCGTGGGCGCTGGCTGGGGTGCTGATGGTCGGTGGGGTGGCGGGAGCGTTCGCGCTGAACACCGGGTTTGGCGTGGCGGCGGCGAGCTACCTGTTCGTGACGTTGACGTACTCGACCTTCTTCAAGCACACGGTGCTGCTCGACGTGATGCTCATCGCGACGGGCTTCGTGCTGCGGGCGGTGGCGGGGGCGGAGGCGATCCCGGTGCCGAGCTCCCCGTGGTTCCTGACCTGCACGGCGTTCGGCGCGCTGTTCATCGGGTTCAGCAAGCGGCTGGCGGAGATCCGGTCGCTGGGCGACACGGCGGGCGCGCACCGCAAGATCCTGGATGAGTACTCGATCCCGATGCTGGAGCAGTACATCTCGATCATGACCGGGTGCGCGATCATCAGCTACGCGCTGTACGCGGTGGACAGCGGGCACGGCCCGGGGATGCTGCTGACGGTGCCGTTCGTGATCTACGGCGTGATGCGAGTGATGTATCTCGTGGAGAAGGGCGAGGGCGGCGCGCCGGAGATGATGCTCCTCAAGGACTGGCCTCTGCAGGTCTGCATCCTGCTGTTCGGCGCCACGGCGATCGTGGCGATGAAGTTCGGGCTCCAGGGGGTCTAGGGCGACCGGGACGGCTTCGCGCGCGTTGCGCGCTGCGCGGCGCTTGGGCGCCTTGCGTGGCGCTGCCGTCCGAGTAGCCGATGACGAACGGACCCCTTACGGCACCGTTCCTGGCTCGCTGCGCGAGCTGGCGGCAACGGCACCGACGGTGCCCGCTCGTCACCGGCGACGGCAGCGACGACCTGTCGGGGCCGCTGGCGCGGCTTGGGCTGGCGCGGCGGGGCCGCTGGCGCGGCGGGGCCGCTGGCGCGGCGCTTGTCCCGACTGCGTCGGCCGAGGCGGCCTCCGCTGCTTGCCCGCCAAGAGGACCGAGGCGGCTACGCGCGCTTTGCGCGCTGCGCGGCGCCTTGGGCGCCTTGCGGGGCGCTGCCGTCCGAGTAGCCGATGACGAACGGACTCCTTACGGCACCGTTCCTGGCTCGCTGCGCGAGCTGGCGGCAACGGCACCGACGGCGCCCGCTCGTCACCGGCGACGGCAGCGACGACCTGTTGGGTCGGGGCCGCTGGCGCGGCTGGGCCGCTGGCGCGGCTTGGGCCGCTGGCGCGGCTTGGGCCGCTGGCGCGGCGGGCGCGCTGCGCGGCGCTTGGGCGATCCGGGCACTACGCTGCCCGGGGTCGGCGGAACGGTCGTCGCAATATCACTGTGACGTTCCCCTTCACGTTGATGTGAAGGAGACATTCGTGGTTTCGGGGCAAAAAAGAGTGTCGTCCCGGCGCCGGAGTCGTACAGTGACTTTCCCGTGAGAGCGGGGTCCAGGGCAGGACAAAACGAGGCACAACACCTCGACAGGGAGACCGACCAGATGAAGATTTCGTTCCGCTCCATTCTCACCGTTGGCATCGCCGGCGCAGGCTTGGCCATGATCGGCACCGGCTGCGCGCCCATGCGCGATGACGCGGCCCCCGGCGTCGCCGGCGAGTCCCGCATGGCGGTCCTCACCTCCGACGACAACGGCACTTGGGATGTCGTGATCATGGATGTGGCTGGCAACGCGCTCCACACCGTGGACTCGAACCTCACCGAGCCCGTTGGCATCTCCTACCACCCCGATGACTTCTTCATCGTGAACAACTACAGCCAGTTGTTCCGGGTCGACATGGACGGCGAGACCACGCCGTTCAACGACGAGCCCATCGGGACCACCTACCGCACCTTCATCAGCGATGACGGTGACGTGACTGTCCCCGGCGAATACGACGCCACCCAGCTCGACCCGGACGGCAACGTCATCGACAGCCTGTCGCTCGGTTCGCAGTACTGCTGGATGGACTCGGGCCCCGGCCTGAACGATGGCAACCCCGCCATGCTCGATGTCTTCGGCCCCACCGTGGCGGTCTGGGACACCGAGTCCGACTCGTTCAACCCCATCGCGACGAACGTGGGCTACTCGGCCAACATCCTCGGCGCGGATGAGGGCGGCAACTACTACGTCGGTTCGACCTACGACCAGGGCATCTGGACCATCGACGACCAGGGCAATGCCTCGAGCCTCGGCAACCTGTCCGACCTCGGTGTCAGCGCCTACGGCGTCAAGGCCCTCGAGGGTGCGGGCACCGACAGCGTGCTTGCGCTCATCGACACCAACGCCGGCTCGGCGGTGGTGTCGATCGACCAGAACGGCAACCTCACCGAGGTCGTCACGAGCGCTGGTGCGGTCTGGATGGACATGACGGTCTTCTAGACCCTGCCCAAAGACACTCGGAAGCCCCGGTCTGGTTCGCCAAGCCGGGGCTTCTGCGTTCCGGGGCAGGCATCGCAGCGGCGTGCCCGGTACTGTCCCGGGCATGCACATCCTCGACGAGTTGGCTGCCCGTGGACTGCTCAAGGACGTCACCCATGCCGAGGCGCTACGCGCGCGCATGGATGAGGGTCCCATCACCTTCTACACCGGCTACGACCCAACCAGTGACTCGCTCACATTGGGCAACTGCGTGCCGCTCATGCTGCAGGCGCACCTCCAGCGCGCCGGGCACACCCCCATCGTGGTCATGGGCGGCGCCACCGGCCTCGTGGGCGATCCCACCGGCAAGGACAAGTCGCGCACGTCGCTGACCCGCAAGCAGCTCGCCGCCAACCTCGCCGGGCAGCGCCCCGTCTATGAACGCATCCTCGAGCTCGACGATGCGCCCGACCCCGGCCCCAACGCCGCCGCAGTGGTGGACAACGCCTCGTGGTTCGCGGGCATCGGCTACCTGGAGTTCCTGCGCGACGTGGGTCGGTACTTCTCGGTCAACGAGATGATCACCGCGGACACCTACGCGCGCCGCCTCGAGAACAACCAGCACCTCTCCTTCATCGAGTTCAACTACCGGTGCCTGCAGGCCTACGACTTCCTGCACCTGTTCCGCGAGCACGACTGCGAACTGCAGGTGGGCGGCTCGGATCAGTGGGGTAACTGCGTCGCCGGCACCGAGCTCATCCGCAAGGCCATCCCCGGCGCCCGCGCCTGGGTCCTCACTTGCCCGCTCCTGCTCACCGCCGACGGCAAGAAGATGGGCAAGACCGAGGGCGGCGCGGTCTTCGTGGGCGCCCACAAGACCCCGCCCTACGAGCTGTACCAGTACTTCGTCAACGTGCCTGACACCGAGGTCGGCAAGCTCTTCCGCATCTTCACGTTCCTCACGCTGGACGAGATCGCCGAGTGGGAGAACAAGACCGGCGCCGCGATCAATGACAGCAAGCGAGAGCTCGCCTGGCGGGTCACCGCCACCTTCCACGGCGACGAGGAGGCGGACAAGGCCCGCGACGCAGCCAACGCGCTCTTCGCCGAGGGCGCCGTCAGCGACGACGTGCCCAGCGTGGAGCTACCAGCCTCGCTGTTCGATGGCGACGGAGTCCCGCTCTACAAGCTGCTCGTCGAGGCCGGCCTTCAAGGCAGCGGCGGTCAGGCGAAGACCCTCGCCAAGCAAGGCGGAGCCTACGTCAACGACGAGCGTCAGACCGACCCGTTCCGCAAGTTCACGGCCGACGATCTGTTGGACGGCACATTGCTCCTGCGCGCTGGCAAGAAGAAGTACTGCCGGGTAGTCGTCACATCTTGAGGACGTCGCGCCCCACGGCGAGGTTCGGCAGCTCGCCGAACCAGCGCTGAAAACTCAGCGCGGCCTGCCACAAGAACATCCCCCGACCATCCACGGTGAACAGGCCCATGGCCTCGCCCCGCGCGAGAAGCCCAGGGTTGCGCACGTGGTAGTTGATGTCTGCGAGCACCGCCTGGTCCTGCAGGGTGTCCATCTTGAGCTCGAAGAAGAACGGCTCGGCGATCGGCGGCAGCGTGTTGATCACCAGATCGGGCGGCGTATCACAACGCTCGATGAGGTCCGCGTCCAGTGAGAGCGCCTGCGCGGCCCCCACCCGGTCCGCCAGCTCGATGGCCGCAGCCGGGGTGCGGTTGCCGATGACGATGGAGTTGGGTCGCTGCTGGGCCACCGCCACCGCGATCGCGCGCGCTGCGCCTCCCGCCCCCAGAATGAGCACGTCGCGCCCAAAGATCGGCGCCCCGGTGGCCTCCTCGAAGGCCTTGACGAACCCGGCGCCGTCTACGTTCCCCGCCGTCCAGGCTTTGCTCTCCTTGTCGCGGTAGAGCAGGTTCGCCGCGCCCGCGAGCTCGGCGTCCTCATCGACGCGGTCCACAAAGCCCAGGATCGAGGTCTTGTGCGGGGTCGTGACATTGATTCCCGAGTACTCGAACGGCAGCGCCGGCGCGCGCAGCACGAGCTCTCCTGGCGGGATGTCGAGCGCCACGTAGCGGAACGACAGGCCGAGATCGTCGAACCACGCCTGGTGCAGGGTGGGGGACATGGACTGCGCGATGGGGTGCCCGATCACGCAGTAGTTGCCGACCGAGCGGTAGCCGCCCGTCACGATGAGCCCGGGCTCTCCCTCGATGTCGTCGACGCTCATGCTTCCTCCACGTCCGGCTTCGGATCCCAGGTCAATCGCTCACTGCTGTCTGCGCCCTGAGGCCACGGCACCTGGCCGCGCACGGCGGCGACGTCCTGGTGGATCTGAGCGACAAGAGCGTCCACGCCGCTGAACTTCATCTCGTCCCGCACTCGGAACGCGAACGACACCACCACCTCAGCACCGTAGATGTCGCCGTCCCAGTCGAACAGGTGCACCTCGAGGCGCGTGTGCGAGTCTCCTCCGAACGTCGGGCGTACGCCCACGTTGGCGATGCCAGCCAGCTCGTCCTCGCTCCCCGGCAGGCGCATCGTCACCGCATACACGCCGGCCTTGGGCACGAGCTCGGTCTCGGGGTGCACGTTGGCGGTGGGGAACCCGATGGTTCGGCCGCGCTCATCGCCGTGCGTCACCGTGCCCCGCACCTTGTGCCGGCGACCCAGGAGCTCGGCGGCGTGCTGCACCCGCCCTTCGCAGACGTGCTGGCGAATCAGCCGGCAGCCGATGATGTCGCCATCGAGCCGCACCGCACCGTGAGGGCGCACGGTGACCTCGGAGCCGAGGTGCTCCGCGAGGAACCGCCAGTCTCCTTGCCGCCCCTTGCCGAAGCCGAAGTCGTAGCCGACGTGAATCTCCCGCGGGCGCATGCGGTCCCGAAGGACTCGGTCGGCGAACTCGATGTGGCTCAGCGCGCGCAGGTCCGGGGTGAACTCCTCAGTGACGAGGATGTCGACGCCGAGATCGCGCAGGAGCTCGATCTTGTCGGCCAGCGTCAGGATGAGGAACGGGTACTCGCCCTTGCCCAGGAGTCTCCAGGGCGGCGGGTAGAAGCTGTAGACCAGCGCAGGCACGCCCTCGCGACGCGCGTGGGTCACGACGCGCTCGATGATGGCGCGGTGTCCCAGATGCAGGCCGTCGTAGGTTCCGATGGTCATCACCACCGGCCCTAGGCCCTCAGGGATTGCGGCGTAGCCCCGGATGATCTGCACGGCAGCGGTGATACCACGCATGAGCGCCCAATGCCCCGGTCCCGGACACGGTTACTAGTCGCTGAGCTTGCGGTCCAGGGAGTACCGGCCGGGGCCGATGAGCCCGATGGCGATGAACGCCACCATGTAGATGAGGGCCATCTCCTTCTTCGCCAGCGGATCGGCGCCGTGCACCACGAACGCCGCCACCGCCATCGTGAACGCCGCGGGCACCGACGCCAGCCGGGTCCCGAGCCCCAGAATGAGCAGGATCGGCGCGGCGAACTCGCCCACGCACGCAAGCGCCAGCGACAGCTCGCTGCCCACGCCCAGGGGGTCCGGGAACGAGCCCTTCTTCTCCGCGAAGCTGGAGAGCTTGCCCCACCCATGCTGCGCCATCATCAGCCCGCCAAACCCCACCCGCAGAGCGAGCAAGCCGAGCGACGAGGTCACATCGCGAGGACCGGTAGACAACAGTCTGGAACGCCAACTCATCACTACTCCACTCCTGTCACTGCGGCGAGCCACTCGGACTCGATCTCGCCCGGTGAGCGTCCAAACGCCTGGATGAACGCGATCTCGACGTTGCCCGAGCGCCCGAGCGCATCGAGCATCTTGTCCACCTTTGGCCAGCCGTTCTCGATGACGATCCAGCTGGCATAGCTGTGCAGTAGTCGCTCGGTGCGGGGCGAGTTCAGCGTCACCGACACGCCGATCTCGCGCGGGCGAATCTCCCCCTGAGCCATCAAGTCCGCGACGGCGGTGGGCGGCAGGGTGTCCTGTTCCAGCACCAACGACAGCCCGACCAGCAAGTGCGGAGGGCACGAGGCACCGGACGCGCGGTGCAGCGCGGCGCGGCCATACAGCAAGCGCGCCGCCGGCACGAACGAGCCGTCACGCGCTCCTGCGGCCCCCCCCAGTGGGAACTCCAGCGCCGGCATGAACGGGGACGAGGGCCACATCCGCCCCCCGCTGTCGTCCACGTGGGGCTCGTTCGTGAACACCACCGCCAGCGGCGCGGAGCGCAGATCGAGCAAGCGGTCCACCTCGGTGGCCTGCTCCTCGAGGGTTCGCAAGGCGCCGCGGGCCACGGTCAGGTCCACCCCGGGCTGGGAGCTGACGTCGAAGCGATTGGACGAGAGCCTCTCCGGCGGCGCGTCTGGGCTCGATGGTTCCTCGGGCGTGGGCGTACCCTCACCGGCGGCGACCTCGGCGGCGGTTGGCTCCTCGGCGGTGGGCACCTCGGTGGGGGGCTCCTCGGCGAACGAGCCGTTCCAGCTGCTCTCTGCCGACGGCTCGACCGCCGCGGCGCGCTGGGTCACGGGCTCTGCGGTCTCCGCCGGGGTCGTGGCAGGAGTGTCCGTCTCGCTGGCCAGCGCTTCGGGCTCGCCTGTCTTCTCCAAGAAGAGCGCGACCAGCAGCACACCAACCAGCAGCACCAGTCCTCCCATCGCCAGCGCGACCACGCTGGGCCGACGCCCCTGGACTGTGCCCTGCCGAGTCAGCAGCTTGCGGGTGTCGAGGGCGTTGTTGGCGCCGGCGCCCTCGATCTCGGGCTCTGGCGGCCAGTAGGGCCGAAACGGCAGCTCTGTGAGCTCGCGATCGCCGAGCCCGCCGGCCTTCTCCTCGGCGGGCACCAACTCCACGTCTGCACCCATCTCGAAGAACGTGCGCTGCATGCGCTTCGCTCGCTCACGCGGAGCCTTGAACGCCGCGCGGAACGGCAACTCCTGAAGCAGCGGCGCCACGACCTCGGGCGGGTTGCCCACCGCGCGCCCGATGTAGGCGGCGACGTCTTCGTCGGCGCCGTTGCGGTTCCAGCCCACGAGATCGACGTGGAACCGCGCCGGGCGCTCGGCCCCGCCATACGACCGCTGGCAGGAGCTACAGCGCCCCCCGATGTCCACCGTGTTGCGTGACTCGTGCACGCACCAGGCGAGCCGATACATCAGCTCCTTCGGCGTGAGCTCGGTGGCCAGACGCATCGCGCTGGACTGGAGCAGCTTGTAGGACCTCGGCCGCGACTCAGGGTCCTTGTGCAGCATCGAGGTGACGAGGTGACACAGCCCGGGCGGCAGCCTCGGACTGGACTTCGCCAGATCCGGCACCGGCTGATTGATGTGCTTCATCATCACGCCGTAGGGCGTGTCGGCCTCAAACGGGGGGAAGCCGGTCAGCAGATGGAAGAACGTGACCCCGAGCGAATAGATGTCCGCGCGCCAGTCGCCGCCCTCGCCCCGCACGATCTCCGGTGCCATGTAGTAGGGCGTGCCCAGCATCGTGCCGCTGCGGGTCATCGACTTGTCGTCGCTGAGCTTGGCCAGGCCAAAGTCCACCACCTTGAGCAGCCCGTCTTTGGCAACCATCAGGTTCGCCGGCTTGATGTCGCGGTGCACGATGCCGGCGTCCAGCGCGGCCTGCAGTCCGGCGCACGTCTGGGCCAGCAGCGACAGCACCTGGTCCACGCGGATTCGGACTCGGGCCTCGACGATGTCGCCGAGCGACCAGCCGTCCACCAGCTCCATGGCGTAGAACGGAGCGCCATCATCGGTCTGGCCGAAGTAGTAGACCCGAGCGACGTTGGGGTGGTCGAGGCGCCCCGCAGCGCGCGCCTCGCGCTCGAAGCGCTTGACCAGTCCGGGCTTGCGGGCCACCGAGTCGAGGATGACCTTGACGGCCACGTCGCGCTCGAGCCGGGCGTCGCGCGCGAGGTACACCTCGGACATCGCCCCCGAGCCGAGCGGGGCGGTCAAGTTGTAGTGAGCGAGTTCACGCCCGACGAGGACGAAGGCCAAAGGGCGCTCCAGGCAGCTTGCGAGGACCTACAGACTACCGTGCCGGGAGGGCCCCGTCGCTCAGTGGGCTGCGCGGCCCCGGTGGCTCGGAATCACAGGCCGCACGGAGCCAGCTCCACCCCCCCGCCGCGCGCGCGCTGATGCTGGGCTGGGTCGAGAGATCCGAGGCGGGCCATCGTGTCGAGGATCTGCACCACGCGCTCCTGTCGCCCCCGGGTCAGGCCCCGGCCCTTGCCGTGGTAGTAGCCGTGGTAGCGGCGCGGCGAGGGAAGCAGCGAGGCGAGGAAGGCGGCCTCCTCGGGCTTGAGGACCTTTGGCGTGCGGGCGAAGTAGTGGTCTGCGGCGTCGCGGATGCCGTAGATGCCAGGTCCCCACTCGGCGATGTTGAGGTAGATCTCGAGGATGCGCTCCTTGCTCAGGTCGCGCTCCAGCCTCCACGAGATGACCGCCTCCTTGAGCTTGCGGGACAGCGTGCGCTCGCCGGACAAGAACAGATTCTTCGCGAGCTGCTGGGTGATCGTGGACCCGCCACGGCCATCGCCCTCGCGCAGGTTGTCGAGCATGGCCTCCTTGATCTCGGACATCTCGAAGCCCGAGTGCACAAAGAATCCGGCGTCCTCGGTGCTCACCACCGCCGCCGAGAGCCACGAGGAGATCTCCTGATACGAAGCGAAGTGGGGGTCAGTGGGCCCGATGATGCGCCGCGAAGGATCGAAGCCCGCCCGGGCGGGGATGACGTGCTCGAACGGGCCGTGCAGGCGGCGGATCTGGGCGGCGAGCTCGCCGTCGGCGAGGATCATGCGAGAGAAGTCGGCGTCCCAGTCGAGCGTCCAGGCGCTGCGATCGTGCAACGGGCCACCGAAGCTCACGTCGAGATCCATCGTGCCTTGGATCTCCTTCGCCCAGTCGTCGGGGAGGATGGAGTCGGGCAAGGCGCCGAGGAGCCGACCCAGCTTGAGCCGCTGCCCCTCGGCGTGGACCTGGACCGCAGGTTCGTCGCCCAGGGGCCCGAACCGCACGTCGAGATCACCGACCTCCTCGTCCACCGTCCACTCGCCCGAGCGCAGCACGAGCCCATCGTCGGACAGCGCCAGGTCCCCGCGGGCGCCGAGCGACGGCAGCGCTGCGGGCACCTTGCCCAAGAACGGGTGGTTCACGGTGAGCCCCGCGAGGAGGAAGTCCAGCGGCCACGACTCCGCCCCGGCCTTGAACTGCACGCTGCCCGTGACGGTGGCTGCCCGCACGTCAAACGCGTCGGTGCGCTGAAGCAGCGGCAGCAGGTCCACCTTGTCCAGCGCGAGCTCCCCACTGGCGAGCCCGTCGGCGCTCGTGGTGGCCGCGGCCCGCACCGTGCCTCCCGAGGGCAGCTTCGCGGCGACGCCGACCTCGAGCACGTCACCGACCCGGTCCAGCTGCACGCTGAACTCCTCGGGCAGCGGCAGATCCTGCGGCATGTCGGCGAGCGTGACCGTCGCCCGCTCCACCAGCACCGTGCCGCCATCGGCGAGGCGGGAGAGCACTGAAGCGCTGATGTCCCCGCCGGGCCGCTCGTCGAGCCAGTCACGGGTGCGCACGTAGCGCTGGGCCAGGGCCTGCACGATCCCAGACAGCGAGGTGTCGGCGCTGGAGTCGTCGTCGTCGTCGTCCGCGTCGGCGTCCATGGGGAGCGAGCGCAGGGCCACATGCATGCCGTCCACCCGGACCGACTGAATGGGCGGGATGCCGCGCAGGATCGGGCCATCGAACTCCAGGGCGACATGCACGGCGGCGAAGCCCACCAGTGGGCCTTGGTCCGCGGTGCAGGCCACATTCTTGAACGCGACCTTGCTCGGAGAGAGGACCTCAGCGCTGCCGATCTTGCAGGTGCCGCCTAGCTGCTCTTGCAGCTTGGCCGCCGCCCGCTCCGCCACCTCGTCGCCCGCCTGGGACATGAACCACAGCACGCCCAGTCCGCCGAGGAGCAGGGCGATGGCGGCGACGATGAGCAGGACCTTGAGGGCGCGAGACACGGCGCGCAGTCTACTGGAGTGCTCTAGAGCATTCCGTTGTCGGTCGCCCAACGGATGGTCTGTGCGACGCCGCGGTCGAAGTCCATCTCGGGCACGAAGCCAAGCTCAGCCCGGGCCTTGTCGATGCTCGCCCACCAGCCGCTCGCCGAGCCCTCGCGCACCTTGTCGCGGTTGAAGATCGGCAGGGTGCCGCTGAGCTTGCCCCACCTCTCGGACAGGTACGCCGCGCCGTGGGCCAGGGGGACGGGGAACGTCACGGTGACCGCCTTGCAGCCCATCACCCGAGCGCTACGCTGCCCAAACTCCGCCCAGGTGTACCGGCTGCCGTCGGTGATGAAGTAGATGCCGTCGCCGGACTCATCGGGGGTGTCGCGGGCCACATCGGGGCTCAGCCCCCCACCGGCGAGCGCGTGCCCCTCGCTGCGGGGAATGCCCTCGCCCTTGTCTCCGGCGAGCAAGATCCCGCGGGTGAGATCGTGGGGATGGACCGCGCTGAACCAGCCGTCGTGCCGGCCAAGCTTGAGCACGAGCCTGCTCTTCGCCATCTTGATGACCTGCAGGAAGTCCACGTCGCGAGGGCCGTAGACGACGGGCGGGCGCACGATGGTGACCTGCAGTTCGCCGTCCTGAGCAGCGTCGTAGGACGCCCTCTCGCCCGAGTGCTTGCTGCGCCCGTAGATGCTGATGGGGGCTGGCGTGTGGTGCTCGGCCCGGGCGATCTCGTGCTGCGACGGACCCGCCGCCGCCAGCGACGAGACGTACACGACCCTTGCCACCCCGGCCCGCTTGGCCGCAGCCATGACGTTGGCCGTGCCGCCGCCGTTGACCCGCTCGAAGTCCTGGATCCCTCGCCCCGAGGTCACGCCGGCGAGGTGGTACACGATGTCCACGCCACGCATCGCCTCCGCGAGCGAGTCCACGTCGGCCAGTCCGGCGTACCGGTAGTCCACGGTGCGGCCCGCGAGGTTGCGCACGTCGCTGGTCTTGCGGACCATCGCGTAGGCGGTGTCGCCTCGGTCCTGAAGTCGCTCGACGAGGTGGCTCCCGATGAAGCCGTTGCTCCCGGTGACCAGCGCCTTGAGGCTCAAAGGGCGCTGCCGAAGATCCGGTAGGTCTTGAGCTTGGTGCCGTTCATCGACTCGATGGCGCGGTTGACCATGTCGTTGTCGTCCAGCGTCCAGCCGATCTCCGCGCCCACCCAGCCGAGCTTGTTCGCCCCTCGGTGGGTCTCCACAAACAGGATGGAGTCGGCGCCGCGGCGCCGGTAGCCCGACTTGATGCCCATGACGATGAGCCGGCCGCGGTTCACGAAGTCCTTCTTGACCTCGGTGCGCCACCACAGCTTGAGCCCGCCGGTCGGCACGAGGCTTCCGTTGAGGCCATCCAGCGCCTGATTCATGTCCATGATGGTGATGCAGAACGCGATGGGCTCGCCGTCTACCTCCGCCATGAGCGCCAGCTCGGGCTTCACGACCATCTTGAGGTCCGCCGCGATGTGCCGGAACTCCGCTTCGCCCACGGGCACAAAGCCCCAGTTCTCATCCCACGCGTCGTTGTAGATCTCCAGCACGCGGGTGACTTCGTCGTCCCACTTGTCGAGATCCATGCTGCGCACGACCACGTTGTTGCGCTTCGCGACCTTGACCGCGACCCGCTCCACCTTCTCGGGGATGGGCGTGTCGGCGTCGAGCCACCACTGCCACAGCTCCTTGCGGCGCTCGAGGCCGGCGGCGCCGATCAGCGTCTCGTAGTAGGGCGGGTTGTACGGCATCTGCACGCCGGGCTTCTTGTCGAAGCTGTCCACCAGAAGGCCCGCTTGATAGTTCGTGGAGAGATCGAACGGCCCGATCATGTCGGTGCGGCCTTGAGCGGTGAGGAACTCCCGCGCCTTGGCGAACAGGGCGTCGGCGACCTCCTGGTCGTTCAAGCAGTCGAAGAACCCGAAGTAGCCCACCTTGTCGCCGTGGTGCTTCTCCCAGTCGGAGTCGTGCACGGCGGCGATGCGGCCCACGTCCTTGCCGTCCTTGACCGCGATCCAGCAGCCCACCTCGGCGTGGGTGAAGAACGGGTTCTTGTGCACGTCGAGGTAGTCGCGGCGATCCATGATCAGCGGGGCGACCCACTGACTGCCGGGGTTGCCCTGCTGGTTCGCGGTCCACTGGACGCGGATGAAGCGGTCGATGAGCTTGCCGGCGCCGGTGCGGAAGAAGCCGCCCCAGGGCAGGGAGATCCCCCACCCCTTGACGTGCAGCGGGACCTCGATGAGCTCGACAGCCATGCTCAGATGAGCTCGGCGATCTTGCCGACCTTCTCAAACACGCTGAGCGCGAAGTCGATCTGCTCCTCGGTGTGCATCGCCATGAACGACGTGCGAATGAGCGTCGCGTCCGGCGCCACCGCGGGCGGAATGACGGGGTTCGTGTAGACGCCCTCATCGAACAGCATCTTCCAGAACGGAAGCATGCGCATCTCTTCGCCGATGTAGATGGGCAGCACCGGGGTGTCGCCCTCGCCGACGCGGTAGCCGAGCTCCTTGAGGCCCTTGCGCATGCGGCGCACGTTGGCGTGCAGGCGCATCCGCGGCTCGGGGTCGTTCTCCATGATGTCGAGCGCAGCGAGCGCGGCGGCGACGTGGGCCGGCGACATCGAGGCGGAGTAGATGAGCGAGCGGCCGTGGTGACGGATGAAGTTGATGACCTCCTGGGGGCCCGCGATGACTCCGCCGATGGACGCGAAGCTCTTGCTGAACGTGCCGGTGATCAGGTCCACGTCGTCTTCGACGCCGAAGTGCTCGGCCGTGCCGCGGCCGTTGGGACCCATGGTGCCCAGGCCGTGCGCGTCGTCCACGAACAGCTTCGTGCCGTACTTCTTCTTGAGCCGGACCAGATCGGGGAGCGGCGCGATGTCGCCCTCCATCGAGAACACGCCGTCGGTGATGATGGCCGCGTTCTTCTCCGGGTTGAGCGTGCTCATGACCCGGTCGGCGTCCTCCATGTCCACGTGCTCGAAGCGCTTGATGCGGCAGCGCGAGATCATCACGCCTTCGTAGATGGACGCGTGGTTCTGCTGGTCGAGGATGGCCACGTCGTCGCGCTGCATGAGCGCGCCCAAGGCGGCGAGGTTGGTGCTGTAGCCGGTGGTCACCACGGCGCAGGCAGGCTTGCGCAGGAACGCCGCGAGGCGCCCTTCGAGCTCCTCGTGCAGCGCCAACGTCCCGTTGAGGAAGCGCGAGCCGGAGCAGGACGAACCAAATTCGTCCACGGCGGCTTTTGCCGCCTCCCGCACCTTCGGGTGGAAGGTCAGCCCCAGATAGTTGTTGGAGCCGAGCATGAGGCGCTTCTTGCCCTGGATGACGACCTCGCTGCCGTTGGTCGCCGTGATGGGCAGGAAGTAGGGGTACAGCCCGACGGCCTTTGCGTCGTCGATGAGGGTGTACTCGCGGCACCGCTGGAACAGATCCGCCATGGATGGCCTCTCGGACTCGCGCGCGTGTGAACGATGGAAGCAGGGCGGCGCGAGGCGGCGGGAACCTACCGGGGCTCTCGGATCGGGTCAAGAGGCAACGACGGCGCGGCTTGTCGCCGGTTCCGCGACGCGAATTGGTCAAGCCATTCGCCGGTCAGCGCACCGGGAGCGTGATCGCCTCGTCCACAAACACGATCTTGGGCACCGCCTTGCCGTCGAGCTGATGGAACTCCATGACCTCGGGGGACAGGCGGCCCTTCTCCGCATAGAGCCGCAGGGTCAGGGCGCCGGCATCCTCGACCTCGACGTCCAGGCGCAGCTGCCTCGACTCCCGTGGCGCGAGGCGGTTGTCGCTCAGCTTCTTCACCGTGGGCCACCACTGATGCACGCTGCCCAGGCGCTCCTCGGCGGTGGCGAGCACGACGCCATCCGCGTTCTCCACCGTGGCGCGCACCAGGACCCACCGCTCGGGATCGCCGGACGGGAGGCGATGGCCGGCCTCGGCGTTGGTGTAGGTGGCGCTCAGCGTGTGGCGTCCCGGCGCGAGCGTGGAGGGCAGCCCGTCCCACTGCACCGTGAGCCCGTGGGGGTAGTGCTCGCTCATGGCGGCGACCTGATCGGCGAACTGCGGCGCCTTGGGGATGAGCGAGCCGCCGAAGTAGTGGCGGCGCGTGGGGCGCGGCGGCATTCCCGCCATCAGCGGCCGCTCCACCGACGGCATGTGGCAGCTCTGGCAGACCATTCCCTCGTCGTCGTAGGGCCCCTCTTCGTACTCCTTGCCCGTGTCGAAGGCGCACATCAGCTCGATCTCGGGGAAGTACGCGGACGCCTGGTGGCACTGGGTGCACACCTCGGGAGTCAGCAGCTCCGGCGCCTTGCGGGTGGGGTGGGGAGCGTTCGTGTCGCCAAACGGGCCGAGGATCACGCCATCGCGGACGTGGCAGGTCGCGCAGCCGATGGCGTCGTCCTGCATCTCGGGATCGAAGTCGGGGTTGGGGATGCGCACGGGGCGCTCCTTGGCTCCGTCCTCCAGCGCGACGACCAGCTGCTCAAGCTGCGTGGTGACCGGGGTATGGCAGTTGATGCACATCCAGTCCACGCCCTGCTTCTTGGACTTGTGCAGCTCGGCCATGAACTGGGCGTCGTCGGTCCACGCGTGGGCGTGGGTGCTGGCCTGCCACTCCTCGTAGATGGCGGTGTGGCAGGCGCCGCACGTCTCTGAGCGCACGTTGGCGAGCCCGGCGGGGACCGGAGATGCCTGGACGGGGCGCAAGAACGATGGCTGCGAGGCGTAGAACGCCTGGGAGTCGGCGACGGTGTACTCGCCGGTCGAGGCGGGCGCCGGAGTCGCGGACTTCTCCGCCCGTGAGGACTTCTCGGCGCGAGCCGAACAGCCCGCGAGGACGAGGGCGAGGATGAGGAGGAGCGTGCGCACCGCGCATGTGTAGCCGTGCATACTCGGGTCATGGGCACGGAATCCACCATTCTGCTGACCGGCGGGTCGGGCATCGTCGGATGGCTGCTCGCGCGGCGCTTCGCGCAGGCGGGGCACGCGGTGCATCTGCTGGTGCGCAAAGGGAGCCGCAAGGGCCTGCGTGAGCGGGTGAGCGCGTTCAGGGCGCTGGATTGCGCCGCAGCGGACCGGATGCGGGTGTTCACCGGCGATGTGACCCAGCCCGGTCTGCTGGACGACGAGAGCCGCGCTCGCATCCTCGCGGAGTGCACGGGCGTGGTGCACTGCGCCAACGAGCGGCGATGGGACAAGCCCCGCGACCAGGTGTTTGACGTGAACATCGGCGGCACCCGCGCGCTGTTGGAGTTGGCCGCGGACTTCGCGCAGCCGGTCCAGCGTTTCCTGCATGTGTCCGACCTGCGCGTCGTGGGAGACCACCGCGGCGTCTTCACCGAGGGGATGGCCCTTCAGGGGCAGGGGTTTGGCGGTGACTACGCGCTGGAGAGCCGCTTGCTGGCCGAGCGCCACGTGCATCGCGCCCGGGCGCTTCCGACCACGGTGCTTCGCTGCGCCCACCCCGTCGGAGTCGAGCCCGACGCGAGCCGGGTCGCGGACCCGCTGACCTCGCTCTGGGCGGGCCGATCGTCGCTGCGGGGCCGCTTCTTGCCTTCGCCCTACCTGCATGTGGTGCATGGCGAACAACTGGCCGGACTGGCGGTCGCTGCGTACGCCGACGAGGAAGTGGTGGGCTGCACGCTGCACGCCGCGGACCCGGCGGCGCCGACGGTCAACGAGGTGGGGGCCTCGATGGGCCTGGGGCCGCGGCGCAGCGACGGGGCGGGCTTGCCGGCTCCGTGGGCGCGACTCGACACGACCGTCGCCGATGGGCTGCGACGCCGGGCGGGGCTGGCGCGACCGAGCTCGGATGACGTGCTGACCGCGATTCGGGGAGCCCACGGCCGTGTCTGACGAGCGGACCCGCGTGGAGTATGTGCGTGCGCTCCTTGCGCTCATCGCGGCCGACGACGTCATCACGCCGGTCGAGATCGTGAAGCTGTACGAGGTGTTCACGGCGCTCGAGATCCCGCCCCAGGACCGGCTCCCGTTGGTCCAGCAGGCCGCCGACACGTCCCCGTCCGATCCCCCCGTGGAGCTGCCCGTCAGCATCACCGACGATCCCGAGCTCGCCGCGGCCCTCGCCCACGACGCCATCTTCATCGACGAGAGCAACGAGGGCGGCGTCACGGCAGACGCGGTCGCCGCGCTGCTGCGTCGCCTGGTGCTCACGCCAGCGCAGATCGACGTCATCCGACGGTGGGTGCATCTGGAGAACGAGATCTTGCGTCGTCTCGGCGCAGGGGAGGAGTGGAACGCCGACTCCACCGCGAAGGAGATCTCCGCCCGGGCCGCGGCGGTGGGGCTGCCGCTGACCGCGCTCTACTACGCGGGGGTCACGGGCTTTGGCGCGGCCGGGCTGACCTCGGGGCTCGCCGGGCTCGGCGCCGTGTCAGGGCTCACCGCCCTGGGCTTGAACCCAATGACTGCGGGGATCGCCGCCCTCATCGTGGGCGGGATCACAGTCAAGAAGGTGGCGGACTTTGCCCTCGGGAGCCGGGACCGCAAGGCGCTGCTCGCCCGTATCCAGGCGAGCCAGGCGCTGCGCGTCCGTGCAGCGACAGGGCTGGCCGCGGACCGCGCCACGCTGGTGGCGAGCGGATCCGACCGGAGCGAGCTCATCGCGGTGATGGCGGGTGGGCTGGCGATCGTCGAGGCGCGGGTGGAGGAGGAGTAGACATGGGCAAGAAGAAGCGCGGTGCGGCGCAAAAGGGTGGAGCCGGCAAGGCCCCGATCGAGGAGCCGGGCGCTGGGTTTGGTGGCCTCGCCGCAGCGCTGGCGGCCGGCGGGCTGGTGGCCACGCCCCAGCCGGTCAAGGCGCCCCCACCACCGGAGGCCCCGAAGGCGAAGGCCGACTCCGCCCCAACGAAGCCCAAGGCTCGCAAGCCCGCCCCCACCACAGTGGCCGCGGCACCGGGCGGCGGCACGGGGCTGCTCAAGGGCAAGGCGGTCGTGCGCCAGGAGCGCAAAGGGCGGGGCGGCAAGACCGTGACCGTCGTGGACGGCGCGGCGCTGCGGGCGGTGGATGACATCGAGGCCCTGGCGAAGCGGATGCGCAAGGGGCTCGGCGCCGGCGCGAAGGTCGAGGGTCAGTCCATCGTGGTGCAGGGCGACCAGCGCAAGGCCGCCGGAGCATGGCTCGCGAAGAACGGCGCCACCGTCGTGATCGGGAACTAGCAGGTTGCTAAAAAGAGGCCGATGGGAGTCCACGAAGTGCCTGGCGGTGGCTGGTCGCGCCCCGAGAAGGGAGCCTGCCGAGGCAGGTGACCGACGAGCCCGAAGGGGCGGTGATGCAGTCGTAGACTGCGTCGCCAAGGGTGCGGCGAGCTACCGCCAGGGACGAGCCCGAAGGGGCGGGGTTCGGCCGAAGGCCGGGGCCCGATGGGCGACGGGAGGCTTTTCAGCACCCTGCGAACGACTCGTGCGGCCGCGGGGGAGTTCTCGCGGCTCTGCGCGGCGGTTCATCCGGGGACCGTATCGGCGGAACGGCGCTGCATTCCGGCGGATGGCAATGGTCCGGTGGCGGGTCCGTAGAGGAGATTGCCAGCCAGGCTGGCTCCGGCTGCGTTGCGCCGCCGGGCGTTTCCCGACTATCCTCTTCGCCCCATCGGAACCCCCTCCGGTGGCGCCTGTCCCCCCGGGAGCATCATGGCCGAAGGCGGCTTTTTCTCGCGCATCTCCAATCTCTGGTCCGGTTTCCTCTCGTTGTTCGTGGGAAACCTGGAGAAGGAGAACCCCGAGGCCGTCTACGAGGCAGCCATTCAGGCTCGTAAGAAGAAGTACGACGAGCTGAAGAAGGCGGTCAGCGGGATCATCGTTCTGCGCAACAAGCTCGCCAAGGAGCTCGACGAGAAGCAGACGCTGCTCGACGGACTCGATGCGCAGATCGCCGTCGCGGTGGAGCAGGACGAAGACGACGTCGCCCTGGTGCTGCTGCAGCGCAAGGAAGACACCGAGGGACGCATCGCCTCTATCGAGGAGGAGCTCGACTCAGCCCGGCAGGACGCGGAGGCCGCCAAGGGCTCGATCGTCACGTTCCAGGCCGAGATCGAGAAGCTCCAGCGCGAGAAGGCATCGGCCCTGGCGAAGCTCGAGACCGCCGAGGCGCGCATCCAGATCCAGGAGACCCTGGACGGGATGAGCATGGAGGCGGACATCCAGGCGCTGGACAACGTGCGCGACCACATCGCGCGCAAGGAGGCCGAGGCCGACGTCAACGCCGAGATCGGCGACGCGGAGATCGGCACCAAGCTCAAGAAGATCCAGGCTCAGGCCGGCACCGCGACCGCGCGGGCGAAGCTCGAGGCCCTCAAGAAGGCACGCGACGCCGACAAGGCGCAGCAGGCCGGCGCGGCGAAGGCCGTGAAGAAGCAGATTTAGTCAGGCTCCATCATGCTCGGTGTTCCCTTTGAAGGCCCTCGGTGGGCCCTGATTCTCGGCGTGTCCAGCGGATTTGGCGCGTCTACGGCCCGTGCGCTCGCGGCCGAGGGCTGGAACATCGCCGGCGTGCACCTCGACCGGCGCGCGACGCTGCACCACGCCCACCAGGTCCAGGCCGACGTGGAAGCGGCGGGCTGCAAGGCCCTGTTCTTCAACACCAACGCCGCCGACGCGGACAAGCGGGCGATGGTGTGTGACACCCTGGCCGAGACCATGGCCGCCGATGGCGGCAAGGTCATGTGCCTGATGCACTCGCTGGCGTTTGGCAGCCTGCTCCCGTTCGTGGCCACCGAGGGCAAGTCGGTGACGCGCAAGCAGATGGACATGACGCTGGACGTGATGGCCAACTCGCTCGTGTACTGGACTCAGGACCTGATGACCCGCGAGATGATGGCCTCCGGTGGCCGGGTGTTTGCGATGACCAGCACCGGCGCCCGTCAGGTGTCGCCGAGCTACGGGGTGGTGTCGGCGGCGAAGTCGGCCCTCGAGTCCCACTGCCGACAGCTGGCGTTTGAGCTGCTTCCGCTGGGCATCACGGTGAACGCCATCTGCGCCGGGGTGACCAAGACCGCGGCCCTGCTCAAGATCCCGGGGCACGAGGTGCTCATGGAGAAGTCCATGTCGAAGTCGCCGCTCAAGCGGTTGACCCAGACCGAGGACGTGGCTGGCGCCATCGTGGCGCTGTGTGACCCCCGCCTGTACTGGATGACCGGCAACGTGTTGGGCATTCACGGCGGCGAGGAGATCATCGGCTGAGTCATCGTCCGATGACGCCCCGCGCGCTGTCCTGGGCGGCTGCGCTCTGCCCGCCGGCGGTGCTCGTGCTGCTCGCGGTGTTGCAGCCGGACTTCTCGTACAACCGCTGGGACAACTACGAGATCCACACCGCGATCGTGACGCGGGCGCACGGGATGCTCCTCGCGGGCAGCTTCCCGCACCTCAACCCCCACCAGCACCTGGGTGAGCCCCTGCACGCAGCGATGCAGTGCGGGGCGCTCTATCTGCCGTACACGCTGTGTCTGCTCCTGTGCAAGCTGCTGATGCTTCCCACGGCGGCGTTCCCGCTGGTGTCGGCGGCGGTGCACGCGGGCGCGGGCTCGGTGGGGTGGATGCGGCTGCTCGGGCGGCTGGGGGTGCGCGCGGAGCTGGGAGCGGTCGTCGGGGTCGCGGCGGGCCTCGCAGGGTTCGGCCTGATCTGGGCACCCCTGTGGTTGTTCGCGGCCGCGATCCTGGCACTCATCCCGTGGCTACTGCTCGCCACATGGCGCGTGCTCGACGCGCCGGGCCTGGGCTCGACGGGCTGGCTGGCGCTGGGCCTCGCCGCGGTGCTGTTCGTGGGCTACCCCACCTGGGCGGTGTACGTGTGGCTCTTCGTCGCTGTCTTTGCGGTGGCGTGGGCCTCGGCCTCGGGCGCTCCCCGGCGCGCTCTGGCAGCAGTGCCGGGCTTCGTGCTCGGGGGCTTGCTCGCGGCGCCGTTCCTGGTGCCGGCGCTGACGTTCCTGCGCAGCACCCCACGGGCGGGTGCCATGGCGGCCGACGAGGTCCTGCGCCGCGCCGCGTCGCCGAGCGTCCTGCTCGACCTGCTGCTGCCGGTGTTCCACCACGCCAACGGCTTCATCGGCCCGCGGATCTCGGTGCACCTGCACCTGGCGGGCTGGCTGGTGCCGGCGCTGATCGGCGCGTGGATGCTGCGGGGCAAGGGGACCCCTGCCCTGCGCGCCGGGGTCCTGGTGGGCAGCGGGATGGCGATTGGGTTCTTTGTGCTGGCGCTGGGCCGGGCCGGGGGCCTTCTGCCGCTGACGCTGTGGGTTCCTGTCTGGAACTCCTTCCGCTGGCCCTTCAAGTTCCTGCCGCTGGTCCTGGCCGGGCTGACGCTGGCGGGCGGCTGCGGGCTGGAGCTCATCGCGCAGCATGGGCGGGTGCGCATGGCGCGGGTGGGGGTGGGGCTGGCGGGGCTCACCGGGGCGGCGCTGCTCGTCCAGGTCGTGGTTGCTGGCGACCCGCGCACCACCGGGATGACGTTCGCCAGCCTGTTTGGGGTCGGCGCGGCGTTGACAGGTCTGGTGGGGCTGGCCGGCGGTGGCTTCGTGAGCTCTCCCCGAGGCCGCGTACTGCTGCTGCTGCTGGCGCCGCTGCACGCGCTGCTGATGGTCGGCCTCACGCAGGTGTGGGGAGCCAGGGGATACCTGGCTCCTTGGGGCGCCCAAGACGCAGAGCAGCTCGGCATCGACGCCGAGCATCGGGTGCTTCCGCTGACCTCGTTCCCGTTTCGCAGACACGGCAACTTCGAGCAGTTCGCCGTGGGGCACGCGGCGTCGGCGAACGGCTACCTGTCGGCGACGGGCACCAAGACCGAGGGGCTCATGCCCACCTGGTATCTCGACGTCTTCCCCACCGACCATCTGGGCGTCGTGGACCCCGCGATCAGCGTGCCGCTGGTGGGCAGCAGTCTGCTGCGGGGCCTCGCCGTGCGGTGGTACGTGGTGGGGCGCACCGACGGCGCGGTGGAGGCGGCGCTGACCGCCAACCCGGCGCTGGAGGGCCCGCGGGTGCTGGACGAGGTGGCCATCTTCCATGACCCGGGCGCGCTGCCGCGGGCGTGGCTCGCCGAGCGCATCGTGCCGTGGAGCGTGCAGACGGAGTTGGATCTGCGGGAGAGCCGCTTGCCGCCGCGCACTGCGCTGCTCCCCGGAGCCGTTCCGAGCGAGCCGGGGGCGGGCTCGATCACCTCGGCGGACTGGCGCGATCAAGACGCCTCGTTTGTGGTCGCGGTGCCGCAAGGCGGCCTGCTGGTGTTCGCGATGACCTGGAACCCAGGGTGGAGCGCGGCCGTGGACGACGTCCCCTACGACGTCTTGCGCGTGAACCGCGTCGCCTCGGCGGTGGTGCTTCCGCCGGGAGCGCGCCGCGTGGAGATCCGCTACCGCACCCCAGGGCTTCCACTCGGCGTGGCGCTGGCCGGGTTTGGCGCGCTGGGCTGGCTCGGGCTGCTGATCGGCGCGGGGCGACGGGGCGGCGCGAGCAGACCCTCGGCCACTGGGACGAGCTTGTCGGGCACGTGACCGCCGGTGAGCAGGTCACGCAGGCGCAGCCGAGACTCCTCGCTGCCCTCGATGGCGCCGCGGATCGCCTGACGGCTGGCTGCGCGCCAGTCCCCGACCGCGCCGAAGGCCCAGCCGCCGAGATCCCTCATCTCCGCGGTTGCGGCGTCATCCTGCTGCTTCAGCAGCGCGCGGGCGATGGGGGCCGCGGGCTCGGGGCGGTCCAGAGAGCGCAGGATCCGAAGCGTCAGGAGATCGGATTCGACATGCCCGCGGGCGAGGGCGAGCTCCACCAGGCTGCCCTCGGCGTCGCCGGTCTTGAGTCGAGCCTGGGCCCGCAGCCAGGGCAGATCCGGGTGTCGTGGGTCGAGCTCCTCGGCCCGCGCGAGGGCGTCTCCCACCAGGCTGTCTGCTCCGGTGGGCGGGCACTGCAGGCCCAGCAGGGCGTCGAGGCGCGGCAGCCACGCGTCGTTCGGCGTCAGTGACTGCAACGCGACCGCCTCCGCCCGGGCTCGCGGACCCACCTCCGGTTGCAGCCGGCAGCGCGCGAGGGTGGAGCCGCAGGGGTCGATGGCAGACAGGGGCCTGACCTTGCCGCGCAGCGCTCCGTCCGCTGCGCCGAACAGGGCGAAGGTCTCGCCGGTCCAGACCGGCACCCAGCTGGGGTCGGCCATGAGGCCCTGGCAGGTGTTGGTGTCCTTGTAGGTGACGGCGGCCTCGAAGCGATGGCGCCGGTCCAGGGCCTCGAACGCGGAGTAGTCGGCCATCGCGCGGCGCGCCGCGAAGTACTCCTCCTCGTTGAAGAGCAGCGGAGCCCGCCCGTCGATGGGGATCTGCACCGCGCCGCCGAGCTCCCACCCCAGGTAGCCGCCGGCTCGGTGGCCCGCGAACACCGGCCCGGTCAGCGCTGCGCCGCGCAACACGTCGGCCGGCCCCACGGGAAAGATGGCTTCGTCTACGCCGAGGCGTGGCCGCGGGTTGTCAGCGACGAGCGAGGCTCCGGAGAGGAGCACGGCCAGCGCCGCGAAGACCCGGGCGTCGCGCACCTCGCTCCCGCCCGGGGTGTCCGGCGCCCAGCCCACCGCCGCGAAGGGCAGGGTCAGCACGCTCCACACCGCGCGGAAGCGCACCGCGTTCCAGGTCATCAGCAGGCCCAGAAGCGCGAGCGCCAGGGGGCCCAGCTCCAGGCGACGCTTGCGCAGCGCGCCCACAGCGCCGAGCAGCAGCAGCAGCTCCGCCAGGGCCAGCGACGTGTCCCACGGCGGCCACCAGGCGTCCCGGGGCATGGACTGGAACTCGCCCACGTGCTCTGAGATGTCGGAGTCGGCGTGCTCAGCCACCATGTCGAGGATCGCGACGCCCTCGGGGCCGAGCAGCAGCAGGGTGCACAGGCCGAGGAACGCGGCGACGCGGGGCTTGCTGACGCCGTCGAGCACGAGGCCCGTGGGCACCAGCGCCACCCCGAACGCGAGGGAGGCGACGATGAGAGGCGCGATGGTCACCGAGGCGTGGGCGTGGGCCCAAACCAGCAGCAGCGCGGCCGTGCCGGCGAGCAGCCCGCGCGGTAGGGGCGAAGGGTGACGGCGCCAGCGCAGCGCGAGCAGCAGCGCGGCGGGCACGAGCAGCAGGAACACCGACTGAGGCCGGGCCACGAAGCGGTGGTGCACCCCGGCGACAGCCAGCGCGCCGAGAGCGATGCCGGTCCAGGGGGCGCCAGGGCCCGTCAGCGTGCGGGCCAGCAGCAAGATGAGCCAGCTCGCCACCACAGCGGTCAGCGCGGTGAGGACCCCGAGCGCCGGCGCGCCGCCCAGCTCCCAGGTCAGCCATGCGGGCAGGTTCCACGCCCAGTAGTGGTTGCAGTACGTCTCGACGGCGGAGAGCCCGACCGGCTCGGGGAAGCAGAACCACCCCGCGTCGGCGGTGGACTTGCCCAGCGTCAGGTGCCAGTAGGTGTCTCCGCTCGCCACGGGACGCAGCGCGGTGATGCCCGCGAGCAGCGACAGGGCCACGCAGACGAGAGTGGCGGTGCGGGGGGCAGACTCGGGCACGGCCGCAACCCTACTCACCGCTCCAGCGCGTCGTCGAAGAAGCTCTGGATCCGGTCCCCGTTGTCGCTGCTGAACCGGTGCTCGGCGTAGAGCACGTGCAGCTGCTCCTCGATGGCATCGCGGTGCTCGTCCAGCGCGGCAGGGATGGCGTTTGACCAGGCCCGGTCGAGCCGGGGATTGGCCGTGAGCAGATCGTCCTCGTCGAGCAGATCCGCGTCGTGCAGCGCCGCGAACAGCGCGCGCGAGTCGTCCTCATCCAGCCCGGGGATGCGGGCGAACCGGTCGCGGTCCAGGGGCTGCGGGGCGTCACGTTCGAACTCGGTGGTGTGCCCGGCGTCTCGAGCCCGCTGCTCAGCCTGCGTCGTCATTGGGCTGGGCACGACCAGATCGTTCTCCGCGGCGATGAAGAGCAGCGGGGGAGGGGAGCCCTTGGCAGACAGCGCCTCGCTTCCCCACCCATTGGCGACGACCGCAGCGACGCTGTCGAGCGCGCCCGCCTCGGCGTAGATGGGCGCAAAGGTCGCCCCGTTGCTGTGCCCCAGGGTCACTGCGGGCAGGCTCGCGTCGATCAGCCCCAGCGCGTCGAGCTCTGCGACCATCGCATCGATGGCGTCGACGTCATCATTGGACGGCCAGCGTGTGCCCCAGTAGGCCTTGTCCGGGCCGGCGTCCGGCGCCAGTACGGTGTAGCCGGCGCCCTGAAGTCGAGCGCTGATCCGCGCGCCCTCGACGCGATCCGTCCATGTGCAGGAGGACTCTCCGAGCCCGTGGAATAGGACCGCGATGGCGCGGGCATCCTCGGCGGGGAACAGCAGCGCATCCCGGCCAGCCGCTTGGAGCAGCGGCGCATCCTCGGCGTCGCAGAGCAGGTCTTCGCCGGTGCAGCCGCTGAGGAGGAGGAGGGACAGGATGCAGACTCTCACGCCCCGAGTATGACGGGCAGCGAGGTCGTTCGCTCGCTCCTTATGGGGTGGGCGAGGCCAATGCGTCGACGCCGGGCGGCAGGCTCCCCACCGTGCTGATGACGCCGGTGGAGGTGTTGATGGTCACCAGGTCGCTCACCGCAGTGGGGGCGCCGGTGTCCGCGGCGATGGCGTAGAGCGTGCCGTTGTGCCAGGTCATCGCGTTGATCGTGTCGCGAGTGCTCCCGCTCAAGGTCGCAGCCGACGTGACGGTCCCGGTGCCCGGGTTGACGGTATACAGGGTGCCGCTGGTGCCCCCGGGCGCCACCCACACGGTGCCGGTGGAGTCGGCTGCGAGCCCGCTGCCCGCGCTGCCCGTCCCGCCACCGAGCTCGGTCAGCAGGCCGTTCGACGGATTGATGGTGCAGGGCTGGTCGCTGAACTCGGTCCAGCAGAACGCCGTGGACCCGGAGAAGGTCATGTCGGGGATCTGGGCGTGGTTGGTGCCCGTGCTGTTCGTGACCGGCCCGATCTGGCTCAGGGTGCTTCCCGAGATGGAGTAGAGCGCGCTCGCCGATCCGGCGGACGAGTTCACCCCGTAGAGGACCCCGCTCGGGTCGTACGCCACCGCCGAGAATCCCTGGGTCAGCGCGGCGGAGGAGAGCGTCGCGCCAGTGGCGGGGTTCAGGGTGTAGATCGAGCCGGCAATGCCGCCCTTGCCATCCACCGCGACGAAGCCGCCCGCGGGCGGGGGCGTGGTGACGGTGATCTGCAGCGTGTAGCTGTTGCCGGGGTTCGCGCCGGCGTCGCTGCTCAGGAAGACGCGCACTGTCCACGTGCCGCTGCCCGTCGCGGTGGCGTCCACCACCTCGGTGTCCGTGCCTCCGTTGGACTCGGTGACGAAGCCGCCGGACTGGTTGTAGAGCGCGATTCCCACGTCGCCGTCGGCGTCGGTGAAGAACGCGGTGACCTCGATGGTGTCGCCCGAGGCCACGAACAGGCTGAACCAGTCGTCGTCTCCAGGGCAGGCCTGCGCCACCAGCGTGCCCGGGGTGATGCCCCAGGCAGAGCTCTGGCTGTCGTTGTTCTCAAAGATGTCGTCGCTGCACGTGGGCGGCGTCCCGTCGTCGTCGTCGTCGTCGTCGTCGTCGTCGTCATCGTCATCGTCGCCGGTCGCGTCGTCGTCGTCGCCGGTCGCGTCGTCGTCGTCGCCGGTCGCGTCGTCGTCGTCGCCGGTCGCGTCGTCGTCATCACCGGTCGCGTCGTCGTCATCACCGGCCGAGTCGTCGTCATTCGCGGCGTCGTCGTCGTCGGACCCGCCTCGACCCGAGCTGCGGGTGAGACATCCAGCGAGCACCACGGAGGCGAGAAGCAAGCAGGCGAGCAAGAAGCGATGGATGCGATGCATGTGGCCCTCTTGGGCGCCGCGCGAGCGTCGCCGGGAACGATCAGTCGTACTTGCTGCCGTCGAGCTTCGCCCAGTCCGTCAGGATGTCGTGGCCGTCCTCAGTCACCAAGATGGTGTGCTCGAACTGAGCGCTCCACTTGTTGTCGGTGGTCTTGACGGTCCAGCCATCGCCCAGCAGCTTCACCCGCCACGAACCCAGATTGATCATGGGCTCGATGGTGAAGGTCATGCCCGCCTTGAAGCGCGGATTCGCGCCCCGAAAGCGGTAGTGGGGGATCTGCGGCTCCGCGTGAAACACCCGATGAATGCCGTGCCCGCAGTAGTCACGCACCACGCTGCAGCCCTGGGCGTGCGCGTAGTCCTCTATCGCCGCGCCGATGTCGCGCACGCGTCCGCCGGGCTTCACCGTGGCGATGCCCAGATACATGGACTTCTCGGCGGTCTCGGTGACCACCCGCGCTTCATCGCTCACATCACCCACAAAGAAGGTGCGTGAGGTGTCGCCGTGGTAGCCGTGCAGGATGGTCGTGACGTCAACATTGATGATGTCGCCGTTCTTGAGGACGTCCTTCCGGCTCGGGATTCCGTGGCAGACCACCTCGTTCACCGAGGTGCAGATCGATTTTGGGAACCCCTTGTAGTTCAGGGGCGCCGAGATCCCGCCGTGGTCACGCACGTAGTCGGCACAGAGCTTGTTGAGCTTCTCGGTGCTCACGCCAGCGGCGACCTCGCGACCCGCCATCCGCAGCGTCGCTGCTGCGAGCAAGCCCGACGCCCGCATCTTCTCGATCTCAGCGGAGCCGAGGATTTCGATCATCGACGATCTCATTGTGTTCATGCCGCCAGCTTAGCGCCGGCCGCCCTGACGGCCACCACCGCCGCCGCTGCGCCCGCCGCCGCGACCGCCACCGCCGCGCCCACCGCCATCGCGCCCGCGTCCACCGCCGTCGCGCCGTCCGCCGCCGCTGCGGCCACCGGTGCTGTTGCGGGTCTTCGTCGCGAACGCGGCATCTTCGGCCGAGCCATCATCGCCCGCCTTCTTGCGAGCCTGGTCCATGCGACGCCACCGGAAGAACCCGCGCAGCGCCAGCGCCACGTAAGGGTCCGCGCCGGGGCCCTGCTCGCGCAGGTGCTTCGCCATGGCGAGGAAGCCCTCAAAGGGCATGCCCTCCTTCATGGTCTTCTGCATCTCGCGCAGGCCGCGGTTGGTCCAGAGCTTGTCGCCCTCCTCGCGGGTGGGCAGCTCGCGCTCTTCGAACACGATCTCGTACTTGCCCTCGAGCACCTTGCGGCACTGGATCTCCCGGCCACCCATGAACGACACGGCCGTGCCCTTCTTCCCGATGCGGCCGGTGCGGCCGGTGCGGTGCAGGTAGACCGCGGGGTCCTCGGGGAGGCTGTAGTTGAAGACGTGGGTCAGGTCGCTGATGTCGATGCCGCGGGCCGCGATGTCCGTGGCGACCATGACGTCGATCTCTCCACCCTTGATGCGCCGCATGACCCGCTCGCGCGCCTTCTGGGTGAGGTCGGAGCTGATGGGCTCGGCGTCCAGGCCCTGGCGGTTGAGGAAGCGAGCGACCGTCTCGGTGTCGGACTTCGTGTTGCAGAACACGATGGAGCTCTCGGGGTTCTCCTTCTCCATCACGTAGAGCAGCTGCCGCGGCTTCGGGTACTCCAGCGTGGTCTCGTAGAGCACGTGGTGGATGTTCTTGTTGGCCTGCTCGTTGTCGATGGAGATGTAGATCTCCGTCGGGTCCTTGAGGAAGCGCCCGATGAGCTTCTTGAGCTCCGCCTCGACCGTGGCCGAGAACAACAGGATCTGCACGTCAGAGGGGAGCTCTTCCAGGATGCTGGTGACCTCCTCGAAGAAGCCCATGGACAGCATCTCGTCCGCCTCATCGAGGCAGCCGACCAGCGCGTTGCTCAGGTCGAGGTTGCCCCGGCGGATGTGGTCGCGCACGCGGCCGGGCGTCCCGATGATCACCTCGGCACCCGCGTTCATCGCGTCCGCCTGCGGTCCCAGCGGCACGCCGCCGTACACCCGCACGATGCGCAGGTTCTTGTCCTTGACGAGCTCCTGGGCCTCGTCCGCCACCTGGATGGCGAGCTCGCGGGTGGGGCACATCACGATGCAGCCGGCCTTGCCGTAGCCCGCGGGGATGCGCTGGAGCGTGGGGATCATGAAGGCGGCGGTCTTGCCGCTGCCCGTCTTGCTGCGGACCAGCAGGTCTCCGCCGGTCAGCGCCGCCGGGATGGCCTTGGCCTGCACCGCGGTGGGGTTGGTGTAGCCGCGGGCGTCGACGCCGGACCTGATGTCTGCGTCGAGTCCTACCTCGTCCCAGCTCAAGGTCACGTCGGGCGCGTTCTCCTGGCCACCGTCCACGGTGTCGTCCACAGAAGAATCAGCTGTCTCGTTGGTCGTGTCAGTCAAGGGGTCTCCGATCGGTGCGGCGTGATAGCTGCCGTTCTCCGATCACGCAAGGACGCGTTGGTTCCGCGACCCCTCCGAGCCCGCCTGCGCTCAGGGCTCCAGGCGGATGGTCGGCTCTTGCGCGACCACCGGCCGGGCGGGATCCGCCTGCTCCTCGGTGACGCTCTCGTGGGGGCGAGTGGGGCCACCATCACCGTGGGCCTGCATGCGCAAGCGCTTGCGCAGCAGCCGCTCCTCCCGCTCCGCCAGATCGCTGGAGTGGTACTTCGCGAACGCGTCGAGACAGCGGCCGTCGAACCGGGGCCCGCGACCCTCCTCGAGGTGGGCGAGCACCTCGGCCATGGGCATGGGGTCTCGGTAGTGGCGCTTGCGGGTGAGGGAGTCGTAGACATCCGCGATGGCGATGATGCGCCCGCCCAGCGGGATCTCCTCGCCCTTGAGGCCAAAGGGGTACCCCTGCCCGTCCATGCGCTCGTGGTGGGACGCCGCCACCATGGGCAGGCTCGCGAGCTCGGGCGGGAAGTCGATCTTGCTCAGGATGTCGTAGGTGTAGCGCGGGTGCAGCTTGATGTGCTCGTACTCCGCCGGGGTCAGGCTCGCGGGCTTCTTGAGCACCGCGTCGTCCACGCCGATCTTCCCGTAGTCGTGCAGCAAGGCGGCGTAGTAGATGGCGTAGCACTCGCCCTCATCGAGCCCCAGCGCCTGGGCTGTGCCCACGCTGTAGTGCGCCACGCGCGCGGAGTGGCCTGCGGTGAGCCCGTCCCGGGTATCGATGGAGGCCGCCAGGCCGCGCATCATCGACTCGAACATGCGCTTCTGGCGGGCGAGAAGCTGCAGCTGGCGCAGCACCGAGCCCGCCTGCCGAGACACCGCCATGAGGAAGTCCAGGGCGTCCCCGTCGTCCTTTCGCAGCGCCCGCCGGGTATCGAGGTAGAGCACGCCGTGGATGCCCTCCGCGGTGCTGATCGGCGCCGCGAGGATGGAGCGCACCGACTGGAGCAGCACCGACTTGCTGCCTTCGAGGCGCTGATCCGACGGGGCATCGAGAGTCAGCAGGCCCACCCCTTCGGCGAACACCCGGTCCACGACGGTGCCGATGGGCACAAACGGCAGCTCCGGCTGGTCCACGTCGTCGGGAAAGGCGATCTCGAGTGAGATGGAGGCGATGGGGTCCAGCGCCCGGCCCTCCTCCTCGCCACGAACCAGCCACCGCACGGGCTTGAGACCTTGCTCACCGGAGAGCAAGACCATGCCCCGCTCCACGGGGAGCAGCTCCATCATCGAGCGCAGCAGATGCGCGGCCAGCGCATCCACGGTCTCGACGGACAGGAACTCCTGGGTCATGGAGATGAGCGTGCGCAGGCGCTTCTGGATCTGCACGTGCTTACGCTGATTGGCGGCGACCACCTTCCCCGACAGGTAGGGCGAGCCCTCCAGCGCCGCGACCTGCACGATCTCGGTCTGGGACGCAGCTACCGGGGCCTGCTCTGGCCCGGGAGCGGCGACGAATCGACCCGTGGTGTTCGCCGGCGGCGGCCAGACCCCACTCCCTGCGGGCTCTTGAAGGTTGAGCCGGATGCCGTCGGGAGAACCCAGCCGCACCGCCTGCCCAGGCTGGAGCAACACCTCGGTGATCCGCCGGCCTTCAAGGTAGGAGCCCGAGGTGCTGCGCAGGTCTCGGAACAAGATCCCGTCATCCTGCAGGGTCAACTCCGCGTGTCGGCGGCTGATGTAGGGCGAGATGACCTGGACCTCATTCTCGGGAGCCCGGCCCACCCGGACGACCGCGGTCGGCCCACGGAGCAGCGCGGATCGCTCGCGACCCTCGGGATCGACGAGCACGGCGCGAATGGGGGGGCGAGGCATCGGCCCATGATTTCAGGGCACCTGCGGTCTGCCAAGCGGCGCGCTGTCTGCGCCTTGCCCGGTCTGTGTGCGCGTGTTACCAGTGCCCACCCTCGCGCACTGGGCATGCGCCGCCCGGACGTGAGGACGAGGAGCCTGCCGATGACGCATCGTTCTCATGCCGCCCGGATCGCCAGCGGAGCCGCGTTCTTCGCGCTCGTCGCGACGAGCCCCGCCCTCGCAGAGACCCCGAAGATCTCGATCCCACACGAGAGCTACCAGCTCGACAACGGACTCACGGTCCTGCTGCACAAGGACGACAGCCGTCCCATCGCGCACGTCGAGCTCTGGTACCACGTGGGCAGCAAGGACGAGGTGGAGGGCCGCTCAGGCTTCGCGCATCTCTTCGAGCACCTGATGTTCAATGGCTCCGAGCACGCGGACGGCGAGTACTTCGCGCCGCTGCAGCCCCTGGGCGCCCGGATCAACGGCTCCACCAACGGCGACCGGACCAACTACTACGAGACCGTGCCGACCAACGGCACCGAGCTCGCCTTGTGGATGGAGGCCGATCGGATGGGCTTCCTGCTGCCGGCGCTGACCCAGGAGAAGCTCGACAACCAGCGTGAGGTCGTGCGCAACGAGCGCCGCCAGCGCTACGAGATCACGCCCTACGGCGAGGTCTGGGTCTACCTGAGCGAGGAGATGTACCCCGCGGGACACCCGTACGCGCACACCACCATCGGCAGCCACGAGGACCTCGAAGCGGCGACGCTCGACGACGTCAAGGGCTTCTTCCGTCAGTGGTACGTGCCGAACAACGCGACCCTGGTGGTCGCCGGTGCCTTCGACACGGCCGAGGTAAAGGGCTGGATCGAGCGCTACTTCGGCCCCATCCCGAAGGGCCCCCAGCCGTCGCCGGTGACCGAGGCCGACCCCGGCACCATCACCGCGAAGACCATCAACATCACCGACGAGGTGCAGCAGCCCCGGGTTTACTGGGCGTGGGGCAGCCCGGGGTTCTTCAAGGACGGCGACGCCGATCTGGACGTGCTCTCGATGATCCTCACCGACGGCAAGAACTCTCGGCTCTACAAGCGCCTCGTGTTCGATGACCGCATCGCCAACGACGTCGCGGCCTATCAGGCCAGCGCCCAGCTCGGCTCGCGCTACATCATGTACGCCACGGTCGCGCCGGGGCACACGGTGGAGGAGGTCCAGGCGGCCCTCCAGGAAGAGATCGACCGCTTCAAGGCCGAAGGCGCCACCGCGGACGAGCTCGAGCGCGCAGCGAACTCCTGGCAGAAGAGCTTCTACCAGCGCATGGAGTCGGTGTCGGGTCGGGGCGGAATGCTGCACATGTACAAGAACTACGTCGGCCAGCCGGACTTCGCGCAGGGCGACCTGCAGCGCTACCTCGACGTCACGCTGGACAGCCTGTCGACCTGGTCCAACGCGGTCCTCGACGACAGCAAGCGCGTCGAACTCATCGTTCGGCCCGCGCCGAAGGAGCCTGCTCCGACCGATGGCGCCGGCTCGGAAGGGGGTGCCCAGTGAACCGCTCCTCTCTCTCGTTTGTCCTCTCCCTCTCCTCGGCTCTGGCGCTGGCCGGCTGCTGTTGGGGCCCCAACGCCAAGGACTCCGGCACCGCCAAGGCTGACGCAGCCGCGGCCGCAGCCACCGCGCAGACCCCTGCCGCGCCGGCGTGGCCCGCGATGCCGACCCCCGGTCCGGCTCCCGAGTTCAACGTGCCGTCCAGCACGAGCTTCACCCTGAGCAACGGCATCCCCGTCACGCTGGTGACCACCGGCGCCGTGCCTCTCGTGGAGCTTCAGCTCAACGTGCGCAGCGGCTCTGCGGCGGATCCCGCCGGCAAGGAGGGCCTCGCGGCCGTCACCGCCGACATGCTCAACGAAGGAGTCACGGGCAAAGACTCTCTCGCCCTCGCGAGCGCTCTGCAGCGCCTCGCATCCGACGTCTCCCTCGGCGCTGCTCTGGACAACAGCATCGTCCGGGTCAACGCGCTGGAGGACAAGCTTCAGCCCACGCTGCAGCTCGTGCTCGAGATGCTCGCGAGCCCGACGTTTGCGCAAGCGGACCTCGACCGGGTGCTCGAAGACCGCAAGCGCGCCCTCGCTTCCGCCAAGGACGACCTCCCCACGGTGGGCTGGCGCTCGTTCCGGCGGTTGCTCTACGGCGAGCAGTACATGGGTCGCAGCGGCTCGGGCACCGACGGCTCGCTCGGCGCCATCAAGCGCAGCGATGTGACCGCATGGCACCGGGACGCCTGGACGCCGAAGAACAGCTCGCTGGTGATCGTCAGCCGCATGGACCAGGCAGCGCTCAAGCCCATCCTCGACGCCACGCTCGGCAGCTGGACGGGCAAGCCCAAGGGCGAGGCTCCCAAAGCCAAGGTGGAGCTCCCGGCCCGCAAGAGCGGCACGACCGTGTACTGGGTGGACAAGCCCGGACAGTCTCAGAGCTACATCATCGTGGGCAACGTGGCTCCCGGCTTCGACTCCGAAGGGGACGACAAGCGCACCTTGGGGAACCACCCCATCGGCGGCAACTTCACCGCGCGCATCAACATGAACCTGCGCGAGGACAAGGGCTACACCTACGGGGCGCGCTCGGGATTCTCCACCAGCCGCCAGGGAGGACGCTTTGCGGCGTCGTCGTCGGTTCGGGCCGATGTGACCGCGGAGTCCATCACCGAGATCCTCGGCGAGATCCGCGGAGCGCTCGGTGACAAGCCGGTCACGGACGACGAGCACCGCCGCAGCGTCGGCTCGCTCGTGCAGGCGGAGCCCGGCTCGTACGAGCGCATGGCCAGCGTGCTGGCCCAGTTTGCCCACGCGGACCAGATGGGCTACCCCGCGGGCTACCTGCAGGGCAGCGCTGCGCGGCTCTCGGCCATTGACCGGGCCACGGCCCAGAAGGCATTCGCCGATGTGGTCAGCGGTGACGATCTCGTCATCCTGGTGGTCGGAGATCGCGCCGCAGCCGGTCCTGCAGTAGAGGGACTCGAGCTTGGACCCATCGTCGCCATCGACGACGAGGGGAACCCGCTCTAGCGGCCCGTAGGAGAACTGATGAACGAGCAGCCCTTCCGTCCCCGCCATTGGATCCTTGCCGTCGTGGCCCTCTTGGGCCTCGCGGTGGCGAACCCGGTCACCGCCCGGGATCGTGAGATCGAGCTGCGAGGGCTTCTGTCCTCGGACGAGCTCTCGGCGAAGAAGATGGAGCGGCGGGTGCTCAAGGCGGGCATGAAGGACGCCAGCCGGTACCGGATCCTGTCGGGGCTGTACGTGCTGCGCGCGCCGTCGATGGAGTTCTGGGAAGACCAGATGGCGCCGGCCCTGGAAGAGGCGATGGAGGACGAGCGCCCCATCGAGTCCCTGCGCGGCACCATGCTCGGCATGGAGGAGTACCTCGTCGCCGGTCCCACCCACGCCGGAGTGCGCATCACCTGGGACAGCCCGGGGGAGCGCGGCGAGGGGTTCGCGAACTTCGTGGCGCCGGTGCTCATCGGGCCCGACGGAAACCTGACGTCCCACAAGGAGCCCAACAAGTTCAAGGTGGTCACCGGATGGTTCGTGGACGAGGCAGACGAAGACACGGCGATCGAAGCCGTGGGCCTCAAGTCCTCGCCGGACAGCTGGACGGGTGGCGACGTGCGCTTGCCGAGGCTGACTCCGCTGCCCAACCGGGGCGAGGGTGCCTGGGTCAAGTACAAGGGGCGCTCGGTAGACCAAGACGGCGACGAGATGGCGAAGAACATCCGCTCTGTCGAGAAGCTCAAGGACCGCGACTACATCGCCGCCGACCGCGCCCTGCCCTGGCCCCGGGAGTCCGGGGAGACCGTCAAGGACGTGATGACCTCGGCCCGATACCGCACCCGAGCCCCAGACGTGGAGCGTGGTGAGACCTTGAACCTGCTGCGCAACAGCGATGTCGAGGACTGGGACTGGGACACCAAGAAGGTCAAGCACCCCACTCGCTACAGCATCTCCACCATCACCGTGAACGCGGAGACCGACGGAGGTGACGAGGTCGCCGAGGTCTTTGTCTTCGTCAGCTTGTACACCCCGCTGCTGGTCGATCTCGACGCGGCGCACCTGTATGTGGGCACGTCCCCCGAGTTCTTCGCCACGGCCGTGCAGAAGGGCGAGATTCCCTTCTTCGACGCCGGCGGAGACCCTCGCTTCTACCTGGGCCACCTGGACCGCTGGATCAGCGGTGACGCGCTCGAGCCCAAGGAGCGCGCGATCTCGCGGCGGCTCATCGAGAAGACCGCGGAACGCTGGACCCGTGAGATGAACGGCAACGACGCGCGGGCGGTCGCGAGTCTCGCGAAGAACCCGTCGCACTGGCCCCTGCGCATCGTCCAGGACGACGACGACCGCAAGGTGCTCGCCCACAAGGACGACCTCGTGTCGTGGTGGCGCCGCTTTGAGAGCTCGCTGCGCCCCGACGACATGGAGTGGTTCGAGCCCGTTTACACCCTGAAGTACACGGCGGAGGCCACATCGGTAGAGCTCGGCGTGCTCTTCGGGGGCGAGGCCCGTGAACTGAGGCTCGAGGAGGCGGTCGCCGACAGCGGTGAGTCGAGCCGCAAGCTCGCCGAGCGCGAGAGCGCCGGGCTCTCCGACAAGGAGCGTCAGCGGCTGGACGACGAGCGCCGCGAGGCGGACGCGGCCCGGTCCGAGGCGGAGGAGAAGCGCGCGGGCGAAGAGCGCGAGCGCGACCTCGCGCGTCAGGCGGACGAGAAGCGCAAGGCCGACGAGGATCGCCGCCGCGAGGAGGCGCGCATCGCCCAGCAGAACGCGCCCATCGATGTGCGGCTGCTCGATGCGTCCGTGGGGTCGCGCGCCGAGGGCAAGCCATACCTGGCGACCCGCGCCGGCAAGAGCGTGCAGATCAAGGTCAAGTACGAGGTTGAGGGCAAGGCCGAGGGCCACAAGGTCCAGGTCGTCGCCCAGGCGTACGACAAGTCCGGGAACGCCATCAAGGACTTCGCGGTCAAGAGCACGAGCAAGACGCCGACCGTGGGTGAGAACGAGACGACGACCTGGCTCAAGGTCCCCTCGAACTACACCAGCGCCGAGCTGCTGGGCTCGTACCGCGTGCTGACGCGGGTGGAGTTGGACGGGATCCCCGTCAAGGGCGAGCGCGAGGAGTTCGTGCACCTGGGCAACGCGCTGGACCTCAAGCGCATCGAGCTGGACCCGTCGGTGGTGCTGCCGGGCGAAGAGGCAGTCTTGCTGATGGATCTCGGGGTCGGCGGCTGGTCCGTCGAAGACGACGTTCCGCTCAAGGTAGATGTGGCCTACAAGGTGGGTGACGTCGAGAAGCTCGACAGCTTCAACATGACCCGGGGCATCGGTTTCCACGAGCTCGAAGTGGACCTGGACGTGCCGGAAGGCCTGCCGCCCGGCGACGGGACCTACTCGGTCACCGTGTCCAACGTGTCTGGCGTGAAGGCCAGCGGGAAGGGCACCCTGCGGGTGTTCGCCAAGGAGGTCGTGGACGGCGAGGGTGACGGCGGCGGACGCCGTGGACGCCGGGGGCGCGTGGCCGTCGGGGACGACAGCGAGCTCGTGGCGTTGGCGGAGAAGGCCAGCGACGACGACGAAGACCGTGACGTCGTGCGGCGCGCCGATCGCTACGCCGATGACGCGGACGACTTCGACGCGGCGTTCGAAGAAGACGACGAGGACGAGCCGAAGAAGAAGAAGAAGCGTGTGGCGGACGAGGACGACGACTTCGACGACGCGTTCGACGAAGACGAGGACGAGGATGAGGCCCGTCGCAAGGACGACGAGCGGAAGCGCGCCGAAGCGGACAAGCGCAAGGACGACGAGCGGAAGCGCGCCGAGGCAGACAAGCGCAAGGACGACGAGCGCAGCAAGGCCGAGGCGGACAAGCGCAAGGACGACGAGCGGAAGCGCGCCGAAGCGGACAAGCGCAAGGACGACGAGCGGAAGCGCGCCGAAGCGGACAAGCGCAAGGACGACGAGCGCAAGAAGGCCGAGGCGGACAAGCGCAAGACGGAAGAGGACGACCTGGCTCTCGACGACGAGGATCTGGAGCTCGACGACGAGGACGTCGCACGCGAGCCCGCCCCGAAGAAGAAGGCCAAGGAAGAGCCGGCCGTCGCGTTCGACTGGGACAACCTGCCCGAGAGCGTCTTCTTCGAGGACGAGGAGGAAGAGGTCCTGATGTGGGCGGAGGCCGACGGTGTCGGCATCGTGCGCATCTACGGTGAGGCCGCGCTCGACGAGATGGGCACCTTCTACAAGCAGTTCGAAGCCGCGTTCGCCAACGGCGCGCCCGAGTGGCTGTGGGTTTGCTACGAGGGCGACAAGAAGCCGATCCTTCGCTTCTTCCGGTACTCGAACAAGGAGAGCGACTGGGTCCTGGTGCATCAGTCGCCGATCAGCTTCGGCAGCCGCGACGAGAAGAAGGCGGCCATGGACCAGATGAAGGCCGTCTTCGAGGGCTTCGTGCCCGAGCGCAAGAAAAAGGTACCGTTCGGAAAGCTCTAGAGAGATGAGCCGCCTCTCCAGATCTTAGAGAAACCTCCGATGGAGGCGTCTCTAGAGCTTCATCGAGGGGTCGATCGTCTTGTCAGCTGCCCATTCCGTCGCCCGCGAACCCGTTCGCCTGCTCTCCCATCCTCGCTTCGACATCGTGAGTCGGCTCGGCGTCGGGTCGATGGGGATGGTGCACGAGGCGGTGGATCGGCGGACCGGCCAGACGGTCGCCCTCAAGTCGCTCAAGACTCCGCTCCCCGATGAGATCCGGCGGCTCAAGCGCGAGTTTCGGGTGCTCTCAGGGCTCGTGCACCCCAACCTGGTGCACCTGCACGAGCTCTTCGAAGACGAGCACGGCTGCTTCATCACCATGCAGCTCGTCGATGGGGTGGACGCCCTGGAGTGGGTGGAGAGCGCGCCGGACCGCATCGAGGCCGCGCTCGACCTGGGTCGGCAGCTCGCCAGCACCCTGCTGTTTCTGCACGAACGCAACCGCCTGCACCTCGACATCAAGCCCGGGAACATGGTCGTCGAGCCATCGGGCCGGCTGGTCTTGCTCGACTTTGGCATCAGCCGAGCGCTCGCCGGCATGCTCGTCGAGGGGACCGAGCCGGTGCACTGGGGTGGAACCCCGGCGTACTGCGCCCCCGAGCAGCTCGAGACCGGGAGCATCGACGCCCGGGCGGACTGGTACGGGTTCGCCGCGACGCTGTACGAGCTTGTCAGCGGCCGGCTCCCCTACGACGGCAACGCGCCGCAGGTGATGCAAAGCAAACAGCAGCGCCGGCCCGCCGTCCCGGTGCTGCACCGGGCCCCGTTCTTGACCCCCGCCGTCGCTCGGGCCATCGACGGGCTCCTGCACCCGGAGCCGGAAGGGCGCCCAGCCCTCGACGAGGTCATCGACGCGCTGGAGTTGGAGCCCGAAGCGGAGACCGCAGTGCTGTCTGCGCCTGCTCCCCAGTTCGAGCTCGTGGGTCGGGAGCGGGAGCTGCGCCGGCTCGACGACTGCGCCGAGCGCGCTCGGGACACCGGTCGGGCCGAGATGGAGCTGCGCGGTACGTCGGGCATCGGGAAGACCGCGCTCGTGCGCGCCTTCCTGTCCGCTCAGAAGCGCTCGAGGGCTGGCGCGGTGGTGCTCGCTGGCACGTCGTACGAGCGCGAGTGGATCCCGTTCAACGCGTTCGACAGCCTCGTGACCAACCTCGTGGACGCCATTCGAGTCTTCCCGCCGTCCGTGAGGCTGCGGATGGTTCCTACCCACCCAGGGATGCTGGCGAGGCTCTTCCCCGCCTTCCGTCGGGTTCCCGAGATCGACGAAGCGGCTGGGCCGAGCGAGCAGCCGACGTCGAATTCCCTGCCCTTGCGGCGAGACGGCTTCGACGCGTTCGCCGAGGTGCTGGAAGGCTACGCCGACGGTCGCCTTGCGGTGTTGGCCCTGGACGACATCCAGTGGGCAGACCGGGACAGCCTCGCCTTGCTCGACTACCTACGCCAGGCCGAGCTCTCCTGTTCGCTGTTCGTGCTGGCTTCGCGCCGGCTGGGGCCCGGCGACGACGTCGCGCGCCTAAGGGCCCCCGGTGAGGTCCTCAACCTCGGTCCACTCGACGACGAGGCGGCCCGGGAGCTGGCCATCGCGTCGCTGGGCCAGTCGTCCGACGAGGAACTCATCGACGAGGTCCTCGCCGAGGCCGACGGAATGCCGCTGTGGATCGAGCAGCTGGGTCTGCGCTGGGCGAGCACCCGCGAGCGCCCGTCCCTCGAAGGGCTCATCGAGCGTGCTGTGGGCTCTCTGACCTCGGATGGGCGCGCGGTCCTCGATGCACTGACCGTGGCGGGGCGCCCCTTGAGCAGCAGCCAGCTCGAAGGCTTCATGGGGGGCAAGCACTCTCTGCGGGTGCTCGACCAGCTCGGCGTCTTTGGGCTGACCGTGCCGGTGTCGGAGCGCACCGATGCGTCGTACGACGTGCGCCACGCCCGGGTACGCGATGTGGTCAGCGCTCGCTTGACGGCCGAGCGCCGTGCCGAGCTGGCGTTGATGCTCGCCGAGCAGTACATCGTTCGCGGCGGGGACGACGAGGAGGTGGCCCGTCACCTGCTGGCCGCTGGCGACACGGAGCGCGGCGCCACCTTCGCCATCCGCGCCGCCCACGAGGCAGCCAAGGCCTTGGCGTTCGGTCGCTCCGCCCGGCTCCTCGAGGCGGCGATCGAGCACACCGCGCCACCCGCCCGTGGTGAGCTGCTCGAGCAGCTCGCCGACGTGCTCTCCAACGACGCGCGCGCCGAAGCATCCGCGAAGGCCTACCTGGCGGCGGCGCTGGACGCTGAGGACCCCGCGCGGCGCCTGCAGCTGCGCCACCTCGGCGCCGAGCAGATGATGCGCTCGGGCAGAGTGGACGAGGGTCGGGAGCTGCTCGAGGGGTTGCTCGCAGAGTCCGGGCTCTCGCTGCCAGGCGGCGAAGTCCAGGCGACCCTGCAGCTGGTGTGGAATCGGGCCCGCCTCAAGCTGCGCGGCATGGACTTCGACCTCGTCGACGAGGCCGACCTCGACCGCACGCAGCTGACCCGCATCGACGCCGCCTGGAGCGCGGCCGCCACCCTCGCCCTCGTGGACGCCGTGACCGCCGCCGCCTTTCAAGCTCGTGGGCTGCTGATGGCGTTGGAGCTGGGCGAGCCCGAGCGCATCGGGCGCTCGCTGGGGGCCGAGGCCGTCTTCCGAGCTGCGTTTGGCGATCACGAGAGCGCGCGGGTGCTGTGGGAGCGCAACCGCGAGGTGGTGCGGGCGCGGCCCACCGCCATGGGGCGCGCGGGCCTGTCTACGAGCGAGTGCCTGTCTGCCTACCAGCGTGGAGACTGGGCGCTGTCGCACCGGGCCGCCGGCGAGGCCATGGAGCACCTGAGCGGCGAGCGCGTCAATCTCTCCTGGATCCGCTCCACCGCCGTGATCTATCGCCTCGCCGCGGCCGGGCACCTGGGCTTGCTCGAAGAGGTCGGCACCGACCTGCCGCGCGAGCTGGAGCACGCCCGGGCCCGCGGCGATCTGCACGCGGTGTTGCACCTCACGCTCGGCATGCCCATCCCCGTCGCGGCCATCCTCGACCGTGCCGAGGAAGGGGCCCGCGAGGCGGAGGAGACCTGGGCCCGCTCGCCCGGCCGCGACTACGCCCAGCTCCAGATCCACTACCTGCGCACCCGCGTCGAGCTCGCCCTCTACCGCGGCGCCTTCGATGAAGCCCGCGAGGCCAGCCTGGAGAGCTGGGAGCTGGTGTCGGGCAGCAACGCGTCGCGCTTGCCGGTGCTCAAGAACTGGGCCAGCGAGCTCGCCCTACGCGGAATGCTGGGCGCGTCCGACGGGCCCCCCAAGGGCCGGGACCGCAAGCTGATATTGCGGCTCCTCAAGCAGCTGGGCTCGGCCAGCGAGCTCTGGGCTCGCTCCTGCGGCGCGCTGGCCCACGGCCAGCTCCACACCCTGGACGGACATGGGACAGAAGCGGCAGCAAAGTTGAGCCAGGCGCTCTCCGGCTTTGAGCAGTCGCAGATGAAATTGTACGCAGAAGCGACGCGGAGACGGCTACTTGCGCACTCTGGCGAAGAAGTCCCTGCAACCCGAACCTCGGACGCGCTATGGTCTAGATGGGTCAGATGGGGCATGAAGCCCGACAAGCTGATCCAGATGGTGGCGCCCGTAGGGCCGACCCCATCGGGGCCGAAGGGTGGTAGGAGCGATGCTCAGCGAACCGGAGCTGTGCAGCCGACTGAGTGACGTCGTCGGCGAAGCCGTAGAGAACAGCGCGATGTGGAGCTCCCTCGTGGGAGATGCGCCTCCGCCATACCATTCGTTCGCCGAGTTTCGGCACCGAGTGCCGACCGTGGACAAGCAGCTGTTGTTCAGCCGCAGCCGGGGGCAGGTCGCTGACAGCTTGTGCGGCGGCTCGCTGGACGCCGTGCTCGAGGTCATCCCGAGCTCGGGAACCGGGGGTGACTCCCTGGGACTGTCGTTCTTGGGACGGGGCGATCTCGCCCGAATCACCGGCCTCATGGATGGTTTTCTGGATGCGCGCTTCGACGTGGCGAGCCAAAAGACGCTGGTGCTCTCGGCGCTGCCTGGCGGCGTGCGGGTGCCCACCACGTCTGCGCTGAGCCTCTACGCGGGCACGCGGCCCGACCTGGCCCATCGCCTGCTGCAGCACCTGGGCGACCAGTACGCCCAGATCCTGATCATCGCCGAGCCCCTCTACGCAAAGCGCCTGCTCGAGTATCTGCATGAGCGCGGCTACCCCTTGCGCCAGCGCCGCATTCACCTCGTCCTGGGTGGCTACTACCTGGCGGAGAACCTGCGCGACTACCTCGCCTGGCTTCTGGGCGTGCGACTCGACCGCCATCGCGAGGACCACCAGCGCGTGCTGAGCACCTACGGGATCGGCGAGGTCGGCCTGCACCTGCTCTATGAGACCCCGGAGACCGTGGCGCTGCGTCGCTTCTTGAGGGATCGCCCCCGTCTCGTGGCGCGCCTGTGCGGCACGCATCTCCCCACCGCGCCGATGATCCTCAGCCACGACCCACAACGGGTGTTCGTCGAGTCTGTGGACGGGCGTCTGGTCTTCACCATGCTCGAGCAGGACCGACTGCAGCCCGTCATCCGCTACGACAGCGGCGACTGGGGCGGCTTCATCTCGTGTCACGAGCTGCGTGAGCACCTGCCCGCGGAGCTCCTCAGCCTCGTCCCGCCGGACGGCTCCGATCTCATCTGGTCCTACGGTCGCCAGGGCGTGCACTGGACGCCCTCGGCCCTCATCGACACGCCACGCACGCTCGAGGCCCTGTTCTCCGAGGCCCGCGCGCTGTGGACGCCGGGGGCTGGCCCTCGCCGCGGCCCCGATCTGGCTGAGGCGGACTCGCCGAGTCGTCTTCTGGCTTCGATCACGGGGCACTTCAGCCTGCGCGGCCATGGCGTCGGCCAGGCACGCCGTCGCAACACGCTCAAGGTCCGCCTCGCTCCCGAGCGCAGCGGACGTGACGGCTGGGAGCGCTTCTCCGAGGCCCAGGAGCTCGCGCCCCTGCCGGCCGATCACGTCAAGAAGCGAGTCCTGCGCGCGCTCGCGGCCCAGTGGGGCGGTGCGTCGCCGGACCAGGCGGGTGGGCGATCCAGCGCGCTCTTGCGGTCCATCGACGTGCGCACCCAAGGCTACTGGGAGCACGCAAAGGGCTCGCTGGGACACCTGTTCGAAGCCAAGCCTCGCTTCGTGCAACCCGGCCCGGTGTTCCGACGCGCGTTCAACGACAAGGATCGGGCGCGCATCTACAAGCTCCGGCACCACGTCTTTGTCACCGAAGAGGGCCTGGCCTACGAGGCATTGGGCGCGAAGCACCAGTCGCGCATGGTGCGAGACGACGCGGACAACGGCGCCGCCCACTTCCTCGCGGAGATCGGCGGCAAGGTCGTCGGCTCGCTGCGTCTGGTGACCGACTACGAGCAGTTCGAGGACAGCCAGGACTTCGACTTCGACGGCTGGACGTACGCGCCCCAAAGCCCAGACGAGCCCGAGGTGCGCACGGATCTGTCGCCCGCTGAGGCTCGCTACGGTGTGCGCTTCCGGCGAGACACGGTGGCGGTCGTTGGCCGGATCTGTGTCTCCCGAGCGTTCCGGGGCGCCCACCTGGGAATCGTGGAGGGGCTCATCCAGATGGGCCTGCACTACACCTTGACCCACGGCAAGGCTGCGGTGTTCCTCGACTGCATGTCTCAGCACGTGCAGCGGTATCAGGCCGCGGGGTTTGTGGAGTACAAGGAGTCCTACCTGCACCGAGAGAACGGGCAGCGCTACCACACGCTGCTCGCGGTGGTGGATGAGATGGAGTACCGCCGCGACGAGATGGCGCTGCGCAGCGGCGATGCCTGGCGGGATGCGTGGTTGCTCGTGCTCGCTGGCCTCGCCTCGCGCCCACCGGAGTTCAAGAACCCGCTGGACATGCTCCTGTGGGCTGACTTGCTGGAGCAGGCGGCCCGGCACCCCCGAGCCCAACCCCTGGAGCCCGAGTCCACCCGGTACGCCGCCATCGAGAAGCTGAGCATGGGCATGTCGGGCGCGACGGTGCGGGCGATCTCGGCCCGGGTCGGAGCCCTCTTGGAGATGCTGCCTGACGACCATCGGCTCCCGGGCGTGCTCGCTCGCGAGGCCGAAGCGAGCGCGCGCACCATCGGCAGTACGCCCGAGGCTCACGCCGCTCGTCTCATCGCGCCACTCCTGTTCGGCGCGGCGCGCCATCCCGACCCGCGGGCGTGGCTCGGGACTCTGCTCGAGCCGGACCTCCTCGAGAGCCTGCGCGCGCGACGGAAGCCTCTGCGTAGCCTGATGACCCTGCGCCCAGGAGCCTACGCCGAGACGGCCGAGTCGCCGGTGCGGTTCTCGTTTGTCTACAAGCAGGTCTGCGACGCCGTCCTGCAGGTTCTGTGGGAGCGCGGGGACCGCGAGAACGCCATCTCGCTGCGCGGCTACTACCGCTACCGGGCGATGGTGCACGGGGCGGGCAACGCGACCGTCCGTGCGCTCTTGCCAAAGCGGGAAGAGGCCCGCCTCGCAATTCAGGGACGGGTCAGCGGCAGCATTCGCGCGCCGATGGTGGGCAGTCCCTTCCTCCGCCGAGCCGAAGCGCTGGCGGACCCCGGCAGCGCCCCCGAGTTCGAACCAGAGCAGGACTGGTCTACGCGCACCGAACCGAGCCCCGATCTGAGCACCCTCGAGGAGCAGCAGTCGAGCGGGGAGTGGTTGCACACTCGCTACTCTTCGCTGGAAGAGGCGTTTGTCTTGGACGGTGCGCCGGACTGCTACCGCACCGAGCACGACACGGTGGTGTACATCACCCGCGGTCAGGTGCAGCTCCTCCCGCTGGACGGGGACGGCGAGGGGATCACGGTGGGCGAGGGGCACGTGCTGAGCGCGGTGGCGACCCTGGCCGACGGAGTGGCTCGCTTCCGGGCGCGCGCAGTGGGCGACGTGGTGCTTGGCGCCGTGGACCGGCGGCGGTTCCTGTTTGAGCTGGAGCGGGACTCGTACATGAGCCTCACGCTGGCGAGGCAGCTGGTCATGGCGCACCGCGATTGGACCCGAGCACACAGCTCGACGCATCGCTTTGAGCTGACGATGAAGCGCGGCGCGAACCTCGCTCGCCAGGGGCTGCCCGATGCGACCTACCGCCAGCTCGCGGAAGGTCTGGAGCCGCGCTGGCGGGTCCGAGGCTTGCCGCTGTGTTCGCGGGGGGACTTCGCCGACCACGTCTATCTGATCGAGCTGGGTCGGGTGCTCTACGCCCGCACCGCGCTGAGTCCGTCCCTGTTGACCCCGCTGGCCGACATGGACGCCGAGGCTGCGGCCCTGGAAGAGAAGCTGCGGGCCCAGGCCCTGTTGGTCTCCGTTTCTGGGCACCGCAAGCAGCTCGTCGGCTTTGCGAGCGCGCTCCTGCCCCTGGACGACCCAATGGTGTCGGGCTCCCGGGGCAACGGCCGCAGCGGCGTGCCCCTCGGTGGGGGCGTGCGCGGCGCCACGGAAGGCGACGCACGCCGGGGCCCCCAGCCGGAGCGTCATGACCTCACCGCCATCGTGGGGAGGCAGAACGCCATCGTCTATGAGCTCCCGCGGGAGGAGTTCGTGCGCCGCCTGGAAGAGAAGCCGGCCCTCGCCCGTGACGTCTGCCGTCAGATGGCGCGCGCGGTGGCGCTGCAGGAGGCGCTGGTGATCGAGAACGGGCTGCCGGCCCACCCGGAGGCCGAGGCCGTGGCTCAGCTGCTTCGAAACACCCGCCAGCTCAGCAGTCCGCCGAGCCCCATCGCGATCGCGTAGCCCACCGCTGCGGGGGCCGGCATTCCCAGGAGCCGGGGCCCCCCAGCGCTGTTCAGCGCCAGGCTGCTCGCTACGAGGAAGCCGCAGACCAGCAGCGCCTGCACGACGCGGTTGATCTGCTCCGACCGCTCGGCCCGCTCCGCGTCGCTGGTCTCGATGACCGAGCGCACGCGCAGCCGGCCGTCCTGCAGATCTTGCAGCAGCTGGCTGAGCACCAGCGGCAGGCGCTTCGCGGAGTAGCGAAAGCTGGTGACGTAGTAGAACAGCTCTTCCTGGAGCCGTTCGCGGGAGTACAGCGCCCGCGCCATCTCTTGCACGTACGGCATCATCTCTTCCAAGGGATCGATCTCGGGGATGAGCTCGTGGGCCACACCCTGCGCGGTGATGAGCGCCTTGAAGTACACCGTGTAGCTCGATGGGACCTGCACGCCGTGGCGCATCGCGCCTTCCATGAGCCGCCCGATGAGCTGGTCCATTGCGATGTTCCCCATCGCCTTGCCGGCCAGCTCTTCCTCGACCACCTCCTGCACGTCCGCCTCCCACGAGGAGTAGTCCACGTGGCCGGGGCGCACGGCGATCTCCCACAGGATGCGCGCGATCGTGCGGAAGTCGCGGCGGTTGATGGCGAAGAACAGGGTGGTGATGTTCTCGCGCATCTCGTCGGTGAGGCGCCCGATCTCGCCAAAGTCGATGAGCCCCAACCGATTGCCCGGCAGCACCAGGGCGTTGCCGTGGTGCAGGTCCGCGTGGAAGACGCCGTCCTTCAACAGCATCTGAAACGCCGAGCCGAGGAACAGCCGACCGATCACCGCCATGTCGTAGCCGGCGTCGCGGGCGTCCTGGAGCTGGGAGCCGTCGAGGTAGTCCATCGTGATGATGGTCTGCTTGCAGTACCCCGAGAAGATGTTGGGGATCACGATGTCGGGAGACCCGGCGAAGTTCCGCGCGAACATCTCGATGTTCTTCGCCTCGATGCGGAAGTCGGTGCTGCGGGCGATGGTCTTGTTGAGCTCGCGCAGGATCCCCGACAGGTTCGCCGCCTTGACCTCGGGGAGCTGGGCCTCGGCCTGGCGGGCGAGGAAGCCGAGGATGGACATGTCCGTCTCGATGCTCTGCTTCACCTTGAGGCGCTGCACCTTGACCACGACCTCTTCGCCGGTCTTCATGCGGGCGCGATGCACCTGGGCGATGGACGCGGATGCCAGGGGCTCTTGGTCGAACCAGGCGAAGACGGCGTCCGGGACGTCGCCCAGCGCCTCGACGATCTGCGCCTCGATCTCCTCGTACGGCACCGGGCCTGCCTGGGTCTGCAGCGCCTGCAGCGCTTGCGCGTACTCCAAGGGGATGAGATCGCTGCGCGTGCTCATCACCTGGCCGAGCTTGACGAACGTCGGCCCCAGAGCCCGGATGACGTTGGTGACGCGCTCGGGCGTGGTGTCGCGGCTGCCCTCCTCGCCAACAAAGCGCCGCAATAGACCGACGCCCGGGACGTCGATGTTGGCGACGACCCAGCCAAAGCCGTGACCCGCCAGAATCTGCGCAATGTGCTGCAAGCGCCCGAGATCCTTGATGACCTGGCGGGCGCCGAGGGCGGTGCGGGCAGCGGTTTGGACGATCGGCACGGGCGCAGGGTACTCCGAGTCGGTCGCTGTCTGCGACCTGCGCACCTTGCAGGGCACCTTGGCCGCTCCTACCCTCCCGCCGTGCCTCCCGTCATCAAGGTCATCTTCGGCTTCGGACTCGTCATCTTCCTGCACGAGCTGGGGCACTTCCTCATGGCGCGCAAGAACGGGGTGCACGTCGAGAAGTTCGCCATCGGCTTCGACTGGCCGTTCCCGCTGCTGAAGTGGACCGGCAAGACCGGCACGGAGTACGTCATCGGGCCCCTGCCCATCGGCGGTTACGTGAAGATGCTGGGGCAGAACGAGCTCCCGTCCGAGCTCGCAGACCCGTCCCGCCAGCGCCCCGACAACTTCCAGAGCAAGACGGTGTGGCAGCGCACCCAGATCATCAGCGCCGGCGTCATCGCCAACTTCCTCTCGGCGTTTGTCCTCTGCTACCTCGCGTTTGTCCTCGGATTCCACGCGAGCCCGCCCGCCATCGGCGCCGTGGGCTTCGACTCGCTGGAGGCGGGGCTGCGGCCGGGCGATGTGGTCGCCGAGATCGAGGGCAACAAGGTCGCGTCGTGGGAGGACATCTTTGTCCACTACGCCACGCTCGAGCCCGGCTCTCCGGTGGAGATGCTGGTGGAGCGCGACGGCGCCCAGCGCAAGGTCATCGCCCCGGTGCACCGGGACCCGAGCGAGCCGTTCAATCGGCCCGACTTCGGGCGGCCCCTGGTTCCGCGGGTGCGCACCGTGGTGGTGGACTCGGCCGCGGACCGCGCGGGTCTGCAGCCTGGCGACTGGCTGGTGGCCATCGACGGCCAGCCGGTGAAGTCCTGGTCGGGCTTCTCGGAGATGATTCGCCGCCGCGGGGACAAGGAGACCCGAGTCACGGTGCGCCGCGAGGTGAAGGGGGTGGAGCAGACGGTGGAGCTCACCGCGACGCCCGAGAGCAAGACCCCGGACGAGGTCCCCAGCCGGACCCTGGGCTTCCTGCCTGACGAGCCCGCGCTGATCGCGTTTGTGGACCCGCAAGGGCCCGCCGCCGCCGCTGGAGTGCAGGCGGGCGACATGGTGCTCGCCGTCAACGGCGCCCCCGTGGGCGACTGGTACTCGCTGTGGAAGGAGGTCGCCTGGACGGCACAAGAGCGCGCGCCGGTGGCCTTGAGCCTTCGCCGGGGCGACGCGGACCTCGCCGTGACAGTGACGCCGGTGGAGGCCAGCAACTGGGCGCTCGGCACCCACGCGTTCTCGCCGTTGGGCATCGCCGGCCGCGTACCGAAGACGCTGATCGTCGGGGCCATCGACCCGTCCGGCCCCGCCGCCCGATCGGGGCTTGAGTCCGGCGACATCATCCGCGAGTTCCAGGCGAGCGTGCGCGGCGACGACGACTGGACCGTGCCGGACCCAAACTGGGACACGGTGCTGTACGCCCTGAACAGCCTCGAGGGGGACATCCTCAAGCTCGAGGTCGAGCGCGACGGGAACCGCCGCTCCGTCGAGATCGCCCCGGCCACGTCGGGCGAGTCCTTCCGCATCGGCTTCATCGGCGTGGGCCCGATGATCCGCGAAGACCTGATGAAGCTGTCGTGGTCCGAGGCGGTGATGCCCGCGCTGCGCAAGCCTTGGCAGATCCTCGACCAGTTCGTGGCGGGCCTGAAGGCAATGTTCATGCGCCGCATGTCCGCCAGGATGATCAGCGGCCCGGTGGGGATCTTGCGCGCCACCCACACGTTCGCGAAGAAGAGCACCGGCGATCTGCTGGTGTTCCTCGCCCTGCTCTCGGTCAATCTCGCCGTGGTGAACTTCCTGCCCATCCCCATCACCGATGGGGGGCACTTCATGTTCCTGATGTACGAGAAGTTCAAGGGCCGCAAGATGGACGACGACCTCGCCGCCCGCTTCCAGTGGGCCGGGCTCGTGTTCATCCTGCTGATCTTCTTGTTCGCGACCTTCAATGACGTGGGGATGATCTTTGACTTCTGACACCGACACCGAGGCGACCTCCGTAGGGCCTGAGTGGGCCAACCGCCTGCGCGAGCGCTTCGTCAGCGGGGCCAGCGCGCTCTTCGTGCTGCACGGCAACGTGCATGACCTCGTGCGGTGGCAGGACCAGTACCTACCGCTGGGCGAGTTCCTCTCGGCGATGCTGTCTCGCACCAAGGACACGGTGCTGTTCTACGACGTCGCCTCGGGGCTGCGCTTCGCCGACAAGGAGATGGAGGAGCCCTTCCGCCACGCGGTGAACGCGCGTCGGCTCCTCGAAGGGCGGGTGCAGCTGCCCCTGGCCCTGCCGCGGGATCCGTACCGGCTCTTCCCGTGGATCGAGACGTTCCTGCGGGACACCACCCAGCACGGCGCGTTCATCCTGGAGTACGCCGAGACGGTCAGCCCCGCCGGCGACGTGTCGTTCATGGGCGAGCAGGGCCGCGCCATGCGGGTGACGTTGCAGCGCTGGGCGAGCGATCCCGGCGTGCTCGCCACCGACAACATCATCATCCTCATCACCGACAACCTGGCGGATCTCGATCGCAACGTGCGGTCCGCTCCGCGACTCACCACCATCGAGATCCCCATCCCCGACGAGGCCGAGCGCCGCGCGTTCGTGGACTGGAACTTCGGCCGGGACGGCAAGGTCGGGATGGCGGCCGACCGGGTGGCGCACCTGACGGCGGGCCTGACCAACTTCCAGATCGAGAACCTGTTCCGCAGCGTGCGGGCGGTGGACGGCAAGCTCACCACGGACGTCATCTCCGAGCGCAAGCGGGAGTTCATCGAGCGCGAGTGCTTTGGGCTCGTGGAGTTCATGGAGAGCAGCCACGACTTCAGCGTGGTCGGCGGCATGACCCGCAAGAAGGCGGCGCTGCGCCGGGTGATCAGCGCCATCAAGAAGGGCGACAAGGATCGGGTGCCGATGGGGATCCTGCTCGTGGGGCCCATGGGCACCGGCAAGACCTTTCTCATGGAGGCGTTCGCCAACGAGTGCGGCATGACCGCGCTCAAGCTCAAGAACTTCCGTGACAAGTGGGTGGGCAGCACCGAGGGCAACCTCGAGAAGATCCTCACCATCGTCAAGGCGCTGGGCAACGTGATGGTCGTCATCGATGAGGGCGACCGGAGCATCGGCGGCTCGTCCGGCGGCGAGAACGATGGCGGCGTGAGCTCGCGGGTGACTGCGCGGCTCAAGGAGTTCATGAGCGACACGTCGCATCGGGGCAACATCCTGTTCGCGATGATGACGAACCGGCCCGACAAGCTCGACGCGGACATGAAGCGCCCCGGCCGCTTCGACCTGAAGCTGCCGTTCTTTCCGCCTCAGACCGACGAAGCGCGCAGCGCGATCACGAAGGCGCTGCTGAAGAAGAACAAGATCAAGCACCGCATCAACGACTACCCAGCGTTTGGCCGGAACGTGGACGGGATGACTGGCGCAGAGATCGAAGCGGTGCTGTTGCTCGCGACGAACTTCGCCGAGGACGACGGCCGGGAGACCATCTCGGACGCGGACTTGCTCGCAGCAGCGGCAGACTTCATCCCCAGCCGGGACGACGCGATGATGCGGTACATGGAGCTGCTGGCGGTGTTCGAGTGCAGCTCGCGCCGCATGCTGCCCGACCGCTACGCCATGCTGACCAGCGAGGATCTGAACGCGGAGATCCGGCGCCAGCGGCACGCGCTGCTGCGGCCCTAGACGCCGCTCGGCCGCGGCCGTCGTTCGGTGCTCTATGTGGCCCAGCTGGGCCAGTACAGCGAGATTTCCTTGCGGGCGGCGGCGAGGGCCTGCCAGTGCGTGTCGTGCACGTCGAATGGCTCCGACCCCGCGAACAGCGCATCGAGCTTGAGGTCGAGCCGCGCCGTGAAGCTCGCGTCCTCGACGACGAGCAGCGCCTCGTTGTCCCAGTAGGACGCCGCGATGTCGAGGTTCGCGCTCCCGACCGTGCTGACCTCGCCATCGACGGTGAGCAGCTTCGCGTGCACGTGGGGCAGGACCCGAGTCAGCGCGGGATCCCAGGGCTCGCGCCACGGGAGCACAAGGGCGCGCACGTCCGCTCCCGCGCGAGCGAGAGGATCGAGACGTCCATGCACGACCCGGTTGGCGAGCTCCCGGAACGGCTCCCCCGGGAACGGCACGCGGTCGCCATGCAGCGGTCGCACGTTGCCCACCAGGAAGCGCAGCGCGACTCCGCGCTCCAGCAGGCTCAGCAGCACCCGCTGCAGCTCAAAACTGACCGGGAAGGTGTTCACGAGCGTGACCGTGCGCTGGGCGCTCTCGAGCAGGACCCGATAGGCCTCCAGCGTGAAGGCGTCCGAGAGGCTCTGATGCAGCACGAGGTGGCAGCGCGCGGCGCCGCCCGTCGTGTGGAAGACGGGCAGGCTCTCGCCGCCTGCGGCTTGCCACGCCTCGCAGAACGCCTTGCCCGCTTCACCCACGGCCTCTCCGGTCATGTCGGCGCCTGCGTCGAGCCAGGGGACGGTGCGAGTGGGGGACTCGGCGGTCAGGGCGACCTCGCGGAACCCCGTGTAGTAGGGGGCGCCGATGTTGCGTCCGCTGATCCGCGCGCGTGCGCCGTCGATGATCAGCAGCTTGCGATGCTCGCGGCGGCGAAAGTCCAGGATCTCACTGACCGGCCTGGCGGCGAGCACCTGGGCAGTCGCGTGAGCATCCAGCGCGGCCAGGGCCGGGTTGGTGCGGCCCAGCGTGCCGTGGCCGGTAAAGACCGAGTCCACGAGCAGGAGGACCTGGACGCCGCGGTCCGCAGCGGCGAGCAGGGCCTCGGCCACCGCGGCGCCCACGGCGTCATCCTCGAACATGAACGTCTGCATCCAGATCGAGCAGCCAGCGTTCTCCAGGGCGCTCAAGAGCGACAGGCGCGCCTCCTCGTTGTCGAGGTAGAGGTTCTCCAGCGTCGCTCGAGTGGTCCGGGCGCCGGCCAACACCCGCAGCCGCTCGCCGAGGGAGGGATCCGTCGGGGGGGCGGGGCCGTCCACCATGGGCGCCCCGAGCCAGGCGAGCCGCCGCCGCACCCGCTCCAGGTGGGCGGGGCCGCTGCTGTCGGGCAGATCGTCTGGCGATCCGTCATCGAGCACGCTGGACCCGTCCAGCACCCCGTGCACCCCTGGTCGCCGCAGTGCGCTCGGAGCGGGTCCTTCGTGCATGCGCAGAACCCAGGTACGGGTCCCCACTGCGGGCGGTGGTAGCGGTGATCCCGCCAGCACTAGCCGGATGGGGTCCCCCGCGAGCGATAGCACCCCCCCGGCGGCGCGCAGTCCGGTGGAGCCCGGCTTCCCCGGTTCCCCGATCCCGAGGACGGTCGCGGGGGTGCGAGGGATGCGCAGCTCGCCCCGCGTCACGACAGCTTCGTGGGTGACGTGTCCGTCGAGCACGATGGACACGGACTCGTCGTCTAGCCGGCGGACCCGCCCGAACGCATCCACGCGCACCACGCCTGCGCGCAGCTCACCGCCCACGGGCACAAAGTCCGTGCATTGCAGCTCAGGGCGCAGGTGGAGGAGGCCGCGGCCCTCGGGCGACAGGAGGACGGGGCAGGGGACTCCGGCCTCCGAGAGCAGCACCAGCGAGGCCCACAGCTCCGGCCCTGCAGGCGCGGCGACGGCGACGAGGTCGGTGCCGGTGTCGATGAGGTGGCTGCGAAGCGCAGAGAGAGAGCGCGCGTCGTCGGGCAGCGGCTCGCTTCGCACCGCGAACGGCAGCCCCAACAGCTCCTCAGCCGCCGCGATCCCGCCCGAGTGCCGCCCATCCAGTGCGAGGGCCCGGACCTCACCGATCTCGCAGTGAGTCCGCAGCCAGTTCAGGGGTCCCAGCAAGGAGCGGGGGGAGCCGGTGTAGGGCAGCGCGATCGAGCGCAGCGCGCCACGGGGCTCGGGGCCCGGCCAGGCCACGGTGATCCCCCGGCGCAGGGCGTCCTCGGTGACGGCCTTGGCCATCGAGCGGTCTACGACCAGCAGTTGGGCTGCGTCGGGGGCGTGGGCCTCGATCACCGCCTCGACGGTGCCCTCGCGGGCGCCGAGGACCTGGGCCCCGAAGCTCGCCGCCGCCTCCAGCTTGCCGACGATCCGTTCCCACCGCTTGTTGGCGAGACCCGAGACGGGGTCCGCCAACACCTTGATCGTCACGACCGCGTCCGCGCCCGCGAGCACATCGACCAGCGCGATCGCGGCGTCGGCGTCTGGCGAATCGACGCGCAGGAGTAGGGTCGCGGTGCTCAGGAGGGCCCTCCGGTGGGACGGTGACGGCGGCAGGGTAGCGTGGCCTCGTGAACCACTTCTTGACGATGCGTCGGGCGTCCGTATACTCCGCCTCCGCTCGACCCTGAGGTGGGTGAGACGTAGAGGCCAGACGGCCATGGAGTTCAAGATGTACGCAGTTGTGCAGGTGGGTGGCCGCCAGTACAAGGTCGCAGCCGGAGACGTGATCTCGGCCGACTTTGTGGACGTTCCGGTAGGAACGACCGTCGACTTCAATGACGTGCTGCTCGCCAATGGCGAAGCTGGCGTCAAGATCGGTAAGCCCTTCATTGAGGGTGCTGCCGTCGAGGCTCAGGTCACGGCGCAGACGCGCGGTGAGAAGCTCATCATCTTCAAGCGTCGTCGCCGTAAGGACAGCAAGTCCAAGAACGGCTTCCGCAGCAAGCTGACCGAGTTCACGATCACCTCGATCAACGCCTAAGGAACAAAGAGATGGCACATAAAAAAGGTCAGGGTTCCTCCCGTAACGGTCGCGATTCGCGGGGCAAGCGCCTCGGCGTGAAGCGCGGCGACGGACAGCTTGTCACCGCCGGCAGCATCCTCGTGCGCCAGCGTGGCACCACGATCCACCCCGGCGTTCACGTCGGCGTCGGTCGCGACTACACGCTGTTCGCCAAGGCCCACGGGCACGTCAAGTTCGGGCATGACAAGTACGGTCGCAAGACGGTTGGCATCTCGCCCGCCGAGATCGCCGAAGCCTAAGGGCTTTGGTTGGGCAATCGCTGCGCCGTAGCCGGCGCTCGTAGCCCAGGAACGTAACGTGTCCCGCTTTATCGACGAGGTCAGGATCGAGGCGTCTTCAGGCGCCGGCGGCCCCGGCCTTGTCGCGTTCCGGAAAGAGAAGTTCGTGCACGCTGGCGGCCCCTGGGGCGGCGATGGCGGGCGCGGTGGCGATGTCGTCTTTGTGGCGACGCGCGACCGGAACACCTTGATGCACGTGCGCTACAAGCAGATCGTCAAGGCGAAGAACGGCACGTCGGGCGGGGCCGCGAACCGCACCGGCAGGAGCGGCGAGGATGTCGTCGTGCAAGTCCCCGTGGGCACGCTCATCAAGGACTTCAAGACCGGTGAAGTGCTCGCGGATCTGGCCGAGGATGAAGCCCGGGTCGTGGTGCTCAAGGGTGGCAAGGGGGGCATGGGCAACGCCCGCTTCAAGACCCCGACGCGGCAGGCGCCCGACTACGCCCAGGACGGACTTCCGGGAGAGCGCCGCGAGCTGACGCTGGAGCTCAAGCTGCTCGCCGATGTCGGTCTGCTCGGTTTCCCCAACGCGGGCAAGTCCACGCTGATCTCTCGGCTGTCCGAAGCGAAGCCGAAGATCGCCGCCTACCCGTTTACGACGCTGGCGCCGTCCCTCGGCGTCGTCAAGGTGCCCGGCACATACGACAGCTTCGTCATGGCCGACATCCCGGGCCTCATCGAAGGCGCCGCCGACGGAACAGGTCTGGGGCACCAGTTCTTGCGTCATGTCGAGCGATGCTCGCTCCTCGTGCATCTGCTGTCCCTCGACCCCCTCGAGGACGACATGCACGGCGACCCCATGACGCGCTTCACGACGATCAACGCCGAGCTGAAGCGCTTTGACCCCGCGCTGGCCAGCCGCCCTCAGGTGGTGTTCCTGAGCAAGGCCGACCTCGCCCCAGACGACGCGTACGACGCGGTGCGGGCGCAGTTCGAGGAGGCAGGGCACGCCGTATTCTTGGGCTCGTCGGTGACCGGCAAGGGCCTGCCTGAGCTGCTGTTTCATCTGTTCGATCAGGTGAAGGCGGCCCGGGACCGAGCCGAGGAACTCGCAGACTCGTGATGACCGCTGACTGGCGATGGTCCCGCCTCGTCCCTCTGATGGGCGCGATGCTGCTGACCTCGTGCCTCGACAGCTGCCGCTCAGCGACCGACCCCGGCCCCGAGCCGCTGGGTCCCAACGCGGTGGTGGAGCTCGGGCCCCCGCCCATGTCGCCGGGCACCCTGCGCGCTCTCGGGCCCCACGTGTGGGAGGCCAGCCTGGACATGAAGGGCGACCGTGCCGGTTTCTGGCCCACCCGCGAGGTCGTCAGCAAGCTGGTGTGGGCGGACATCGATCGCTCGTTGTTCGAGGAGATCACGCCCGGTCGCATGCACCGCGAGATCCACGTCGGCGACGACCTGTATCGGCTGACTCAGGTCGATGGGCAGTACCGCAAGACCCGCAAGCTGGGTGGGAACACCATCGTGCAGATGCGCACGATGAGCCTGTGGGAACAGGCGACCAACGGCTTCTCGCGTCAGCTCGCCTGGAGCAAGATCGGCGAGGACGGCATCGACGGGCGCCCGGTGACCGTGTGGAAGCTGGAGCTCGCGCCACCTCCAGCGCTCGACTCGATCGAGGCTGTCGCGCCGGAGATCGCTGCCAGCAAGCTGGGCCTCGCCACGACGCCGATCGCGTTGACGGGCACGGTCTATGTGGACAACGCCACGGGCAATCGGCTGCTGGCCGAGCTCGAGGGGCGGTTCTCGGCGGGGGCCGTCATCGGGGGCCGTGACCCCACCGACGAGGTGCATGTCACCTATCGTGAGCGCCGCTCGGTGGGCCGTGTGCCCCCCAGCGTGGAAGCGCCCGCGCCCGAAACCATCTTCGTCCCGAGGCGAGCTCGCCCCGGGGAACTGCGATGAAGCCGCACAAGCGCCGAGCGCCCGGGGACCCGAAGACCCGTGCACGGACGCGGTATTGGACTATTCTTCGGATGTTGGGGCTGGCCGCCCCGAAGGAGACTCCGTCATAGACACACCCGTCATCGACACGCTGAAGATCGCGTTCCAGATCGCGGAAGCGGCTCTCGACAAGCAAGCCGCCGACCCGGTCCTCATCCACGTGGAGGACTACGTCTCCTACGCGGACTACGTGCTCATCGTCACTGCCAACTCCAGCCCCCAGGTTGACGCCATCGCGGACCACTGCGCCGCCGTGGGGAAGAAGCTGGGCCACCGTGCGCTCTCGGTGGAAGGCGGATCCGGCGGGAATCACGACTGGGTCCTGGTGGACTTTGGCGACGTGATCCTGCACGTCTTCAAGGGAGAGGCTCGGCATCGCTACGATCTCGAGGGGCTCTGGGCCGACGCCGAGCAGGTGCCGATCCCCGGCGTCGATCCGCCGGTCCCGTCGAAGTACGTCGCAACGTCGTAGCCCTCGCCCGCTGACGTCTCGTGCGTATTTCGCTGATCGCGGTGGGCAAGACCCGTGACAAGCACGCTGCGGCTCTGTGCGCGGACTACGCCGGCCGGATCCCGCGCTTCGCGCCGTTCACCATCCATGAGGTGAAGGACGGCCGGAGGATGGAGTCGGGGCCGGCGCGCAAGGCAGAGGGCGAGCGGCTGCTCGGCAAGCTCCCCGCGGGGTGTCGGCCGGTGCTGCTCGACGAGTTCGGCACGCGCCGCACGTCCGTCGAGCTCGCGGCGTGGCTGGAGACCCGCCAGCGTGACACCCGGGACCTGCGCTTCGTCCTCGGGGGTCCGTGGGGCTTCTCGGACGAGGTGAGGGCCAGGGCTACCGACAGCCTGCGCCTCTCCGACATGACGCTCCCCCACGAGCTCGCCCGCGTCCTGTTCCTGGAGCAGCTCTACCGCGCCCTGTCGATCAACGCCGGGCGCAAGTACCACAACGGCACCCCATGAGCGGGCCGGGCCGCCTCGTGCGCTCGGTGCTCGGGCTGATCGCCCCTCCGACCTGCGCGTCGTGCGGCGCGGGGGTGGCCGCCGAGCACGCCCACAGGTTCTGCGCACCGTGCCGCGAGCAGATCGGCCCCTTGACCCAACCCCTGCCGGAGCTTGACGGAGTCGCCCAGCTGATGGCCGCTGCGGACTTCGAGGGTCTGCTGGCCCTGCTGGTCCAGCGGTTCAAGTACAGCGCAGAGCTCCCGCTGGCCCGGCCCCTGGCCGAGCTGCTGGTGGAGACGGCGCTCGCCTACGATCTCGATCCCGACTGCGTCGTGCCCATGCCTCTGCACCCTGCACGCCAGCGGGAGCGGGGGTTTGACCAGGTGCATCTGCTCGCGGGGCCGCTCAGCGAGGCGCTCGCGGTGCCGCGCATCCAGGCGTTGGCGCGCCCCGAGCGGCGTCGGCCCCAGGTGGGCTTGCCGCTGACCGAGCGGCTGGACAACGTGGCCGGCGCGTTTGCGGTGGCCGGCGACCCATCCCGGATCGAGGGGCGCACTGTTCTGCTGATCGACGACGTGGTCACCACTGGAGCCACGCTCGCCGAGGCCGCGCGCGCGCTGCGTGGCGCCGGGGCGGCCTCCGTGGATGCCCTGACGTTGGGGCTCGCGCCGAAGTCCGGCTGACCTGCGGTAGCATGCAAGGCCCCGGGTCCCAGCGACCCGCGAGGAGAGGAGCACATGCCGTACGCGATTGGGATCGACCTCGGTACTTCGAACTCCGTGGTCTCCGTGATCCGAGACGGCGTCGCGACCGTGATCACGGACGAGGACGGGAACCGCACGCACCCCTCGGTGGTGTCGTTTGGTCACGGGCAGAACCCGATTGTGGGGCACGAGGCCGTGCGCCAGATGAGCCTCAACCCGCAGGGCACGATCTATTCGAGTAAGCGCCTCATCGGGCGCGCCATCGACAGCGAAGAGGTCGTGCGGGCCACCCACTCGGTGCCGTACGAGATCGTGCCGGGCGAGCGTCACGATCCGCGGATCCGGGTGCACGATCGGGTCTACACGCTGCAGGAGATCAGCGCCCACGTGCTGCGCTATCTGCGCGGACTCGCAGAGCGCTTCCTGGGAGAGCCTGTCGGCCACGCGGTGATCACCGTGCCGGCCTACTTCAATGACAACCAGCGCCAGGCCACCCGGGACGCCGGGGAGATCGCGGGCCTCGAGGTGCTGCGCATCATCAATGAGCCGACGGCGGCGGCGCTGGCCTACGGCCTGGGTCAGGACCGCGACGAGTACGCCGCCGTGTACGATCTCGGCGGCGGTACGTTCGACATCTCGGTGCTGCGCATCATGGGGGATGTGTTCGAGGTGGTCTCCACCGCGGGCGACACCTACCTCGGCGGCGACGACTTCGATCAAGCGGTGATGGACTACATGCTCGCTCAGCTCAGCCCAGAGCATCAGCGCCAGGTGCGGCGCTCGCCCTCTGCGCGGCTCAAGATGCGTCGCGCGGCCGAACAGGCGAAGCGGGATCTCTCTGAGGTGGAGGAGACGAAGATCAAGGTCGACGCGCTGGTCAAGGACGACCGTGGCTACGACCAGGCGTTTACGTCCACGCTGACGCGCATCCAGTACAACCAGATCGTGTTCCCCCTGGTGAAGCGCACGTTCGAGGTGTGCGACGAGGCGCTGACCGCGGCGCGCCGGGTGCCGTCTGAGATCGGCGCGATGGTGATGGTGGGCGGCATGACCCGCTCGCTGATCATCCAGGAGGCGGTGGAGAACTACTTCGGCCAGGAGCCCGCCCTCGGCGTAAATCCCGACGAGGTGGTGTCCGTAGGCGCGGCGATCCAGGCGAAGAACTTGATGGCGGCGATGCAGGGCACCGGCGGCGGCACGGGCACGCTGCTCATCGACGTCACGCCACAGAGCCTGGGAATCGCGACCGTGGGCGGCTTCTGCGAGCGGCTCATCGAGCGGAACACGTCGATCCCCACCGGCACGAGCAAGAAGTTCACGACGAGCGTGGACGGGCAGTCGGAAGTGAAGATCGAGGTCTTCCAGGGCGAGGCGCGCATGGCCGCCGACAACGAGAAGCTCGGCCAGTTCATTCTTGAGGGGCTGCGGCCCGCAGCCCGCGGCGAGGTGCGCATCACCGTGTATTTCGACATCGACAGCGATGGTATCGTCAGCGTGACGGCCGAAGAGTCCGAGACGGGCACTGCGGCTACGATTCGCCTGGAGGCGTCGACAGGTCTGAGCGCCGATGAGGTCGCGGACCTGCGAGAAGACCTGGACTTCGACAACGTCGGGTTCTGAGAGGGATTGCATGGAAACCGAGCTACGCCGTCGCGTCGAAGTCGAGACCGTCTACTCCTTTCTGGATGACGTAGACCACTACCGCATCCTGCGGCTCAAGGCAGGCGCCCCGACCGTCGAGGTCGAGCGGGCGTTCGGCGAGCAGAGCCAGCTCTTCCACCCGGACAAGTTCTACGGAGTGCGGGACCCGAAGCTCACTCGCATGGTCACCCAGGTGTTCAAGCGCATCTCCGAGGCCTACCAGATCCTCAAGGACCCCGAGCTCAAGCGCATGTACGACAAGAAGCTCGGCGTCATGGGGCAGGCCGCACCCAACGTGACGGGCAGCCATCGCTCGGTGGACAAGGCATCGCTCGAGCGGGAGCGCGACGCCAGCGACGTGGACACCGCGGTCACCGACAAGCGCGCACGCAAGTACTACGAGCTCGCCCTCATCGCGAAGCAGAATGACGACTGGAACGGCGTCGTGATGAACGTCCAGTTCGCCATGAACTACGAGAAAGACAACCCGGTGCTGCAGCGCGAGCTCAAGCGTGCCCGGGGTTTGATGGACGCGAAGAAGAAGAAGACGGCCAACCCGTACAAGATCAAGATCGTCTGAGCCCTCCGGCGCCGCGATGGCCGACCCGTCACCGCTCCTGTGCGCCGCCCTCTGTCTGATCGGGGCCGCGCTCCTCCTCACCCCCGCTCTGCGCAGCCGCTCCCGGCTGCTGTTGGGCTGGGCGCTGTTGACGCTGCTGCTCTGTCTGGGGCCGGCGACCCTGCGGCTGGCGCGCGGCGGCGACGTGCGCGAGTACACCTTTGCCCATTACCACCTGGGCTCCCGGTACTTCGCTGAGCTGGGCTACGAGGGGCTGTATTCGCAGGCCATCGCGGCGCGACCCCGGCCGGACATCGAGACGATGCGGGACCTGGGCACGTATGGGTTTGTGCCCGCGACGGGGGAGCGGGGCGACTGGTCCGAGGCGCGCTGGGTGGCGTTCGGCGACGATCTCGACGCGCTGCGTGGGCGTCAGGACGCACGGTCCTGGCGCTCGTGGTTCCGGGACAAGGGGTTCAACGCGACTCCGGCCTGGACGGCCACCCTGGGGCGGATCGTGGGGGCGGCGCCGGCGTCTCCGACGTGGTTTGCGCTGCTTGGCTGGCTCGACCTCGCGCTGCTCCTGGTGCCCTTCGCGGCAGCGGGGCGGGTGTTCGGCTGGACGGGAGCATCGCTCGGCGCGGCCGGTGTCGCGGTGTTCTACGGCAGCGCCCAGAACCTCGTGGGCGGGCCGCTGCAGCTCGACTGGCTCGCCGCATCGGTGCTGGGGCTCTGCGCGCTCCGTCGGGGGCGTCACGGGGGGGGCGGCGCGCTCCTGGGCTGGGCGATGGTCTCCCGGGTCTTTCCAGCGTTGCTCCTCGTCGCGCCGGTCCTGGCGGCCTGGCGACGCCCGGACTTGCGCCCCGGCGTCCAGCGGCTGGTGCTCGGGGCGCTGGCGGTCATCGCTCTTGGGCTGGGGCTCGGCGCGACCACGGCCCGGGGACCGGCGGCGTGGGCCGAGTTCGGGAGCAAGATCACGACCCACGCACACAACCATCACCTGGGAGATCGGCGGATCGGACTCCGCCCGCTGCTCGCCTGGGCCCCAATGGGCGAACGGTCCGACGCGGCTGCGAGAGCGGACCGAGCGCAGCGCTGGCCCGACCGGCGAGTGCCCGCGGCGGTGACCGCGGCGGCGCTGTGCCTTTTGTGGGGGCTCGCGCTACAGCGCGGAGTGCGGCGAGATCACGATCCCCTCGTGGTCCTGGTCCTTCTCGCGCTGGCGCTGCCGTTCCTTCTCACGACGCTGTCTCGCTACTACCAGCTGCTCCCGGCGCTGGGGCTGCTGCTGGTGCCCCACCCTCGGGCGGCTCAGCTCGGCGGCGCGCTGCTCGGCAGCTGGGCGCTCGTCTGGCTGGCGATCGCGGCCCTGCCCGACGCCACTGCCTACGCGGTGGCCAACGGCCTGTGGCTGCTGGTGGGGATGAGCGTGATGGCGGTGTGGGGCACCCGTCCTAGAGCACCAAACAGATAGTCGCTCGGTCGCCCCGCGTACGGAGGCGCGCGATCTCGGCGTCGACTCCTCGTCGAGCATCCCGATCCACTTTCTCGTCGCTCCTGGACCTCGCGCGCCTCCGAAGAGCGGGTCTCGGTCGGACTATCTGTTTGGTGCTCTAGCTCCAGTTCTCGTCCGGCAACGCCGGAAGTGGACTGGCGGTAGTTCCCAGTTCGGGGATGGTCGAGGCGCCCGAGGTCGAGGAGAACGAGGGACTGCGAGGAGGCGTACTCATGTACGCCGCACGACGCAGACTCGAAGTGCGACGATGAGATCGGGTGGATCGGCCGTTCCCGGACGGGAACTAGTTCCAGGTGATCCAGCCCCGAGCTTCGAACGCCGCCAGCATCTTCAGCATCGGCACGAAGGCCTCGTCGGTCCCCGCACCGAGGATTGCGCCGACGTTCCGCAACCCATCGATGGCGCTGAGCATCTGACGTTCGACGGGGGTCGCCTCGGCGGCGAGGTGGCGCCGGTTCTTGGTTGGCGTCGGCACGGAGTCCGCCCGGGCGGCGGGGATGTGCTCCCGCATCAGGCGCCGCTCGGCGAACTCGAGCCAGGTGGCGACCGAGTTGTGGTCCGGGGCCGCTCGGCGCGCCCGTCGAAGAAGCAGGGTGGCTTCTTGCAGCTCCCCCGCGCTCAGCAGCTCGCGCCCACGAGTCAGCAGGCTCTCCACGTCAACGGGAGCCGACGCGACGGGGGCGGAAGGTGCCGCCGACCGATGCGGGGTGGGGCTGCGTGGCGAGGGCTGGGGGCGGGCCGCAGGCGGCGCGGGTGCGGGGGCGCTCCACTCGGGCGTGCTCGGCGTCGTCGAGAAGAGCTCGTCTGCGCTGGGCAGGATGGGCTCGGCGCGCTCCTCGGCGCTGAGGCGCAAGTTGGGCTCCAGCTCGTCGTCGAAGTCCAGCGCGGGGAAGCTCCAGCCCGTGGCCACATCAAACTCCTCGGCGGGGCCCGAGAGCGCGACGGCCTCGCCGGCGGCGGGAGTCGAGGGCTTCAACGCCGGCACTGACGGCAGCGACCAGAACGACGCGGCCTCCTCGGTGCTGTACTCGGCGGCCGAGGCGTGCGGGTCGATGGAGAGGCTCGAAGCGGGTGCCGGCTCGGGCACGGGTTCGGTGGCGCGGGGCCGCACGGGTCGCCTGGCCCCGGGCTTCGACTTCTCCCACGGGGCCTTGTCCAGGGCGGAGCCCCGGGCCCTCTTGCCAATATCGACGTTCACGACGTGCCCTGGGGCGCCGTCGTTCTTGGGAGCGAGGTACGGTCTCTTCATTGGCACCCTCAACGCGAAGAAAAATCGCTCGAATAGACCCTAGCCCGGCGCGGCGCCGCCCGTCGATGCTTGGAGGATTGATGCGCCCCTCTCTCGCCTCTCTGTTGGCCCTTTTCGCCTTGCCCCTGACCGGCTGCGTCGGGAACCTGCTGCAAGGAGAGGTCGCCGGCCAGTCGTTCGACATCGTCGAGGCGGTGCACTTCGAGTTCCGCGGCACCGACCCCGGCACCAACCTGCCGGTGCACCCGCTGGACCTTTGGCTGATGCCCGTGGCCGACGCGTGCAGCGTATGGCCCGCCCTGCTCGATGACCTCGCCCTCTTGGAGGCGCAGCTCGGTCAGGGCCAGGACCCCAATGAGTTCTGCGTGGAGTGGGCGGACCGATGGGCCGAGTTCACCGGCGGCGAGCCCTTCTGGATGGCGCAGATCCGCCTCGCGGCGCAGCCTCGGGGCGACGACGACACGCCGCAGACGTCGTACCCCTATCTCGACGAGGACGGAGACACGGCCCCGAGCGATCCGTGGTTCGACGCCACGTTCGCGTGGCATGAGGCGCCGACGCTGGAGCGCTGCGCCGCGGTCTTCGCGGGAACCGACTACGTGCCGGCGCAGTATCTAGCGACGGGCGGCGAGGTGACGGTGAAGTCCTACACCGAGGACTCCGCCATCTCCGGTTCGATCGTGCTCGAGATGGAGGAGCAGGGCGAGGACCTCATCACTGGGGCGTTCGAGTCCACGTTCTGCCCCGCCGCCGGAGAGTTCGAGCTCACCGCGCCCTTCGCGCTGTAGAGCGGCCTCGCGCGGGTCTCAGCCGGGCAGGGTGTCCTCGGCGAAGCGCTCCCAGGCGGGGTGCTCGTGTAGCGCCTGCCAGGTCTCCCAGTGGCGCACGTCCGCCCGCCCGCCGAACTCCAGCCAGAACGCCGCGAGATCGTCGGGAGTGTCGATGTCCAGGTGGGGATCGAGAGTGGTGACCGCCCGTCCGGCGGCCTTCGCCAGCGCGACTGTCTGGGCAAGCACCGTCTCGGTGCTCATCACGGCGGGGAAGATCCGCGGAGACCCGCCGGCGATGCCGACGAGGTAGTAGCCGCCGTCCAGATCAGGCCCCAGCACGACCGAGCCGGGCGCTCGGTCCAACGCGTCAAATGCCTGGGCGAGCACGGTCTCGGGCAGGTGCGGCGAGTCGCTGTTCCGCATCACCACGCTGGAGTAGCCCCGCTCAGCCAGCTCCTCGAACACCCCCTCCATGCGCCGTGTCAGGCTCGGCCCACGCTGCCGGAGCGCCACGGCGGAGGAGAAGATCTCCGCCAGCGGCTCGGGGAGCTCGTCGGAGCCGTCGTCCGGCGTGCTGCCCTGCCGGCGATCGTCATCGGCCCAGGCGATGACCAGGTCGGCATCGAGGGTCCAGGTGGGCAGCTCCCGCGCGAGATCGACGAGGAAGCAGCGGTAGAGGTTTGCGGCTTCCCGCGGGGTCAGCGGCGGGCACAGCCGCGTCTTGCAGGTGCCTGGGTAGGGCACTTTGACCATCAGCACGAGCGCGCGTGAGTTCGTCGGGGAGGCCACCATCAATCAGGCTCCAAAGGGGACGCCTCGACGCCCCAAAACGTCTATAAGTCCGCCATGTGTGGATTCATTGGCATCGTGGACGAAGATCAGGTCGCTGGACAGCTCTCTACAGGGCTTCAAGCGCTGCAGCACCGCGGTCAGGACTCTTGCGGGATCTTCACCTATGACGGCGCACACTTCCCTGGGCACCGGGGTCTCGGCCTCGTCCGGGACGTGTTTACGCGCACCGAGGTGGAGCGGATCAAGGGCACAGCGGGGCTCGGACACGTGCGCTATCCGACCGCGGGCAAGGGCGTGCTCGCAGACACCCAGCCGTTCTTCGAGCGCCGCCCAGGCGTGATCATGGCCCACAACGGCAACGTGACGAACTACGACGAGCTGGAGCGCAGCCTGGCGTCCCGGTCCATCCACCTCGTGTCTCGCTGCGACGTCGAGCCGATCCTGTGCATCTTCGCCGACGAGGTGATGAAGCGCCGCCGGGTCAACCACACCGCGGACGACGTCGCCGCGGCCCTGCGCGACACCGTGCGGATGGTGCATGGCGCCTACTCGGTGGTGTTCGTGATGCAGGTCGACGGCGAGACCACCCTGGTGGCGTTCCGCGACCCCCATGGCATCCGTCCACTGGTGATGGGCCGCCGCGGCGACGCCTGGTGCGTCACGTCCGAGTCGGTGGTGCTCGATGCGCTCGGCTTTGATCTCGTCGGCGAGCTCGAGGCGGGCGAGGTCGGGTTCTTCCGCGCCGGTCAGGAGCCCAGCCGCCGCATCCTGGAGCAGCGCGAGTCCACACCCTGCGTGTTCGAGTCCATCTACTTCTCCCGGCCCGACTCGGTGGAGCGTGGGGAGACCGTGTACGCGCGTCGCCTGTCGCTGGGCCGCCGCCTCGCCGCGGAGTTCGCGTCGCGGGGGCTCACCGCCGACCGCGTCATTCCCGTGCCCGACACGTCGCGCCCTGCGGCCATCGCGTTCGCAGAGGAGCTCGAGCTGCCGTGTCGGGAGGGGTTCATCAAGAACCGCTACTCGGGCCGCACCTTCATCATGGGCAGTCAGGCGGGCCGGGAGTCCGCGCTGCGCCTCAAGCTGAACCTCATCCGCAGCGAGTTCGAGGGCCAGCGGGTGGTGATCATCGACGACTCCATCGTGCGCGGCAGCACGATTCGGCGCCTGCTCAGCCTGATCTGGTCCCAAGGGCCCAAGGAAGTGCACTTCGCCATCCACGCGCCGCCGGTCCTCAACCCGTGCTTCTACGGCATCGACATGAGCACCGAAGCGGAGCTCGCCGCGCCCGGATTCGTCGGCGACGCCCCTCGCGTTGGAGGCCTGTCCCTCGCCGACCAGCGGGCGATGGAGAACCGCTGGGCCAAGGAGATCGGCGTGGACTCGCTCACCTTCCTCTCGGTCGATGGCCTCAACGAGGTGTTCCCGGGGCGCCGGTGCGCGGCATGTTTCGACGGCGTCTACCCGATGCCGGTGAGCGACGAGCATCGCCTCGCCATCGTGCGAGACCGGCAAGCCTGCGGCTGAGAGCCGACTGCGGCTGAGGCCCGACTGCGGCCCAGGGTCTACTGGACGTCCACCGCGAGCGTGTACTCCCAGAACGGGGTCAGCGGCTCGGCGTACAGGTCCACCACCAGGTAGTAGCGCCCGGTGCTCGGCACGACCCACCCGCTGATGCTCTCGCCGTCGCCGAGAAAACCGCTGTCCGAGCTCGCCTCGCTGATGCAGGTCGTTGCGACGTCGCCGCAGTCGGTGACCACATACAGCTGGGTGTCCTCGGGGCTGGTCAGGGTGACATCCACGGTCTCGCCGGCGACCAGATCGAGCCCGTGCACCACTTCGCTGCCTGGGGATCCCCAGGTGAAGCAGCCCACGTCGTCGAGGCTGTTGGTGCCGCTCGCCGACCAGCCGACCTGCGCGCTCGCGCTCAGCCCGGGATCCCCGTACGCATCAGCGGCGGTGCAGGTGTCGGTCCCGGCGAGCTCGGTCACAAACAGGGCCGAGTCCAGCACCACATCGCCAGCCGCGCCGTTGGTGATGGTCAGGGTGCGCGGCCCCGGGGTGGCCGCTCCGTCCGCCGAGGCCGCCACGGTCAGTGACGCGCCCGCCTGCACGTTGTTCGCCGTCACGCCCGCGCCCAGATCGACGTCGCCGAGGGCGATGCCAGCGTCCCAGGTCCCCGCGATGTCCAGCGTGCTGGAGCTCCCCACCACGATCCAAGGCGGGGTCACGGGGCTCGGCGGCAGCAGCTCCTCGATGGTCAGCTCGAACGGGGACGACGACGTCCCGAAGCCGTTGAGGAAGTACCCGTCCACCACGATGTAGTAGGTGCCGCTGGTCTCGGGCGTGTAGATGATCTCTTCGGTCTCGTCCTCGAACGTGTCATCCGCGCACGCCACCGCCGACTCGGGCACGCCGCACGTATCGAGCAGCACCAGCGCAGCATCCCCGGGGTCGGGCATGGTCGCGGTGATGCGCACCGTCACCCCCGCGGTCAGCTGCACGGCGTAGGTCGCGTCGGAGCCGTTGAGCGACCACGTCAGGCAGGCGTATGCCGAGGCCAGCGAGTTGCTCAGCCCGTCGGTCGAGGAGATGTAGGTCCCCGCCGCGAGCGGGCCCAAGGCATCCGCTCCCGCGCACGAATCGATGGGGTCGAGGTTCATCACCGTGAACGCATCGGAGGCCTCAATGGACTCCCCGCCGTTGCTCACCGTGACCGTGCGCGTCCCGAGCGCTGCGTCCGGCGCCAGGGTCACCGACACCACACCGCGCTGCGGATCTGCGGCATCGGGCGTGACCGAGTTCACCGTGACGCCCTCGCCAAAGTCCACGGCGGTCCCCGCCTCCACGCTGCCCGTGAACCACCGCAGGTCCACGGCCACGGTCTGGCCTGCCGACCCATACGCTGGCTGCAGCACGAGGTCAGCGAGCAACACGATCTTTGCGCGCTCTTCGCTGCGGGACCGCACCACGATGTCCCCCTGAGGATGCTGGACGACGGTCTCGAGCATGCGGCTCACGATGAGATCGGCCTCACCTGCGCCGAACTCGTCATGCATCACCGAGGCAGGCACGACGTGCTCGCCGGTGTCCGGCACGTTGGCGATGTAGGTGATGCCCAGCCCCTGCAGCAGCACGAGCGTGACGGTGGCGCCGTCATCCTTCGGGTTCCAGGTCACCGTGAACTGTTGGGCCGCCGGCGTCTGCACGGTGCTGCCGGGCAGGGGCGCGATCAGCTCCATGTCCGCGGGCAGCCGCACATCGGCAGGGGACGCCCAGGACACGATCTCCGCGCCACCGCTGGTCGCGACGGACAGGGCCGTGCCGGCCGTCCAGGCCGCGCCTCCGGGGCTCAGCGGGTCGTCCACTTGGTAGCCGAGCACGTCCTCATCGGCGAAGCGGCGAGAGATGTAGGACCCCGCGGCGACGCGGTCACCGGCGTCCCACCAGACCTGCTCGTCGGGGAGCCAGGGCACGTAGTCGAAGAGATCGAGCACCTCGCTCTCCCCAGCGACGGGCAGGGGCCAGCCCCCGAGATCGAGCCGCCAGAGAGGGGCGTCCGCCCCCCAGGTCGAGATGTACGCCGTGGGGGAGACGAGCGCGAGATCGATAGCGGCGAAGTCCCCGAACGCAGCAGCGAGATCGACGTAGTCGGTGCCCGAGGGCTGGCGCACGTTGGTGAGGTTCACCACCCCGAGCACATCGGCCAGGGGCTGCGGAGCCGCGGTGGAGTCGTCGTCGTCGCCCACCACCGCGGAGTCGTCGTCGTTGCTGGTGGGGCAGCCGGCTGCACAGAGCAGCGCGAGCAACCCGACAAGCCCTCTGAGAGCGGGGGAGTTGGTCGTCGGCATCGCGGTGTGCGAGGCTCCGGCGCATCGCGGCAGGTCCATCACCGCACGATGCCTGCCTCACCTCCTCTCCGCAAAGGGTGCTCCATGCCCGCCAAGCTTCGGTTCTCCTCCGCTCTCCTCGTCGTCGCGCTCGCGCTGCCCGTCTCGGGGTGCATGACGCCCGAGCAGCGCATGGCGCTCAAGGTCGAAGGAATGATGGAGAAGCAGCAGTACGATGGCGCGCTGCGCTACCTCGACGGCTACCTCGGCAAGCACAACCAGTCGCTCAACGGCTGGCGGTATCGGGTGCTCATCCGGCTCGAGCAGGGCGAGCGAGCCACGGCCGCCGCAGAGTACGTGGCGCTGAACGAGGCGCTGTCACGCCACGAGCCCGAGGTGCTGCGAGAGGTAGTGCTCGGCAGCGGCGGTCGCTGGCTTCTGTCCGACTACCGAGCGTTGGCCCGCTGCGCGCCGCAGGGCGTCGCCAACGCGGCGTTCTTCGCCGATCTGGTGGAGCCGAAGCACCTGGGCGAGGGCTCCATGAGCAAGGTGGCGGTCTCCGGCGACGAGATCGCGGCGGTCATCGACGCGCTGCCGGGCCGCCTGAACCCATCGGAGACCTGGCCCATCGTCAGCAAGTTCTCCGAGAACGCCACACCTGAGCTCGCGGTGAAGATCGTGGCCGCGGCGAGCCGTCACCTGGCCGGGCAGGGCATGACCACAAAGCAGGTGACCGAGGCGACGGGACTGCTGGCGCGCTCGGCTTCGTCCGGCGATGAGGCCCTGCGCGAGGCGGTGCTTCGCGGCGCGCTGCTGCTTCCGGAGAGTCCGAGCGTGGAGCGTTTGGCGGCCGGGGTCGTGGATGGCTTCCTGGTCGCCGATGACCTGGGGCGGGGCATCTCGGGGATGCTGCTCGGACCTCGCGGCGCCGGGCCGTCGGCGTGGTCCCAAGACACGCTGACCCGCTGGGCCGAGACCGCGGTGGAGCCCGTGCGGATCCTGGCGGTGGCCGCCCTCGTCGGGGATGACGCTCCCTCGAAGGCCCGCGCTGCGCTGCTCGACCGAGCGGCCACCAGCACCGAGACCCCCGAGGTGCTCGCTGCGGTGGTCGCGGGTGCTCTGGCGCCCGGATGGACCAAGGGGCCGGCGTTCGCGGACGCCTGGAGCAAGCTGACGGTGGAGCACCGTCGGTTCTGGGGGCCGATCTTCGTCCGCACCGCCGCGCCCGACGCGGGACTGTGGTCTGCGGCCCTGCTGGCGGACTCGGACGCCGTCGTGGCCGAGGCCAGCGCGCTCGCGCTGGGGCTCGCGGGCATGCCGTCCCAGCCGGATGTGGAGCAGGCGCTGGGCAAGGCCATGGAGAGCCAGGATCCATCGACCCGGGCGGCGGCGGCAGCGACGGCCGTGCGGCGTGGCGCAGCCGCGCTGGGGAACCCGGTGGGCGGTCTGCTGGCCAACGGCGACGACCGGGCCACCGAAGCGGTGCTCATCGCGCTGCGGGAGACCGGGCGCTCGGGTTGGGAGGCCGCGACCGCGCTGGGTATGGCCTCCGCCGTGCCGACGATGCGGGAGCTCGCCGTGGACGCGGCCGTGGCGACCTGCGATCCCGGCCGCACCGAGCAGATGTTCGCGCTGCTGTCGGACGAGGACCCGCACGTGGCGGTGCGCGCAGCGAGCGCGCTGTACCTGCTGGTGGGCGGCGCGAAGTAGTCCTGCCGGAGATCGAGCCGCCGCTACAGCACCCGCAAGCTGACGCCGAACATCTCGCGGAGTCGCGGGCGCACCGTCTCGAGATCCCGCGGCGCCTTCACCGGCAGGAAGCGAGCGCGGGGCACGGTGACAAACTCGGTGCGTAGGAACCAGCTGGCCTGACCCACGAGGCGCTCGAACTGCACCACATCGTCGCCGGCGGCCTTCTTCAGCACGCGATACCAGCGCAGCGGGAAGTCGCGTCGCAGCGCGTCCACCCGGAACCACAGGGTGTTGGTGTTGAACACGGGCACGGAGGCGTGGTCGAACCCCTCGGGGAAGGCGAAGCCCTCGACGAGCTGCACCCTGCCGTCCACCGAGGCGGGCGCGCCGCCTACGTCTCCGGCCAGCTTCGGGGCCGCCTCCACCATCATGTCGGCGCCGCTCGCCAGGAAGTGCCCGAGCAGCGCGGGGTCCAGCGCGGCCCCCAGGTTGTCCACGTTGGCCATCAACACGACCTGCACCCCGTCGGCGGAGAGCCGCTCCAGCTCTCCCGAGCGCCGCAGCGAGGGCAGCAGATCGCCGTGTCCCGGCCCATAAAACGATGGAGCGCCGTCCGCATCCCTGTAGAGCGAGCCGTCGGGACGAATTCGCGGGGCCGCGGACTGCAAGAAGCTGCGCAGCGAGCCTGGCCGCAGGCCGAACTCCCCACCCACCTCGACGTGCTCCCGGGTCGCTTGTTCGGTGGCGTAGGAGTTCATCAGCAGCATCGGCAGAGCACGGCCCGTCTCCGCCTGCAGCGCGGCCATGCGCTCGCCCTGCAGCGCCAGAAAGCTGCGCCCGGGGAGCGCGTCCACGACGCCCTTCACCCGACCGCCGAAGCGGGTGGCCATCCCCCCGTTGAGCAGCAGCAGCCCCGCTTGACCGCCGTGCAGGGCCTGGCGTCCGGCGTCGATGAGCGCGTCTCCCTGCCAGGAGCCGGTCGGCGCCACGGGCGGGATGGGCGGCGGGGCCGTGACCGTGCCGGCGACCCGGTTGGACGGCAGGTCTCCTCGTAGGTGTCCCGCGACCAGCGCCGCAAAGGTCTCCGCGTCAAAGCCGAGGGAGTCGAGAAAGGCGCGCTCGTCAGGGCTCAGCGACCCCAGGGGGTCGGCGGTCACGCCTCGGGGCCGGGATCGTTGGGGTCGGTGAGGCGTCGTCCGCCGGGGGCGTTGGCGAGGATCCACGCGGAGAACGAGGCGCCACAGGTACTGCACCGGTTCTGGGCGCCGAGCTCGACCTTGAACGGGGTGGTGCAGCGCGGGCAGCGCCCGGTGCTGAGCATGTCGGCGAGCGCGGCGTCGAAGACCTCCCAGCTGACGTCTCGGCGGTCTTCGCGCAGTCCGGGGACCTTCTCTGCGTCCACGACAAACGCGAGGTGGTGCGCGATCTCCCGCAGCCGCAGGTCGTACGGAGTGGCGTCGCTCATGCGGTTCAGCACCGACAGCGCGTGCTCCAGGTGTCCTTCGTTGACGTGGAACACCGCGTGGTCCCACCACTGGGTGACCACCGACTCGTCCTCGCGGCGGATCACGCCCGCGCGGCGGTTCTCCGGGGGCACGTCGTCCCCGCTGCGGCGGTCCATCACCGCGCCTCGCCAGTCCACGCCTTGCTCGGCGAGGTACTTGAGCGCCGCCACTGCGCGCGGCACCTCGAGGAAGCAGCCGGCGTCAGCGAGGCCGTCGAGGAAGGCGGCGAGGTCCTCCTTGTCCATCTCCCGGTCGAAGCGCTCCTCAAACCGCAGCAGGACATCCTCGGCGGTGGTGAGGCCGTCGAGCTGCGCGAGGATGAAGACGCCGTCGGCGGTGAGGTGAAACATCTCGACGCCATGCCGGTCGCAGACCACGTGCTGGCCCGGGACTCCGGGTACGGGGACGACCTGAAGGGTGTCGCGAACGCGAGGGACGACCGGCATGGGGAGCAGGAGTACCCGACCTCGCGCCATTGAGCCAGCGGGGGATCAGACCGGAGAGGTCTCCAGTCGGAGAAGCACCCCGCGGATCACACCGCGCAGGCGCTCTTCACCAAACTGCGGGGGGACCACGAACATCAGGTCGCGCAGGTCGAGCTCATCGATGCCGTCGGCCTTGGCGGCGCGCTGGCGGGCGTCGTCGTCGTCCCGCTCGGAGTAGAGCGCCCGGGCCGCCTTCCACTCGGGCGAAGCGCCGTGGGCCAGGGCTAGGTCCGCCACGCGATCTGCGGCGTGCACGACCATGCAAAGCGGCGCGAACCGGTCCTCCACCAGGTGGGGTACGTGATGCCAGCCCAGCGTGGCGGCGACCCCAGCCTCGAGATCCCACTCGCCCAGGAGCAAGGCGCCGACCCGCTGATGGGTGCGCATCGCCAGGGCTCGGGCTGCGACCGGGTCCACCTCGCGGGACTCGTCCGCCACCTCGCGCACCATGCGGTGCACCAGCAGCGCGCCGGCGTCGTGCAGGAGCCCCGCGAGGAATGCCTCGCCGCTGTCTACCTCCTTGGCTGAGCGCCCGAAGATCTCCCCGGCGATGGCGGTGGCCAGGGCGTGCTGCCGCAGCTCCGCGAGCAGCTCCTCGTCACACGTCAGCTCGAAGGTCTCCTCGAACGCCGCGGCGATGGCGATCCGGCGGGCCTCTGCCAGCCCCATGCGCACGAGGGCGGCCTGCAGGGACGATGCGGGATGGGCGGCCATGTAGAACGGCGAGTTGGCGGCCTTGATGAGGCGCGCCGCGAGGGCGGGGTCCCCTTGGATGGCCTCGATGACCTCCTCGTCGGTGGGGGACGCACCCCCCACTCCCAGCAGCTTTCCGGCGGCAGAGGGCAGGGCAGGGAGCTCGTTCTCCAGGTTGCCCAGCGCGAGGCCCAACCGATCCAGCGCCACGCGCCAGTCCCGGCGCCGCACGCCGTCCGGCGGCCGATTGCGCTCCTCGTCGAGCTGCTCGAGCAGCTCCATCTTGATCTCCTGCTCATCCCACAGCGTGGATGGCGGGGGGCCGTACAAGCTCGCGGGGACGACGGGTTCGCTCAGCGGAGCCGGCACGTCGGCCAGGGCCACCGCCACCGAGCCATCGATCACGGGAGGGACCAGGCCGCTGGCGAGCACATCGCCATGAGGCGCAGAGGCCGAGGTCGTCGGCGGCGCCGGGTGTCGAGGCTGCACGAGGCGCAGAACGCCATCGACGGGCGGGGCCTCGCGGGTGATGGCGACGACGTCCACGTCGTCGTTGGCGCAGAAGTCGGTGCTCCAGTCGAAGTCATCGACCTCGGGGACCTCCAGGCTGCTCAGGCTTCCATACGTGTCCCGTGCCATTCCCTGGGCCACGGTCTCGTTGAGCTGAGTTGGCGGCGGCTGGCGGCGGCGGCTCTTCGGGCGGCGGGGAGCGCGGCGCTCCTGGGCTCGACGATGGAGCGCTGCGGGGCTGCCCTCCGGGTCCATCGCCGGATCGACTTCAAAGTCGTCGGTGAGGAGAAAGTCGATGTCGCCCCGCCCGAAGATCGAACGAAGAAAGGTGCGCACCATGTCCATCAGCCTGCTCATGTGCTGCCTATCGGAGCGGAGCGCCGACACCTTTGCGATGTCGTGGGATACTCCGCGAGATGGCTTCCCCACGACCGATCGTGATCCTCGTCACCGGCGCGTTTTGTGTCTCCGGCTGCGACTCATGGCCGCTCCACGCGGCCCTGCCGGATCCTGTGGAGGCCCCCTCGGGGGTGGGTGAGCTGGTGAGCGTGGCCGAGGACGAGGCGGTGCTGGACGGCGATGTGCAGCCGCTCGGCACGTTCAGCGAGGCGACCGACCTCACCATCTCTGGGTTCGCGGGTGCCTGCGGCTGGGACGAAGACGCGGCGTGGCCCACCTGGCCGAGCCACCCCGTGGACGATGATGGCGACGGGGTGATCGACCGGACGGAGCCTCGCCATGCGGGCTGGTACACCGGCGACGTAGACACCTTTGGACTGGGACTGAGCGAGCCGAGCACGCTCTCAGCGACGCTGACCTGGGACAACACCCCCGCAGGCGGCGAGAACGCGCCGTACCAACCGGGCACCGAGGGCGCGTGGACCACGGAGTCCGATCTGGACCTGCTGGTGTTCTCGGTCGTGGGTGGCGCGGCGACAGCGGTCCTGGCTGAGGAAGGCTTCACCCTAAGCGCGCCCGAGAGCCTGGGAGCGCCCCTTCGGATCGATGGAGGCGGCGAAGTCGCTCTCGCGGTGGGCTGTCACCACAGCGTGGCCAGCGCCTACACCCTGCAAGTGGCAGTGCGATTGGACCCCCGCGAATCGATCGGGCAGGACACAGCCCTGTTTACCGAGGCCCCTGATGACTGATAACTTGCGGTGATCCAGCGAAGTGCTGGTGCGTTTGCGCGTGCATCACTTTGCCCAGAATAGGACGGCTGAATGCATCGTCTCGCCAAGCTCTCGCTCCTCGCGCTCGTTCCTGCGCTCGCACTCACCGGCTGCCCGGCGGAGGGCGACGACGACGACGCCACCTCGCAGTTCGTGAACACGACGGTGGAGCTTCAGGACATCTTCATCCCCGACCGGCTCATCGAGCTGCCCGTGCTGCCCGGCGGCACGGTGGTGGTGAACGAGGTGCCGATCCACAACGCGGGCGACCGCGATCTGCTCATCGACGAGATCGCGCTCAACTACCAGTCGGACGACAACTGGACCCTGAACGTGGGGACGATTCCCTCGGTCATCGGGCCCCACGAGGTCGCGATCGTCGAGGTGGTCTACACCGCGGTCGAGGGCGTCAGCACCTTCGCGTCGCTCGATGTGTACAGCGATGACCCCGATGAGGCCGAGAAGACCGTGGCGTTCATCGCCAAGGGCGCGTCGTTCGGCCCCGAGGCGCGCGTCTCGGCCAACATCATCGACTTTGGCTTCCAGTTCACCGGCGAGGAGAAGCGGCGCACGGTCACGGTCCGCAACGAGGGCGAGGAGAGCCTCGAGATCACCGGCATCGAGCTGATTCAGTCTGTCCAGCAGCCCGCGTTCTCGCTGACCTGCCCCGGCCAGCCGCTGGACGCGTGTGACTTCGAGGACAACTCGCTGGATCCGCTGCTCGACAACCCCATCCTCCCTGGCAGCGCAGTGCTGCTCGAGGTGAGCTTCCAGCCGCTGAACCTGCAGGGCGTCTCGGCGCAGCTCAAGGTGTACACGTCAGATCCCTTGCGGCCGACGTTCAACATCTTCTTGCTCGGCAATGGCGACAGCGCGGTGAACTGCACCCCGCCCACCATCACGGTGGTGAGCCCGTCGGAGGCGACCTTCTTCCACAGCTGGCAGAACCTGGTGCTCCAGGCCCGCGTGGTGGACGCAGAGCAGCCGCCGCAGTCGCTCTACGTCGAGATGTTCCTCGGCGACCTGCGCATCGAGGACGAGTTCCCGGGCACCAACGGCCTCGTGAGCTTCGACATCGACATCGACGAGGGCAACCCGCCCGTGCCGTCGGGCTTGCAGACTCTCACGCTCAAGGTCAGCGATGGCTGCCCGCTGTTCGGCTACGACGTGTTCGTCGCGGCGATCGACTTCCAGATCTCCAGCGGGGACACGGACGGAGACGGCTACGACCCGAACCAGGGCGACTGCGACGACTCGGACCGCGACATCTTCCCTCAGAACATCGAGGTGTTTGACGGCAAGGACAACGACTGCGACGGCATCGTGGACGAGAACACCCAGGTCTGGGATGACGACGGCGACTGCTTCTGCGAGATCGCGCCGTGCGTCGGCAGCAGGTCCCCGGCCTGCACGGTGGTCGAGGGCGGAGACTGCAACGACATCTCCGAAGACCTCAACAACGACGGCGAGCTCGACGGACCGCTCATCTACCCCGGCGCCGAGGAGAAGGGGAACTCGGTCGACGACAACTGCAACGGCATCACCGATGAGGGCACGGCCTTCTTCGATGACGACGGCGACGGTCAGACCGAGAACTCCATCCCGAACCGCGACTGCGACGACGACAACCCCGAGGTCTTCACCGGGGCCATCGAGTGGTGCGACGGTCTGGACAACGACTGCGACAACGCAGTGGACGACGACTGCATCGAGCCGAACACGCCGCCGATCATCGTCGGTGGTGTGATCACCGACCGCTTCCAGGTGGAGCTCGAGAGCCGCGTCAACGCGCAGATCCTCGTGGTGAGCAACGACGACCAGCTGAGCTACTCGTGGAGCACCGACAAGGGCGCATACGACGAGCCTGCCAACGGCCCCAGCGTGTTCTGGAACGCGCCCGCCGAGGAGAGCGAGATCGGCTCGTTCGCCAACCTCGTGGTGGTGGTAGAGGACAGCCTCGGCCAGACCGACAACGCGTTCGGCGAGGTGCTCCTGAGCCGCGACGTGCTCGTGGACTACGCGCCGGTGACGACCCAGCCCGGCGGTGGCGCCAACTGCTCGGTGGTCAGGGCGGGTTCGGCGCCCTCCGCGCTGGCGATACTGCTGGGGTTGTTGGGCTTTGCGGTGGTCCGCCGCCGCAACTGAGTACGTCTTCGCGCGGTCGCTCGCCCTCGGGCGCCTCGCAGCCTCCCGAACGTCTCCGCGCGCTCGCTCTACTCGACGGTGCCGTAGTCGCGGAGCGCTTCCCATGCGGCGTCGCAGTCGGTCTCGCCGCGCAGGTCCGTGACCAGCGCCTGGCAGCTTCGCCGCTCGGTGGCCTGCTCTTCGATCGGGAGGCCATCGAGCCACACATCGACGTCGGCGACGCAGCTGCGGCGGTAGTCGGGGCGGTCGGTGGCGCCCAGATCGATCCACTCCAAGCCCCAGTCGCCAAGGCAGGTCTCGAACTGTCGAGACTCCACGCGGCACGCCTCTTTGCAGGGGTTGCAGCCGGTGGCGAGCATCGCGATGGCGAGGAGGAACAGTGTGGTGCGCATCAATCGAAGTACTTCTCGAACACGATGCGGCGCGTGCGCTTGCCGAGGCCCTTGGCCTCCATGATCTCGATGGCGTCCTTGATCATCGCGCCATTGCCGCACAGGTAGATCTGCATGTCGTCCACTGGGAAGTCCCACTCCTGCAGGTGCGCGGTGACGCGACCCCGGGCGCCAGTCCAGCCCTCTTTGGCGCGTGACAGCGTGGGCACGAAGCGGAACCGCGGAAACTCCTTGGTCCAGCGCACCAGCTCCGCGGTGCCGAACAGGTCTTCCTCGCCGCGGACTCCGAACAGCAGCGTGACGTCGCGATCGTGGATCTCACCGGTCGAGATGAGGTCCTTGATCATGGCGCGCAGCGGGACCATGCCGGTGCCGGTGGCCACAAAGGTCAGGTGAGCGTGCAGGGGGCGGCGCAGGTAGAACGCGCCGAGCGGGCCGAGGATGCGCAGCGGGTCCCCCTCCTTGAGGCTGGCGAGCCAGTTCGTGCAGCGCCCGTCGTCCACCATCTTCGCGATGGTCACCACGTACTCGAACTCGTCGGGGTGATTCCACATCGAGTAGGGCCGCAGGTCCTTCTTGAGGCCCTTGTCAACATCCTCGGGGAGCACGATGGAGACGTACTGGCCGGGGTGGAAGGGGAACATCGCGGCGCCCACGGGCTCGAACGCGATCTTCAAGGTTCCCTCGGCCACCCACTCCGTATGCACGACGCGCGCGTCGTATTCCTTGGGGCGGATGTTGGGCAGTCGCTCAAACGCGAACCGCTCGACGGGCTCTGACATGAAGGCTCCTCGCTGTCGCTCTGGCGGACAGGCGGCGCATGATAGCCCTCGGCCCTCCCCCCGCAAGGCGCCTGCATCGGTGCGGCATCGAGCCGATCGACCCTTCGCTTCGCTCAGCGCCCGTCGGGCGTGCGGTACCCTGCGAGAACGATGACTGAGACCGCCGCAGACGTCCTCCTCGCCCTCGACTCGGGCTCCCAGAGCAGCCGCGCGCTGCTGTTCGATGCGCAGGGCAGTGTGCTCGCCGTGGGGCGGGGCACCCACGCACCCATGAAGCACCCCGAAGACGGCGCGGTCGAGCAGGACCCCGCCGACATCCGCGCCGCGCTGTTTCGCGCGATTCGGGACTGCCTCAGCAGCTGGGGAGGGGACCCCTCGCGGATCGCTGGCGGTGCCCTGACCACCCAGCGCAACACCATCCTGCCGGTCTCGGCGGACGGCGAGCCGCTGCTCGACGCGGTGTCGTGGCTGGACCGTCGGGCGGCGCCGCGCTCCAGTGAGCCGTCCACCGCCCTGCGCGGCGTGCTCAAGCTCCTGGGCGAGGACTCGCTGCTCCCCCGCCTGGTCTCCAAGTCCGTGCCGCGCCTGTGGCGTCACCGACACCCGGACGTGCTCTCCAGCATGCACAAGGTCGCGCCGCTCGAGGCCTGGCTGCACCATCAGCTTACCGGCCGGCTGGCGCTGGCCCCCGGCGGCGCGACTGGAGTGTGGCCCTGGAAGGCAAAGGCTCGGGACTGGGACCGCTCGGGCTTGATCCAGAAGATCCTCGGCTTCGAGGACCGGTGGCTGCCCGAGGTGGTCGAGGCGGGCCAGGAGATCGGACGTGTTACGGAGAGCGCATCGGCGGCCACTGGCTTGCCGGTGGGGCTGCGTCTGTTCGCCTGCGGGGGCGACAAGCAAGCCGAGGCGCTGGGTGGCGGCGTCCGCGTGGGGCGCCGGGATGTGGCTGCGGTCTCGCTGGGGACCGCGTCGTCGATCGTCATCCCGTGGCGCAAGCCGCTGGCGAGCAGTCGCTACATCTGGCTGACCAACGCGTCGTGCGAGCCGGGCTCGTGGTCGCTGGAGTACATGGTGTTCCGGGGGATGTGGACGGCGCGCTGGTTCGCCGACAACTTCGGGCGCGATCTGCGCGAGGAGGCCGAGCGCCAGGATCGACCCGTCGAGGCGTTGCTGTGCGACGAGGCGGCTCAGGTGCCCCCGGGGAGCGGAGGGGTCGTGACCTGGCCGCGCTGGTCTCCGAGCTTGCAGCACCCCGAAGAGGTCGGCGCCGTGCTGGGGCTTCGCGAGGTTCACACCCGGGCGCACATGTTCCGCTCGCTGCTGGAGGGCATCGCCTTCGACCTGCGGCGGGGGCTGGGGATCCTCGAGAGCGCCACTGGGACCCGCGTGCGTGAGCTGCGGGTTGGCGGCGGAGGGTCGCGCTCGGATCTGGTGGTTCAGATCCTCGCGGACGTGCTCAACCTGCCCGTGGTTCGCCCCGCCAGCGAGGAGCTCGCGGCCCGAGGCGCCGCGATGGTCGCCGCAGCCGCGTGCGGGCTCTATCCATCCATGGACGCGGCGGTCGCGGCGATGGTCCCGGATGCCCCGATCGTGCGGCCGAACCCCGAGGCGGCGGCTCGCTACGACGCGCTGTACGAGCGCGTGTTCTCTGCGGGACTCACCGAGTGGCTGGGGCTCGCAGGCGCGCTGGATCGGCTGGCGTCCGCGCGATGACGCTGGCGTGTCCGCACTGCTTTGAACCGGTCGATCCCGGCGCCTCTGTGTGCCCAGCCTGCCGAACGAAGTGGAGCACTCCCATGGTGGAGAGCACGCTCGCTGGGCTCGCTGACGCGAGGACCGCTACCTGCTGGTGCTGCGGGCGGGTGGTGCATGGGCTCGCGGTGCGCTGCGCGCGGTGTGGCGCGGATCCTCGGGCAGGGGGCCCCATGCGGGCGCCCATCGTGGGTGAGGAGGCGTTGGCCCCCTGGTCGGATGACGGGTTCCTCTATCCGTGCGTGCTCGTCGATGTGCACGAGGAGACAGCAGACATCGTCTTCCTGGACGGCTCGCTCGCGTGCATGGCGGTGGGCGAGCTGCGCGCGGTGAGGCTCGGCGCGGGCTCGCAACCCGAGGTGAACTGGCGCGGCGGCGGGACGTTCTACGGAGGCACGATCCTTCGGCGTCGGGGGCTCGCGGTGCTCGTGCACTTTGATGACGGCACCAGGGAGTGGTCCACCGTCGCGCAGTGCCGGGTGCGCTGAGGGCTCACTGAGCGTTGGGTCGTGGGCGCAAATGACCCTGTGTTGATATTGAGATTGATTTTCAATATCGGCGCATCTACGGTTTGTTCTGTCGCCGGAAGGGCTCTCCTCCGGCCGGGAGTTCCGCCGATGCGCGTCTGCCACTGTCACGGAGTCACCGACCGCCAGATCCGCGCTTGCGTCCGCGCGGGCGCAGACTCGGCGGATGCAGTCGCGCAGTGCTGCGGCGCCGGCGCGTCGTGTGGGGGCTGCAAGCCGCTGGTCGAGCTGCTCGTAGATCGTGAGAAGGACCGCTTCTCCGCATCGAACCGGCCCGGCCTCGCCGGCCTGCGCGCCAGCCTCGCCGTCGCGGGCTGATCGGCGGCTCGGGCTGCCTCCGGGGTTCCTCGCAAGCACTGCCATCGCGGTCCGCGCAGCGCCTGCTACCTTGCGCGCCGCGCGCGAGCAGATCGCTCGCGCTGCGCTTCATCTCTCTCCCCGGAGACCCCATGTCGGGTGACCCCGCGATTATCGAAGCCCTCAACGAGGTGCTCACCGCCGAACTGACCGCCATCAACCAGTACTTCATCCATCACAAGATGTTGGCGAACTGGGGCTACGACCGGATGTCGGCGCACAAGCGCAAGGAGTCCATCGAGGAGATGGGCGACGCCGACGCAGTGATGGACCGCATCCTCTTCCTCGACGGCATCCCGAACATGCAGCGGCTGTTCCCGGTCATGGTCGGCGAGTCGCTCAAGGAGATGCACGAGCTCGATCTGCAGCTCGAGAAGACCGCCTGCGAGCGCCTCAACCGCGCCATCGCACTCGCCCGCGAGGGCGGCGACAACGGGACGGCCGTCATGCTCCAGAGCATCCTCGAGGGTGAGGAGCACGCGGTGGACTGGCTCAGCGGGCAGCTTGAGCAGATCGAGCAGATGGGCATCCAGAACTACCTCGCCGAACAGATTCGGGGCGAGTAGTCCATGACCATCACCACAGACGCAGTCATTATTGGAGCGGGCCCTTGCGGGCTGTTTCAGGTGTTCGAGCTGGGGCTGCTCGGGCTCAAGGCCCACCTGGTCGATCCCTTGCCGCAGGTCGGCGGGCAGTGCTCTGAGCTCTACCCCGACAAGCCGATCTACGACATCCCCGCCATTCCCTCGATCGGGGCCCAGGAGCTCGTCGATCAGCTGATGATCCAGATCGCGCCGTTCGATCCGCAGTTCCATCTCAGCGAGTGCGCGACCGAGGTCGTCAAGAAGGACGACGGCCGCTTCCACGTGGCCACGGACGCAGGCACGGAGTTCGACACGGGCGTGGTCATCATCGCCGGGGGCGTCGGCGCGTTCGAGCCGCGGCGCCTCAAGGTCAAGGGAGCCCCCGAGCTCGAGGGGATCTCGCTGTTCTACTCGGTTAAGGACCGCACGAAGCACTACGGCAAGAACCTGGTGATCTTCGGTGGCGGCGACAGCGCGCTCGACTGGACCTTGGACTTCCTCGGTCACGCAGAGAGCGTGACGATGGTGCACCGCAGCCAGACGTTCCGGGCTCAGCCCGCCAACGTCGCCAAGATGCAGCAGCACTGCGCCGACATGGAGATGATGTTCGTCGAGGGCACCGCCGAGGGCGTGGTCACGGACGCGCAGGGCACGCTCGTGGGGGTGCAGATCCGCGGCAAGGACCGGCTCGTGCGTACGCTCGAGTGTGATGAGCTGCTGTGTTTTTGGGGCATGTCGCCCAAGCTCGGCCCCATCGGGACCTGGGGCCTCGACCTGCACAAGAAGAGCCAGGTGCTCGTGGACACCGAGAAGTTCCAGACGAACGTGCCGGGCATCTTCGCGGTCGGGGACATCAACTACTACCCGGGCAAGAAGAAGCTGATCCTGTCGGGCTTTCACGAGGCCGCGCTCGCCGCGTTCGCGATCAAGGCGCACCTCTTCCCCGGCGAGAAGGTCTTCCTCCAGTACACGACCACGAGCCCGAAGATGCACCAGCGTCTCGGAGTCGCGAACCCGTTCACGCAGAAGGACATGGAGGCCGGTCCGCCGGTCGACTAGCTCCTCTCGCTGCACTCAGGGAGGCGGCACCACTTGACGAACCAGGGCCGCAACGCGTTGCTCTTCCTGCTGTTGCTGGGTGTGGCGCCGACCGCCGCGGTCCCCGCTTCCCGCACCGGCTCGGTGGAGTTCGAGGGGACTCGGGGCAGCGACCGCTCGATGCGGTCGGTGGAGTCGGGGATCCTGCGTGGGAGCCCAACGAGTGCCCAGGCGGTCCTGTCTCGGACGGCGCTGCACCTGTTCGTGGCCGAGAGCGACGCCGCCTGGGATACCCACGTCGCGACGGGCCTCGCGAAGGCGTTGGACGAAGGCCCCGAGGCGGTTGCGCGCTTCGCCGAGGGCGTGCCCGGGGAGATCGCGCAGGCGGGGCCCAGCGTGGACGGAGGCGTGCTGCGCTTCACCCTGCCCGACAAGCGCGGCGAGGGAGTCATCGCGGTGTACTTCCCGGACCTGCTCGATCGGAGCGGGCGCGATCTCGGTCGCCTGGACGCGGAGTTCCCCAACCAGGGGCTGTACGCCTCGGGCGTCGCGGTGAAGCGCAGCAAGAGCGACAGCCCGGCGTTCACTGGCATGTATCTGCCCAGTCGTCCCAAAGGCCTGACCCGCGGTCAGGTGCCGGACGTCAACCTGCGCGAGCTGCCCGGCGACGGCCTCGGCGACCTCACGATCTACAACGGCAAGGGTGCATCGGGCGACAACGCCGACGCGCTCACCGCCCGGATGGAGCGGCTGCGCGCAGACTCAAAGATCCAGAGCGACGCGCTGCGCACCTTCCCGAAGGGCAAGGACGACCTCGCGGGCACCCTGCGCAGCTCCCGTAGCCCTCAAGACGTGCTCGTACTGGACGGCGGCTGGTACCGAACCCTCGCTGCAGACCCCAGCGGCTGGACCACCGAGTCCATCAAGGCCACCCACCCCAGCAACTACATCGCGTTCTCTGCGCCGGTCGTCCTGTCCGGACCGGACGGTGAGCGCGTGGGCAGCGTGATCCTCGGCGGCGTCGCCTTCTACACCCCGCTGATGCTCGGGCCCGAGCAGGCCCGTCGCTACGTCAACAAGTCGGCTCCGGCGTTCTTCGCCTCGGTCCAGCGCGGCGAGCTGGCGTTCTTTCGGGATGGCGATGAGGTCTGGTTCTTCCGTGGCCACCTCGACCAGTGGCGAGAGGGGAAAGGGCGCCAGCGGCGAGGCCGCGCCTGGCGCAGCAAGGAGGTCTCCGGCCGGATCAAGGAGCTCGCTGCGGAGTCGGGGTCGCGGCGGCTGGTCAAGGCGGCAGGCGGCCTGATGCCCAGCCGTTTTGAACAGATCCCCGCCCAGGAGATGGCGGAGCGGGATCCTGGAGCACCTGCGGTGCGGGCGCGGGTCTACGACGGAGATCTGGTGGGCTGGCTGCGGCACTACGACCGCAAGGCCGAGCTCGATGGGGCGGCCGCCGTGTTTGCGTTGACCTCCGCGGCTGGCGGAGCCGCATTCGAGGCTTCGTTCGCGCGGGGCATGCCACAGGCTGCCCCCGTCGCCTCGAGGATCCGGGAGGGGTCGGGGCCGCTGCTCGAGATCGTGGATGTCTATCCCGCAGAGCCCACCTGCGCGCCAGGCACGCCGCTGCTGGGAGTCGTCGAGTTCATCGTGGACCGGATCCCCGATGGCGAGGACGCCGCGCTCACCCTGTCTTGGTCTGTGTCCACGGGGGGGCCGGCGCTGGCGCGGCTCAGCGCGAGCATGCTGCGCGTGGCTGGCGAGCACGAGGTCCGCTTTGAGGCTGGCTGCCCGTCGAGCGGCCGCATCGCCCAGCTGAGCGTCGAGCTGGCCTGGGAGGCCACGGGCCTGTCGGTCGCAAGCGCCGCCACGGTCAACGTCGGGCAATAGCGCTCCCGCACGGAATCGGACCGCTTATCCGATTGCGACCGCTAGGGGCTCGTCAAGGCCCAACTGCTCCGGTCGCCCGCCGGATGCATCGGTTCTCGCGGCGTTGCTCGTCGGTCGCATGCCTCGGCATGCTCCA
>Ga0222662_1000031_pt1 | contig 126417 bp, 104 predicted proteins | sample AntAcemetagen600_FD_179821 | JGI IMG/M metagenome (GOLD analysis project Ga0222662, IMG submission 179821) | Saline water microbial communities from Ace Lake, Antarctica - #600 | ecosystem: Environmental > Aquatic > Non-marine Saline and Alkaline > Saline | place: Antarctica: Ace Lake... | reverse complement strand
TCGAGGGTCGCGGCGCGCTCCTTGTCGGCCATGTCGTCGAGCCGCTTCGTCTCGTCCGCGGAAAGGAAGTTGTAGGGGGGCGGTTTCTCGGCTAACCACGCATCGCCGGCTACCACTTCCCGGGTGGTGACTCGGCCAGCTCGCCGGGCGTCGGCGGGGTCAGCATTATCGAGTTCGGCATCATTCGGTTCGGTATTCGGATCCGCTCGTCGGACATGGAGCGTGCGGGTCGGGAAGGCGAAGTCGATACCAAGCTCGTCCGCGATCCTCATGATGTCGAGCATCAACCGATGCCGTTCCCGCAGCTCGGTTTGCCAGTTTGGGGCTTCCCAGAAGACATAGACCAATACTTCAAGGGAGCTGTCCGCGAATCCGTTCAACCAGACTTGGTAGTAGTCCTTGCGGGTGTAGGGATGTTGCCGAACCAGTTCGCGAATTCCCTCGCAGAAGGCATCGATGCGGGCGGGTGGCGTCCCGTACAAGATCCCGACCTTCGTCGACCATCGGCGATACTTCCGGCGGCCGTAGTTGTCGACCGATTTCGTGATCAGGTTTGAATTCGGGATTGAGACCAGCGAGTTGTAAAATGTTCGGACCTTGGTCGAGCGAAGGCCGACGTCTTCGACGGTGCCTTCGATGCCGTCGATGACCACCCAGTCGCCAACCAGAAATGGGCGATCGAGAATGACGGTGATGCTTCCGAAGACGTTCTCGAGTGAGTTCTTGAACGCGAACGCCAGGCCGAATGAGCCGATGCCGATCGCGGCGAGCAACGGCCCGAGATCGAGACCGAGGATGGGGGCGAGGTTGAGCAAACCAAAGATCACGAGGAGGACCTTGGCGGTCTTTCGGGCCATCGGGACGATGACGTCGTCGATCCGTGTCTCGCTTCTTTTCGCGTGTTGTCCAATGAGTTCCGCGAAGAGATCAATCAGTCGCCAACCCGCAATGGAGATGGCCAAGACGAAGGCGAACTTCGCGGCGGGCTGGATGATCGAAAGCCCGGCCAGTGGTAGCTCGAGGAAAGTGAGCAGCATGAGCCAGGTCAGGGTGGACGCGGCGACGCCGACGCCTCGACCCGATCGACGAATCAGGCGTTCATCGGTTGGCTCGTCATACCGTTTTAAAATCGATCGGAGAACGCGTCCCATGAACAGCCGGACCAACAGGTCGACGACGAGGCCGATGAACACGACCGCGGCGAGCCCGATCCACTGCCAGATGGCCAGGAAGACGACTCGACCCAGCATCCAGTCGGGTGCGTTGAGGTTCATCCATTCAGCGAGGTCACGAACAGTTTTTGGCTGGTCGCCGGAAGCGCGACGCATTCGCGTGATCGCATCAGTGATCCCGTCCAGGGTGCTGGCCGCGATTGCCGCCATGGGGAATCGATAGGTTGTATCGTCACTCCGGACGAGTTCGACTTTCCATTCGTCACCACGACTCTCCGCGAGGAGTTGTGAACTCTTCGCTTGGAGCTGGGGCAAAAATTTCGAACTGGCGGGGAAGAGCTGTACTTGATCACCCTTGAACGAACCAGCCGGAAGTGTCTTCGCCGTTGTGGCATCCCAGCCTAGCCACCGAAGGGCATTGGCAAAATCGCGCATCACGCGATTCCGCACCGTGGTGTCGGTTGGCAGCGACTTCGAATCAAAGCATTTCGCCGCCGCCGCTAAGCCAGTCGCATTACCCTTCGCCATCGACTCAAGAAAAGTCGTCAGGGTGACTTGAGGCGACGCGAGCGTCGGAGGAACCTGTGGCACCGCTTCGTCGGCCTTCGGTGCCGCGCTGGCGGGCATCGGAGGAATGGCAGACGCGTGGTCCGCCGTAAAGGCGGTAATGAAGAGTATGGCGGCGACGATTTTCGCCGAGCCCCGTTGAGATATTCGTTTGAAATTCATGGTGAAGAGATCTTGCGCTTTCGGGTGGCCGCGGCGTCGTAGACTTCGATCTCGCCTTCGCCACGAGCATTCACCCCGACGCGAATCACTCTCGCGCCTTTCTCGTTCTGGATCGCCATGACGCCGCCGGGACCGTCGGTCGCGGCACCAGCGGCGAATGCCACGTTGCCGCCGAGGCCAAGGAGATTGATGAGGCCGCCACTCGGTGATGCGGCGATGGCGACCGATCGTCCACCGGGACCGAAGATGGAAAGGGCCGCGGGGCCGTCGCCTCGTGCTTCGATCGATCCGCCGATGCCCTTGCTCTCGACGCCCACCGCGATTCGACCGCCTTCGCCGAGCCCTTGGATCGTCGCGGCAACGTCTGAGTTTCGATCGTAGACCTGGATCAGGCCGCCCTCGCTGTCGCCGCCCGCTTCGATGAATGATTCCCCCTCGTTGTTTCCGAGGAAAAGCTTTCCGCCGGATTCGCCGACCACGAGCGAACCGCACCGATCACCAGAGAGACTTGAAATCTCGATGGCCCCGTGACCATCGCGGTCGACGCCGACCGCGGCCACGCTGACCGCATCACCGTTACGAACGCGAACGCCGCTTCCACCATCGCCCGATCCGATCGCGACTACGGGAACGTCATTTCGATCGTGGGTTTGGAGAAGTCCGCCAGCCTCGGGGGCATCGGCGGTCACGCGGACTTGGCCATTGGGGGCGGCAAGTCGCAGTCCGCCGCCGCTTCGGGTGGCGATCAGTGATGTCTGGATCTGACGGTCGCGGAGGAGGTCAAGTCGTCCGGTACCCATGAGCTTTGCGGACTCGCGGCCGTCCGCGTCGAGCAGGGTGAGCCGTCCGCCATCGTTTCGAGCGGCAAGCAGCGCAGTGTCTCGTCCGGAGGCCACGGCTGCGAATTCTCCGCCGTCCGTGCCGCAACGAACTTCGGCGGCCGATTCACCGTTTCCGTCGGACACCGTCAGGAGGCCGCCACGTTCGTCCGCGGAGAGTGCCACGCCGACCGCGCCACCTTTGGTGTTGACTTCCAATCGGCCCGCGGTTCCATCAGCATACGCGGCGACCACCTGTTCGCCCGCTCGGTTCCAAAGGGCGAGATCACCGCCCGTTCCGTTTCCACCCAGGCGAGCGGAGTTCGTTCCCGCGTCATCCCAAAGGTCGATTTGGCCACCGTGCTTCGCCGCGGAGGCGACTGCCACGATGCGACCGCTCTGGTCAACGATTTCGAGGCGTTTGGTTCGCACGACTTCAGAGGCCGTTTGCAGCGATGACGCCGCGATCGAGCCAGCGCCGACCGCGATCAGCGCCAGTGCCAGCACGCCTTTCTCTAATCGGCATCGCCGGCGACGTTCGTGGGCCAGATCGAGGCTCAACTGGTCAAGGCGGGATTCAAGGTCTGAGGATTGGGACGCGAACGAATCAGTGGGCATGTTGAAAGTCCTTGCTTCGACGTGGCCGCAGAGCGAGGCCGGATCGGCCAGTAGGATAACCTTCGCGAGGACGCCTACCCGCTACTCCGGAGATTCACAGAGATGCCCAAGAAGAAGACGACGCCAAGACGCCAGACCGCCGCCGTCGCACCGAGCTCAAAGAAGAATTCGCCACTCCGCGTCGCGATGCTCGGAACCGGTTTCATGGGTCGAGCCCACTCCAATGCATGGCGATCGGCGGGGACCTTCTTTGATCTGCCGAGGCCGCTGGTGATGCATTCGGCCTGCGGAAGCGATCTCGCAGAAACCGGAAAATTCGCACGGCAGTGGGGTTGGGGGTCAGGTTCGGACGACTGGGCGTCCCTGGTTCGTGATCCTGAGGTTGATCTGGTCGACATCTGCACCCCGAATCATCTTCATGCAGAGATGTCCATCGCCGCCCTCGAAGCGGGGAAACACGCGGCCTGCGAGAAGCCGATGGCCGGAACCCTGGACGATGCCCGGCTGATGCGCGACGCGGCGAAGAAGGCGGCTCGGAAGGGCGTTCAAAGCTTCGTATGGTTCAACTACCGGCGGGTTCCTGCCATCGCCTACGCCCACCGTTTGGTGAAATCTGGCCGGCTCGGTCGAATTTTCCATGTCCGGGCGTCCTACCTTCAGGACTGGGGTCACCCCGATACGCCACTGGTCTGGCGGTTTGACTCCAAGAAGGCCGGGTCTGGTGCGCACGGCGATCTCAATGCCCACATCATTGATCTGGCACGATTTCTGACCGGAGACGAGGTCAGCGAGGTCGTCGGGTCGGTGCAGGAGACGTTCGTCAAGCAACGTGACTTGGTCGAGCAGGCCGGCAGTGCGATCAAGGGGACGAAGAGTTCGAGTGGCGGCCGGAAACGGACCGGCAAGTCCACCGTGGACGACGCGCTGCTCTTTCTCGCCCGGTTCAAGGGTGGGGCGATCGGGAGTTTCGAGGCGACGCGGGTCGCCACCGGCAATCTGAATCGCAACACCATCGAGATTAACGGCGAGTTTGGGTCGTTTAAGTTCGATTTCGAACGAATGAACGAGCTTCAGTGGTGGGATCACACCCTCGAACCCGGTCTTCGTGGCTGGAGCCGGATCATGTGCACGGAGGCGGGCGAGCATCCCTATGTCCACGCCTACTGGCCGGCGGCCCACGGTCTGGGCTACGAGCATGCGTTCGTTTCCCAGGCGTCGGACATCGATCGGATGCTCGCGGGCGGCGATCCGGAGGTTCCGATGCCAGACTTTGTGGATGCCTTCGAGACCCAGCGAGTGCTGGAGGCCGCGGTCATCTCGGCCCGCGACCGAACGCCAGTTCCGATGTCCCAGGTCAAGTGAGCATGGGCGGGAAAGAGAGCGCAAGAATTGCCGGATTAAATCTGGTTGAACCTGGTCGGGCGGATCGAATGCGATCTGTAGGCGGTTGAAGGCGTGTTTCTTTCCTCAGAGAGATGGGATGAGTGTCTGCCCCTGTGGAGGGGGCGGTCGCCGCCGCGGCACGTTGTCGCTCGTCCGACTGCCGTTGGCGCCGTGAAGACCGGGAATACGCGCTGAATCGGTCAGGAACTGTGGGGAATGCCTTGGTTGCTGACCGATGAATCAGCGACGACGTGCCGGATTTTCCGGTGGCTCGTCACGTTCATTCGTTTTCGAAAAGCGGAAGAAGCCTTCGTTCCAGCCCCCCTTAGGGAATGCCAGCATGCTGTCCAGCGTTACGTCGATCGATTCCACCGGACTCGCCTCCAACCGAGGTGTCAGCCGTTTCCCAGGACTCCGAGCCGCCGCGGTACTTGCCGCGATCGGGAGCATGACGCTCACCGCCGCCGGCCAGGATTATGACGGCGACATTTTACCAGGGGATGGCGGGAGCGACGCCTTCGACAACCCTCTTAGTTGGGGCGGTGCCTACCCGGGCGGCGCCGGCAACGACTTCGGCGGGGGGATCATCGACATCCTCGGGCTCTTCGAGGATGGGCCGATCAACGTCGCGAACGACATCATCGGGATCGGGGGTCTGAGCAACACCTTCGATGGCGACGTGGTCTTCAATGGTGATGGCTCCTTCACCTTCGCCGACACCGCGATCATCAACCCCAACGACAACGGCAGCTTCACCTTCGAGATCAACGTGATCGCCGACGGCAGCCTGACCTTCGATCTCACCGGCGGCGGCCTCGTCCAGATCGATGGGGCCTTCACCACGACCAACGGCGGGACGATCCTCGCGGAAGGCGGCTTCGTCGACGTCAACGGCGAGACGACCTCCGGCGAGGGCACGGTCTGGAACGCCAACGACGGTGGATTCAACTTCAACGGCGCCTTCAACGCGACCGGCGGTCAGACCTTCGCGGGTCTCAGCGGCACCGTCGCCGACGACGTGTTCACCTTCAACGATGTGAACTTCCTGAACGGCGTGGATCCGTTGACCGACATCGCGACCTTCGACGCCGCGACCGTGGACTTCAACGGCGTCACGACCGTCGCCGCCGGATACGGATTCGATCTGAACAACGCGGCGGTGGTGACCTTCGACGACTTCGTCGCGGAAGGCGACCACACGATCAATTTCCTCGATGCGGATTCGTCGTTCACGGTCGGTGGCGATGCATCGTTCATCGACAATGCCACGCTCGCCGTGACCGGTGAGGGCGAGGCTGGATTCGGCGGCGAGGTCACGCTCGGTCAGAACTTCACGGCGAACGTCGTCGACGCCGATTCCAAGATCACGTTCCGTGGGACGACCATCTTCGAGTCGGATTCGAATCTGACGGTGCAGGGACTCGGCACGTTCCAGCTCGGCGGCTCCGCCGAACTGCCCGGACCGTTCACGCTGCTGGTCAGCGATGGGGGTACCGCGAACTGGTTCGCCACCACCACGCTGGACGGCGACTTCACGATCGACACGACCCAGAACGCGACCAACGGCGCGAACGTCAACTTCGGAAGCGTCGCCGTTGATGCCGGCGGCGGATTCGCGAACGCCGCGGGCGCAGACGATCTCACGATCGACATCACGACCGACGGCACGGACGACACCGTGAAGTTCGCGGGGGGCTTTCTTCGCGAATTCACGGGCACGATCAACGTCAACGACGATTCCGCCGTGACCTTCGAGGGCGGCGGTGCCGGCGGAAACGGAACCACTTCGCTGCAACTGGGCGCCAACACGAACGTCACGCTCGACAGCGGGACCGGCGGTGGGACCATTGCCTTCGACCAGTTGATCGGTTCCGACACCGTGGGTGCCATCACCGCGACCGGCAACGACGACATCACGCTTTCGGTCAAGGGGGGTGGCAGCAGCGACGACCCCGAGACCGGGCTGTACATGGGCGAGATCACCGACATCACCGCGGCTGGCAACGCCGGCAAGCTCTCGCTCACCGTGACCGAGGGAACCTTCAACTACGGCGGTGTCGCGAGTTACACCGGCAACACCACGATCAGTGGCGGCGGGACGTTCCGAATCGACGGTGACGGTCTCAACACCGGACTCGTGACGGACACCGACAGCCTCCTGGTCACCGGTGGAACGCTCCTGCTCGAAACCAGCGCCCGCCTGACCGGCGAAGGCGAAGTCGGCGTCGCGAGCGGTTCCACGATCGACATCACCGCCGACGCCAACAACGGTGCCAACCTCGAGTTCGACGATGCCGGAAGCATCGAAGGGGTGATGACGCTCTCCGGCGACCGGCTCGGCGCCTACAACCTGATCTTCGGAAACTCGACCGTCGACGACTCCGCGATTCGCGGATCGCTCACCGCGTCTGGAAACTCCGGTGCCTTCTTCGCCGGCGACCTGACGGTCGCGGGCGGTGGACGGTTGCTGCTCGAAGACACCGCGATCGTCGAAGTGGGTGGCGATCTTTCGGTCGGTGGCCTCGTCGAGATCGGTGGTGACGGAGCCTTCGGTGTCAGCGTCGCGGGCGGCCTCGACATCACCACCGGCGGGCAGGTCCAGCTCTCGGGTTCCCGATCGATGGTCGTGGACTCGAGCAGCTCGATGGCCGCGAACACCGGGCTAATGCTCGACGACACCTCGTTCGCATCGGTTGACGGCGACCTCGACAACGCCGGCACGATCTCCCTCAACGACGCCACGAACCTCACGGTGTCCGGTTCCATCACCGGTGACGGCATCATGACCCTGGCCGGCACCGCCACCGCGATCGTCGACGTCGATGCCGCACTCTCGGTCCTCCAGGTCTCGGACGACGCGGCCTTCACCGTCACCGGCAACCTCGATCTCACGCGGACCAGCTCCTTCGAAGCGGGTGCCAGCCTGTCGGTGGGCGACATCCTGACCATCGGTGACGGCACCGACGCGATGTCCCTGATCTTCAGCGGCAACAGTGCCGGGCAGACGACCGTGACCGCGACCAACGGCATCGAGCTCCAAGCCGGCTCGACGCTGGTCGCCAATGCGGACATCGACACTTCGGTGCTGAACTACGCCGGCGACGTCCTCGTCGGCGTGGTGGGCGAGAACCGAGGCGTGTTGAACCTGAAGAGCGGCGATCTGAGGTCCGATTCCTCCGACGCCACCGTGACCATCAACCTGACCGGCGACTACGTCAACGATCTCGCTGGTGGCACCATCTTCAGCCAGACCTCGGTCATCAACGTCGCCGCCGGCATGAGCGACTTCACCGACGGCGGGGACATCTTCATCGACGTCCAGGACGCCGCGTACATTCCCGACGACAAGGACATCATCCTGCTGAACAGTCCCGGTGGAATCACCGGCGCCGCTTCGGTGACCACCAGCCAGGACGAATCGATCACCCGGACCTGGGACACGAACCCAGACAATGGTGGCGGTCTCGATCCGCTCACCCAGCTCTGGGCCCGTTCGGCGGCGGACTACGCGTCGCCGCTCGAGGGAACGCCCGAGTATCTCCGCGGCGTCGAGTTGAACTCGCTGCGCGGGGTCGCGAATGACGATCCCGACAGCGATTCGGGCATCCTGCTCGGAGCGCTCGACACCATCGATACCCTCGAGGCGTATGAGGCCGCGATCGACGGCGTGGGGCCCACGGTGCAAATCTCGGCCGTCCAACTCGCGACGAACACGCAGTACTTCAACGTACTTCGCAAAGAGATCCAGCGTCGGCACGCCACCGTCCAGCAGCGCACACCCGCGCCGTTCCGACTGAGTAACGGCACCGACTACATGTCCGCACAGGACGACGCGGTGCAGACCAAGATTCGTCGAGCCGTTCGACAGCCCTCGACTGCCGAAGGCTTCGGTGTGTTCTGGGGTCGGAGCATCGATACCCCCGACGAAGGTAACATCGCCGGCATCTCGGGTAACGAGTACGGCGGGCTCGGTGGTTTCGCGTGGGATCTCAGTGAACAGTGGGTCGCAGGTGTGAACCTTGGCTACTCGCAGCTCTCAGGTGATGTCAACGGTGGTTTCGGCAACACGCGAGTCGGCACGGTTCGAGGTGGTGGCTTCGTGAGCTGGGACGAGGGAGGCGGGCTCTTCTTGGATATGCAGCTCGCCGGTGCCTGGAACCACTACGACTTCACTCGATTGGTGCCCAACACTGGGCTCAGTGCGACTTCGAAGGCCGACGGATTCGAAGTCGACCTCTCGGTGGGTGGTGGGTACCGCGTCGAACTCGGTGAGTCCTGGGCGATCACCCCTGAAGCATCGATTCTCTACTCGTACCTGAGCACCGGCGACATCAACGAGGATAGGTCCTCGGCCGCGGCCCTCGACATCTCACCCGGCGACCTCAATGCACTGATCGGCCGGGTCGGTGGAACGCTCTCCTGGAGCGCGTTGCCCGGACTGGTGATCGACGGTTCGCTCGGTTGGCAGGGCAACTTCAACTTCAACAGCAGCTACGACGTGAGCCTCGCCAATCAGGCCACGAAGCTGAACATCGCGGTCGACAACCAAACCATTAACACCGCGTATTACGGTCTCGGTGTGAACTGGACGCCGACCTACAACGTCAATGTGAGCCTTCAGTACGAAGGCCGCAACGGCGAAGGTTTCACCTCGAACATGTTCTACGGTGGTATTTCGATCGGTTTCTGATCGATGAACGCGTCGTCGCCCCGGTGGGGCGACCTTGAGAAAACCAGATCGCCCGGCCTTCTTGAAGAGGGTCGGGCGATTTCTCTTGGTAGATAAAGCATTTTGAAGCAGGTGCGAGCGGTAGCATGTCCGTATGGATCAATTGCTTCGAACTCGGGTGGCCAGATTGTTGTGCGTCGGCTTTCCCGGTGATTCACCCGATGCCGACCTCGCCGGGTTGGTGGCGGATGGCGTGCGGAGTGTGATTCTATTCGCGCGGAACGCCGGGCCAAAATCCGAGGTCGCCAAGACCATTGCGGCGGTCAAGCGTCTCTCGCCGGATCCGGTTCATGATCCGATCATGGTCTGCGTCGATCAAGAAGGTGGGAGTACGGTTCGGTTCACAGAGGGATTTGACCCGCCGCCGCCCATGCGTGAGGTGGGTGGTGCCGGCGTGGATGCCGCGGCCAACGTGGGACGGCGGCTGGCCATGGATCTCCTTTCGGTGGGGATTGACCTTGATCTCGCGCCGGTGATGGATGTTGATAGCAATCCCGCCAACCCGGTCATCGGTCCCCGATCCTTCGGAAGCAAACCGGGCGTCGTCTCGGCGTGCGGCGGTGCCATGATCGACGCCATGCAGTCACGCGGACTCGCCGCCTGTGCCAAGCATTTTCCTGGGCACGGGGATACGGATCTCGATAGCCATCACGATCTTCCAGTTCTTCGGCACGGCATGGACCGGATTCGGCAGATCGAACTGCCCCCGTTTGAAGCCGCGATCGAGGCGGGCGTCGCGGCGATCATGACGACCCATGTCGTCTTTGAAGCGATCGATCCTGGGGTGCCGGCCACCATGAGCCGGGCCGCGATCGAAGGGCTTCTCCGCGGCGAGCTAGGTTTCCAGGGGGTGGTGATCTCCGATGATCTTGAGATGGCCGCGATCGCGGAATCGACCGAAGTCGGGGAGGCGGCGATTCGAACCGTTGAGGCAGGGGTCGATCTGCTTCTTTGCTGTCATCGTCCGGATCGACAACGCCGAGTCATTGATGCATTGGCCGACGCCGTGGTGGGTGGTCGATTGACTGAGACGCGAATCGACGAGTCGATCCGACGACTCGAGGTTCTTTTTCACGCCTACGTTCAAGTTCCGGAGAAATCATGAGTCATCTGCAACGGCATCTCTCTCGATCGATCCGCGGCGGTCGTTTTTTGGCGGCCATCGGGACGGGCGCGTTCGTCATCGCGACTCAGGGCGCTTCCTTTGGCCAGCCGCTCGGTTCGGTGCCGTCGGAACCACCCGAGACACTTCTCGCGTCGGTCATTGCCGCGCCCACCGCGCCGAACCTTCGAGCGTGGCACGATCTCTTGGGTTCGCAACCGCACGTTGCCGGCGGATCGGGAGACGCCGCGGTGATCGCCTCGATTGCGGGCGCTTTTCGAGGAATGGGATTAGCGACCGAGGTGTGGCGATTCTCTCCATTGCTTTGTCGTCCGGTCTCGGCGAGTCTCACGATCGTCGAAGGGACTGGAGCCGCGGGATCGACCGCGGCGCCCAAGACCGACGATCAAGGCCGCCGCCGCCGCCGTGGGATCATGTCGCTCTCATTGCAGGAGGCGGAACTGCTCGCTGATCCGGCGACGCGGCATCCCGAACTCGATCGTGGGTGGAATGCCTACTCCGGAAGCGGCGAGATCGAAGCTGGCGTGGTCTACGCCAATCGCGGTCGGCTCGAAGACTTCGCACGGCTTCAAGAACTCGGGGTGGACTGCACGGGGCAAATCGTTCTGGTGCGGTACGGCGGAAACTACCGTGGCTTCAAGGTTCGATTCGCGGAGGAGGCCGGTGCGGCTGGCCTGGTGATCTTTACGGACCCCGGCGATTCGGGCGATGACCGGGGCCCCACCTGGCCGGACGGCGGATGGGCCAACGAGACCTGCATCCAACGCGGGTCGATCGTCACGCTTCCCTACAAAGGTGATCCGTTGACGCCCTTCGAGCCAGCGATCCCGGGAACCACGCGGCTCGCGATCGAAGAGGTTGGGCTCCCAGAGATCCCGGTTCAGCCGATCGGTTATGCCGCGGCGACACGGATTATGGCGGCGATGAACGGCAGCCTGGTTGAAGAGGCGGCGTGGAAGGGGGGCCTTGACGTCCCGTACCGTTTGGACGGCGGGGATCTCCAGCTCCGGCTCGAAGTACAGCAGACTCGTTCGCTCATGGAGACCGCCAACGTCCTCGGGACGATCCGCGGATCGGAGGCCCCCGACGATGTGGTGATCGTTGGGTGCCATCACGATGCGTGGGGGTTTGGCGCCGCGGACCCACTGGCGGGCACGATCGTGTTGATGGAGACGGCCAACGCTTTTGCCTCGGCGTTGCAACAGGGCATCCGCCCCCGAAGAACCGTGATCTTCGCCGCCTGGGGTGCGGAGGAGTTCGGGATCATTGGCTCCAGTGAATGGTGCGAGGACCAACGAGATCGGCTCGGCGCGAACGGCGTCGCGTACATCAACCTCGACATGGCGGCGATGGGGACGACCTTTCGGGCGTCGGCATCACCATCCCTTCAGTCCGCGGTGATCCGCGCTGCCGGGCTGGTCCCGCAACCAGGCCAAGACGCTGGAACAGTGCGGGATGCATGGGCCGGCGACCGGGAGACTCCTCGGCTTGGTGATCTCGGAGGTGGGAGCGACCACGTTGGTTTTCTTTGTCACCTCTGCATTCCGAGCATTTCCCTCGGGGCCGGTGGCAGCGCTGGGACGTCCTATCACTCCAACTACGACACCCTGGCGTGGTATCGATCGACGGTCGGTGAGGATTACGACGGTGCGTTGATGGTGACTCGGGTCTGCGCGGCCCTGACGGCGGATCTGGCCGATGCCGCCTTGCTCCCGATCGAACCATCGGCGATCGCCCGGGATCTCACAACGCGTCTTGAACAGGTTGGTCGAGCGGCGGATTCGGCCGGGCTGACCATCGACCTCACGCCGCTTCTCGAAGAGCTGGCGACGCTGAATCAGGCGCTGTTCGCCGCCCAAGACACGCTTGAGACGGCGTTCGATGACCAGCGGCGACCGAAGGTGAACGAGGCACTTCGGGAGTTGGAACGGGCCTGGGGGGAGGCCGAAGGGCTTCCTGGTCGGCCTTGGTTCCGGAATATCTTCGCCACCAGCAATCGAGACAGCGGGTACGGGGCCGTGGTGCTCCCGCTGTTCAATGAAGCAATCGTTGACCATGATCAAGGGGCTCTCAATCGAGCTCTGGAGCGTTATCGGATTGCGTTTCGGCGACTCTCCGCCGCCGCGATAAAAGTCTCGGACGCCGGGGTCGCCCCCTCCGGGGGCTTTTGAGCAGGGATCTTGGATGTCTCCCCGAATCGGGTGTTTCGGCCAGGAGTCTTCTGGGCCTTCCAAGATTGCACAAAAGCGGCTTCATTGAGGTGGGAAAGTGGGTTTTCGGTGCTATCGTAGAGAAGCGGGACCGGTGACTTCGTCTTCTGTGATGCGGTGTTGGAGTGATCTGAACATCTCAATCAGTGGTGAAGCATCGGAACCTTTTGTGTTCTGTGACGTCTAGATAGATCCTGAGAACGGTCTTGCTTTGATCTGGCCCGTATCTCTCCCTTGAAAACGTCGAGGTTCTTGGTTCACCAGTATCTCCCGGCTCGTCCCTCAAGATTCATCAGCCCTTCTCTTTCGGAAAGTCTTTCATCATGTCGATTCGTCGAACCCTCTTCGCCGCCGCCGCCGTCTTTGGCGGCCTCATGAGCAGTGGCGTGGCTTCCGCTCAAACCCTTTCGACGAAGTTGTTCACGTCGGGGCTGGCGCGTCCGATCTTCATTACCCAAGCCCCCGGGGATGAGACACGGCTCTTCATCATCGAGAAGCAAGGTCGGATCCGAATCTTCAACACCGAAACCGGATCGTTGAACAGCGACTACTTCCTGAACATTGATTCGATTATCACGGGCGGCACGTCCACGAGTAGCGAGCAGGGTTTGCTCGGGCTGGCATTCCACCCGAACTACGAGAACAACGGTTACTTCTACGTCAACTACACCGCGACTGCTGGCGGTGGTGATACGGTCGTTCGTCGGTACAGCCGCGGGGCTGACGCGGATCACGCGACAACCTCCGGCGCTTTGACGCTGCTCACGATCAATCAGCCCTATTCGAACCACAACGGCGGCATGATTGCCTTCGGGCCCAACGACGGTTACCTCTACATCTTTACTGGTGATGGTGGCTCCGGTGGTGATCCCGGCGACCGCGCCCAGAACATCTCGAGTTCACTCCTTGGCAAGACGCTTCGGCTTGATGTTGATAACGGAACGCCATACTCCATCCCCCCGAGTAACCCCTTCGCCTCCGGCGGCGGTGAACCCGAAATTTGGTCCTACGGCCTGCGTAATCCCTGGCGATCGACATTCGATATGGCCACGGGTGACCTCTTCATCGCAGATGTCGGGCAGAACAGTCGGGAAGAACTCGATTTTCAACCGGCCCAGTCAGCGGGCGGGGAAAATTACGGGTGGCGTTGTATGGAAGGTGCCAGTTGCTACACGAGTTCAAGTGGTTGCACCTGCAACGCCTCGGGTCTCACGGATCCGTTCTTCACCTACGGTCATAATTCTGCGGGCGGTTACTCAGTCACCGGCGGATATGTCTATCGAGGGTGTGAGATCCCAGAGATCGACGGCATGTACTTCTTCGCCGACTACGGCACCTCCAACTTCTGGTCGGCGACTCAGAACAAGAACGGAACCTTCAACGTCCAGAGTCGAACCTCCGAACTGCGTTTCTCGAGCGACGGTGGCGGAACCCTGAGCAACGTTGCGAGTTTCGGTCAGGATCTGCAGGGTGAGATCTACATTTGCTGTCAGTCCACGGGTCGGATCTACAAGATCATCCTTGCCAGCGGTGAGACTGACTGTGGACCCGGTCCGATTCCCGGTGACTTCAATTTAGATGGCTTTGTCAATGGGGCGGACCTCGGCTTCTTCCTCTCGCAGTGGGGACAGGATGGCGGTCTGGCCGATCTCAATGGCGACGGCAGTGTCACTGGGGCCGACGCAGGCATCCTTCTCTCAAACTGGACGGGCTGAACTCAAGCCACCAGTCGAACAGGTAAATTCAAGGCGAGCCCGGTCTTCAGATCGGGCTCGCCTTTTTTATATCGCCGATCACGTCGTGACATCTCTTGAGTCGAGTATCACCCCGTCCCGGAGATGTTCCGGTCAAGTGATCGAGCGGGTGAGCCCGGAGGAAGGCACCAAGCATCTACACTGTGCATATGAAATTCAATCTCACCTCCATGTCTGCGCTCACCCTGTCGCTCGGGGGAATCTTCGGTCTGGCAGCACTTCCCATCGGATGTGGTGACCCGCCGGCACCTCCGACGGCGGTCACGCCTCAGGTTGTCACCAGTCAAGAGCCGGTTTCGAACACCAGTACGGCTTCGCCGCCGCCGTCCCAGTCCCGGGCCAGTGGCTCGGAGGACATGATCGTGCCGGGCGGGTTCATCAAGATCTCGCCAGCACTGCTCGACTTCGGTGTGGTGGGGCCGGGGACCGTCCATCCCACGACATTCCGCATCGCGAACATCGGCACGCAAGACATCGTTGTGGAGAGCGTGACGCCAAGTTGTGTCTGCACCACGCTCACGGATCTCACGGGCGTCACCATTCCGGCTGGAGGTACGATCGAGATGTCCGCTTCGCTCGATGCTCCGCGACAGCCAGGCGAGAAAGAGGCGAAAGTATTTGTTCGAATCGTCGGGGTCGACTCCGTGGCGATGGTCAAGATCAAGGGCATGGTGACATTGCCGATCCAACCCAGCCCCACCTATGCCGATGCACTGAAAGGCGTGACGAGCGGGTTCATCGAACTCACGTCTCAGGATGGCAAGCCGTTCTCAGTCGTCGCCTCTAATGGTTCGGCGCCGGTCTACGAAGGGTTCAATCCTGCAACCGATCAACCCAGGAGTGCGTACCGATTGAAATGGTCGATCGCAGGGATTTCGGGGCCGTCTATTCCACGGTGGTGGATCTTCACGACGGATCGGGCTGATTGCCCACTCGTCCCTTGTCGACTGCGAAACGAAAATACGGGCGCTCGCCGGGATATGCAACGAATGACCCGGCATTGGATCATCGACGAAGACTTTCTCGACTTGGGATCGGTTCGGATCGGCGAACCGATCGATCTGACCTGTGTCATCAAGCACTACAACCCTCGAGGCGGTGGCGCTGTGGAGCAAGCCGATTGGTGGCAGGTGCTCGGAGTCGGGAGCGCTTCTCCGCAGTCGCTTCAGGCGGAATTCAAGGGCGTCGTCCGACTCAACGACGAAGAGGCAGAAGTCCGGCTCCAGATCACGCCGATCGGCCCGCCATCAGAACTAATGGTTGGCTTCATCGGAATCAGAACTTCAACTGGAAACGGCCTGCTTGAAGTGGCCGCGAAGGTTGTTCAATGAACACCGCCAGTGCCTTCAGTGACCGACGAGCTTCAGACGTCGTGGCATTATTCCGAGCGGCCGCGGAGTCCATGCGGTCCGCGCCGAATCGCGAAGGATGTATCTCGAAGATTCCTTCTCAGGGGCGGCTTCTCGCAACGGGGGATCTCCATGACAATCCAATGCACTACGCGAGGGTCGTATCGCTCGCGGCGCTGGATGCTGATCCCGACCATCATGTGATCCTCCAGGAACTCATTCATGGCGAACGAACCATGAATGGGCTCGACCTCAGCTACCGCATGCTGGTGAAAGTTGCGCAGCTGATTCTTGACTATCCAGGGCAGGTGCATCCACTACTGGCGAATCACGAGCTCGCACAGATGGCGGGTCATTCCGTCTCTAAAGGCGGAGGCTGCATGACGACTCGCTTTACCGATGGGCTTGAATTTGTCTTCGGGAATGATGCTGAGGGCGTCGCGGAAGCAATGGGCGTATTTGTCATGGCGATGCCACTCGCGGCTCGTTCTGATCACGGGATCTTCTGTTCGCACTCATTACCTGGCCCGGCGATGATGCCGCGGTTCGACCTTGATATCGTCGAGCGGGACTTGGTCTCCGATGACTATCTTCCACTCCACGGAAGTGCGTGGATGATGGTTTGGGGTCGAGGGCATACGCCCGAACAGATGGAGTTGATCGCCGATCGGTGGGGCGTTTCGCTCTTCCTGCTCGGCCATGCGTTTGTCGAGAACGGTATCGAGATCGGTGGCCCTCGGACGATCCTCCTCAACACGGATCACGATCGAGCCGCCGTTCTTCCGATTGATCTTGGAGAGGCGCCGCCGACGGTTGAAACAGCGATGTTCTCGTCGATTCCACTGTCCGCGTTCGGACAACAGCCATGACCTCAGCTGTGGAGAAATCCGCGTTCGAGGTACTTCCGTTGCTGGCCATCGAGCTCTCTCAACGCGCCGGAGGTGCCGCCGTACGGACAGTTGACGGAGCCACCCACGCCCGAGAATTTGAGGGAGGGCGTCGTGATCGTGATGATGTTCTACCGGGAATCGAATCGGCATTGAGGGATTCCGGTGTTCGAGCCTCTTCGCTCGCCGCCGTGGCGGTCGACGTTGGTCCTGGTGGCTTCACCGGTCTTCGAATTTCCATCGCGGCCGCGCAGGTCATCGCGGAAGTCGCTTCTGCAGTGGTCATCGCGGTTCCGGCGGCGCTCGTTGCGGCCGGCTCGACTCCTAGTATGGCGACGAAGATCGGCGTGGTCATCGTGTGCTCCGCCGCCAAAGGGGGGACCGTCTGGTGCTCGCAGGTGACTCGTGCCTCGGTTGACGATCCTTGGAGAATTCTCGGCGATCCTGGAATCGTGGATTGTCTGACCTGCGAGTCGACGCCATCGGCCGTGCTTGCTGATGAGCACGTTGATGCGACCTTGCTTGAAGCGTTTCGCGATGCCGGCGTTCCGATCGATACGCCGGATTTCAAGCCGTCGATTTTGGCGGACATCGCCATGAGTGGAGGCCCCGACGTCAGTATTCATACTGACCCCGCCTTGCTGCTGCCGCTCTATCCACGAGGTCCCGAGGCTGTCCGGAAGTGGCAGGAGCGGTCGATCCGATAATCGAATGTAACCTCGCGCCACCCGCAGATCTTCACTGAATTGCCATCCGTGGGTAGTCGATGTCCCTTGGGAATGCTCGCGATGAATCGAATCAACCCGATTCATCGGTGAATCTCAGGAGTGACGTTGCATGACCGACCAAGAAAAAAATCGAGCCCTCACCGAAAAGCAGGTCCTCACCACCGGTGAGGCCGCTGAACTCTGCAGGGTAAGCCAGCAGACGATCATTCGTTGTTTCGACAGTGGTCGTCTGACGGGTTTTCGCGTTCCGGGCTCACGCTTTCGCCGTATCCCAAGGTCGGAATTGATTCGTTTCATGCGGATCAACAATATCCCGGTTGATCTACTCGATCACAATCGCGTCCGAATTCTCGTCGTCGACGACGATCCCGGCATCGTTCGGATTATCGAAGAGATGCTCGGTCGTGAAGAGCGGTTTGAAATTCGTACCGCCTCTACGGGCTACGACGCCGGCATGATGACCAGAGAATTTCGTCCGAACATTGTTCTGCTTGATTACATGCTTCCGGATGTGAATGGCAACATCGTCTGCGAACGTATCAAGTCCGATTCGGAGTTAGCAGACACCAAGATCATCATTATCTCTGGCGTGGTTCGGCAGTCGGAGATCGACTGCCTACTTGAGTCAGGGGCGGATGCCTTCATTCCGAAGCCTTTTCAGGTCGAGGAGCTCATTGAGAAAATAGACGGCCTGATCGTCGCTTGAGGGAATCGGGTCTATGAATGATGCGTCTCTCGCGAAACGAGCTCACGTCGTGATCGCCATGACCGAGGCGATCCCGTCACCACCGGCGGTCGCGATGCGGCTGTTCGAGGCCACGTCTTCCGCTCATACCAGTGTCGATGAAGTGGTGGCGATTCTTGCAGCGGATCCCGCGATGGCTGCTCGCGTGGTCTCGCTTTGTCGGCGATGCAATCGAGGTGTTTCCGGAGACGTCGAGACACTGGAACGTACGGTGATTCTCCTTGGATTCGAGGAGATTCGTGCGGCGGCGATCTCGGCCGAGATCTGTGAAGTTCTGGGCACGGATTCTTCGAATAACTTTTTGGTCGGTCTCCGTCGGCATGCGGTACTCACGGCGTCGATCGCTCGGGTCGTGGCGGAACGCATCCCCGGACTCGGTGATCTGGAGCCATCGACCGCCTTTCTTGGCGGCCTGCTACATGATTTGGGGCACCTCCTACTTGCCACGGCGATCCCCGAGCCACTGGAACGTCTGGCAGAGTCGGCCACGCTGCTCGACGCAGAGTTCAACGACACGCTTCTTCGGGTGATTGGGGTCGATGGTGCGATGGTTGGGGATCGGATCGCCCGTCGATGGAATCTTCCGGACTTTCTCCATGCCGTAGTCTCGAGTGCCGGGCGCGGTCCAGCGGCGATCGGTGATACAGCGCACCGGCGGCTCGAACTCCTGGTTGGATTCGCAGATGCCATCGCAAGGCGATGCAGTCCTGATTCGATCGGTCGTCATCCGAGCATCGAGACGATTCGTGAGTACGAGGCAGCGCTGGGGCTCGCCAAGGTAGATATTGAGACGCTCCTTCCTGAAGCCGTCGCGATGGCGACGGGCTCCGCTTCCCTACTCGGACTTGAGGCAGGGTTGTTCACCCGAATGCTTTTCGAGCGTTTCGGCGACGCGAGGGCCGAGTTCAGTCGGTTTGGAGAGAGACACGACTCGGTCAAATGTGTTCCAGCGGCTCCTCTAAATGAGTCATCCGTGACCGCATGGTTTCTAGATTTGGTTGCGGTCGCCGACGCTCGAATCGAAGTTGAAATTGCGATGCTGGAATCAGCCCGCCGAGTCGATCCAAAAGCGACGATGCGGATCGCGTTTCGACGATCCGAACAGTGGATTGGTTCTCAACCCGGATCGAGTGTGGAGTTGGGCTTGTCCGATGATCCCAGTGATTGGTTGCGGGGTACTGGCGCCGAGCTGGATGGCGGTTTATCGAGCCACATGATTGGCGTACCAATGGACGGATTGATGATCGGGCTGCGTTCCCGGTCAGCGCCGGAGCCGGAGCTCGCCGCGGCCTGGCAATCGATTCATCATCAAGTTCGGCGGTACGAGCAACTCGAGTTGATTTGCGAACAAAAGGTGGCCGCTGCTCGGCGTGAAGTGGAGGCGTCGCAACGGATCGCAACGCTCGACGCCGATGCCACCCTCGCGGAGATCTCGGCAGGGGCAGCTCACGAGATGAACAACCCGCTTGCGGTGATCTCCGGACGGGCTCAGATTCTGTATGGCCGCAGCGGCGATGCATTGGTGGACTCTGGCATCGAAGAGATCGCCATGCAGGCCAAGGTGCTTTCCGGGATCGTGCAGGGTCTGCATCGACATGCCACGGGTGCCGTGATCAAGGCTGAAACGACGACCTCCGGTCGATTGCTCGAGAAATGCGCGGAAGCAGCAAGGTCGGAGATCTCCGAAAACGCCCAGATCATTGTTCAGGGGGACAAAACGGAGGTGGGACTGTGCGTCGACGTCCGGAGAATCGCTGAAATCGCGATCGAAGCGGTTCGCAACGCCTCGGATGACAAGGAAGATGTCTGTATTTGCATGAGAAGTTCAATCGACGCCACCGATGGCCGATGGTCTCTTTTGGTTGAGGATGACGGTCTGGGATTCGGGCAGGCAGCGCTCGAACACGCCTTCGATCCCTTCTTTAGCCAGAAAACCGCCGGACGGCGGACGGGCTTGGGCCTGGCAGTCGTCCGTCGAATTGCGGAAGCGCATGGAGGCTCGGCCTCGGTGCACAACCGGGTCCAGGGAGGGGGATGCCTCGTGGTATCTCTTCCGATCCTCAAGCCCGGACGAATCGACTCGAACGCGGCGTAACGCGGACGAGCAGGGGAGCAACGATGAACTTTGAGCCTGAAATGTCCGGCATGAATACGAATCAATCGAATGAAATGACGGATTCGAAGTACCGGGTACTGGTCTACGCTTCCCGTCCCGAAACGTTGACGCTCGCGGCACTGTTGGAGGCCGCCGAGGGGACCTATCGTTGTACGGTGGTCAATGATGACGAGGAATTTCGCAGTCGGTTACTCGCAATCCGTTGCGAGGTGATTCTGGTCGCCCCCGATGACGTTGATCTGGAGTTAGCCAACGATATTCGTCGCCTCCAGCCTCATGCGTCGATGGTCTTCGCCGCCCCTTCGGTCGGAGTCGAAGATCTCACCAAGGCAATGCAGGCGGGCGCCGTCGATTTTCTGAACGGCCCTTTGAATGCGGAAGAAGTCGAGGACCGAATCAGTCTCGCCGCGACTCGAAGCATCGAACTGGTCGAACGAGAAGAGCGAATGCACCGGCTTCGAACTCTGAGTCGCCGCATCGATGCCGAATCCGAATGCGTTCCGGACGCCGAAACTCCTGGGGGCGACCCGGATTGCATGGGGCCACTTGCCATCCAGCCTTCCGGCACACCCGTTGATGACGCTCGTCTCGATGAGGTCGCGATGTGCAGCGAATTCCGTACGCTTGTTCGACAGGAACTCGACGTCGAAGATCTGCTACGAACATCGCTCGAGTACCTCTTGGTCAAGACTGGGCCGACGAACGCCGCCATCTATCTCGCCGGCGGTGATGAGTCATTCGGCCTTGGAGCGTACGTCAACTTTGATCTTCCGCGGAAGGCGGTTGAGCCAATGCTGAAGCGGCTTTGCGACGAAGCCTGCCCGGCGATTTCAGAACATACCGACGTGCTCCGATTCGAGGATGCAACCGAGTTCATCGCGGAATGTGATCTGGGCCCCGAGATTTCGACGGACCTCGAGATGGTCGCGGTTCCTTGCCACTTCGACGGTGAATGCCTTGCCGTGATGTTCTTGTTCCGCAGTGCAACCGAGCCTTTCGAAGAATTCGTGGCTCAGACCATGGATGCGTTGCGAGAAATTCTGGCGGAGCAACTCGCCACGCTCATCCGCGTGCACAATCGAATGGAAAACGCTTGGCCCGAGGAAGCGGCCGATGACGAAGACGACCTTGGCTGGGACGACCTCGCGGCCTGAGCGGGCGGGACGGAATTGGCTCGAATGTTGAGCGGCTCAGGAATCCGAAGTCGAATTCGAGTCCGGTGACGGCTCGCGAAGAAGCACGGTGACTCCACCGGTGACGCGTTGCCCCTTCGAGACCAGGACCTCGACGCCCGGTCGATCGCGGACGATCAACTCTGTCGTCGAGCCGAATTTGATCATGCCGAAGCGATGGCCGCGGACCACGCGATCTCCGGGTACCAACGGGCAGACGATTCGTCTGGCGATGGCGCCAGAAACCTGTCGAACGCCGATGGGTTCATCGTGCTCAGACTTAAAGACGATCAGGTTCGATTCATTGACCTTCGCGGATTCTTCGGAGCGGGCATCCAGATATCGCCCTGGTCGATGGGTCACCGAGACCACTTCGGCATCACAGGGGGCGCGATTAATGTGGACGTCGAGGACGCTGAGGAAGATTCTCACCAGAACCGCAGGCTGACCATCGGTCGCCTCATGGCTGTCGAGTCGTTCCACGAGACTGACTTTGCCATCCGCAGGCGAGATCAGATCATGAGGATTTGAGGTGGCGGGCCGCCTTCCGAGGGGATCTCGGAAGAACCCAGCGACGGCGATCCAACAGAGGCCGATGGGGATCAGACTCCACCAAAACCCGGTGAGCACCGCAGGAATCGCGATCAGGACCGCGATGACGGTGGCGATACCCCATTCGCGTCGGCCGTAGTGACTCAAAAGCACGGAGTGGTGCCCAATCGAATTCGGCGTCCGTTGGTTCCAGGGGATGCCCGGAACCAATGGATCACTCGGAGGCCTTACCGATGAAGAAACCGAGCAGGCCGAAGATGATGAGGCCGCCCAAGAGGCCGCCGAACCACACCATCATGCCGCTGGTCATCATTTCTGCGAGGGCTGGCAAGGTGCCTCTGGTACCGACGAAAGCCATCAGTGCGGCGAGACAGAGCGAAGCCACGGCAACAATACCCATGCCGACGCCGAGCCCAGACCAACCACCTTCGTAGGATTCCACGATCATCGGTACGCCGACGGGCATACCTCCGCCAAGGTTGTTTCCGCCGCTTTCTGCGCCGGCAGCCTCAAAGAGGCCGCTCGAACTTGCGGGGATCGCCGGGTCGTCATCGTTCGAGTAGACCTCGTCGAGCAGTTCGGCGCCAAGTGATGTGTCGTCCGACTCTCTGGTCAGGTCGAGCAGGCCACTTCCACTGCCGACGGTTTCCAGCGAAAGGTCGTCTTTGAGAAGGTCATCGCCCGAGGCTTCGCTCTCAAAGGCGCTGATCCCGGTACCCATGCCGCTTCCCGCGAGGAAACTGTCATCGGCCCCGCCAGTGTTGGAGTCTTCGAGTCCAATCTCTCCACTCATCTCGAGTGACACTTCGTCGCCGTCGATGCCGGGTGCAGAACCACTCAGGCCGAGTGAGTCTGCTTCGCCGCTGTCATCGAGGTTAATGGAGAGGTCGCCGAGGTCATCGGTCGAGGAGATCATGTCGATCTGCTCGACGCGGAACATGTCCTGGTCGTCCTGCTTAAAGGACTGGACTTCGCCGCTCTTCGCCATGGCCATGAGCTCGTCCACAGACTTCCCGAGCTTGCCAGCGGCCTCTTGGGCCGAATAGAACATCTTCGCCATCGGATCTACGTCTCCTGGGCCAAAGGCCCGGTCGTGGTCGAATAGTGGCATGAGGAGGCCGGATCCGGCCTACCTTCGTACCTTCGAGGATTACGGAGGCTACCCCGAGTCCGGGGCCCCTGCAAGGCCGGATTCGCAGGCCTGTCCACCCGGTTCCCCTCTTCGTGCACTTCTTGGGCCACAATGCTCGAATGTCTGGTTCCCCGACACCAATCAAGTCCGCACTTTTTCGCTCGCAGTCGAAGCCTCGCTTTGACGCAGAAAGCACGGCTCAGGGGCTGGAGGCGTGGTTTCCAGATCATCGACGAGATCTTCCCTGGCGTCGGAAGCGAAGCCCGTGGCGGACTCTGGTGAGCGAGTTGATGCTCCAGCAGACTCAGGTCTCACGGGTGGCCGAACGATTCGAGGTGTTTGTTGGTCAATTTCCAAGTGCTCCCGCGATGGCAGCCGCCGGCGAGGATGCGGTCGTGGCCGCGTGGGAGGGGCTTGGGTACTACCGTCGGGCTCGGCTGCTTTATGGAGCGGCTGTTCAAATCTGTGAACTTCATGGTGGCAAAGTGCCTCGTTCGACCGAGGCCTTGCTCGCCTTGCCAGGTGTTGGACGGTACACCGCAGGATCAGTGGCCTCGATCGCCTTCGATGGTCGTACTCCGATCGTTGATGGCAATGTGATTCGCGTCGTGGCGCGTCTCGAAGCGATCGATGCCGCGGTGGATGATCCCGCCCTCGTCGCGCGGTGTTGGGAAACGGCGGACGCGCTGGTTGGAGCGGCAACCTCACCAGGGGTCTTGAATGAGAGCTTGATGGAACTTGGGGCGACGGTCTGCAAGCCTGGGCTACCTTCTTGCGATCGATGCCCGGTACGCACGCAGTGCGCCGCGTTCCAAACCGGTGTGGCGTCGCAGATTCCTCGCCCGAAGCGCCGTCCGATTCGTCAGATTGTTCATCTGCATACGGTTCTTTTTCGGCGTGGTGATCGAGTGCTTCTTCGTCAGCGGCCGCTTCGAGGAATCTGGGCCGGACTCTGGGAGCTTCCATCTGTTGAGTCCGCCGGTTCGCTCGAATCGGCAGCGATCGAAATAGCCCTCGGATTCAAGATCGGCGGCCTGCGTCCACTCGAAACCTTCAAGCGGCTCCTAACGCATCGAGAAGTTCACTTTCACGTTTTTGAGGCGTCGACGCGGGTGCGACGAGGTCACTGGTGCGATCAAGCAGAGGCCGCCAAGCTCGCCATGGCAAAGCCCATGCGGTCTCTAGTGGATCGGCGGGCCTGGTCTTGATCGTTCGAGGGTTTAGCTTCCCGAACCGACGGTCGCGAGGACTTCACCTTCGTCGCGTTGATCCCGCTCCTCACGTCCGCCGGGATAGGCGATCCGAGAGTGGTAAATCGCACAAAGGCTCTTGATGATCGAATCTTCGATCACTTTCAGTTCTCGGAAAGTCAGGTTCGATTCGTTGAGTTGGCCGTCATCCAGGCGACGTCGGCTCATCTTCCTCACGAGCGATTCGATCCGACTCGGAGTTGGGTCGTTCATGGCGCGAGTGGCGCTTTCGATGCCATCGCACAACAGAAGGATCGCCGCTTCTCGGGTTTGCGGCTTCGGGCCGGGATACCGGAATTCAAACTCGTCCACCGCGCCACCCTCATCGGCGGCCTTCTCGCGTGCGGCGTGGAAGAAGTACTCGACGAGGGAGGTGCCGTGATGGCTCTCGATGAAATGTCGGAGTACTTTTGGCAGGCCGTACTCCTGGGCGAGCTCGAGCCCATCCTTGACATGGCCGATGATCACCAGAAGGCTCATGGCGGGGCTAAGTTTGTTGTGTTTGTTGCTTCTGCCGCCCTGGTTCTCGATGAAGTACTCGGGCTTATTCAATTTGCCGACGTCGTGATAGAGCCCTCCGACGTAGACCAGGCGGCTATCAGCGCCGATTGCTTCGGAAGCGTTCTCGGCGATGGATGCGACGGCGAGCGAGTGGTTGTAGGTTCCGGGGGCTCGGGATTGAAGTTCACGGAGGAGGGGCTGTCGGGTATCCCGAAGTTCCGCGAGGGTGAGCCCGGTCGTGATGCTGAAGAGCTTCTCAATACTCGGCATGATCCCGAGCATGAAGAACCCCGCGAAGAGCGTTCCGGCTCCGGCAAATGCTGCTTGCACCATCACCTGCATGGGAGCGCCGGTGGTGTCCAGTGGAATGGCGGCGAGACCCTGTGCGAGGAATACGATGACGGTGGCGATTCCCGAGAGCACCGATGCCCGGACGAAGGTGCCGCGGTTGGGAATCTCCTCGATTTGAAACGCGAGGCTGGAACTCACCGCGAGTAGGGCGATCGCATAAATCGTGTGCCCGCCGATGGCCACCGTGATCGATACCGAACCGAGTAGGCCGGCGAAGATCGCGATTCTCCGGTCGTAGGCGAGGGTCAGGGTGATGGCGAGAATCGAGATTGCGAGGGCCGCGCCGAACGGCGTCAGCCGAGGGAATGCCACCGCAAAGAAGGTGCCCAGGGCCGTGCAGCCGACGAGCAGGAGAAGGACGGCAGTCAGCCGTGACGTGCTCCGTGCAATGCGGGGATAGAAGGTGGTTCCGTGTCCGGCGAGAAGGACGACCACGACGAGTCCGAGGAACATCCAGCCAGCGATCCGACTCCAAGTACCGCGGATTCCACCCTTTTCCAATGCGTTGGCAAGGGCCAGCCCGCCGATCTCGATGCGTGAGGTATCGAGGACGTCTCCGCGAGCGTAGATGACTTCGCCGGCGGCATGTTCGATCAGCACGTCAGCCACTCGAGCGGCGGCTTCGTCCGCCGCCAGGGTGGTGGCCGCCGGATCGAAGAGGACCGTTGGTCCCGGCCGATTGATAATCGCCGCGATGATGATCTCCGCGGCATCCCGAGGAAACCCGGAATAGCGGGCAAGCTTGATCAGTCGTTGTCGGACGGTGGTGGTCATTCCCTCCGGAACGAGCTCGATGGCACGTTGCACCGTCACTGCGGTGGACCGATCCGGAACACGCGGTACGACGACTCCGGCATCGCCCAATGCCGTTGTCGGCTCGCCATCTGACGGCATCGAGTCGTCTGCCGTGATGGGATCATCCAGCGGGATACCGATCGGTTCGGGCGGCAAGACTTTCCGCATCGAAACAGTGGTAAATTTCTGGAATTCAAGCGTCTCAAGCAGCGGTTCGTTCTGCCAAAGGGCATCGACAAACTCGTCCACGGATTCCCGCCAGGTCGGTGATGGACCATCGGGGGTCTGGTATCGCTGGAGTACGGAAAGGGAGGCGTCGGTGAGTCCGAATTGATCCTGTAGTCCGAGGTCGACGTCATCGAGGATGAGGGCGGAACGGACCGCAACCGGCAGTCCCATCAACTTCGCTCGAAGGTCGGCGAGATACGTTGCGTCGGCGTTGTAGAACCGAGGTGCGGCGCGGCGTGCCTCGTCTCGACGTCGCTGGGTTTCGCCACCGTCGAGCACGCTGAACGCGAGTGGGTTGACGAGGCTGTCGGTCGCCACTTCGCCCGCCCAGACGCGGGGGCGGGTTCGTGCCCACGTGGTCACCACGGTCAGGAGCATCGCCGTCATGACGACAGCGATGATTCCGTTGACGAAGAGGGGCTGCCGCGCAATCTCGGCGATGGTTGGCCCCTTGGGGCGCATCGCTGCGGAGATGCGGCTTCGTCTGGTCGAACGAGGCTTGAAGATGCGTGACAGGAATCCGATTACTGCAGTCCTCTTCGGTCGTGGAAAGTGAAAAGTCGGCCGGTTTCTACCTGCACCGATTTTAGCGGCGGGTCGTGGTCGAAATCACTTTCGGGTGGGATCGATCAGCGCTGACCGCCAGTTCATATCGACCGTTTTCGGTCGGAAGTCGGACCGATAGCTCCCTTGCGTGTCGATGCGAGGGGCAATACGCCTAAAACTTCGGTCGTTTTATGATTATCGGGCGTGATCGCGGTCTGGCCGATCGCGAGTCAAATTTAGAGGGCGTTTGGTGGCCATCGCCCCATCGGCTGGCCGGGTCTTCGGAGTTACGGCATCGGGGTACCATCGCCCTCGTCATGCCCCAACCGACCCCTCCTCGTCTGATTCGCTTTTCGACCACCGGCTTTCTGGTGTCGGCGGCCGCCTTGATTTTGGGAGGTTGTCGCGGCACGCCGCCCCCGGCGGCGGCGTCCAATGAGAACTTTGCTGGATCCGGCGTTCTCTCGGCACCCGGCATCGATGATCGGTGGGCATCGGTCGTGCTCGACGAGGCGGCGCGGCGTGAAGTTCTGGCGGCACTTCGAGATGCCGTGTCTGGCGAGACCACGCCGCTTCGCGCGGCGGAGTTTGGCGTGCGCTTTGAGGACGTTCCGCGGGCGATCTTGACCGCTGCTCCAACCATCGAGATGGCGGTGGTAAAGCAGGCGTTGACGCCGGCGATGGCTTCGGTGAACTTTCTTGATCCGTCCGGGCTGGAGGCTGTGGCGAGCATCGATCTCCGCCGAATGACGGCGATTGCCAATGTGGAATATCTGATTCCAGGTGATGACGTCGCATTATTGAGGGCGAGACTGCTTGACTCTATCAATGGCCTACTTTGGTCGAACGACACTTTTTTCGCAGGGGGAACCGCACATCGGCGTGCGTCGGCGCGCGAGGGCGAAGAAGGTGTTCAGGCGATTCAAATTCTTGAGGAGGCGGTGCGCCGGGCTGGCGGAACAATTAGCGATCGCGCGTTCAAGCCGGAGAGATATCGGATCGATCTTTCGATGCTCGACGATCAACCGGCGCGGATCGAAGTACAACGCGAATCCGATCCCCAGGTCTTGTCGTGGAAGGTTTGGGCGGGCACGTTTCCCATGCCGGAGAAAGCGGCGGCGCTCGGCGCGGCATTTGATGAGGCGTTGCGAGCATGGGGTCGAACCCCATCGCCGGTGGCCGCTCGTGGTGTCGTGGGCGAACGAGACTGAATATCGGATGCCATCGTCGGATGCCATCGCATGCCATCGCATGACCGACCAGAAAACGATGGCGATTGAGTCTCACTCGGATCGGATCATCGACTCGATGGTGGACGCGATTTGAAACAGCGTCTTCTCGCAAAATGCGGGCGTTTGAAGGTGAATGCCCATTGGAAGGGCCTCCCCGTCTTCTTCGACCATGCCGCCGGGAATGGAGATCGCCGGAATTCCGGCGATATTCGCATTGACGGTGTAGACGTCGTTGAGATACATCGAGAGCAGATCTAGTTCGGCGCCGATCTGAAACGCAGGATGCGGAGATGTCGGCCCGAGAAGGACGTCACACTTCGTGAAGGCGGCATCAAACTCTTGCTTGATGAGGCGCCTGACCTGAAGGGCCCGCTTGTAATAAGCGTCGTAGTAACCAGCGCTCAGAACGTAGGTGCCAAGCATGATCCGACGTTGCACTTCCGGGCCGAACCCCTCGCTTCTGGTGCGGGCGTAGAGTGATTCGAGGCTTTCGCCGGGGCGGGGATCCGCGCGATATCCGTAGCGGATGCCGTCGTACCTCGAAAGATTGCTACTCGCCTCCGCCGGTGCGATGACGTAGTAGGTTGAGATGCCGTGGTCGGTGAGGGGGAGGTCGATGTCCACAATGGTGGCGCCAGCGGCTCGAAGGGCATCGATGGTTTTTTCGAGCCGCTCCGCGACCCCGGGATGATTCCGATTCGTGCAATGTTCACGCGGAATTCCGACCCGTAAAGAAGAGGGGTCGAAGGGGCCGTCCATCAAAGAAGGCTCGACGGCGAGATCGGAGGTCGTGGCGTCGTTCGGATCGATGCCAGCCATCGCTTCGTAGATCGTGGCGGCATCACGGACGCTTCGAGTGAGCGGTCCGATCTGGTCGAGACTGGATCCGAAGGCGACGAGTCCGTATCGCGAGATCCGTCCGTAGGTAGGCTTGAATCCCACACAGCCGCAGAAGGCGGCGGGCTGGCGAATCGATCCGCCGGTATCCGAGCCGACCGCGGCGTCGGAGATTCCTGCGGCGACCGCCGCGGCGCTTCCGCCGCTTGAACCGCCAGGAACGCGATTGATGCCGTGGGGGTTCCGCACCGGCCCCCAGGCGCAGTGCTCGGAGGAAGAACCCATCGCGAACTCGTCCATGTTGGTCTTGCCGATCAGGGTGGCGCCAGCATCGCGGAGTCTGGTGATCGCGGTGGCGTCGAAGGGAGATCGGTAATTCTCGAGCATGCGAGAACCGCAGGTCGTGTGACCTTCGGTGGTGCAGAAATTATCCTTCACCGCAATGACAGATCCGGCGAGTGGGCCGGGATCATCGCCGGCCGCGAGGCGTGCATCGATCGAGGCCGCCGTGGCCCGCGCGGAGTCGGCGAGGACTTCATGAAACGCATTGAGTGACGGATTGGCGGAATCGACCGCGGTGAGCATCGATTCGAGTCGGAGGCTCACGGTGGTATCGCCATCTCGAACGCGGCGAATTCTCGCGGTGAGATCGTCGCTGGGATCAAAGATCGGATCGAATTCAAATTCGGGGGGAGGTGTGGTCATGAGGTCGTTTCGGGAGCGATCAGGCTCCGCCCTCTCCAAGCACCTTGGGAACGGCGATAAAGGATCCCTCGGTTTTCGGTGCCATGGCGAGGAGAACTTCTCGATCCAGGCACTGGCCAGGCTCGTCCTCCGCGAGTCGATTCACCGTGTCTTGCGGCTTGGGCATCGGTTCCACGCCCTCCACATCAAGGGTCTGGAGATTGGCGACGTGCTTGAGAATGGCCAGAAGGTCATTCCGAGCTGAATCGAGCGCATCTTCCCCGAGGTTGAGCCGGGAAAGGGATGCGACCTTGGCAACGTCTTCAAGAGTTGGGGGTGAAGTCGAATCGGAACGTGTCATGGAGCGAAGGGTAACGGTCTCCGGCAACCTTGGCGGTTGCGGGTACCATTATCCGCCCGACCTTCAGATGGTTTTTCCCAACCAAGCAGGCCAATTTGCGGCCGGTGCCTCTGGTCTTTTTACGACTGTTCTTCCCTTTTCTCCCGGATTTGTCATCGTGACCCAGTTCCGCCGAGATGTTGCTGTTTCTGTCATCACCAGAGTCATCGTGTGCGGCGTCCTCATCGGCACCGGGATCATGGTGGCGATCGTCTTGACCAACTCCAGCCCATCCGCCGCTCGGGTGGAGGGGAGCGAGCAGGCGGTCAAGGTGCGGTCGATGAGCGTGCCACGGGAACCGATTGCCCGGGAGTGGAGCGGTTTTGGGACGATTCGAGCGCTCGACTCAGCCACGATCCCTGCAGAGGTCATTTCGACGGTCGTCTCGATCCCCGAGGGAATCGAGGTCGGTCTTCCGGTGGCCGCGGGACAGGTGATTGCCCAGTTGCGAGCGTTTGACTACATCGAAGCAGCCTCGAGAGTGATGGAGCAACTCGGGGAGGTTGAGGCCGAGGTCGCTCGCCTCGATACCGAGGAACGTGTCCTGATCGAACGTCGCAGCGTGGCGGCCCGAGACCTCGAACTCTCAGAAATAGATTTTCAGCGCGTCGCGGATGCCGCGGCCAAGGGCGCTGCGGTCGCTCGAGAGATTGATGCTGCGGAACAGCGAAGGCTCGTCGCTCGCCGCTCGGTGATCACGCTCGAGGAGTTGCAGTCCCTCCTCCCGGTACGAAGAAGTGCCACTACCGCAAAGCGAGATGGTCTTCTTGCCACCCATCGGCTTGCCCTTGAGCAGGTTGACCGATGCACGGTCACCGCGCCGATTGCCGGACTCCTTTCGGAGGTCATGGTTGAAGTTGGTGAGCAGGTTTCGGTGGGATTTCCAGTCGCCCGTGTGGTCAATCCCGACCGTCTCGAACTTCGACTCCGGATTCCGGCTTCGTGCCGCGGACGGATCACGATCGGAGATCGGGTTGTCATCAATCGGACCGTGACCGCCGAACCAATCGAAGCGGCGGTAAGCCGAATTTCGCCAATCGACGATGCCGCGACGAGGACCATGACGGTATTTGTCGAAATCGAGGGCGAATCAGATCGGATCGTGCCCGGCCTCTTCGTGAGGGGAACAGTCCATGAGCATGAGACAGTTGCCCGCAGCATTGTGCCCAGGCGATCGGTTCGACACCAACGGATCATGTTGATCGAGGATGGGCGGATCAGGAGCGTTCAGGCCGAATCGCTCTTCGCCATTGCGGGAGCGCGTCCGAGCTCTGGACTGAACGATCGGCAGTGGATGGTGCTGGCGGAATCTCTTCCCGACGGTGCTTCGATCGTGGTCGATGGATCGAGGGTGCTTCCCGACGGTATTGCGGTCGATCCCCAGTTCGTGAACCGGAGTGATACGGACACCCTCTCGACTGGATCGACACCGTGAGCCTCCCGTCCTTCGGTGCGCGACGACCGGTTCCGGCGAACCTTCTGATGATGGCGTTGATCCTCGGTGGAATCTACGCCGGGCTTTCGATGCGTCGGGAGTTCTTCCCGGAGATCGATCCGGAAGCGGCCAGGGTGGAGCTCGTCTACCCGGGTGCGACTCCGAGGGAACTCGAAGAGTCGATGGCCCGGAAGGTCGAGGATGCCATCGGGACGGTTCAAGAAGTCCGGAGGATGGAGTCGACGGTCAGCGAGGGCGCGGGCATCATCGTCGTGAAATTCGAGGAGGGAACAGATGTCGCGGAAGCGATCGCCGATGTCGAGCGCTCTATCGAGCGGCTTTCGGATCTCCCGAGTGATGCGGAACGGATCCGCGTGGTGGAGTTCGAGCCGAATCTCCCGGTGATCATTCTGACGCTTTTTGGGGACATCGACGAGCGGGTCCTGAAGTCCGCGATGCGATCGATGATCGACGATCTGGAGTCGCTTCCTGGAATGGGGTCACTCCAGATCTCGGGGTTGCGGGATTATGAAATCAGGGTCGCGGTCGATCCTGACCGCCTGATCGAAAACGCACTTCCGGTGACCGCGGTCGCAGATGCGATCCGAGCTTGGATGCTTGAACTTCCCAGCGGTGCGATCCGTGGGCCCGGTGGCAATGTGAACGTCCGAACCATGGGAGTGGAGGAGCGGGCCGAGGCGATCGAATCGATTGTGGTGCGGGCGGGCAGCGATGGCGACATGCTCCGGGTTGGCGATCTCGCCACGGTGCGTGATGGGTTCGCCGACGTGGAGGTGGAAGAACGCTTCGAAGGACAGCCGGCGACGAGTCTGACGATCTTCAAGACAGGATCGCAGGATGCCGTCGCGATCGCCCGCATGGCTTACGCGTATGTTGCGGGAAGAAAGGGCGAGTCCTTCACCGGACCGGTCTGGGCTCGTCCGATGGAAACCTCGGAATGGCAGGCCTACCAACTTGGTCTTGATCGTCCCGAACCGCTCCCCGCAGGTTTGATCGCCCACAACGATCTGTCCAGATTCATCCAAGGTCGGCTTGAATTGCTCTCTCGGAATGCCCTTCAAGGCGCGGGTTTGGTCTTCCTGGCCTTGCTTCTGGCCTTGAATCTTCGCGTCGCGTTCTGGGTCATGGTGGGTCTGTTCACGGCGATCTGTGGAACCTTGCTCGCCATGACCGCGCTCGGTGTCACCCTGAATCTCCTGACCATGTTTGGCCTTCTGGTGACCCTCGGCATGCTCACCGACGATGCGATTGTGGTGAGTGAAAATATCACGGCGCGGGGGAGTCTGGGCGAATCTCCGATCGACGCCGCGACCCGCGGTGGGAATCAAGTTTTCTGGCCCGTGGTTGGAACGGTTCTCACCACCATCGTCGCCTTTCTCCCGTTGACCTTCATCAGTGGCAGCATCGGAAAATTACTCGGGGCCCTCCCGATGGTGGTCTTCTGCGCCCTTGCGATCAGTCTTCTTGAGTCGATGCTGATTCTTCCATCGCACATGGTGCATGCGCTCAAGGGCATGGTTCAGAGTCGTGGAACTGGCATCTTTGGCTTCGCCGATCGTTTCGCGGAATGGCGGGATCGGACCGTAGTGAAACCACTCACGCAGTCCTACGGTCGTATCGCAGCCAAGAGCGTTCAGTACCGATGGGTCGCCGCGTCGATCGCCCTTTGCCTTCTGGCGATCTCGATTGGAATGTATACCGGGGGCCGGGTGCCGTTCGTATTCCTGCCAACCGAGGACACCGAAAACGTGGTGGTTGACCTCAAGATGCCGACCGGAACGGAGCTCGCCGAGACCAGACGGATCGCCTCGAGGATCGAAGATGCGGCTCGCTCGCAACCGGAAGTGCAGTTCACGAGTCTCGCCTTGGGGGCAAGCTTTGATCTCAACACCGGCCTGGCCAACCCCGGATCGAGTTCGATCGCTCAGATCTTCTTCGAACTCTCGCCGATCGAGAAACGGGATCGTCCGAGCACGGAGATCATTGATTCGATCCGGAAAGCGGCTGGAGATCTCACCGAAGCGGACCAAATTTTCTGGCGGGAAATCGACGGCGGTCCAGGTGGACCGGACATCACCTTTGAAATCTCCGGCAACGACCGAGTGGCGGTCGATTCCGCAGTCGTGGACGTTCAGGCACTGCTGGCCACCTACGAAGGCGTCTATGGCATTTCCGATGACGACGAGGTTGCGCAGCGTGAGCTTCGCATCAGTTTGCTTCCGGGTGCGGCGTCGCTGGGTATCACCGTGGCGGAGGTCGCGCAGCAGGTGCGGGGCGCGGTATTCGGCATTGATGCCCATGTCTTCAGTGAGACGAGGGAGGACATCGACGTCCGAGTTTCCTTCGATGCTGAATCGAGGCGAGACCTTGGGAGCGTTGAGCAGATGTGGATCTCGACTCGGGATGGCCGGTCGATCCCGCTCTCGGAAGTTGCCAGAATTGAAGAAGCCGAGGGGCGAGCGACGATTCGACGGATTGATCGGAGGCGAGCGGTGTCGGTGACGGCCGATGTCGACGCGCTCACCAATCCGGAGCAGGTCGTGGCCTCGATGGGCCCGGCCATGGAAGCGATCCGCCTCGAACATCGGGGCGTCTCAATCGACAGTGGTGGGCGACAGCAGGATGTCATTGATGCCTTCGGGTCGCTTCCGATCGCCATGTTGGCGGCGTGCTTGATGATCTACGTCATCCTCGCTTGGCTCTTCTCGAGTTACCTTCAGCCCTTCGCGGTGATGCTGGCGATTCCATTCGCGCTGATCGGCGTGATCTGGGGACACTGGTTGCTGGGATTTGAACTCACATTCCTGAGTCTGATCGGCGTGGTCGCGCTCGCGGGCATCGTGGTGAATAACTCACTCATCTTGGTCGAGTTTCTCAACAAGAACATTGAAGCCGGGCTGCCGCTTTCAGAAGCCTTGGTAGATGCGGGCCAGCGTCGCTTGCGTCCGATTCTTCTCACCACGGTGACCACCGTGCTCGGATTGACACCACTGATGCTCGAGCAGAGTTTTCAGGCACGGTTTCTTATTCCGATGGCGATCTCGATCACCTTCGGGTTGATGAGTTCGACCTTTCTGACGTTGCTCGTGCTGCCGGCGATTCTGGTCATCGTGGACGACTTCAGTGCCGCCGCCCACTGGTTATGGTTCGGCATGACCCGCGCGGACCGAGCAAAGATGCTTGAGTCGTTCGAAAAGCGGTCGGTTTGATTCGTCGATCAGGCGGTGCGAAGTGGATCGCGGTCCATTCGGCTGACTGCGATTTCCACCTTGAGCTCCGCACGGAGACGGCGACGAAGGACTTTTAACCAGCCTCGTTCGGTATTGGTGTGGCCGGCAAGGATCACGGCACAACCGCGGCTTCTCGCGTGCAATATGTCGTGATGCTTGAGTTCTCCCGTGATAAAGAGCGTGCATCCCTGATCGATGGCAGGGTCGAGTAACTCGGAGCCGCTCCCCGCACAGAGACCGATCACCTCGTGGCGTCGTCTTCGATCAATGTCGTCGTTGGTGAAGCGGTCTGTTCCTAGGTGGTTCCGCAGACCTGCGGTGATTGCCTCCACCGTGGCAGCACGTTTGAGCGTGACGCGTCGGCCCGCCCCGATGAACTGATTTGGACGCGCCACCTGGCGGTAGATCTCGATGGGCGGTTCTTCGTATGGATGAAGCGAGCGAAGCTGTTCGATCGCGGTTGCCAGGTGACGGTCACTGCAGACCATCTCCAATCGGACTTCCTCGACCCGTTCAAGTTGGCCACGCTGGCCTCGAACTGGATTCGAACGCTCCCCGCCTTGGTAGGTGCCCATCGCGGCGATTTCAATGGAACAGATCTCGTATTCGCCGATGACTCCGGCGCCGACCGCGGCAAGTCCCTCGCGGATGCGATCGACGGATTCAGCGGGGCCGTAGGTAATGAGCTTGACCCGCTCGGTCCCCGGGAGTTCATCGGCGGGAATCAAAGCACGCCGCGCTCCGTCGCCCACGCCTTCCGCGAGCCAATCGTTGACCCCATTCCGGGCCGCGTCCGCGGCGGTGTGGGGGGAGTGGATCGCAATGCCCGAGGCCATCGCCCGCAGCAGGATCCGTCCGCCCGCGTCTGCGTCGGTGATGGTCTTCCTCGCGGAAAAAATCGGCGGGTGGTAGGCGACGATGGCGTCGACTTTCTGACCAACCGCCTCGTCGAGGACCGATTCGGTCAGATCGATGCAGAGGAGAATCCGTCGAACCCGGTGTCCGGCTGAGCCGACCAGAAGGCCCACGTTGTCCCAGTCCTCGGCGAGCTCGACGGGGGCGATCCTTTGCATGGCAGCAACGAGGTCGGCGGTATTGAAAGTGGTGGCCATGGAGAGAAGAGTACGCATTTCAGGGATTCGAGGGGTGACGGGGCATGTGTCTGATCTTGGATTCATCCTCAGGACAAGTGCCGATTCGAGCGCTACGCTGTGAACGCGTCAGGGCGTCTGCATCTCCCGGACAGAACCGGAGAGCGCGCTTCCTTGGAGCCTGATTCTGATTCCCCAATGGAGGAACCTGTCTTGAGCGATTCGGCCGAAGTATCCCCCAACCCGAGCGAAGACGCCCAATCCACAGGGTTGGAACCGGTTTCCGCGGATTCGAAGCGAACCCGGTCGACGGAAGACCGCAAGTGCTTCATCCTCGATACGAACGTCCTGCTTCACAATCCGAGTTCGCTCTTCAAGTTTGCAGAGCACGAGGTGGTGATCCCACTCACGGTCATCGAGGAGTTGGACCGATTCAAGAAAAGCAACGATGAGACCGGGCGAAACGCTCGCCAAACGATTCGATCGCTCGATGAGTTACGAGGTCGGGGGCGTTTGCTGGAAGGTGTGGAATGGAATGATCAGGGAGGTTCGGTGCGGATTCACTCCTGTGATCGAACCCGACCATTTTCGCTCGACTTGGACGTCGCGGACAATCGAATTCTTGGCGTGGTCAACGAATTTCATGATGCCGGTCGCGAGACGGTTTTTATCTCGAAGGACATCAATGCCAGAGTCAAATGCGATGCCCTAGGTATTCGAGCCGAAGATTTCGGTGCCGATCGCGTCGATGCCGACTGGCTCTATACCGGATGGGTCGAATTGATCGTTCCTGGCGCAGTGATTGATGAGCTCTACGACGAGCGGCAGGTCCACGTCAGTCGACTGGAGATGTACGCCACGACCTTGGACAATGGCGATGTTCTCTCTAAGCCAGAATTGTTTCCGAATCAGTTCCTCGTCTTGGTGGACGAAGGCGACAACTCGCACACGGGCCTGGCGAGGATTCTCGCGGATACCGGGCATGTCATTCCGGTGACCGGGCCGCGAAAGCCAGTGCAGGGGATCATGGCCAGGAATCTGCAGCAGAAGATGGCGCTCGATCTGCTCCTCGATGACGACGTTCGGCTGGTCACGATGATCGGCCCGGCTGGATCGGGCAAGACGTTGCTCGCGCTGGCATCCGGGATGCAGAAACTCCTTAAGGAGGAACGCTACGACAAACTCCTGACCGCCCGACCCATCATGCCGCTCGGCCGCGACATCGGTTATTTGCCCGGTGACAAGGACGAGAAGCTGGCGATGTGGATGCAGCCGATCTTTGACAACCTTGCCTATCTACTCTCCACTCGAGGTGGTCAGTCCAACGATGCGGACAGTCACACCGCGGAGCAACGGCTTGACCAATTACTGGCCACCGGCCGGGTGATTCTTGAGCCCATCACGTATATCCGCGGTCGATCAATACCTCATCAGTTCATGCTGGTGGACGAAGCCCAAAATCTCTCGCCACATGAGGTTCGAACCATCGTCAGTCGGGTCGGCGAAGGGACGAAGATTATTCTCTGCGGCGACATCGGCCAGATTGACAGTCCCTATCTCGATTCATCGAGTAACGGGTTGAGCCACGTGATCGAGCGGATGAAGCGCCATCCGATTGCGGGGCACGTCACGCTCGATCGCACGGAGCGGAGCGAGTTGGCTTCGATCGCCGCAGCGCTTCTGTAAGGCTTGACTGGGTCGGGGGCCAAAGCGGCCCTCGCGAGTCGCTCATCGATAACGACGCCGCAGGGTGCATCGTCATCCACTGCGGATGAACCGGTCTTTCGGGTCTCTTCCAAAATCCCACCCATCGCGGCGCGGGTTGGCGCAGTGCCGCTCAATCATCTGAAAGACCAAATGCATCCCGGTGGGCCATCGCCCATTCCCGGGCTGACGTGTCGGGTCGGCCGATGATCGACTGAACGGGGTCATTCACCAGTGGAGCACTGCTCGACCGGCCGACCACAGCGAGAGAAGCCCAGAGAAGGCGGGAGCGGCGCGGTATTGTTCGTACTTGTGGTTTCCGAGCGATCGGGCCGATATGCTTCAAGGCGTTCGAGAATCGGGCACCGCTCTGTGAGTCCGAGATTCACGCCGTTCAACCTATTCATGGGAGACCACGCCAGCATGCTCAAGTCAAGCAATCCAGCCTTCGGTGATGAGACGATCCGCAATGGTGACTGGTGGAGCAACACCAACTCCGCCACCGCCGAAACCGCGTCGATCTCGGGCATCGTCAACAAGACGGGGATGTTCGCATTCGTACTCGCCATCGCCGGAGCCGGAGGCTACGGCACGATTCAGGCGAACCCTGGACTCCTCTGGCCGGTGACTTTGATTTCCATGGTGGTGGTCTTCGCGTCGTTCTTCCTGATTCGGGGTAGTGCTCGGATGGCTCGGAACGTCGGGTTTGTTTACTCGGCCTTTGAGGGCTTCATGTTGGGTGGATTCGCCGTCATGTTCGAGAACATCCTCGCGAGTCGAGCGATCGTGGTTCCCGGCGGCATCGTGCTACAAGCGTTCTTGGTGACGGCCGGAGTACTGATCGCAATGCTCGGGCTCTACAAGGCGAAGATTCTCACCGGTGGACCGCTCTTCACCCGAGTGGTGATGGTCGCCACCGTCGGGGTGATGGTGGCGATGCTCCTCTCCTTCGTGGTCAGTCTCTTCGGGGTGAATATTCCGTTCATGAACCTCGGTGCTGCTTTTGACGGTGGAAATGGGGCATTGATCGGTCTCTGCATCAGCGGGGCGTTGCTCTTTCTGGCGTCCATGTGGTTGATCATCGATTTTCGGCGGGCTGAAGAACTCGTCGCCGCCGGTGCGCCTCGGGAGTCCGAGTGGTATGTCGCGTTCGGTCTTATCGTGACGATTGCCTGGGTCTATCTCGAAGCGATGCGGCTGATCTTCTATCTTGCCGCCTTCACCAGCCGGGATTGACCGTCTGCGTGACCACCGCTTGATCGAATGAACCCTCCGGCCGCGATGAAATCGCGACCGGAGGGTTCATTCAATTTCATTCGGCAATCCGCGGTCAATCGGTCTGAATCGCAGCGTCTGACGAGCTGATGGCATCATCAGGTCTGGCATCTGCATTGGATCGCAACTCACGCCGCTTGTCGAGAAGGTTCATGCAGGTGGAGAGCACCGTCGCATGGCTCCAGGTGAGCGGACTGACGGAGAGCGGACGTCCGTCGCGCGGATCAAACTGCTCTGCAAGGATGCCCGAGGGGAGGGCTCGGTCGCGGCACCATCGAAGGTAGGGAACCGCTTCCTCGAGTGCTTCGAGGGTTCGAGCACGGGCGATCAACCATTTTGCGTACCAGAGTGTGCAGATTGCCCAGGGATTTCCGGGGACCTTCTGGTCTTGGCCGTGCACTACCCGGTGATAAGGATCATCGGAGTATCTGGCGATGCCGCCGATGTCGGTGTGGACCCAGAGTTCGCGACGGATCGTCATCATGTGCTGCTCGACCCGTGTGTCGTCGGCCGGAAGAGCGCCGAAGGCGAAGAGTGCATAGCCCGACGCATCCGCGGTCAGATCTAGCCGGTAACTTCCGTCTTCCAGTAGGAAGGCGCACCTTGCGAACCGCTGGCGTTCTGGGCACCACATGTGTCGGAGAAGTGATCCCCGCATTCGGTCTGCGCCTTCCGCAAACTCGGCGGCTCGGTCGAATTCGCCCAGTTCCCGCGCGAAACCAGCGGCCGCATCGAGCGCTCCGATGGTGGCGGCGACGGTGAAGAGATGTACGCCGTGGCGCTCCTCCCAAAGATCCCAGCTCGGCTTCGGCAGGCCATTGTGATCGCGATATTCGAGCATCCAGTTGGCGGGTCTTTCGACCAGCGGCTCGTGGACTTCCTTGAGAAACTCGATATCACCGGAGAGTTCGATGTGTTGCCGCAGCGCCCAAGTGACGAGTGCGGTCTCATCCTGCTGGATGGGAAGTGATTTCTGGCCGTCGATGATCCACGGATGCCAGCTGGAGGCCAGCGTGCCGTTCGGGTTGTACTTGTGAAGGAAATAGCCGTCAGCTTCCACAACTCCCGCGGCAAATCGGAAGAATTCGTGACTCACCGCGTGCCGGCCAACCTGATCAAGCGCGTTCGCGACCAGCGCGCCATCTCGGGGCCATACGTACGAGTAGGTGTCACCGCCCATATGGGTGATGTCATAATCATTGGCGGCGATGATCCCACCGCCATCATCGATTTGGGTTCGCACCACGAGGAGGCTGCGGACAAAGAGATCCCGGATGTCTTCGTCGATCTCTTCGAGGTCTGGCCGTCGGATGTCGCCAAAAATTTTCCAGTAGGCCTCGGTTCGATCGATCATTCGCTGAGGGCTGGAAGTTCGGATGCGGTCATCCAAGCCGGCGACCTCACTGTAGGTTCGCCCGGCGGCGAGCCAGTAGACGAGATTGGCCTTCCCGTTCGGGGGGACGGTGAGATTGAACCCAACCGTTGAGTCGACCGAGCCCTGGGCGATCGGGTTCCGGCCGAGGAGCCCATCCTCAGCATCTCGCCAGGTTCCCTCGGCGTCGCCGATCCGCTTTTGCCCGGTGGCCCACTGGTCAATTCCCCAGCCAGCATCATCTCGGCCGTTGATGAGGAAGTAGGTGTCGTCCTTGTAGTGGACAAGGCCTTTGGTGCGCGGGTCGTAGTTGACGGTGTCGCCGATCGCCGACTCGTTCACGGAAATATCATGATGAAAGAAGACTCGGACGTCTCGGTCGCGGCCTCGCCGGTCGAAGACTTCGACGGTTCGAAAATAGACCGGGTGAACATGATCGACGGCGTCGTGGCAGATCAGTTCCAACCCAAGCCTCGGATGTTCGAGACGAACCTCAGTCACGAGGGTTTCGGGCTTGTAACGCAGATCTCGAATCCACTCTGAGTCGTCGATCCACGCGAATTCACCGTCGGCCCAGACGCCGAATCGCTGGGGATGACCACCAGTGTGATTTGGCATGCCGACATGCGGCCAGTAGAGGTCTCTAACGCGATAGTGCTCGTCGAAAGCGACGAGCATGCTGCCATTGCCGACAGGGAGGTCACGAGGCATCTAATGGGCTCTTTTCGAATCGAGGAGGTTGGTCGTCACCTCAAGGAGATCGACCCGACCTTGGTCCCACTGCAGTCCGACAGGATCGAACGCAAGGGTTCTTTGAAACTTCAGCGTTTCAAGGATTCCACACGGCTGGTCATATCGCCGACCGCCGCAACTCGGACGCCGAAGTTCTCGCCGACCTTCACCGCAGTGCCGGTGCCGATGGCTTTGTTGTTGATCAGAATCCGCAGTTCCCCGTTGCTTGCCTGGGGAAACTCGATGATCGCACCGTGTACGAGATTTACCGCTTCGGCGAGGGGCATTCGCCTCTGCGCGATTTCGACGATCAGGGGTACTTCCAGCGAAAGAATGGAACTGAGGTTTGCGGTCATGGTTTCGGCGATCGTTCTCGGACGTGGTATTGGGCTTTCAGTCACTCTTTACATCGGCTTCGCGAGGGCATCTCATGCACTCCCGGTTCAGAGGTCTTCATCGGGCCGGTCTGTCGGATTGGTGGGAGTTCGCTCGAAGTCCCTTCGCAGGGTAAAGAATCGGGGTCGCCGCCCGGGGTTTTCACGTTCGGCGATCGGTCACTGGGCCACGCTCAGGCCGCCGCGTACCACCTGAATCTGGGTATTCATGGCGAGCGATCGCCTCAAACTCTGGAAGAGGTCGAGGCCAGCGATGCGAGGGATGCGAGGGATGCGAGGGATGCAAGACGGGTCAGTGGCAGGTCTGAAAGCAGTAGTCAGTCGCCGCGATAGCGGCTGAAAACCAAGCTGACGTTGTGGCCACCGAAGCCGAAAGAGTTGTTGAGGGCGTATTCAACCTGTTGCTCACGGGCAACGTTCGGGACGAAATCGAGGTCGAAGCCATCGTCGGGATTCTCGAGGTTCAGGGTCGGCGGAAGGATGCCGTGCTCGAGTGCCTTGATGACCGCGACTGATTCGATACCTCCAGCCGCCCCGAGCGGGTGGCCGGTCATTGATTTCGTCGAACTGATGGCGAGTTTTTTCGCGTGATCCCCGAAGACCGACTTCACCGCGTAGACCTCGGCGGCATCGCCCAGGGGGGTGGAGGTTCCGTGGGCGTTGATGTAGCCGATCTGCTCCGGGGCGAGCTCGGCATCTCGGAGGGCCCACTTCATGGCCTTCGTGGCACCAATTCCGCTCTCTTCCGGGGCGGCGATGTGATGTGCGTCGCCACTGCTGGCGTAACCGATGATCTCGCCGTAGATTCTGGCGTCCCGTGCCTTGGCGGTTTCCAGTTCTTCAAGGATCAGGACGGCCGCACCTTCTGCAAGGACAAAACCATCTCGATCACGATCGAAGGGACGAGACGCCTTTTCAGGGGCGTCGTTTCTGGTTGAAAGCGCCTTCATCGTTCCGAAAGATCCGATGCAGAGCCGACTGACGGCCGCTTCGGTCCCGCCGGCGAACATGACGTCGGCATCACCGCGTTGAATCAATTGAAACGCCGCACCGATCGAGTGACCCCCGGTGGCGCAGGCGGTTGCGGTGGCGATATTCGCCCCCCGGAGATTGTGTCGAATCGACACGTTTCCGGCGCAGGCGTTGACCATGAGTTTCGGAACGGTGAACGGGCTAATTTTTCTCGGGCTGGATCGCTCGAGTTTCTGAAGCCCGACTTCGATGGTGATGATGCCACCGATACCGGATCCGATCGCCACGCCCCGACGATCTGGATCACCAGAGGCGAAGTCGATCCCGCAATCTTGTGCCGCTTCTTCCGCGGCCACAAGCCCGAGCAAGCTTGCTCGGTCCATGCGTTTTGCCTCGCGAACGTCCGCGACTTTGGAGTAGTCAAAATCCTTGACTTCACCGGCAAAGCGGGTGGTCCATTCGTCGTCTTGTTCAAACGCGGTGATCGGGCCGATGCCGGTTCTTCCGGACATCATGCCTTCCCACGTCAAATTGACGTCCGTACCAAGATCGGTGACGGCACCGAGTCCGGTGACGACGACCCTGCGGAGGGTGATGGTCTTCATGGGCAGGTGGGCGTTCCGCCTTCAATTCACCGGAGGGTTTCGCCGCCGGGGATTGGGGTCAGTCAGCTCTTGTTCAGGTTCTGCTTGATGAATTCGATCGCTTCGCCGACGGTTTGGATTTTTTCCGCGTTCTCGTCGGGGATTGAGGTTTCAAACTCATCCTCAAACTCCATGACGAGTTCTACGGTGTCCAGGCTGTCGGCATTGAGGTCGTTCGTGAAACTCGTTGTTCGCGAGATTCCAGTTCGGTCGACGCCCATCTGCTCGGCAACGATATCGATGACTTTGGTTTCGATCTCGGCTTCGGTCACAGGTCGGTCTCCAACGAGGCCCTTCCGGGGCCATCGTAATTGATGGGGATGATAGCGGAGGATGGCCTTCCCCTGTGGAAGGCTCGTCTCGATTTTCGGCGATGACGCCGAACATTGAACTCAGAGGGCCAGGCCCCCGTCGACGACCAGGACCTGCCCGGTGACGTAGGAGGCCCCTTCAGAGGCCAGATAGGACACGGCCGCAGAGATATCAGAGGTTTCCCCGAGCCGTCGGGTTGCGATTCGCTTGGTCATCTCCTGTTCGAGATGGGGAATCAGCGCTTCGGTCATTTCGGTCTTGATGAATCCGGGGGCCACCACGTTTGCGGTGATGCCTTTTCCGCCCAGTTCCTTCGCTACGGTCTTGGTGAGCCCAATCAAGCCCGCCTTGGCCGCTGCGTAGTTTGCCTGGCCGGGGTTCCCGGTAATTCCGCTGACGGAGCCGATGTTGATGATTCTTCCGTATCGCCCCTTCATCATCGGGCGTGCCGCAGCGCGACAGGCGACGAAGGTCGAGCGAAGGTTGACGTTGATGACATCATCAAAATCAGCATCGCTCATGCGAAGAAGGAGGCCATCCCGGGTAATGCCGGCGTTGTTCACTAAGACATCAAGCCGGCCGGCGGTTTCTGCGACTTCTTCGATCAATTCTCCGAGTGCATTGCCTTGGCCGATATCGCAGACTCGAAATTCGGCCTTTCCACCGGCTTCTCGAATTTCTTCGACCAGCGTTTCAAGTGGATCCGCAGATCGGGCGATTGCCATCACCTGCATGCCATCGGCTGCAAGTTGGAGGGCGATGGCGCGGCCGAGGCCGCGACTGGCGCCGGTGACGATGGCAAGGCGGGTTTCGATGAGCGAACTCCAATGGGAGAAAGGCGGCTGATCTTCAGCCGTAGAAGATTCGATTCCCGGTGTGAAGGAAGTCGGGTCGGGATTGTACAGGTCATCTCGACGGTCTGTCGTGGAGCCGAGGATGTTGCCGCAGTGACGGTAAGAAGATGAGTGCCAAAGACTCGTGTTTCATGCGGCATCGGCATCGGCATCGGCGTCGGTGGCGACGGCGTGGCAACCAGAAAGATGGCGATGAGAAACGCGGCCCCTGTAAATCAGAGGCCGCGTCGCAGTTCTTGTCATTCCGTGTCAATCCACGTCATTTTCGGCGGTCGGAATCGCTCAGTTCCCGCTTGGCGCGAAGCCTGGATTGGGATCAATCTTTGGTCCCTTGGGACGCTTTCGTTTGCCGGGAGCGTTGCCACCTCCGCCGGGTCCTCCAGCGGGATTCCCCATGGAGCTGCTGCCCGAATCTTCTTCGGTGAAGTCCTGGCTCGGGATTTCAACGATCTCGTCTGGTGCGGTCGCTCGGGCCATTTCTTCGCCGAGGATATTGAACCACGCGGAAATCCAATCCTCTCCGCTCAGCCGTTCCATCATGTTCGGAGGCGAGGGTTGTGCGTCGAATTCAGCGCCGTCTGCTGCTGGATCGCCGGAGATTTCATAGGCCCACAGTTGCGGTTCGAACTGGTTGTCGACCATAAAGACGGCGAGGGCGCAATCGCCGACGATCGGGTGACTTCCGGTTCGGACGTCGATTCCGATGATGTTGGAGGTGGCGGTTTTCCATTCTCCAGATGCCGTCATCTGTTCGAGGAGAAGTGCATCCATGCCGGAAAGCATGCCGTCGAGTCGGCCAGCGTCGCCGCGAGCAAACGCGTCGAAGAATCTCAGGACCGCAATACGGCCCTCGTCGTTGTCCGGTGCCAGATCCTCGGAAAGGTTGACGCGCGGATCGATGTCATACGTCACCATCAAGTCGGCGATCGGCGTCACCGTCGGTGCCGGCGGCGGCGGCGGCGGTGCGGGCGCTCGCTTCGCCACGGGGGCGGCTGGCGGCGGTGCGGGCTCGGAGCCGCAGGCCACGAGGCCCAGCGACACGGCGGTCACCGCGGACAGGCTGGCGAGGTCACGAAACATTCGAATGGTCGGGCTTGAGATCCGGTTGGTCATGGCTGGTGACTTCCACGGTTTTATCGATTCGGCGGAAAAGCCCCTTGAGCACCTTGCCCGGGGCCAGTTCATGAATCTGCGGCCGATCTGATTCCGGAGTCTCCGAAATCGTGCGGGCGAGATCCACACAGTTCGACGACCATCGTACCGGAGTCGTCAGTTGTTCGATCAACCGAGTCTTGAGAAGTTCCGGATTGTCTGGATCATGTGGTTTTCCCGTGACATTGGAGTAGACCACCGTGGAAAGGGGTTGAAAATCGATTTCCTCGAGGGCTTTGGCCATTCCTTCGGCTGCAGGGGCCATCAGAGGGCTGTGAAAGGCTCCTGCGACGGCCAGCGACGTCGCTCGGAGTCGCATTTCGCCGGCGGCGGTCACGGCTCGTTCGCAGGCAGATCGGGATCCGGAAATCACGATCTGGCCAGTCGCATTGAAGTTCGCGGGGGCCAGAATGTCGTTTCCTCGGGCGGCATCACAGACTTCGTTGGCCTGGTCTTCGTTCGCCCCGATGAGGGCGACCATGCCGCCTTCTGAGGCTTCGGCGGCTTCCTGCATCAGGCGGCCGCGGGTGGCGACGAGTTTGAGGCCATCGCGAAATCCGAAGGCCCCGGCAAGATGCAGCGCGGTGTACTCGCCGAGTGAGAGTCCAAGGGTGGCAAAGAGGTCGGCGCCTCCCCAGCATTCGAGGAGTCCTTGAAAGCTGGCCACGGCCGCCGTGAACAGGGCCGGTTGGCTGACATCAGTTCGATTTAACGAGTCGGCTGGGCCGTCGAAGCAAAGGCTGGTCAGCGAGCCGATTCCGCCAAGTTCGACCACTTCATCAGCGGCGGCAAAGGTCTGTGCGGCGGCGGGATGTGCTTCCATCCAGCCTTGGCCCATGCCGATGATCTGAGCGCCCTGGCCAGGGCAGAGAATGACAACATTCGGTTTATTCATCACGGAGATCTCCATCGGTCATCGCAGGAATCGGCGGTGATATGAATGAATGAGGGATATCGGTTGTTCAAGCTTGATTGGCGAGCGAGTTTTGACGTCCGTCATTTTCGATCGAACCGACCGCTGGCCTATCGGTGGTCGGTCAGTGTCGCCAGACCGAACTGGCCCAGGTCATGCCACCGCCAAAAGCGACCAGCATGGTGGGTTTCGATTCATCGATGCGACCAGACTTTCTCATCTGATCGAGACAGAGTCCGACGGAACCGGCAGAACTGTTTCCGAACTTGTCGATGTTCACGAACACCTTCTCGCTGGGAAGTCCGAGTTTTTCGACGGCGCTCTCGATGATTCGGGCATTGGACTGGTGACAGATGTAGGCACCGATCTCATCGGGAGCGAGGCCGGATTTCTCCAGGCCATCTTTGATCGCCCTTTGAAAGCGAGTGACCGCGAACTTGTAGACCTCACGGCCATTCATTCGCAGGCAGCCCAGCTTGATCGGGTTTTCTTCATCACCCGGAGCGACTTCGGAATCGCGCCGCGGGATATAGAGCGCCTGCCAGCCGTTCCCGTCGGATTCCATGGTCTGGTAGATCGATCCCTTGGTGGGGTCGTCGTCGGCTTCGAGGATCGCGGATCCGGCGGCATCGCCGAAGAGGATTGATACCGAACGAACGTCGTAGTCGATGATCGAACTCATGCAATCGCAACCGACGATCGCGATGCGGTCGGCTCGCCCAACCCGAATGAGGCTGTCCGCGAGATTCATGGCGTAGACAAAGCCGCTGCAGGCTGCCATCACGTCAAAGGCACCGGCGGGCGTGGCGCCGATCTCGCCGGCGATCCGGCAGGCCAGCGAAGGGCACGCCATTTCGCCCGTCACCGAAGCGACGATGACCAGGTCGAGGCTGGATCCTTCAATTCCCGCGTCCTCGAGGGCTCGCTGCACGGCGAGCCGGGAGAGGGTGAATGTTCCCTCTTTGGGCTTGTCACAGATCCGACGCTCTTTAATTCCGGTTCGCTGCTGGATCCACTCGTCGCTGGTATCAACCATGAGGGCGAGATCGTCGTTGGTCAGAATTCCGTCGGGTACCGCCGAACCGGTTCCCGCGATTCGCACACCGCGATTGAATCCCGCGGTCAGGGCAGCATGATTCATGTCTCGATTTCTTTCCCGGTCTCATTGCGGGCCGCGTCTTGGCCCACGGTTGCCAGCGCTTCAGTGATTGCTAAGTTGACCCCGCTCCGGACGAATTCGCGTCCTCGGAGAATGGCGTTCGTAATCGTTCGGCCAACGGCTGAACCGTGGACGATCATGCAGACGCCGTTGACACCCAGCAGTGGGGCCCCGCCGTACTCGTGATAATCGTGCTTCTTGTAGAGGCTCTTGACGACCGGTTCGAACCGCATCGCGAGCTCCGGGTCAATCTCGAAAACTTCAGTGGCGATTGCCTTGAAGATCCCCGCCGACAATCCTTCGGCAAGTTTAATCATCACGTTCCCAACGATTCCGTCGGTCACCACCACGTCCGCATCGCCGTCGAAAACACCACGGCCTTCGACGTAGCCGACAAAATCAATGCCGTCTGCGTCACGAAGCATGTCTCGAGCGAACTTGAGGTCAGCGGTGCCTTTGGCTTCCTCGCCGCCGACGTTCATCAGGCCGACCCGTGGGGATTTGATACCGAGGATTCGCTGGGCGTAGATTGAGCCCATGACGCCGTATTGGGCCAGATGATGGGGCTTCGGTTCAATGTTGGCCCCTACATCGATGAGGACGATGGGACCGCTGAAGGTTGGAACCGTGACGGCGATGCCTGGGCGATGCACATTCCGCAGCCGCCGCATGTTCATCTGCGCTGCGGTGACGCAAGCGCCCGTGTTGCCCGCGGAGAGCCAGCAATCGAGGCGGCCATCTCCACCCTTGGGGCCTCCCAATCGGGAGAGAAGGGCAATTGAACTCTTACGTTTCGTTCGGACCGCTTCAACGGGGGATTCGCTCATCCCGATGATTTCCGAGCACGCGAGGATCTCAAGCCGGTCGTCGTTGACGCCGCGCTCGACCAGCGCTTCACTGATAGCTTTTTCGTCTCCAGCAAGGACGATTCGATCGGTCGCTTCCAGATGCTCAAGTGCATCGAAGCAGCCTTTGAGGATTTCGTGCGGGGCGTTGTCACCGCCCGTTACGTCGACGCCTATCCGCATAGGAGCAGCGTATCCGTTCCGAACTAGAGGAGTGTGAGGACGGGTATCAAGCCGGTCAGGACGACGGCTTGGTCGCCTTTACCTGGAGACCGGGCCGAACGTAGCCGCATTCGCGACATGCGTGGTGAGGGCGCTTCGCGCCACCACAATTTGGGCAGAGAACCGTGTGAGCCGGTTCGATCGCAAGATGGGAGCGACGACGACGGGTACGACCGGGCGATTGTCTGAATGATGGGACGGGCATCGGCGGTTTCCTGAGGGCTCAAAAAGCCTGAATCTGGCTTCTCGTCCCCGCAAAGCGGTCTGTGAGCGAGAATTGGGTAAGGTACGCGGCCCCCGATGGGGTGTCAAGGATTCATTGGTCTCGGACTCGGAGCGATCATGCCGAAACCCCTTTTCAGGTTATTTACAGACGGTGGGGCATCCCCAAATCCAGGCGCTGGAGGCTGGGCCTTCATTCTGGCCTCGGCCGACGGCCAGATGATCGAGCGATTCGGGGGGGAGGCAGATTCAACCAACAATCGCATGGAGATGACTGCGGTGATCCGCGGTTTTGAGGCCGCTTTGGAGCTTTCCGAAGGGGTCAAGCCAGATCTGGAGCTCATCGCGGACAGCAAATACGTCCTTCAGGGACTCCAAGAGTGGATGCCAGGGTGGAAGAAACGTGGATGGATGAAGGCCGGAAAACCAGCCAAGCCGGTTCTTAACGTTGATCTCTGGAAGGAGTTGGATGCACTCTCCCAGCGGTTGGAACTGACTTTTTCGTGGGTCCGTGGTCATACAGGGCATTTGGGCAACGAACGATGCGATGAACTCGTCAAGGACGGGATTCGCAGCGTGGGCGGCAAGGTGGCCTAACAGAGAGCGGAAGAGAGATCTCGGCCGCTTGCGGTCCGGGTCTTCGGGCGGCTTCAGCCTTGCCCTCTTGGCAGGGGCCCGGTATCCTTCTCGACTCGCTGCTCATTTTCCGAGCCTCGTGTTCAATTCGTCCGACAGAGACCCCGCATGCCGACCATTAACCAGCTCGTCCGCAATCCCCGCCGCCATCAGCCCGTCAAGTCGAAGGTCAAGGACCTTGACGCCTGTCCTCAGCGACGCGGTGTTTGTCTTCAAGTTCGAACCGTCACTCCGAAGAAGCCCAACTCGGCGCTTCGCAAGGTGGCTCGTGTTCGACTCTCCAATGGCAAAGAAGTTTCGGCATACATCGGTGGCGAAGGACATAACCTTCAGGAACACTCCATCGTGCTCGTTCGCGGTGGTCGAGTTCGTGACCTTCCTGGTGTGCGATACCACGTCGTCCGCGGCTCCCTCGATTGCCTCGGCGTCGATGGACGTCGTCAGGGCCGATCGAAGTACGGCGTGAAGCGCGCGAAGAAGTGATTCAACGGGGCCATTCGGTCCCACCTTCATTTAGCATTCGACGGATCACATCGAAGGTCGTTGTGATCGGCGAATCAAGAAACATTTTTCGGCAAGTAATCGCGACCCCCGAGACCCCGGGAATCACCAAGTCCCAGGTCGCGATGAACGAAGGTTCCGAACCCTCAAAGAAGAGGGCGCGGAGCGGACGAGCCGGAAGGAGTCCAAGCAATGGCCGGTCGTATTACCAAGGCAGAACTTCAGCTCAAGCCCGATCCTCGCTATGCAGATCTGGTGCTGTCACGATTCATCAACAGCATGATGCACGGCGGCAATAAGTCCACCGCGATTCGTGTGGTCTACAACGCCTTTGACGAGATTCAGAAGCGACTGGACGATGGTAAGGCTCCGGATCTTCCCGAGACCGCGCTCGAAGTCTTCCATCTCGCGTTGGACAACGTCCGGCCGCAGGTCGAAGTCCGATCGAAGCGAGTCGGTGGTGCGAACTATCAGGTGCCCATGCAGCTGAACCGTCGCCGCCAGCAGTCACTCACCTTCCGTTGGATCATCACTTCGGCCCGCGAAGAGCGAGGCAAGCCGATCCACATGCGACTGGCGAAGGAACTCTGGGATGCCGCCCACAACGAGGGCAAGTCGGTCACGACCCGCGAGAACACGCATCGAATGGCCGAGGCCAACCGCGCGTTCGCCCACTTCGGTCGCAACCGCTGATCATCACTGATCAGCCCTACGAAATCGGAACTACCGCGAGCCGGATCCTTCAAGATTCGGCTCGCGGTTTTTCTATGGGTGCGATCTCCACTGGTGAGAGCCTTGGATGATGCGTGTCCTTCACCGCTCAATCGTCCATTCCGTCGGCATGGTCTTCGAAAATCTGGATCTCGAGCGTCTCGGTTTCTAATCCATGGGCAGACGGAGTATCTCGGACCCGGCTCATGACGAAGACTGGAGGTCGCATCGCGGTGGCGAGTCGGCGATGTCTGAGCGAACGTCCATCAGCACTGAGCGGATGAGGCGCATCTGGGCCATCAAGTCGATCTCGGCTTCCGTCGCAGACCACGTAGTGAGGGCGGCGCCCGTTGGCATGGGCGATGCGGATGATCGAGAGATCACTTCCCGGCGCCGCGTCTGCGAAATTGTCCTGAAGTAGGGTCACTCTCACCTTGCTGATCACCTCGCGGCGGGCCATGAAGGCGACTCGGAGGTAGCGATGTGCGGCGTCGGTCTCCGCCAAACGCACTTCGGCGCAGGTCGCTGATCCGGTCATGACGCCAGAGTCTGGAATCGATTCCGCGAGTAAACGCTCGATTTCACGGACTCGCGTTTCGACGAGTGCCACGGCGATTCGGCGGCGGCGTTCGGAGAGGTTCGCTCCCCAGCCGGCTCGGTCGGATTCTGTACCCGGAGCCGATGTCATCGACTTGCTCGGCGGTCCGTCGTTACGCTTCTGATCTTCACTAGTCATATGAGGAGATCCTGATCATGAAGAACACCACCCTTGCTGGCATCGTCGCCGGAATCATGGCCGGCGGCTTGCTGGCCGTCAACGTACTGGATGCGGCGGCTCCAGACGTCCGAAGCGTCATTCAGACCGCCCGTTCGTCAATCGCGGCTTCGCTCCCAGTTCATTGTGAGATTCCCTGTGGGATCTACGATGACCATGCTGAAGTCGCTCGGATGCGGCTCGACGCGACGACCATGCAGAAGGCTTCCGCACAGATCGTCGCTTTGTCAAAGGACGTCCCGGTCTCGAGCAACGGGGCCAACCTGAACACCATTGCACGATGGGCCATGATCAAGGAGGAGCATGGTCGAAAAATCCAACACACCGTGGCGTGGTACTTCCTGACTCAGCGGGTCAAGATGCCCGCCGCCACCGTGGGGGACGCGGCTCGCGAGAAGTATCACGGACAACTGGCGGCGTTTCACCGAATCTCCGTCGGGGCGATGAACGCGGCCCAGAACCTCGATCCCGCCACCACCGACGAACTGCTGGCCGCGATCGATGCAATCGCGCCGTGGTATCCAGCGGACAAGGGTGCGGGCGCGGCCATCATTCCAGATGACCATCTGGCCCTCGATGACGCGGCCGATTCATGGCGTGCGAGCCCAGGCGGTTGACCAGCCAGGTCAAACCGGCCGTCGATCACCAACCGAGCCACGATTCGAACTCCGTCTCGCTTTCTGCGAGGCGGAGTTCTTTTATTCATGCATTCATACATTTATGGATGCCGAGTTCTCGTCGCGTGCATCGGCCCGGAGACGTTACGCTCCGAGGATGACTTCCGACCACCGATATCACCGCCAGACCCTGCTCCCGGGAATCGGCGAGCGAGGTCAGGATCGCCTCCGGGATTCAACCGTATTCATCGCGGGCTGCGGCGCGTTAGGGACCGTCGCCGCCGATCTGTTGTGCCGCGCGGGGGTTGGGACGCTGGTCATCGCGGATCGAGACGTGGTCGAGCAGACGAACCTGCAGAGGCAGACACTCTTCACCGAGCGTGATGCCGAGCGGAGCGTGCCCAAGGCAGAAGCCGCAAGGTTGCGGTTGGGGCACGCGAACTCCACGGTTCGGGTTCGGGCAATCGTCGCCGATATCAATGCAGGCAGCATCGGAGATCTCGCGACCGACTGTGATCTCTTGCTTGACGGGTTGGATAACTTCGAGACTCGGTATCTCCTGAATGACTTCGCGGTCTCGAAGGGCATTCCGTACATTTATGGCGCCGCCGTGTCGACCGAAGGCATGACGATGCCGGTACTTCCGCGAGGAGGTCCAAGAGATGGGGCGAGGGTCCGCTGGACGGAAGCGGAGGCCACGCCATGTCTTCGCTGCCTCTTTCCCGAGCCACCAGACCCCGGGACAACGCCGACCTGCGACAGCGCGGGCGTGCTGGGAAGTGCGACCGCGATGGTTGCGGCCCATCAGGTCACGCAGGCCATCAAGTTGCTGGTCGGTGAGAGCTCATCCGTTGATCGAACGCTGCGTTCGTTTGATCTCTGGAGAAATGAGCATCGCGGGATGGCGACGTCTGCGGCGTTCAATCCGGAGTGTGAATGTTGCGTGAAAGCCCAGTTCGAGTTCTTGGATTCCGAAGTGGCCTCGGCCCGAATGCTCTGCGGCCGAAACGCGGTCCAGATCCGACCCGGACGCACTTCAGGCGGATTCGATCTCGACAAGATCGAGCGATCCCTTGCCATTCACGGAGAATTCAAACGGGGCGCGGCGTCGGTGCGAGGCGTCTTGAATGGCGAGCGAAGCCCCAGTGGCCACCCGGTTTCGATGCTGGTATTCGAAGACGGCCGGGCGATCGTCGAAGGCGACACGGATCTTGACTGGGCGAGGGGCGTCTTTGATCGTTTCATCGGAAGTTAATCCCGATGTGGGATCTTCGCGATTGCGATCGGTACCATCAACAGTGGAATCACTAGGATTCCCGAGGAAACGACTCATTGTGAGTTTGGTTCCATGTCCACAGTTTGACTATTGGAGTTGAAATTTCAGATGACGACCGCAACCAGCACCTCGCTCGGAACCATTATTTGCCAGTGTTCGACCTACACCTTGGGTTACGCCGAGCAACTTGCCGCTGACATCCCGGCGGATCGATGGAATGATTTCGGCATGGACGGAATGAACCATCCCGCATTTCTCTACGGGCATCTGGCGATCTACCCCAACAAAGTCTTGGGGGGTTTCCTCGGCCGCGCCGATCTCGTCGTTCCATGTCCGTTCGACGAAGCGCCGCTAGAACAGGGTCAGGAATGTCTCGCCGACGCCGCGCTGTATCCAACCAAAGATGTCGTCATGCCGTACTTCAAGGAACGCTACGAGACGGTCCTTGGCATTCTTCCCGACATCGCCCCCGAAATTTTCGCGATGCCCAATCCGCTCGGTGGTGGTTTCGCCGAACGACTCCCGACCAGCGGCGCCGCCGTGAGCTTCATGATGAACAACCACATCATGATGCACGCGGGGCAGGTTAGTCACTGGCGTCGAGCCATCGGTTTGGGATCCTTGAGCGCCTGACTTGAGTTTGAAACCCTAACGCTCCGAGGGCCAATCAGGCCCTCGGAGGGTTTTTGTTCCGGAAGTGATCGCCACCGTGTCTTCGAGGAACACTGCATGCGTCTCGATCTGAACATCTGGGTGCTTCGACTGCTCGCCATCGGTATCGCCGTGCTCGGCATTCGTGGTCTCGCATTCGCGCAGGGCGCCTCGGGAGAGGCTCCCGATCCGCTCGGCCTCCGTGAGGCGGGAGCGTTGTTCGAACGTCATCTTGATCTCGAGGACTCGGACTGGCTGCTGATCGAGGCGATCCACGACGACTATCTCACGGACTTCGCGACGATTCGCGACGGGCCGATCGCAGACTTCCTCGCGACCGGCCGCGCGATCCGAGCCGCCAACACCGGAATCATGCCCGGATTGAAGTCCCTGGAGGCGTACTTCAACGCTTGGCGAACGGTGGTGGGGCTGGTGCATCGAATCGACGGGCAGTTCTTCGCTTCCGTGGCAATGACGCTGGGAGAGGATGCGGCCGATGCCGTCGAACGGGCGAGACGGGTGCGTCGACGACGGGCCGACGCGTCGGTGGTCATGGGGGTTTTTGCGTTCGGTGAGTCGGCCCTCGACGACGCGTTCTGGGCGACGACGCCGACGGACGAAGAGGTCGCCGCGGTCGACGACGTGTTACTTGGGTTGGAATCTTCGACGCCGAGGTTGGTCAGGGCGGTCGCCGTGGAGACCACCGAAGGGCTTCTCGAGATCGCTCGCCGACTGGACAAGGCGGGATTCGGAGAGATCACCGAGGCGGACATGGCCGATCAAGGCCGAGCTCAGGAGATCATAGAGGCGGCCTCGGAGGCCTATGCCGGGGTGATGGCAGAGATCTACGTGTCTCGGGACAAGCTTGTGGATCGGGAGTTCGCGGCCGCCCGACTGTTCCGCGATCGGCTCGAACCGCCGCGATGGGCGAAGGTCAAGCGTCGTTGGGCGACGAGGGCGTTCCCGGAGGCCCGGCTCGACTACGAGATCGGTGGCGATGGGCCGGGCGTGTCGAAGGTCGCGGCGCGGGTGCGTGCGCTGCTCCCGGCGGAATCGAGGGATCGCGCCGGTGTCGATGAGATGCTGCTCGCCTGGTACCGGAGCGATGACCGGTTGACGGATCAAATGATTCAGGTAGGACGCGGCATCATGCGGGTGCTCCTCGAGCAGGCGGGCCCCCAGGACGGTCCGTTGCTGAGCGACGAGCTCGAAGCGTTGGCGTACGCGCGGGAGGCATCGCGGGAGAAGGCGATCGGATCGTTGCTCGCGTTACTTCCCGAAGCGTCGCGAAAGACGATGGTCGTGGATCTCGCGGACGCGGATTCGGGGCGGACTGCGGATCTCGAAGGCGAGCGGCCGGTCGGGGGCGACGAAGCGGCCGGGGCCGGGGCTGGGATCGAGGCGGAGGGCGCCGGACGGTCGCGCTCCAGGATCGTGAACCCGATCGCGGTCGACGAACTGGAGTTGATGCTCGAGATCCTCGCCCTCGATGCTGCGGATCGCGATGTCGCCCGATCCCTCCATGGCGAATACCTCGATGCGTGGGCCGCGGAGGTCGGAGCGATCCTCGAGCGGGCTGCGGCCAGGGCGCCCTTCGCCGACGACGACGTGTTTGGCGACGAGGCGCTGGTCCAGAATGACGAGTTTCTCGCCGCCGTCGAGACGGCCCGCATGCTCGACGATCGACTTTTCGGAGACTTCGTGACAGCCCTCTCGATATCAAATCGCGAAGCGGGACTGGAGGCGGTGCGGCTCCAACGCATTTTCGATCGGTCGGTCGAGGCCGAACAGCTCTCATCGACGGGGCGTTTCGCCGACAATCCGCCGGAGGTCAGTCCGTTCGAGATCATCGAAGGGATGGACTTCGATCCCGCGACGCGGGCGAACGCCATCGCCGCCGTCATCCGGGAGGCCGCTGGGCTTCTCGAGGCGTATTCCAGCGTCGATGCCGACCGAATCGGGCTCGCCCGACGCGACATTCTCGACTCGGTAGCGCATCACGAGGAGGAGATCGACGACGTGGGCTTGACGACGGCGGTGAACCGGCGAGCACTGCAGATGCTCGGCCAGGGAGAACGTCGCCGAGCCAAGATCGAAGTCGCCATGTTCAAGGTCGTCTCGCCGGCGCTCGAACGTATGCCGGCGCTCGAGCTGGAGTTCGAGATCGTCGACCGTGGTCTTTCGCCGCGGGGTGACGCCCGAACGACGAGCATCGTGCGAGACGCCTTGCGGATTCCCGACCTCGAATCAGGACGGATGGACACCCTCGCCATGATTCTTCGAGAGCATCTCGACCGCGAACGGATTCTGCTCGACCGGGCCCGGGACTTGCGTCTCGATTCGTCCCGGATGCCCGAGATCGTCGAGATCCAAGGTGGCGTGAGCACCCGGTACGACGCCGAGCAGGGGATCATGCAAGAGATCGGCAAACTAGTCTTCCAGCGGGACGAACTCCGGGAGCGACTGCGGAAGCGGGTGCTGTCGACGCTCTCCGAGGAGCAGCGTCGCCGGATCGACGCGAGTCGATAATTTCCTTCCTCCGGCCGGTGCGTTCGGGCCGCCGCTGATCGGCGAGCGGCGCGGAAGTGCCTAGGATGGTCGCCGGAGGAATCACCGATGGCCAAACGCTACGTGCTCGCACTCGACGAAGGTACCAGCAGTTGTCGCTCGATCGTCTTCGATCCTGAGGGTCGGATGAAGGGTGTCGATCAGACCGAATTCACCCAGTTCTTTCCTCGTCCCGGGCTCGTCGAACACGACGCCACCGAGATCTGGGAGAAGCAGATCGGGACAGCGCGAGCGGCGATTAAGAAAGCCGGCATCACCGTCGACGAAATTGCGGCGATCGGAATCACGAATCAACGCGAGACGATCGTGGTTTGGGACCGGAAGACCGGAGAACCGATTCATCACGCGATCGTGTGGCAGGATCGGCGAACCAGTGAATTCACAGAGAAGTTGAAGGCCGATGGCCATGAACCGGACGTTCAGAGGCGGACGGGTCTCGTGCTCGACCCGTACTTCTCGGGCAGTAAGTTGAAATGGATTCTCGACACGGTCCCGGGCGCTCGAGCCCGAGCGGCCAAGGGCGAACTCGCGGCCGGCACCATCGACTCTTGGCTCCTCTGGAAACTCACCGGCGGCGCGGTGCACGCGACCGATCCGAGTAACGCGTGCCGGACGCTGCTGTGGAACATCCACACGGGCGAATGGGATGAATCCTTGCTGAAGCTCTTGGATGTTCCCCGGGAGATTCTTCCGAAGGTCGTGCCATCGAGCGCGGTGATCGGGGAATCGACGGCGGATCTTCTCGGGGCCTCGATCCCCATCGGAGGCATGGTGGGTGATCAGCAAGCGGCACTCTTCGGTCAGCTCTGCACGCGTGATGGCATGGTCAAGAATACCTATGGAACCGGGTGCTTCATGTTGATGCACACCGGAACCACACCGAAGCCGAGTCCGTCGCGAATGCTGACCACCGTGGCCTGGCAAATCGGGGACGGCCCACTCGAATACGCGCTGGAGGGCAGCGTCTTCATCGCCGGTGCTGCGATCCAGTGGTTGCGTGATGGATTGAAGATCATCAAGTCGGCGCCCGAGGTCAACGAACTCGCCGGGAGCGTCGCCGACACCGATGGGGTGATGGTTGTTCCGGCGTTCGCCGGACTCGGGGCGCCGTATTGGGATCCAAACGCCCGAGGGGCGGTGCTCGGCCTCACTCGGGGATCTACCGACGCGCACATCGCCTTGGCGACGCTTCGAAGCCTTGCCTACCGGTCCAATGACATTCTGCAGTGCATGACCAAAGATAGTGGTATCGCCATCGATTCGATCCGGGTTGACGGCGGGGCCTGTGCGAGCGATCTACTCATGCAATTTCAGGCGGATCTTCTCGGGGTCCCCGTCCAGCGGCCAGTGATGACCGAATCCACGGCGGCCGGCGCCGCGTACATGGCAGGACTGGCGACCGGCGTTTGGAAAGATCTTGAAGATCTCGAATCGCATCACGAGATCGATCGGGTCTTCGAGCCGGGGATGAACGATGGCGAGCGGAAAAAACTTGTGCACTGGTGGAATAAATCGATCGAGCGGACGCTCGACTGGATGGAGGATGATTCATGAAGCGTACTGAAATGATCGATCAACTTCGCGGCGGAGATTTTGAGGTTCTGGTGATCGGTGGCGGTGCTACCGGCCTCGGGGTTGCGGTGGACGCAGCCAGTCGCGGATACCGAACGGCGCTCGTCGAAGCCGACGACTTTGCAAAGGCCACCAGTAGCCGAAGCACCAAACTCGTTCACGGTGGGGTCCGTTATCTCGAGCAGATGGATATTTCTTTGGTGACCGAGGCGTTGCGGGAGCGAGGAATTTTCTATCGCAATGCGCCACACATCGTTCGCGATCTCCCCTTCATTGTCCCCCAGTACAAGTGGTGGGAGGGTCCGTTCTATGGCGCGGGACTGAAGGCCTACGACCTGCTGGCGGGGAAGTTAAATCTCGCGCCGAGCCGCAGTCTGAATGCTGAAGAAACCATCGCCGAGATTCCCAACGTCGAAACCAAGGGGCTTCGAGGCGGGGTGCGATATCACGATGGCCAGTTCGATGATGCGCGGATGGCGACCGCGCTCGCGATGACCGCGGCCGATCATGGCGCCGCCATTGCCACCAGGTGCCGAGTGATCGGTCTCCTCAAGGAAGGCGATCACTGCGTTGGGGTCCGAGTTGTGGACCGCGAAGCCACGGGAGGTGACGAGGAATTCGAGATTCGCGCCAAGGTCGTGGTCAACGCCTGTGGAATTTTCGCGGACGAAATTCGCCGCATGGACGAGCCGGAATGCAATTCCGTGATCGAGCCCGCGCAAGGTGTTCACCTTGTTCTGGATAAGAGTTTTCAACCGTCCGAAACTGCGATCATGGTGCCGCACACTGACGACGGTCGAGTGTTGTTCGTGATTCCTTGGCATGGTCGAGTGGTGGTCGGTACGACCGATACGCCGATGAAATCTGCGGATCTTGAACCACGAGCACTGCCGGACGAAGTGGAATTCATTCTTCGAAACGCAAATCGGTATCTGGCGAAGGACCCCACCCGCGCAGACGTGAAGTCAGTCTTCGCCGGGCAGCGTCCCCTGGTCCATCCGGGTGGGAATACTGGCAACTCGAAGTCGATCTCCCGAAATCACGAGGTGTTTGTGAGCTCGGCGGGAGTGGTCACGATCGTCGGAGGCAAGTGGACGACCTACCGCAAGATGGCGGAGGACACCCTCAAGCACGTGGTAGCGGTGGGCGGGCTCGATGAACGGGCCTGTATTACCGAGGAGCTCAAGGTTCACGCGGCGCTTGAACGCGATGATCCAAATCTTCCCGCCCATGATCCACATCGCATGTACGGGAGTGATTCCGTTCGAATTCTGGAGATTGCCGCCGCGGAACCCGCGTTGGCCGAGCCGATCCATGCGGATCTCCCGTACACCGGGGCCGAGATTGCGTGGGCTGCCCGTGAGGAAATGGCACTCGATCTCGATGATGCACTTGCCCGTCGAACTCGTTCCCTGTTGCTCGATGCTGCAGCCGCGATCGAGGCGGCGCCTCGTGCCGCGTCGATTCTTGCCTCGGAACTGGGCCGCGATGCGCAGTGGGAGGCGGATCAGGTTCGTTCATTCACGGAACTGGCCAATGGGTATCGGTTGTCCTGAGATCGATCGGCGATTTGATGGATCGAATTGAGATGAGCAATACAGGAATCGCATGGGAGCATTCCACTTGCAGAAGCAATTGAAGATGGGCCTGCTGGCCGGATTGGTTTGCACGATCGTCGCGGCATCCCCATCCCGCGGGCAGGATGCACTGGCAGATCCTCCGGCGGATTCTCCGGCTCCAGGGGAGAAGTCAACCGCGGCGGTCCCGATACCTCCTTGGCCGGTGGTCTTGGGGGCGAGAGTCATGCTCTGCGAGCGCAATCGTCCGGTCGCGTCCCGCGTGGTCTTGGTTCCAGATGGGGCGACGTACCTCGAGCAGATCTCAAAATGGTCTCCCCTCGGGCAGTGGCCGGTACTCTTCGAAAACGACGCAGGGACCTCGCAGTTTATTCGGGCCTTCCAGCCCGACGAGATTTTGCGGGTCCCGCCGACCGAGCGTCGCCTTCCTGAAGACCGTGAACAACGGCAACGGCTCGCGACGGCGGTCGCCAAGATCTCGTTCGGTGCCACCGATCCACGGGTTCCATTCCGAGCGTACTACGAACAACTCGGCTGGCGTCCACCAGGCTTCGTGGTCACGTCCATGGACGATCCAGCATGGACCGCTGGGGTCGCGCTGGCCGCGGGCAGAGGACTACCGCTGGCTTTTGTCGATGGAAATTTTGGCGGACCAAACCGAGAGCTCTCGGCGACCAAACTCCGCGAACTCGAACTCATGATTCGTGACCGGGCTCGCTCGACGGGTTATGAATGGTCCGGACTCGGGGATGGTCTGGATGCGGTAGCGGTCTGCCGGTCCCTTCCCGGTCGTTGTCGAATGAACGTTCCAGAAGCAGCACAGGTCCGACTGCAAGGCCGGGCGCCCGGTGACGGGCCGTACGCCACGATGGATGCGCTCTGCCGGAACGATGACGGATCCCGTTGGGGGTACGCCGGCTGGATCTTCGGTGCCGAGGGACGGTCGGCTCTGATGGCGATGAGTTCGATTTTTCTGGACCGCCGGAACATCTGGATGTTCTCTGGTTACAAGAAAGAAGGGCAGTGGAACGTCTATGAAGTCTCGAAGCCTGCTGGCCGCCTCGCCGAGCTTGGGTACGCATCTCTTTTCTTCGAGACCGGGGACGCGGATCTTGCGTCTTGGATCAGGCTCCTCCGCGGGGCCATCCCCGCCGACGTCCTCTTCATGAATTCGCACGGTTCGCCTCGGCTCTTTCATCTCAGTGGGGATCAGCGTGCGTACCCCCAAGACATTCCATTCTCAGAGAAACCACTCGCGCTCCAGATGATCCATTCGTTTTCTCTGAAGCAGCCCGCCGCGACCGACACCGTCGGCGGACGTTTTCTCGATCGTGGGGTCTACGCGTATGTCGGGAGCGTTGACGAGCCCTATTTGAGCGCCTTCATTCCTCCGGGACTTGCGGTCGAGCGGTTGGCCGCGGGCGTTCCGTTTCTGTTGGCCGGTCGGTACTGGCCAGGTGGCGGGATGATGAACGGCGTCTGGAAGATCACGACCATTGGTGACCCGTTCATGCAGGCAATTCCCCCGAAATTGCGAGTCATCACGCCCGCGGTCGATGCGCCAGACATCGCCGGGGGGGTCAATCTCTTGGAATCCGCGAAGGCGGCGATGACCGCGGCGAAGACAGATCCGATGCAGGGCGCAGAAGCCATCCGTTTGCTCGAACTGCTCGGCCGCGACCAGATCGCGACGCAGGTCTGGAAGAACATCGAGTCGTCGGATGATCAAGCCGCCGTCATGGCGGCGGCGGCGGAAGTGATTGGGCCACTGTTCCGCGAGAAGAACTGGCCTGATTTTCTGGAGGCGTATCGTCGCCTTTCCCGGGAAGCTCGTGGACGCGACGATCGAGACATGCTCTGGCATCTGGCGACGCCGCGTTTGAACAGCATCTCCGATCCCGAAACCATCGCCTTCCTGTCCGCGGAGGTTCGCTCGCCGATGCCTGCGGTGGATCTGGAGCGATTGATGCCGCATCTCGATCGGGTACTGGGAAGCGGGGCCGGCCGGGCCGCGGTGCAGCGTGCCCTCGAGGATGAAGGGAAGGCATCGTCTCGGAAGGCGTTGCAAGCGTTGCTCATCAAGAAGTGAAGACGGCGGCGCGGTACAGCGCTCTTGCTCACTCGGTGACGGCAGGCTCGTCCGCAATCTGGGATTCGGTTGGCGTTGTTCCGGTGACTCGCGTTCGAAGTCGCCGCCGGTCAACTTCGAGCGTTGGTTTGATGGCGGCCAAGGCCGTGTCCGCCGCGAGGATCTCGTCGATGGCCGCGACCAGGGCGATCAGACCATCGAGCGAGGGATGAAGTCGATCGGGGAGGATCAGCGTCTTGGCGTCGGCGACGGTCCAGGTCTGTCCAGCAATGTCAAAGGACGCTCCTTTGCGGAGTCGTTCGATCAACGCCCGCAGTGGGAAGAATCTCGCATTCGGCCGAGCCGCCACCCACGCCCGGATCCGATCATTCGCACGTTGCTGTGCTTCTGGAGAAGGGATCTGGCTCTTTTGGAGCATTCGTCCCACGGCGCTCGACATGTCCGGGATGTCACCGACCAGAATCGGGCCTGTGATGCGATCAAGTTGGGCGAGTCCAACCTCGAGGAGTGCGAGTCGATCCTCAGCGGTTCGAATTCGGGCGCTCTCAACGCCGACGGATCCGAAGGTGAACCAAAATAAATAGTCGATGGCGAGGGTGAGGTCTGGTTTCGATTGGATCGCGCGATTGACCAGCCGCGTGCCGATTCCGGTGGGATTCGAAAAGAACGCCGCGGTGCCGAGATCGATGGTCACCACCTGCTCGCCACTGGCGATTCGCACGAGTTTGGCGAGGGACACACCCGACGGGCTCGCACCGGGGTCGTCCTGGCGAGTGAAGTAGACCCCGTAGCCAGCGGAGGCGCTGGCGCCGATGGTGGCGATTCGGGAGATTTTTTTGGCGGGCTCAGCGGCGTTGGATTCAATGGCCGGGGTCGGAGGTGGGGTGGTCTGACCCGAAGCGACGGAAGCCCACCAGCCGCCGGTGAGTAGCGCGAGCACCAGAAAAAAATGCGTACAACGATGAGAGGTCGATTCGGCCATTGAAGGCTTCTCCGCTTCGATCATCTTTTGACTCCGGTCAGGAGTCCGGTTCGATTCCGAAAGAAACTGCTGGCAGGCCCATCAAACGTCAAAGAACTCGTGCCGTCGAATCGGACTTCATTGCCGCCGTGCCGCTTGAAGAGCGGCGAAGGCGTCAGGCCGTGACTTCGAGGCCGAGTGCCTTGGCCATGGTGGAGCCGAGGTCGGCCGGGCTTTCCGCGACGTCGACGCCGCAAGCCTTGAAAGCGGCAATCTTGGCATCCGCGGTGTCTTCTTCGCCACCGATGATGGCACCGGCATGCCCCATCCGCTTTCCGGGAGGGGCCGTCCGGCCCGCGATGAAGGCGGCGACCGGCTTCTTGGCGTGTTCCTTGATCCAGTGAGCGGCCTCGATCTCGTCGGTGCCGCCGATCTCCCCGATCACGATCATGCCGTCGGTTTCGGAATCACCTTCGAATCGTTCGATGAGATCGATGAAACCGGTTCCTCGGACGGGATCGCCACCGATTCCCACACAGGTGGATTGTCCGATCCCGAGTACCGACGTCTGCCAGACGGCTTCGTAGGTGAGGGTTCCCGAGCGGCTGATGACTCCAACGGCCTTGCCCGTCGATGCGTCTGCCTTGGCGGTGTGAATGTAACCCGGCATGATGCCGATCTTGCAGCCACCCTCGAAGACGGTGTCGGGGCCTTCGCCAGAGACGCGTCGGCCCGGCGTGATGACCCCGGGGCAGTTTGGTCCGATCAGGACCGACTCGGGGTAGTTTCGGAGGATGGACTTCACCCGCACCATGTCTTGGACTGGAATTCCTTCGGTGATCGCACAGATCACCTGAATGCCCGCTTCGGCGGCTTCAAGAATCGCGTCCGCCGCGAACGGCGGCGGAACGAAGATCATCGTGGCCTCAGCGCCGGTGCCATCAACGGCCTCGCGGACCGTATCGAAGATTGGCAGGCCGTTGGCGTCGTGCGTTCCGCCCTTGCCGGGGGTGACTCCACCCGCCATTTTCGTTCCGTAGGCGAGGCAGCCCTTGGTGTGGAAGGCACCGGTGGAGCCGGTGATGCCTTGGCAGAGAACTTTCGTATTTCCGTTGATGAGAATGGCCATAGATTGGTAAGGATAGCGGATTTCAGGCTCAATTCCGAGTGAATGGAACGGGATTCCCCGAAAGGGGAATGCTGACTTGACGGTCTGGCAAACCGCTCAAGGGGGAGAAGTCGTCGTTGGTCCCGGTTGGGCCTCGTGTTCCCTAGAATTAGCGTCTATGTCACTCGCCCAAGGCCCCAACACCACCTCTGCGCCGGACCCTTCGGAGTCCTCCGATTCCACCACCGGGGGCATGACCTATGCGGGTGCCGGTGTCGACATCGACGCGGGTGATGAGGTCGTCGATCGAATCAAGCCGGTACTCAAGCGAACCCATGGCCAACGTGTCATGGGGCTGCACGGTGCGTTCGCGGGCATGTTCAGACTCGACTACAACGAGATTCTCTTTAAGCGGAACTACAAGGATCCGGTGCTGGTCGCCTGTACCGATGGTGTCGGCACCAAGGTCATGTTGGCGATCGAGATGGGCCGGCTCGACACGATCGGCATCGACTGCGTGGCGATGAACGTCAACGACTTGATCGTGCAGGGCGCCGAACCGCTGTTCTTTCTTGACTACCTCGGACTCTCCAAAGTCGATCCCACGAAGACCGCGGACATCATCGAGAGCGTCGCGCGAGGATGCGAGATCTCAGGCTGTGCCTTAATCGGCGGCGAGTGTTCGGAGATGCCCGATATCTATAAGCCGGGTGACTTCGACATTGCGGGGTTTGCGGTCGGTGTGGTCGAACTCGCAAGGGCCACGGATTCGACCCGGATCGAACCTGGCGACATGGTGCTTGGTCTGGCGTCGAGCGGCGTGCATTCCAACGGCTATACGCTGGTTCGGCGCATCGTCGAGGCCAAGGGCCTTGACCTTGGTGCCACCTACCCGGATCTTGAATCAGATCGAACCCTCGGCGACCTTCTGCTCGAACCGACCCGCATCTACGCGAAGTCGATCGTCTCGCTGCTGCGTGGGTACACCGTCAAGAAGGTCGTCACCGGCATGGCCCATATCACCGGCGGGGGCCTGCCCGGCAACCTCAACCGGGCGTTGCCCGCCGATGTTGACGCCCTCGTTGATCGATCGGCTTGGACTGTTCCGCCGCTCTTCGACTTCATACAGAAGCACGGCGAGGTCGCCGCCGACGAGATGGACCGCGTCTTCAATATGGGCGTCGGGTATTGCCTCACCGTGCGACCGACCTTTGCGGATGCGGTCGCTCGCAAGCTCGAAAAGTCAGGCGAGACGGTCTTCCGGATGGGGGAGATCGTCAAGGGCTCGGGAACTGTCCGCTATCGCTGAGCGGGGCAGGTGTTCATTGGCGAACCGCCTCGGCATTCGGCACGGAGCCGTTTACTCGCCGCCAGTTTTCCAGTTTCGCCGCTGTTTCTTGTCGCTGGCGACCCGCTTGGCCTTCAGTCGTCGCTCCTTCGAGCCTCGTGAGGGCTTGGTCTTCTTTCGGGTCTTCGGTCGGGTGGTGGCCGCCTCCACTACTGATCGAAGTCTGGCGAGGCACGCGGCCCGATTGTCGAGTTGGCTGCTGGTGTCGTCCGCGGTGATCAAAATCTCCTCCGAGGCCGTCAGGTAGCGACCCGCGATCGAGCGGAGTCTCTCAAAGTGCTCGGGTCGGAAGTTTCGAATTGCCGCGAGGGCAAGGCGAAGCTCTGCCTTGGTTGAGACCTTATTGACGTTCTGGCCGCCGGGGCCTCCAGATCGGGCGAAAGACCAACGAAGATCACCTGGCAGGGTCCAGACGCCGTTGCCAAATCGGATCGCGTTCTCGGGTCTCACCGGCCGTGCGGGCGGCTTGGATCCTCGATCAAACCGACGCGGATCAAGACCGTGGTGGTCACTTCCGTTCGGTTTCTGGCGGTCGGGATTTGGTTCCGGTGATCCGGGCATGGGTGGCGTCCTTGGCGGTCATTCTACTCGTCGGGGTACGCTCTCCCATCCCCGCCTCCTTGTGGAATCGACATGTCACCTCAACGCCGCCATTTTGAATCAATTCGCTTGATCATTCCGCTCCTCGGAAGTCTGGCCCTGGCCTCGTCGGCGGCCATGGGACAGTCCGCGGAATCAGAGTCTGCACCGCCGCTGGATGTCGATGCGCTCTCGGTACTGAACGAACGTCCGGTGCTCGATGTGACGCTCGGAATCTGGTTTCCGAGGCTTGAAGGGACGATCGACTTCGGCCCCAACGGCACCAAGCTTGATGCCGGCAATGATCTTTCCCTCGATGATTCGCAGGCGATCTTCAACGGCGAGGCGCGGGTCCAAGCCGGGCGTTGGGAGTTTCTGCTCGGTGGCTACGTGGTCAACGCCACTGGAAATGCCGCGTTGGCCGGCCCGGCGAGAATCGGTGGACTCTTCGCGCCCGCCGGGACGACGGTCGAGAGTTCGGTCGACGTCTGGTCGATTACCGGCGAGGTCGCGTACTCGATCTTCACACCATTTCACGATCGCCGTTTCGCATGGTCGGATTCGGTCGATCGCTCGAAGGGAAATCGTACGAGCGACGGACGACGGATCCTCGATCTTCGGTTTGAGATCTTGTTCGGCACGCGATTCATCAACATCGAACAGCAGTACGACCTCGCGGGAATTGGGACGGTCGGTGCCAACAACACCTGGGTTTCGCCATATTTGGGTGTGGGCATCGAGGTCGATTGGGATACTCGGGCGACGCTCGGTGTTCTGGACCGCATTGGTTTCGATGTCACCGCAGGCTGGGGCCCGGCGTTTGGAGGAGGTAATTCAAGCCTCACCATTCGCGTCGACGGCGCGTTCTACGTCACCCGGGATCTTGCGCTCACACTTGGCTATCGCTTGAATGATTTCAATCTGGTGCGGGACGAAGCGGCGTTTGACGGTGGGCTTCAAGGTCTGTTCGCGGGAGTTCGCTACACATGGTGAATCCTGAGGAATCAAAGCCTGAACCAGGCCGTCGGACGGGGAAGTTCCGGAGAGCGAAGCTCCGGCATTCGATTTTTACGTTGGGGGCAAATCGCTTGAGCGGAGGTCGGTTGCTGGCAACCCACCTGGCCAAACCGCTGGTGGTCCGTGAGTTTGAAGTAACGATGCCCAGTTGGCCGCGAGCTTGGGATGGGCTTCGAATCGGACATTTCAGCGATCTGCACTTCGGAGATCTCATGCCGGTCGATCGGGGCCTCGAGGTGATTGGCCTACTGGGTTCCAGACAGCCGGATCTGATTGCATTCACCGGCGACATGGTCGATCTTGAGTGCGAAGGCGTCGAACCGCTCTTTGCGCGGATGGTCGCGATCAACGCGCCGCTGGGGGCCATGATGGTCATGGGAAATCACGATCTCCTCGACGATGGTGATCGTGTGCGATCGATGGCGAAAGCCGCCGGGGTGCGGCTGCTCGAAGACGAAGCGATTTCGTTGTCTCGCGATTCGGTGGGGTTACCGCACGTCGGACGAGGCGAAAAGGGCGCTCAGGCAGATCACCCGCTGGTGGTGGCCGGCGTTGACTGGGATGGATCGGTCAGCGGTCTGGCCCGTCGCATGGAGACTGTGGCGCCCTTCAATCCGACTCTGCTTTTGGCCCACAACCCGAAGGCCTTTCTACCCGCGAGTCGGAAGGGCATTCCATTGACCCTGGCAGGACATACCCACGGTGGGCAGATCGCGACGCCGAAACGACCGGGGGTGAACCTTGCCCTCGCGCATCGCCACAGTGCCGGCTTTTATCACCGTGATATGAGCACGTTATTCGTGACGGTTGGTACCGGAAGTTGGTTTCCGCTCCGCGTTCACTGCCCCGCCGAGGTGGTGGTGTTGACTTGTCGAAGTGGCGAAACCGGGGTTCGAGATATCAAATGACGGGGTTGAGGCTTCGATCTTGGGCGGGTCACCCGCGGCCGTGCATGCCCAGCATTTCGAAGAGTTTATGAACATGTTCGAGGCGGGTGCGGGTCTGGCCGATCGACACGCGGATCACGTACTGGCCATCGAACTTCGTGTGGCTGAGCAACGCCTCGCCGCTGGCGTTGATCGCCTCGAGCACCGCCTGAGTTCGTTCGTCGCCGTCTCGATGGCGAATGCAGACCAGGGAGATGGGTGACGGGGCGCAGCGGATCCAATCGGGATCGGCGTCGATCATGTCTGCGAATTCCTGCGCGATGGCGATGTGCTCCCGCAAGGCAGAACGAAGGCCTTCGAGTCCGTAGTGACGGAAGACCAACCAGAGCTTGAGGGCGCGGAATCGTCGTCCGAGGGGAACCTGCCAGTCGCGGTAGTCGATGACCTTGCCGCTCTCGCTCGGGGCGGTGCGCAGGTACTCCGGCATGATGCCCAGGGCGCGGGTAAGTGCTTTTCGGTCCGCGACCCAGAAGAGATCACAATCAAAATTCGTAAAGAGCCACTTGTGCGGGTTCACGCAGATCGAATCGCAATGCTCGGCGCCGTCGAGCACCCAGCGGAATTCTGGGCAGATGGCGGCGACGCCGAACATCGCGCCGTCGAGGTGCAACCAGGCACCATGCTTGCGGGTAATTTTCGAGATCGCGGCGGTGTCGTCGATGGCCCCGCTGGAGGTCGTGCCGCAGGTTGTGCAGACGTAGAAGGGGATGCGACCTGCCGCCGCGTCCTCGTCCATCAGGCGTTCGAGCTCGTCGGGCCGCATGGCGAGCGTTTCGGGATCACTTGCGACCAACCGGAGGTTGGCCCTGCCTAGGCCGGCCATGCCGCACGCCTTCTCGACCGAGGAGTGTGCGTGCTCGCTGGTGTACGCGATGAGGGGGGGGCAAGCACTGACGCCCTCACGTCCGGCGACGCCGTCGGTGGCCCTTTCCCGGGCCGCGAGTAACGCGCAGAACGTCGCGCTGCTGGCGGTGTCTTGGATCACCCCGCCGCCGACGCAGTCTGACGAACCATCGCCATCGCGAGGCCCGGTTCGAAAGCGATCGGGGAGCCCAAACGCGTCGAGCGCCCAGTCCATCATCAATGATTCAAGTTCGGTGCACGCCGGACTGGTCGCCCAGATCATGCCTTGCGTGCCGAGCCCCGCCGCGAGGAGTTCGCCGAGGATGGAAGGGAAGGAATGGTTGCAGGGAAAGTAGGCGAACCAGTTTGGGCTTTGCCAGTGGGTGAGTCCGGGAACAATCTTCTCGTCCATAACCTCGAAGAGATCGTCAAGCGAAGATCCGGTCTCCGGCGGGGTGGCGGGAAAGGAACGCCGGATGTCGCCAGGTTCGGCCCGCGAGGCGACCGGAAGGGTCTCCGCGCGATCGAGGTACTTCGTGATCCATCGGAGGGCCTCGCTGCCGAGTCGCTCGAAGGTTTCAGGATCAAGATGGGGGTTGATACGGTTCGGTTCGTGGTGCATGGACTCGCATGCTACGCGGGTCGGCGCCGTTCGCAACGGGAATGAAAAAGCGGCGTCGCCCGAAGGCGATCGCCGCGACTGGCGGCATTCCTGCCCCCATTGCACCAGTTCACTTGAAGATAACGGCGGAGTCGTCGTGATTCCAAAAAAACGGGCAGTTTGTCGACTTCTGTTGTTACCGGTTCACGCGGGGAGAGATTCGAGTTCGCTCGCCACCCGGGCCATCAGCGGGCCGACGGTATCGTCGCCGAGATCGAATGTCGCGCCCGCTGCTTCGAATAACTCCGGGAGAGGGCGAGTTCCACCCAAGGTAAGCCCGGCCATGTACTTTCCAATGGCCGCCTTCTCGTCCTCGATCGCGTTGCACCAAACCTGCAAAGCACCGAGTTGGGCGATGCCATATTCGATGTAATAAAACGGTACGCCAAAGAGGTGAAGTTGTCGCTGCCAGGCGGCCGATCGTACGTCTTCGATGTCCGACCAGTCGACATCCGCACCGAAGCGATCCGTCAACTCGATCCACTTGGCGGTCCGATCGTCTCTGGAATGCGTGGGGTTGGTGTAGATCCAGTGTTGGAACGCATCGATGGTGGCGATCCAGGGGAGAAGCGTCGCCATGCCTTCGAGGTGCTCGCGGCGGGCACGGTTGGCATCGGTCGCGTCGTAAAACTCGTCGAGATAGGGGAAGGTCAGAAGTTCTTGAGCCATCGAGGCGACTTCGCAGAATTCCATGGGGGCCGACCGATACGCGAGGATCGGTTCTTCGCGGCAGAGCATGGAATGGAAGGCGTGGCCGGCCTCATGCACCATGGTCTCAAGGTCACGATGCAGGCCGGCGGCGTTCATGAAAATAAACGGCTTGCGGCTGCGCTCCCGCTGGTACTGGTATCCGCCGGGTGCCTTGCCCTTGCGAGTTGCTAGGTCGAGGCAGTCGCCTTCCTGAAGTTCATCGAACATCTCGCCCAGCCGCCCGTCCATGCGGTGGAACATCTTCGAAGTGCCTTCGAGCATTTGTTCGGCCGTCTCGAAGGGGCGGAGCGGATCGCGTCCCTTGACGTCGACGCCAAGATCCCAAGGGCGGAGCGGCTCGATGCCGAGTTCGGTTCGTCGTTCGGCGTTCAATCGGCGGAGTACGGGGACACAGTGCTTCTCCACGGCATCGTGGAATTTCGTGCAGTCCGCGGGGGTGTAGTCGTAGCGATGCATTCGCCGGTGCTGGTAGTCGCGGTAGTTGTCGAATCCCGCGTTCTTCGCAAGTTGGTCCCGCTTGCCAATCATCTCTTCATAAATATCGTCGAATTCGTCTCGTTTGGTCAGTCGTTGTTCGGCGATCGCCCTCCAAGCGCCCTCACGGACTTCACGATCGGTGACTTCGAGGAACCGCCCCATCTCTGGCATGGTGCGTTCTTTGCCCTGAAATTCGACGGCCATGCTGCCGCAGACTCGGGAATATTTCTGATCGAGAAGGCTCAACTCGGTTTCGATGGCGACATTTTCTTCGCGGAAGAGTTCGACTTCAGTACGAAGGGCGCGGAGGAGTACGTCGTATCGGTCGGCGTCGAGGGATGACGCATGGGGCGATTCGACGATCTTGCGATCGAGCTCGAATCCGATTTTCTTGAGCGGGGGTTCGACGTTCTGGACGAATTCTTCGAAGGCCTTTTGAACGGCCTCGTCGTTGGTGTGTCGAGTGGTCTCGATGTAAAGGTTGGCCATCGCCTCGCTGGTTGCGGCATCGAGTTCGCTTCGGTCGAGAATGAGATTCTTCAAGCAGGTTGGGCACTTCAGCACCCGGTCCACCAGGGCCCGGTAGAGCGGCTCAATGTTGTCCCACTTCGTGGCGTCGAGGTCTACGGGAACGAAATCGCTGGTCGTGCAACTCATGGGATTGGCTTTCAAATCGAGGGTCTGGGCGGCGGAGATGGTCTGCCGTGGGCATTGTGAATTCGAATGGCCCGGCCAGTTGGAGGGCGAAGGTCCGGCGACGTGCTCGGCGGATCAATTGATCAGGATAATTGGGATCCGGAGGCTCTGTGGATGAAATGGGGTGAGGAATGAACGAATCCCTACCGCTCAACGTCCCCGAGGTTGAGCCCCGGGGCAGTTTGGACGGCGGTGGCGGGGATCTGCAGCCGTTCGGACACCATCGTCGCGAGTAGATCGGCCTGGAAAGAATCGTCGCAGAGCGTGAAGAGAGTCGATCCGCTGCCGGAGACATGAATCGACCGTTCGACGATGGGGCGGATTCGGTCAATGTCTTGCTGAAGGTTTGGATGGAGGTCAAGGGCTGACGCGGCGAGATCATTGAACGGCGAGTCTCGTTTTAATGGCGTGGTCGCGAGGCGCCGGACCCGATCTTCGTCGCTTTGGGCGCCCGGCTGGAGATCGTCAAATCGTCGATAGACGGGGCCGGTCGGGCACACGGTCTCCGGAAACATCAGAACGGCGTGCAACGATGACGGGGGCGGGATGAGCTCGATCCGTTCGCCAAGGCCAGCGACAATACCCGCGCCGCCGTGCACTTGGAACGCAATATCTGACCCGAGCGGCCCGCCGATGGCCGCCAGATCTTCCGGAGAAAGGTCGAGCTCGAACAGTCGATTGAGCCCGTGGAGCATCGCGGCGGCATCCGCGGATCCTCCGCCAAGCCCGCCACCGACGGGAATGCGTTTCTGAACTCTGGCCTGCACCGCGAGGGCGCGTCCGACCGCCCGCTCTAGCGCGTCGTGGGCGAGGACCGTGAGGTCCTTTGAAACCGACCAGCTGATGTCCGTCTTCCGGAGCGCGTCTTCGTGCCAAGTGATGGCGTATCGACTCGGATAACCGATCGGCAGTCGAGTGAGTTCGAGGTCGTCGAAGAGGTCGACGGTGACCATCCAACTGGCGATCGGATGCATCCCGTCGGCTTGCGGAGCGGCCACCGAGAGGGCGAGGTTGAGTTTGGCAGGCCCGCGGGCCTGAATTTTAGGACGCATGCGCAGATTCCGAGTGGGGAGCGAGCGTACCATGAAGGCACCATGCTTTGGCAGCCCAAGATTCCCGATCACTATCTCGCCGACGATCCGGCAACCATCGCCGCGCAGATTTTCTCGCGACGCGAGGAACTCGGCGATCGCCTTCTCATTCTGGGGCATCATTATCAGCAGGACGACGTGCTTCGTCACGCTGATCTCACCGGCGATAGCCTGAAGCTCAGTCGGATGGCGGCGGAGGAAGCGGCTCGTCGCGGGACCGAGTTCATCGTGTTCTGCGGCGTTCACTTCATGGCCGAGACCGCGGACATTCTCACCCCGCCTTCGGTTCAGGTTCTTCTGCCAGATCTCTCCGCGGGATGCTCGATGGCTGACATGGCGCAATGGGACGACGTGAATGACTGTTGGGACGCCCTCCAGGCGATCCTCCCCGGTGAGCGAATCGTGCCGATCACCTACGTGAATAGTTCGGCGGCGGTCAAGGCGTTCGTGGGAATGCAAGGCGGTGCCTGCTGCACGAGCTCCAACGCCGGTGCGGTCTTCGACTGGGCGCGAGCCGGCGGGGAATCGCCGCAGGATGGACCGGCCCGCATTCTCTTTCTGCCTGACCAGCACCTTGGCCGAAACACCGCACACGCCCGTGGGCTTCGAACTGAAGTCGACCAGGCGCGGGATGGCGACCCTCGGCTTGCAGAGACCGTCCTTTGGGATCCGCGGAAGGACGGGGGGGCCGAAGACGACGCCTACCGGGCCGCGGAGGTCGTGCTGTGGGCCGGTCACTGCAGCGTGCATCGATTGTTCCGACCCGAACATGTCGCGGCCGCTCGGGCTGAGCATCCCGATTGCACGGTCATTGTTCATCCGGAGTGCGCCCAGGAAGTCGTGGATCTGGCCGATCTCGCTGGAAGCACCGAATATATTCTCGACGTCCTCGAACGGGCGGAACCGGGAAGTCGTTGGTTTGTCGGCACCGAGGTTCATCTGGTGACCAGGGTCGCCAAGGCGGTGGCTGAGCGAAACGTCGAAGTGCGGATGCTGAGTGACTGCCAGTGCCTCTGCACCACGATGTATCGAATCGATCAACCTCATCTTCTCTGGATACTCGACAATCTCGCCGAGGGCCGGGTGGTGAATCGCATCGAGGTCCATGCGGATGCTGCGGGCCATGCTCGGGCGGCCCTCGATCGCATGCTGGCAAACGTTCCACTCGCTCCAGTTGCCGTAAAGGGCTGATCCTTGGCTCCGCGACCCGGAGTTGATGCCTGAGAGGTATCATTCCGACCTTCGGATCGGTCCGGAGCGTTCCTGATCGCAGTCCCTCGACGGAGTGACGTCATGCGCATCGTCATCTGCGGAGCCGGAGAAGTCGGCAGCCACGCGGCCGAAGTTCTGGTGAGGTCGGGTCATTCCGTCACGGTGATCGATCGCGACGCAGACCGGCTTCGTCGTCTCGGCGACACCATCGATGCACGGACCGTGGTCGGTAACTGTTCCCGTGCCGACATCCTGGTCGACGCGGGCACTGCCGATGCCGACATGGTGGTCGCGGCGACGAACGTCGACGAGGTGAACCTGCTGACTGCCGCCCTCGGCAAGAAAGCCGGCGCGAAGAAGGTGGTCGCCCGGGTCCACGATTTTAACTTCGCGGATCGACGTGGCCATGACTATGGCGAGATGCTCGGGATCGATCATCTGATCTGCCCCGAGTACAGCACCGCCCTCGCGATCGCTCAGAATCTTCGGAATCCTGCCGCCCTCGCGGTCGAAGCCTTCGCCCGCGGGCAGGTGGAAATGCAGCAGTTTCAAGTCGCCGACGGCTGTTCAGCCGTTGGCCGGCCGCTTTCGGGTCTCGGTCTCCCGACGGGGGCGAGGCTCGCGGCGATCATCCGCGATGGCGTGGTGAACGTGCCCGATTCCTCATCGACGGTCGATGCCGGCGACCTCGTGGTCCTCGTCGCAGATGCGCCGATTTACGACGCGGCCCGGAAGATTTTTCGAGAGGACCCGAAGTCCCGCCGGTCGGTGGTCCTCCAGGGCGCGACGCCGATGGCGGAGTGGGTTTGTCGGGCCCTTCGAGGGCGGGCGTTCTCTATTCGGGTCTTCGAGCAAGATCGCGAACGCGCTGAACAGCTGGCCGTGGACCTGGAGTGGGTGACGGTCATCGCGAGTGACGTCAACGACGCGACCGTCTTTTCGGAAGAACGAATACAAGACGCCGATCACTTCGTCGCCCTTCGTAATGACGACGAGGACAACATCATCGCGGGGGTCCTCGCGAAGCTGCGGGGAGTTGATTCGGTCACGGTGATCGTGCAGCGTTCGACCTACCTTGAGTCAGTATTCGCGATCGGCATTGATCGCGCGTACAGCCCGCGGACCGTCGCCGCAAAGCAGATCGAGGAGGCCCTCGACGAAAGTTCGGTCCGGACGATCTCAAAGCTCGCGGACGGTAGCGTCTCGGTGTTCCGCGTCGAGGTCGGTCCGAACTGCGAGATCGCGGGCCAGCGACTTCGGGCCATCAAACTTACGCCCGACTGGTCGATCATCGCGGTGCAGCGGGGCGCGACGACTCGTGTTCCGCATGCCGACGACGAAGTGATGGCCGGCGACGAGGTGCTCGTCCTCGGACGCACGAAGCACGCTGACCGGCTCAAGGAGCTCTTCGATGCACACTGACCGGATTCGATGCCTCGGGGACGCATCGGGATGAACTTCCCGATTGTCATCCGACAGCTCGGGTTGCTCGTGCTGCTGCTCGCGGCAACGCTTCTCGCTCATGCAGGGGTGGCTGGCGTCTTATGGGCGAACGGTGACGATGCCGAGGAGGCCGCGCTCTGGGCATTTCTAACCGCGTCTGGAATTGCCGCCCTTTTTGGCGGGATCGGCATGATGTGGTTCCGCGGGGCAATCCGCGAGATCGGTCGACGCGAGGCGTGCCTCTTGGTCGTGTCCGCATGGGTGATTGGGGCGATCATCTCCGCGATCCCGTTTGCGGGGTGGTCGATGTTCTGTTCGCTTCCGGAGGCGGACATGCTCGACGGCGTCGTCGATCCATTCTTCGAGGCGATGAGTGGTTTGACCACCTGTGGCGCGACGATTCTCACCGACATTGAGGCCCTGCCGAGAAGCATCCTGATCTGGCGCTCCATGATCCAGTGGATCGGCGGTCTGGGCGTCATCGTGATCTTTGTCGCGATCCTGCCTTCCCTCGGAACGGGGGGGAAGAAAATGTACCTCACCGAGTCGACTGGTCCAGCGCCCGAGGGCCTGCGTCCGCACGCCCGCGAGACTGCCCGGGTGATCCTGCTGGTCTACCTGGGGTTCACGCTCCTCGAGTTTCCGATCCTTCTGCTGTGCGGCATGTCGGTGTTCGACGCGGTTTGCCAGACGTTTACATCGGTCGCGACTGGTGGCTTTTCGACCCGGAACGGGAGCGTGGCATCCTTTGACTCAGTGGCGATCGAGATGGTCATGATGACGTTCATGCTCCTGAGCGGGATCAGCTTTTCGCTCTACTTTTTCGCGTTCCGTCGGCGGTTCGAGATGATCTGGCAAAGTTCCGAGCTGCGCCTTTTTCTGGCCCTGCTGGTGGTCGTCTCGATCGCCTGCAGCCTCGCGCTCTGGACACACGGGTGGCAGGACCCGAACTATCGCATCAATCTGTTGGGTGGGACCAGCGTCGAGCCGACGCTCTGGAACTCGCTTCGCTACGGCGTGTTCACCGTGGTGAGCATCCTGACCACCTCGGGATTCTCGACCGCGGTCTACGAGGACTGGCCGGCAGTGGCGATCGTCTGTCTTCTGTCAATCTTCATGGTCGGTGCGATGGCCGGTTCAACCTCCGGCGGTATCAAGGTTATTCGTGTCTGGATCGCCGGCAAACTCATGCTTCGAGACATCGAGCGAGAGTTTCGCCCGGACGTCGTCCGGCCGCTGAAGGTGGGCCGGAGCATCATCTCGCCGGACGTCAGGGTTTCGGCCATTGTCTTGGTGCTCTTTACCATCACGCTCGTCGCGGTCGGCACCGGGCTCCTGAAGATCCTCGAGGGCGCCGATGGAATCGATCTCACCACCGCATCGAGCGCGGCGGCAAGCTGCCTCGCGAACGTCGGTCCGGCGTTTGGCCGGGTTGGGTCGGATGATCACTACTCGTGGCTCACGTCGGCGAGTAAGTCGGTGCTGGTCGCCCTCATGCTGCTCGGTCGGCTTGAACTCTTCGTCGTCTTCGCGCTCTTCACCCGTCGCTTCTGGGTTCGGGGTTGAGGGAGCGTCGATGTGGGCCTGCGGGGAACCCTGGCATTGGCTCGTGATGTTGGCATCGATCTTGTCACGACAAGTCACACCTTCTCGATGATTGAATCGCGGCGCACATGTGCTGGTTCATCGACCATTGAGCGAACGCATCACCGGGCTCGCCCGCTGATGCGTTCATTGGTCCATTATTTGTTTGGGTCGATGTTTCGAACCAGGCCAGCCGCTCGTCGTCGAACGCCATCTATCCGTGTCATCACGGTGCGATGGCATCCGATGGCATTCACTCACATGGGCTTATCTTCGATGGTCTGGTCGTAGACTTCAAGGAGCTTGGCCTTGTCAAAGATCATCTCTTGTCTAGTGAGTCCGGTGATCTCGTATCGCGGCGTGAGTTCGATGGCGTCGACTGGGCAGGCTTCTTCGCACATGCCGCAGTAGATGCAGCGCAACTCGTCGATGTCGAACTGCTTCGGATACTTCTCACGGTCTTCCCAAGGACTTTCCTCGGCGACGATATGGATGCAGTTGGCGGGGCAGGCGGTGGCGCACATGAAACAAGCGACGCAACGGACACGGCCGTCGTCATCCTTGTTCAAACGATGAACGCCTCGGAAGTAATCGCGGAATTGTCCGCCTTCCTCAACTGGTCGATCATCCCGTTTTTCTTCGGGGTACTGGACAACCCAGATGGTGTCCTTGTTCTTGCCGTCGCGACCGACGTTCTGGAAGGCGTGCCGAAGCGTGGTCCCGAGCCCGCGGAAAATCTCCGGGAGATAGAGCCGCTCGGCGGTCGTGAGCTTCTTCGGGGTCACGTCAACGATGTGATCTTCACGGTTTTGCATGAGAGGGAAGTGTAGGGACCAGCATCGCGGGGAGCGAGTCGGACGGATCCGTCAGGGGCGGCAGGTCCCCTTCGGCTGGTAGGATTTCTCGCATGGCTCGAAAGAAAACCAATGGCTCGGGAACGCGAGGCGATGACGTTGAAACCCGAATCGGTTGGCGGATGGCTGGGATTGGGATGGAAACCGCGTCCTATGTGTTAGGCGGCGTTTTTCTGGGTTGGCTCGCGAAAGAGGGCTTTGACGGCGGAGATGGCTGGATCGTCGGCGGCGGCATCGTGGGAATTGTCACGGGGATTTCCCAGATGCTTCGAAGCGGATTGAAACTGAACCGCCAGCTTGACCGTGTCACTGGCCAGAGGGGTGGGGCACGACCCGCAGATCAGCCTCGAGAATCCTCATCTGAATCGGAGTCGAAGATCCGATGAAGATCCCGGAAAACCAGCTTCGAGGACCAGAAAACAGGGATTCTGAGCCTTTTTACACCCTTCCAAGCCGCGCTTTGGGAGTTGGATGGTTGGTTTCCGCAATCGTGGCGATTGGAATTTGGCCAGTTATCGGCCCCGCGATTGGGTTTGAGCCCCGAAGTACGCAATGGGCCATCATTGGAGCCGTGCTTGCGGCCGCCATCGGCGGTTTGGGGCTGCTCGTTTTGATGCCCTGGAAACCCCGCCGCTCCGGTGATCTTCCGACGTATTGGCTGGCGGCGACCACTGGTCGACTTCTTCTGATTCCGGGAGTGGCCTTTCTGCTATATTCCGCGGCCCATCCGCCGGACAAGCCCTACGTTCTGGGTTTAGCCGGCGCCTCCCTGGCTCTTCTCGCGGTCGAAGTACCGCTGATTGCCAAAGCCATGCTCCGCCAGATCACCCTTGAGGAATCGGCGGCCAAGGTTCGGGAAGCGTCGGAATCGTCGGATGGGTAGGTCGGGCGTGGTGATCGGATGGGTTCCATCACCGTTGTACGCCTCCAAGGCCTGTTTCTTTTCGTCACGCATCCTTGCGTGGGAGTCTGGTGTTGTCGAACCTTCTTCTAGCCGCTGATTCACCGCTCGGGCATGTCCTCAATGGCAAGTCAATGTGGTCGGATATCAGCTGGGTCGGCGAGATTGGCGACGTCGCTTCGTTGCACGAAGTCATGCTCGTTCTGGGTGGAATCCTCCTGGTACTCGGTCTGATGTTCGCCGCCAGTCGAATTCGCACCGGTCGCGACGGTCAGGGCAATGAGCGATACGTCACGCGTGGCCGCCTCGCGCAGATCGTTGAAGTCATTGTGGTTTATCTTCGAGATGAGATGGTCCAGCCGATTCTCGGAGAAAAGCAGACCCGTCGCTGGCTTCCATTCCTCTTCTCGATCTTTTTCTTCATTCTGGTGTTGAACCTGGTGGGCTTGCTCCCGCTCCAAGATCTTCAGCAATTCTTCGGCCTGCATCAGTTCTTCCTCGGGGGAACCGCAACCGCGAATATCAACGTGACCGCGAGCCTCGCGCTGTTTGCGTTTGTGGCTATTCAAGTCCACTCCTTCCGCGAACTCGGTTTCATCGGTTGGCTTGATCACCTGACTTGCGGACTCACGAAAGGCCCCAAGGGCCTTTGGCTCGTGGTTCCGATCGTCTTCGCGGTTGAATTTGCCGGCGTGTTTATCAAGCCGGTGGCCCTCGCCATCCGCCTCTTCGCCAACATGATGGGCGGCCATATCTTGCTCGCCACCATCATCATGCTTCCCTCCATGGCCCAGCTTGGTCTGGAACCTGGAAGTGGGGCTTGGTTCGGCGTGAGCATCGCAACCGGCAGCTTCGCCGTGGCCCTGACCTTCCTCGAACTCTTCGTCGCCTTCCTTCAGGCTTTCGTCTTCATGTTCCTCACGGCCGTCTTCATCAGCCTCATGAGTCATGAAGAGCACGAAGATGAGGATCACGACGTCGACGAGATTGCCGCGGAGGTCGCGGCGATCCACTGATCTGCTTTTGTTGTATTTATTGTCAATCACCATCCGCCCCATGGCGGGACGGATGGCAGTCAAAGATTCACCTCAGGACGCAAACGCGTCGCACCCGGAGATTCGGATTCCCATGAACAAGCTCATCCCCCTCTTCGTCTTTGCCCTTCTCGGCTCGCTCGTCGCCGTCGAACCCGCACTCGCACAGGATGCCGTCGCGGTCGCCGACCCGGTCAACTGGGGCGCTGGTATCGGCAAGGGCATCGCAACTGGTCTCGCCGTCGTCGGTGCCGGTATCGGCATCGGTATCATCGGTGCCGGAGCCTGCGAAGCCACCGCCCGCCAGCCCGAAATGGGCGGACGTATTTTCGTGAACATGATTCTTACTGCCGCGTTGATCGAAGGTGTCGCCCTGTTTGGCGTCGTCGTCGGTTTCCTCATGGCTGGCTGAGAATCCGGATCCTTCCGCCCGGCTCCGGTGAGATACCGGGGTCGGGTGGCCTTTTCTCCGACCGACGGAGCGTTTCATGTCTTTTGCAATCTTGCTAGCGGCCGCCGACGGTGCGCCGGATCCGATGAAGTCGAATTTCTGGGTCGCCGGAACGGCGCTCCTTGTATTCGCGATCGCGTTCAGCATTCTCTACTTCAAAGTCTGGCCGGTCATCACCAAGGGGCTTGATGATCGCAACGACAAGATTCTCGGCGAGATCAAAGCCGCAGAGGATGCTCGGTCGCAGGCCAAGCAGGCACTGTCCGAGTACGAGCAGAGCCTTGCCCAAGCTCGGGAACAGGCCCAGCAGACCATTGCCGAAGCAAAGGCGGAGGCTCAACGGCTTGGAGATGAGATGAAAGCTGCGAACGAGCGTGAGCTCGCCGAGCGAATGGCTCGGGCCAAGGCGGACATCGAGTCTGCACGAAGAGCCGCCGTTGCAGATATCCACGCGAATGCCAGCGAACTCGCCGTGGCGGTGGCGGGTCGGATTCTGAAGCGCGAGATCAACCCCAGCGATCAGGCCGCACTGGTCAGCGAAGCACTTGGCGAACTTGATGAAGCCGGTGTCTGACCGGTTTTGATTCTTTTATCTGTCATTCCTGAATTCTCCACGCGGCCATCAGGGCCGACTCGGAGCCCGTACTCATGACCACCACCTCCGAAACAGTCGACGCCGTCGCTCGCGTTTACGCCCAGAGCCTTCTTGAGCTCGCTGAGGCGGCCGGTGGCGATGAAAAGATCGTTGAGACGAGTGCGGAGTTGATCGCCATCATGGAAATCATCCGTTCGGATGAGGCCACGGCGGAGTTTCTTCGATCACCGATCGTCGAGCAGGAGAAGCGGGCCATTGCGATCCGCCGAATTTTCGAAGGTCGGGTCTCCGATCTGATTCTTCGGTTCATTCTCGTGCTCAATGGAAAAGGCCGGCTCGGAGAATTTGGCGCGATGGCAGCCGCGTACGACGAGCTCGTGAATAAGCGGCTTGGTCGGGTCGAGGTCGATGTCTACACCGTGGAAGGTCGACTCGAAGCAGATCAATTGGCGGTCCTTGGCGAGAAGGTCAAGTCGAGATTCGGCCAGGACCCGGTATTTCACCAGTATGCAGATCGTTCTCTGATCGGCGGCCTGGTGCTGCGGGTCGGAGATCAGTTGATTGACGGATCCGTTCGGGGGCAACTCCGACGAATGCGTGAAGAACTTCTTGCCGGCGGATCAGCAGAGATCCGGGCGAGATCGGATGACTTCCTCTCGGATTGAAGAGGCGGTCGAGTGGAGTCGGAGTTCGTTCCGGCCAAGAGCGCGTAGTCGTAGAGGATCCGGCGTACCGACCGATCGGTTCGTCCGAGAGAGACCGGGACGGTTCCCGGCGAGAACAAATTTCACAACTGCGCCGCTTCATGGCGCCTTGCGAGCCTTCCCGTGAAGATCAAGTCTGACGAGATCACCTCCGTCATCAAGCAGGAAATCGAGCAGTTCGCCACCGAGTTGTCGATCTCCGAGGTCGGTCAGGTCGTGGAAGTGGGCGACGGTATCGCCCGGGTCTACGGTCTTTCCAATGTCATGGCCGGCGAACTTCTCGAATTCGAGAGTGAGCACGGCACGGTCATGGGTCAGGCGATGAACCTGGAGTCGGACACCGTTGGTGTCGTGCTCTACGGCTCTTCGGTGGGTATCCGCGAAGGAGATACGGTTCGTTCAACCGGTAAACTCCTTGAAGTCCCGGTCGGCGAAGCCCTCCTCGGTCGCGTGGTCAACGCCTTGGGCGTCCCCATCGATGGTGGACCCGCGCTCGAGACCACCGAGACTCGCAAGGTCGACATCGTCGCACCCGGTATCGCTGCTCGACAGCCAGTGACCGAGCCGATGCAGTTCGGGATCAAGGCCGTCGACTCGATGATTCCCGTCGGGCGAGGTCAGCGTGAACTCGTGATTGGCGACCGTAAGACCGGCAAGACCGCCGTGTGTCTCGACGCCATCATTAGCCAGAAGCAGTTCTGGGGCACCGAAGACGCCGTGGTCTGCATCTATGTTGCGGTGGGACAGAAGGAATCAACGGTCGCTGGTGTGGTGGACGCGCTTCGCGAGGCGGGTGCGATGGACTACACCATCGTTGTTTCGTCCGGTGCATCAGAACCCGCACCCATGCAGTTTGTCGCTCCGTACTCCGGTACGGCGATGGGCGAGTACTTCATGTGGAAGGGCAAGGAAGGCAAGACGCCGAAGCACGTTCTTTGCGTCTATGACGATCTCTCGAAGCAGGCGGTTGCCTATCGCGAATTGTCCCTGCTTCTTCGTCGTCCACCGGGCCGAGAGGCGTACCCGGGCGACGTGTTCTACCTTCACAGTCGACTTCTTGAACGCTCGACGAAGCTCTCCGATGCCAACGGTGGCGGATCACTGACCGCACTGCCCATCATCGAGACGCAGGAAGGTGATGTGTCTGCGTATATCCCGACGAACGTGATCTCGATCACCGACGGGCAGATTTATCTTCAGCCCGAGCTCTTCGCGGCTGGTATCCGGCCCGCCATCAACGTGGGCATCTCGGTGAGCCGCGTCGGTGGTAACGCCCAGATCAAGGCCATGAAGGAAATCGCGGGCTCCCTGCGACTCGACCTCGCCGCGTTCCGCGAACTGGAAGCGTTCGCGCAGCTCGGCACCGAATTGGATCCGTCTTCCCAGCGGCAGCTGACCCGTGGCCAGCGGATGGCGGAGTTGCTGAAGCAGGGCCAGTTCGTGCCGATGGACGTCATCGACCAGTGCCTGTCAATCTTTGCCGGCACGCGAGGTTTGCTTGATGACGTGAGCCTCGAGCGAGTGAGTGAATTCGAGGGAGCGCTCCTTGAGTACTTCCGAGGCAAGGGCTTGCCGCTTCGTGAGAAGCTGATTGCCGCCAAGAGTTTCAAGGGTATAGCAGACGAATTCAAGGCCGCCTGCGAGGACTTCAAGTCCAGCAGTTGGGCCGGCTGAACCGGTACCGGTCCAGTCTTCCGATTGGATTTCGCGGCCGCACCCCGAGGGGTGCGGCCGTTTTCATTCCGGCCTTTTCCGGCAACGCTAGATTCCAGCGATTGTCGTGCAACCTTCGAGGCTCGAATCCGAACAAGGCGGTGCTTCTTCAAAGTCGAGCCCGATGGGGGCTTGTCACGATCACGAATCGGAGCCATGCGATGAGGCGACTCGAGAAGATCTGGAATCGAGTTGATCGCAGGTATCGAGGGCGATCGCCCGTCGGTCGGCTCGCAAGTGGAATCGCGTGTTCCATGCTGTTCACGTTCGTGGGATTCGGCTGCGTCGCCGCCAACGACTTCACCGGGGAGAGCGTGCCGTCGAAGTCTCGGGAGATCGACGATCTGGATCGAGCCCGTTCGATGGGTGCGATCGACGAAGTCGACTATCTCAAACTGCGTAGATCCTTCATTCTCGCCGACTGACCAACCTGATTCCGGAAACTGGGGTACCCACCGATGAATCGAAATCACCCACGCCGCTTCGCGCTCGCCTCTACCGCCATCATTCTCGCCGGACTCGGCGGTTGCGTCGTCGGGAACAATTCCAAGCTCCAACGTCCCACGATCGGCCAGGAGTTGATCGATCTCCAGAAGGCGAAGGAATCGGGCGCCATCGACGAGGCGGAATACGATCGGGCGCGGGCACGGATCCTCGAGGATGCCGGCGTCGCGTCGGCGCTGAAGCCGAAGGCCGACGTGTACGGCGCCGCCGCCAGGATGCTCGACGCGGGCCCGAAGTGAACGCTGCGCACCTCACGCGGGGGTGAAATTCCGGTCGAAGGTGAGTGCGAAGGCCGGCCGACGCCTCCTCCTCGCCTTCGTCCCCGGCATCGAGCATGTCGCATCGGCGTCGGCCGGGCTTCGGGATGGCCGGAGATGGCCTCTGGTATCTTCCGACCGAACCCCCGGAGCACCCGCGATGACGATGGCCCGACAACACTGGAACGACGTCTGGTCGACCAAGGCCCACTCGGAGGTCAGTTGGTACCAGGACGATCCCCGGGTCTCCATGGCCGTCGTGGATCGTCTCGGCATCGCGTCCGGTGATGACGTGATCGACGTCGGGTGCGGCGCGTCGCATCTCGCGGATCGCCTCGTCGCCCGTGACGTGCGGCGTCTTCATCTGGTCGACATCTCCGCCGCCGCCCTCGACCAGGTCCGGTCCCGGCTCGATTCGATCGAATCGGCGACCGAAGTCCGCTATCACCCCGCCGACGTGCTCGAACTCGATCCGGCGCCGTCGGTCTCGCTCTGGCACGACCGGGCGGTGCTTCATTTTCTCGACGACGCTGGGCGGCGGGAACGCTACGCCGCCATCGCCGCGAAGGCGGTCCGGCCGGGAGGCCACCTGGTCGTCGGTGGTTTCGCCCCCGACGGCCCGAAACGTTGCAGTGATCTCGAGGTGCGACGGGCGGGTGCGGACGAACTTGCGGTTCTCTTCTCGCCCGGGTTCACGCCGGTGTCGTCGGAGCAGGAACTTCACGAGACGCCATGGGGCGCCGTCCAGTCCTTCCAGTGGTCCGTCTTCCAACGCACCGTCTGATCCTTCATCATTCGCCGTTCTGGAGATTCGCATGAAACAGATCGCGACGCTGCCCCCGGTCATCGCGCTCCAGCTCGTCGAGGAACTCCATGCCGCGGGGATCCCGGCGGAGACGACCGACATGGCACCCGGCGTCGCCGCCGCGGTGTACCCCGGTCTGCTTGAAGCGACGCTCACGGTGTGGGTTCGCGACCCGGAGGATGCGGTGCGGGCACGAGCGGTCCTCGAACGCATGAAGGCCTCGTTCGAGGAGGAGGATCCGGAGACCGTGCTCGACGAAGGAGATCCTCGCGGTGAGGACGCCGATCCGGTTCGGCCGGATGCCACCCAGCGTTCGCGCCGGCGGCGGATCGCGCATTTGGCGGTCCTGATGCTCTGGTTCGGGCCGCTCGGGATCATCATCCTGCTGGGCGTGCTCCTCGCCCTGTCGCTGGCCATCGGGGGCGTGGGATGAACCGGCCGTCGAGCGGCAGCGACCACGGACTCACCCACTGCGCGATCGAATGTCGCGAGCTCGAACCGACCATCAACTTCTACGCGCGGTTCGGTGGATTCGAAGTCGTTCATCGGCGGCCGGGCATCGCATGGATCAGCGACCGGACGCGGCCGTTCGCGGTGGTGCTGGTCGAACGCGATGAGGTCCGTCCGCTCGGGCCGTTCGCACACCTCGGATTCGCATGCGAAAGCCGCGCTGAGTTCGATCGACTGATCGAGCTCGCACGAGCGGAGGGTTCGTTGCGGGACGGTCCACATGAAGGAGACGGTCCCGCCGGAACCTGGGCGTTCATGAACGATCCCGATGGGAACACCTTCGAACTCTCCGTTGGCCAGTCACTTCGATCAGCTTTGGTGGCCTCGATGTCGGGGGATCGAACGCTGAGACGAACCATAATCGGCGTGATGGGAAGCGGCGACGACGAGCATCCGGAACTGGCCGAGCCGCTCGGCGAGGCGATCGCTCGCACCGGACACGATCTGCTGACCGGTGGGGGTGGTGGGACCATGACCGCGGTCTCGCGAGGCTTCACGCGGATTCCGTCGAGAGCGGGACGATGCCTGGCGATCCTCCGCGGCGATGCGTCAGGCGTGGCGTTGCCGGGATATCCGAATCGCTTCGTAGAGACGCCGATCTTCACTCATCTGCCGGCCGGGGGTGTCGAGCATGACAGCCGCAACCACTTGAACATTCTCTCTTCAGACGTTGTCGTCGCGCTTCCCGGTGGATTTGGGACGGGAAGCGAGATCGAATTGTCCATTCGATATGGCAAGCCCGTGATTGTCCATGCCGTCTGGGCGAATCGCTTCCCAACGTTGACCCACTGGATCAAGGTTCAGGATGCGATGGAATTCGTCGAGGCTCGGCGGCCCGCGGCCCGCACCGGGGAGGGCGTCTGACAGACTCGTGGTCGGGGCGGCGAGCGTGAACAACGGCCACTTGCCGACGCTGGGCTGGCGGAGGAGGTACGCTCGCCTTTACGCAACACCGGAGCAATCAACGTGGCAAGACTTCTCATCGGCATCGTGGCGGGGTATCTCGTCTGGACCTTCATTTCGTTCCCGCTTGGGGAGGTCGTTCCCGGCATGGTTGGTGAACGGTATGCCGACGCTCAGACCGGGGTGGTGTCGAATTGGTTCATCTTTGTGGTGCAATGGCCGCTCACCTTGATGGCGTCGGTGGTCGCTGGTCTCATCACCGGTCTCGTCGCCGGGAAGTCATCCAGAATGCAGGCGGTCCAAGGGTTGGCCATGGTCCTCATTGCCATCGGTCTCTTCTCCATGGTGTTGACGTTCATGGCGAAGGACCAAGGCGACAAGAAGGCTGCGACCATGGACGAAGCGACCGGCCTGGCCATCGTCGAAGGAGAGATTGTCGGGGAAATCGCGAGATCGGAGGCTGCGGGGATGTCTGCTGAGACGGCGGTCGAGACGGCGGTAATCGAGCCGTTCTGGAATCTGTTGTCGCTTCCATTGGTTGCCGGCCTCGGCGTCTTTCTTGGAGGTGGGCTTCTGAACGGAGGTCCTGCCGGGCGGGAACAAGCAAAGCTTGGATCCGAATCGAGTGAAACGGGTGACTGAGGGCGTCTCCTTGATCGAGTCCACCGTACGGCGAGCTTGTGTCACGGGCGGCGCCGGGTTCATCGGCAGTCATCTGGTTGATGCGCTCCGAGTGCGAGGAATCGAAGTGGTCGTGCTCGATGACCTTTCGAGTGGGCAGGCCGAGAATCTCTCGAAGCACTCGGACGGATTGGAATTGATCGAAGGCTCCGTCACCGAACCGGCAATGTGTTCGGCGGCGGTCCAAGGATGCGATCTGGTATTCCACTTGGCGAGCCGAGTCTCGGTGGTGGAGAGTGTGGAGAAGCCGGGGCTCTACCGATCCATCTGCGCGGGCGGAACCCGCCAGATGCTCGAAGCCGCAGAGGCCGCCGGCGTGCGTCGCCTGATCCATGCGGGGAGTTGCAGCGTCTACGGCGATGCACCGCCGCCGATCCGTGAAGACGCTCCGACGTCACCGACGTCGCCGTATGCGGCCGCAAAGCTAGAAGCCGAGGAACATTGCCGCGAGTTCGCCCGAGGCGGTCGGATCGAGACGGTGTGTCCACGGTTCTTCAACGTGTATGGGCCACGCCAGCGGGCGGATTCACCTTACGCTGGGGTGATTGCGATCTTCGCTGCGATGGCGGCTCGAGGAGAGACCCCGGTCATCTTCGGAACCGGGGAACAAACCCGTGACTTCATCCATGTCGCTGACATTGTGAACGGGCTACTTCTGGCTGGCATCACAGGTGGTGTCGGTGGTGGTCAGCCGATCAACTTGGGATCCGGACGAACGACGAGCATTCTGGAACTGGCCGCATTTCTAGGATGTGGCGTCCCGAGGCACGAGCCCGCTCGGCAAGGCGAGATTCTGCATAGCTTGGCGGACCCGTCACTGGCGAGACGAGTGCTCGGCTTCAAGAGTGCCGTCGAATTGGAAGCGGGACTGCAGGATCCGAGCCTTCGTGATTCGGGCGAAGGGTGATCAGGCCTCAATCTCTTCGAGGAGGTCGCGTTCGATCTCGACCGCGGCACCACGGCCGAGCATTTCGACGTGCAGAACCAGGCAGGTCCGTCTTGCTTCCTCGATGACGATCCCTTCGACGCCGAGCAAGGGTCCTTTGGTGACTCGGGCGCTCGCGCCGATCGCGAGTTTGGGAAATTCTTCGACCTCGAATCCACTCTCCAGCGCGCGGTGAATGGCGGCGAGCTCCGCTTCCAGTCTCGTCTGGTCATTGACCTCGATGAAACTGGCGACCCGTTTGGTGGCAATCGCGTCATAGGCGGCTTGCTTCTCGCCTTTGACAAAGACGTAGCTTGAGAACAGCGGGACTTCCGATCGGTGTTTTCGGCCTCGGGTGACCGTGACGCGTTCCACGAGCGGAAGGTCATGTTCGATTCCCCCGGCGGCCAGGAATCTTGCGACGGCTTTTTCTTGGCGGGCCTTGGTATGAAGAATCATCCACCGCTTGTCGAGGGGTGCCTTCAGGGTGGGACTAGATTTTGAATTGCGGTCGGTCATCGCAGGACATTGTAGTCGGCTCAAACGCTCAAAGATGCTCGATGGCCATCGCCTGAGCGTGGGTCAACCGCCGTCCCTCGAAGCGGAACCGCCGTCGGGAACGGCCTCGTGGCTCGACGGGCACGTCTCGCGCTGGGAAGATGGGTGTGAAACGGCGATCAGATTCGTTTCGATCAGTCAGCGATCCTTTCATATTGGAGAACTACGATGACACCAGAACTCATGAAGATCGGGCTTGACGAAGCGATTCGCATGGCGGAAAAAGGATGGTCGGAAGGTGGTATTCCGATTGGCTCCGTGCTGATGACCGAAGACGGCGAGATCGTCGCCCGCGGACACAACGAACGTGTCCAATCGGGCGATCCAATTCTCCATGCCGAGATGGCATGCCTGCGAGATGCGGGTCGGCGGCGTGACTGGCATGAATTGACGCTGGTGTCGACGCTAAGCCCATGTTCCATGTGCACGGGTGCGGCGGTGCTCTACAAGGTGCGACGCGTGATCATCGGTGAGCACTCGACCTTCCTTGGGGCTGAGCACTGGCTTCAGGAATCCGGGATCGAGGTGCATGTCATGGATGATCGCCGCTGCATTGAATTGATGGAACGGATGAAACGCGAGAAACCCGAACTCTGGGCCGAAGACATCGGGGAGTAATCCCGGTTTCTTTCGAGCGGTGATCCAGAAAGAAAACGCCCTGCGAACCGGAGAGGTTCGCGGGGCGTTCTTGATTCTCAGTTGATTAACCCGGGTGATACCGGATCAACGCCGGCCGGGGGTTCTCTCTGGCGGTGCCTTGGGGAATGGGCCTGCGGAGGGCCATGCCGGACCGCTCGAGGGATGATTCGACTGCGGAGCGATCGGAGCGTTGGGGTTATGACCGCGATCGTATGCTTGATGAATTCGATCGCCATCTCGCGCACGCTCATGGGGGTAGATGCCATGTCGTCGGCCCCAGACGTCGTAGTAGGGGTCGGCATAGCCGTTGTAGGACGACCCGTCGTAGTAGTCGTCGTTGTCGTAGTTGTTTCCGTAATCGTCGGACTCGTTGTTTCGGTTCGCAAACGGGCCACCCGGAGGCGGGCTATCACTGGTGGCGAAGGTGAAGTGGTAGTTATCCCAGTGCTTGCGAAGGTCGGCCTGCTGGTTCTGATACTTCTCGATGTTCGCCTGCCGCTGCTCGGGGCTGATGCCGCCGGCCTCGGATCGGCGGTCGGTCGCGGCCGGTGGTGGCGTGTGGTTGGCGAGTCGCTTCTTGGTTTCGTCCGCGGCAAACTTCTCATAGTCCCGCATGCCCTTGATGGAGCGGATGTAATCGGTTCGCTGCTGCACCTGCTGGTGAAGTTTGTTGACGACGGACCACTGATCCTGCGTCATCGTCTTCTGGGCATTCACCTCGCGGCTGAGCAGGTCGGCGTCGTCGGACGACGGCTTGGCGGCGCCTCGGGTGCTCTGCTTCTTCACGGCTTCGGTATAGGCCTGCTGGAAGCTGAGTGCGTGGAAGGTGGTGGGATTCTCGGTCGACCACTTCACCTCGTCGTTCGTCTTGCCCGACTGTTGGAGGAATGCGGTCATCTGTTGCAGACGAAGTTCTGCACTCTGCCGCATCGGGCCGATGGTGTCGGTCATGGTGTCGACCGCATCGAGTTCGGTCTGTAACTGGGTGAGCGATTCGCTCGAAGTCGATTGGGCTGCGACCATGCTGACCGGCATTGCGGTGGCTGCGGCTGCAGTGATCATCATTGCCAGCGTACGAATTCGTGAACTTGATAGACGCATCTTGAATCTCCGGGGGTTGAAGCCGGAATTCTACCCTCCAGCGAAGGTTTTATGTCGCCGCGATTGGGGTGCAGGAGGAGGATTCTCCCCGGTCAGTGCCAGATGGATCATGGCCGTCCTCGGGTCCTCTCCAGGCCGGATGCAGGTCGATCGGAATGAAGCCGAGGTTGAAGCCGAGGTCATGAGATGGAACCGCCCCGCAGGCGGCGAGGCGCATGCGAGGCGGTCCTTTTCATCTCACGCGCCAGCCGCTGGGCCGGGCGTGCCTGCGTCGTACGCAGGGAGGTCGGAGGGCGACGCACTTCGCGCGCCCGTCGAGGTCGCACGAATCAGTCGCGCGGGCCCTCCACCTTTCGGGGATTGCTGACATTCACTTGATCACCTCCATTTGACGGCGTGGATCCGGCTCCCGTGGATCAATCCCTGGCCGTCAGTTGACGGCAGGAGCCGGCTGAATTCGTTCGAGCCTCGACGGTAAGGCTCGGCTCATCGCCCGCCACTCAAGAACACAAGAGCGACGGTCGTCACGGGCCTTCTTGATGTTCAACCACCCCGCACTTTGGATGGCCTCGATCAGATTTGGCGTCGTGATGAACGATTTAATGCGCCAGCGGATGCTGGGGCAAGTCTCTGGTGGTGAACTTGGAGAAATTCCCGTGGCTGGGCACGCGTGGGGGGTTTCTTGTGGCCGGCTCCTGTTGACGGCCAACGCTTCAGTATCGATGTTCGCCAGGAAGTTCGGCAGGAACGCCGCCCGAATCCTCCTCGCCGAAGTCGCCATCCAGATCCTCAGCGTCATTGCTTGCGTCGAGTCCCGCCTCGAGTCGCTTCATTCTCTGCCAGTCTTCGAGACTGATGAGTACCTCGCGAGCCACCGATCCCTTGTGATCGCTGAGAATCCCGGCGAGACCCATCTGGTCGACGAGCCGGCTCGCTCGGCTATATCCGATGGCCATCCGTCGTTGAAGCAGCGAGACCGATCCTCGGCCCGTTTCGATCATGATCTCGACCGCTTGGTCAAAGAGGGGGTCTCGTTCGCTGCCATCTTCGCCGTTGCCACTCTGTCCGGCACTGCTTGGCGGACGTACGTTGAGCAAACTTCGTTCGAAGGTCGGGCCCGCGACCGTCTTGAGGAACTTCGCGACTTGTCGGGTCTCGCGGTCGGTGACCAGCGTGCCTTGTCCCCGTCGGACTTCGGTCTTGTCCGGCGTCACGACCATCATGTCGCCCATACCCAGGAGCAACTCGGCGCCTTTTTGATCCAGAACAATTCGACTGTCCATGCCGCTGGCCACCTTGAAGGAGACTCGGCACGGCATGTTGCTCTTGATCAAGCCGGTCACCACATTCGCCTGAGGTCGCTGGGTCGCGAGGATCAGATGGAGGCCGACGGCTCTCGCCTTCTGCGCGATCCTCACGATGGAGTGTTCGACTTCCTTGTTGGTCATCATCAGGTCGGCGAGCTCGTCGATGACGAAGACCATGTAGGGAAGTTTCTTCGGTAACTTGGCCCATTCGAGATCGCTCGATGGCTCGAAGATCTCACGAAGTTCCTCTTCTCCAAGATCGTTGTAACTGCCAATATCGCGGACACCGGCTTCCCGAAGCAGCTCGTATCTTTCTTCCATCTTTCCGACGGCCCACTCAAGGATCGCTGCGGCCTTACCCATCTCGGTGACCACTGGGCACATGAGGTGCGGGATGTCGGAGAACTGGCTCATCTCGACCATCTTGGGATCGACCAGGCAGAGCTTGAGTTCATCGGGTCGCTTGGTGTAGAGCCAAGACATGATGATGGTGTTCATGCAGACGCTCTTACCGCTACCGGTCGTGCCAGCGATCAGCATGTGCGGCATCTTCGTGAGGTCGACGACGAGGGGATCTCCGGCCGAATCCTTTCCGAGGAACATCGGCAGGGTCATCTCGCGTGATCGCCCACTCGACATCAATTCCTTCAGCCGGACCTTTTCTTTCTTTGAATTCGGCACCTCGACGCCGACGGTGCTCCTGCCGGTCATGTTGGGAATGATGCGAATGTTCTGCACCTGCAAGGCACGAGCGATGTCGCTAGAGATCGCGCTGAGCCTGGCCACTCGAGTTCCGGGCGCGAGGAGAATGGCGTAAAGCGTCACAACGGGCCCACTTTCAATGCCCGCAACCTCAGCGTCGATCTGGAACGTTCGGAGCGCTTCCTCAAGGATGGCGGCCTGCTCACGTACCGCATCTTCCATCGCGGTGGTGTAGTCGCCCTCGGGATCCTCAAGTTGATCAAGCGTGGGGAATTGATAGCCCTCGAAATTTTCCTCGCGGGGGATGTCTTCGTCGCGCCCAACTTCTGCCGGCGCGGTTGCCATGCGGACGGGGAGGCGAGCAATTTTCGCTTGTAGTTCTTCAGCGGACGCTCGCTGGGGGGCGATGGTTTCCTCTTCTTCCTCTTCCTCTTCTTCTTCTTCTTCTTCTTCTTCTTCTTCTTCTTCTTCTTCTTCACCTTCGCCGTACCAAGCCGCTTCGTCTTCGTCTTCGTCTTCTTCTTCCTCTTCTTCAACCCAATCTTCGACCATGTCGGCAGGGATTCCAGCGGGCTGCAGTGCCGGGCCACGTTCGGTCAGTTTCTTGATCGCGACGCCAACGGCGCTGATCGGGACACTCACGGCGTTGCGAAGCGGTTCTAAGTTGAGATCTCGTGCTGAGCGAAGCGAACGCATGATGGCGCTCGGGATCTTGAGCACGAGTTCGTCCGCCGCGACGAGAAGGCCGAGCAGCAAGCTGGTCACGAGGATGAGCGAGGCGCCCACCGGACCAAATCGTTCGCCCAATATCGCGCTCCACTCGGTCGGTAGAAGGCCGGCTTCAAGACCTGGAACCGAGCCCAGGGATGGGTTGAAGGGAATGACCCACGCGTGATGCAGGGCGCCGAGGCACACCGCAGCGATCAGCGTGCCAATCGTTCGGACCAGTGGGTGGGAGATCGAATGGCCGCGGACAATGGAGATCAAGGCCACTGCCATCATGAGGACCACGACCCAGATCCCGGAGCCGAAGGTCGTGAAAGACCACCACGCGATCAGGCTTCCGACGATTCCGGCAGGGTTTGAACTTGGTGTTTGGTGATTGGCGACCGCGGTCGATGGCCAGTCAGCGACGTTAAATCCCAAGAGGGCGACGACGATAAAGAGCCACGTCGCCAGGCTGACCAGCCAGAGAATCCGCCTCAAAATCGATGGATCCGTGGCAGTCGGCGACGCGGTCGCTTGGCGGCGGCTTCGGGGTGTCCGGGACGGGTTTTTCGACGGCGACTTCTTGCGTGTCATGACCCCCTTTCATCGGCCTTCCCGCCGTCGGGACCGCATGTTTCGCCGCTCGAAGACGGTGCCTTGCCGAAATCGACGCTAAAACCGCCACGGTAGTCCGATAAAATTAGCTTGAGAGAGAGAGGCATGGGTGTTGCCTCGCCAGATGAATGGCCGCCGAAAAGAGGAGATCTCGGGCTCAACCTCCCGGAGCAGGGGCGGGGCCTGTATCCTTCCCGCCCATGAGATTTAGGCTGATCGATCAGGTTCTTGAGCAGACGGACACCCGAATTGTCGCGGTGAAGAACGTCTCGAGCGCGGAAGAGTATCTCGGAGACCATTTTCCGACCTTTCCAGTGCTTCCAGGCGTCTTCATGCTCGAAGCGCTGGTTCAGGCGGCGAGGCGGTTGCTTGGCGATGACGGCCGTCGATTCGTCCTTGGTGGGGTGAAGGCCCTGCGGTACGGCACCTTTGTGAAACCAGGCGAGACGCTCCGCATTCAAGTGGACCTTCAGAAGCGATCGGAAGATGGGGTCGTGACCTTCAAGGGTGGTGGCGTCGTCCTCTCTCCCGGGGCGGCTTTGGAGACGGCCGACACCGCGGTGTCCGGTCGCTTTACAATGCGAATGATTCAGACCGCGCCGCCTGTGGCCGCGGCTTCTACCGGCGATGGTTCGCCAGTAGGTTGATTCCAGACGAAGTCGGAGAGCCGGTTCGTTCAGAAATTCCGATCGACACATGACTCCACGGAGTTCAGATCGGCAAGGAGAAGACCATGACGGTCAGCAGTCGCGATGAGATCTTCGACAAGATCAAGGAAGTGCTCGAGAACGCACTTGGGGTCGATCCTGAAGAGGTCACCATGGATGCGACGCTCATTGGCGATCTTGGTGCCGAGTCGATCGACTTTCTCGACATCAGCTTCAAGCTTGAGCAGGAATTCTCCATCAAGATCGAGCAGGGGGAGTTGTTCCCGGAGAATCTCATGTCGGATGACAGCCTCGTCGAAGACGGGAAACTCACCGACAAGGCGATGGAGATCCTGAGGGAACGAATGCCCCACGTCGACTTCACGAAACTCGACAACGGTCGATCCGTAGATCAACTCTCCGAAGTCTTCACCGTCGCAAGCTTGGTGGACTTCGTTCAACGGAAGACGGCTTCCTGAGCGTCTGCCGAATCTGCAGGGAGTCCTGATTGTGCGTTGGATGTGGATCGACACCATTACGGCGTTCGAGGAAGGGGTCCGCATGCATGCGGTCAAAAACCTCTCCCTCGCCGAAGAGCACCTTCACGACCATTTCGATGGAAGTGATGGGCTTGATCCTTTTGCGGTGATGCCCGGGAGTCTGATCGTCGAGGGTATGGCTCAAACCTCGGGGATCCTGGTCGGTTCGGTCAATCGATTCCGAGAGAAAGTGGTGTTGGCCAAGATCTCTCGGGTTGAACTCGATGCGGATGCGTTGCCAGGGCAGTGCCTTCGATACGAGGCGGAGATCGAGCGAATTGATTCTGCCGGTGCAAGTACGCGAGGCATTGTCCGGCGGCTCGATCACGTTGAAGGTCAATGGCGAGAGATCGGTCGAATCGACCTCATTTTTAGTCACATCGACAACAACGTCGGTGGGCGCGAATTTCCCAAAGAGAACTTTGTGTTCAGTGACAACTTCCGACAAATCTTGGTGGCGGCAGGTCTCGATCGATTGATCGACGACTAAGGCGACTCCGTACGAAAAACCATCAGATCCGCGAAGCGCGGCTTCAGGGATCATTTGGCGCACCGCATGATGAATCGCGGGATCTCCTACCCAAGATGACGGAGTGGGCCATCGGTGCTTTTGGTCCCGACCGGTTTGAAGTCGAGTGAGGCGTTCGACATGCCACCTCTGCAAATCATCGAAGGGGACCCTGCTCAAGGGCCCGCTGCAGAAACCCTGAAGAAAGCCCCTTTCAATATCTTCAAGGGGATGGTGCACAACCCCGGCGTGATGGGGGGATTGATGCCCCTGAGCGAGGCGATTTCGAAGCGAAAGCGGCCTTCGCCGGCCGAGTCGGAGGCGGTGATGCTTCGGGGCTCAGAGCGAAATGACTGCGGCTACGGTCTCACCGCCCATTCCGCCATTGCCCAAAAGCACGGCATCGATGCCACAGCCTCGCGGGCATATCGACGAGGAGGCGCGGAATCCGGTCGTGAGAAGGACATGTTCCAATTTGTCGACGCGGTGGTCGAGGTCATCGCAGCGATTGCCTGGATGACCTCCACGAACTTGTTCAACCATGTAAATGGCACCGAACTCGATTTTCCTGCAGTTCCAGCGATGACGTCTGTGTAAATTCAGGCCGGAACCAATTCATCGATGGGCGGTGTGGTCCGGCCATCCCGTCATTTTCTAGATTTTGAAGTGCGCGCGGAAGTGGCCCCGAACGGGGAGGCAGACCGTTGCGGGGCCGATCCAGGGCACTTCCGATGGACTGCTCCAGGCCCTGGCTTGAACGGTGGAGTTGATCCACTTCAAACGAAGGCCGGAGCGGCCCGAGGCGTCCGGTTCGTCAGAGACGTCGAACGCTGCTCAACTGTCGATTCCAGATCACGTGAGAGCAGCTCACGGCCTCGAGATAGGCGAGAAATCAGCGCGGTCGGGTGGGGTTATGCGGGTCGATCCGGACGCATGGGCGGTACAATCCCCGTCGTGAACAAGAACGCTCCTCAATCATCGAAGTCGAAGCATCTGGCGATCTATACGGGGTCATTCGATCCCATCACGTTGGGGCACGTCGACGTCTTGACGAGAGCTCGCACGCTCTTCGACGAGATCGTTCTGGCGATCGGCCACAATCCGGAGAAGGAGGCGCTCTTCACGATGGAGGAGCGAGCGGAGATGGCCAAGGCGGCAATCGCCACCGGCGAGGAAACTTCCGGTGCAGCGACCCGAGTGGTGACCTACGAAGGCCTCACCGTTGACTTCGCGCGACGCGTCGGCGCGTGCGCGATTATCCGCGGTCTCCGAAACTCGACCGATCTGGCCACCGAGTCTCAACTCGCGATCACCAATCGAAAGATCGCGGGGATCGAGACCGTCTTCATCGTGTCCGGTGAGGAGCATGCCTACACATCGAGCAGCCTGATCCGTCAGATGGCGGCGCTCGGTGCATCCATCGAACAACTTTCGACCTTCGTTCCGCCGGCAGTATTCGATGCCATTCGTGCGAAACAGGGAGACGCAGCGCACCCGCTCGGCCGCCTGCTTCGCGACCCACTCATCGATTGATCGTTGATCGACCGACGGAGATTCTCCGTCTTCTCACTCCTCCCACTCCTCCCGCTCCTCATCGAGCAGGACAGGACCGCGTTTTATCATGACAGTCGAAGTTCGGATCATCTCCATCGGTGCGCTTGCCAACCATCCATTGCGGAAGGAAGTGGGGGACCGACGGCCAGGTCATGCCACCACCACCCTTTTGATTTCGGGTGAGAATCGCATCCTCATCGATCCCAGTCTTCCGCCGGATCATCTCCGCCAACGGCTCGACGAACGAACTGGGGAGGCGCCGGAAGCCATCACGCATGTGTTCCTCACCGATCTTCGCCCCGACCGTCGACGTGGCCTCTCGCTCTTTCCCGAGGCCGAGTGGTTGGTCGGCGAGGCGGAGCGAGACGCTTACCGCGCCGCGTTGCGAGAGAAAATGGTCGAACTCGATGACGATGAAGAACTCGATCCGGATACCGAACGGCTTCTCGAGGAGGAGGAGCGGATGGTGGCGCGTTTCGGGGCCGCCCCGGACCAGATCGCAGAAGGCATCGATCTCTTTCCACTTCCCGGCGTCACCCCCGGTCTCTGCGGACTGTTGATGCCCATGCCGCGGACGACCGTATTGGTCTGTGGCGATGCCATCCCGACGCTTGAGCATCTCGAGCAGGGTGTGGTTCTGGCCCACGTGGCCGACCTTGAGAAGGCGAGAGAGAGTTTCAAGGAGGCGGTGGAAATCGCGGACTTCCTTGTATTGGGACGTGACAACCTGGTCGCCAATCCGATTCGCCCTCTGGGTATGCGATGATCGACAGAAGAATTGGTCGGATCACGGCTCAATCTCTATAGAATGGAACCATGAGCGCTCGAATCGATGAACCAACCGTACATTCGACAGAGTCCGGGCTTCCCAAGCGGGTAACTCTCCGGGATCTCCGTCGCTGGCGTCGCGAGGGAACGGTGTTTCCCTGTCTGACGGCGTATGACGCCACGATGGCCAGATGGCTCGCCAAGGCCGGGGTTCCGGTGCTGTTGGTCGGTGACTCGGCTGCAGAAGTCGTTCTTGGCCTGCCCAGCACGACACATGCACCGCTCGATTTCCTTGTTCAGATCACGGCGGCGGTTCGCCGAGGTGCACCCAATGCGTACGTGATCGGCGACATGCCATTCTTGAGTTACCACGCGCATGAGAACGACGCGGTCATAAACGCTGGTCGATTCATGGTCGAAGGTGGCGCCGACGCGGTGAAATTGGAAGCCGACGCGAGATTTGCGCCGGTATTTGAACGACTCTCCCGGGCTGGAATTCCTGCGATTGCGCATGTCGGATGTTTGCCGCAGCAAGTTCAACTGCACGGGGGCTACGTCGTGGCCGGCCGGACGGCGGCATCTGCGAAGAATGTGGTTGAAGATGCGAAGAAGCTGGTGGCGGCAGGCGCCATCGGCGTGTTGGCGGAAGCGACGACCGCAGAGACCGCGGAGGCCTTGGTCAACGCCGTCGACGTTCCAGTCATCGGATGCGGCGCTGGGCCAGCCTGTCACGGTCAGATTGTGGTGACCCAAGACATCTTGGGACTCACCGATTGGCAGCCGAGTTTCGCGGGCAGCGAGGGGCAGATCGGGCATTCCATCCAAGCGGTGGTTGAGCAGTGGTGTGAGAAAGTCCGACGAAGAGAGATGGAACATCCTTACGTCATGAAGGACGGCGAGGCCGAGCAATTGGAAGATTGAAAAACGCCGATTTCGGGCTGGTTCCGCCACTTTGGGCCATCCGACAACCCATTCTCCTTGAAATTCGAGAAACCTCAACGAGTTTTGATGGTTGACGAACCGGTCGCCCCCGGTTTTCCGAACAACCATATGAAGGCGGACCACGTCTTCGTCCCTTCCGCATCGATCAATGGTCGATCGAAGGTTCCTTCGTTCACCTGGCCAGGAGATCTTCCATGACGCGTATCTCGCAAATCGGTCCGGCCATTGTCGTCGCCGTGACGTTAGTGGCGGCGCTCTTCGCCGGGCCGTCCACCATCCGGGGTGTGGTCAATGCAAGCACGCGGGCAGATATCACCATGGCCTCCGCTCGGTTGGAGGACGGAAACGTGCTGGAAGCGATTTCGAGTGCCCAGCGTGATATCGCGATTGTCGTGGAGCCATCGGTCGTTCATGTCTCCAGCCAAGGATCAGTAGATGCGGGCTCTCGATTTGGAAAATTCGCTTCGACCGGGTCAGGCTGGATTTGGGATGAAGAGGGCCACGTGGTCACCAACGCCCACGTCGTCGAGGCCGCAGATCGCATCGAAATTCAACTGCATGACGGGGAAGTCCGCGAGGGGCAGATCATCGGGCTTGACCTTCGAAGTGATATCGCCGTCGTAAAGATCGAGGCGGGCAATCTGATTCCCTCGATCCGAGGCGAGAGTCGCAGCGTGCGGCAAGGGGATGTTGCGTTCGCATTTGGCTCACCCTTTGATTTTCGGTTCTCGATGTCCAGCGGAATCGTGTCCGGACTTGGCCGCGCCGCCGGACTGGACGACATCGACTATGAGAACTTCATCCAGGTGGACGCTGCGATCAATCCCGGGAATTCCGGCGGGCCGCTCACCGATGCCAGGGGTCGGGTGATCGGGATGAACACCGCGATCGCAACCGGTCGGGGAAACACCGTTGGCCAGGGGCAGTTCGCGGGAATTGGTCTGGCCATTCCGATGTCGCAGATCGCCACCGTGGTCGAGCAGATCATCGAGACGGGCGAGGTGCAGAAAGGTTTCCTCGGGGTGGGCCTCGCAGAGGTCTCGCTCATGGCGGGGGTCAGAGGCGGAATCTCGCGGGAGATGATGGATGACATTCTGAAGCAGTACGACGGTGAGGGTGTCTGCGTCACCCGGGTCGAGCCCGGTTATCCCGCGGCGATCGCGGGAATCGAGGCTGGCGATGTCATCGAGAAGGTTGATGGCCGTCGAGTTCGGGGGCTCGAACAGCTCAAGTCGATGATCTCTTCAGGGCGTCCGGGAGATGTTGTCACCCTCGACGTCTGGAGCATTGATTTTGAGCGTGGGGTGCCTGGATATCGCTCGGTAGACGTGACGCTTGGGAAGCTTGATCCGATCATGTCGAGTCCGGCGGCTCAGCAGCTCCGGGCGATGGGTCTCCTAGAATTAGACACTTCGACGCCGGATCGCGCCGCGGCACAGGGCGTAAAATTTCGGGCTGGCGTCATTATTCTCAAGACCGACGAGCGGAGCCGACTCGGCAGTCTCTTCCCCGCCGGGACGATTCTTATCGAAGGTGGGGGGCGGGTCATTGCCTCTTATGACGAACTCCTCGCTCGATTTGACCGAGCACTTCAGGGGGGCCGGGGCATGCGGAGCCTAGGATTCCAGATCACCGCGATTCAACCGGACGGCGAACGGGTCACCGTGGAGCTCTAGAACCAGCGTTCGGTACCGTGGAGAGAACTGTAAGACCAAAACGAATCGACTTTGAAGCCCAATACCCGCTCCTTAATCGCTAGCATCTGAGGAATGTCCGTGCCTCCCAACGCCAAGCCCAGTTCGTCCCAGAGTCCCCTGCTCTCGGTTCGAGATCTCAATACCCACTTTCCGGTGAAACGGGGAATCTTCCAGCGAACCGTGGATCACGTTCGCGCCGTCGACGGTGTGAGCCTCGATCTCGCCCCTGGCGAAACGCTGGGGCTCGTGGGTGAATCCGGTTGTGGCAAGACCACCGTCGGTCGAACCATCCTGAGATTGATTCCGGCGACCAGCGGCGAGGTGATCTTCGATGGAAAGCCGGTCTTCAAGCAATCTGCGGTGGACCTTCGAGCCCTTCGTCGAGAGATGCAGATCATCTTCCAGGATCCCGGTGGGTCCTTAAATCCGCGAATGCGGGTTGGACGACTGGTTGGAGAGCCGTTGATGGTGCACGGCCTCGCCAAGGGCGATGAACTCCAGTACCGAGTCGAACAACTCTTAGAGCGTTGCGGTCTCTGGAAGCAGGCTGCGGATCGATACCCGCACGAGTTCAGCGGCGGGCAGCGGCAGCGCATCGGAATCGCTCGGGCGCTGGCCGTCGAGCCGCGACTCATCGTCTGCGACGAACCGACCTCGGCGCTCGATGTTTCGATCCAGTCCCAGATCCTGAATCTTCTCGACGATCTGCAGGATGAATTCGGCCTCAGTTACCTCTTCATCAGTCATGACATGGCGGTTGTCCATCACGTGTGTGATCGGATCGCCGTGATGTATAACGGCAAGATCGTAGAGATCGGATCGCGAGATCAGGTGATCCACGATCCTCAGCACGAGTACACCAAGGCGCTGCTCTCTGCGGTTCCTGAACCCGACCCTCGACGAGAACGTTCGAGGATCGCGTGGGAAGGGATGCGGATGTGAGCGGACGACCAACACATACAGATGGCGACGGCATTCGGGGCCGAATCTTCCTGCTGATTTTCATCGGGATCTTCGGCGTGAGTGTCATCGCGACGTACTTGTACGGTGTGACAGTCGTGAATTCGGTGAAGGCGCAGGCTCAACGGAGCGACGCCGCACTGAGGACGACCGGCTATGCCATTCTGGTGGCCACATCCGAGGATGGAACCTTCCCGCTCGGGACGGATCGAATCCGCGAGATCACGCTTCCGCCGACGATTCCGGGCCCGCTCGGCGTCTCGGAGGGGTCCTTGTGGCCCGTGGATCTCGGGGCTGCGATGGCTGATCTGGAGCCCATGAGCGTTCCCGACGCGCTCGAAATCGTGCTGATCAGTTGGCCTCCTGAGGGTGATTTGCCCCCGGTGATGTCGGTTGGAGGCCGCCCCAGCGGATTGGTCGACGGTGGAACCACCCTTGATTTCATCAATGGCTGGTTCCGAGCCGCGGCCTCTCAGCTCAGCGAATGAGGCCCCGGTGGGTGGATATTGACTTGTTGGCTGCATGTCGAAACTGGGCAGGTACTAGCCACCGGCTGACCGACCTGCGAAACTGACCTCATGAGCAGCGAAACCGACACGAAAGCGATGCAGGACATGACCGAAGCGCCCGTCGGACAGGAAGGCGGCATTCGACGCGTCGCCCCGGAAGTTCCCTTCACGGACGTGATGAATGGGGACAGCCGCTGGGAGATCCCGATTCACGAACATGGTTTCGTGGCACTGGTCGATTCGATGCCGCGACTGGTCCCCGAAGGGCAAACCGCGGATAGCGCCATTGTTCAAGCGGCGCGGGTCAGCTACGGCGCCGGTACGAAGAAGGTCAATGAAGATCGCGGACTCATCCGCTATCTCCTTCGGCATCGCCATACCACCCCACTTGAGATGGTCGAGTTCAAGTTTCACATTGCGATGCCGATCTTCGTCGCTCGGCAATGGATCCGGCATCGAACCGCCAATGTCAACGAATATTCGGCGCGATACTCAATCATGCCGGATCGCTTTTATCGACCTTCAGTCGAGAACGTTCGAAAACAGAGCACCAGCAATCGACAGGGCGGGGACCAACCAATCGAGGTCGGAACGGCCGAGGAGTTCCTCAAACTGCTTGAGGACTCCGAAGCGTTGTACACGAGGTATCTCGATCTCACCGAGAAGGGGGTCGCACGAGAGATTGCTCGAGCGGCCCTTCCGGTGAGCGTGTTCACCGAGTGGTACTGGAAGTGCGACTTGCACAACATTCTTCACTTCCTTTCACTTCGAATGGACAAGCACGCCCAGATCGAGATCCGCGACTACGCCAACGCGATGTACGAGCTCATCAAGGGAATCGTGCCGATTACCTGCGAAGCCTTCGAAGACTATCGATTGAATGCAATGCATCTCACCTCGCTCGAAATCGAGGCGATTCGCAAGGGTCAGCCCCTCGACAGCACCAACAAGCGAGAAATCGCGGAGTGGGAAGCCAAGCGAGCAGACCTCGGCCTGGGCTGATCGAAGCGCTCTGGCTGGGCCTCATCGCGATGGGTGGGTACTCTCCGTGGATGCAGAATTGCTTCGCTTACCGTTTTCGGGCATTCCAAATCTCCGGATTGACGGCTTGTCTTGCGGCACTCTTCGCCGTCGAGAACATGGCCGAGGGTCAGGGGATCAAGGCCGAGAAGCCGCCCAATATCGTGATTGTCTTCACGGATGATCAAGGTTGGGGTGATCTCTCCTGCTACGGCTCGAAGGACATTCCGACTCCGCACATCGATCGGCTGGCGCAGGAGGGAATGCGGTTTACCGACTTCTACGTTTCGCAGCCGGTTTGCTCGGCGTCCCGGTCTTCGCTCTTGACGGGCTGTTACGCGAACCGGGTGGGCATCCACGGGGCGTTGGTTCCCAGCACGAAATTTGGACTCGACCCCGATGAACACACCATTGCCGAAGTGGTGAAGCCATTGGGATACGCCACGGCCTGCTACGGCAAGTGGCACCTCGGTCATCACGAACCGTTTCTGCCGACCCGTCAGGGATTCGACGAGTACTCGGGCATCCCCTATTCCAACGACATGTGGCCAGGTCATCCCGAGAGTCCAAAGGCTTGGCCGAGGCTCCCGTGGTACGGCAACGACGGGCCGGTCGAGTTCATCGACGATCTCGACGACCAGCAAATGATTACGCGGCGGCTCACCGATCTCGCGGTGGACTTCGTGCATCGAAACGCTGAACAGCCGTTCCTGCTCTATGTTCCGCACTCGATGCCGCACGTGCCGCTCGGGGTCGGTCCTCGGTTCCGGCAGTCCTCGGAGTACGGCCCGTACGCCGATGTGATCAAAGAGATTGACTGGTCGGTCGGCGAGATCGTTGCGGCGTTGACCGAAGAGGGGATTCTCGATGAGACCGTCTTTATCTTCGCGAGTGACAACGGACCGTGGGTCAACTACGGCGATCATGCCGGTACGACCGGCGGCCTCCGAGAAGGCAAGGGGACGACGTTCGAAGGGGGCGTTCGGGTTCCCTTTATCGTTCGTTATCCCCCGGTCGTGCCACCAGGGTCGACCTGTGACACGCCGTGCATGACGATTGATGTTCTTCCGACCATCGTTGAGTTGACCGGCGGGGAGGCTCCGACTCGAAAGATCGACGGACGAAGCATTCTTCCGCAATTCAAAGGCATTGAAAATGCCCCGGATCCGCACGAGGCGATGTTCTTCTGGTATCGAAACCAGGAATTGCAGGCGATGCGAATGGGCAGATGGAAGATGCACTTTCCCCACGGCTATCGCTCGCTCGAAGGACGTCCGGGCGGAAACAACGGTCGGCCGACAAAGTACACCTATGGCATCCCCATCGAACTGTCTCTCTTCGATCTTGATGCAGATCCGAACGAGACTACGAATCTCGTCGCGGTCCATCCCGACGTTGTCACGCGAATGCAGGTCCTCGCGGATCACGCTCGAAGCACCCTTGGTGACAGGCTCACCGAGACCGCTGGCGCCGAGGTTCGCACGCCCCGACGAGTCGACTGATCGGTGGGGTCGAGAAGGCTAAGAATGCCCTGCGAGAGGATCCTAAGTTGCGGAGCCGGGCCAGTCGGCCTGGCCGGCACATTGGAGCTGGACGGATCAGTGCGTGGTTCGGCGGGGAGGGGAGTATGATTTTGATTCGCCCGGATGCGGTGATCGCCACGGTCTCCAGGAGCGCTGTGGAGCTTCAAGACTGGATCGACTCCCGGTTCGGTCAAGACCAAGGAATGAACTCATGATCACCATGACTTCCATGACTTCTGTGGTTTTCATGATCGCCGGACAATTTTGCTCGTGGGTTTTCGTGTGGTCGCCGCCGAGCGCGCCAGACCGTCCAGACATCGTCCTGATCGTCGCCGACGACCTTGGGTGGGGAGATGTCTCCTTCCTCGATGCGACGGATCTTCAGACCCCGTCGATCGATGCGCTCGCCGGATCCGGCGCGGTCTTGACCGACTTTCATGCGGGGGCGCCGGTCTGCACGCCGAGCCGCTACGCCATGTTCACCGGGAATCATTCGTGGCGGAGCCGAGGTGGTCTGGGTGGTGTGCTGATGATTTTCGACCAGTCCCACCGGTCTCGCGGATTTCAAAATGGTGAGTTGACCTTCGCGAAATCATTGAAGAACCTCGGATATGACACCATGCTGGCAGGCAAGTGGCATCTCGGCCACGGTTCTTCCAACGTCAGCCCGCTGGCCAACGGGTTCGAAGGATTCGTCGGCTGTCGCGGCGGGTGCATTGATTACTTCACCCATGCGTATGCCACGGAACCTGACTGGTGGCGGGGCGACCAGGCGGTGGTCGAGGAAGGCGAGGCGACCGATCTGATCGCGGATGCGGCGGCGGAATTCATCAAAGGCCATGGCGTCAACGGCGATGACGATGATCCATTCCTGCTGGTCGTGTCGTTCACCGCGCCACACTACGGCAAGTCACGCTTGGATCAGGTTGTGTCTGATCCCGGTACTTTGGTCACCCGAAAAGCCGGCGGCCTCCGTCAAGATACGGAAGGTATTCCCCGGCAGCCGGTGAACACTCTGCAGTCGACGGTCGCCGATCTCGAAGCGGTGGGTGGCCCGATCCTGACCGAGGGCGGGCCGGATGCTGGGTCGGTCGTGGCAAACGCTGCGACAATTGATCGGAATGTTCGACGGCGGCATTACGCGGCGATGATGAAGGCGCTGGACGACGGTGTGGAGCGAGTGCTCTCGGCACTGGAAGAAAGCGGGCGAGAGAATGTGGTCGTGATCTTCACGGCCGACAATGGGCCGGACGAAACCGTCTCCAATGCCGGTTCGAGTGGTCGCTGGAGTGGCGGTAAGCACGGGCTTCAGGAGGGCGGGACTCGGGTGCCGAGCATCCTTCGATGGCCTGGCGTCGTCCCCGCTGGATCCACCATCGATCAGCTTGGCGGGCTGATCGATCTTCACCCCACCTTCCTGCGGTTGGCGGGAGTGGCCGGTGAAATCCCCCGGTTCGACGGGATCGATTTACTTCCGGCATGGCGAGACGGGGGCCTGATCGAGCGGCACCTGGCGTTTCGGCACGGTGGACGCCGAGCGATCCGACGCGGCGACTGGAAATGGAATGACGGTCGGCTGTATGACCTTGCCCGTGATCCCCAAGAGAAGACGGATCTTGCGTCTGCGGAACCGGCGATTGCTGCCGAACTCGCGGAACTCTCCCAACGTGCGGATCGGCCAATTCCGAACTCCGGACGCGATGGCAAGATTTCGAGCCAAGGTGGAATGCCTCGCTAGAGGATCACTGTTTTATGTGATCTGAGACCGAGGGTCCGCAGTCGACGTCACGCCTTGACAGTGGCGTGTCACAGGCTGGCGAATGCGTGTCGAGCATTGTTGAGCGAAGGCACAACGAGATCGCCGCGGATTCAGAATCGAGATTCCTGCGGAATGGCCACCGTGCCCAGCAGGGGGCTCGTCTCGTCGATCTGGAGTTGCACCAAGACCGAAGGGGTCGGAGCGTCGGTTCGGAAAAAACCTCCGGCGACCGGCGTCTCACCCCATTGATCGAAGAAATCACCGAACCAGACGGTGCGGGTCTCCCCGACGTCCAAGCGGTCAAGGTGAAGCATGTACTGGCGGTTGACCCACATATCGAGGTCGTTGAAAGGTTGGGGAGAGGCATTGACGATAATCAGACTGCCGCCATCACGGAAGACCTGGACCTTCACCATGGCCCCTTGGCCGAGTTGTTCAGGATAAGGCCGGGTCGCTCGAGTCGGGTCGTATTCTTTTCCGCTGCAGCCGGAGGCGGCGATCGCAGAGAGGGCGAGGATCGCCGTCATGGCGGCGCGAACCAAGCGACTGAAGGTCGCAGATTGGTCCATCGGGTTTGTGCTCGCAGATCGATTCATGAGTTGGTGCATGGTAGCGGCGGCCTCGGATCTGGCACGATTGCATCGATCGAGGAAATCGAGGCCCAAGGTGCTACGATCCGACTATGAGCGTTGGAATGAAGCCAGATGGCGTACCCGGCCGGGTCCTCTCCCGCACTGCAGGTGAGATCGCCCAAGGTCACCGGATGGACCCGCGGATCCCCGCCGCGGTTCCCGGATTTGATGCGCCGTTCTATCAGGCCGGACTGGCCGGATATTCCGACGGCGCCATGAGATTGATCGCCCGCCGGCATGGATGTCCTTTTTGTGTCACAGAGGCACTCCTCGATCGGACGCTGGTCAACGGGGGCAAGGGCCGACGAAAGGAAGATCCAGACCTGATTGCGGCGGAATGCGGTCTGGGCGAGCTCGCGGATAATCGCGCGGTCGGCCTGGAGGATCATCCGATTGCCGGTCAGATCATGGGCTCTGATCCTGAGGAAATGGCCGAGGGCGCTCGAATCCTCGCCGGCATGGGATACGAGGTGATCGACGTCAATCTCGCATGCCCGGTCAAGAAAATTAAGAAGCGATCTCGAGGTGGTCATTTTCTCGCTCACCCGGACAACGCGATCGAAGTCCTGAAGGCGGTTCGGGAAGCGACGGGAGATCTGGTCACCACGGTGAAACTTCGGAGAGCCTTTGACGACACTCCGGAGATGGCGGCGAACTTCGAGCGAATTTTTGATGCCACCTACGATCTTGGATATTCGTGGGCGACCGTTCACTGTCGGACCGTGGAACAGCGTTACATCGGTCCCGGTCGCTGGGAGTTTCTCAAGGAGCTCGTGGAGCGGAATCCCGATCGGATCATCTTTGGGTCGGGTGACATCTGGACTGTGGAGGATGTCTTCGGCATGATCGAACTGACTGGCGTGAGTGGTGTCTCGGTCGCACGCGGTTGCATCGGCAACCCCTGGATATTCCACCATGCTCGTGAACTTATGGCGGGTCGAGACTTACAACCACCGTCGATTGAGGAACAGGGAACGACCCTGCGTGATCATTTCGAATTCGCGACGGTGATCCACGGGGAACGGGTTGCGAGCCGGCAGATGCGGAAATTCGGGATCAAGTTCGCCGCGATTCATCCCGAGGCGGCTGCAGTCAAGAAGGCATTCATTGCCGCCGAATCCCTGAAGGACTGGTCAGAAGTGATCACTCGCTTCTACGGGGTAACCGCACCCGCTCCGGGTGGCTGAATCGGCATTGGCCGATCAGGCCAGCGCATCTGAACCACATGAACGAACCCCGCCGAGGGTATGCCATCACCGGGTGGTAGAACCCCGATCGCCAGGTATTCGCCAGTCTCATCGAATGCAATTCGTTGTAGACCACCCGCCCGGCCTAGTCCGGTGAAATCGACGGATGGTCGGAAGCCGCGATCACCGCCCACACCGGCCGCACCCACCACGCCAAGCCGAACCGCCGGATCGATTCGGCCGGTGCGGTCCCTGCGTCCGGGGATGGTGGCTGCCAGAAACCCAGCGTTGGCCGCGAGCGTCGTGCCCAGTCCTGCTTCTTCGCCGCTCGAGATGCCGGATTCTCGTGGCGGATGATCGAAGACCGTGATGACGCCACTCCGACGAGCGCCCAACGTCGCACGAGGTGCAGACATCACGACTCGACTTGAGGCCACGACGACTGATTGGCCGGCTCGGTCAAGACGCTCGGGGTGAGGCCTCCGGAGCACTTCCACAAGGCGGTGAGGTGCGGCGATCGAATATGCGAAGACACCTCCAGCTCGATCAATAGGTTCGTCTTCGGTAGGCGGCGCGGGCGCATCAAGGCCGGGTGAGCCAACTTCGATCCGTTGGCCAACGGCGATTGAAGTGCCGAACCGGAGTCCGGTGGCGTCCTGAGGAGGATGAAGCTCGCCGATGCGTGTTGGAACGTTTCCTTCGGCATGAAAAACAACCACCCGCCCTCGATCGAGGATGGGTCCGACATCGGCCCGAGGTCCGCCGATCAGGATCAGGCCGCCGCCCACCGTGATGGCCTCGCCGAATCGATCACCCGGTTCCGCGTCGGAAATGGAAATTAATCCGTGAGGATTCCACTGATCTCCCACCTGTCGATAGACCCACGCGCCACCGCGTTCCTCCAACATTCCGGGGGCCCCGATCACCAGTAACTCGCCGTCAATCGAAAGCACCGCGCCGAATTCGTCGCCCGGTCTGGAGCGCGGTGATCGCAGGCGGTCTTTCTCGATGAATCGCCCGTCCCGTGGTGTATGCACGGTCACCATTCCCGCGGCGGGTGGTCCGTCCCGACGTCCATCATTCCCGACCAGGATGAAACGTCCTTTCGCCTCAACCGCACAACCGAAGCGATCGACGGTACCCACGTCGATCGGGGGATGAATCATCCGGGCCACTTCAGCGATGGGGATCGCGGGGATCGGCTCTTTTGATCCTTCCGCGTGGGCGACCACACCATGCAGGTAGAAATTCAGAATGGCCGCCACGGCGATGGGATAGAGCGTGAATCGAACGGCGTTGCGGACGAACATGGATGAAACCCTCGAACAATAGATGACCAGATGCGGGTCCGACGATCGAACGGCCGACGAGTGCCTGCACTCTAAGAGTCGACGCAGAAGATTCTGAAGAGAAGCGCCCTTTTTCCAGTCACGCCTTGAGCAACGATGACTACCTGAAGTGCCTTGCTCACTCATTCCAATCGAATCTATCAGGAGATTTTCAATGACCAAGACAACCGTCAACCTCAGTCAATGGCTCGAGTCGATCCGGGACCGCCTGATCAACGGAGAACTTTCCGATGCGACAGAAATGCGTGACAAGATTCGCGACGCAGTCCTTCAGGGAGATACGTGGTTGACGTCGGAAGAGGAATGTCTGATCACATCGTTTTGAACATCGAGTTCTGCATTTCGACGGATTCACGCGAATCGTTGCTTCCAACACGCCGCATCGGTCATGATGAATATCCGCGCTTTGAGCGACGGAAGGCCTTCACGAGGAAGAATTGATTGGGTATCCGCCGTCCAACTAAAGGACCGTTGCGCCGGTTGTCCGACGGTCGACGCGGTTGCGTACGCCACAGCGTCAGTGGCACTACTGATGGCCAGGGGGCGACTTGACTGAGGTGATTTACGGCCACTGGTCTCGTTGACCCCACGGGCCTGTCGCGGTCGAACGGATCGCTGTTTCAAAAATCAATTCAGCCTCGACTGCCGCGACGACCACGACCCTTACCCTTCTTGCCCTTCGACCAGGCGCCGCCTCGTCCGGTCGCACGGGATGAGCCCCGTCCGCCTCGGCTGGGGGAATCGTTGGTATTTTTCCCATCACCGTCGTCCTTCAACTTGGCTGCCCGATCAACGATGGCAACGACGGCGAGATCAAGCTGTCGGCCGGCGGGATCCGCACGGACAATCTTGACCTTGACCTGATCACCCAGGCCGAGGCTGGCACCGCTTCTCGCCGCGACCAATCGGCCTGATTGGCGATCTTGGGTCCACCGATCATCTCGTTGACTGGATCCGCCCAGCTCGGAGAGGCTTGCCATGCCATCCACCAGATATCGATCGAGGCTCACGAAGAGTCCACCATTGGGACGAATGTGCGTGACCACGCCGGGGAGTTCGTCGCCGAGGTGATTCTCTGCGAGGAATTGAATGACCAGGAACGATCGAAGATCACGCTCGGCGCTTTCCGCGGCTACTTCCGTTTCCGAGCAGTGCCGGCCAATCTCCAGAAGTCGGCCTTCGTCGGCAATTCTTGAGTCGCCCTCGAGGGTGGAACGCAATCGGGCGCGGCCTTTTCCGCCGGCGACCTTTCGGCCATTTTCGGTGTGGTCGAGGAATGCGTCGATCGCACGATGCACCATCAGGTCCGGGTACCGCCGAATCGGGCTGGTGAAGTGGGCATAGTGGTCGCCAGCGAGTGCGAAGTGGCCGATGATCGCGGGTGAGTAGGTTGCCTTAGTGAGGGTTCTGAGGACGGCGAAGTGGATGGCCCGCGAAGCTGGGCTCGATCGGGTGGCGTCGAGCAGTGCCTTGAGGTCGGAGCGGTCGGGTTCTTCGGGAAGGTTCAATCCAACCACCCGGGCATGTTCCCGGAGTTCTTCGATGTCGTGGAAACTCGGCTCGGGGTGGACGCGGCGCAATAAAGGGAGTGAGAGATCCGAGAACGTGCGGGCGACGGCTTCATTGGCCTCCACCATGAACATCTCGATAATGGTGTGGGTATATGCGTCGTCTTCCGGCTGGGCATCGATAACGTGCCCTTCCTCATCGAAGACGAGTTCAAATTCCGGCAGACCGAGCACCAGCATTCCGGCGCGGAGACGACGGGCTCGGATGATGCGAGCCAGCTTGTCGGCGCGTCGTAACGCAAACAGAAGTTCATCCTCGTAGACGGGCTCCGCACGGGTGTGCTGTCGAGCAAGTTTCTGATCACCGTCGATCAATGCCTGAGCTTCGAGGTAGGTAAGTCGCTTGCGTGAATGGATCAGGGTGCGGGCCAGTCGCGTTCCCACGACGCGGCCGCGGTTGTCAAGATTGATGAAGGCGCTCTTGGTGAAGCGAGGAACGCCTTCCTGCAGTGAGCAAACACCGTTGGAAAGGGTCTCGGGGATCATCGGAAGAACCAAGCGAGGAAGATAGGCACTGTTGCCACGACGTTCCGCCTCGAGGTCGATCTCACTTCCGGTCTCGACGAAGCTCGCGACATCCGCAATATGCACGCCGAGTTCCCATTCCCCTGATTCCTCGTCGTATTCGATCGAAATCGCATCATCGAAATCCTTGGCATCCGGAGGATCGATGGTGAAGATGAGGCGATCGGAGAGGTCTTCGCGATCAGAACCGATCTCTTTGGCATCGTGTTCGAAGGTCGCTGCTGCGGCTCGAGCTTCGTCGAGTACAACCTCTTCGAATCCATCTCGGAGGCCATAACTCTCGATCACCGCTCGGGTCTCGACATCAGGCTCACCAGCGATACCCAGCACTTCAGTGATCGCGGCTTCACCGACCGTGGACTCATCGGGATGCACCACGAGGTCAAACACGACTTTATCACCGAGCTTCGCGTTCTTGGCGTGTGGGTCCCGCACCAGAACAGGGGCTGCCAGGATCTTGCCATCAGGCTCGATGAACCAGTGACGTCCCTGGCGAACGAGGTTGCCGGCGAAACGAGTACGCCCACGTTCGATGACTTCAATCACTTTGCCAACGACGGATCTCTTCAGGGAGTCACCGCCACCTTTTCCGCCTTTTCCAGCTTTCCCGGCGCCTCGGCCACGGTCACGGGAACCAGAGGCGCTGCGTCGCATGACACGGCATCGCACCCGATCCCCGCTGATGGCATCACTGGTTCCGCCTGGCGGGATGAATAGGTCTCCCTCCCTGACGGGTTGATCAGGGCGGACGAACGCGAAGCCTTTCACATTGATCTTGATCGAGCCTTCCGTCTCGTCGCCGTAGCCCGGGAGTCGGATGTTCTCATCCGTTCCGATCTCTACGCGTTCCTCCTCGAGGAGACGCGTGACAGCGACCTCGAAGATCTCGGCATCTTCGGCCGAGACTTGCATCTGGCGTTCGATCTCGCCAGGGGTGGACGGGCGGTAGTTGTCGTGGGTGAGGTGCGCGAGAATGCGCCCGGCAAATCGAGAAGGCATGAGTGAATGCTACCGATCTCGAGTACCGATGGTGCTCGAGGAGGGGACGGGGGATGGAATGTAGAACAGGACCGACCAGTCAAAAGGATCGGTGGTCATTTGGGTTTACGGGATCTTGAAGCGGGTTTCGACGCTTTCGGAGCGGCGGAACCACCCGCGGGCTTCGATTTTGAGGTCTTGCCAGCGGGCTTCTTGACGGCCTTCTTGGCGGTTTCGGTCTTCTTTGACCTTCCGGTCGTGTCAGTATCTCGACGCTGCCGACGCGCCGCATCAACGAGGTTGCCGACGCCCCGGCCTTCGCGGGCCTCGTGGGTCGGGGTTGAGGTCGATCCTGAGATTCTCTTTTCGGGCGGGTCGGGCGAAGAATCCGATGTCTTTGATTCAGCGGAAGTTCCGGCCTTTGGTTCGGTGGCGTCGGTGCCGGTCGAATCTTTGGTGGCCGTGGAATCCGATTCTTTCGCCGCGGAAGCATCGCTGCTTTCCGAATCCGATCCAGAGGAGCCCTCGGATCTGGAGCTCGATGATCCACCAACGAGGATGGCCGCACCCATTCCGATCAGACGCCGAAGCTTGCGCTTGCGACATTCGGGGCAGGTTTTTTCGTGCTTGGCAGTCATCGACTGGAAGAGTTCGAAGGCGTGGCCGCACGCGTCACAGACATAGTCATAGGTCGGCATGCCAGAGTCGTCCTCGTTCAGTCGGAAACAGATTCGGCGACGAGCATGACCTTCGCGGGGCGAAGAACCACGTCGCCGATGGCGTAGCCAGCAGAGATGTTGATCGCAATACTCCCGGCTTCAAGTGCCGCGTCGCTCTCTTCCATCGGTTTCACCCCGACCGCTTCGTGCAATCCTGGCTCGAAAGCGTCACCGGCAGTGGCATCGATCACGGTGATTCCGTTGGCCTCAAGCGCCCGCATGAGTTCGCCCTGAACCATGCTGACTCCAGTCACCACTTGTTCGATCGTCGCCGCGGCGCCGACGGACTGGAGTGCCATATCGAAATGGTCGAGCGCCGGGAGGAGAGAACGAACCACTGCAGAGAGGCCTTCGCGGCGAGCTCTGGATTCGTTCTCAATGGATCGTCGCTGGAAGTTTCGAAAATCAGCGAGGGCTCGCATGCGTGCATCATCAGCGGTGGATCGTTCTGCAGCGAGCCGCGAGATGATCTCCATCACCTCGGGCGGCGTGGCATCGATGACTTCGTCGGCGATTCCAAGATCCACGAGAAAGGCTTCATGCTCGATCGGATCGGTGGCATCCGGGTTGATGGCATCCGGAGCATCTTCATTGTGATCGGTGTTTGTTTCTGGTTCGGTCGTCATGGCGGAAAATCCGAGGAGGAAATTCGTGGAAGGGGTATCGGCATAAACCTTGGGATCAGGAGAAGGAGCCCTTGATCTTATTCCAAAGGCTCGGCTCTTCATCGTTGAACTCAAGATCTTCGGTCTCTGCGTACTTCGAAAGAAGGTCTCGTTGCGTCTCGTTGAGCCGCCGGGGAACGATCAGCTGCAGCACTACGACGAGTTCGCCGCGATCACCGCCTCGGAGTCTGGGGCAGCCATGTCCGGGAATTCGGTGGATTTCACCATGCTGCGTTCCCGGAGGAATCTCAAGGCTGACGGTGCCGCCTTCGAGGAGTTGAATATCCAAGGTGGCCCCGAGGGCTGCTTGAGCAAAGGCGACCGGCGCGATGCTCACGAGGTCGTTTTCGTCACGTTGGAACTGTTCGTGTTCTTCGACTGCAACGACGACATGGAGGTCTCCACGCAGACCGCTTCCGTCAGGCTGATCTTCGGGCCGCGGGGGTTCACCTTCCCCTTGAACTCGAATCACCTGACCGTGTCGGATACCGGCGGGGACTTTGACGTCGAGATTCCGTTTCACGGAGATGCGTCCGGCGCCACGGCAATCATTGCAATGCTCGGTGACGACCTCGCCTCTTCCGCGACAGTTTGGACACGCCACGACCATGCGGAACATCCCGCCCAGCCCGGCCTGTTCAACCTTGCCCACGCCTTCGCAGGTGGGACACTTGACCGGTCTGGTTCCCGGCTTCGCACCGTTGCCCTCGCACTTGACGCAGACATCGAGCCTTCGAAATTCCACGTCTCGGGAAGTGCCCTCAAGAACATCTTCCAGGGAGATCTCGATTTGTGTTTCGAGGTCGAAGCCTCGGGTGGGGCCGCGTCGACGTCCACTCGATCTTCCTTGGCCGCCGCCGAAAATATCGTTGAACATCGAGAAGATGTCATCGACATTCATTCGATTGAAGTCGTGGCCGGGCGTACCGCGGAGTCCTTCATGGCCAAACTGATCGTATTGGCCGCGACGATCTGGGTCCGACAGGACCTCGTATGCTTCGGCGCATTCCTTGAAGGACTTTTCGGCTTCTTCGTCTCCCGGATTACGGTCCGGGTGGAACTTCATTGCGAGACGGCGATAAGACCTTTTGATCTCATCGCCCGACGCGGAGCGTTCAACAGAGAGAACTTCGTAGTAGCAGCGGGTGATGCTCATCCGGCTTGGATCCCAACAACTGGATGTTCACGAATGCGGGGAGAGTCGGCGTTGATTCCGAACTCTCCCCGCGTCGATCGTGAGCAAGTGTTCAGCTAATGGCGCCTTCAACGGGTGAAGCGTCATCCTTCAATTCCGTGAGGGCGACGTCCGTGGTCAGCATGAGGCCGGCAACGCTTGAGGCATTGGACAAGGCGGTGGTCGCGACGAGTGCCGGATCAATGATGCCAGCCTTCACGAGGTCCTCGTACTTGCCGTTGGCGGCATTGAAGCCCTGTCCGCCCTTGGCATCCCGGATCTTCGAGATGACCAAGTCGCCATCGACGCCTGAATTGGCGGCGATCCGGAACGCGGGGGCTTCCAGCGCCTCGGCCAGGATGTCATAGCCGAAGCGTTCGTCACCCTTGCCCTTGCGTCTGGCGTCTTCCACGTTGCGGATGGCTCGGATGAAGGCGACGCCTCCACCGGGGACGTATCCCTCCTTGGCTGCGGCCCGAGTCGCGGAAAGGGCGTCGTCAACACGATCCTTCCTTTCCTTCATCTCAAGCTCGGTAGCGCCACCGACCGAAAGGATGGCCACGCCACCGGTCATTTTCGCAAGACGCTCTTGGAGCTTCTCGCGGTCGTAATCGCTGGTGGATCGTTCGTACTGGGCGGAAATCTGAGCAACTCGGTTGGAGATTTCCTTCTTCTTGCCGGATCCCTCGATGATCGTGGTGTCGTCCTTGGTGACGATCACCTTTCGGGCGGATCCGAGTTCGGCGAGCTCGATGTCCTCAAGACTTCGGCCGAGATCTTCACTGAAGAAGGTACCGCCGGTGAGGGCGGCGATGTCACCGAGCATGGCTTTTCGGCGGTCGCCGAAGCCGGGTGCCTTGACGGCACAGACTTCGAGGACGCCTCGGAGACGGTTGACGACGAGGGCCGCGAGGGCTTCGTTATCAACATCCTCGGCGATGATCAGTAGGGGCTTTCCAGAACCGGCAATCTTGTTGAGGAGGGGGAGCAGATCCGCGAGGTTCGAGATCTTCTTCTCGTGGATGAGGATCATCGGCTTCTCGATGACGGCCTCGGCTCGCGTGGGGTCGGTCATGAAGTACGGGCTGAGATAGCCCTTGTCGAAGTTCATGCCTTCTACATAGTCGAGCGTGGTGTCAGCGGTCTTACCTTCCTCGATCTCGACAACCCCTTCCGCGCCCACCTTGTTGATCGCTTCGGCGACCAAGGCGCCAATGCTTGAGTCGTGGTTGGCACTGACAGTGGCGATCTTCTGTAGATCCGACTTGCCCTTGCACTTGGCGGCGAACTCATTGATCGCATCGCAGGCAACTTGGCTGGCGGCATTGATGCCACGCTGTACGGCGACCGCGTTCGCGCCGGACGCGACCGTTCGGAGGCCACGGCTGTAAATGGCGGCGGCCAGTACGGTCGCGGCAGTGGTGCCGTCGCCGGCGACGTCGGCCGTCTTCTTGGCGACCTGCTGGACCATCTTCGCGCCCATGTTTTCGAAGGGGCTCGGAAGGTCGATTTCCTTGGCGACGCTGACGCCGTCCTTGGTGACCGCAGGCCCACCGTAGGATTTCTCGATCACGACGTTGTGGCCACTCGGGCCCATCGTGACCGCGACCGCGGACGCGAGCTTATCGACGCCCTTCTTGAATTCCGCCTGGGCGGCAATATCGAATTTCATCTGCTTGCTGGTCATCGGGTGTGCTTCCCGTGGATGCGTTGAGAAAAAGAGGACGGTTCAGGGCCTTCGCTGGCCTTGGACTGTGTGATCACGTGGCCACTCGATCGAGGCGATCAGCCTTCGATGACACCCAGAAGTTCGCTTTCGCGGACGATCAGGTGCACGGTGTTCTTGATTTCCACCTCAGTACCGGAATACTTTCCGTAGACGACGGTGTCACCCTTCTTGATGCCGGGCTTCACACGTTCGCCGTTGTCGAGGAGCTTGCCGGGGCCGAGGGAGACTACCTTGCCTTGCATTGGCTTCTCTTTGGCACTTTCCGGAAGGAAGATGCCGGACTTGGTCTTGGTTTCGGCTTCGAGGGGCTTGATGAGGATTCGATCCTCGAGTGGTCTGACTGACATATTGCGTGCTCCAGTTCAAACGTCGTATTTCGACGTGAGTGATTCGATTCGTGTCTCGCAAGAATGATCGAGTGGGGGGCTCAGAAGCCCATGCCACCCATGCCGGGCATTCCGCCACCCATGCCGCCCATGCCGGGCATTCCGCCACCCATGCCACCCATGCCACCCATGCCACCCATGGGATCGCCATGATCGTGGCCGTGGTCATGTTCGCCTTCATCTTCGACGGGAACGTCGACGACGGTGCAATCGGTGGTGAGGAGGAGGGCGGTGACGCTGGCCGCGTTCTGCAATGCGCTTCGATCGACCTTGGCAGGCGTGATGACGCCCTGCTCGATCAAGTTGCCGTACTCGAGCGTGAGGGCATTGAAGCCGTGGTCACCCTTGAGTTCCCCGACCTTGGAGACAATGACGGTTCCCTTTTCACCAGCGTTATCCGCAATGGTTCGCAGGGGGACCAAAAGTGCCTCGGCCAGGATGTCGACGCCAAACTTTTCCTCACCTCGGGCGGCCTTGCGGGCCTTTTCGAGGACAGGAATTGCTCGGATGAAACTCGTGCCACCGCCGGGAACGACGCCTTCGGCGATCGCGGCACGGGTGGCGTGCAGGGCGTCTTCGACCCGAGCCTTCTTCTCTTTGAGCTCTGCTTCACTTCCGGCGCCCACATTGATCTGGGCGACGCCGCCAGCAAGTTTGGCAAGTCGTTCTTGGAGCTTCTCGCGGTCGTAGTCGCTGTCGGTTCGCTCAATTTCCGACCGGATCTGGTCACATCGTCCCTGGATGTCCTTCGTGGCACCGGCGCCTTCAACCATGACCGTGTTGTCGGAGGTGATTTCGACCTTCTTGACGCGTCCAAGGTGTGCGATCTCGAGTGAATCGAGTTCCATTCCGAGGTCCTTCATGACCGCGGTGGCACCCGTCAGGGTCGCAATGTCCTCGAGCATCGCCTTGCGGCGATCGCCGTAACCCGGAGCCTTGACGGCACAGACCTGCAGCACGCCTCGGAGCTTATTGATGACCAGCGTCGAGAGTGCTTCGCCCGTGATGTCTTCCGCGATGATCAGAAGAGGCTTCTTTGCCGCCATGACCTTCTCGAGGAACGGGACGAGCTTGGTGATGCTGTCGATCTTGTCCTCGTGGATGAGGATGAGGGGTTTCTCAAGAACGACCTTCATCGCTTCGGCATCGGTGACGAAGTTCGGGCTCAGATAGCCGCGATCAAACTGCATGCCTTCGACGACGTCGATCTCGGTCTCGCGACCCTTGCCCTCTTCGATCGTGATGACGCCTTCCTTGCCGACTCGCTTAAAGGCCTCGGCCATGATCTTTCCGACGGAAGGATCGTTATTGCCCGAGATGGTCGCAACCGCGGCAATCCCACCGGAGACCTGTTCAACCGGGCGAGCGGAAGCGGTAATCTCTTCGACGACAGCGCGAACGCCAGCCTTGAGACCGCGAACCATCGCGTTGGCTTCGACGCCCGCGGCGACCTGCTTCAGACCGGCCTTAAAGATCGCCTCGGCGAGCACGGTCGCGGTGGTCGTTCCATCACCGGCATCATCACTGGTCTTGCTGGCCGCCTCGCGGACGAGCCGAGCGCCAATGTTTTCGACCTTGTTCTGGAGTTCGATCTCCTCGGCGACGCTGACGCCGTCCTTGGTGACCGTTGGGCCTCCCCAACTTTTGTCGATGATGGCACTGCGGCCGCGGGGACCGAGCGTGCTCTTGACTGCTGCTGATAGTTTCTCGACACCCGCGAGGAGGGACTTCCGGGCGTCGGTATCGAAGGACAATTCCTTCACTGCCATGGCGTCTGCTACTCCTGACTCTTTACGGTCCGGTGCCCCGAAAAGCGGGGGCCGGGTTGATCCGCAAGGGATTTCTGCGATTTACTGGCTCCGCACGGAGCCGGCGGATAGGAGCGAAAAAACGAGCTCCCACCTCTTGATAGAAAGAAGGGAACAACCTCCGCGCCAAAACCCGGTCGGTTGGGCGTTGCTGCGGAGAGGCGGTGATCGAAGCGGTTGGGAGGAGACTCGGCCGAGGCTTCGGCGGGAAGATCGGCCTTTTCGGTGCCTCGGCTGGGGGAATCGAGGTCGGTCCGGCGTCAAGAAACGTCTCGGGCAGTTCGGGGGTCTCTGGCGTCCCAAGGTCGGAGTCCGTCAGCCGACGGCAAAGACCAGAAAAGGTCTGCCATGCTGGCAGACGGCTCAGGGATCCTCGATCGCTGGTTTCGGGGCCACCAGATCTGAGTAGCGATGGTGCCGTCGAAGGAGGGGAATGGTTCCCCAGATCGCGTTGAAGAGGAGGTAGACCATTCCGAGCAAAACGAGCAGTGAACTCCCCAGGCCAACCATCATCAAAGTGCTGTGCAGGCTCGCGAGTGCCATCATGTCCAATCGCATCGCCATCAGGAGGACTTCGATCACAAATTCGATGCCGATGCTGGCGAGCAGCGGGCCGGTCGTCTGAATCGCATGCCCGGCATCGCGGTACGCGATTCCTCTTCGGCCGATTCGAGCAAGCACATGGGTCGTGGCAATGGCGATGGGAATGAGCGCGCCCGTGCGAATCATCGCCACGAGGAGCCAGCGATCGGCAATTCCGGTGGTCGTGGAGAGATTCGATGCCAAGAGCAGGAGTGGGACGGTTGCCACGATGGCACAGCCGGCGAAGAGCATCGTGGTCCGAAATCGATCGAGAAATGGCATCCAAACCTGCCGGGCGAGGACGACGGCGATGACACCGCAGACAGCGGCCACCGCGCCGATTGAGCTGAGCACGAGAAGCGTGAGTGACACGAACGCGCCCTGCGGCCCCGTCGGAGTTGTGATCAAGGCACCCCAGAAAATCGTGGATTCGATTGCCCAGATCGAAGCGGCGAGCGGGAGGGTGATGGCGGCAATCGCGATCCGCCGTGGCCCGGGGAGGCTCTCCCCGTGGATGGTCTCCAGATCGATCGACGCATGCAGCGATCTCTCGATTGAGAGGCCGCATTCCGGGCATCGACTATCGCTGGATTGACCCTGAAGGTCGTACCGGCATTGACTGCAGGGGAGGTTCGCCGTGATGACGTGACAACTCGGCTGGGACGGCGAACTCAGGTCTTTCCGTGGGAACATGCCGGCTCCGTGGGGGAATCGCAAGGTCAGCGTCGACGGAGAGCGGCCATCTGTCAACAACGGCCTTGTGGATAGCCCCAGATTCCTACTTTGGCATCGGTGTTGAGGAGGCCGGTCGTGAGCCTCCCTGATACGCTTCTCATTGCATGGATGATGCCCTCAGAAAACTCCGTGAGTCGATCGCGTCGGTCTACATGGGCAATGCCCTGGTGGTTGATCGTCTGGTCGCATGCTTGCTCGCCAGGGGGCACGTGTTGATCGAGGACGTTCCAGGGGTCGGCAAGACGGTCTTGGCCAATGCGCTGGCTCGCTCAATCGATGCCGATTTCAGCCGTATTCAATGCACCCCAGATCTTCTCCCCACGGACATCACCGGGGCCGCGATCTTCAGTCGCCAGACCGAAGAATTCGAGTTTCGTCGCGGGCCGATCTTCGCCAACATCGTGCTGGCGGATGAAGTCAATCGCACGACGCCCCGCACGCAATCGGCGATGCTGGAAGCGATGAGCGAGGGGCAGGTCTCAGCCGAAGGCGCGGCGCATCTCCTGCCAGATCCATTTATGGTCATCGCGACGCAGAATCCCTACGAGTTTGAGGGGACGTATTTCCTTCCCGAAAACCAGCTCGATCGCTTCCTGATGCGAATTAGCCTCGGCTATCCAGCCCCCGATGACGAAGTTCGGATTCTCGACGTCCAGCCGGCCAGAACCACGCTGCAGTCATTGACGCCCGTGCTCAAGAAGGAAGAGGTCAAGGAGCTTCAGGCTCGAACCGATGCGGTCCGGCTTGATCGAAGTCTCGCCGACTACATCATCGCGCTCGCGACGGCGACCCGAGAGGATGATGACCTCCAGGTGGGATTGAGCCCTCGCGGCTCTCTGGCCATCGCGCAGGCGGCGCGGGCGACCGCGGTTCTTGCGGGGCGTCAGCATTGCATCCCGGAAGACGTGGTTGAGAACATCCTTCCGGTCTGCGCGCATCGCGTCGTCAGTAAGTCAGCCATGCACGAAGGCGACACCATCACCGCCCGTCGCATCATGCAGCGGATTCTCGAGTCTGTCCCCTCGCCAGTCTGACTTTTCGATGAAAGCAATCGTCCTTCTTTCTGGTGGCCTTGATTCCTCGACCGTGCTGGCATGGGCAAAGGCAGAGGGCCGTGAGTGCTTCGCCCTCTCCTTTGACTACGGACAGCGGCATTGCATTGAACTGGAGCGGGCGGCTGAGATCGCAGCGCAAATTGGCGCAGTGGAACACCAGGTACTTTCGATCGATCTTCGTGCGTTCGGCGGCTCGGCACTCACCGCCGACATCGAGGTTCCCAAAGATCGGGTCGACGGACATGGTCATTTATCCGGCGAGGGCGCCCAGGATGCCATCCCGATCACCTACGTGCCGGCTCGAAACACGATCTTCCTCAGTTTCGCGATGGCCTACGCCGAGGTCCGGGAGGCCAGGGAGATCTGGCTTGGAATCAACGCGATCGACTACTCGGGGTACCCGGACTGTCGGCCCGAGTATCTCGCCGCGTTCCAGCGGATGTCCGATCTCGCGACCAAGGCCGGCGTGGAGGGGCACGGACCGCGGTTCGTCTCGCCGCTCGCCGAACTTGGAAAAGTTGAGATCGTTCGTAAGGCGAGGGAACTTGGCGTGCCGATCGATCGGACGTTCAGCTGCTACGACCCGGGCGACGATGGGACGCCCTGCGGGCGATGTGATTCGTGCATTCTCCGCCAGGCCGCGATCGCCGAAGCCTGATCCCTCCGAGCGGGTCATCCCGGGGGAAGGAAACCGCCCCGCGGAAGCGATGCTTCCGCGGGGCGATGTTGTTTTCGAATCGAATCGAGGCGATTCAGGGGCAGTCGGCGGGACGAAATTCCGGGAGCGGCCAGCCGCAGTGACCCCAGTTGGCGAGAAGCTGTCCCAGATCACCGGCGCCAATCGTCGGTGACTGGCGATCGATGTTGAAACACTGCCCCTCGGCGGACGGAGTGTCGCCGAAGTCCCAGTGAAGAAGCAGTTCGGCCAGATCGTCGCCGTCGACCATGCCGTCCCGGTTGAAGTCACCGGGGCAGGTGTCGCACCATGGCACCTCGCCGTTGGTCGGTTCGTTGAGGTATTGATGCGGCTCCATGTACGTGATGAGAAACATCGGGTGGTGGGTGGCGTGGATCATCTCGCTGGCTGCGCCGAAGCTCCCACTCAGGTCACCCGGAACGAAGTCCTTCGCATTCGGATCGAACTCGTTCCAGTTGAGCGTGAGTCCGAGGCCACTGAAGGGGAAGCCGTACACGTAATCGAGGCCTTCCCAGCCGCCCTTGGGCGGAGTCCAGTTGTTGATCTTCCACTGCTCCAGCCAGTCTTCGAAACCCTGCGTTCCTTGATACTCGGTCGGCGGATGGTTACGGGGGTTGTCGGTGTAGCCAAGGAAGTTCTCGGTGGCCTTGATGTAGGCGGCGTAGAGCGGTTCGCTGGGGTTCGGTGGCCGGTAGCTCCCCGTCCCTTTTTTCTTGGGCGACCAGATCGGTCGACCGTTCTGCGTGGGGAGCTCGTCGGTCGTCCGACGCATCGACGGATTGAAGGACGGCCGGACGAACGCGTCCCGATCGGCTACGAAGACGTAGAGTTGTTGCTTCCACCATCGAGCGCTCGCGGGTTGGTGGTCCGAGTCGGCGTTCGGCAGGTACTCCCATGGATTGGTGAACGCCGACGAGTTGTTGGAGAACATGTACGGCATGCCGACGCCCGACACTCCGATCGATGGCGCGAGCACGCAGGGTATGGCGTTCGGTGAGGGGTCCTCGGGATCGCCGCATCCGCCCAGGCCCAGCACCTCCCGGACGTAGTGAAGCGTGGTGCCGGGGGCGTACGCGACCTCATCGCCTTCCTGCTCGGCGATGTGAGCCGTCATCCAGTTGTTGTAGGTCTTGTCGTCCGTGTTGACTTTGTAGGGCCGAAACACCACCTCCCCGTTTGAATTGAGGTCGAGAATCGGCAAGTAGTCGTCACGCACGGATTGGAACCCGCTGCCGGAGAAGATCGATGGCTTGTTGACGTTGAGGCTGATCACAAGCACCGGATTATCGATCGTGTACGGCACGATTTCATGGGTGTCCGGGTCCTTGATCTGGATATGAAGCGGTGTGGATTCGGGGAACGAGACCAGCTTTTGCCAGACCAGGTTCGGTTGCTCGGTGTTCTCGGCCGCGGGGGCCCCGATGGGGGCGCCATCCGAGCCGAGCAGGAACGTCGACGCGTTGTACTTGTGGACCCAGTTGGAGAGGAGCGGATCGGCACCGGTCGGCGGGAAGACGATCGGATTGAAGACCTCGAGGGGATCGCATGGCTCGTCGCCGACGGCGGAGGAAACGGAGGCGACGGCGAGGCTGGTCAGCACGGCCGCCGTGGCGATGAGAACTCGGTTCGAGGTGGTTTGGGTATTACTCATTTTTTCTCCGTGTCGGGATATCGAAGTGCGCCGCGGCCACATGTATTTGATGCCGCCACGCCGATGATGTTCGTCGCCGGCCATGCGAACGCGAAAGAAAAAGCCGCGTTTGATGGTCATTTGACTGATCACGTGGATGACCGGGGTTAGATGTCGAGGTTTTTGACTTCGAGGGCGTGTGCCTCGATGTAGTTTCTTCGAGCTTCCACGTTCTCACCCATCAGGGTGGCAAAGAGTGAATCAGCCTCGCTGGCAGCGTCCCACGTGACTCGAAGAAGTGTTCTCTTGGTGGGATCCATGGTGGTTTCCCACAGTTGCTCCGCTTCCATTTCGCCCAGTCCCTTGAATCGTTTCACTTCGCTTCCACGGCGGCCGACGTCTTGCATCGTGTGAATGATCGCTGGAATGCTGACGGCTTCGACGATTTCTTCTGCGCCATCTTTCTTTGGATTGGCCACCAGCCATCCGTATCGGGTCGGAAGACGTTCGCCAGTCACGGCCTCTTCCTGAACGAGTGCCCAATCATCAATCGAGACATCCACGTCTGCGAGTTCCGCGATGATTCGGTCGATTTCGCGATTCTCGTGCAGTTCCCAGACGGTTGCGATGAGGGTCGGGTCCGGGGTGGCGGTTTCTTCGGGGTCGATCGTCGTATCCAGGATGAGACCCTGGGCGGCGATGGTTTCCATCGCTTCGGCCTCGCTCCAACAAAGCCTCTCGCCGTTCTGCCATCGGAGATGGAAGTGCGGGAGCCGATCGCTCTTTTGAGGATCTCGATGTCGTGCCGTGAGGAGATCGGTGAACAGGATGCCGCGTCGCTGGGACACGGTCGTGAGTTCTTCGAGCCGTTCGAGGCGACGGAGGATTCGCCGGGCTTCGTCTCCTTCGAGCTTGGTTCTCACGCTGCCGTCATCATTCCGGACCACGAAGGCCGCATGTTCCATCGCTTGGTCCATGAGCACGTCATTCATCCGACGGTCATTGAGGACATAGGTCGATTTCTTGCCGCGGGACAGTTGGTAGAGCGGGGGCTGCGCGATGTACACATGGCCGCGGCGTACGAGCTCGGACATCTGCCGGAAGAAAAACGTCAGCAGCAAAGTGCGGATGTGCGAACCGTCCACATCGGCGTCGGTCATGATGATAATTCGACCGTACCGAAGTTTGCTGACGTCGAAATCTTCGCCGATACCACATTGCAGCGCTTGGATCAGGGTTCGGATTTCCTCGAAGCCGAGGACCTTATCGAGCCTTGCTTTTTCGACATTCAGGAGTTTTCCGCGGAGGGGGAGGATCGCCTGATTGACGTGGTCTCGGCCACCCTTGGCGCTGCCGCCCGCAGAGTCACCTTCGACCAGGAAGATTTCGGTCTCTTCGACATTGTTACTGGAGCAGTCGGCGAGCTTGTGGGGCATGCCGCCAGAGTCGAGGGCGCCTTTTCGCTTGATCAACTCGCGGGCTTTGCGAGCGGCTTCACGCGCTTGTGCCGCCAGCGACGCTTTCAGGGCGATCTGTTTTGCTTCGCCCGGATGTTCTTCGAGCCAGGCGCCGAGGCCCTCGCTCACCATCTGGCTGACGAAACTCTCGGCTTCCTGATTGAGGAGCTTCTCTTTGGTCTGGTTGTTGAATTGCGGATCGCCGATCTTGATGCTGACAATCGCAGTCAGGCCTTCCCGCAAGTCATCGCCGGTGGGCGTGAGGTCTTTTAGCAGGTTGTTCCGCTTTGCATATCCGTTGATGGTCCTGGTCAACGCGGTCTTGAATCCAGAGACGTGGGTGCCTCCGTCCGGATTGAAGATGTTGTTTCCGAAGGCCAGAAGATTTTCCGATGTCGCGTCGGTGTACTGCATCGCGATCTCGGCGCGGATTTTCTGCGCCTCGTCGCTCGCCGTGAGATGGATGATCGAACTCTCGGTTCGCTTGCTGGCGTTGAGGTGGCCGACGTAGGCGAGCAAACCTCGTTCATCGTGGTACTTCTCCTCCCGGATCCGACCCGATCCGTCGACGCGTTCGTCGATCAGGCGGATGACCACGCCTGAATTGAGGTATGCGAGTTCGCGAAGTCGATGTTGGAGCGTCTCGAATCGGAAGTCGGTGTCGCCGAAGATCTGAGAGTCGGGCTTGAAGGAAATCCGTGTGCCATTTCGGCCGGCCGGAATATCGAGGATTTCGTTGGTGTTTTCAACGACGTGCAGCTCGGTATTCACGTCGCCGCGGATGAAAGAGATCTTCTGAACCAGTCCGTCCTTGATGACCTCGACTTCGGTCCACTCGGAGAGGGCGTTGACGCATTTGATACCAACGCCATGGAGCCCGCCGGAGACCTTGTAGGCGTTGTCGCCGAATTTTCCGCCGGCATGCAATTGGGTGAGGATCACTTCAACTGCAGGACGCCCATTGATCTTCGGATTGTCATGTTTCATCGGGCCGGTCGGCATGCCGCGTCCGTCGTCGGTGACCGTACATGAGCCATCGACCCCGAGCCGGACGACCACCCGGCTCGCGAAATCTGCCATGGCTTCATCGATGGCGTTGTCGACGCACTCGTAGACGAGATGATGAAGCGCGCCCAGTCCGGTGCCGCCGACGTACATGCCGGGACGCTTACGAATCGCTTCAAGACCCTCGAGGACTTGGATCGAATCGCTGTTGTATTCGCCGTCGCTTCCGGCTGCGAAATCGACAGGTTCCGTGGTGTCGGTCATTCCCGTTCTTCGCCTGATCTCAAGGAGCCTGATACGAGTCCGAATTCGATTGAATCCTTTACGAAGAATCCGGCATCGAAGACGAAAAGCGTGGTGTTCTGGACCGATCGAAGGCTGAGAAAGAGACTTCGAAGGTATCTCGAAAGGACGCTCTCGAGACCTTCAGATTCTACCGTAAATCGGCTTTGAGATGGGTCTCTTGAGGTGGATCTGGACGTCTTCGGAATCTCCGTGCGGGCACGGTTCAGAACGGGTGGCGGAATAGGGTTTGGCGCACCAGAATCCTCGCCTCGGGAAATGGTATGGCGGGGCTTCTGCTGGGGTGTGAATCTGATTCAACCCCTGGCGTTCGGCTCGATTTCGGGCGTGCCTCTTCCGCGGTTGAGCGGCCAAATCATCATTGGCCATCGATGCTGGCTCGAGACCTGATGGACGAGGAAGCCTATTTTGGCGAATGGCCATGGCATGGAGCCCCAAAGCGACCAGCATCGGGCTCGATGGACAGCCTCTCGAGAATGACCGGGTCAGGATCTGGCCACGATGGGGCGATTGCCGATCTGCATGAGTGACCCCCTCTGGTCACGTGACGATTCTCCGAGCGCCGAGAATCTGACGAAATGGCCACGACGGCCGAGGGGTCATCATCCAGCGGGCCGCGTCGGAAGAACCGGTTCGATGCCCCCGGGGGGAAGCCGAGTCGGCCCACCAGTCTCGCCGCTTCAACAATTGGTGCAGCGTTTGGGATGCGTTGAGAGGGGATTCTCCTTTGGGCCTCTGAAGACCGCAGTTCCAGACCGCGATGGGGCCCTTAAGTCGGTTGGGCCCCAAATTAGCCCACCCATGGGCAGTCCGATACTGCAGTGGACTCGAGACTGGGGTCGATGACCTGATGGTCAGATCGGAAAGTGCCGAACCACCGACCCCTGGTCGTCGTCTCAACAAGGTGGATTCGGTTCTGGTCGTGACGACGCCAGATCGCCGACCATCGCTCGGTCTCCCCATGTGGGGTGTTCCATCGATGCGAGGCTGTGAATTCTCGTCCCCTTGCCACGGAAGGTTTACTCGATGACCAGACCTCGCCGAGATGAAGATCAGCCCGCCGCGGGATGTGATCTGCAACGTCGTCGGGTTCTCGGT
>Ga0222662_1000030_pt1 | contig 132075 bp, 120 predicted proteins | sample AntAcemetagen600_FD_179821 | JGI IMG/M metagenome (GOLD analysis project Ga0222662, IMG submission 179821) | Saline water microbial communities from Ace Lake, Antarctica - #600 | ecosystem: Environmental > Aquatic > Non-marine Saline and Alkaline > Saline | place: Antarctica: Ace Lake... | reverse complement strand
CGCCGTCGAGGGCTTCTTCGCCAGGCTCGCCAAGCGCCGCCTCAAACGCGGCGTGTTCCGCTCACTCGCCGACCTGCAAGCGGCCATCAACCGCTTCCTCAACGAGCACAACGCCTCGGACCCCAAGCCCTTCAACTGGACCGCAGATCCAGACAAAATCATCGCCGCCGTCAGACGTGGGCACCAAGTGTTAGATTCTATCCACTAGGTGGTCGGGGCCGGGCGCAGGCGCGGCATGGTCGTGTGAAGTTGGAATTGCAGAATCCGCCGGGTTTTGTTCGGCACCTCGCCGACCCCGTGGAAGCTCCGCATGGTTGGTGCGAAGGCCAGGCCCTGGTTCGGCCGGTATGGTATCGTGGTGACGCGGTTGAAGTACTGCCGCGCCATCCGGCCGCCGTCCATCGCGTTTGGCGAAATCTTCGCCTCGGCCTGCCGCGGCACGTAGACGTCAGTGCCCAGGGCCGCGTCGGCCCCTTCCTCGGCGAGATAGATCAGCAGCGTCACGACCTTGCGGGCCACGTCGGTGTGCGGAAGCAGTTCGTAACCGGATCTGTCCTCGGCGATGTATAGGATCGGCTCGGTGGGGATGTCGGCGGTCCCGAACTCGGCGGTGAGTTCCGGCGCGAACCGGGCCATCAGCGCGGTTCTGACGTGATGGTGAGACAGCAGGGCGAAGGCTTCGGCCACCGGTGGCGGCAGATCGCCGGTGTGCGGCAGCACGATCAACGAGGATCGCTGCAGTTCCTTCTCCGGCCCGCTCGCCGGCCGAAGGTGCTTGTCGATATTCAGCTTGGCGACGTCCAACCGGCGCAGGCTCTCGAAGAGCTCGGCGGGCAGCACGCCGCCGAACACCAGATGCGCATACGGCCATTCGACCCGCTGCGCGGCCGCGATCCGGTACGCGCACTGCGCGGCCAACTCGCCCAACTGACTGGAATCGATCATATCCTGGCTTGTACCTTCGTTGGCAAATCGCAGCAATGCCGACCTTGTGCGACCGGGCGTCAGAAACGCTTGGCCGGGTCCGGGTTTGACATTCGTCGGGCGATCCGTATAACGCCCGTTCCATTCCCGAGAATGTGGGTTGCCCGGCTCAAGCCGCGCATCCCCGGCCCGGACCTCGGTCCGGACGCACTATCGGGACAACTGGTCGACCCGAAACCGGGCGGCACAAGAATAAGGAGACCGCTTCATGGCGAAGCGCGTTCAAGCCAAGCATAAGATTGACCGGCGCCTCGGCGTCAACCTCTGGGGCCGGCCGAAGTCGCCGCTGAACAATCGCGAGTACGGCCCGGGCCAGCACGGCCAGCGTCGCCGTAAGCCGTCCGACTACGGCATCCAGCTGATGGCCAAGCAGAAGCTCAAGGGCTACTACGGCAACATCGGCGAGAAGCAGTTCCGCAAGTATTATGCCGAGGCGGTCCGTCGCCGCGGCGACACCGGAGAGAACCTGGTTGCCATTCTGGAGTCCCGCCTCGACGCTGTGATCTACCGGATGAAGTTCGTCCCGACCGTGTTCGCCGCCCGCCAGTTCGTCAGCCATGGCCATGTCAGGGTGAACGGCAAGCGCGTCAACGTGCCGTCGTTCCTGGTGCGCGAGGGCGACGTGGTCGAGATCAAGGAGAAGAGCCGCGAGCTGCCGATGGTCCTGGAGGCCGTCCAGTCAGGTGAGCGCGACACTCCCGACTACATGGAAGTCGATCACAGCGCGATGAAGGGTACGTACCTGCGACTGCCGAAGTTCGAGGACGTTCCGTACCCGGTCCAGATGGAACCGAACCTGGTCATCGAGTACTACTCGCGCTGATCGAAGGGATACCGGTGCCGGCGCTGTCCGGCGCCGACGGGACGGCCGGCGCTCGCGCCGGCCGTTTCGCGTTTTCGGACCGGTTTGTTCGGCTTACGCGACCAAGCCCGGCAACGGCGGCACTCCGGTTTAAGTGCGCTCAGGCCTCGTCGGCGGGCTCGGGGGCCGGCCTAAGCCACCGGTGGGCGGCGATCCCCAGGGTGATCACCCCGAAGATCAGCATCCAAACCGGGCTCAGCCAGCGGTCGCGAATGTCCATGAGGCGGATGTCGTCGATATTCTCCGGATCGAAGCCGACCTCGAGACGTTCTCCGACCGTGGTCGAACGATAGGTTTCGGCGGCCGCCCGATCGACGGTCTCGCCGGGCGTCGGCGAGAACCGCAGTATCGGCCGATACAGCGGTAAGACCTCCGCGGACCCGAGCGACTCGACTGCGACGACCTCGGCCTCGACACTTTTCACCCGGGTGAGGAATTCGAGTTCCCCGGATAGACCGGCAGTCCCGGCCACCAGCGACACCAGGCCGACGGCGAGCAGCGCCCGCGGACGCAGGAACGGCTTGCGGCGACGTATCAGCAAAGTCACGCCGGTAGCACCTTGCCCGGGTTGAGAATGCCGGCAGGGTCCAGGGCCCGCTTGATCGAGCGCATGACCGCGACGGCATCGCCGTGCTCGGTTTCCATGAAGTGGATCTTGCCGCGACCGACGCCGTGCTCGCCGGTGCAGGTGCCGTCCATGGCGATGGCCCGCAGCACCATCCGGTCATTGTGGGCGTGCGCGCGGTCGACTTCGTCGGTGTCGTCCGGATCGATGACATAGCCGATGTGGAAGTTGCCGTCGCCGACATGCCCGACGATGATTCCCAGCAGGCCCGAGGCGTCCAGATCGGCCTTGCTCTCGCCGATGCACTCAGCCAGCCGCGAGATCGGCACGCAGACGTCGGTCGCCATCACCTGGCAGCCGGCCCGCAGCGCCCTGGCGGCGTAGTGGGCGTTGTGGCGGGCCTCCCAAAGCTTGCTGCGATCCTCTGCCCTGGTCGCCCAGCGGAAGTCGCCGCCGCCGAAATCCGCGGCGATCGACTGCACGGTCTCCGCCTGCTCCTTGACCCCGGCCTCGGTCCCGTGGAACTCGAAGAACAGGGTCGGGACCGCATCGAAGCCCTCGAGCTTGGAGTAGGCGATGCAGGCCCGCATCTGGACGTCGTCCAACAGCTCTACGCGAGCCACCGGGACCCCGGTCTGGATGGTCGCGATCGCGGTGTTGACGGCACTTTCGAGGTCGGGAAACGGGCACACGGCCGAGGAGATCGCTTCGGGAATACCGTGCAGTTTGAGCTGCACTTCGGTGATCACGCCGAGGGTCCCCTCGGACCCGACGAACAGTCGGGTCAGATCGTAGCCGGCGGCCGACTTGCGGGCCCGGCGCGCGGTCCTGATGATCCGGCCGTCGGCCATCACCACGGTCAGGCTCAGCACATTTTCGCGCATGGTGCCGTAGCGCACCGCGTTGGTGCCCGATGCCCGGGTGGCGCTCATGCCGCCGATCGACGCGTCGGCGCCCGGATCGATCGGGAAGAACAGTCCCTGGTCCCGCAGGTGCTCGTTAAGCTGTTTGCGGGTGACGCCGGCCTGGACCCGGCAGTCCAGGTCCTCGGCGTTGACCTCCAGGATGCGGTTCATGCCGGACAGGTCCACGGTCACGCCGCCGGCAACGGCACCGACATGGCCTTCGAGCGAGGTGCCGGTGCCGAACGGGATGACCGGGACGCCGTGGGCCGAGCAGATCTCCAGGATCGCCGACACCTCGTCGGTGCTCTCGGCGAAGGCCACGGCGTCGGGCGCCAGCGTGCTGTGGTAGCTCTCGTCACGGCCGTGTTGGTTGCGAACTGTCTCCGCGACCGACAGGCGTTCGCCAAGCCGCTGGCGCAGCACCGCGATTGCGGATTGAAGCGCGAATGCGTCCGCTTTCGCGAAGGATGTGGGCTGCACGTTCATGGCCATGCTCCGGTCATGCAAAAGGAGACGCCGGACGATACGGCGCCTCCTTTTCGGATGCCATGCAATTCAGATCCCGCCCGCAGCGTTGCCGCGGGCGGCGTTCAGGCGGCCGGCCGGGCGTCGACACCGCGGGTGCTGAGCATCTCGGTCAGCTCGCCGGTCTCGAACATCTCGCGGACGATGTCGCAGCCGCCCACGAACTCGCCTTTCACGTAAAGCTGCGGGATCGTCGGCCAGGCCGAGTATTCCTTGATGCCATCGCGGATGGACGGGTCCTCGAGCACGTTGATGCCCTTGAACTTAACTCCAAGGTGGCTCAGCACCTGAACGACCGCGGCCGAGAAGCCGCACTGCGGGAACACCGGGGTGCCCTTCATGAAGAGCACCACGTCATTGCTCCCGACCTCCTGGTCGATGCGCTGGCGCAGGGTGTCGTCGAGCATCCTCGCTATCCTCCTTTCAAGGCAGTCCGCCGTCAGTCCGGCGTCGCCGTCTGCAGTGCAAGGGCATGGAGCTCGGTGCCCATGCGTCCCTGCAATGCCTTGTACACCATCTGGTGCTGCTGAACGCGGTTCTTTCCCGAGAACGCAGCGGACACGACATGGCATGCATAGTGGTCACCATCCCCACGCAGGTCCTCGATGGTGATCCGCGCGTCGGGCAGAGCCGCCTTGATCAGCTGCTCGATCTCGCCCGCGTCCATTGCCATGACGCCTCTCCTCTTCCGCTCTCAGGTGCCGCCGGCCATGAAGTCCGGCAGCCAAGCTTCATGCCGTCGGCGGAGCGTCTCCACCGATATGAGGTCCCCCGCGGCGACTTTCAAATCGCCGTCCGCGGTGACGGTTGCCACGACCGCGGCCGGAACCCCTGCCGTGGATGCCGCCGCCACCACACCGTCGGGGTCACTGGTGGCGACCACGTATCGACCTTGATCCTCGCCGAAACACCAGGCGTGCGCCAGAGCCGTCTCGGGCAGGGCCATTGCAGCGCCGAGGCCGCGCGCCGCCAGCGCCATCTCGGCCACCGTCACCAGCAGGCCGCCGTCACCGACGTCGTGGCAGGCCGACACTCTGCCGTCCCGGATCAGGCCGCGGACGAGATCGCCGGTACGTCGCTCGGCGGCCAGGTCGAGCGGCGGCGGGGCGCCTTCCTCGCGGCCTTCGATCTCGCGCAGGTAGAGCGACGCCCCCAGCCACCCGCCGGTCCGGTCGGCGGGCTGGCCGAGCGCCACCAGGGTTTCGCCGGCGGCCTTGAGGGCCGGTGTGCAGAGCTTGTGGACGTCGTCGACCAGACCGACACCACCGATCACCGGGGTCGGCAGGATGGCCTGACCCTCGGTCTCGTTGTAGAGCGACACGTTGCCCGACACGACCGGGTAGTCGAGCGCCCGGCAGGCGGCACCCATGCCGGCGACCGCGCCGACGATCTGGCCCATGATCTCCGGCTTCTGCGGGTTGCCGAAGTTCAGGTTGTTGGTGACCGCCAGCGGCGTGGCGCCGACCGCGGTCAGGTTGCGCCAGGTCTCGACCACCGCCTGGGCGCCGCCGATCTCGGGGTCCGCCACGCAGTATCGCGGCGTGCAGTCGACGGTCATCGCCAGGCCGCGGTCGGTGTCCTGGATGCGTACGACGCCGGAATCGGCGCCCGGACGGATCATGGTGTCGCCCATGACGAGATGGTCGTACTGCTCCCAGATCCAGCGCCGGCTGGCCATGTCCGGGCATTCCAGCAGCCGGGCGAGGGTGTCGGCCAGGCTGGCCGGCGCCGGCACCTCGGCAGCGGCGATCACCGGTCGCTTCGGCGACGGCCTGTGCGGGCGATCGTATTCCGGGGCCTCGGTCACCAGCGGTCCGACCGGGATGTCGGCCTGCACCGCGCCGTCCTTCCGCAGGACGATATGACCGGTCTCGGTGACCTTGCCGATCACCGCGAAGTCCAGGTCCCACTTGTCGAACACCGCCCGGGCCTCGGCCTCGGATTCCGGGCGGATGATCATCAGCATCCGTTCCTGGCTCTCCGACAGCATGATTTCGTAGGCGGTCATGCCGGTCTCGCGCACCGGCACGTTGTCCAGGTCGAGCTCGATGCCGAGAGCGCCCTTGCCGGCCATCTCGACGCTGGAGGAGGTCAGCCCGGCGGCGCCCATGTCCTGGATGGCGATGATGCAGTCCTTCTGCATCAGTTCCAGGCAGGCCTCGATCAGCAGCTTCTCGGTGAACGGATCGCCGACCTGCACGGTCGGTCGCTTCTCCTCGGAGTCCTCGCTGAACTCGGCCGACGCCATGGTGGCGCCGTGGATGCCGTCGCGGCCGGTCTTCGCACCCACATAGACCACCGCGTTGCCCGGCCCGGCCGCCGCCGAGTAGAAGATCCGGTCGGTCTGCGCCAGACCCACGGTCATGGCGTTGACCAGGATATTGCCGTTGTAGGCCGGGTGGAAATTGACCTCGCCGGCCACCGTCGGCACGCCGACGCAGTTGCCGTAGCCGCCGATGCCGGAGACCACGCCATGCACCAGGTGGCGGGTCTTGGGGTGGTCCGGGCTGCCGAAGCGCAGCGCGTTCAGGTTGGCGATCGGGCGCGCGCCCATGGTGAACACGTCGCGCAGGATGCCGCCGACGCCGGTCGCAGCCCCCTGGTACGGCTCGATGAAGCTCGGGTGGTTGTGGCTTTCGATCTTGAAGATCGCCGCCAGTCCTTCGCCGATGTCGATGACGCCGGCGTTCTCGCCCGGCCCCTGGATCACGCACGGGCCCTCGGTGGGCAGTGTCTTCAGCCAGCGCTTGGACGACTTGTAGGAGCAGTGCTCGGACCACATTACCGAGAAGATGCCGAGCTCGGTGATGTTCGGCTCGCGCCCCATGATCTTCAGCAGGACCGCGTACTCGTCGTCCGACAGGCCGTGCTCGGCGACCACTGCCGGCGTGATCGCGACGTTCGGGATGGTCATCAAGGTCCTCTTACGCCAGCGCGCGGGCCAAGCCGTCGAACAGGCCGCGGCCGTCGGTGCCGCCGTGCAGCGGGTCGATCGCGTCCTCGGGATGCGGCATCAGGCCCAGCACCGTCTTGGTGTCGTTGAAGATGCCGGCGATGTTCCGGCGCGAGCCGTTGGGATTGGCGGCGTCGCTGTTCGCGCCGCCCTCGTCGACGTAGCGGAACGCGACCAGGCCGCGGTCCTCCAGCCGGTCGAGCGTCGCTTCGTCGGCGAAGTAGTTGCCGTCGTTGTGGGCGACCGGAACCGCGATGGTCTGGCCATCGGCGTAGCCGCCGGTGAACACCGACTGCGCGGTCTCGACCCGCAGATGCACCGTCCGGCACACGAACTTAAGGCCGGCGTTGCGCATCAGAGCGCCGGGCAGCATGCCGGCCTCGGTCAGGGTCTGGAAGCCGTTGCACACGCCCAGCACCGCAACGCCCTTGTCGGCGCGTTCCTTGACGCTGCGCATGACCGGCGAATGCGCGCCCATGGCGCCGGCGCGCAGGTAGTCGCCATAGGAGAAGCCGCCCGGAACCACGATCAGGTCGACGTCGGGCAGGTCGGTATCCTTGTGCCAGACCATCAGCGGATCGATTCCGAAGGAGCGCCTGAGGGCAATCGCCATGTCGCGTTCGCGGTTCGAGCCGGGGAAGACGATGATGGCGGTTTTCATGGGCGCTCCGGGGGCGTCGCAATGAGCCGGAAACTAGGTCCGAGCGCGCGAGGACGCAAGCGCCCAACGCGCATGGCGGCTACCCGTCGCCGGCCGCGGCCCGTGCCAGCTTCTCGGCGCCGGCAATTCGCTCCGCCGGCATGCGAATCGTGATGGTCGTGCCCTCGCCGACGGTGCTCTCGAGCTGCAGGGTCCCACCGTGGATTTCCACGAAGGCCTTGGTCAGCGGCAGGCCGAGGCCGACGCCCTCATAGCGTCGGGTGAGGCGGTTGTCGGCCTGCTCGAACGGCCGCAGCACCTTGCCGTGATCGGCCGGGTCGATGCCGATGCCATCGTCCGCCACGCTGAACGCGACCCCGTCGCCGTCACGTCCGGCCGCCACGCCAATGTGGCCCTCGGGCTTGGTGAACTTGGCGGCATTGGAGATCAGGTTGATCAGGATCTGGCGGATCAGGCGGGGGTCTGCATGCAATGCCGGAAACTCGTCGGGGATGTCGATCTGGATGTCGGCGATCTGCTGGCCGCGCCGGGCCTTCACCATGGCCACCGCGGCCTGGGCCTCGGCACGCAGGTCGACGCGGCCGAGCCGAAGACGGATCTGGCCCATCTCGATCCGCGACAGGTCGAGCACGTCCTCGATCAGGCTCAGGAGATGCTGGCCGCTGAGCTGGATGTCCTGAGCGTAGCCCTCGTAGTGCGGGTCGCCGAGCGGGCCGAACACCCGGTTCACCAGAAGGTCGGAGAATCCGATGATGGCGTTGAGCGGAGTGCGGAGTTCGTGGCTGACGGTGGCCAGGAACAGGCTCTTGGCGCGGTTGGCGACTTCGGCCTGGCGCAGCGCCTCCTGCAGGTCGCGACGGGCGCGGGAAAGCTCCAGGCTGAACGCGGTCTCGTCGGTCGACGTCCCGCGATAGCCGATGAAGCGGCCGGCGGCGTCGAAGACCGGTACGCCGGAGACCCGCCAGTGCAGCATCGTGCCGTCCGGCGCCGGGACCTCGTAGCGAAAGTCACGGAACGGCTCGCGGGCGTCGAGCGCGGCCTGATGGGCCGCGAGGTCCGGGTCGTCCTCCGGATCCACGCCGACGACTTCCCAGCGGGTCCGGCCGAGCAGCTGGGAGACCGGCGGGAAGCTGCGGGCCATCTTGGTGTCCACCACCATGTTGAAGCGCAGATTGGCATCCATCTCCCAGAACCGGTCGGAGCTGGCGTTCACGAAATCGTGGAAGCGCTGCTCGCTGTCGCGATAGGCCTGCTCGACCCGCTTCAGGTCGGTGATGTCCTGCGAGGAGGTTATCGTCCCGCCGTCCGGCAATCGATGATCGCGGACCTGGATCCAGCGTCCGTCGCCCAGGCGCATGGTCAGGACGCGACTGCCGAGGCGATGCAGTTCCAACCGGTGCCGGATGTAGGCTTCCGGGTCGTCCGCCGCGTCGGCGACCTGGCCGGCCGCGACCCGGTCACGGACATGCTCTTCGAAGGTCATGCCAGGGCGCAGCGGCGACCCGGCCAGTTCGTTCAACTGCCGGACCCGTGCGTTCGCGTACACCAGCCGGTCGTCGGCATCCCAGACATGGAAACCGTCGGTCGTGTAGTCCAGGGCCAGCAGCAGGGCATCGAACGTCAGGTCGGTCCCGACGACCGCGCCGCGATCCGCCGAGCGTTCGCGGTAGGTCGACACGAATCCGCCAGACGGCAGGGGACGCCGGACGATCTCCACCTGCATTCCGTTCGGCCGCGTGTGCTCGATCCGCTGGGGTACCGCCTGGCGCGCCCGCGCCACCCAATCCCGCGCCAGCGTTTCGGGGGCGCCGACCCCGTACTCGCCGAGCTCGGCGTCGTAGCGCGCAAAGGTCTCGATGCCCGCTCCCGGCCCGACGACCTCGGGCGGGTAGCTGAAGATCTCGACGAACCGGTTGTTGCAATAGACCAGGAGCAGGTTGCTGTCATACACCGCGATACCGAGGTCCGTGTGGTCGAGGGCTTCGACCAGCAAACCTATCTCTGGGGGCGGTGCCGTCGGGCCGGGCAAACTCTCTCTCCGACTCGCTTTCCTGCAACGGCCTCTACTGTACCGAAGGACGTCGGAAATCCAAGCTGTGGTGCCTTGACGCCCCAATGGTTAAATGTCGAAGCTGAGGCGATGCACGTCGAGGAGAGGCCTCCGGTGCGGACACATGGGAATCCGATGCTGCGTTTCCTCGTCAGCCACCTGCTGGTCGGGACGCTGGCTGCGGCGGTCGTCGTGGCAGCGCTGTTCTGGACCGACCCGTTCGGCCTCGCGAGCCTCACGTCCCGCGACTCCGGCGGCGGGGTCGCGTTCGGGCTGCTGGCGTTCGGCGTCTGGGTGACCTTCGGCAGTCTCGCCCTCGGCGCCGGCATCATGGGCCTCGGGCGGACCCGGCATGACGACGACTGAGATTCGGGGCGGCACCGGTAACCGGTACCGGTCAGCCCTCGATCCGGATCGCGTAGTTCTCGATGACGGTGTTCGCGAGCAGCTTTTCGCACATCGACTTGACCGTTGCCTGCGCCTTCGCGGCATCGCCCTCGTCCAGGTCGATTTCGATGACCTTGCCCTGACGGACCTCGCCGACGCCGGAGAAGCCCAGGGTGTCGAGAGCGTGCCCGATCGCCTTGCCCTGCGGGTCGAGGACACCGGGCTTCAGGGTGACGTTAACAATCGCCTTCATCGATCCTCCGCCATGACACCGCGACGCCAGCGCCGCGTCTACTGCATCGCCTGCGGACCCTTGAGGTCCATCGGTCCGGCCTCCGGCAGCACGCCGAGCCGGCGCGCGACCTCCTGGTAGGCTTCCTCGACACCGCCGAGGTCGCGTCGGAACCGATCCTTGTCCATCTTCTCGTTGGTCCGGATGTCCCAGAGGCGGCAGTTGTCCGGACTGATCTCGTCCGCCAGCACCACCTGAACCTCGTCGTGTTCGTTGTAGAGCCGGCCGAACTCCAGCTTGACGTCGACCAGCCGCACGCCGACGCCCAGGAACAGACCGTTCAGGAAATCGTTGATGCGCAGCGCCAGGGCGACCATGTCGTCGAGGTCCTGGGTGCCGGCCCAGCCGAACGCGGTGATGTGCTCCTCGGTGACCATCGGGCTGCCGAGCTCGTCCGACTTGTAGTAGTACTCGACGATCGAGCGCGGCAGGACGGTACCTTCCTCGATGCCGAAGCGCTGGGCGAGCGAGCCCGCGGCGACATTGCGGACCACGATCTCGATCGGGATGATCTCGACCTCGCGCACAAGCTGCTCGCGCATGTTCAGGCGGCGCATGAAGTGCGTCGGGATGCCGATCTCGGACAGCCGGGTCATCAGGAACTCGCTGATCCGGTTGTTCAGCACGCCCTTGCCGGTGATGATGCCCTTCTTCTGATTGTTGAAGGCGGTGGCATCGTCCTTGAAATACTGGATGAGCGTGCCGGGCTCCGGTCCTTCGTACAGGACTTTCGCCTTGCCCTCGTAGAGCTTGCGGCGTCTGGCCATGGGGCGGTCTCCGAGGTCACGCGACCGGTGCGTGCGCGAGTATCGAGTTGTCCGGATTCAGGTGATCGCGGCGCGCCCGCGTCACCGAGGCGGTGCTATAGCAGTACGGTCACTTAAACTCAATCGGCCGGCTCGGCGGCTCGCACCGGCGGTCCGACGTCGATCTGGACGAACGACGTGCGGTCCGGACGCCCCGGCGAGAACCGCAGTACCGGCCTGCCGTTGCCGGGCGCCGGCAAGGCGATCATCGCCGCGCTGCTGGTCCCGAACTCGCCGGGTCCGGTTATCGTCATCGCGCCGCCCGGACCGGCCTCCGGGGCGTGGTCGGTGGCGCCCAGCAGCATTTCCCATGCCAGCCAGTGATCGGCGGCCGGGTCGGGCGGCGGCGCGGCGCGGAACCGGTCGAGGTAGCGGGCTGTGCGGGCCGATCCCGTCCGGTCGTTGAGATCGTGCGCCGTAAGCATCGAGACGCCGGCCGGGATCGGCTCGACGTCCACGCCGTGGCCGCTGTCGGGGCGAGGGGCGTCGCGATGCGCCAGCCAGAAGGCGTCGCGGCTGTCGGCGACCAGCATGTTGAACGGCCGGTAGCTATCCGGTTCCAGGGCCTGCAGGGCCCGGACGGCGTCGGCGGCGTCGGCATGGTCGAGGACTTCCAGCACCAGTTCGCCGCGGGAGCGCTTGCCGGGAGCCGGGCCGAGCGTGCCATGCCGGTTCAGGATGCAGGCGACGACGCCATGATCGTTGATGCCGAGCCAGCTGCCGCCGGCCTGCACGTCGAGCCCGGCGATCACCTCCGGGCGGTCGGGCCAATGCCGGGCCGGGGCCTGCCAGGGACGACCGGCAATCTCGTCGCGATTGGCGGCGACGATCAGTGGCCATGGGTTGCCGGGCCGGCGCAGTATGATGACGGTACACATGATGGGTGGAACGTGGCGGCAACCGCGATGTTCCGCAAGGCCGCGATCGCCCGTTCACATCCCGGAACGTGCAGTGTATGGTCCGGCCGCTTCAAGTCGACAGGGGTCCAGGAGGGTCTGAATGAGTGGGTTCCAGGATCGCGAGCGTGCCGAAGAGTCGCGTTTCGCGCATGACGCCGAGTTGACCTTCAAGGCGACGGTCCGTCGGGACCGCCGGATCGGTCTTTGGATCGCCGAAGAGTTCCTGGGACTCGAAGGGGACGCGGCCGCGAATTTCGCGGGCGAGGTGGTGGCCTCCGACTTCGAGAAGCCGGGCGACGACGACGTGGTGGAATTCGTCCTCAAGCGGGTCGCCGATGCCGGCGGCGAACTGACCGAGGCACGGCTTCGTCACCGCATGGAAGAGATGCTGCGCGAGACGCTGGCCGAGTTGAAGGCCGGCTCTTGAGCGACTGCCGCATGGCGGCGTTGCGATGACGGGTGGCGACACCCCGGGTGCCGTGCGAGTTCCGGCGCTCGCGCCGGGCGACCGTGCGCCGAACCTGACGCTTCCGGATCTCCGTGGACGGGCCCGCAAGCTGTATCTCGAAATCGCGGGCGGCCCGATCGTGGTCGTCACCGCGCCCGACCCGGCCGCGGGACCCGGCCGGTCGCTGCTCGACGGGCTGTCGCGCCGGTCCGGCCAGCTGCGCAAGGCCGGTGCCCACAGCTTCGTGCTGACCCGCCGGCCGCCGGCCGACCCCGACGAACTCGGCGCCCTGATCTGGATCGATCCTTACGGCGACGCCATGGCGCTGTTCCGGCCGACGCTGACCGATGGGGCGCAATCCGCCGCGTCGGCGGCGGTGCTCGACGCCAACCAGCGCCTGGTGGCGGTGTTCACGGCCGAGGAGCATGTCGACCCGGTGGGCGAGGCGGTGCGCCGGGCCGAATCCCTGGCGGCCGGCATGGCGGCCGATCCCCGCGACCTGGACCGTACCGCTCCGGTGCTGGTGCTGCCGCGCCTGCTGCCGCCGACCCTGTGCGCCACCCTCGCCGGCCTCGGGGTCGACCAGCCGGTGCGTGATCCGGGCCTCGTGCGCGAGGTTGCGCAGCGTCTCGGCGCCCGCCTCGGCAACGAGATCCGTCGCACCTTCCAGTTCCGCCCGGTGCTGCGCTTCGATCCGTTCAACACCGTCGCCGCCTCGGCGCCGGCCGCACGCGGCGCCGACGAGGATCAGCCGCGCCGGCGCTTCAAGGTGCTGGTCGGCCTCGGCGCCGGAATGCCGGGCGTGGCGTTCCCGGAGTTCGGCCCGCACGTCTACCGGTTGCAGCAGGGGGCTGTCGCCGCCTTCTCCTGCGAACTGCTGTACCGACTGGACGCCGGATTGACGGACGTGTCGCCGATCCTGGCCACCACCCTGAGCGAGCCGGCGTCACAGGCCTAGCAGCGGCCTGTTTCAACACGCCGTCAGCGGGGCATCAGGCCCGTCCGAACACCCGGCGGAAGATCGTGTCGACATGCCTGGTGTGGTAGCCGAGGTCGAACAACCCATCCAGATCGGCCGCCGACAGTGCTTGCGTCACTTCTTTATCCGCGCCCAGCAAGGTCCTGAAATCCTTGCCTTCCAACCAGACCGGCATGGCGTTGCGCTGGACCAGTCTGTACGCGTCCTCGCGACTAACCCCCTTCTGGGTTAGTGCCAGCATGACCCGCTGGCTGTGGATCAGGCCGCCGAGTTTGTCGAGGTTGGCCTGCATGGTCTCCGGATAGACGATCAGCTTGTCGACGACGCCGGTCAGGCGGGCCAGCGCGAAGTCGAGGGTGACCGTCGCGTCCGGGCCGATCATGCGTTCGACCGACGAATGGCTGATGTCGCGCTCGTGCCACAGCGCCACGTTCTCCATGGCCGGCACCACGGTCATGCGGACCAGCCGGGCGAGGCCGGTCAGGTTCTCTGTCAGCACCGGGTTGCGCTTGTGCGGCATCGCCGACGAGCCCTTCTGCTTCTCGCTGAAGAACTCCTCGGCCTCGCGCACCTCGGTGCGCTGCAGGTGGCGGATCTCGGTGGCCAGCCGCTCGACCGACGAGGCGACCACACCCAGCACCGCGAAGAACATGGCGTGGCGGTCGCGCGGGATCACCTGGGTCGACACCGGCTCCGGCTCCAGGCCGAGGGCGGCGGCGACATGCTCCTCGACCCGCGGGTCGATGTTGGCGAAGCTGCCGACGGCGCCGGAGATCGCGCAGGTGGCGATTTCCTTGCGGGCCAGCAGCAGCCGGGCGCGGGCGCGCTGGAACTCGGCGTGGTAGCCGGCCAGTTTGACGCCGAATGTCAGCGGCTCGGCGTGGATCGCGTGGCTGCGGCCGACCGTCGGTGTGTCCTTGTACTCGAAGGCCCGGCGCTCGAGCGCCGCCAGCAGGGCGTCGACGTCCTCGATCAGGATATCGGCGGCGCGCACCAGTTGCACCGCCAGGCAGGTATCCAGCACGTCCGACGAGGTCATGCCCTGGTGGACGAACCGTGCCTCCGGCCCGACATGCTCGGCGAGGTTGGTCAGGAACGCGATGACGTCGTGCTTGACCTCGGCCTCGATGGCGTCGATGCGCTCGACCTCGAAGGCGCCGCGCTCCCACACCGCCTTGGCGGCTTCCTTCGGGATCACGCCGAGCTCGGCCTGGGCGTCGCAGGCATGCGCCTCGATCTCGAACCAGATCCGGAACTTGGTCTCGGGCGCCCAGATGGCGGCCATCTTCTCGCGGGAATAGCGCGGGATCATGCGGGCGGCACTCCGTGGTCGGTCGGTAGCGGGCTTCTAGCACCGGGGTGGGGGACTGTCACCCGATCCGGGCTCAGGTGAGCGATGTCCGTGGACGCCAGGTCCGCCGTCGGCGGTTCGCCGTCCAGGCGCAGCACCGGCCGCCCCCGGTGACGTGGATGCGTGGCCATCGGCGGCTCCTTGGCGGTGCGCGCGCGGAACATTCGGCGCCGCCGCGATTGTCACCGGGACATCTTCGAAATTGATCGCCGCCGCGCCGGGTCCCAGATAGGGCGGGCCGGCAACGCGGCCGGCGGCTGGGGAATGCTGGAATGTCCGCCATGTGGCCGCTTTTCGCATCGATCGTCACCTTCGCGGTGTCGATGTCGATCTCGCCCGGACCGAACAACCTGATGGTGACGGCGTCCGGGGCCAATTTCGGTTTCCTGCGGACCGTCCCGCACATGCTCGGCGTCAGCTTCGGCTTCCCGGCCATGCTGCTGGCGGTCGGCCTCGGGCTCGGGCAGGCGCTTGCCGCCTGGCCGCAGGTGCATGAGGTGTTGCGCTACGTCGCCGCCGCCTACCTGCTGTACCTCGCCTGGCGGATCGCCACCGCCGGCGGACCGGGCAACCCCGAGGCCCGCAGCCGGCCGTTCAGCTTCCTGCAGGCGGCGCTGTTCCAGTGGGTCAACCCGAAGGCCTGGGTGATCGCGCTCAGCGCCGTCGCCACCTACACGACGGTCGAGGAAGATGCCCTGGTTCAGATCCTGGTGATCGGCGGGGTGTTCGTGGTGGCGGCATTCCTTTCACTGTGTCTATGGGCGGCGTTCGGCACGCTGATCGCCGGCGTCCTGACCTCGCCGCGGGCGCTCAGGGCCTTTAACCTTTTCATGGCGGCGCTGCTGGTGCTGTCGCTGGTGCCGGTGTTCGTGTAGCGCGGGTTCCTGTAACGCGGGTTCCTGTCGCCGGATCCGACGGTTGTGCGTGCCGCTCTGGGCCGCCATCTTGCACCGCAGACGAGAACGCCGGGAGCGAAGCCATGAAGGTCAACGGAACCCACTACCGCCCGGTCTGGCAGGCCGCCGACGGCTCGGCCGTGGAGATCATCGACCAGACCCGGCTGCCGCACGAGTTCGTGGTGGCGCGCCTGGCCTCGATGGCCGACGCCGCCCACGCCATCAAGGCGATGCTGGTGCGCGGCGCCCCGCTGATCGGCGCCACCGCCGCCTGGGGGCTGTGGCTGGCGATGCGCGAGGATGCCGGCGATGCGGGGCTCGCGTCGGCCTACGAGGCGCTGATGCGGACCCGGCCGACCGCGGTCAACCTGCGCTGGGCGCTGGATGCCGGCCGGGCGAAACTGGCGCCGCTCGCGTCCGGCGACCGGGTCGAGGCGGCGGCCGCCTTCGCCCGCCGGGTCTGCGACGAGGATGCCGAGCTGAACCACGCCATCGGCCGGCACGGGCTGGAGCTCATCCGGGCGATCGCGGCGAACAAGCCGGGCGAGACCGTCAACGTGCTGACCCACTGCAACGCCGGCTGGCTGGCCACCGTCGACTGGGGCACCGCGACCTCGCCGATCTACCAGGCCCATGACGAGGGCATCCCGGTCCACGTCTGGGTCGACGAGACCCGGCCGCGCAACCAGGGCGCCTCCCTGACCGCCTGGGAACTCGGCAACCACGGGGTCGACCACACGGTGATCGTCGACAACGCCGGCGGCCACCTGATGCAGCGCGGCCGGGTCGACCTGTGCATCGTCGGCACCGACCGCACCAGCGCCAACGGCGACGTCGCCAACAAGATCGGCACCTATCTCAAGGCTCTCGCGGCCCACGACAACGGCGTGCCGTTCTACGTCGCCCTGCCCAGCCCGACCATCGACTGGACGCTGCATGACGGCTTCGCGATCCCGATCGAGGAGCGCGCCGGCGACGAGGTCACCCGCATCCCCGGCCGCCTCGACGACGGCAGCATCGGCGCGGTGACCATCACGCCGGCGGGCAGCAAGGCCGCCAACCCGGCCTTCGACGTCACCCCGGCCCGGCTGGTCACCGGCCTGATCACCGAGCGCGGCGTAGCGCCGGCGACTGCCGAGGGGCTGCTGGGGCTGTTCCCGGAGAGAAGGGCGGCGGGGGAGTAGGCGGCAGAGCGCCTCCTTCCATCCCCACCTCCGTCATCCCGGCCCGGACCGCCACAAGCGGGACGGAGCCGGGACCCACCCACCGTTCAGTCACCGGTAGTTACTGATTGCGGAACAGCGGGTGGTTGCCGGGTCGCGCTGCGCTTGACCGGGTGACGATGAGAGGGGGATGCGGGTGCGTTCCAAAAGTAAGTGCAACAGGGCACGCTCCGGCGCGCTGGAATGGGAGCGGTGCGCCGGATAGTCAGGCAGCCGGTCGCAAGCGCATGGTCCCGCCACACCCGCCGCGATAGTCTCTTCCCAGGACTACATGCATCTGTAGCTGGGGGCGGGATGCAGGCATTCATCGACCGGGTTCTCGGCGGCATCTCGGGAGACGTCGCGGCGATCGGCATCCTGCTGGCCGGGCTGGGCGTTGCCGTGAAGATCTTTTGGGCGGCCTTTACCTGGCTCGACAAGAAGCTCGAGGACCCCGCCAGTTTCGCATACCTGCAGCGGACCTTCCGCGCGGACGGCTGGGCGCGCCGCTGGTGTCGGCTTGTGGACGCGGGGCTGGCGCGGCTGGATGGCTGGTTCGGCTCCCCGTTGTCGTACAAGGCTTTCGACCGTTGCCTGGTCCTGGCGCTGGTCTACCCGGTCATGGCGATCCTGATCGGCTGGATCGCCGAAGGGCCGCTTTGGGCGGTCGCGCCCGACGCGCCGGAATCCCCCTGGGCACGGGCCGGTGCCGTGACCACGATAGCCTGCGCTGCGTTGCTTGCAGGCCTGATCCTGGCGCTCTGGGCGCGATACGAAAAACCGGCTTCGGACAGGATCGTGGGCCTGTTGTTTCGAGACCGTCATCGGTCCAGGGTCGCGGGTGCGGTCCGATTTGTGGTACGCACGATCTTCTGGGTCGTCGCGGTCGGCGCGGTCGGCGCGGTCGTCGCGGTCGGCGCGGTCGGCGCGGTCGGCGCGGTCGGCGCGGTCGGCGCGGTCGGCGCGTTCGTCGCGGTCGGCGCGGTCGGCGCGGTCGGCGCGGTCGGCGCGGTCTACGTGATCCTCTACAGCCTGTTGCCGGTGCTCAATGCCGGGCTCGACTGGCTGTCGTGGGCGGCAAGTCGAAGGCTCATGCGCGGATTGTTCCCGTCGAACGAAGCGCCTCTTCCGCGGTGGTGGTCGATCGTCTGGCATGTCGCCGTCGATCTGGCGCTGGCGCTGGTGTTCCTGGGTCTGCTGGCGACGGTGATGGCCGGGGCGCTCGGGCTGGCGAACCGGTTCGGCGCCGACTTCCCGTGGCGCGACTTCGTCGCCGCCGCCCATGAGCCGTTCGGCAAGGGCTTGTCGGTGACCATCATGCTGGCCAGCACCCTGGTCCCGACCGCGCTGCACCTGTCGGCGGCGCTGGCGGCGCTGGTGGTGCCGAGCTTCGCAAAGCCGTGGGTGGCGGCGGGCGCCGACGGGACCGCGCCGATCGCCCGGACCGGGCTGGTCGTGGGGACGCTGGCGTCGGTACTGTTCTCCGCCGTGCTGTTCGTGGCGATCGTGGTCTTGCTGGTGAACCTGGTGTCGGCGGGGTTCCCGCATCTCGGCGGCTGGCTGGCGGACTGGGCGCTGGCGGTGGGGTCGTGGGCCGAGGGCAAGCCGTGACCTTCACCGTCGTCATCCCGGGTCGCGCTGCGCTCGCCCGGAATGACCGCAGGAGGCAAGGTCAGCAACTCGGGTTGGGCACGGAGTGCCGGACGCCGGGGGCGCTCACGGATCGTCCGGCCACGACCGCCGGCTCGGCGCGCCTGCCGATTTCGTCATGGATGCGTACCGCATCAAGGCTCATGATGCGTCGACCTCCGTTTCTCGGGTAACTATACCAGATCGCACCGACCCTCGACTCGATCTCCGGGAGCCCCGCCCATGATGCCTGCCAAGGAACGCGCCCTGCGCCAGGAGGTGATCGACACCTGCCTGAAGATGAACGCGCTCGGCATCAACCAGGGCACCTCGGGGAATGCCAGCGTGCGGGTCGCGGACGATCCGGCCGCCGGGTTCTTCATCACGCCGTCGGCGATCCCCTACGAGGACATCCGGCCTGAGGACGTGGTGACGATGGAACTGGACGGCAGCCACAGCGAGAACCGCCGGCCGTCCAGCGAGTGGCGCTTCCACCTGGACATCATGCGGCACCGGCCGGACTGCGGGGCGATCGTCCACACCCACGGCATGTTCGCCACCACGCTCGCCTGCCTGCGCATGGAGATCCCGGCTTTCCACTACATGATCGCCCAGGCCGGCGGCCCGACCATCCGGTGCTCGGACTACGCCACCTTCGGGACCCAGGAACTGTCGGACACCGCGCTGCGGGCGCTGGAGGGGCGGCGGGCCTGCCTGCTGGCCAACCACGGCATGATCGCCATCGGGCCGAACCTGAAGAAGGCGCTGGCGCTGGCCCTGGAGGTCGAGACCCTGGCCGCCATGTACTGGCGCACCCTGCAGGTCGGCAAGCCGGTGATCCTGCCGGACGACGAGATCGAGCGGGTCGGCATCAAGTTCGGGACCATGGGCTACGGCGCGGTCGAGAAGGGCGGCGCCGCCCCGAAGGCCAGGCGGAAGGGCAGTGCGACATGACCACCACACTCGTCAACACCTCGCTGGACGCCGCCTACGCCGAGGCGGCCGAGCGCTTCGTCGCGTCCAACCCGAAGAGCAACGCGATCCAGGCGCAGGCCGAGAAGGCCATGCCGGGCGGCAACACCCGCACCGTGCTGCACTACCACCCGTTCCCGCTGCGCTTCGCGCGCGGCGAGGGTTGTACCCTGTGGGACGCCGACGGGCACGAGTATGTCGACTTCCTCGGCGAGTACACCGCCGGCCTGTATGGCCATTCCGAGCCGGTGATCCGCGACGCCATCCGCCAAGCCGCCGACGACGGCTGGGTGCTGGGCGGGCCGAACCTGCTGGAGGCGCGGCTGGCGCAGGCCATCGTCGACCGGTTCCCGGCGCTGGAGCGGGTGCGCTTCACCAACTCCGGGACCGAGGCCAACCTGATGGCGATCGCCGCCGCCCGCGCCTTCACCGGCCGCGACCGGGTGATGGTGTTCAACGGCGCCTATCACGGCGGCGTGCTGTATTTCGGCGGCTCGCCGCTGAACGTGCCGTTCGACTACGTCATGGGCGATTACAACGATCCGGAGGGCGCGGCGGCCATGATCCGCGCGCAGGGCGACCGGCTCGCCTGCGTGCTGGTCGAGCCGATGTGCGGCTCCGGCGGTTGCCTGCCGGGCAGCGACGCCTTCCTGGAGAGCCTGCGGGCCGCCACCGAGGAGACCGGCGCGCTGCTGATCTTCGACGAGGTGATGACCTCGCGGCTGTCGGGCGAGGGACTGCACGGGATGCTCGGCATCCGCCCGGACCTGATCACCCTCGGCAAGTATCTCGGCGGCGGCCTCAGCTTCGGCGCCTTCGGCGGCCGCGCCGACATCCTGGAACGCTTCGACCCGCGACGGCCCGATGCCTGGCCGCATGCCGGGACCTTCAACAACAACGTCTTCACCATGTCGGCCGGGCTGGCCGGGCTGACCCACGTCTACACGCCGGAACGGGCGGTGATGCTGAACGCCGCCGGCGACAGCCTGCGCGGCCGGCTGAACGATGCCATCGCCCGGCGCGGGCTGCCGATGGTGGTGGCCGGGCGCGGCTCGATGATGGCGGTGCATCCGGGCACCACGGTGCCGATCTCGCCGCCGGAAGCGGGCCGGCGCCCGCGCAAGCTGGTCGACCTGATGCATCTCGACCTGATCGCCGCCGGCGTCTACACCGCGCGCCGCGGCATGGCGGTGCTGTCGCTGCCGATGGGCGCGCCCGAGTTCGACCGCTTCGCGGCGGCTTTCGAAGAGTTCCTGGACGCCCGCCGTCCGGTGATCGAGGAAGCCGGGGGGAGCGTGGTGTGAGCATCCTGCATCGCCTGCTGCTGGAGGCCGGTCGCCGCGCCGCCCAGAATCCGGAGGTCCGGCGCACCGCTGCCCGGGTCGCCGGCGAGGTCTATGGCAAGGTGGCGCCGAAGGTGGAGAACGCCGGCCGGCACATGCTGGAGACAGCGAAGGAGACCGCGTCGGAGGGACGTTTCTCCGACGACCCGGTCGGCTATGCCCGGCGGTTCCGCGACCGGCTGCTACCGCCCGACGACGACCGGCGCTGAAGCCGCGCCCCCGCCCGGCGTCGCGAACGCCGCCGGGCCTGGAGCCACGGGAGGGGACATTGGTACCGACGGCTTTGGGGGCACCGACGGCTTCGGGGGCACCCACGGCTTCGGGAAAACCCGAGCACGGCGCAAACCGCGCCGTTTGCCAGGTTTGTGAAAAAAGCTGGCCACGGCGCGACATGCGGCCGTGGATCTCGGTGCGACCGGGGGTGTCGGCGCTGATCGCCCGCGAGCATCCGGACTGGGGCGACGGAAAGTACATCTGCACCGGCGACCTTGCCACCTACCGGCGGCGCTATGTCGAGAACCTCCTGGAGGACGAGCGCGGTGAGATCGGCGCGCTGGAGCGGCAGGTCCTCAACAGCCTGGAACGAGGCGAGACCATCGCGCATCCGCCCCAGGCGCTGTTCGAGGCGGAGGCGACATTCGGAGATCGCATGGCCGACCGGGTCGCCTCGTTCGGCGGTTCGTGGACGTTCATCCTGTCGTTCTGCGGACTCCTCGTCGTGTGGATGCTGCTCAACGCGACCGGCTGGCTGTTCGACGCGTTCGACGTCTACCCGTTCATCCTGCTGAACCTGGTGCTCTCCACGCTCGCCGCCCTGCAGGCCCCGGTCATCATGATGAGCCAGCGCCGGCAGGAAGCGAAGGATCGCCTGCGTTCCGAGAACGACTATCAGGTCAACCTGAAGGCCGAACTCGAGATCCGGCAGCTGCACGAGAAGATCGACCACCAGCTCGCACACCAATGGGAGCGTCTCGCCGAGATGCAGCAGATCCAGATCGAGCTGCTGGAAGAGCGGGTCGACAGACGGGCGAAATGAGGTGGCCGGGCGACCCCCGACCCGCCCCCCGAGCCGATCCTCAGTCCACCCGGTAGAGCACCAGGACCAGCAGAACCGTCCCGGCAAACATCCAGACCGGCCCGAAGAACCACAGCGACAGCGGAATCGCCAGGTAGTAGCTGCGCATGCCGAGCGTGTAGTGCAGCGCGCCCCGCTCCAGCTCCTTCGCCCCGACGTCGTGCCCGAGCCCCTGTTTGTCCGGGAGGTTGATGGCGAAGCCGGCATGGATGAAGGCGCGGATCGCCAGCGAGAAATTGAAGAACCCGGCCAGGAAGTCGACCACCAGCAGCAGCGCCTTGAGGAGCAGAAGTTGTCCGCCCTGGTTGCCGAAAAAGTTCAGCCCATGTGCCAGCTGCGAGAGCTTGTCGGTCGTGAAGGCGGCGCCGAGCAGGCCGAGGGCGAACAGGATTGCCGTCGACGCCAGGAAAGTCGACGACATGATCCAGTTCCGAAGGGTCTGCACGACCAGGATTTCCCGACCGCCGGTCTGAATCATCCTCGCCCAGGCGTGCCGCACCAGCCGGTGGCGTCCCATCGCCGTGGTCTCGGGCGACGACCGGTTCAGGGCCCACAGCCGCCAGTGGTATGCGGCCAGGGCGGCGAACGCCGAACCGATGAGAGCGATTTCGAAGATTGCGGGGTCGATCGACACGCCTGTCTCCCGGTTGGCGGAAAGGCCCGGCGCGGCCCCGGCGAGCCATTCGACCCGATCGGCGGGCGCGCGCCCTACGGCGCCAGGATAGCGCTGACGATCGGCGCCACGTCATCGCCGAAATGATGCCCGCCCCTGGTTTCGAGCTTCCGGACGGTTTCATCAGGCAGGGCACGGCAGGCGCTGTCGGTCTCGTCGACGCCGTAGACGCAGAGCAGCGGCACGCCACGCAGGGCGGCGATCTCCGGCGCCACCGGCAGTCCGTCCGGCGTGTCGGCGCCGAGCCAGCCGGTCACGCTGAACTCGAACGTCGCGGTGTCCGACAACCCGAGCAGGGCGACCTTTCGGACCCGGGCGCGCGCGTCGGCCGGAAGCCGGCGCACCAGGAAGGGCATCACGTCGGCACCGAACGAGTAGCCGATCAGCGTGACCGTCGGCTTGCCCCAGGCGGCCGCGTAGTGCGCGATCACCCGGGCCAGATCGTCGGCGGCCTGCTGCGGCGTCCGCTTGGTCCAGAAATAGGTCAGGGTGCTGAAGCCGACGACCGGCACTCCCCGATCGGCCAGCGCCGCCCCCAGGTCGCGATCGAGCCTCGCCCAGCCGCCGTCGCCGGTCAGCAGGACGGCGAAACCCTGGCCCGGGTTGCCCGTGGCCGTCACCTCGACCAGCGGCAGATCGCGGACAGCGGCGGCAACCGGCGTGTTCGATACCGCGTCCTTCGGAGACACCCGGGCGAAGGCCGCCTGCAACCGCGGCATCCAGGTCCGAGGCTCGGCAAAGCCATGCCCGACCCCGGGGAGCGTGATCAGCTCTCCCTGCGGCACGTGTTCGACGAACGATCGGATCGACACCGGATCGCAGGACCGGTCTAGCGCGCCCTGAAGCGCGGACCATGGCACTTCGAGCCCCGGCGCCGGCTTCAGGGTCGCTCCCACCCCGGCGTCGTCCGACCACGCCAGTCCGCGGCCCTCGCACAGCGGTTTAGCCGTCTTCAGGAGCGGGCAGAAGCCGAGGCTGAGGCCGCCGGAGAACGGGCCGGTGGCACCCTGGACGAGACTTGCATACGCCAGCGTTCCGCCGGATCCGTAGCCGACGAGCGTTGGAACCCGGTACTCCCGCAGCCGGTACTTCTTCTGGAGGAACTTGCTCAGGCTCTCCAGGTCGCCGGCCGCGAATATGCACTTGTCGCCGGTGGCGGCGTTCTTCAGATAGGCGGCGCTGTCGATTCCGACGACCAGCGCGTCGAGGTCGGCGAGCCCGCGCGCCATGTCGACCATGACCGGGTTCCAGCCGGCCTCGCCGGACAGCAGCAGCACGACCTCCTTCGGCTCGGACATTGTTCCATAGATCGTGACGGCGTCGAACGGATCGAAGCTGACAGTTTCCTCGGCGGCCCATGCCGGAGCCGCGACCAGCAGCGCCGCCAGCCCGATGAACCGCAAGAACCTCATCCGACACTCCTTCGGCTGGGTTGGCCGACAGCGTTGGCCGGCGGCAAGGCCGGTCATTTGCGGAAGATCTCCCCGGTCCCGCCGGAGATCAGCGCCGCGACGTCCAGCAGGATGCGCGGCAACGCCAGGCCGCCGGGAGCGGCCAGGTATCTGGGGGTCCATTCAGGATCGAACTTTTCCTTGTACGCCCGGAGCCCCTCGAAATTGAAGAAATGCTCGCCGTGACGAAAGGTGAATGCGCCGATCCGGTTCCAGACCGGCGCGAGCGGATGGGCTTCGAGGCCCGACAGCGGCGCCATGCCGAGGTCGAACCATTTGTAACCCTTCTCCTTTCCCCACAGCATCAGGCGGATGAACAGGAAGTCCATGACCCCCGGGGGAGCACCGCCGAGGTGCCGCATGAGGTCGACCGAGAGCTCCCTGCCGACCGGTGCTTGCCAGAGATTGGCGAAGGCGACGATCAGGCCGCCCTGGCGGACCACCGCGCAATCGAAGTTCAGCATGTAGTCCTCGGAGAACGCCCCGACCGAGAAGCCCTTCTCGTGCGTCGATCTGCTCCGCAGCCACGCATCGGATACGGCGCGCAGGTCGGGGAGGATTCCGGGCAGATTCGCCGCCGGAACGACATCGAAGGTTACACCGTCCTTGACGGCCCGACGGTCGGACTGGCGCAGGCCGCGCCGGTTGCCGCCGTCCAGCGAGAAGGTCTCGAGATCCACCCGGGCGGTCTCCCCGAGCTTGAGCAGCGACAGGCCGAGATCGAGAAACCGTGGCAGGCTCTCGACCCGTACCTGGTAGAAGACCGGCCAGCCGCCGTGACGGTCGCAAAGCTCGCGGAAGCGCCATAGCAAGGACTCCCAGGCGGCCTCCGGCCCCACCGGTTCGCCGAGCGCCACCCAACTGCGCCCCTTCACGCCGTACATCAGCAGCCCGTCCTCCTGCGCCGACACCAGGAAGCGCTTGTCTCCCGTTAGTGCCAGGTTCGCCTCGGGGCGTGGCGAGCTGGCGACGATCCGCCGCAACGCATCGGCGGTGATGCCGCCCGCGTCGTCGCCCGGCCGGGCCGGTCGCAGCAGCAGGAAGACAAGCAGTCCGACAGCCAGGGCCACCACCGCAACGCTGGCCCGCAGGAACCGCGGCGCATCGCCCCGATACGCGAACTCCCACCACAGGGCATCGGAGTATTCGACATGCTTGAAGGCGAACAGCCCTAGCCAGACCGCCGCCGCGACGATCGCCGCGATGGTCGCGGTCCAGGCCGCCGAGAACTGCTGGTTGGCCAGCGACGCCTTTCGATAGAAGGCCGGCCGACTGGCAGCCAGCGCCGTCAGGACGCCCGCGAGGATTACGGCTTCCTCGTAGTCCAGGCCTTTCAGCAGCGAGAACGCAATGCCGCCGCACAGCATCGCGACCGTCAGGTTCCAGGCGCCATCCAGGCGTCGGAACAGGCCTCGGGCGAGGATCATCAGCCCGATCCCGATGATGCTGCTGAACAGATGCGATGCCTCGACGAACGGGAGCGGCAGGACATGCCGCAGGATCGCCATCCGATCATCGAGCGCCGGCGTCGCTGCCGAGAACAGCAGGATCGCGCCGCCGGCGAACACCGCGGCACCGATGGTCGGCGGCGCGACCGAGTGAACCAGGCGACGGATCGCCCGTAAGCCCGGATCGAAGGCTCGCCGCCGAATCCGCGCCTCGTTCCACGCCAGCAGCGCCGCCGCCACCGCGAGCGGCAGCAGATAGTAGAGGCACCGGTACATCAGCAGGGCGCCGAGCAGCGCTCCCTGATCCGCCCCGGGCAGGGTGAGCAGGACCACCGCCTCGAAGACGCCCAATCCCCCGGGGGCGTGGCTGAGTACCCCGATCGTCATGGCCGCGACATAGACGCCGAGGAAAGGCACGTAGCCGATCCCGATGTCCGTCGGCAGGACGAGATACAGGGCCCCGGCCGCAAACCCGATGTCGACCGCGCCGATGGCGAGCTGGACCAGGGTCATCGGCAGACGCGGCGGCTGGAACGACCAGGCTTTCAGCGTCAGCGGTCCCCGCCTGAGGCCGGTCCAGGCCGCATACCCCGCTACCACCGCCAGGATCGCGACACCCAGCGTCCGGTTTACGATCGGCGGCAGCGTGTCGGTGACGCTCAGAACCGCCGGCTCGAACAACAGGGCCAACCCGAGCAACAGGCTGACGCCCAGTGCGAAGGTGATCGCGCAGATCCCGACGAGGGTGGCGATCTCGGCCGCGGACAGGCCTTCCGCCGAATAGACGCGGTAGCGGATCGAACCTCCGGCGATCAACGACAGCCCGATGTTGTGGCTGAAAGTGTAGCTGGTGAAGGATGCCAGGGCGGTTCTGGAGTACGGAACCGACTTGCCGAGATGCCGCAATGCCAGAACGTCATAGCCGGTGAGCGTGATGTAGCTGCCGACCACGCAGGTCAACGCGAGCAGGATCGACAGCGTCGGCGTGTCGTGAAAGCGTGCCAGGACATCGGCGAGATGGATTTCCGCCAGGACGTGGTGCAACGCCACCAGCGCCGCACCGAAGAGCGCGAGGCTGGCAGCGATCCCGACATACCGCCACATCGCTGCAGTTCGGTCCTTCAAGTCGCCCCCTTCGATCGGTGCGGCGCGTTGCGCGTCCAGCAGGCCAAGCTGATCATGCCATGGACCAGCCGTGGCTCACGATCCGGGACTGTCCGGCCGGTGCGTCCGTCGGAAGAACGGCAAACAGCAGTGCTGCTTCGACCAAATCCCCGATGGCGGTGTACTCCTTGCCGACGGTCTCGCCCAGGCCGGACCAGACCACCATGCGCCGCCTGAAATCCAGAATACCGATCAGTCGACCCGGCATCTCCGAGAACGACCTGTTGGGACCCCGCGGCGAGAGGTTGATTCATCGACCAGATCGTTTCGACCTGATCGGATGGACGGGCCGAACCCGGGGGGCGAGTCGCGATCGTCCAAGTGGGTTTTTAGTCCGGAAGGTTCCGGCGCAGACATCTTTCTGGACTCATCTTTCCGACCTCAATGTGACTCGCTCAATACGCCTTTATATGAGAGGGTTCGTGACCGAATGACGGGGCAGGTCATGGAAGGCATTCCCGGCGTCCCGGCGCCCATTCCGCATTCCAAAGTTGCTGGACCGGACAAGGTCCATATCGCCGGCGCCGGGCCCGGCCTGCGGGCCGATCCCGTAAACCTGCCGCTGGTGCAGCTGGCGACTCCATCCGAAGTCGCAAGGATGAACTCTCCGCAGCGTGCCGAATACATCCAGTCGGTGGGCCAGCAAGCCACTGCACGGGCGGTCGCCAAGGTGGTCGACATTCTCGCCTGATCGGCGAATTGACTTGAACAATTTTATTTAAAATACTATTTAAATCTGATCTACTGAGGATCCGGACGATGACCGCCTGAGCGTCCGTCCGCGTTCGAGGAGCGAGATCATGGCGATCGGCCCCACAGGTGCTTTCCCACTTACCACGGCCCCGCAGGGTCAGGGCGGAGCTGTCGCGCCGTCCCGTCTGGCCCGCGGTCTGCAGGAGGCGTTCGGCTTCCGCAGCCGGGACGCCAGCCCGCGCGCGGGCGAGCCGGCGATCGCCGAGCCGCTGGACGATGGCGACCGCCGGCAGTTCAACCTGGAACAGGCCGCCGAGCAGATCCGCCAGCTCAATCCCGACGCACCGCGCGGCTCGATCGTCGACATCCACGCCTGACTCTCGTCGACGGCTGCGTTTCGCCCAACCCAGGGCTGCGTGTGAGAACCTTGACCCGTCCGACCGGCGCCGCCTAGCCTCGCCCTCCCTTCAGCGTGGCGACCACCCCGTGACCCAGCCTGCCGAAACCTCCTCTGCACCCGCGGTGCCGCGCGCCGGCCTGCTCGGCTTCGGCTGGCTGCTGTGCGCGGTGTTCTTCCTGTATGCCTTCGTGCAGCGCGTCGCCCCGTCGGTGATGGTCGACGACCTGATGCGCGACTTCGCGGTCGGCGGGGCGCTGCTCGGCAACCTGTCCGCGTTCTACTACTATTCCTATGCGGGCTCGCAGATCCCGGTCGGCGTGCTGATCGACCGCTACGGCCCGCGCCGTCTGGTCACCGCGGCGGCGGCGCTGGCCGGGGTCGGCTCGCTGGTGTTCGTGATGGCCGACGGGCTGTGGCTGGCGTCGATCGGCCGGCTGATGATCGGCCTCGGCTGCGCCTTCAGCTTCGTCGGCGCCCTCAACTACGCCGCCCTGTGGTTCCCGCCGAACCGGTTCGCCACCCTCGGCGGCTGGGCGCAGATGCTGGGCGTGGTCGGCGGCGTCCTGGGCCAGGCGCCACTCGGCTATCTGGTCGAGCACGTCGGCTGGCGCCCCGCGGTTGCCGGCCTCGCGGTCTTCGGACTGGCGCTGGCGCTGGCCACCGGGTTGGTCCTGCGCGACAAGCCGCGCCGGGCACCGGTCGGCGCGGCCGTCCGGCACAACCTGCTGTCCGGCTTGAAACGGGCGGCCGCGACCCCGCAGGTCTGGCTGGCCGCCGGCTTCGGGATGGCGATGACCAGCAGCATGCTGGCGTTCGGCGGGCTGTGGGGCGTGCCCTATGTCGAGCGGGCCTACGGGCTCGGCAAGGCCGAGGCGGCGGCGCTGGTGTCGGTGCTGTTCGTCGGCTGGGGCATCGGCGCGCCGCTGTGGGGCGTCCTGTCGGACCGCTGGAGCCGGCGCCGGCCGTTCATGGTTTTCGGCGGCGCGCTGGCGACCGCCGGTATCACGGTAGCGATCTATCTCCCGGGGCTGACGCCCGTCACCTTGGCGATGGTCCTGTTCGCGCAGGGGCTCGGTTCGTCCGCCATGGTGCTGTGTTTCGCGGTCGCCCGCGAGAACACCCCGGTCTGGTCGGCCGGGGTGACGCTCGGCATCGTCAACGGCTTCGTGGTCGGGTCCGGCGCGGTGCTGCAGCCGCTGGTCGGCTGGCTGCTGGACCTCGGCTGGGACGGCACCCTGGTCGCCGGTGCCCGGATCTACGGCGTCGCGACCTTCGAGGGCGCCTTCCTGATCCTGCCGGCGATCTGCGGGGCCGGCGTCCTGGTCGCCCTGCTGGTGCGCGAGACCGGAGCGCGGCCATTCGAGGAATGAGAATCGCGCAGGCCACGACACTGCTGATGCCCCCCCCGGACACTCAGCACCGGGCTTTCGCAGCGGCTTGGCTTCCTCGGGCCTATGGATCGGGTGGCCGACGGTTCAGGGACAGAACCCTGACCTGCACCAAGTATCGCGATTTTACCTCGGTGGGGATGTTTTCGGACGTCAGTACCCCGTCCTTCGCCATCCGCTCGACGGCGTCGTTCAGCAGAGATGCGGGGATGGGAGGAAACAGTTCGAAGTAGAGTTGATCGAGCGTGGCGAATTTCCGCTCATCGAGCAGATCGGTAATCTTCCTCTGAGCGGCGATCAGCGTTCGCTCGCGAAAGTACAGATCGATGGCGGTGGCCAAGCTGATGGCCAGGATCGCAAAGATCGTCGTCGACAGGAGGATCAAGCGCTTCCGTTCGACCTTCTCGAGAAAGAAGGTCTGACCGAACGCACCAATCGAGACGGACAGCGACAGGGCCGTCAGGATCGCATTCAGGGAGATCGGCATCCGCGACCGCGCCTTACCGGCAACTCTCGTTCGCCTCGAGGCGCTCGACCGAAACGATGTGCGGCGCCCCATTGCCAGCCGGGAACTGCCAATGCCAGGCGGTCGGCCCGCCATGAACGGAGATCTGGCTTGTCAGCCCATGATCGCTGGCAAGGGTCACGTCCACGGCTCCGGACGACGGCACGTTGCGAATGCCGCCCACCACGCCGACCGGCTGGTTGGGGTCTGTTCCCACAGGCAGTAGCCGAATCAGCACGGATTCGGAGCCGGTTATTCGAATGCACAGGCGGTCGCCCGCCTTGAAGACGACGGATGGGGTGAGGTCTCTCCAGGCTGCCGCCCAACCGGGCCCGGTGGTGGCTCCGTCTTTCCCCGGAATCTGTTCCGCTCTCGCCGACCCCATTCCGACCAGCAATGCCGTGATCGCCAGCGCCAAGCGCGCTGTCCCGCCCATGATGACCTCCCATTCTGTGCCGGATCCGCTTCCCGCAAAATTCATAAGCAACCGGCATTGTAAGATAATACAAATGATAGTTGAGTCAAGATCAGTGATGTTACTATAAGTATATGGTATTGCTTAAAATTCGTGACTAGGTGCATGAATTGTCTGCATTCGACGAAATGGCGGCGGCTGCCGAGCGTCAGCGCGGCGAGCTGTGCATCACTTCGTCGCCTCCCAGGCTCTCGGTTGCTTCAGGATCGACACAGGTCTCACAGCAGCCCCGCCGCCCGGAAGCTCGTATGCCCGCCGCGCGCGACGATCAGGTGGTCGTGCAGCACCAGGCCGAGGGCGGCCGCCGCTTCCGCGAGTTGGCGGGTCATGGCGATGTCGGCCTGCGACGGGGTCGGGTCGCCGGACGGGTGGTTGTGCACCACGATCAGGGCCGAGGCACCAAGCTCGAGCGCCCGCTTGACGACCTCGCGCGGGTACAACGGCGTGTGGTCGACGGTGCCGCGGCCCTGGCGCTCGTCGGCGATCAGCCGGTTCTTGCGGTCGAGATGCAGCACCCGCACCTCCTCGACCGGCAGCCCGGCCATCGCCACCCGGCAGTAGTCGAGCAACTGGCTCCAGCTCGACAGCAGCGGCCGGTCGCGCAGCCTGTCGCCGAGCAACCGGATCGCGGCCGCGCGCGCCGTCTTGAGCGCGACGATCGAGGCCTCGCCCATGCCGTCGACCCGGGCCAGTGCCTCGGCCGGGGCGTCGACCGTCTCGGCGAACGAGCCGAAGCGGGCGATCAGCCGCTTGGCCAGCGGCTTCACGTCGCCGCGCGGCCGGGCCAGGAACAGCAGCAGTTCCAGCAGTTCGTAGTCTGCCAGGGCCTCGGCGCCGGCCGCCAGGAAGCGTCCGCGCAACCGGGCGCGGTGTCCGCTGCGATCGTCGTCTTGGGATTCCGCCATGGTTTGCCGGTCCGCGGGTTGCGGAGCGGCTATGGCAGGGTCAGGCTGAGAATACGGAGAAGCGGTGACGCGCCACCGTCTCGGGTACGGCGGCGCGTCGACCGGTCTGCGTCAGGTCTTGGGCTTGCGGTATGGCTTGTGGCAGCCGCCGCAGGCGCCGCCGAGCGCCTTCATGGCCTCGCCGGTTGCGGCCGCGTCACCGGTTGCGGCGACCATGGCAAGCTTGCCGGCGGCCTCGCCGGCATTCGCCGCGGCCATCTTGAACTTGTCCCACTCGTCCCAGATCTCCGGCTTGGCGTCGGTCTCGCCGACGTCGGAGCCCTTCGGGAACAGGTCCGGGTAGGTCTTCATGGTGGCCACGATCTTCTCGGCCGGGCCGACCGCATCGGCGGCCTTGTCGCCCTCGACGGCGGCCTTGATCGCCTTCATGGCGCCGCCGACACCCTTCATGGCTTCCTGACGGGCGGCGATCTCGCCGGCGGCCATCGCACCGCCCAGGCTCGCCAGGATCACCGCGCAAGTCGCGGCTGCACATACTAAATTACGCATGGGTCCTCCTGCCCGTTACGGGACGGGCCGGTGGCCCACCCCTCGCGTGACGAGGCTAGCTGGGCAGCGCCGGGCCGGACAACTGACATCTGCGTGTGTGTCCCGGTCAGCCTGGCAGGTTTGCGGCCTCCGGTGCCGGTCGCCCGCGGATCATGTCCGAGCCCTTCTCGGCGATCATGATGACCGAGGCATTGAGGTTGGCGGACAGCATGCTCGGCATCACCGAGGCGTCGACGACGCGCAGGCCCTCGATGCCATGCACGCGGAGCTGGTCGTCGACCACCGCGGTGGCGTCGGTCTCCGGCCCCATGCGACAGCTTCCCATCGGGTGGAAGGTGGTGGTGCCGCGCTCCTTCGCGGCGGCCAGGAGCTCGTCGTCGGTCTGGACCTTGGCGCCGGGGTATTCCTCGAAATCGTAGAACGGTTCGAGCGGCCGGGTGGCGAGCAGCCGGCGGGCCAGCTTCATGGCCTTCAGCAGGACTTGGCGGTCGCCTTCCTCGGCGAGGTAGTTCGGCTGGATCACCGGCGCCTCGAACGGATCGGCGGAGCGGGCCCGGACATGGCCCTTGCTCTCGGGGCGTTGCTGCCACGACGCCACCGTCATGCCGGGCTGGTCGCTCAGCCGGGACTGCACGCCTTCCATGTAGCTGGCCGGCGTGAAGGTGAACTGCACGTCGCTGTTCCTCGCCGCCTCGTCGGAGTGCCAGAAGCAATAGACCAGGGTCGGGCTGAGGGCGAGAATGCCCTTGCGGGTGGTCAGCCATTTCAGGACGTTGCCGACCAGCCGGAGGCCGCGCGCTTCCTCGTTGATGGTGTCGATGTTCTTGACCCGGGCGACGAAGCGCGGCGCGTAGTGGTCGCGCAGGTTCTCACCGACGCCGGCCAGGTCGTGCAGCACCGGGATGCCGAGGTCCTTCAGCAGCGCGGCCGGCCCGATGCCGGACAATTGGAGGAGTTGCGGCGAGTTGTAGGTGCCGCCGGCCAGGATCACCTCGCGGCGCGCGCGGACCTCGCTCGGAATGCCGTGACGGCCGCCCTTGTTGTACTTCACGCCGACCGCGCGCTTGCCTTCCAGCACGATCGAGCTGGCATGGGCGTCGGTCACCACCGTCAGGTTCGGGCGCTTCATGGCCGGGCGCAGGAAGGCCCGGGCGGCGCTCATCCGCCGGCCGCCGGCGATGGTGCGCTGGGCGTAGGACACGCCCTCCTGGATGGCGCCGTTGTAGTCCGGGTTGCGCGGAATCCCGAGGGTCGTGCAGCCCTCGATGAAGGCGTCGCACAGCGGGTGCCGCCAGTCGATGTCGGTGACCACGAGATTGCCGTCGCGGCCGCGGAAGGTATCGTCGCCGTCGCCGAGGCGTTTCTCCGAGCGCCGGAAATACGGCAGCACGTCGGCATAACCCCAGCCCCGGTTGCCGCGCTGCGCCCAGCCGTCGAAGTCCAGGCGCTGGCCGCGGTTGTAGATGTGGCCGTTGATCGAGCTCGACCCGCCCAGTGTCTTGCCGCGCGGCGCCTTGATGCGGCGGCCGCCGGTCCACTGGCTCGGCTCCATGTCGTAGAGCCAGTTCACCGCCGGATCGACCATGGTCTTCATGAACCCGGCCGGTACGTGGATGAACGGGTGCCAGTCGGAACCGCCAGCCTCCAGGACGCAGACCGTGGCGGTGCCATCCTCGGTCAGTCGGTTGGCGAGCACCGAGCCGGCCGAGCCGGCGCCGACGATGACGTAGTCGAAGCTGTCCATGCGATGAGTTCCCGAGCGGATGCACAGGGTTGAGGAGAGCTGTTTCTTAACAGACGCCGGCGATCGACGGCAAAGATATTGAATTCAGGACGCCTCTCGATGTGCTCGCCGGCATGCGTCCGTGGATCCGGACCATCCCGCTGGAGCGGGCCGAGGGGGCCGGTCATCATGGATCCGATTGATGTGAATCAGTGACACGACGAGGAAGCTCGCGCTCACAATCCACCGGCGGATGTTCCGTGGGAGGCATGCGAGCCGCGTTCCCGTGGTGGGTCAGGCCCGCCGACACGGTGGTGGGCGAGTGGTTTCGGCCGGCGAGCGACCGCGGACGGGGAGGTGGAAGGACATGGATACGAAGCAGGACCCGCCTGCGGAAACGCCGCCGATCCGTTTCGCGGTCGCTACCGCCACGGTCGGCGACCTGAAGGCGGCCATGCGCGCCGGCTTGCGTGACACCGTCGCGCGTCCGGGACTCAGTCTGTTCTTCGGCTTGGTCTATGCGTTGCTGGGCGCGCTGCTGATCGCCGGTCTCCTGGTGTTCGATCAGATCTGGATCGTGATCGCTGTGGCTGTCGGTTTTCCGCTCGTTGCGCCCTTTCTAGCCGTCGGACTGTACGAGATGTCGCGCCGGCTCGCCGGCGGGGAGGCGTTCTCCGCGTCCGACATCTTCCTCGTGATCTTCACGCAAAAACGGCGCGAGTTCCGCTGGATGTCGTTCGTCGTGCTGTTCGTCTTCTGGATCTGGGCGTATCAGATACGGGTCGTGCTCGCCCTGACGATTCATTACAAGCATTTCCGGTCCCTCGAGGACCTGCTCGTCGGTGTGTTCACGACCTCCGGTGGGGCGTCGTTCCTGCTGGTCGGCACCCTGGTCGGGGCGTTCCTGGCGACGGTTCTCTATTCCGTCACGGTGATCGCGATGCCGCTGCTCCTGGACAAGGAGGTCGATTTCGTGACGGCCATGATCACCAGCGTGCGGACCGTTCTCGCGAGCCCGGTGGTCATGCTGGGCTGGGGGGCGGCGGTCGGCGCGTTGACGCTTCTGGCCATCGCGCCCGGACTTGTCGGCGTGATCTTCGTCTTCCCGTTTCTCGGCCACACCACCTGGCATCTCTACGAACGCCTGGTTTCAGAGAACTGAGGCCCGGTCTACTCCGCCTGCTTCGGCCACACCCGGGTAGAATGCGCCAGCTCGGGCCAGCCGATCGGCGAAGCGGCTTCGGCGACGGCCTCGGCGGCCGGCATGGCGGCGTTCCAATACGCCGCGACGATGCGCTTGCCGGTGAATCCGTCCGATGCCGTAGAGGCCAGCCACGCCGCCGGCGGCCCCATGACCGCGGGCTTCAGCATGGTGCCGCGGTCCATGCCGCTGCCGTCGGCGATGAACGCGGTATCGGTCGGGCCGCCGGGCACCAGTATGTTGACGGTGACGCCGCTGCCGTCGAGCTCGGTCGCCCAGACCGCCGATGCGGCTTCCAGCGAGGCCTTCAGGGCGCCGTAGGGGAAGGTGCGCAGCATGGTGAAGAAGCTGGTGGTGTTGTTGACCACCCGGCCCCAGCCACGCCGCTTCATGCCCGGCGTGACCAGCCGGGTCATCAGGAACGGGCCGCGCAGGTTGACGGCGATGAAGCGGTCGAAGATCTCCGACGTCACCTCCTGCAGGTCCGGCAGGTTGCGCTCGCCGTCCGGCCTCAACGCGCTCAACCCGATGCCGGCGTTGTTGAACAGGATGTCGATCGGACCGAGCCGCGACTCGACGGCCGCGACCGCCGCGGAGCAACCGTTCTCGGTCGAGACATCAGCGGCGATCGCGACCGCGCCGCCACCGATCTCCCCGGCGACCCGCCGGGCGGCGGCCTCGTCGCGGTCGACCACGGCGACCCTGGCGCCGCCGGCCGCAACCGCGGCGCACATGGCACCGCCGATGCCGCCGCCGCCGCCGGTGATCAGCGCCACCCGCTGCTGTCCTGCCATCTCGTGTTCCTTCCAGGTTCGGTCGTTGCGGCCGCCGGCCGGTCAGGTCCCGCGCGGGTCGATCGGCGCAGTCATGCCGGCCCGGGCCTCGATGGCTTCCGCCGCGTCCAGGCACAGATCCTCGCGGAACCGGCCGGCGACGATCTGCACGCCCATCGGGACGCCCTCGTGCAGTCCGGTCGGGACCGATAGGCCCGGCAGGCCGAGAACCGGGATCGCCAGCTGCGGCAGCTGGGAGGCGATCATCCGGCGCGTCGTCTCGGTATCGACCAGGTCCTCGTCGACCTTGAAGGCGGGCTCGGAGGAGTTCGGCATCACGATGACCGGATAGCGTTCCATGAACGCCTGCCACTCCTGCAGCATGGCGTCGCGCTCCATCAGGGCATCCAGCGTGTCCTGCGGGCCGCAGGCCGGCATGACTTCGTGCCACAGCGCGATCGCCCGCTTGATGCCGTCGTCGCCGACCTGCTCGACCGCCGCGTCCAGCGATCTGATGGTGTCGGCCATCGCCAGCTTCGCCCACAGGTCGGCGACCTCGCCGAGCCGTGGGGGGTCGATCTCCTCGACCGCGTAGCCGGCGTCGGCCAGCCAGCGGCCTGCCTGCAGCACCGACTCCCGGATCGCCGGCTCGGCGCCGCGGCCGGCCGGATTCGGTACCAACGCCACGCGGACCGGCGCCGCCAGGCGCGGACCTTCGAGCGGGACGTCGACCCAGCGGGCGTCGCCGGGATCGCCGGCCGCCAGCACCCGCAGCGCCAGCCGGGCGTCGCGCACGGTGCGGGTCAGCGGGCCCTGCACCGCCATCAGCTGCGCCGAGATCGGCCGCGGCTTGGGGCTGGTGTAGTTGCGGGCCGGCACCCGGCCGTAGCTCGGCCGCAGGCCTACCACGCCACAGCAATAGGCCGGATAACGGACCGAGCCGGCGATGTCGTTGCCCTGGTTGATCGGGGCGATTCCGCTGGCGGTCGCCGCGGCGGCACCGCCGCTGGAGCCGCCGGGGGTGCGGGCGGGGTCCCAGGGATTCAGCGTGGCACCGTGCAGACTGTTGTCGGTCAGCCAACGCATCGACAGGCAGGGCGTGTTCGTGCGGCCGATGACGATGGCGCCGGCCTTGCGCAGGTTCGCGACGGTCGGGCTGTCGCGCTCGGCCATCAGGTCCTTGAGCGCCACGACGCCGTTGTCGGTCGCGTAGCCGGCCTGGTCGGTGTTGACCTTGATGGTCACTGGCACGCCGTGCAGCGCTCCGGTGGCTTCGCCTCTCGCCAGTGCGGCGTCGGCGGCGTCGGCCTCGGCCCGGGCCTGTTCCGGCAGCGCCAGGACCACGGCGTTCAGCTTCGGGTTGACGGCGTCCATGCGGTCGAGATGGGCGTCGACGACCTCGCGCGCCGAGACCTCCCGGCGACGGATGCGGTCGGCGAGCTCGCTGGCATCCAGGCTCCACAACGGTTCGTCGGTCATGTTTTCTCCCCGGTTGCGGTCGACGGGGTCATCCCGCCGTCCAGGTTTCGGTCAGTGGTCCGGCCCGGCCGTAGACCGGGTCCTGGGTGGGTACCGGTACCCGTGCAACCCGGTCGGCGGCATCCGGCCCAGCGCTGGCGCTGGTACTGGTGTCGGGATAGCCGCCGCCGGGATAGGCGCCGATCACCAGAAAATCGCTGCTGGCCCCGAGGTTCCGGTGTCCGACCCCGGCCGGGATCACCACCACGTCGCCGGCGTTGACCTCGGCCTCCGGCCCGCCGTCGCCGCCGAATCTCACCCGGGCCCGGCCGCGCACGATGCCCAGCACTTCGTGCATGGAGACGTGTAAGTGGTCGTAGCCGAAGATTCCGTTTCGCCAGGCATCGTCCCAGCCGTGGCGGGCGAACAGCGCCTCGCACCGGCCGGCCGCGTCGCCGACGAGATCGAGCACGTCCCGGTAGACCAGCAGCGGCAGCCGCGGGTTGTTGGGCAGCCCGTTCCTGGGCCCGACCAGGTGTTCCTCGGGCGACACTCGTGTGGCCATGGCGTTTCTCCTCTATTCCGCGGCGGCCTCGACCGGCGGCGACATCGCCAGGTCGAAGGTCTGGAACTCCCGGTTCAGGGCCGGCAACATCGCCACCTCCATGCGGCCGAGCGCCGGTTGCATCACGATCATCGCGACCGTGGCGCTGAGGTTGCTGGTGAGCGACGGTCGCGGCGGCCGGCACACCGACCAGGGCGTGGCGAAGTCGTCGAACAGCGCCGCCTTCACGGCGTCGGTGTCGATGCTGCCGATAGCGGGGGCCAGCAGGTCGCGGACCCGGAGGTCGCGGTACAGGCTGTCGGGCGTGCTGGCGATGCCGGTGTCCTTCAGCTTCGCCAGCGCGACCGGGCTCTGCCAGTGGTTGGCGTGCACCAGCAGGCCGTCCTGCGGGTGCACCTGGAAGGTCTCGTCGGGGGCACACTCGAAGTCGATCGCCACGCCGCCGGCGTGACTGACGATCATGTTGTTCGACGGCGATTTCGGGGTGGCGTAGACGGCGTGCATGGCCAGCGCCAGATGCTCGCTTTCCAGCACCTTGCGGCGGATCAGCGCCAGCGGCACGCCGATCTGGCAGTAGTCGCGGTCGGATTCCAGGTAGTTGGCGGTGATCGCGATGCCGGCGGCATTCAGCCCGCAGCGCGCCAGCCCGCCGGCTTCCGTGAAGGTCAGCAGGTCGGGGCCGTCGTCGCGCCGGATCCGCAGCACCACCGCTGTCTCGGCGCATTCCGCCTTCCAGTCCCAGTTCTGGGCGTGGATCAGCCGGCCGTCGCGGGTGGCGCCGGGCAGGGCGACGACGCCGGTGCAGCCGTCCGGGTCCTCGGCTGCCGCCAGCCTGGCGCGAAGGTCCGGGCGGGCACCGAGCTTCAGGATCTCGGTACGGGCGTTCAGCAGCGCGATCTGCTCGAACGGAACGCCAGCGCCCTCGGCGATCCCACGCATCTCCTCGACATAGGCCGGCTCGAAGCGCTCGATCACCGGCAGGTAGTCGTCGACCAGGGCGCGGATCTCCGGCCAGCCGAGGCCGAGGTCCTGCAACTGGATGGCGTAGTGCGATACCCCCCTGGCGATGCGCTCGGCCGCCAACTGGCCGTACTGGTGACCGCGCTCGCGCGGCGGACCGGAGACCTCGATCAGGGGACAGGGTTCGACCATGGAGGAGTCCTCTTGCCGGATGGCTGCGTCGACTTTAGCAACTCAGGCGGCGCGTGACATCGTCGCCGTCGCTGCTACCGTCCGCACCACTGCCGTGCCGAAGGAGACCCGAATGAGCGTCATCGAATCCAGCGACGACCTGCGCGCGACCTATGCCGAACCGGGCGAGGCGGCATCCAGGAAGCTGATGCCGAAGCTCGACAAGCATGCCCGCGCGTTCATCGCGCTCAGCCCGTTCCTGGTGATCTCGTCGCGCGGGCCCGGCGGTGCCGACTGCTCGCCGCGCGGCGACGGGCCCGGGTTCGTCCGGGTGGTCGACGACAACACCGTTTTGATCCCGGACCGCAAGGGCAACAACCTGCTCGACACCCTTGGCAACGTCGTTGCCGACCCGGAGGTCGGGCTGCTGTTCTTCGTGCCGGGCGTGGCCGAGACCTTGCGGGCCAACGGCACCGCCCGGATCGTCACCGAGCGCGCGCTGCTGGAGCCGATGGCGGTGCGCGGCCAGGTGCCGGCCTCGGCCATGGAAGTGCGGATCGGCCAAGTCTACTTCCACTGCGGCCGTTCGCTGATCCGCGCCAAGCTGTGGGATCCCGATAGCCGGATCGAACGCGGATCGTTCCCGTCGCTCGGCCGGATCATCGCCGACCAGGTCGCCGGCATCGATGCCGAGGCCGCCGACCAGCGGCTGGAAGAGGCCTATACGACCCGACTGTACTGAACCGGCGTCATCCGGTCCCGGATCGGCCGCTACCGAATCGGCCGCGCCGGGGGCGTTGCGTCGGTTCGGAAGGCGGCGGAGCGGGCGGCGTCGCCGCGAGCAGCGTCATCCCAGACAAACGGAGCGCGACCCCGGGGCCCGGTGGACGCTACAGGATTCCCTGTTCCGCATAGGGTTCGCCGCGCAGGACCCGCTCGTAGCCGAGCCGGCTGAGGTCGATGCTCCGGAACTCGCCGTGGACGATCAGCTCGGCGATGCCGCGACCGGCGGCCGGGGCGTGCATCAGGCCGTGGCCGGAGAAGCCGGCGACCACGTGAACGTTGGGGTGACGGTCCGGCCAGTTACCGATGACCGGATTGCCGTCCAGCTCGCAGACCTCGTACAGGCCGGCCCAGGAGCGCAGGCATTTCGTGGCCTCGAACGCCGGGAAGCGGTGCGCCAGGGCCGGCCATACCATGTCTTCGAAATGAGTCGGATCGAGCTCGAAGTTCACGCCGCGCGGTTCGTTGGAGTTCACGACGGTGCCGGTATAGCCGCCGCCCTCCGGCCGGAATGCCAGGCGTGCCAGGTCCTTGACGAAGGGCAACGGCTCGATCGGCGTGCGGGTCGTGAAGAAATGCTCGAACCGCCGCATGGGCGAGATCGGCAGGTCCATGCCGATCGACGCCGCGATCGGCGCGGACCAGGCGCCGGCGGCGATCACGAAGCTGTCGGCCGAAATCGGCGTGCCGGCCTGCAGCAGCGCCCGGCAGACCCACCCGTCCACGGCTTCGAGCCCGGTCACACGATCCTGCACGAAGGTCACGCCGTCGGCCCGGGCCCGGCGCCGGAATCCCTGCAACACGCTGTTCGGGTCGCACCAGCCGTCGCGCGGCGACAGCACCGCCGCGCCGACGTCGTCGACCGTCATCGACGGATAGCGGCGCTTCAGCGTTGCCGCGTCCATCATGTCGATCTCGACGCCGAGGCATTCCTGGGTGTGGGCGCTGGCCTCCAACATGGCGACTGCCAACGGCGGTACCACGAACAGATAGCCTTCCTCGCGCCAACCGATGTCGGGGACGTCGCCGTCGACCGCCATCTCGGTGCCGAACCGCGTCAGGAAGTCGATGCTGAAGTTCGACATTTCGATGTTTTCGGGACGCGAGAACAGCCGCCGTGCGCCGCCGGCGGCCAGCGCCGTCGAGGCAAACGCGTAGGTCGGATCGGGCTCGATCACGCAGACCGACAGGCCGGGGTCCAGTCGCTTCAGGAACACGGCGCTGCTGAACCCCATGATCCCGCCGCCGACGATGCAGATATCCAATGCCATCTGATTGCGCCCTGTTTCGCCCGGTATGGCCCTGTTTCGCCCGGTATGAGCGTCGAGCTTCGCGTGCGGGCAGCGGCTCGCCACTTGAATTCCGTTCATGTGTCTACCAGAGTCGAGGCATGGTCGAGCCCAGGGTGCCGCTGCCGCCGTTCGCCGCCTTGAGGGCGTTCCACGCCGCGGCCCTGCATGGTCGCTTTCGCGCCGCCGCGGAGTCGCTGGGCATCACCGAGTCCGCGATCAGCCATCAGGTTCGCCGGCTCGAGGACTTCCTGCGAACCGCGCTTTTCGATCGCTCGGGCAGCGGGGTTCGGTTGACCGATGCCGGTCGCCGGTACCTCGACCAGATCGATCCGGCGATCCGGCAGATCCAGGCCGCCACCGAGGCGATGCTGCGTCCGGCCGGGCGCGGGGTCGTGCGCCTGACCTTGCCGCCGTCGCTGGCAGCCACCTGGCTGATCCCCAGGCTCGGCGCCTTCGAGCGGGCCAACCCGACGATCGACCTGCAACTGGTCACCACCACCAGGGTTGTCGATCTGCGGCGTGACCAGGTCGACCTGGCAATCCGTCACGGCAAGGGCGCCTGGCCGGGCCTGGAAGCCGTGTTCCTGCTGGAGGAGGCGGCCATGCCAGTCTGCGCACCCGAGTTTCCGGCGTTTGCCGGCGGCGCCGATCCTCTGGCCGGGCTGTACCGGGCCCGGCTGATCGTCAACGCGCGGTTCCCGGACGAATGGGAGGAATGGGCAAGGGCCCGTGGGCTGGAGCCGCCGAGCCTCGCCGGCGGCGTCACCATGGACGCCCAGGAGCAAGCCTTGCAGGTCGCCGAGGGCGGGCATGGCCTGGCGCTCGGCCGGCGGCCCATGGTCGACGATCGTCTGGCGCGCGGCCTCCTGGTCGCACCGTTCGGCGACGCCGACCCGACCGGTGCCGCCTACTACCTTTGCCGGGCGACCGACGCCCCTCCGACGGCGGCGTCCCGACGGCTGGAACGCTGGCTGTCGGAGCTGGCGGTCGAAACCGCACGGCCGCCGCAACGCCCGGTCGCGTGACGGTCACATGATGGATCCGACATCGACAGCCCGGCCGTTGCGGATCACCGGGGTGCTTCCCCGGGCGAACGACGGCTCGCGCCGCGACCGGCGATGGAGGAACGCGGCAATCCGGGTCCGCTGCAATGTGATCGCCAAGCATCTCGGGGCGCTGGGTTCGCGATTCAGGCTGCTCGAAAGTGATCTGGTCGCTGGGCGAATGGCGGACGGATCGTTCTATGACGCGGACATCTACGTGATCTACCAGGCTCAGGAGGACCAACGGAGCATCGTCACGGCCCTGCTCGAAGCCGGAAAGTGCGTCGTCACCGACGTTTGCGACGACGTGGCGTTGTACCGGGGGGTGCTCAGCTGCACGTGGGAAAATGCGCGTCGGGCGCATGCCATCACGGTGCCGACCCGCTCCCTTGCCGATCGCCTGGGCGTCCGGATTGGCACCCCGATCCACGTGGTGCCCGATGCCGTCGAGGGCGACCCTCTGCCGGTCCGTCCGCCGCGTACCATCGGGCCGCTGCGCCTGTTCTGGTACGGCTGGCAGCACAAGATCGGGGCGCTGGCGCATCGCCTTCCAGAACTCGCACGGTTTAGCGAGCGACGCCGGCTGGCGCTGGGGGTCATGACGAACATGGATCCGGTCGGCCCGGTCCTTCAGCAGATCATCGAGGCATCGAGCGACCCGCTGGTCATCCGCGTCGAGCCCTGGCAGTTGGCGTCCTTCAACGACGCGATGGAACAGGCCGACATCGTGATCATCCCGTACAACGACAGCGTGTCCTACTCGGGGCGCTCGCCCGTGCGGCTGATCCAGGCGGTCTGGCAGGGCCGGCTGGCAATCTCCGAGGATGTCGACGGCTATCCGGAGTTTGCGCGCTTCGGCCTGCTGCATCGCTCCCTGGTGGATGGCGTCGTGTGGGCGATCGATCATCCCGAAGCGGTCGAGCCGGCCTTGATCGAGGCGCGCCGCTACGTCGCCGAAGTCCATCATCCGTCGGTTCTGGCCGCGCGCTGGCTGAGGACGCTGACCGAGATCCATCGCAGGTTCGCCGCCGGGGATGATGGTGCCTGGGCGTGACCCGACGGGAGGCTGCCAATAGAGTGTCGCCGCCATCCGCCGCCCGGCGGTGAACCCCGTCCAGCCGCAGAGGGCATTCCGTGAGTTCCGGACTGATCGCGCTGCTCGACGATGTCGCCGCCCTGTCCAAGGCCGCGGCGGCATCGATCGATGACGTGGCGGCGCATACCGCCCGGGCCGGTATCAAGTCGGCCGGGGTCGTGATCGACGATACCGCCGTGACCCCGCGCTATGTCGTCGGTTTCGCGGCCGAGCGCGAACTGCCGATCGTCGCCCGGATTGCCGTCGGATCGTTGCGGAACAAACTGCTGATCCTGCTGCCGGCGGCGCTGGCGCTCGGCCTCCTGGCCCCTTCGGCGATCACGCCGCTGCTCATGGTCGGCGGGGCGTTTCTCTGCTTCGAGGGCGCGGAGAAGGTCCATGAGGCGCTGTTCCCGCACCATGACGGCCATGGCGCGGCCGCGGCCGCCGGATCGCCCCGGAACACTGAAGCCTGGGAGAACGAGCGGGTCGCGAGCGCCATCCGCACCGATTTCATCCTTTCCGCCGAGATCATGGCTATCACCCTGTCGGCGGTGCCGGGGGTCGGGTTCTGGACCCAGGCGGTCGTGCTCGCCCTGGTCGGGACCGGCATCACCCTGGGGGTCTATGGCGTCGTCGCGGTGATCGTGAAGGCCGACGATGCCGGCGTGGCGCTCGGCCGATATTCCGCCCCGACGCTGGCCGGCATGATTTCCCGGGGGCTCGGACGCGGGATCGTGCTGGGAATGCCGACCTTCCTGCGGCTGCTGGCCACCATCGGGACCGCAGCCATGATCTGGGTCGGCGGCGGCATCGTCCTGCACGGCCTAGAGGTGCTTGGCCTGCCGTGGCCGGCACACGCCGTCGAAGCGGTCGCGGCGGCGGCTGCGGAACAGGTCCCGGCGGCAACCGACGCCGTCCACTGGGTGGTCGGCGCCGCCGGCTCCGGCGTGGTCGGGCTGGGGCTCGGCGGCGCGTTGATCCCTTTCGTCGGGAGGCTGGTGGTGCCGCTCTGGAACCGGCTGTCGGCCCGGTTCCGTTGAGCGGGACCCCTTACCGGGCATCGAGCGGATCGAGGTCGAAGTCCTTGGCGGCCTGAACGATGGTCTGCGTGATCGTCGCGTAGCCGTAGCGCATCCGGGCGCTGTCAAGGTGGAACCGTACGGTCCGCGGGCTGATCCCGATGATGTCCGCGATGTCGTGGTAGGCCTTTCCGGCGGCGGCCCAGCGCAGGCATTCGACCTGCTTGGGCTGCAGTTGTGTGCGTTCGTCGCGCCGACAGTCGGGCTCGCCCCACGCCGTGGTCTGCGTGGCGAAGAACAACTGAGCCAGGAACCGGACGTCGTCGAGACGCTCGATCTGCTCGGCATACGGCAGCCTGCTGGCGGCGTCGACGCTGAAGTAACGGCTGCCGATGCGGTGCGACACGGTGATCAGCGTGCGCCACGGTGCACGACCGACCAGCCGGGGCAGTTGCATGAGGTCCTGGAAGGTTTGCCCGCCCTGCTCCAGAAGGTCCTCATGCGAAAGCATCCGGTTCTGCCGCATGATCCAGCGGTTCACCAGGGGATCCAGGCTGGTCAGTGCGTCCTGGATGGCCGCGGTCAGTGGATTCTGCATCGACTGTTCGGCGGCGTCGACACTGTGCCAGAGGATCGATGCGCCACCCGTCGCGTCGCGCCGGACCGCGGCGACCGAAGTGAATCCCAGTTCCAGGTAAGCTTGGCACAGGATCCGCCGGGAATCTGCCTCGCCTTCGGCAAGACACAATTTGGCCCCCCAATGCCGTACACGCGCTTCGCTGTGCCCGCCCAACTCTTTCAGCTCAGCCATCGGTCATCTCCGATCGTCCATTCTACTCATTCATATGAGGAGTTCGGAGAGCCGGGTTGCCAGACATTTTATATTAAAACTTGGCAATGAAACGGCAAGGTTGCGCCTTGATTTGGGCACGACGGTGGCTGGATTGGCGACCCTCAAGGGACCGCCGGCCAGCGCATGGCCCAGGGGGCGGCCAACTCGAGGCCGGCCGCCAGGTCGATCAGCCGCGGCTCGTCGAACCAGCGTCCGACGGCGTGGAAGCCGGCCGGCAGGCCGTCGGCGGTGAACCCCATCGGTATGGTGATCGCCGGATGGCCGGTGTGGTTGAAGGTGCCGGTATAGCCATACCAGTTGGCGCGGATCGGTCCGGCAAGCTCGCCGTTGATATGCATCGGGTCGTCCTGCCCATGGTCATAGGGCGGCGACGGGGCGGCGAACTGTGCTGGCTTCGCCCAACTGGCTTCGCCCAGTCGAAGTCGTTCGGTCCGTCGGCCAGCGTGGCGCCGGCTTTCTCCAGGAGCGCCAGATGGCCGTCGAACCGTCGCTCGACGTCGCGGTCGAGCAATCGGTTGCCATATGTCTGAACACCAGCACCCGCGGGCCGGCGGGACCGCGATCGACCAGGGATCGTCGAGGCAGGCACCGCTCATCGCCGAGAGGCCCGCAGCCAGGTCGGCGGCGGTGCGCGTGGCCAGGCCGATGTTGATGAAATTCGAGCACTGCTCGACCGCGATCTCATTGGGTATTCGACCGAGCGTCGGCTTGAGGCCGAGGACGCCGCAGGCGCTGGCAGGGATGCGCGAGGAGCCGGCGCCGTCGGTGGTTACCGCGAGCGAACCAAGCCCGTGGCCACCGCCACTGCGCCACCGCCGCTCGATCCGCCGGGCGACCGGCCGGTATCCCAGGGGTTGCGCGTGAAGCCATATCGCGGGCTGTTGGTGAGGGCCTTGTGGCCGAACTCCGGGGTAGTGGACTTGCCGACCAGGATCGCGCCGGCGCGTCGCAGCCGCGCCACCGCCTCGGCGTCGCGGTCGGGGATGTTGCCGGCCAGGACGTGCGAGCCATAGGCGGTCTCGACGCCCCGGGTCGGCACCAGGTCCTTGACCGAGAACGGCACGCCGGCGAGGGCGCCGGGATCCCGGCCGGCGGCGACAGCCGCGTCGACGGTTCGGGCGGCGTCGAGCGCGCCGTCGGCATCGACCGTCGAATACGCGTTCACGGTACCGTCCGTGGCCGCGATCCGGTCGAGTACAGCGCTCAAGACGTCGACCGCCGGGATCCGTCGCGTCCTGACCGCCTCGGCGACAGCCGTTGCACTCCACTGCCAGATGGCATCCTCAGGCTCACGCAGTCCGTGATCCTCCAGGTCGCGGTTGCAGGATAGTGCCGATCGGGCGCCGGGGTGTCGCGCGGGGAATCCGGGCCGACTTGACTCCGCGCCACTGGCGCACTCCCATGCTGGTTCGCCGCGTCGCCTTCCGTCCGGGAGAGAGAACCCTGTCCGAATTCAACTGGTTGTCGGTTGTGGAAGCCGGCCGCGCGCTCGCTGCCGGCCGGCTTACGGCGCGCGCGCTGGTGGAGGCGTGCCTGGCACGGATCGAGGCTCTCGATCCGGTACTGGGGGCGTGGGTGGCCCTCGACCCCGAAGGCGCGCGGGCGGCGGCCGACAGTGCCGATCGCGAGATCGCGGCCGGGCGAGGGCGCGGGCCGCTGCACGGGATTCCGTATGGGCTGAAGGATATCCTGTTCACTGGCGAGCTGCCGACCCGTGCCGCTTCCAGGCGGCCTCCCGACGGGAACAGGCCTGAGGCCGTCGTGCACCGTCGGCTGCGCGACGCCGGCGCCATCCTGATCGGCAAACTCAACACCTACGAGTACGGCACGGGTACCGGCGCGGTCTACGACGACCTGCCGGTCCCGCCCGCCCGCAACCCCTGGGACCCGGACCACTTCACCGGCGGTTCCAGCACCGGGGCCGGGGCGGCGGTCGCGGCCGGTATGGTGCCGTTCGCGCTTGGAACCGACACCGGGGGGTCGGTGCGGCTGCCGGCCGCCGCCTGCGGCCTGGTCGGGCTGAAGGCGACATACGACCTGGTGCCCCGGATCGGCATGCTGCCGAATTGCCCGTCGCAGGATCATGTCGGGCCGCTGACCCGCACGGTAGCCGATGCGGCGCTGGTGCTCGGAGCGATCGCCGACCCGGTCCCTGGCTATGGCGCCGATGGCGCGGCTCGCCTGGACGGCTTGCGGATCGCGATCGTGCGGTCGTTCCACGATACCGATCCGGTCGCCGCGCCGGCCGTCGCCGAGGCGCTCGAGCGGGCGGCGTCGGTGCTCGCGGCGCTCGGCGCCGAGACGGTCGAGCGCCGGGTCCCGGCGAGCCTGCGGGATTTCCGGGCCTGCGGGCGCATCGTCAATGCCGCTGAAAGCTATGCGATCCACCGTGGCCGGCTCGACAGCCCGGACACCCTCGGCACGGCGCTGCGCGACAAACTGGAGGCGGCGGCCGGCCTGACCGCGGCCGACTATGTCGACGCGCTGCGCTGGCGGCGGGGCCTGGTCGCGACCCTGGTCGAGACCATGGACGGCTGCGATGCCATGCTGTGCGCCGGGACCATGACGCCTGCGCCCCGGCTGGACGACGAGGCCGGCTGTACCCGTTTCACCGGCGACTCCGCCATGACGCCGTTCAGCCTGTCTGGCCAGCCGGCGATCGTGCTTTCGACCGGGTTCGACGCATCCGGTCTGCCGGTCGGGGTGCAGCTGGCGACCCGACCGTTCAGCGAGGACACGCTGCTGCGGATCGCGGCGGCCCTGGAGGCCGAAATCGGCATCGTTGGCCGCAGGCCACCCGATCCGAGCGGGCGCGACGGCGGCCATGCCCGGCCGCCGGCGGCGCCGTCCCGGCTGGGGCGGACCGGCAGGCTGACCGCGAGCATGGCGGAGAGCGTCGTCCGGATACCGCGGCCCTTGCCCGACAGCCTCAGTTCCGCCCTGGTGCTCGAGCCACGGGAGATCTGGCGATGACGGCCGAAACCCTGACCGCCTGCGAAGCCGCCCGGGCCATCGCCGACGGCGAACTGACCGCCGTCGAGCTGGTGTCGGCCTGCCTCGACCGGATAGCGGGGCGCGACGCCACCGTTCGGGCCTGGCTCAGCCTGGATCGGGAGGGCGCGCTGGCGACGGCCCGCGTACTCGACGCCGAGCGGGCGGCGGGCACGCTGCGCGGGCCGCTGCATGGCGTGCCGTTCGGCGTGAAGGACGTGATCGACGTCGCCAGCCAGCCAGGCACCCACAACTCGCCGCTGCATGCCGACCGGGTGGCGGTCGACGACGCTGGCTGCGTCGCACTGCTGAAGGCAGCCGGCGGCATCGCGCTCGGCAAGACCGACACCATCGAGTTCGCGGCTGGCGGTCGCAACCCGGCCACCCGTAACCCGCACGACCCGACCCGGACGCCGGGCGGCTCGTCCAGCGGTTCCGGCGCGGCGGTCGCCGACCTGCATGTTCCGCTGGCTTTCGGGACCCAGACCGGCGGGTCGGTGATGCGGCCGGCGGCCTATTGCGGCGTCTACGCCATGAAGCCGACCTGGGGCGAGGTGAGCCGCGAGGGCGCCAAGTTGTATGCCGCGACCCTGGACACTATCGGCTGGTACGGCCGGTCGGCCGCCGATCTGGCCCTGGTCGCCGGGGCGCTCGGGATCGAGCCGGCGGCGCCGCGCCCGTTGGCCGGATTGCGGATCGCAGTCTGCCGAACGCCCTACGCGGACAAGGTGTCGGCCGACGGCCATGCCGCGCTCGACCGGGCGGCCCGCGCGCTGGAGGCCGGCGGTGCAAGGGTGATTGTCCGCGAGCTGCCGGTTTCGCTGAACGGACTGAACGACGCCAAGGAGACGGTGATGCGCGGCGAGGGCCGGGTGGCGTTCCTGCCGCATGCCCGGGTGTATGGCGACCGCCTGCACGACGGCCTGCGATCCCAGGCCGAGAACCGCGGCGGTATCACCCGGGCGGCGCTCAAGTCGGCGCTCGACTACGCCGCCCATTCCCGGCTGGTGTTCGAGGGCCACTATCGCGACGTCGACGCGGTGCTGGCACCCGGGGCCTGCGGCGTGGCCGACCCGGGTCTCGAGAGCACCGGCAACTCGATCCTGAACTCGTTGTGGACCCTGCTGCATGCGCCGGTGGTCGCGATCCCGGCCGGCGACGGTGCCGGCGGCATGCCGCTCGGCGTCCAACTCGTCGGTTTCCGGTTCGCCGACGGCGACCTGCTGGCGGCCGCCGCCGCGGCCGCGGCGGTGATCGATCCGTGGTTCGGCCGGGTCAGGATCCCGGGATGATGCCGGCCGGCAGCGCGGCGCAGTAGCGGGCGATCTCGCCGGGGGTGGTGATCCAGAGCTGGTCGCGCTTCGCGAGGATCCGTTCCATCGCCCGACGCAGGGCGCGCAGCCGGAACGGCTGGCCGATGATGAACGGGTGGATCACCACGGTGAACACCAGCGGCCATTTCGCCGATTGCAGCAGCATCTCGTCGAACTGGTCGACGATCATGTCTTCGAAATCGCGCGCCGCCTGCTGGCGGAACACCAAGGCCGGGGAGTCATTGAGTTCGATCGAGTAGGGCACCGACAGGATCGGCCCGGAGCGGGTGCGCATCCAGAACGGCTGGTCGTCGGCCGGCCAATCCATGACGTAGCCGTAGCCGGCCTCCTTCAGCAGGTCGAGGGTCACCGGGGTCTGCGCCAGATAGGGGCCGAGCCAGCCGGCCGGACGCACGCCGCCCATGTGGCGGGCAATGTCTTCGCTGGTGTCCTCGATCAGCTGTCGTTCGCCGGCCTCGTCCAGGACGTCCTGGCGCTCGGCGTTGGTGCGGCCGTGGCCGACCGCCTCGTCGCCGCGCGCACGGATGCGCTCGCCGATCTCCGGGCATTCGTCCAGCAGCAGCGAGTTCAGGTTGTGCGACGCCGGGACCTGCATTTCGTCCAGAAGGTCGAACAGGTACCACTGGCCGACCCGGTTGCCGTAGTCGCGCCACGCGTAGTTGCGGGTGGTCTGCGGGGCGCCCAGGCTGGCGCTGTCGCTGCCCAGGCCGGACAGGAATCCGAATGTCTCGATGTTGTTGCAGAAACAGACAGCGAGGCGTTTGCCATCCGGCCAGGAATAGTCCGGGCGCCGGCTCAGCGGCACGTAATCGTAACGGTCGTGCTTCGGCAACTGCATGGCTTTGTCCACCGGCGGGGGGCTGGAAATCGGCGCTTCTCAGCGCCTCGGGTATCTTGACAAGAGGCGAGTCGGCTCGTCAACTGTCGACAATTTCCGAAGTCCGTTCCCGCCCTTGTTTTCGCCGATGTGGAGGTCGTCATGCGCCCGTGGAGCAGCGTTATCACCGAGGAGGAGGAGCGCCGCTACGAGGCGGCCGGCTTCGGCCGCTCCGGCGGAATCGGATCGCGTCCGGCGTTGCTGATCATCGATGTCCAGTACCGCACCGTCGGGACCAAGCGGCTGCCGTACTGGGAGGCGATCAAGGAGTATCCGACCTCCTGCGGTGAAGACGGCTGGGCGGCGGTCGACCATATCCAGCCGCTGCTCGCGGAGTTCCGTCGGCTCGGCCTGCCGGTGCTGTATCCGCATGTGGCGCCGAAGAATGCCGACACCGATTCCGGCCGCCTCGCCCAGAAGGTGCCGTCGATCATGAACATCGACCAGCAGGGCTATGCCTTCGTCGAAGAGGTGGCGCCGGTGAAGGGCGACGTGCTGCTGCCGAAGAAGCACCCGAGCGCGTTCTTCGGGACGCCGCTGGTCAGCCATCTGATCGACCTCGGCGCCGACACCCTGTTCGTTACCGGCTGCACCACCAGCGGCTGCGTGCGGTCGTCGGTCAGTGATGCCTTCGCCTTCAACTTCAAGGTCGTGGTGCCGGAGGAATGTGTCTACGACCGCAGCCCGACCTCGCACGCCGCCAACCTGTTCGACATGAACGCCAAATACGCCGACGTCATGCCGACCGCCGACGCCATCGCCGCGCTGCGCAAGGCGGTCGCCGCCCCGTCGCGCGCCGCAGGGGAGTGAGGGCATGACCGACGCGACCGACGATGCAAACCGTATCGCCGCCGGCCTGTCCGCGCTGACCGAATGGTCGGCCGGGCTGCGCTGGAGCGATGTTCCAGAGGCGATCCGTCGGCGCGCCGCGGTGGTGCTTGCCGACGACCTGGCGGCGATCGTGGCGGCCCGCGACGAGCCGGAACTGATGGCGCTGCACGACGGCATGGCGCGGTCCTCGGGCCGGGCCGAGGCGACGGTCTTCAATGCCCGCGGTCAGCGGCTGGATCGTTATTCGGCGGCAACCGGCAACGGCAGTGCCGCCGACTGGTGCGAACTCGACGAGGGCTACCGTCGGGTGATCTGCCACGCCGGGCTGTACTGCGTACCGGCGCTGCTGGCCGAGGCCGAGGCGACCGGTGCCAGCGGCGAGGACGTGCTGCGGGCACTGGCGATCGGCTACGAGACCGCCGGCCGGGTGGCCCGCGCCTTCACCTGGTCGACCCTGACCCTGCATCCGCACGGCAGCCTGGCGGCGGTCGGGGCGGCGGCGACGGTGGCGGCGCTGCGCCGACTGCCGGCCGCGACCGCGGCGGCGGCGATCGGCTCGGCGGCGACCATGGTGGTGCCCGGCCCGTTCAACCACACCGTCCAGGGTGCGCTGGTCCGCAATGTCTGGCCCGGCGTCGGGGCCTGGTCGGGCCTGCGTGCCGTCGACTGGGCCGATGCCGGAATCACCGGCCGGCCGGAAAGCCTGTACGACGTCTACGGTGCCGCCTTCGCCGGCGACTGTCATCCGGACGAGTTGACCGACGAACTGGGGCAGACCTGGGCCCTGGCCGACGGCTATCACAAGCTGCACGCCTGCTGCCAGTACGCCCACTCCGCGGTCGAGGCCATGCTGGCCGCCCTGCCGCAGGTGGCAGGTGGGGCCGACGCCATCCGGCGGATCCATATCGACACCCACTGGCGTGGTCAGAAGCTCGACAACGTCCGGCCCGCGACCACGCTGGCCGCTAAGTTCTCGATCCAGCACATTCTGGCGGCGACGGCGGTGCACGGTCACGCCGGGGCCGAGGCGTTCCATGCCTCGACCCTGACCGCGCCGGCGGTGGCGACGCTGCGCGAGGCGGTGTCGATCGGGGCCTACGAGCCGGAACTGGCGGCGCCGAACGACCGGCCGGCACGGGTCACGGTCGAGACCGCGTCGGGCGCCAGTGTCACCGAGGAGTGCCTGAGCGCGCGCGGCGGCCCGGACCGGCCGTTCGCGCCCGAGGAGATCCGCGCCAAGATCACCGGCATCGTCGCCGGACCGTACCCGCGCATGGCGCCGGCCCTGCTGCGCCTGCTGGACCTCGACCCGGCGCTGCTGGCGGCCCCCTGGGACCGAACTGTCGCGGAGATGACGGCATGAGCGACGACACCACGACTGGCTTGCTGGTGGTCGGCGCCGGGGCCTGCGGGCTGGCGGCGGCGATCGCCGCCCACGACGCCGGCATCGAGGTCGCCATCGTCGAGAAGCTCGACCGGCCCGGCGGCAACTCCTCGCTCAGCACCGGATCGATCCCCGGGGCCGGCAGCCGCTACCAGCGCGATGCCGGCATCGAGGACTCGCCGGACCGCATGGTCGCCGACCTGCTGGCGGTTGCCGGGCATCACGATGCCGAACCGCTGACCCGGCTGATGGCCGAGCAGTCGGCACCGCTGGTCGAATGGCTGATCGACGACCTGGGTGCCCGCATGCGGCTGATCACCGAATACAGGCATGTCGGCCACTCGGTCCCGCGCCTGCACGCCCCGAGCTCGCGCCGCGGCCAGGACCTGGTCGACGACCTGCTGCGCTTCGTCGCCGACCGCGGCATCCCGCTTGCGGTCGGCAATCCGGTCGAGGACTTGCTGGTCGAGGACGGCGCGGTGGTCGGTGCCCGGATCGGCGGTGAGGATGTCACCGCGCGCAAGTTGCTGCTGGCGACCAACGGCTTTGCCGGCGACCGCGACATGGTCCGGCGCTGGTGTCCGGAGATTGCCGCCGCCGACTATTTCGGCGCCCTCGGCAGCACCGGCGAGGCGGTCCGCTGGGGCGAGCGGGTCGGGGCGGCATTGGGCAACATGGCGGCCTACCAGGGCTATGCCGCCGTCGCCTACCCGCAGGGCAGCCTGCTGTCCTGGACCACGTTGGAGAAGGGCGGGATCCTGGTCGGACCCGATGGCCGGCGGTTCGGCAACGAGGACGCCGGCTATTCCGGTTACGCGCCGGTGGTGATGGGCCAGGGCGAGTTCGCCTGGGCGGTTTACGACCGCCGCATTCACGACGTCGCCATGCTCGAGGAGGAATACGCCGAGATGGCGGAAATGGGCGGCGTCCGCTGGGCCGAGACGCCGGAAGCGGTGGCGCAAGCCGCGGGCATCGACCCGGCCGGCCTGGCCGCGACCGTCGCCGCCTACAACTCGGCGGCACGCGACGAGGCCGCGGACGCCTTCGGGCGCCGGAACTTCAACTTGGCGCCGCTGCAAGGGGAACTCGGCATCGTCAAGGTCAAGCCGGGGCTGTTCCACACCCAGGGCGGCCTGATGGTCGACGAGAATGCCCGGGTGCTGCGGCCCGACGGGTCGCCAGTGCCCAACCTGTTCGCCGGCGGCGGGGCGGCGGCCGGAATCAGCGGCCGCAGCGGGGCCGGCGGCTATGCCTCCGGCAACGGGCTGCTCACCGCGCTCGGGCTCGGCCGGCTCGCCGGGCTGCGCGCCGCCGCCGAGATCCGAGGTTCGGCGTGAGCGCGGCGGCGCGACGGATCGCCCGGTTCGCGACTTCGCTGACCGTCGATGCGATGCCGACGGCGGTCGTCGAGGCTGCGAAGTTGCATTTCCTGGACGCGCTCGGCGTCGGGCTCGCCGCCTCGCGGGTCGGCCACTCCTCGCGCTGGATCACGGCGGCGCAGCGGATCGGCGGCAGCGGCCGGTCGACCGCGCTCGGCGATCGGGAAGGCGTGTCGTCGACCGCGGCCGCTCTGCTGAACGGGGCGCTGATCCATTCGCTGGAATACGACGACACCCATGTCGCCTCGGTGGTGCATGGCAGCGCGGTTGCGGCGTCGACGGCATTGGCCGCCGCCGAGGCCGCGAGCTGCGACGGCGGCCGGCTGCTGGCCGGCTACGTCGCCGCTTGGGAAGTGATGATCCGGCTGGGGTTGTCTGCGCCCGGCGCGTTCCAGGCCAACGGTTTCCAGATCTCGGCGGTCGGCGGGGCGATCGGCGCCGCCACGGCGGCCGCGGCCATCGGCGGCCTCGCCGAGGACGAAGCGGTATCGGCGATCGGGATCGGCGGCAGCCAGGCATCCGGCCTGATGGAATTCCTGAGCGACGGCAGCACCGTCAAGGCGCTACACCCGGGCTGGGCGGCGCACACCGGGATCGCGGCCGCGGCGCTGGCATCTTCCGGCATGACCGGCCCGGCGAGTATTCTCGAGGGCCGGTTCGGGTTCCTGACCGCCTTCGCGCGCGATCCGGGGGCCGCCGGCCGTCTCGACGGCCTGCTCGACGACCTCGGCTCGACCTGGCACCTGCCCGACGCCGCCTTCAAGCTCTATCCCTGCTGCCACTACATCCACCCCTTCCTGGAGGCGTTGCAGGCGTTGATCGATGGCGGCGTGACGGTGGACAACCTGGCCGAACTGACCTGTGTCGTCCCGCCGCCCGAGGCGCCGTTGATCTGCGAGCCATGGGAGCGCCGCCAGCATCCGGCCAGCGGCTATGACGGCAAGTGGGGACTGGCGTACTGCCTGGCGGTGCTGCTGGTGGACGGCAGCGTGGAGGTCGACACCTTCGACCGGCCGCCGTCCGAGCCGGTGGTGGCGGTTGCCCGCCGCATGGCGTGGCGCCCGATGGCGGAGCACCGCTTCCCGCAGCGCTTCGAGGCCGAGATCGAGGCGCGGTTGACCGACGGATCGACCCGCCGGGTCCGGGTCGACGATGTGCGCGGCGCGCCGGCCCGGCCGGTGCCGGTGGCGCCGGTGCTCGCCAAGTTCGAGGCCAACGCCGGCCGGGCGCTCGCTCCGGCGGCGGTGGCGGCGGTGCGCGATACCGTGCTGTCGTTGGATCGTGCCGGTTCGGTCGCGACCCTGTCGCGGGCCCTGCAGGCGACGGCGTAGTGGCGCTCAGTACGCCATCAGGTTCGGCAGGAACAGCGAGATCGCCGGGAACGCGATCAGCAGGGCGAGGGTGCACATGTCCATCAGCACGAATGGCGTCACTCCGGCGAACGCCTCCTCCAGGGTCAGCGGGATCGGCGACGAACTGCGGACCACGTAGACGTTCAGGCCGACCGGCGGAGTCAGCAGCGATATCTCGGCCAGCTTGACCGAGATCACGCCGAGCCAGATCGGGTCGAAGCCGGCCCCCACCAGGATCGGGAACATCACCGGCAGGGTCATCACCATGATCGCGATCGGCTCCACGAACATGCCGAGGATCAGGTACAGGACCGCGAAGCAGGCGAGGTAAAGGTAAGGCGACAGCTCCATCGCCAGCATCGCGTCGGAAATGTTGGTGATCAGGCCCGTGTAGGTCAGGAACCGGGCGAACAGCATGCCGCCGATCACGATGATGAAGATCACCGTGGTGGTGGTCCCGGCGTCCTTGAAGGTGTCGACCATGCCGCCGACCGACAGCCGGCGCTTGCCGAGCACGATCAGGAAGGCGCCGAACGCGCCGATGGCGCCGGCGTAGGTCGGGATGAACCAGCCGAAATAGATCCCGCCGATCACCATGATGAACAGCAAGGCGATGCCCCAGACATGGGTCAGAGATTCGAAGCGGTCCTTCCAGGCGATCTTGACGTCCGGTCGCGGGCACAGCTCAGGGCGCCAGAGGGCGATGCCGACGATCCCGGCCACGAACACCGCGGCCGACAGCAGGCCCGGCAGCAGGCCGGCCATCAGCAGTTGGGCGATCGACTGCTCGGTAATGATTGCGTAGACCACCATCAGGATGCTCGGCGGGATCAGCGATGCCAGGGTTCCGGCGGCGGCGATGCAGCCGGCGCTCAGCCGCTTGTCGTAGCCGAACCGCACCATCTCCGGCATCGCCATGCGCGTGAAGATCGCGGCGTTGACGATGGTCGAGCCGCAGGCGGCGCCGAACGCCGCCGAGGCCATGGTGGTGGCGATCGCCAGGCCGCCGGGCAGGCGTCCCAGCCAGTTGTAGGCGGCCCGGTACAGGTCGGTGGTCAGCGATGCCTGAGTGGCCAGCGAGCCCATCAGGATGAACAGCGGGATCACCGCGAGATCGAAGGAATTCGTGGTGCTGAACGGGATCGTGGCCAGCTGCGCCCAGGCGGCGTCGGGGCCGATCGCCAGGTAGATCCCGAGGATGCCGCCGAGCCCGAGGGCAATGCCGATATGCACCCCGAGGGCCAGCAGGCCGAAGAGCATGATCGCGACAACGACGCCGGTGGTGGCTGGATCGAGCACCGCCCTACCTCTCTGCTACTTCTTGGAGTCGATTTCGATGAGGTCGGCGTAGAGCGGGTCGACCAGCTTCTCGACCTCGGTTCCCGCGATCAGGTGGCCGGCGTCGACGATCACGTCCAGCGCCAGGCGCACGACCAGCAGACCGGTCCCGGTCGCCAGAATGATGCGGGCGGGATACAGCGGGAAGCGGATCAGCCCGTCGGTCGCTTCGTCGATCTGGATGCTGAACTGGGCCTCGTTGATGCCCTGCCAGAGCAGCAGGCCGAAGAACAGCAGGCCGCAGCAGTCGGCCAGAATGTCGAGTGCTGCCCGGCCCCGTGGCGGCAGCCGGGTATACAGCAACTCGACCCGGATGTGGCTGCGCCGGATCTGGCCGTAGGCGAGGGCGCCGAACACGATCAGCACCATCGTGCTCTCGGTGATCTCGCGCGCGCCGGGTACCGGCTGGCCGAGCATCTGCGTGCCGATGACGTCGGCGGTGCCGAGGAACATCGACAGCAGCATGCCGAGACCGCCGACGAGCAGGACGCCGAGCGCTAGTCGTTCCAGGATGTACGAGATGGTCCGCATGGCCGGCAGCGGTCCCCAAAATCAACGATCGTCCGCCCGGCCCCTGACGCGGGGGGCCGGGCGGGCGACCGGGTTGGACTTACCGCGTTACTGTGCGGTCCATTCACGCCAGCGCGCGGCGACCTCGGCGGCCTCCTTGCCCTGGCCCTTGCCTTCCATGTCGGTGACCCAGTCCCCCAGGGCATCCGGCGCGGCTTTACGCCACTTCGCCATCTCGGCGGCCGGGAACGGCTTGAAGATGCCGCCGGCGGCCTCGATCTGCTGCTTGGCATCGTTCTCGACAGCGTCGAGGAACGGACCATACTCGGCCTGGCTCTTCGCGGCCTGGTCGATGAAGATCTCCTGGATGTCCTTGGGCAGACGGTCCCAGGTACGATTGCCGATCACGATCAGGTGGCCGGCGATCGACATGATCGGGCCGCAGCTGTACTTGCCCGGCTCGTAGATCTTGGTGGCCAGAATATTGCCGGCATTGATGAACGAGTAATCCAGCGAACCGCGCTGCAGGCCCTCGTAGATGTCGCCCACGCTGATGGTGACCGGGACCGCCCCGACGGCACTTTGCACCTTCGGAATGTCGGCGCCGAAGCTGCGGATCTTCTTGCCCTTCAGGCCTTCGACCGTGTCGCAGTCCGGCGACGGGCCGGTCAGGTAGTACTCGCCGAGCGGCTGGTGGAACAGGAACCGCACGTTCAGCTTGTCCAGTTCGGCCTTGAACGGCGGCAGTTCCTTGTAGGACTTGATCGAGACGTCGATCGCCTGCTTCGGCGTGTCGAAGACGAACGGGATCTGGAAGGCCTTCCAGAACCGCAGCTGATCCGCGTAGTAGCCGGGCACCACGGACGCCATGTCGATGGCGCCGCGCCCTGCCAGGATCAGCACCTCGTTGCCTTTGCCGAGCGCGCCGGAATAGGCGATCTCGATGGTCACGCGACCGTTGGTCCGCTCCTCGATCGCCTTGACGAAGTTCTGCTCCGGGACCAGGAACTTGCTGTTCCCGAGATAGTGGCCCCAGCGGAGCTTGAATTCGGCTTCGGCATGGGCCGAAGCGGCGGCCGACAGCGTGGTCAGGACGACCGCTGCCTGCACGAGCATTCGCATTGGCTTGTTCATCTGATTACCTCCGTTCCCCGTGGACGTTCAGCCTTGTTCGTCGTTCCGCAATGGTCCACGACTGCTCCCGGGATGGACGATCCGCGTCCCGGAAGTGCGGGCCGCTCGACCGTCTCGACAGGCGGCCGGCGAAATGGTCGAAGCCCTGCCGTTTCTGTTCCGTCACCCTGCGGCATGATGGACGGGATTGCGTGCCCGGCCAAGCAGACCTTTCGACCGAACTGGCCGGGCAATCGGTCAACTGTTGACATTTTTGCGGTGCGGCGGCCTGCTGTCAACGTATTGCGGTAATTGGAAAGGGATGGTTGTGACGGCCCCTCCGCAGAGAGACCGGCGCCCGCCTGAGACGGGGGCCGAAGGACCGTGGCGCGGCGCCGCCGGGCGGGATGTTCCGCGCCGCGCGGACTGGCGCGAGATCCTCGACGTGCTCGCCGACCGCCACTCGTGCCGGGAGTTCGACGGCTCCCCGATCGACCGGATCGTGCTCGCCGAGATCGTCGCCGACGGCACCGAGGCGCCATCGTCCTGCAACCAGCAGCAATGGCACTTCATCGTCGTCGACGACAGCGCGCTGAAGCGCCGCGCCAGGGAGATCTCGGGCGGCAACCATCACTTCGAAGAATGTTCGGCGCTGGTCTATCTGTGCTTCCAGAAGGGCTGGACGCACGGCAACTTCTCGGTCGTGCAGTCGGTCGCGGGGGCCGCCTACCACATGATGCTGAGTGCACATCTGCGCGGCTTCGCGGCGATCTGGAATGCCGGCATCGGCGACAAGGCGGCATTGGCGGAGATGCTCGGCGTCCCGCCGACCTTCGAGATCCAGGGCGCGCTGGCGATCGGAAGGCCCAAGCCCACGGCACCGGCCATGAAGGCACCAAGACGCCCGTTCGCCGAGGTGTATTCCTGGAACCGCTTCGAGCGCCCGGCGGTGACGCGGTATCCGGCGCAACCGGCCGATGATTATCCGTTTTTCGCGATCCGCAATGACGACAACCCGTTCGCGGTCTGGGATCCGGCCGAGTGGAACTGGGGCAAGATCGGCGATTTCCGCGGCTACTCGGTGTGGGCGAAGTCGCCGCTGGCGGGCGTCTATGTCTCGCGCCGCCAGGGCGAGGCGACCGAAGTCGAACTCGGCCTGCTGCCGGACCTGCCGGACCTGCCGGACAGCGCCCGGGTGGTCGAGGTCATGCCCTGGGGCGGGACCTACAGCGTCGAGTTGCGCCGTCGGCTAGACGCCGGCGTTCAACTGCACCTGGCCGAGTTGTCGCCGCACAACCTGTCGTTCGTCGAGGAGCGGTTCCGGCAGGAGGGATTGCCGCTCGACCGGGTGTCCCTCGACCTGTTCGGCGAGGGTCGGCTGCCCTATGGGGACGGCGCGATCGACGCGGTGATCCTGCCGCAGGTGCTGGAGCATATGCCCGACCCGCAGGCGATGCTCGACGAGGCCCTCCGGGTGCTGCGGCCCGGTGGCCATGTCGTGGCCAGTGCCCGCAACCTGGACTCCGCCTATGGCCGGCACTGGACCGAAGTGGAGTCGCGTGCCCAGGTGCCGAACCAGGGACCGTTCCAGCCGATCCCGGCCGCCACCGTGCAGGGCTGGCTGTCGAGTCGGTTCGCCATCGAGCGGGAGATCGGCATCGGCCGCGACGCCACTGGCGACGCCGAGATTCTGACCGGCCCCGAACTACTGACCGGGCGGCTGTTCGCCGCCCGTTGCCGGCGTGCCTAGGCCAGGGTCCGGAGCATCAGCCCAGCCGGCGCGGCATGAAGCGCCCGGTGCCGCGCGCGCCGTCGTCCAGCACGCCGTCGCGCACCGCGAACCGGCCGCGCACGATGGTGTGCACCACGCGGCAGAGCATCTCCTGGCCCTCGTACACCGAATAGCCGGCGTCGGTGGCGAGGCGGCTGCGCTCCACCGTCCACTTCGCCTTCATGTCGAGGATGCTGAAGTCGGCATCGGCACCCGGTGCGATCCGGCCCTTGCGCGGCGCCAGGCCCATGGCGTCGGCCGGCTTCGACGTGACCAGCTCCGCCAGCCGCTCCAGCGGGATGCCGCGGCGGTGATGGCCCTCGCTGAACAGCGCCGGCAGGAAGGCGTCGAGGCCGGGGAAGCCGGGCTGCGCCTTCCAGATGCCGCCGTCCTTGGAGGTCACCGGCCGGTGGATGTGATCGGTGGCGACGGTGTCGATGTCGCCGCGGCGGATGCCCTCCCACAGCGCCTCGCGGTCGGCCGGCTCGCGCAGCGGCGGGTTGACCTTGGCAAGCGTGCCGACCGGCGTCGTGGTGTCGTGGGTCAGGTAGTGGGTGCAGGTCTCGATCGTCACCCGGCTGCCCTGGCGACGCTGCTCGACCGCCGCCGCCAGCGCCTCGCCCGACGAGGTATGGACGGTGTAGACCGGTGCGCCGACCACCCGGCCGAAATAGGTGGCGCGGCGGATCGCGTCGGCCTCGACGAAGGGCGGGCGGGTGGCGTTCCAGGTCGCGAGTCCGTCCGAGCCTTCGGGGTCGGCGGCCAGCACGCGGTCGCGCAGCACCCAGGCGACCTCGATGTTCTCCGGGTGCGGGCACAGCATGCCGCCGTTGTCGCGCAGCACCTCGAGCAGCCGGAACAGGAAGCCGTCGTCGGTGCCGGGCAGGCCGAGCCGCTTGCCCTCGTCGCCGCGGATATTCATGAACAGCTTGGCGGTCGGCACCCCGAACTCGGCGATGTAGCGCGGCAACTCAGCCAGCTGCTCGTCGGTGGCGATCACGAAATGGAAGCCGAAGTCGATGCGGGCACCGGCCTCGGTTACGTCCTTGAGCTCGTCGAACAGCGCGCCGTAGGGGGTTGGGCTCATCACATAGGGGATGAAGCTGGTGACGCCGCCGATCGCCGCCGCCGCGGTCTCGGTGTCGGCGTCCGACGCCACCCGCGGCCGCGCGATGTCGCTGCCGTGGCCGAGGTGCAGGTGGACGTCGCAGGCCCCCGGCAGCACGGTCAGGCCATCGAGTCGGACGGTCTCCGCCGCTTCCGGCCCGGCACCCGGCTCGGTCACGGCCGCAATGCGGCCGCCGGCAACCAGCACATCCGCCCGCCGGAAGCCAAGGCCCGGCAGCAGTACTTCGCCACCCGCCAACCTGATGTCGACCTTGCTCATGTCACTCTCTCCGTGGTTCGTCCGATGCCGTATGCGCCCGTCGCGGCGTGGGTCCCGGCTCCGTCCCGCTGGCGCGATCCGGTCCGGGATGACGGCGGGCGGGCCGCGCCACCGTTGCCATCTTCTCTGTCGTCATCCCGGGCGGGCGCGGCCCGACCCAAGACCCACCCGCATCTCCGATATCCTCGCAAGCCCGTTTCCGGAGCCCTCGCATGATCCGTGACCGCGTGCCCTATTCGCCGATCGTGACACGGCCGCCACTGCGCTGGCCGAACGGTGCGCGGGTCGCGGTGTGGGTAGTCCCGAATGTCGAGCACTACGAGTATCTGCCCAGCCCGATCGGCCCGCGCGACCCGTGGCCGCGCATGCCGCATCCGGACGTGCTCGGCTACGGCACCCGCGACTACGGCAATCGTGTCGGGCTCTGGCGCATGATGGAGGTGACCGACCGGCTCGGCATCCCCTGTACGGTCTCGCTGAACGTGGCGAACTGGGAGCATTATCCGGAGATCATGGCGGCCATGGTCGAGCGCGACTGGGACGTGCTGTGCCACGGTGTCTACAACACCCAGTACCACTGGGGCCTGTCCGAGGACGACGAGCGCGCGATCATCGCCGACTGCGTCGCGACCTACCGCCGGTTCACCGGCAAGCAGCTCAGGGGCTGGTTCTCGCCGGCCGCGACCTTCACCCACAACACCCCCGACCTCGTCGCCGAGGCCGGCATCTCCTACTACTGCGACTGGTACCATGACGACCAGCCGACCGAGATGAAGGTCCGCAGCGGCCGTCTGGTGACGGTGCCGTACCAGATGGATGTCAACGACGCGATGGTGTGGCGCCACCCGTTCGAGGGCGAGGAGTTCGCGCGCATGATCACCGACCACTTCGACACTTTGTGGGAGGAGGGCGCCGAGCACGGCCGGGTCGTCTGCATCGCGCTGCACCCGTACATCATGGGCCATCCGCACCGCATCCGGCACCTGGAGCGCGCGCTCCGTCATATCGTCGAGCGTGACGGCGTGTGGCTCGCGACCGGCAGCCAGATCGCCGAATGGTATCTCTCCCAGCAGCCGGCCGGGGAGGGCAACTAGATGCCGTCCTACCGCGCCCCGGGCATGGACCACGACCTGTACCCGTTCTCGGCGCTGCCGGACCGGCCGCCGCTGCGCTGGCCGGGCGGCGCCCGGGTGGCGTTCACGGTCACCCTGTATCTCGAGCACTGGGAGCTCGACCCACCGGCCGCTGCCGTGCGCGACTCTCGCTTCAAGGACCCGTTCGGCGACTTCCGACCGGACTATCGCACCTGTACGCTGCGGGAATACGGCAACCGGGTTGGCATCTTCCGGGTGTTCGACGCCCTCGATCGCCATGGCATCCGCCCAACCGTCGCGGCCAACGCCGCCGCCTGCGAGCGCTATCCCTACCTTGTCGAGGAGTGCCTGCGGCGCGGCTGGGAGTTTGCGGCCCATGCCACCCATGCCACCCGGATGGTGACCGCCAAGCTGGACGAGGCCCGCGAGCGCGAGTTGATCGCCCGCTCGGTCGACACTGTCGCGGCGGCCACCGGCAGTCGCCCGCGCGGCTGGGTCGCCCAGGACTTCGGCGAGACCGTGCGGACGCCGGAGCTGCTGGCCGAGGCGGGACTGGACTACGTCGCCGACTGGCCGAACGACGACCAGCCCTATCGCATGAGCACCGACCCGGCGCTGATCTCGATCCCGTGCCAGGCGGAATGGGACGATGTACAGTTGTTGTGGCACCGACGGGTCTTCAGCCACCGCTATCCGGCGCTGGTGGCCGAGGCGCTGTCGGTGCTGCACGAAGAGGCGGCCGGGTCTGGCCGCTACTTCGGACTCGGTCTGCATCCCTGGCTGATTGGCATGCCGCACCGCATCCGCTACCTGAACGAGGCGCTCGACCGGATCGCCGGATTCGACGGCCTGTGGCAGGCTACGCTCGGCGAGGTCGCCGCGCATATGAAGACCGAAGGGGCCGGCGGCGCCTGAACCTGGGCACCGGAAGAGCCCGAGACGCATCGAGGGAACCGACACTTGGCGAACCACGACACTCTTCAGCCCCTGGTATCGGCGAATCTTTCGGCGCTGGCTTTCGAGCGCCTGGAACAGGCGATCATGAGCGGCGAACTGAAGCCCGGTGAGCGGCTCAGCGAGACGACGCTGGCCAAGCGCTACGGCATCAGCCGCGGCCCGCTGCGCGAGGCGATCGGCCGGCTCGAAGGGCGCAACCTGGTGGAGCGCGTGGCCAACCAGGGTGCCCGCGTGATCTCGCTGCAGAACGATCAGCTGATCGACCTGATGGTGATCCGCGAGAGCCTGGAGGGCATGGCCTGTCGGCTGGCGGCCACCCGGATCAAGCCGGCGGAACTGAAGAAGCTGCAGCGCATGCTGGAGCAGCATGCCCAGGACGAGGCGATAGTCAGCGGCCGCGGCTATTTCCAGGGCGGGGGCGATTTGGACTTCCACTATCGGATCGTGCATGCCAGCGGCAACGACCGGCTCGTGCAGATGCTCGACGAGGAACTCTATTCCCTGCTGCGGCTGTACCGGCAGCGGCTGAGCACCCGCCCCGGCCGCCCGGCCCAGGCACTGGACGAGCACCGCCGGGTCCTGGCTGCACTGGAGGCCCGCGACCCGGACGCCGCCGAGGCAGCCATGCGCGCCCACATCCAGAGCAGCCGCGCCAGCCTCGAGCAGCACATGGCGGACAGCGCGGTGGCGCCCGGGGACGCCGCGGTCGCGGTGGCCTGAGGGGACCGCAGCGGCCGCTGGGTTCCGGAGCCGGGCACCCACGCGCCGCCTCCGGAATGACAAAGCCGGCAGAGGCGACGGCCCGACCTTCCTCGTCGTCCCGGAGAGGCTGCGCGAGCAGCCGGCTCCGGGATCCACGGAACGCCGGGCTGTGCCGACCCCGATCACTGCCCGGCGTCCGGCCAGTCGTTCACCGGGATATCGACGTCGAGCATCGGCGCGTGCTGCTGGCAGCCATAGACATCGGTGTCGCCGAGGTCGCCGGCCGGGATCGCGCGCGGGATCGTCGCCTTGAAGGCGAGGCCGGCGGGGTAGGGGGTGAACAGCACCTCGTCCGCCGGGACGTCGTACAGCCGGGCGATGAGGTCCGGGCACAGCACCCCGGTCGCCGCCACCGCGTCGTATTGCGCGCGGGTCTCGAACACCACGTCGATAGTGAGCTGGAACGGCCCGGCGTTCTTGCTCTTGCAGACCTTGGCAATGTCCCGGATCGCGGCCATTACAGGTCCTCGCCGATCTGGAGGGCGGCCCGTCGTCCCGTGGGTCCCGGCTCCGTCGTGCTGACGGCGCGACGTTCCGGGATGACGGCATTGAAAGTCTGCGACACTCGACCTGCCGTCATCCCGGGCAAGCGCAGCGCGACCCGGGACCCACCCGTTGCCTCGAAGTTCGTCATCGCGGCCATCACAGGTCCTCGTAGTGGATCGGGAAGGGCGCCAGCGGGTCGTCGACCGTCATGGTCTGGAACACCGAGAACCGGTAGACCGGCCCGGCGGCGATGTCCGACGGCGAGTACGGGAAGGCCATGTTGCCCTCGCGGCAGAGCCGGCCGGGGAAGTCGGTGTGCAGCATGGTGACCCGGGCCAGCGCCAGCACCGCATCGGCGGTATCCTGGTCGGGCGCGACTACTTCGATGACGAAGCCGATCTCGTGCGGCCGGGCGTCGCGCACCGGCTCGGCCGGGCCCATCACGCCGTCCAGGCCGTAGCGCCGCACGATCAACCGGTAGCCGTCGCTGTCGATGCCGAGTGCCGCCGCCTTGGTCGCCACCAGCTCGTGCACCCGCGGCAGGAAGTCGTCGATGGTGGCGATCAGCAGCGGGTCGCGGGTGCCGCAGATCGTGATGGCCCGGTAGCCGGCGAGCTCCGCCCCCTCGAGCTTCACGGTGTAGGGCTGCGGGCTCCAGGTCATGCCGGATACTCGGACGGCCCGGTCCGAGACCGCCTCGAACCGGCAGTCGGTGGTGTCCAGCACGCCGCCGGGCTCGACATGGATGCAGGGGCTGGGGTTCTCGTGCAGGCTGTGATTGGCGACCGAGGACGGTGTACAGCGCCGCTCCGCCGCCGCCGGCTCCAGCACCACGCCGTCGCGGTCGACGTCGACCAGCAGGCAGTCATGGCCCTTCGGTATCGCCGGGGTGGCACCGCATTCCAGCATCTTGCCGGCATACCAGGCCGGTGCCGGGGGCAGGCCCGCCCGGATCGCCATCGCCGCCCAGGGTGCCGGGTCGCTCGACCGGCCGGCGAGCACCACGTCGGCGCCGGCGTCGAGGGCGGCGACGAACGGCTCCGGTCCCATCATCGCGACGATGCGCTCCGACCGGTCGATCGCCGATGCGTCGGGCACCGGTCCGCCGGGCAGTCGCGCCATGCGGTCGGCCGCGTGGGCACGGCGCAGTGCCGCCTTGTCCTGTTCGGCCTCGATGGTGGCGAGGCGGAACCGCAGGCCGTCCTCGCGGGCCAGGGCCCGCACGATCCCGGCGACCGCGTCGAGGTGAGGGTTGCCGCCGGCCCCGCCGCAGGTCCCGATCACCAGCGGGACGCCGTGCCGGCGGGCGGCGCGCAGCATGAGCTGCAGGTCGCGGCGCATGGCCCGCGCGGAGTTCAGGGTCTTGCCCGAGCCGAGGTAGTGCGGCCCGGGATCGGTGCTGCCACCGTCGACGCCGAGCATGTGGACGCCACGCCGCATACCGGTATCGAGCGAACTTTCGGGAAATCCGTAGCCGAGGATCCCGCTGGTCGACAGCATCCGGCAGGCTGTGCTTGCGGTGGCCAAGCTGCTCCCTTCCCGCGCTATGGCGCGTCGCGACGTTGAACGGTCGGATCGTCCATCGCGGATTCCGAAACTGTCAACAGTTGACTGAAACGGCGGGCGTCGTTTAATGCCGCGACGACCAAAGATCGCCAACGGTCGCGGTCGCACGTCGAAGGAGGAAATCATGCCGCAATCCAGCTCGTCCGGCGACCGGCCATCCGACCGCCGACGCCGCTTGCGCGCTCTCGTGGACGAGCGGCGGGCCTTGCTGGTGCCGGGCGCCGCCAACGCGTTGACGGCGCGGGTGATCGAGGACACCGGCTTCGACGCGCTGTACGTGACCGGAGCGGGCGTCGCCAACACATTGCTCGGGGTACCGGACATCGGTCTCGTGACCCTGACCGAGATGGTGCAGACGGTCGAGGCGATCGGCGAGATCTCGTCGCTGCCGATGATCGTCGACATCGACACCGGCTTCGGCAACGCCATCAACACCCGCCGCACGGTGCGGGTGCTGGAGCGTGCCGGCGCCTGCGGGCTGCAGATCGAGGACCAGGTGTTTCCGAAGAAGTGCGGCCACTTCGACGGCAAGGGCGTGATCCCGGTCGGCGAGATGGTCTCCAAGGTGAAGGCCGCGGTCGACGCCCGCGACGACGAGAACCTGCTGATCATGGCCCGTACCGACGCCCGTGCCATCGAGGGCCTCGACGCCGCGATCGAACGCGCCCAGCGCTACATCGAAGCCGGGGCCGACCTGACCTTCGTCGAGGCGCCGGTCTCGGTCGACGAGATGCGGGCGATCACCGCCCAGCTGGCGGTTCCGCAGATCGCCAACCTCGTGGTCGGCGGGCGCACCCCGCTGCTGCCGCAGGCCGAGCTCGCGGAGATCGGCTTCGCGCTGGTGCTGTATGCGAACACACCCCTGCAGGCGGCGATGCGGGCGATGAGCGAGGTGCTAGGCGCGCTGAAGCGCGACGGCGGCCTTGACGCCGTGCGCGACCGGCTGGCGGATTTCGGGGAGCGCCAGCGACTGGTCGACAAGGCCACCTACGACGCCCTGGAGAAGCGCTATGCCGTCGAGTGAGGCGAGAAGTCTCCGTGTTCAGCTCGGCGGCGATGCCCTGGTGGTGGCGCCCGGCATCTACGACGCGCTGTCGGCACTGATCGCCGGGCAGGCCGGATTCGGGGCCCTGTACCTGTCCGGCGCCTCGATCGCCTACACCCGCTACGGCTCGCCCGACATCGGCCTGCTCGGCATGACCGAGGTGGCGGACACCCTGACGGCGATCTGCGACCGGGTGGCGACGCCGGTGATCGTCGACGGCGACACCGGCTTCGGCAATGCCTTGAACGTCGTTCGCACGGTCCGGACCTTCGAGCGTTGCGGCGCCCAGGCGGTTCAGCTCGAGGACCAGGCGATGCCGAAGCGCTGCGGCCACCTGGCCGGCAAGACCCTGGTGCCGGCGGCGGAGATGGCCGGCAAGGTCAAGGCGGCCGTCGACGCCCGCAAGAGCGACGACTTCCTGATCATCGCCCGCACCGACGCGATCGCGGTCGAGGGCTATGACGCAGCGCTCGACCGCGCCGAACTGTATCTTGAGGCCGGCGCCGACGTGCTGTTCGTCGAGGCGCCGCGCGACCGGGCCGAGATGGACGGCATCGTCGCCCGCTTCGGAGGACGGGTGCCGCTGCTGGCCAACATGGTCGAGGGCGGCAAGACGCCCCTGCTCGACGCCGCCGCCCTGCAGCAGATCGGCTACAAGCTGGCGATCTTCCCGGGTGGCACCGTGCGGGCTGTCTCGAAGCTGCTCGCCGAGTACTATGGCAGCCTGCGCGAGCATGGCGGCACCGGGCCGTTCCTCGACCGCATGAACCTGTTCGACGGACTGAACGAGATCATCGGCACGCCCGGCTATCTGGCGCGCGGCAAGGAATACGACGGCTCGAACTTCGGAGGTGAGGCGTGACGGAGCCGATGGGTATCGATCCGGTCACCCTGGCCGTGCTGAAGGGGCGCCTGGAGCAGATCGCCGACGAAATGGACGCGACGCTGTTCCGCAGCGCCTTCAACCCGATCATCGCCGAGGCGCACGACGCCTCGCACGGGCTGTACGACCCCCGTACCGGCGAGACCCTGGTGCAGGGCAAGTCCGGGCTGCCGATCTTCGTCGGCGCCATGGCGTTCGCGGTCAAGGCGGTGATCGACAAGGCTGCCCGCGACGGCGACCTGGCCGACGGCGACGTCTACATCTTCAACGACCCCTACGACGGCGGTACCCACCTGTCGGACTTCAAGCTGGTGCGGCCGTATTTCCGAGACGGCAAGCTGTTCTGCTACCTGGCCTCGGTCGGCCATTGGCACGACGTCGGCGGCAACGTGCCCGGGAACTACAATCCGGTCGCCACCGAGTGCTTCCAGGAAGGCATGCTGATCCCGCCGGTGAAACTCTACGTGAAGGGCGGGTTCCGGCCCGACATCGTCGACATCCTACGGGCCAATTCGCGGCTGCCCGGCAGCCTGTACGGCGACTTGAACGGCCAGATCAACGCCCTCGATCTGGGCATCCGCCGGCTCGACCGGCTGCTCGACGAGTACGGCGCGGCGACCGTCGGCGAGGCGATGGGCGAGTTGCGGGCGCGGGCGGCGAAGCTGATGCGTGCCCATATCGCCGAACTGCCGGACGGCACCTGGTCGTGCGACGACTGGCTGGACAACGACGGCATCGTCGACGAGCCGCTGCGAATCGGCCTCGACATCGTGGTCGCCGGCGAGGAGATGACCCTCGACTTCTCGCGCACCGCGCCGGCCTGCCTGGGGCCGGTGAACATCGCCCGCTCTACCGCCGTGGCGGCCTGCTACGTCGCGCTCAAGCACGTGTTCCGCGACGTGCCGGCCAATGCCGGGGTGCTGGAGCCGATCCGCTTCGTGATCCCCGACGGCTCGCTGATGGCGGCCACGGCGCCGAAGCCGGTCGGTGGCTATACCGAGACCATCCTGCGGATGATCGACGTGGTGTTCGGCGCCCTGCAGCACTGCGCGCCCGAGCGGGTCAACGGCTGTGCCTACGGCACCATCAACGCGCTGTCGCTGGCCGGCCACCGCCGCGACGGGCGGCGCTGGGTGATGTTCTCGTTCTTCGGCGGCGGCCATGGTGGCCACCCCGAGGGCGACGGCCTGAACCACGGCAACGCGCCGATCTCGACCGCGACGATCCCGCCGATGGAAATCCTGGAGGCCGCCTATCCGGTGATGTTCACCCAGTGGGCGCTGCGACCCGACAGCGGCGGCCCCGGCCGCAACCGCGGCGGGCTCGGCGCCGTCTACGAAATCGAGCTGCTGGAGGAGAATGCCGACGTGTTCCTGTTCGGCGAGCGCGGCAAGTTCCCGCCGCAGGGCGTGGTCGGCGGTTCGCCGGCGGCGCTCAACCGCTTCGTCTACCAGCAGGACGACGGCGAGCACTCACCGCCGATGGTGTCCAAGATGGTCGGCATCCGGATCAAGCGCGGCCAGCGCGTGCGCCTGGAGACTCCGGGCGGTGGCGGCTACGGTCCGGCGGCTCAGCGGGCGCCGGCCCGGGTCGCCGAGGACGTGCGTCTCGGCTATGTAAGCCGGGCGGAAGCCGAGAACGGCTACGGCGTGGCACTGACCGACGGCGGCGCGGTCGACGAAGGCCGTACGGCAGAACTCCGGACCCGGATGGCCTGATCGATGGCGAGCAATCCTTCCCCCGAAACTCGCTCCTGGGTGATCGGCGTCGATGTCGGCGGCACCTTCACCGACCTGTTCTTCGTCGACGAGGTCACCGGGACCCTCGACGTCGCCAAGGTTCCGTCCACCCGCGGCAACGAGGCGTCGGGCTTCCTGGACGGCATCGGTCGCAAGCTCGACGACCTCGGCCGGATCACTACGGTGGTGCACGGCACCACGGTCGGTACCAACGCCCTGCTGGAGCGCAAGGGTGCCCGGACCGGCGTCATCACCACCGCCGGGTTTCGGGACGTGCTGGAGATGCGTCGCCGCGATCGGCCGCATACCTGGGGCCTGTGGGGGACGTTCACCCCGGTAGTCCCCCGCGACCTGCGACTGGAGGTCGCCGAGCGCACCCTGGCCGACGGCACCGTGCATACGGCGGTCGACCCGGACGAGGTGCGGCACGCGGCGCTGGCATTGCGCGACGCCGGGGCGCAGGCGGTCAGCGTGTTCTTCGTCAACAGCTATGCGAACGCCGACAACGAGCGGGTGGCGGCCGAGGCGGTACGCGCGGTCTGGCCGAATGCCCACGTCACCGTCAGCCACGAGATCCTGCCGGAGATCCGCGAGTTCGAGCGCGCCTCGACCACGGCCCTGAACGCCTATCTGCAACCGGTAGTCGGCGACTACCTGGAAAAGCTCGGAGCCGACCTCGAGGCCGGCGGCTTTGGCGGCGAGTTCCTGATCGTGCAGTCGAACGGCGGCGTGATGAGCGTCGAGGAGGCCCGGCGCCGGCCGGTGCGCACCGCCCTGTCGGGCCCGGCCGCCGGGGTGATCGCCGCCGCCTACATCGCCGAGAGCGCCGGTTTCCCGAACATCATCACCTGCGACATGGGCGGCACCAGCTTCGACGTGTCGCTGGTGGCCGGCGGCAACGGCATGCTGTCGCCGCAGACCACGATCGACTTCGGCATGGTGATCCGCACGCCGATGATCGAGATCAACACCATCGGCGCCGGTGGCGGCTCGATCGCCTCGGTCGACGCCGGCGGTCTGCTGCAGATCGGCCCGGAGAGCGCCGGATCGGTGCCGGGCCCGGTGTGCTACGGCCAGGGCAACGACCGTCCGACGGTGACCGACGCCAACGTGGTGCTGGGCCGGATCAACGCCGACCGGCCGATCGGCGGCAAGCTGGAGCGGCTCGATGTCGATGCCGCGCGCGAGGCGATCCGCGTCCATGTCGGCGAGCCGCTGGGCCTCGACCCGATGGCGGCCGCCGAGGCCATCGTGCGGGTCGCAAACTCGCGGATGGCCGGCGCGGTCCGGCTGATCTCGATCGAGCGCGGCCACAATCCCCGCGATTTCGCGGCGATGCCGTTCGGCGGTGGCGGGGCGCTGCATGCCGGCGCGCTGATCAAGGAGGTCGGGCTGGCGAGCGCGCTGGTGCCGCGTTTCCCGGGCGTCACCTCGGCGCTCGGCTGCGTGATCGCCGACATGCGCCACGACCAGGTGCGCACCGTCAACGCACTGCTCGACGCTCTTGACGTCGCCGCGCTCGACCGGACCCTGGCGGCGATGGCCGGCGAGGGCCTGGCCCTGCTCGGCAAGGCCGGGGTTTCGTTCGAGGGCACGGCGGTGAAGTTCGAGGCCGACATGCTGTATCTCGGCCAGACCCACACGGTGGCGGTGCCGCTCGACTTGGCCCTGTCGGATGCCGGGACCGGGGTGACGCGGGACCGCCTGCGCGCCGCCTTCGACGCCGCCTACCGGGAGGCCTATGGCCGGCTGCTGGAAGGGGTTCCGGTCCGGGTACTGAACGTCCGGGTCTCTGCGATCGGCGTGCGCCCGAAGTTCGACCTCGCCCTGCTGGCGCCGAAGGACGGCCTGACCGTCGCGGCGGCCCGGCGCGGCGGTCGACCGGTGTATGTCGACGGCGCCTGGCATGAGGCCGCGGTCTATGCTCGCCTGGAACTGCCGGCCGGCGCTGTGGTCCCCGGACCGGCGGTGCTGGAGCAGCCCGATGCCACGGTTTTCGTGGAGCCCGACCTGCAGGCGACGGTCGACCGCTTCGGCAACCTCGTGATCACCCGCAAGAAGAGCTGACCGTGCACCCCTTCGTCCCCGAGCGCACGGCGCTGCTGCTGGTCGACATGCAGAATGACTTCATCCACCCCGACGGTGCCTATGCGCGCGGCGGGGCGGTCGCGGAGTCGATCGCGGCCCTGCCGGCGCGGCTGAAGCCGGTGGTCGACGCCATGCGGGCGGCCGGCGGCTGGATCGTGTCGACCCATTTCACCCTGGTGCCGGGCAAGGGTGGCGAGCCGCTGATCTCGCCGCACCTGCTGAAGATGCGGCCGTTCCTGCGCAAGGGCGATTTCGCCCCTGGTAGCTTCGGCCACGCCCTGCTCGACGAACTGGCGCCGGCCGACCTGCAGGTCGAGAAGGTCGCCTACTCGGCTTTCTACATGACCCGGCTCGAATGGGTGCTGCGCAAGGCCGGCATCGATACCCTGGTGGTCGCCGGGATCGTGACCAACGGCGGCGTGGAATCGACGGTTCGCGATGCCCATGTCCGCGACCTGCACACCGTCGTGCTGTCGGACGGCTGTGCGGCGTTCAGGCTGCCGGTGCACGAGGCAGCCATGGCCTCGATCGCGACGGTCTCCGAGACGGCGACCTGCGCCGAGGTGACGGCTCTTTTGGCGGGCGCCGCTCTGTCGGGTGCCGGCTGATGGCGGTGTTGCCGGCCGACGCGGCATTCGAGGTCACTGTCCCGGTGGTGATCGTCGGGGCCGGGGCGTGCGGGCTGACCGCGGCCCTGGCGGCCCATGAGCAGGGCGCCGGGGTGCTGGTGCTGGAGCGCGATGCGGTGCCGCGTGGCTCGACCGCCATGTCGTCGGGCATGATTCCGGCGGCCGGCACCCGGTTCCAGGTCGAGAACGGCGTCGACGACAGTGCCGAGCTGTTCGCCCGCGACATCATGGCCAAGAACCACGACGCCGCCGATCCGGCGGTGGTGGCGGCGGTTACCGCGGCCTCCGGGGCGACCGTGGAATGGCTGGCCGACCGCTGGCGGGTGCCTTTGTCGCTGGTCACCGGCTTCCTGTACCCGGGGCATTCGGTGATGCGCATGCACGCGCCGCCGGGCCGGACCGGCGGCGAGCTGATCGGCGCGCTGGCCCGTGCCGCCGGCGACGCCGGTATCGACCTTGTGACCGAGGCCCGGGTGACCGACCTGTTCGCCGACCCCGATGGCCGGATCGCCGGCGTCGCGTACCGGCGGCCGGACGGCAGCGTCGAGCGGGTCGGCTGCGACAGCCTGGTCCTGGCCTGCAACGGCTATGGCGGCGATCCGGAGATGCTGCGGCGGTTCATTCCGGAAATGGCGGACGCGCGCTACCACGGCCATGCCGGCAATGTCGGCGACGCGGTGACCTGGGGCGAGGCGCTGGGCGCGCAGCTGGCCGACATGGGCGCCTATCAGGGCCACGGCTCGCTGGCCGATCCGCACGCCATCCTGATCACCTGGGCGTTGATGATGGAGGGCGGCATCCAGGTGAACGCCGAGGGCCGTCGATTCTCCAACGAGCACCTCGGTTATTCCGAGCAGGCGGCTGCCGTGATCGCCCAGCCGGGCGCCGTCGCCTGGAACCTCTACGACGCCCGCCTGCACGCCCTCGGCCGCGAGTTCGAGGACTACCGCGAGGCGGAGGCGGCGGGCGCGACGCGCAGCGGTGCGACCGTGGAGGAACTGGCGGCGGCGACCGGCCTGCCGTCCCTGGCGCTCGCCGAGACCTTGGAACAGGCGGCCCGCTGCGCCGCCGGCGCGTCCGATCCGTTCGGCCGCGACTTCACGACCAGGCCGACGCTGGTGCCGCCCTATCATGCGGTCAAGGTGACCGGTGCGATGTTCCACACCCAGGGCGGGCTGGCGGTCGATCCCGACGGAAGGGTGTTGCGGGCCGACGGCAGCCGGATGCCGAACCTGTATGCCGGTGGCGGGGCGGCCCGTGGCCTGTCGGGGAGTGCCGGCTTCGGCTACCTGTCGGGCAACGGCCTGCTGTCGGCGGCGGTCCTGGGACGGATCTGCGGTACCGCGGCGGCCGACGCGGTGGTTTAGCGGCGGCCGCAAGATCGAACCGGCCTACTCCTCGGCGCGGCCCGAGGCGTCACGATCGCGGTCGTATCGCTTCATGTGCGGAAACGGCGGCAGCCACGACTCGCGACGGACGGTCCAGAGTTCGTAGGTCGGCTTCAGCTGGTCAGGGGCATCCAGGGATCCCAGGTGCACTTCGATCTCGTCCGCGCTACGGGAGAAGACCGACGAGCCGCAGCGCGGACAGAAAAACCGCCCGAGATAGTCGCGTGTCTCGCCATCGATCGTCACCGCGTCCTGCGGGAACACCGCGGAAGCGTGAAACAGGGCCCCGTGATGCTTGCGGCAGTCGAGGCAGTGACAGAGGCCGACCCGGTATGGCGGTCCCGCCGCCACGATCCGGACGTTGCCGCACAGGCAGCCGCCGGTGAATCGCTCCATGCTGGGTCCCCTCTAGAGTCCGGCGCTCGCAATGATCGCGACGAGCTGCCGCCCGGTGGTGCGGGCCAGCGCGCCGATCACGTCGGCGCTTGCGACCGGACCCAGCGCCCGCCGCCGAATTCCGCTCCGCCGCCTTCCATGTGCTTACTGGCCCCGATCGGCCAGCAGCACGGCGACACCTAGCCTAGGTCTGGGATTTAAATGGTGGGCGCGGCTGGGATTGAACCAGCGACCCCTACGGTGTGAACGTAGTGCTCTCCCGCTGAGCTACGCGCCCGCCCAGGGAGACCGGTTTCTACGGGCGCGTCGTGGCCTTGTCAACGGCCGATGCCGCCGCCAGACCGAGAAGATCCAGCAGGCCGTCCAGGCGGTCGATCCGGGCGTCGACGTCGATCTCGGCCAGCGGCTTGCGGGCATAGCCGTAGGTCACCAGGACCGCCCCGGTGCCGGCGCTGCGGGCGACCGCGGCATCGTGCTCGTTGTCGCCGACCATCACCGCGCGCCCGGCCGGAACGCCGAGGAGATCCAGGGTGCCGAGCAGATGGCCGGCATCCGGCTTGCGGACCGGGAAGCGGTCGCCGCCGGCCGCCGCGTCCACCATGTCCGCCAGGCCGAGGACCCGGAGGACCGATCCGGTGGCGGTCTGCGGCTTGTTGGTGCAGACCGCGATCCGCAAGCCGGCCCGGCGCAGCGCCGCCAGGGTCTCCGACACGGTCGGATAGACGGTGGTGGCGGCGGTCGCGTCGGCCTCGTAGTGGGCGATGAAGCGGGCGGTCAGCGGGTCCAGCGCGTCGCCGGCGGCGGCCGCGCCGGTCGCCGCCAGGGCGCGCTCGACCAGCACTCTTGCCCCGTCGCCGATGAAGCTGCGGACTTCGGCCATCGACAGCGCCCGTCGGCCCTCCTCGGCCAGCAGCCGGTTGGCGGCGCGGCCCAGGTCGGCTGCGCTGTCGATCAGGGTGCCGTCGAGGTCGAACACCACGGCGTCCACCGGGCGTCCGGCGAATCGGGCAGGCGAAGGCATTGCGGAATGGCTCCGGTGGCGGGAGGCGGAAGGATCACGGGCCGCAGTGTCAGCGAGCATCTGCCGGTCTGCAAGGGAGCGGCCGGCAGATTGGGCTCCTAGCGGAGCTTTTGTCCGGTCGCGACGGGCAGCAGACCCGATTTCGACTTGCCACGGCGTTCGCCTCGATCGATCGGCGGGCCTTTCGGACGCTGTCCGGCCGCCGCTGCATCGCAGCTCTTCTCCAGCACCGGGAAATCGAATTTGCATGCCCGACGCAACTCGGCCGCTTTCGAGCGGTCACCGAGCTCGCGGAGCGCGAGAATCCGGTGGGGGATCAGCGACGGGCTGGGGCCGACGACCCGCTCGGCCTCGGCAATCAGGTCGAGCACGGTCTGCCATTTCCCGCGTTCCTCCTCGACGTCGAGGCGCCATTCGTACACCGCGAGCGGCACCTCTTCGCCGTCGGAGGCGTATTTCAGGTTCAACAGCGCGTTGTCGATCTGCTTCTGGCTGCGCCGGATCTCGAAGAACACCAGGCGCGGGAACGCGTGGCTCTTGGTGGCGCCGCTGACCGCTTCGCGGATGAGCTTGAGGGCGCGGTTCTCCTCGCCGGCCTTGAAGGCCGACATCGCCTGCTCCGACAGGATGTATTTCTGGTTAACCTCGGACAGCGGGTGCGACGGCCGCTCCGTCCATGGCAACGGCAACGGTGCATCTTCCGGTGGACTGGGATGGAATTTCTCGATGTACGCGAGGACGGTCTCAATGCGTTCGTCGGCGGGGTAGTGGTCGCTGCCGATCTCGCCGACGGCCTGGGCGATGCCCTTGCTGATCTCGGAGAACAGCGAAGCTTCGGCATCGTTGGACGGCGTCACACCGAAGGCATCCAGGCTCTTCAGGCCCAGGTCGCCGCCGCCCTCGGCCGCCGCGGCGCGCAGCGCCTCCTCGTAGTGCCCGATCTCCAGCAGCACGTCCTCAGCGTAGTAGGGATTGTAGCCGGCGGCGACCATCATATCGATGCCAAGGCGGTCGGCCGTGTCCTCCTGCTCGCGTCCCCAGGCCGGATGGATCACGACATTGGATACGTCGAATACGACCGCCCCGATCTGATTGGCCTTCTTCAAGCGTTCGTCCATCTCGCCACCGGCCCGGCCCGCACCCAGTCGCTGCAACTCGCTCGACACCTCCTTGAGGGTTTCGACGCTCGCTAGCATTCCGTGCTGTGACTTCACGAACCAGTCGCTCTCATGGTGCTTCAGCAGGAAATGCGACAGCTCGTGCGACAGCAGAAAGGCGAGTTCGTCCGCAAACCGCAGGTTGGTGGCCATGCCTATGTTCACGTAGATGCCGCCGTCGGGGGTCGTCACGGCGCTGAACGTGCGGTCTGCGTGCAGGTACACCTTCACCGCCAAGTCGCCGAAGCCGTTCGCGACCATGATCCGACGCAGGACACCGTTGAGCTGTTCCTCGCTGACAGGCTCGGCCAGCAGCCCATAACCGCGCGACCGCTCCAGCGTCAGCGACATTGCGCGCTGAGCCACAAGGTCGGTATAGCCGTCGGCCGGCCGCTCGAAGCGTTTGATGGCGGGCTCGCTCGCACTGAACCAGCCGTCCAGGAACGTCCCGCTCTTGGACGAACCCTCGCTCGGTGCCGGGCGTGTCTCGTTAGCCTCGTCACTGGGCCCGGCGACGGCCATGGGCGAAGCGGCAACGGCCAGCAACAGGGCGAGTGCCGCGGCTGCCAAACCCGGCATGCGGGATCGGGCCATGGGGGTCTCCGGGCTTCGACGCGTCGCTGTCACGGCTTGCAACTGCCGCCGATGCCGCGGCTCGCGCCGGCGCTGACCCCAGCCAGCTTCTGCGAGCAGTCGGTGGCGTAGTCGGTCGGGCGATCGAGGCGGATCTGGCCGCGCTTCACCCAGAACTGCTTGCCGGCATAGGCGATCTTCAGTGCATCGGGATTGTGATCGACGACCTCGATCGCGCCGATGTTGGCCGTCACCTCGGACCGGCTGAGCTTGCCGGCGACCTGGCCGAGTCCGGCGTCGGCGTAGAGTTCGAGGCCGCTGCCCCGGACCCCCACAACTTTCGGCATTTCCGCGCGGCCGTCCGGCGCGAACCCGGCGACCGTCAGGATAGCCATCGATAGACAGAGGATGCGCAGCATCTCCCCAACTCCCCCAAAGCCATCGTGAATGCGACCAATGCGAGTGCAGCACAGGTGCGATCAAGGTTCAAGGCGAGATGCAGGAGGTATAAAGAGACCATCTCGAGGAACCTTGCGATACATCGCCCAAAGCAGAAGCCGATCGAATGCTAGAGGTATCGATGCACCACCAAACACAATCCGCATGGCATATGGGTCACTCCAGGCCGACGGTTCGACTCTGAGCAATAACAGGAGAGCGGCAATTGCGAGCGCCAGGGCGCTGCAGATCGTACCAATGACGATCAGTCCTGCTAGGCCCATTTCTCGAACAGTATGAAGCGCTAACGGACCGGCCGGCAGGAGGCGTGGCGGACGGCCGAAAGGTCTTCGTGCACGGACCTCGAAATAAAGAGAGTACAACGTCGCCCAGACAACAAGGAAAATAACCGAAACAAGCAAAGAAACATTCGCATGTTCGAAAAAACCCCGGAGCAACGGGACTGAGGCTGTTAGGGTCGACCAGTCTGGTTGTGCGAAGTAGGCAGTTCCGTCGAATAGGTTTTGCAGAGCCTGGGCATGGATGAGAACACTGGGAATAAATCCCGAGAAAGGTGTGACGCTGACATCGCCGGCCGCCAAGATACCCGAACCGATCATGACTACACGGCACGACAGGAAATCCCGCATCGGACGTTCTTCAATCGGCCGTTCTGCTGGAACAGCACCACGGATGCGCATTCCGTCGCAGCGGGGCGGTTCACCTGGACTCTGTTCTTCGAAGACCACTGCGTCGGCTGGTATGACGGGCAGGGCGGACGGAGGAGCTTCCGATGACCGAGGATCGGAGATCAGTGGTCCGACGAACTCGCAACCTGCCGTGATCTGCTGTATCCGGTCCATTCGCACCCCATCGGCGCGAAGCTTTGCCGCTAGGTCATTGCAATAGCGGTTTCCTTGTTTCCCGCCGCCAAAGTAAATGCCAGTGGCGGCATTTGTGCTATGGTACCAATGTATCGCAAACTCCCGGCCCGATAAGTTTCGTGTTCGGCGCGTAATTGGCACGTTGGCCAACAGGGTATTGTAGATCTCGACAGCGGCGCTATGTGCGGTGCCGATTTCTATTGGATAGTGACGAACGACAGGTTCTTCAGAGATCGTCGCGGGGACAAACCGTACCAACGGTTGTCCATCGCCCGTCGTTGCCTCGCGCAGTTCGCGGAACGCCGTAGCCCCGGCCCCAGGCAGGTTCGACACGAAGACTTGGATACCCGCTTCGGTCGCCGAACGTAGGGCGTCCTCGAGTGCCTCGTATCCTTCGTCTGGTCGTTTTTCCAAGAAGGCGAAGTCGATGAAGATAACTCTCGGACGATAGTCAAGCAGCGTGTACAGGAGTTCTGCATGTGCCCGATATTCGATCGGCCACTGACGTACAGCTCTGCCGTGTTCGACGAATGCGCGGGTCGCCGCCTCGGTCCACAATACGACAGTTACGCCCCCATCAAAATTGCTGTCCGTGGAGGGAGGGGTGATCGACATGATTGTGTCGTGAATTGTGTCATTGACAGCATGGGAACTCCTACCGACTTCGAAAGTGCTCAGGGCCAACCAGATCAGTATCACCAGTATAATTCGATAGTTCAGGCGCCGCCACGGTGTTTGCAAGAGCCACCGTAGCAGATCGGCGATCGTGTTCGCCCGTGGTTCGTACCGTGCCGCCGACCAGACGACGGCACCTTGTTCTTCAGTGTGTTTTTGCATTGCCCTCTTCCCTGATTTGCAATCATAGCAATTCTAAGGCGGTGCGAAAGCACCGGAATGTGGTGGGCGCCGAATACCGCCCGCGTCATCCTTCGTCGCAATTCGTGACTTCGTTCCAACTCGATGGCATGCCATTCATCGGCGGATGACCGTCGAGACCTTGAGGAGTGCCCTGCGATGACCGATCGTCTAGCCGCCGTCGTGCTGGCCGCCGGCATGGGGACACGCATGAAGTCCGACCGGCCGAAGGTGCTGCACCCGGTCGCCGGCCGACCGATGATCGACTGGGTGCTGGATGCTGCGGCTTCGATCGGCGCCGATCCGGTGGTGGTGGTGACGGCTCCCGGCCAGGACGTCGTGCGCGGGGCGGTCGCCGGGCGCGCCGCCTCGGCGGTGCAGGAGCGGCCGCTCGGCACCGGCGACGCCGTGAAGCCGGCGCGCCAGGCGCTGGCGCCGGTCGCGGTCGAAGGCGGCACGGTGCTGGTGCTGTACGGCGACACCCCGATGATCAGCGCCGCCACGCTTGCCCGGATGGTCGAGGCGCGAGGCGGACATGACGATCCGGCCGTCGTCGTGCTCGGCTTCGAACCGGCGGACCCGGCGCTCTACGGCCGGCTGGTGCTGGGTGCCGACCACAGCCTGGAGCGTATCGTCGAGGCCCGCGACGCCGGCCCCGTGGAACGCGAGATAGGGCTGTGCAACGGCGGCGTCATGGCGATCGACGCCGCCGAGCTGTTCGGGATGCTGGACGCCATCGGCAACGTCAACGCCAAGGGCGAGTTCTACCTGACCGACATCGTCGGCATCGCCCGCGAGCGCGGCCGGCGATGTGCGGTCGTGACCTGTGACCCGGTCGAGACCATGGGGGTCGACAGCCGGGCCGGGCTGGCGGTCGCCGAGGCCGCCATGCAGGCGCGACTGCGGGCCGCCGCCATGGACGACGGCGCGACCCTGGTGGCGCCGGAGACCGTGTTCCTGAGCCATGACACCAGGCTCGGGCGGGACGTGACGATCCATCCGCACGTGGTGTTCGGCCCCGGCGTGACGGTCGCCGACGGCGTCGAGATCCGCAGTTTCAGCCATCTCGAGGGCGCGAGCGTGGCCACCGGGGCGATCGTCGGGCCCTATGCCCGGCTGCGGCCCGGCGCGGACATCGGGGCCGGCGCCCATATCGGCAACTTCGTCGAGATCAAGAACGCGGTGGTCGAGCCGGGGGCCAAGGCCAACCACCTGAGCTATGTCGGCGATGCCCGGGTGGGCGCCGGCGCCAATCTCGGGGCCGGGACCATCACCTGTAACTACGACGGCTTCGCCAAGCATCACACCGACATCGGCGCCGGCGCCTTCATCGGATCCAACAGCGCGCTGGTGGCGCCGGTCAGGATCGGCGACGGCGCCATCGTCGGCGCCGGCTCGACGGTCACCCGCGATGTGCCGGCCGATGCCCTGGCGGTGGTGCGCGGCGAGGACAAGACCGTGCCGGGCGGGGCCACGCGGTTCCGCTCGCGCCGGGCCAAGCCGGGGAAGGGCTGAGCCATGTGCGGGATCGTCGGAATTCTCACCGGCCGACCGGCGGCGCCGCTGATGCTGGATGCGTTGCGGCGGCTCGAGTACCGCGGCTACGACTCCGCCGGACTCGCCACCATCGTCGACGGGACGCTGCAGCGCCGCCGGGCCGCCGGCAAGTTGTCGGAACTCGAGGCTGTCCTGGCGGCCGACCCGCTGCCTGGCACCTCCGGCCTCGGCCATACCCGCTGGGCGACCCACGGTCCGCCGACCGTCGAGAATGCCCACCCGCACATCGCCGGCCGGGTCGCGGTGGTCCACAACGGCATCATCGAGAACCATGCCGAGCTGAAGGCCGAGCTGAAGGCCGACGGCGTTGTCTTCACCAGCGACACCGACACCGAGGTCGTCGCGCATCTGCTCGACCGGGCGATCCGGGCCGGCCAGACGCCGCAGGCGGCGATGGCGGCGCTGATGCCGCAGCTGGCCGGGGCCTTCGCGTTCGTGGTGCTGGTCGCCGGCGAGGACGACCTGCTGCTGGCGGCGCGCCGGGCCTCGCCGCTGGCCATCGGCATCGGCGACGGCGAGGCGTTCGTCGGTTCCGACGCCGTGGCGCTGGCCCCCCTTACCCGCCGCATCGTGTACCTGGAGGACGGCGACTGGGCGGTGCTGCGCCGCGCCGGCGTCCAGGTATTCCGCGACACCGGCGTGCCGGTCGAGCGGCCGGTGCAGATCTCGACGGTCAGTGCCGCCATCGTCGGCAAGGGCAACTACCGGCACTTCATGGAGAAGGAGATCCACGAGCAGCCGGAGGCGATCGCCCACACCCTGCATGCCGTCCTGGATCCCGGAACCGGGACGGCGACCATTCCGCCGCCACTCGACGCCGACAGTATCCCGAAGATCACCATCGTCGCGGCCGGCGGCAGCTACTACGCCGGCATGACGGCCCGCTACTGGCTGGAGTCGCTGGCCGGCATCGCCACCGAGGTCGAACTGGCCAGCGAGTTCCGTGACCGCGACGCGGTGCTGCCGCCGGGCGGCGTGGCGATCGCGGTCACCCAGTCCGGCGAGAGCCTGGACACCCTGATGGCGATCCGCCGGGCCAAGGCACTGGGCCAGAAGACGCTGGCCATCGTCAACGTCCCGGAGAGCACGATCGCCCGGGAGTCCGACGGCGTACTGCTGACCCGGGCCGGGCCCGAGTTCAGCGTGGCGTCGACCAAGGCGACGACGGCGCAACTGACCGCGCTCTGCGCGCTGGCCGTGGCCCTCGGTCGAAAGAATGGCCGGCTGTCGGAGCAGCGGGCGAACGAGCTCCGGACCGCGCTCGCCGGCCTGCCGGGCCGGGTCGGCGAGGTCCTGCAGCACGAAGGCCGCTACATGCGGATCGCCCACGACCTGGCACGGGCCCGCGACGTGCTCTATCTCGGCCGCGGCCTGTCCTACCCGATTGCGCTGGAAGGCGCGCTGAAGCTGAAGGAGATCACCTACATCCACGCCGAAGGCTATGCCGCCGGCGAGATGAAGCACGGGCCGATCGCGCTGATCGACGAGAACATGCCGGTGGTGATCGTCGCCCCGACCGACCGCTGGTTCGAGAAGACCGCCTCCAACGTCGCCGAGGTGCGGGCCCGTGGCGGCCGGGTGATCCTGCTGACCGACGCCGCCGGCGCCGAGCGGTTGGGCGAGAGCGACGACCACGTGATCGTGCTGCCGACCGTCGACCCGGTGGTGGCGCCGATCCTGTATGCGGTGCCGGTTCAGCTGCTGGCCTATTACGCGGCGGTCGAGAAGGGCACCGACGCCGACCAGCCGCGTAACCTCGCGAAGAGCGTCACGGTGGAGTGAGGGTATGCCGCCGGACGGCGACGACGCGACCGCGCTGTTCGCGCGCTACTGCACGCCGACGCCGCCCGAGACAACCGACGGCGACCGCACCCTGGCCGCCGCCGCCGAGCGCCGGCGGGTCGCGGTTTCCCCGGACGGCATCGAGGTCGAGACCTATCTCTGGCAACCGGAAGGTGGCTCGGACCGGCCGCCGGTGCTGCTGGTACACGGCTGGGGGTCGCGGGCCACCCATCTGGCGGCGATCGTGCGGGCGCTCAACCGTGCCGGCCGGGCGTGCCTCGGTTTCGACGCGCCGGCGCATGGCGAGAGTCCCGGGACCGCCACCAGCATGCCGCAGGTGATCCGCTCGATGCGGGCGGTGGTGGCGGAACGCGGCCGGGTCGACGCGGTGGTCGGCCACTCCTTCGGCGGCATGGCGGCCGGGCTCGCCTTTGCCGCGCGACCGGAGCCGGGCGTGCCGCTGTCCGCCGGCGCGCTGGCGCTGATCGCGGCCCCCAGCCGGATCGACAGCATGACCCTGCGGTTCCTGCACGGGATCGGGGTGCCGGCCGACCGGATGGCGGCGATGCACCGCGTCCTGAAGACCGGCTACGGCTACGACGCTGCCGACTTCGACCTGGTCAAGGTGGCGGACCGGCTGCCGCGCCGGTTGCTGATCGCCCATGACGCCGGCGACCCCGAGATGCCGATCGCCGACGCCGAGCGCCTGGCGGCGGCGCGGCCGGACGCGCGGTTCCTGCGCACCGAGCGGCTGGGTCACCTGCGGATCCTGTTCGGCAAGCCGGTGCTGGCGGCGGTGGTCCGGATGATCGGTTCCTGACACGCTTCGCTGCATTTCCCAGCGGCCGGCGATCCCGGCAATGGACGTGCCGTCCCGGCCGCACCATGTTTCGGAGGGCCGGCGCCCGCCGGGATCTTGATGGAGGGAACGATGCGCGTCGTCCTCGCTTTGTTTTTGTCGGGTGCGGTTTCGCTGGCAGCGGCGGCACCGGCATCCGCGTCCAAGCGCGACGAGGCCGAAGCGGCCGTGCAGGCCGAGTTGACGCGACTCAACGTCGATCGGACACGGATCAAGTCGATCTACATCGCACCGGTGGGATTCGCCCAGGACATGCCGGTGCACAGCTACATCGGCTGGATCTCGTTCACCGACTGCCGTGGCAACCTGGTCGTCGACCTGACCCAGACCAACGCGGTGCGGACGCTCTATACCACCGGCGACTGCAAGGTGCCGGGCGTCGAGTGAAGCGCCGGGTCGCGCGCCCGAGGATCTCCGGTGCGGCGACGGCGAGACACCCTTTCAAACGAGGCGTCGGGGGCTATTCTCGACGGATCGATCGTGCCGGACGGCTATGTCCAATCCCATGAGCCGGCCCGCAGCCACCCAACGGAAGCCTGCCATGAACGACCCTGTCGTCGACCATCTGCTCGCCCGCCACGATGCCATCCTGGCCGACCTGCAGACCCTGCTGCGGATGCCGAGCGTCAGTGCCGACCCGGCCTTCGCACAGGGAATGGACGATGCCCGCGGGTTCCTGCTGGAACGGCTGACCGCGATCGGCATGGAGCATGTGCAACTGCTCGACGGTGGCGGCCAGCCCGCCGTCTATGGCGACTGGCTGCATGCGCCGGGCAGACCGACACTTCTGGTCTACGGGCATTACGACGTGCAGCCGCCGGATCCGCTGGATGCCTGGGTCACCCCGCCGTTCGAGCCGACGATCCGCGACGGCAAGCTGTATGCCCGCGGCGCCTCCGACGTGAAGGGCTCGACCATGATCGCGATCGAGTCGGTCGCCGCACTGCTGGCGGTCGAGGGCCGCTGCCCGATCAACGTGAAGTTCTTCCTGGAGGGCGAGGAAGAGACCGGCAGCCCCAGCCTGCGCCCGCTGATCGAGCGCTACCGGGACCTGCTGTCCGCCGACGGCGTGCTGTCGGCCGATGGCGGCCGGGCCAGCCGCGAACTGCCGACGATCAACACCGGGGCGCGCGGCTCCAACGGCCTGGAGTTCAGCCTGCGGACGGCCTCCGGCGACCTGCATTCCGGGCGCTACGGCGGTGCGGTCCGTAACGCCCTGCACGAGATGGCGGCGCTGGTCGCGACCCTGCACGACCGGGACGGCCGGGTCGCGGTCGCCGGCTTCGACAGCGACGCCGCTCCGATCGACGACCGGCAGCGTGCCGATGTCGCCGCGTTCCCGTTCGACGAGGCGGCGTTCATGGCGGAGGTCGGTGCGGCGGCGCATGGCGACCCGGCCCGGTCGATGCGCGAACGCATCACACTGAGGCCCTGCCTGGACGTGAACGGCATGTGGGGCGGCTATCTCGGGGCCGGATCCAAGACCATCATCCCGGCCCAGGCGCACGCCAAGCTGACGGTGCGGATCGTGGCCGGCCAGGACGCCCGGCGGGTGATCGAGGCGGTGGTGACGCATCTGCGGGCGCACTGCCCGGCGGGCGCGGAACTGTCCTTCGGCCAGGTCGGCGACGGCTCGCCGGCTTCGACTCTGGCGCCGGATCACCCGCTGGTGCTGGCGGCCGAGCGTGTTCTCGAGGCCGAGTCCGGGCAGCGCCCGATCCATGTCCGTCTCGGCGCCAGCGTGCCGATCACGGCGATCTTCAAGGAATTGATGGGGATCGACACGCTGATGTTCGGCTTCAACCTGCCGGACGAGCCGGTGCACGCGCCGAACGAGTTCTTCCGCATCGAGTCGATCGCCATGGGCCTGCGTGCCTGGCCGCGGATCCTGCGGGAACTGGGCGAGCGCGCCCCTGCGGACTTTCCGAAGGCGGGATGACGCGGCCCCGTCGGATTCCGGCGGGGGGTCTTTCAAAGCGCGGGACCGCTCCTATAGTACGGCCAACCACACAACCCGACCGACCCGGAGGACTCCCATGGATCTCGTCAGCCGCCTGAAGGACCCGAGCCTGTTCCGTCAGCAGGCCTATGTCGACGGCGCCTGGGTCGACGCCGACAGCCGCGGAACCGTCGACGTCGGCGACCCGGCGACCGGCCTGAAGATCGGCACGGTGCCGGACATGGGGGCGGCCGAGACCCGCCGTGCCATCGAGGCGGCGAACCGGGCCTGGCCGGAATGGCGGGCCAAGACCGGCAAGGAGCGCTCGGCGATCCTGCGCAAGTGGTTCGACCTGATGATGGCGAACCAGGACGACCTCGGCGCCATCATGACCGCCGAGCAGGGCAAGCCGCTGGCCGAGGCCAAGGGCGAGATCGCCTATGGCGCGTCCTTCGTCGAGTGGTTCGCCGAGGAGGCCAAGCGGGTCTATGGCGACATCATCCCCAACCACGCGCCCGGCAAGCGGATCCTGGTGCTCAAGCAGCCGGTCGGCGTGGTCGGCTCGATCACGCCGTGGAACTTCCCGAACGCCATGATCACCCGGAAATGCGCGCCGGCGCTGGCGGTCGGCTGCCCGGTGGTGATCAAGCCGGCGAAGATGACGCCGTATTCGGCGCTGGCCCTGGCCGAGCTGGCCGAGCGCGCCGGCTTCCCGAAGGGCGTGTTCAACGTGGTGATCGGCAAGAGCGCCAGCGCCATCGGCACCGAGCTGGCCACCAACCCGATCGTCCGCAAGATCGGCTTCACCGGCTCGACCCCGATCGGCAAGCAACTGATGGCCCAGGCCGCCGGCACGGTGAAGAAGATCAGCCTCGAACTCGGCGGCAACGCGCCGATGATCATCTTCGACGACGCCGACATCGAGGCCGCGGTCCAGGGCACCATCGCATCCAAGTTCCGCAACGCCGGCCAGACCTGCGTATGCGCCAACCGGATCTTCGTGCAGGACGGCGTTTACGACCGGTTCTCCGAGGCGCTGTCGGCGGCGGTCGCCGAGATGAAGCAGGGCGGCGGTTTCGAGGACGGCGTGGTGCTCGGGCCGCTGATCGAGGGTCCGGCCGTCGACAAGGTCGAGGAGCATGTGCAGGACGCCGTCGCCAAGGGCGCCAAGATCGCCTTCGGCGGCCAGCGCCTGGCCGACATGGGGGCGAACTTCTATAAGCCGACGGTGCTGACCGGGGCGACGCCGGACATGAAGATCTTCCGCGAGGAGACCTTCGGGCCGGTGGCGCCGCTGTTCCGCTTCCAGGACGAGGCCGAGGTGATCAAGCTGGCCAACGACACCGAGTACGGGCTGGCCTCCTACTTCTACGCCCGCGACCTCGGCCGGGTATGGCGGGTCGCCGAGGCGCTGGAATACGGCATGGTCGGCGTCAACGATGGGGCGATCTCGACCGAGGTGGCGCCGTTCGGCGGCATGAAGGAATCCGGCCTCGGCCGGGAGGGCTCGAAATACGGCGCCGACGAATTCGTCGAGATCAAATACGTCCTGATGAGCGGCATCGGGGCACCGTAACAGCGTCCGGCAGGCACGCGGCGCAACGGCTTCGTGATCCGGTCTTGTCGTGGGCGGGCTTCAGCGCTGGGGTTCGAAATCCTTGGACGCCAGGAGCCCGGCCGCGGCGATCATCAGTGCGCCGCAGATCCTGTTGATCACCTCGAAGGAGTGGCGCCTGAGGGTGGATGCCGCTCGGATTCCGAGCCATCCCCAGGCGACCAGAATGGTGCCGTCGACGACCAGGTAGGTGACGCCCAGAATAACCAGCTGTGGCAACACCGGCTTGCCCGGGTCGATGAACTGCGGAAACAGCGCTCCGAAAAACGCGACGGCGAACGGGTTGGCCATCGACGTGACGAAGCCCTGGCGGAACAGTCGCCAGGACGATCTCGCCGGGTTCGCCGAGACATGGATCTCGTGTCTGGTCGAGAGCATGAGTTGGAGACCGATCCAGGCGAGGTACGCGACGCCGATCCATTTGATCCACACGAAGGCATCGGCGGATGCTGCGATCACCGCGGCGAGCCCGAACGCCGCGGCCGTCATCTGGATCGAGTTGGCGGTGAGGTCGCCGGCGATGGTGACGGCGCTTCGCCGCAGGCCGTGCCGGATGCTGTTGGAGATGATCAGGAGCTGGCTGGTGTCGGGCGGGGTCGCGAAGAACACGGCCACCGCCGCGAGGTAGAGAAGGTAAGTCTCGACCGTCACACTCGCACCTCAGGATGATTTGGGCGGACTGTAGCCGCCACCCCCGCCGGCGGCAATTTTCGCAGGGCTTCTGCCGACCCGGTCCGGAGCGCGCGGCGCGGCGATGAGGCGGGCAGCGGCGTCAATGACGGCGTGGTTTCGACCGTGGTGGCGCCGTAAGGCGGCTCTCGCGCGTGCTACGAGCCGGCGGCCAGGCGCGCGCGCTGCCGCTCGTACTCCGCCTTCGAGATTTCTCCGGCGAGGAACCGCTCCTGCAATCCGGAGAGCGAGTTGCTGGCGGGGGCCGGCGCCCGTGTCGGCACGGGGGCGGAGATCGTCGCCGGCAAAGGCGGGGAGGCGCCGGGTCCGGTCGACGGTATCGCGGTCGATGCGACAATCGGGACGATACCCGGCCCCTCGGCCGGCCGTACCGGGCTGCGGCTATCCGGTGACTCTCCGGGAAAGTCCTCGATGACGAAGCGTCGGCCGACCAGCGGCTCGAGGCGTTGTCGATCGATCGGGTATCGATCCATCCGGCGAATCTTGAGATACGGCTCGACCGCGGTCGGATCGAACGAATAGTCGACCAGCGTCCGCAGTTCGGTGACCGGTTTGAGTACAGTGGTGTCGAGGCCCGTCGCGTTCGGACCGCCCCAGGTGTTCTCGTTCGCCACCGATTTCTCGACCGTCCGGCTCTCGCCGTTGAACGCGAAGTCGCCGATGTAGGTGACGCGGCCGGCTGCGACGGTGAATGTCGGCGTCTGCCGCCGGACGTGCCCGTCCTGCAGGAACTCGCGGCTCTCGTGCTCGGCGGCGGCGATCGCTTGGCTGGCGACCGTGGCGACGGCGGTGGCGATCAGCAGCACGGCGAGACTGCTGCCGCCGCTGAACACCGGCTGGCTGGCTACCCCGACGCGGTCGATCGAGGCGATGGCGTAGGACCCCGGTTCGAGTTCGAAGGCCCAGTGCTTGGCGTCCTGGCCGACGCCGGAGTCGGTGGCGTAGACGGCAGCGAAGCCGCGGTCGTCGTCATCGGAATCGCCGAGCACTTCCCCGCTCGTCGAGTCGTAGCGTACCGCATGGATGGCGAAGGGCCGGTAGACCGACCTGCCATAGCGGTCGATGGTGAAGACCACCGCACCCTTGTCGCGCGCCAGCGCCAGCGGTGCGTTCGGGTCGGGTTGGCCCGTGGTCTTGCAGCCCGGCAGTCCGAGAGCGACGCAGAGAACGAGGCCGACCCAGCGTTTCATCCCGTCCCCCACGCCGAAGCGACCGTTCTACCTTACCGCGCATTGATTGCCAGACTTCTCCGCTTGTCGCAACGCTTGTACCCGCACGTTCCGGACCGGCACGAGACCGTGAACGCCGCGCCGGTTTCGCCTACAGTGCGCGTCACCATCTTCGCCAACGACCGATCACGCCCAGCAGGAGCCCGTCATGGCACGCTACGACTACGACCTGATCACCATCGGCGCCGGTTCCGGCGGCGTGCGCGCCTCGCGGCTGGCCGGGCGCTACGGCGCCAAGGTGGCGGTGGTCGAGGAACTGCGGGTCGGCGGCACCTGCGTGCTGCGCGGCTGCGTTCCCAAGAAGCTGCTGGTCTACGGCTCGCATCTGCGCCACGAGATCGAGGACATGGCCGGCTATGGCTGGTCGGTCGAGGGCGTCGAGCACGACTGGGGGGCGATGATCGCCGCCAAGGACAAGGAACTCGACCGCCTGCACGGCATCTACATGAACCTGCTCAGCGGGGCCGGGAACACCGTGCTGGATGGTCGCGGGATCGTGGTCGACCCGCATACCGTCGAGGTCGACGGCAAGCGCTATACCGCCGAACGCATCCTGGTCGCCACCGGCGGCTGGCCGACCCTGCCGGACGTGCCGGGCATCGAACACGCCATCACCTCGAACGAGGCACTCGACCTGAAGCAGCGGCCGGCGCGCATCGCGATCGTCGGCAGCGGCTACATCGCCGTCGAGTTCGCCGGCATCTTCCAGGGCTTCGGCAGCGAGATCCATCTGGTCTACCGGGCCGACAAGGTGCTGCGCGGCTTCGACGAGGACATGCGCACGGCGCTGACCACCGAACTCGACAAGAAGGGCCTGAACCTGCACCCCGAGACCCTGCCGACCCGGATCGAGAAGGCCGGCGACTGCTACCTCGCCTACCTGTCCGACGGCGAGACCCTGGAGGTCGACGCGGTCATGTACGCCACCGGCCGCGCGCCCAACACCAAGGGCATCGGGCTGGCCGAGGCTGGCGTCGAGCTGACCGCCAACGGCGCCGTCAAGGTCGACGAGTGGTCGCGCTCCTCGGTGCCGTCGGTCTGGGCGATCGGCGACGTCACCGACCGCATCCAGCTGACCCCGGTGGCGCTGGCCGAAGGTCAGGCCTTCGCCGAGACCGAGTTCAACGGCAACCCGATCAAGCCGGACCACGACGATGTGCCGAGTGCGGTGTTCAGCCAGCCGCCGATCGGCTCCGTCGGCCTGTCCGAGGCCAAGGCCCGCGAGAAATACGGCGATCTGGACGTCTATGTCTCGGGCTTCCGACCCATGAAATACACGCTGACCCACAATACCGAGCGCGGCTTCATGAAGCTGATCGTCGATCGGGCGAGCCAGCGCGTGGTCGGCGCCCACATGCTCGGCCTCGATGCCCCGGAGATCATCCAGGGCATCGGCATCGCGGTGCGCATGGGCGCCACCAAGCGCGACTTCGACCGAACCATCGGCATCCATCCGACGGCGGCCGAGGAGTTCGTCACCATGCGCGAAAAGCGCCCGGAGCCGTCGCCGGAGGAGGTCGCGGCGGAGTAGGGGGCGGCTGCTCGCCGCTCCATGGGTTCCGGATCCGTCCCGCCCCTGGCGGTCCGGTCCGGAATGACGGATGGGGAGGGGGACCGCCGGCGCCTCTTAGGCCGTCATTCCGGGCAAGCGCAGCGCGACCCGGAACCCACCCGCCGCTCCGTCGACGGGGTCAGCCCTTCATCTCGACTTCGATGAAGACGATGTCGTGGTCGTCGTCGTTGATGACGTTGTGCTCGACCCCGAACGGACGGGAATACGACTGGCCGGCTACCATCGCCGCCGGCACGTCGCCGTCCTTGGTGGCGATCTTCAGCTGCCCGCCCGCGATCGGCACGACCACATAGGGCATTTCGTGGCGATGCCAGCCGGTGGCGGCCCCGGTCGGGATGCGCCACTCGGTCACGCGCACGCGCTCATCGTCGACCTGGACGGTCGGGATCGCGGGCAGATAGTCGTCGGCCATGCTGGTCTCCAGGGTGAGGGTTCCGCGGAACGATGCCGCGTCATCGGCTGGTGCGCAACGCACCATGGGCCGAATCGGCTGGTCGCCTGTCGGGACGGCTGGTAGAACCGGCGCCAACGAACTGAGGAAACGCCCCAGGGGAGGGTGCGATGACGCGCGAATGGAACCCGTCGAGCTGGCGGGCGATGCCGATCCAGCAGCAGCCCGGCTATCCGGACCAGGACCGGCTCCGGCAGGTCGAGCAGACCTTGGAGAGCTTCCCGCCGCTGGTGTTCGCCGGTGAGGCGCAGCGCCTGCGCACCGCGCTTGGCGAGGTCGCCGCCGGCAAGGCGTTCCTGCTGCAGGGCGGCGACTGTGCCGAGAGCTTCGCCGAGTTTTCCGCCGACAACATCCGTGACAGCTTCCGGGTGTTCCTGCAGATGGCGGTGGTGCTGACCTTCGGAGCCGCCTGCCCGATCGTGAAGGTCGGTCGGATGGCCGGCCAGTTCGCCAAGCCGCGCTCCTCCGATGTCGAGGTGATCGACGGGGTGAGCCTGCCGAGCTATCGCGGCGACATGATCAACGCCATGGAGTTCACGCCCGAGGCGCGCAATCCCGACCCGGACCGCCTGATGCGCGTCTACAATCAGTCGGCTGCGACCCTGAACCTGTTGCGGGCCTTCGCCCAGGGCGGTTTCGCCAACCTCGACGAGATCCACAGCTGGACGCTGTCGTTCCTGTCGGATGCCCCCCAGAACGACCGCTTCGAGCAGTTGGCGGCACGAATCGAAGAGTGCCTGGCGTTCATGCGGGCCTGTGGCCTGACGCCGGACAACGTGCAGCAGCTGCGCGAGACCGACTTCTACACCAGCCACGAGGCGCTGCTGCTCGGCTACGAAGAGGCGATGACCCGCAAGGACACCATCACCGACGACAAGGGCTGGTACAACACCGCGGCCCACATGGTGTGGATCGGCGACCGCACCCGTCAACTCGACGGCGCCCATGTCGAGTACTGCCGCGGCATCCACAACCCGATCGGCATGAAGTGCGGGCCGAGCCTGGAGCCCGACGAACTGGTCCGGCTGATCGACGTGCTGAATCCGCGCAACGACCCGGGCCGGCTGACGCTGATCGCGCGCTTCGGGTCCGACAAGGTGAAGGAGTCTTTGCCGCGCCTGATCCGCGCGGTCGAGCGCGAGGGCCGCAAGGTGCTGTGGTCCTGCGACCCGATGCACGGCAACACGGTGAAGTCCTCGAACGGCTACAAGACCCGTCCGTTCGACCGGATCCTGGCCGAGGTCCGGGCGTTTTTCGAGGTGCACGAGGAGGAGGGGACCTATGCCGGCGGCGTGCATTTCGAGATGACCGGCCAGGACGTCACCGAATGCATCGGCGGCGCCACCCGGATCACCGAGCACGCACTCGCCGACCGCTACCACACCCACTGCGATCCGCGCCTGAACGCATCGCAGTCGCTCGAGCTCGCGTTCCTGATTGCCGACATGCTGCGCCGTCGCCGCGCCGGGGCCGCGGCACCGCTGAAAGCGGCGTCCTGATTCCGGAGTTTGGCCGCAGCATTGCCCGGAGCGCATAACTCCTTCGCCCAGCGACCGTTGTCGCTTCGACGGGCGTCGCGCTATCGTGACGAATGCAACGGCCGGAGCCGGTGATGAGTGCGATCGAGCGTGAGGACCAGGACCCGGGGCCCGACGAGGGCGGACCGGGAACCCGCTGGTTGTCGACAACCCGGCACCCGACCGACCTGACCCTGTCCGGCTACGTCGACAAGTATTTTCTGCGTACCAAGGACTGCGTGCAGCGGTTCGGTGACAAACGGGTCACCTACGCTGTGTTCATGCGCCGCCCGGTCACCTGTGCGCCGCGGCTGGCGGTCGAATGGATCGAGGCGATGGCCGCGGCCCGTGGCGTGTCATTCGATATCGAGCAGACGCATCGGGAGGGCGCCTGGGTCGGTGCCGGCGAACCGATCCTGTACATCACCGGCTCGCTCTATCACCTGGTCGACCTCGAGACCCAGTACCTGCAGAAGCTGGGGGCCGCCTGCGTGGCCGCTTACAACGCCTACACCATGTGCGTGGAACTGCCGAACGCCGCCTTCCTGGCGATGGACGCCCGGCACTGCGCCGGTACCGAGATGGCCGAGATCGTCGCCTACGGGGCCAGCGTCGGCTCGCAGAAGGCGAAGAACAAGGTCGGGGCCAAGGGCTTCATCGGCAATGCCTCGGACGCCACCGCGCATTATTTCGGCCAGCCGCGCGGTTTCGGCACCATGCCGCATGCCCTGATCGGCTACGCCGGCTCGACGCTGCGGGCCGCCGAGATGTTCCACGATACCTATCCGTCCGAGAACCTGACGGTGCTGGTCGACTATTTCGGCCTGGAAGTCACCGATGCCCTGGCGGTCTGCCGCCGGTTTCCGGAGATCGCGGCGGCGGGCCGGCTGTCGGTGCGCCTCGATACCCACGGCGGGCGCTACATCGAAGGCCTGGACATGGCCGAGTCGTACAAGGTCCTCGATCGCAACGCCCCCGAGGCGATCCGCGGCTACCGCTCGGAGGCCGAGCTGAAGTCGCTGATCGGTACCGGCGTGTCGGCGGCGGCGATCTGGCATACCCGCGAGCAACTCGACCAGGCCGGATTTTCGGCCGTGCGAATTGTCGCATCGTCGGGCTTCGGCCCTGAGAAGTGCCGGGTGATGGCGCTGGCCAAGGCGCCCCTCGACGTCGTCGGCACCGGCTCCTATCTGCCGGAGCGGTGGAGCGAGACTTACGCGACCGCCGATATCATCGACTACGAGGGCGCGGCGCGCGTGAAAGTCGGCCGCGAATTCCTGCTGCGAGAAGAGGTCCAATGATGCGAGACCGGGTGCTCATCGTCGTACACCAGCGGCACTCGACCCCAGGGCGGGTGGGCGAACTCCTGGAGGCCCGGGGCTACGCGCTGGACCGCCGCTGCCCGTGCATCGAGCATCCGCTCCCCGAGGATCCCAGGGAATACGCGGCCGTGGTGGTGTTCGGCGGCCCGATGAGCGCGAATGACTGCCAGTCCCTGGACGGTATTCGCCACGAAATCGACTTCACCAAGCGGGTGCTGGACGCCGACGTGCCGTATCTCGGGATCTGCCTGGGCGGACAGATCCTGGCGCGCGCCCTCGGCGGTACGGTGACGCCGCATCCCGAGCAGCATGTCGAGATCGGCTATACCCGTGTCGACCCGGCGCCCGGCGCCGAGCCGTTGTTCGAGCACTCGCGCTTCTTCTTCCAGTGGCACCGGGAGGGTTTCGATCTGCCGCCCGGGGCCGAGCTGCTGGCGACCGGCACCAACGCGTTCCCGAACCAGGCATTCCGGGCCGGCGACAGGGCCTATGGCCTGCAGTTCCACCCGGAAATCACGCTGGCGATGATCCATCGGTGGAACCTCGGCGGCGGCCACCGTCTGAATATGCCCGGGGCGCAGCCGAAACGGGCGCATGTGAAAGGGTTCGAGCTGTTCAACGACGGCATCGAGCGCTGGACCAACGCGCTGTTCGACCGCCTGGGTCTGCACGGCGTGCCGGTGCGCCGTGCCGAGGCCGCGGAGTAACTGGCTCAGGCGGCGCGGATCGCGCGGCCTGACGGCAGCCGGAAGGCGGCCTTCGTTCCCTCGCCGATGCGACTTTCGATCCGGAACTCGGCGCCGATCGCTTCGGTGAGCGAGCGCACGATCGCCAGCCCGAGGCCGACGCCGTCGCGTGGCCGGGTGGCCGGGTTGGGCACCTGCACGAACGGCTTGGTGACTTCCTCGATCATCGCCGGCGGGATTCCGCAGCCGTCGTCGCGGATGGTCACCCAGACGCCGTCGGTCTGGTCGGGCTCGATGATGACTTCGATCGATCCGCCGCGGTCGGTGAACTTCGAGGCGTTGGTCAGCAGGTTCACGAGGATCTGCTTGACCGCCCGGCGGTCGCTCTTCACCACCGGGGCGGTTCCGGTCCTGGCCAGGGTGACGCCCCGGGCCTCGCAGCGCGGTGCGACCAGCATCATCGCCTCGTCGACGATGTCGGCGATCACCAGCCGTTCCTCGATCATCTCGATGCGGCCGGACTCGATCCGCGCGAGGTCCAGCAGGTCGTCGATCAGCTCCAGCAGGTGGGTGGCGCTGGTGCGCACGTCGCGAACGTATTCGGCATAGCGCGGATGGCCGACCGGACCGAATATCTCGGCCTGCATGATCTCGCTGAACCCCATGATCGCGTTCAACGGAGTCCGCAGGTCGTGGCTCATGTTGGCGAGGAACCGTGACTTCGCGCGGTTGGCAGCCTGCGCTTCCACCATCGCCTCGTGCAGGCGCTCCACATACTCGTGCTCGCGCGTCACGTCGGTACCGGTGCCGCGGTAGCCGAGGAACTGTCCGTCCTCGTTGACGATCGGCCGGCCGCGGATCGCGAATTGTCGTTCGCCCGCCGCGGTGATGAAGCGGAGGCGCCGAGCGTGGATCGGGCGCCGCTCGTTGATGTCCTCCCGGATCGCCTGGAAGCCGACGTCGTTCCGGTCGTAGTACGGGAGCGTCTCACGGGTCCGGCCGACCAACTCCTCGGCGGGGATCCCGGTAATCTCGAAGAACCGGTCGGAGACGAAGGTGAAGCGCCCGTCGCCGCCCGATTCCCAGACCCAGTCCGAAGCAATGTCGATGAAGTCGCGGAAGCGTCGTTCGCTGGCGGCGAGGGCGGTGTTGCTCTCCACGGTCTCGGTGCTGTCCGTCAGCATGCCTGACCACAGCACGGTGCCGTCGTCGAGACGGCGCGGCGATGCATGGGTCCTCAGCCATCGGGTGCCTCCTTCCGGATGCCGGATCGGAAGCTCCTCGATCCAGTCGTCGAGGCGGTCGGCCGAGGCCCGCAGGCTGGCTTCGAGATAGCGGCGCTCCGACTCGGAGACGATGTCGGCCAGGGCGGCGTTCCAGTCGCTCGTGAAGCGCTCCGGACCCAGCCCGGTCAACTGCCGGACCCGCTCGCTCACATAGCTGCACTCGACCCGGCCGGTCGAATCGCGGCGCAGCTCGAAGATCGCTCCCGGGATCGTCTTGGCGAGCGCGGTCAGGGTCACGGCGGCCGTCCGGTCGCGGGTGGCGTCCTCGTAGACCGTTACCAGTCCGCCGTCGGGCGTATGGATGTCGTGGTAGCGGACGATCCGGTTGCCGACCGACAGAAACTCGCCGACGGTGTTGCGACCGCGATGGCCGCGGGTGCGCTCGTTCGGGCTGGCCGATGGGTCGTGGTCGCCGTCGCGGGCCCTGCGCGCCCGATCGAACAGATCGTCGAACCGCGGCTCACCCTCGAACGGGCCGACATGGTCGAACATCTCCCGGAAGCGGGCGTTGCAGTACACCAGCCGGTCGTCGGCGTTCCACACGACGACACCGACCTGGGTGCTCTCCAGCGCGAACGCGAGGCGCGTCCACACTTCCCCCGGCTCGGTCGCCTCGGGACCAAGCGGATCTTGGGTATTGGGCGACGGTGGCGTCGTCAACGCACTCGGACTCGCTTCCTGGCAAAGGGGCGCAGCATGCCACGCCACCCGTCGACGGTCCGTCAAGCCTAAACTACGGCCCCGCGATCATGCGTCCGCAAGATATTCGACCGCGGCATCGACGCCGCCGGACCCGTGTGGGATTCCCTGGCGCCTGAGCTGCAGCTCGACGGTGGCCAGGCATCCCAGGATCATCGGCTCGTTGAGGTCGCCGAGGTGGCCGATCCGGAACACCTTGCCGCTCAACCTGGACAATCCGCCGCCCAGCGCCACGTTGGTCTCCGTGAGCACCTTGCCGCGGAACGCGTTGGCATCGAAGCCGGTCGGCATCTGGATCGCGGTGACCGAGTTGGACAGGGCATGTTCGTCCTTGCCGAACAAGGTGGGACCGTTGCCGCGGCCCCAGGCCCGGACCGCGCGGCGCGTTGCCTCGGCCAACCGGGCATGACGCGCGAACACCTGGTCCATGCCTTCTTCCAGCAGCAGTCGCAGGCCTTCGCGCATGGCGAAGAACAGGTGACTGGGCGCTGTTCCGGCGAACCGCAGGCGGCCATGGTCGCCGGTCTTGATCTCGTTCCAGTCGTAGTATTTCCGCGGCAGCTTCGCGGTCTTCGTGGCTTCCAGGGCCTTCTCGCTGGCCGCCGAGATGCCGAGCCCGACCGGCAGCATCAGGCCCTTCTGAGAGCCTGCCACGGCGACGTCGACGCCCCATTCGTCCATGCGGAAGTCCATCGACGCCAGCGACGAGATGGTGTCGGTGATCAGCAGCGCCGGATGGCCGGTCGCGCGGATCGCCGCGCCGATCCCGGCGATGTCGTGGATCATGCCGGTCGAGGTCTCGTTGTGCACGACCGCCACCACCTTGATCGTGCCGGCGGTATCGGCGCGCAGCCGATCCTCGACCCGGTTCGGATCGATCGTCCGGTCCCACGGATTGTCGAGGGTCTCGACATTGAGTCCGAAGGCCTTGCACATCTCGGCCCAGGATTCCGAGAACCGGCCGGTCTCGCACATCAGCACGGTGTCGCCGGGCGAACAGATGTTGGCCATGGCCGCTTCCCACGACCCATGGCCGGAGGAGGCGTAGATCATCACCTCGCCGGTGGTCTTCATCACCTTCTTCAGGTTGTCCCGGCACTCGACCTGGATCTCGAAGAATTCCGGCGTCATGAAGTCGAGGGCGGGCCGGTGCATGGCCTGCAGGATCCGGTCCGGGATATTGGTCGGGCCGGGGATGTTCAGGAACTGGCGTCCAGCGAGACGGGCCATTGGGTTACTCCATTCCTTCGATCAGCATCGACCGGCTGACCGCGGCACGGTGCCGGATCGCCAGCGGGCCCGCATATTCGGGCGAGTTGTACCAGGCCTTGGCCTGCTCGAAGCTCGCGAACCGCAGCAACACGACGCGGCCGAGCGGCGGCTCGCCCTCCAGGGTCTCGATCCGGCCGCCGCGGGCGAGGTATTCACCGCCGTAGCGGGCGATGGTTGCCGGCACCTGGGCCTTGTACTCCTCGTAGGCGGCGGGATCCTTCACGTCGACCTGCGCGACCACATAGGCGTACGGCATGGCTTTCTCCCTGGCATCCTCGTTCCGGGCGGGCATCCTGGCCGATATCGGCCTGGGGGTGGGGTGAAAAACTCTCATACCCGCATGAGCTTGATTGCGGGTGAAGGGGGTGGCCGGTTATTCCTCCGCTTCGCCGATATGTCGGTCGAAGGCGGCGCGAACGGTCTCGCTCATCTTCTCGAGATTGCGCTCCAGCGTGGGGAAGTCCACGGCCCGGCCTGTGCGGGCGAGACGGCGCTTCAGGGCTTCCGGCGCGGTCTCGGGATCGAAGTTGCGGCCGACCGTCAAGCGCAGCAGGCCCTGCAGGTTGCGCCAGATCCGGGTGGCCGCCGCCAGGAAGCGTGCCTCTTCCTCGTCCAGCACGCCGGCGGCGCCGAGCCGGCGGAACGCCTCGGCGGTGTTGCCGTCCAGCACGGCGGGGTGGCGGTGCGCCTCGCGCAGCTGCAGGTACTGGGCGACGAACTCCAGGTCGAGAAGGCCGCCGCGCCAGTGCTTGACTTCCCAGGGGCTCTCCGACCGGTGCTGCTTCGCGGTCCGGGTGCGCATCGCCTGCACGGCAGCCAGCAGCTCGGCGGGATCACGCTCGGTAGTCAGGATCGAGCGTATGCTGTGCTCGATCCGGGCGCGCAGGGCCGGGGGGCCGGCAACGACACGGCCGCGGGTCAACGCCATGTGCTCGAAGGTCCAGGCGTCCATCGCGTAGTAGCGCTCGAAGGTCTCCAGACCGGTCGCAAGCGGTCCCTTGGCGCCGGTCGGGCGCAGCCGCATGTCGATCTCGTACAGCGCACCCTCTGCGGTCTTGGCCGACAGCGCGGCGATCAGGCGCTGGCTCAGCCGGATGTCGTAGGCCGAGGTCATCAGCGGCTTGGCGCCGTCCGACTCGAATTCGAGCGGGGTGCCGTAGATGAACACCAGATCGAGGTCGGAGCCGTGAGTCACCTCGCGGCCACCGTACTTGCCGAGCGCCAGGATGCCGATCGCCGGTGATTCGGTGTTCGGCAGCCTTCCGTGGCGCTCCGCGAACTCGGTCTCCACGACCGGGAGCAGCGAGCGGATGGTGGCGTCGGCGATGTCCGAGAACGTCTCGCCGGCGTGGTCGGCGTCGAGATGCGCCTGGATGATCTGCACGCCAACCTGGAAACGCCGGTCGCCGGTCCAGCGCCGGGCGGTATCCAGCGCCACCTCGTAGTCCCGGACGACCGCCAGATGGCGTTCAAGCTCGGCGGTCAGCTCATCGGCATCCGGCAGCGGGCGCAGCACGTCGTGGGTCAGCACGCCCTCGAACAGGGCCGGCTCGCGGCCGAGCTGCGATGCCAGGGATGGCGCCATGCCGAGGATCTCCGCCATCACCTCGATCAGTGCCGGGTTGGCGTGGAACAGGCTGAACAGTTGCACGCCGGCCGGCAGCGCCTCCAGGAACCGGTCGAAGCGGCGGAACGCCTGGTCCGGCTGCGGCATCCGCCCGAGCGCCTCGAGCAGCGCCGGTGTCAGTTCGGTCAGCAACTGGCGCGAGCGCTCGCTGCGGGTCGCGCGGGTGTGACCGCGATGCCAGTCGCGGATGGTCTCGGCGATGGCGCCGGGGTCCTCGAAGCCGAGGCCGGCGAGGGTGGCCACCGTTTCGGGGTCGTTGTCGCTGCCGGTGAACACCAGGCTCCCGGCCTCGCGTGTCGGAATGGACAAGGACGGGGCCTCCTCGAACAGCCGGGCGTAGTGGTAGGCGACGGTGTGCAGATGGTGGGCCAGATCGCCGCGGAAGCCCTTGGGGTCGTCATAGCCCAGGAAGGCCGCGAACCGGTCGAGCTCTGCCGGATCCTCGGGCAGGATCTGGGTCTGCTTGTCGTCGACCATCTGCAGCCGGTGCTCGACCTTGCGCAGGAAGCGGTAGGCGAGCTTGAGGGCGTTGGCGACCTCGCCGCGAACCCGCCCCGCCTGCACCAGGGCGGCGAGTGCGTCCTCGGTTCCGCGTACCCTCAGGCGGGCGTCGCGGCCGCCCCAGATCAGTTGCTGGGTCTGCGCGAAGAACTCGATCTCGCGGATGCCGCCGCGGCCGAGCTTGACGTTCTGGCTCTCGGCCTTGATCGCCGCCCCGCGCTTGTGCACGGCGATCTGCCGCTTGATCGAGTGCACGTCCTGGATCGCCGCGAAGTCCAGATGCCGGCGCCATACGAAGGGGCTGAGCGCACGCAGGAAGGATTCCGCCGACTCCGGATCGCTGGCCACCGGCCGCGCCTTGATCATGGCGGCGCGTTCCCAGTTCTGGCCCATGCTCTCGTAATAGGTCTCGGCGGCCGTCATCGAGACCGCCGGGGGCGTCGAATTCGGATCCGGGCGCAGGCGCAGGTCGGTGCGAAACACGTAGCCGTCGGCGGTGCGCTCTTCCATCAGCTTGACCATGGTTCGGGTCGCGTTGACGAAGGCCTGCCGCAGCTCCGAGTTGTCGGCATAGGCGGGCAGCGCATCGTCGTAGAGCACGATCAGGTCGATGTCGCTCGAGTAGTTCAACTCGCGCGCGCCCATCTTGCCCATGGCCAGGCAGACCAGGCCGGACCCGGCCAGCAGGTCGGCGGCATCCGGGGCGAGCGGCAGCTTCTTGCGGCCGATTTGCTCCAGCAGAGCGTGGCGCCACGCCACCTCCAGACCCCGCTCGGCCGTCCGGGTGATAGCATCCGTGACCTGGATCAGGTCCCACAGGCCGGCGATGTCCGCGATCGCGACCGCGATCGCGGCGCGGCGCTTGGCGACCCGCAGCGCCTTCATGATCGCGTTGGTGCCGCCGGCCGGATCGATCGCGGCGAAATCGGCCCAGACCCGCTCGACCGCGACATCGATACCGTCGCGGAGCGCCCCGACGACGAAGGCCTGCTCGCGAAGCATCTCGCGGGTGAGGAATGGCGAGTGGGCGAAAATGCCTTCGATCAGCGCGCGGGCGCCTGGATCGGCGAGAGCCTGCAGCGCGCCGTCGGCATCTTCGGAACCCGACAGCTCGGCGGCGCGTTCCTGCCAGTGTTCCAGGCCGACTCGTACGGCGTTCGGATCGGTTGGGACCGGTACGGTGCGCGGTTGCAGTCGAAAGCTCAAGACGGTCTCGGGGCCAGGGTTCGCGAACGCTTGGAGAGTGCGGAGTTCCACCTGCCGCGGTCAAGTCGAGCCGTTGGACCGGAAGGTCACAGGGGAGCGTCGTAGGCAGGAAAGGAACGTGATATCAGAATTCATTCCCTCAGACGCCCCAGCGGGGTTGCCGATCCGTGATCCGCCGCACCACCGTCATCTTCCTGGAGGTCCTGCTGGCTCTGGTCGTCGGCGTGGTGCTGGCTGCGGCGGTGCTGGTCTGGCGGCTGTCGGAGGGCCCGATCGTCCTCGACGGCCTGAACCCCCATGTCGAGGCGATGTTGAGCCCACCGGGGGGCGGGTTCGAGGCCCGGGTCGGCGGCACTCAGGTGTCGTGGAGCGGATGGGACCGGGCCCTGGATCTGGTGGCGCGGGATGTCCGGCTGGTGGAGCCCGACGGAAGCGTTCGGGTGCGGGTCGACCGGGTGGCGGTTGCTCTCAGCACGAAGGCGTTGCTGTCCGGCCGGCTGGCGCCGAAACGGATCGACGTGCTCGAGCCGCGGATCACGGTGACCCGGACGGCCGAAGGCGGCTGGCGGCTGATCCCGGAGGCCGAGGCCGAGGGTGCGGGTGAGTTCGACCTGGCGAGCCTGCTGCAGACTTTCGCCGGGGCCGGGCCGGGCGGTCCGCTCTCCGACCTGCTCGAGATCGACGTATCGGGCGCGCGCGTTCGCCTGGTGGACGATCGGCAGGGTCTGACGATCGCGGCGCATGACGTTTCCGTGGCGCTGTTGCGGACCCGCGAAGGGCTGGCATTCCACGGCGATGGCATCCTGGCCTGGGAAGCCGGCGCCAGCGCGCCCCTGGATCTGCGCGGCGCCTACATGCGCGATCAGGGAACCGTCCGGATCGAGGCGAGTCTGGAGCGCCTGCCGGTGGATGCGCTTGCACACCTGCATCCGTCGTTGGAGCGACTGGCCGGCATCGCAGTGCCGGTCAGCGGCACGATCCGGATCAACACCGGCGTGACCGGCGCCGGAATAACGGGATCGGCCGAGTTGCAGGTCGGTGCCGGAACGATCACCGCTCCGGGCCTGCTTGAGGGCCCCATAGAGATCAACGCCGCGACCATCACGGGGGCGGTGACCTCGAATCTGGACGGCGGCAGCATGGAGGCGATGCTCGACCTCGGCGGTACGAAGCTGAACCTCGGCGCGGTCGCGGTACGCAGCGGCTCTGGCTACGGCGTGACGGTAGACGGCAATGCCGGGGGGATGCCGGTGAGCGATCTGCACCGCTACTGGCCGGTGACCGTCGGCGAGGCAGCCCGGGAGTGGATCACCGGGAACCTGGGCGACGGTATCGTGCCGCACGCCACGGTGCATGCCGCGGGTTGGCTCGATCCGGTGGAGCCCGGGACGGCCCGGCTCGACCAACTCGGTGGACGGATCGAGTTCTCCGGGGTCACCACGCACTACTTCCGGCCGCTGCCGCCGGCCACCGCAGTCAGCGGCGTCGCGGCCTATGACGCCACGAGCTTCGACATCACCATCGAGGGCGGGCATCTCGGGAAACTGCAGATCGACCAGTCCCGTGTCAGGCTCCGCGATCTCGACACCGACAACGAGTTCGCCAGCATCGACGTCGCGGCGCGTGGCCCGCTCGTCGAGGCCTTGCGGGTGATCGACCACAAGCCGCTCGGTTATCCGACCCGTCTCGGCCTGAAGCTCGACGGCGTCGCCGGGCAGGCCGGGGTGCGACTGCGCTTCGAACTGCCGCTGCTCAAGGACCTGAAGATCGAGCAGGTCAAGCTCGCGGCCGCCGCGAACCTTGCCGGTGTCGATCTGCCGGGCGTGGTTGCCGGCCATGCGCTGACCGACGCCGAGCTGTCGCTCGACCTCAATGGCGCCGGCATGAAGCTGTCGGGCGCCGGCACGGTGCTGGGCGCCCGGTCCGAGGTCTCCCTGGACCAGCGGTTCCACGACCGCGGCGCCTATACCAGCCGCGCCCGCATCAAGACGACGGCGACCCGCGAGCGGTTGGCGGTCTTCGGGCTCGATCTCGGCGACCGGGTCAGCGGGCCGATGGCGATGGACGTCCAGTCCGAGGTCAAGACGGACGGGGCCCAGACGGTGACCATTACCGCCGATCTGCAGCAGACCCGCCTGGCGTTGCCGGAGATCGGTTGGGAGAAGCCGGCCGGATCGAGCGGCGTGCTGCGGACCCGCATGGCGATCCGCGACGACCGGCCGGTCTCGATAGACGAGTTCGACCTGAAGGCCGGAGACTTGGCGGTGCAGGCCACCGCGGCCCTCGGACCGGACGCCGTGCCGGTGGTCATCGACTTCGCCAGGTTGAAGGCCGGGCGGACCGATGCTGCCGGGCGGGTGGAGCGGATCGGTCCCGACGAGTGGCGGGTGGCGTTGCGCGGCAGCACCATCGACCTGTCGCCGATCGTCGACGTCGAAGACGACGGCGGCAAGGCGGCCGGCGGGACCGTGAAAGTCGAGAAACCGGACAAGGATGGCTTGACCCTCGACTTGCGGGTGGCTGCTGACACCCTGATGGTGACCCGCAAGGCCTCGCTCACGCGGGCGACGCTGGCGGTACGTCGTTCCGGTGAGCGCCTGGATACACTCGACCTGAGGGGACGGGTGGGCCAGGGCTATGCGATGCTCTCAATCCTGCCGGTCGACGGCGAACGCCGACTGACCCTGCGCGCCGAAGACGCCGGCGAATTCCTGAGCGCCTTCGACATCGTCGAGACGGTGAGGGGCGGTCGGCTCGGGGTCGACGGGCTGGTGACCGGCAATGATCTGACCGACGCGCTGGCGGTGAGCGTCCGCATCGAGGAGTTCCGTGTCGTCAATGCCCCGGTGCTGGCGCAGGTGCTGTCGGTGGCGTCGTTCACCAGCCTTTCCGACACCCTGAACGGCGACGGCATCCGGTTCAGCCGGGCCCGTGCCGACCTGACCGTGACCCCGGAGCGGATCGAGGTCCGCAAGGGCATCGCCTACGGACCGGGGCTCGGCCTGAAGGTGGAGGGTGCCTATGATCGGTCGTCCGAACTGGTGGACTTCGTCGGACTGGTCGCGCCGGCCTATTCGCTGTCCCGGTTCATCGACAATATTCCGGTGTTCGGCGAACTGCTGACCGGCGGCGAAGGCGAAGGGCTGCTGGCGACCGAGTTCCGGGTCCGCGGCAGGCTCGACGATCCCAAGGTCGCGGTGAATCCGCTGACCGCGCTGACACCGGGCTTCCTGCGCGAGTTGGTCTCGACCGCCGAGCGCCCGGCGGACGCACCCGTGGTCGAGCCGCCGCCGGAGCCGGCGCCGAACCCCGGCGCGCGGGAGGACCGGGGCCGGTAGGCGCGCGGCATCGGGGGATGCGCGCCTGTTGTCAGGATTGGCCGGTCGTCCGGACGCGGCGCTGGTCCAACAGGACCGCGGCGTCGCCGAGCGCGTCCCGGCGCATCGAGATCAGCGGCGTCGCGACGGAACCGGACAGCAACTGCATGAGGGCCCGTTCGGCGGCGAGTTCAGGATCGTGCCCGTAGCCCAGACGCTCGAGGTAGTCGGCGAGACTGACTTCGCCGAGGTCGTGATACGCGGCGGTGCCCTCCAGCTCGGCGCGCGACAGGTCGTGGTTGCGCAGCAGCAGGATCGTGCTGGCCGTCGGCTCCGAGTTGGGATCGTAGAGCGCATTGCCGGCGAACACCCCGCCGCCGAGGTTGCCTGGAAGTGTCGGCAGGTGGAAGGCCATCAGGAAGGTCGCCCCGTTGGCTTCGCAGCGCAGAGCCACCTGGCCGGTCCGGCCGTCCTCGAGCCCGTTGCCCTTGAATGCGATCGGCCGTCCGAGGACGTTCTCGATATAGCTCGCCGACACGCCGCCGCCGCCATCGGTATCGAAGGTGATGGCACCGCACAGCATTTGCCCGCGCTGCATCGGCGACCAGGAGAGCGACAGTGCCAGGAAGCTGCCCCGCAGCAGGGCGCCGTTGCGCCAGGCGGCCACCGCCTCGCCGCCAGTGGCGGGTGCCGCCGGTGTCGTGTCCGGTGTCGTCGTCGCGGGTGCTGCCGGCGCCGGCGCTGGGTCGAATAACTCCAGCAGCCCGTCGGGGAGCGAGAACTTGTTTCCCAGCACCCGAACGAAATCGTCGAGGCTGCTCGACATGATGAAGTGCGGACCGTCGGTCACCCCGAGGGCGGTAGCCCAGTCCTCGAACAGGCTGAAATTGCGGGGCGATGAGCGCCCACTTTGCCAATTGTAGCTGTTCTGCAGGGTCATCACGGTATTCGGATTGACCCGTTGGAAGGCGGTGCAGAGTTCTTTCCGTGTCAGGCAGCCGAGTGCGATCGACGTCAACTCCAACTTCTTGGCTATGTCGACAACCTGTCGCATTCCGCCTCCGGCGAACGAACCCTCCGCAGCCTAAGGTTCAGACGAAAACCTAAAAGCGCTTTCGGCTTCGATGAATTTCGAGCCGCGCACTTATGATTCTTTACGATAAACAGCGAAAAAAAGCGAATCACTAAACCGGACAGACTCGCCACTCCCCACCATAGTCGCCATCCGGCTGGAATCCGCCAGGGGCGCGGATCGGGCCGGAGATCGAGAGGAACCGATGGTGCAGGCGAACACTGACAACGACGCCCGCGAGAAGCTCGCTATGGAGGGCGGTACGCCGGTCCGGAGTCGGCCGCTGCCATGGGAACTCCCCGGCGCTCTCTGGATTGGAGAGGAGGAACGCGAGCTGGTCGACCGGGTGGTCAACGCCCGCAGTCCCTTCCGCTTCTACGGACCCGAGCCGCAGGGCATGGTCGACCGGTTCGAGCGCGAATGGTGTGAGCGCTTCGGCCACCGCCATGCCGTCGCGGTCTCCTCCGGCACCGCCGCCCTGACGATCGCGCTGTCCGCCCTCGGTGTCGGGCCCGGCGAGGAGGTGTTGCTGCCGGGATATCTCTGGGTGAGCTGCGCTTCCGCCATCGTTCGCTGCGGCGCGATTCCCAAGCTCGTCGAGATCGATGAGACCTTCTGCCTCGATCCCGACGACCTGCGCGCCAAGATCGGCGCGCACAGCCGGGCCGTGATCTGCGTGCATATGAGCGGCGCGCCGGGGCGGATCGCCGAGATCGCCGAGGTCGCCCGCAGCCGGGGGCTCAAGCTGATCGAGGACTGCGCCCAGGCCGCCGGCGGTTCGCAGGGCGGCAAGCCGGTCGGGACCTTCGGCGACGTCGCGATCTTCAGTTTCCAGCTCAACAAGAACATGACCTCGGGCGAGGGCGGCCTGCTGGCGACCGACGATCCGGACCTGTACCGGCGGATCGTCGCCCTCCACGACCTCGGCTACCCGCGGACGCCGGCCGGTCGGCTCGACACCACCGACAGCGATTGCCAGCTCTGGGGCTACGGCGCGCGGATGTCGGACCTGACCGGTGCCTTCGCGCTTGCCCAGTTGCGCAAGCTGTCGAGCATCACCGGGGCGATGCGGTCGGCGAAGTGGAGGATCCGCGACGCCCTCACCAGCATCAACGGTCTGCAGTTCCGGGAAATCCCCGACCGGGCAGGCGACACCGGCCCGTTCCTGATCACGACATACCCCGATGCGCAGTCCTGCGAGGCGATGGTGCAGGCACTGGTCGCCGAGGGGATCCGTGGCCCGGAGGGCAGCCTCGCCTGCGTGACCATGCGCGAATGGGGCCTGCACTGGTACTTCAACATCCCGAGCCTGGTCGAGCGTCGGTCCAACGACCGCAGCGGCATGCCCTGGTCGCACCCGGCGAACGCCTTCGCCGCCGGCTACGACTACCGCCGTGGCGCCTTGCCGGCGACCGACGACCTGCACGACCGTTCGGCGTTGCTGACCATCGCCTCGAGCCTGACGGACCAGGACGTGGACGACATCGTGCGGGCCTTCCGCAAGGTGGTGCCTGTCGTGCTTGGCGGCCGGTGAATCGGGAGTCGAGGAAATGACCGCACTCTCGACCCTCCTGACCAGCACCCTCGACGATCTGGGCCACACCACCTCGCCGATCGACGTCCTGGTCGTCGGCTCCGGCACCGCCGGCGTGACGACGGCGATCGAGCTGGCCCGCCAAGGCCTCTCGGTGGTGATCCTCGAGGCCGGGCCGTTCCTGCTGCCGTCGCATGTCGGCTCCACGCCGTTCCGCAGCCGCGACGACATCACGCCCCAGGTCCACAACCTGGTGCGCTACCGGACCGCCTGGGTCGGACGGGATGATTTCGAGGAAGGCGTGATGCCGCCGCTCGGCAACGACGCCTGGTCGGTGGTCGGTGGCCGCACGTTGTTCTGGGGCGGCTGCACCCCGCGCTTCGCGGACTGGGATTTCGACGACTGGCCGATCGACGCGGCGAGCTTCCGGCCCTACTACGAGCGCGCCGAAGCGCTGATGCACGTCTCCGGCCGCGACCCGGAGCGCCCGCCCTTCTTCCGTGGGCCGGCGCAGGACGATATCCTCGGCCGCCTGAACCGTGCCGGCATCCCGGGCATCCACGCGCAGCTCGGGGTCGACACCCAGGAGATGCGCAACGGCTACATGGCCCGCGGCTTCGATTGCGCGATCGACCGGCTGCTGCGCAGCGCGCTGCTGTCCACGGCCCCGGGCCGGGGCCGCATCGTGGTGGTGCCGAACGCCGTGGTCGAGCATGTCGAGGCGGACCGCAGCAAGGCCCGCGGACTTGTGGTGCGCGATGCCGAGAGCGACCGGCGCTACCGCATCACGGCACGGCACTACGTACTCGCCGGTGGTGCTGTGCAGTCGACCCGGCTGGCCCTGGCCTCGGGCCTGGGGGCGCTGCACCCCTGCGTCGGGCGCTACATGGGCGACCATCTCTTCGTGCAGGGCCTGTTCAAGCTGGAGAAGCCCCTGGGAGAGCCGATCTACGCATTCGTCGAACCGACACCGGACCGGCCGTTCCACGTGCAGATCCAGGGTGCCTTCAACGAGACCTGGTACAGCCCCTACCACGCGACGGTGTGGTTGGACTGCGACCCGCAGGGCACCTACCTGCTGATCTACGTGTTCGGCGTCGGAGCCCCCAATGAGCACAACCAGCTGGTCCTGGTCGACCAGCCGGGCGACGGTCCGGCGGGGATGGGAAGCTACTGCGTGATCGCCGAGCATTCCGCGCAGGATCGCGCCACGCTGGCCGCCATGCACGACTATCTCGAGCCCCTGGCCGACGCCATGGGCGGCAGGCTGGTTCGCCGGCAGATCAATCCGCTGGGCGCGGCGCTGCACGAGATCGGCGGCCTGCGCATGGGGGCCACGCCGGACGAAGGCGTCACCGACCTGCGCGGTCGGTTCTGGGCCCTTCGGAACCTGTCGGTCGCCGATTCGGCGGCCTGGCCGTCCCAAGGCTCGGCGAACAGCTACCTGACGATCACCGCCTGGTCTCTGCGTCATGCCGAAGGCGTGCTGAACCGACTCGCCGACGGCTAACGAAGGAATGAATTGATGCTTCTGCGCCTGGTGACCCTGGCTGCCCTGTTCGGCCTGTTGTTCGGCTTCGACGAGGGCGTCATCGCCGGCGCGATGCATCTCATCGCGCTCAGCTTCCCGGTAACCCCCGCCGGCCAGGGTTTCATGGCCGCCGCCGTGCCGCTGGGCGCGGTCGCGGGTGCGATCGTCGCCGCGCTCTGGTCCGACCGTTTCGGCCGGCGGCTCGTGCTGCTGCTGTGCGCCGGGCTGTTCGGGATCGGCGCGATCGCCAGCGCGCTCTCGACCTCGATCGGCATGCTGGCCCTGGCCCGGCTGCTGCTCGGCCTTGGGATCGGCGCCTCGGCCCTGGCGGCGCCGCAGTTCCTCGCCGAACTGGCACCGCCGCGGATCCGCGGCGCGCTGGTGTCGGCGTTCCAGCTCATGATCACCGTCGGAATTCTCTCGTCCTACATCTCCAACCTCCTGCTCGAGCCGCTCGGCGACTGGCGGCTGATGCTCGGCCTGGGCGTGGTGCCGGCGATCATCGCCTTCCTCGGGATCGTGCGTGCCCCGGAGAGCCCGCGATGGCTGGTTCTCAAGGGCCGGGAGCACGAGGCGACCGAGATCCTGCAGAGCCTCGAGCCCGGCCGTGACGCCGGTTACCTGAAGGCGACGGTCGCGGATATCCGCGGATCGCTCGGCCAGCACGATGACAGTGTCGGGTGGCGGTCGCTGCTCGGGCCGGTGGTGCGCCCGCTCACGCTGTTCGCGGTCACGCTCTTCGTATTGCAGCAGTTGAGCGGCATCAACGCGGTGATCTACTACGCCCCCAGCATCATGGCCGAGGCCGGGTTCGACGGCACCCGGAGCCAGCTCTTCGCGACTGTGGGCATCGGCATCGTGAACGTTGCCATGACCGTGGTGGCGATGCTGACGGTCGACCGTTTCGGCCGGCGACCCCTGCTGATCCTCGGCTTCGTCGGCGCAACGGTGAGCCTCGCCATGATCGCGATCGCGGTCCAGATGACCGGCGAATGGGCGGCGATGACCGCCTTCGCCGCCCTGCTGCTCTACATCTCGTTCTTCGCCGTCAGCCTCGGCCCGTTGCCGTGGCTGTACATGTCGGAGCTGTTTCCGGTCAGGCTGCGCAGCCGGGGCATGGCGCTCGCCTCGGTGGCGAACTGGTCTTCTAATTTCATGGTGGTGTTCCTGTTCCCGGTCGTCGTCGAGTTTGCCGGGATGCCGGCGACCTTCGCGATGTTCGCGGTCTCCTGCGCCTTCGGCCTCGCCTTCGCCATCCGGTGGGCGCCCGAGACCAAAGGGCGCTCGCTGGAGCAGATCGGCGGCGATCTCGCCTCCGCCCGGGTCGGCACATGAACGCCGCGGTCTGTCGCGTCGGAGCGGTAACGATGGCGTTCGGGCTGCTATTCGGATTCAGCACAGCTGTCGTCGCCGGCGTGCTCGACAGCATCGTCGCGGGTTTCCAGCTGAGCACGCGGCAGGCTGAACTGACCGTGGCGATCCTGGTCTTCAGTTGCTTCGCCGGCGCCGTCGCCGCCGGTCCGATCTCGTCGCGTATCGGCCGCCGCCGTTGCCTCGCGCTTGCTGCCGTGCTCGCCGCGGTCGGCTATGTCCTGGTGTCGACGGACGGCAGCCTGGCCGCCTTGCTCACCGCCCGTATCCTGATCGGCCTGGGGGTCGGCCTGGCATCGATGGTGGCCCCGATGTACGCCGGCGAAGCCTCGCCCGAGGGCGTGCGGGGCGCCGTGGTCTCGCTGTTCCAGCTTGCCATAACCCTCGGCATGCTCGGTGCCTATGCCGTACCCCTGCTTTTGGGCGCGGCCGACTGGCAGCGGGTGATCGGCAGCGGGCTGGCGATCACCGCGTTCTGCCTGCTGACGCTGCTGCTCGTGCCCGAGAGCCCGCGCTGGCTGGCGATCCGTGGCCAGCGCGAGAAGGCGCTGCATGCGGCCGGGCGGCTCGGCCTGGAGCTTCCGCCCGCCGCCCTGCCGGGCGACGAACCGGTCGCAATGGTCCGACTGCTCGGCGGCAGCACTCTCGCCGTCCTGCTCCTCTGCAGCGCGCTGTTCGTGCTGCAGAATCTGAGCGGCATCGACGGTGTCCTGTACTACGCGCCGCGCATCTTCACGGAGCTGGGCCTGCCGGCCGGGACGGCGGCGCTTACCGCCACCCTCGGGCTCGGTGCGGTCAACGTCGCCGCCACCATCGTCGCGTTGTTCTACGTCGATCGCGCCGGACGCCGGCTGCTGCTCAACCTCGGCTGCATCCTGATGACGCTCGGCCTGGCGACGGCGGTCGCCGCCGATGCGCTCGATCAGCCGATGTTCGGTCTTGTCGGGCTTGCGGTCTTCATCGCCGCCTTCGCCGTCAGCCTGGGGCCGTTGCCCTACGTGCTGATGTCGGAGCTGTTTCCGGTGGCGGTCCGCGAGCGGGGGATCGCGGTGGCCTCGGCGACCAGTTGGCTGTTCAACGCGTTGGTCGCGGTCAGTTTCCTCAGCGGCATCGAGACCATCGGGCTGTCGGGCGTTCTGTTGATCTTCACCGTGGTCTGCCTGATCGCCCTGTTCCTCGGGCTGCGGTTCGTGCCGGAGACGCGCGGTATCGCCCTCGAAGCCATCGAGGCGAAGGTGGTGGCGGGCGTGCCGCTGCGCTGGGTCGGGCACGCCCGTGGGGAGGATGCGCCGTTGGACGATGCCTCGGAGGCCCGGCGCTCCGCATGGTCCCGGTGGTTCACCGCCAGGAGCCGTGCCGCGAAACCCGGGATCCTGAAGACATGATTCTCGAGCCACCACCCGCATGATCGATCAGTCCACGGAAGAAGCCATGCACCGTTCCGCGCCGGCCATCCTCGCCATTCTCTGCAGCCTGCTGCTCCCGATAGTGCCGGCAGCACCCGCGTGGGCGCAGGATCGGATCGTGGACGAGATCATCGTCGAGCAGTCCAGCATCATCGAGCGGTTCTCGCCGCCGCGCATCAAGGGCTCCGCCAGCCTGCAGGGCGTGCCGCTGGAGGATCGGATACCGCCTGAGCTGGCGGCCCAGCGCACCTTCGTGTTGCGCAACATCCGCATAGAGGGGGCGACCGAACTGCCGCCGGAGGCATTGCGTCCGCTCTGGGTCGACCTCGTCGGCCGCGAGCTTCCGGTATCCGCCCTGTACGACCTGACCGACAGGATCACGCAGCAGTACCTTCAGGCCGGTATCCTGATGGTCGCGACGGTTCCGCTCCAGGACCTCGCGGAGGGCGACATCCGGATCGTGGTCTTCGACCAGTCCTACATCCGGACCGTCGAGACCAAGGGCGACTATCCGGGTATCCGTCGCCGTATCGATCCCTACATCAAGCAGCTGATCGCCCTGAAGCCTCTCCGCCTGCGGGAGGTGGAGCGGATTCTGCTGCTGATGGCGGACATCGCCGGCATGAACGTCGAAGGGCTCCTGCGGCGTCCGGACGTCCCGGGCAACGGTGGCGCGCTGACCCTGGAGATCAGGTTCGAGAAGCGCGTCGTCCGCCTGTCGCTGGACAACCGCGGCAGCGACGAGGTCGGGCCGATTCAGGCGTTCGGCACCTACCAGGAGAACGATCTCCTCGGCGCGTTCGAGTCCACCACGGTGACCGGGGCGACGATTCCGAACCAGCCGCGCGAGTTGCTGTTCGGTCAGCTCGCTCAGGACTTTCCGTTCGGCTTCGATGGCCTGCATGTCGGCTATCGGGCGGACATCGCCAGGTCGAGGCCCGGCGGGAACCTGGCCGACGCCGACGTCGATGTCACCTCGATCAACGGGGAGGCCTATGCCTCCTATCCGGTCCTGCGAACCATCAAGCACAGCGCATTCGTCAGTGTCGGACTGCGGGCCAGCGATACCGATGTCGATGTCGCCGGACAGCGGCAATCGCGGGATCGCTACCGGTGGCTCACGGCCGGCGTCGATACCGATCACGACATCGGCTTCGGGCTGTTGGCCGTGCAGGCCGAGTTTCGCCAGGGGATCGACGCATTCGATGCGACCCAGGAAGGTGCCGCCCTCGCATCCCGGGAAATCGTCAAGCCCGACTTCCAATTGACCACCGTAAGCGCCGATCTTTCGGTCGAGCTTTCCGAGCGGGTGAGCCTGATCGGCCGCGCGGCCGGGCAATACGCGTTCGGGCCGCTGCCGAACGACGTTCAGTTGCGGTTCGGCGGCGATCCCTTCGGCCGGGCCTTCGATTCCGGCGATGCATCCGGCGACTCCGGCGTCGTCGGGTCGCTCGAGATGACCGTCGACACGAATGTGCCGATCGACGTCGTCCAGGGATCGGAGGTTTACGGCTTCGTCGATTACGGCGCGCTGTCGTTTCGGGGCGACGACCGTGACGGTTCGACGGTCACGCTCGGGTCCGCGGGGCTCGGGTTTCGTGCCTTCCTTGCTCAGGGCTTTGCGATCGATGCCAGCCTCGCCGTTCCGATCGAGGAGGAGTCCGACGTGGAAGATCGCGGAACGCGGATGTTCGTGTCCGTGAAGAAGCGGTTCTGAAATCGATCCGGTAGCGATGCGTTGCATCGCCTGCCGGTGACTGTGTTGGTGGAGATTGGAAATGCGATTGATCCGCTCGAAACAAGTTGCGCACGCCATTCTGCTCACTGGGTTCCTGGCAGCCGGCATCGCCAATCCGTCGGCGGCGCAAACCACGCCGACCTTGCGCCCGATGCCGCCCGCCTTCGTCCCGCCGCTGCTCACGGCCGATCAGGTCGAGCATGCGGTTGCCGGCCTCGACGGGATCGTCGAGGACGCCATGCAGCGGACCGGCATCCCCGGCGTCGCCGTGGCCGTGGTGTACCGGGACACCGTCGTATACGCGAAGGGCTTCGGTGTTCGAAAGGTCGGGCGACCGGAACCGGTCGATCCCGATACCGTGTTCAAGCTGGCGTCGGTATCGAAGCCGATCGCCTCGACGATCGTCGCGACCGTCGTCGGACGCGGGCAGATCGGCTGGAACGACCCGATCCGACCCCATATCCCGGCGGTGGCGCTTTCCGACCCCTATGTCAGCGCCCAGGTGAGCGTCGCCGACCTGCTGTCGCATCGCTCCGGGCTCTATACCGCGGCCGGCGACCTGCTGGAGGATCTCGGTTACGACCGGGACTACATCCTGTCGCATCTCGACCAGCAGCCGCTCGACCGGTTCCGGGCGAGCTACAACTACAGCAACTTCGGGTACACCCTGGGGGCCGAGGCGGCGGCCCGTGCCGCCGGCACGACCTGGGAGGATCTGGCCGACGTGGCCCTGTTCAAACGACTGGGCATGACCCGGTCCAGCTATCGCCATGCCGATTATCTGGCGCATGAGAACCGGGCGAGCATCCATGTCAGGGTCGCCGACAAGTGGGTCGCCAAATACGAACGCGATGCCGATGCCGAGGCACCGGCCGGCGGTGCCAGCGCGTCGATCGCCGATGTCGCGCAGTTCCTCCGCCTGCAGCTCGGTGGTGGGGTCGTCGATGGAAAGACGCTCGTCGATCCGGCGGCGCTGGCGGTCACCCACGCGCCCCATGCGATGCCGGGCCTGCCGCGGACCCCGCTCAGCCGGGCCAGCTTCTACGGGCTCGGCTGGAACGTGAGCTACGACGATGCCGGGCGACTGGAGATCGGTCACGCCGGCGCCTTCTATCTCGGGACGTCCACCTTCGTGAACCTGATCCCCGGCGAGCAGCTGGGGATCGCGGTCCTGACCAACGGCCAGCCGATCGGGGTGCCGGAAGGGATCGCCAAGACCTTCTTCGACGTCGCCGTGAACGGCACCCGGACCGTCGACTGGTTCGGCCTGTTCGGGCGGGTCTTCCAGGCGATGCACGACGCCGACATGGCGGCGTTCGCCTACGGTCCGCGGCCCGTCGATGCCCGGCCGCCGCTCGCATTGCCAGCCTATGTCGGCAGCTACGAGAACGGGTACTACGGCCCGCTCGACGTGACGTTCGACGGCGGGCGCCTGACGATGGGCATGGGGCCGCAGTCGGGCCGGACGACCTTCGATCTATCGGCCTATGACGGCGACACCTTCACCTTCGCGCCGGTCGGAGAAAACGCGGGCCCCATCGCCGGGGTGAGTTTCCGCCGCGACCCGTCGGGGGCCGTGTCGAAGGCTGTGATCGACTTCTACGACCGCAACGGGCTTGGAACTTTCGTCCGCCGGGTGCCCCGTTAGAGCTGGGTGACCGATACCCGTAACTATGGAGTAGAGAAAGCCATGAGCATCAGATCCACAACCCTGGCCGTTGCCGCGCTCGTCGTCGCGTGTGCGTCTCCGGCGCAGACGGCCGGCGCGGCCGAGAACCTGGATGCCCTGCTGCTGCCGGTGCAGAAAGAATTCGCGATGCCCGGGCTGGTGGCGGCGGTCGCCAAGGGCGGCCGGATCGTCGCGGCCGGTGCCGCCGGCCTGCGCGCGCTTGGCTACGACAGCCCGGCTACCGTCGAGGACCGGGTCCATATCGGTTCCGACGGCAAGGCGATGACCTCCCTGATCGCCGCGAAACTGGTGGAACAGGGCAAGCTGCGCTGGGACTCGACGATCGGCGAGGTGCTCGGCCCGCTGGTGCCGGCGATCTACCCGGTGCTGGCCGAGGTCCGGTTGGAGCAACTGCTGTCGCATTCCAGCGGCATTCCGACCGACACGCCTGAGATGTTGGACATCTACTTCAACACCAATGCCTTCGACTACGAGTCCTCGACCCTGAGGCTGATGGCCCTCGACAGTTGGAAGAGCAACATGCCGGTGGTCCCCGAGGGCTCTCCGTTCCAGTACGCGAACTTCGGCTACATGATGGCCGGCGCCATGATCGAGGCCGCCAGCGGCCGAACCTGGGAGATGCTTATCCACGAGTGGATCTTCGACCCGCTGAAGCTCGACTCCGCCGGGCTGGGCGCGACCCTGACCCCGGGGCGGGTCGATGCCATGGCCGGCCACCTGGCGACTCCGGACGGTAAGGTCGAACCGCGGCTCTGGGGCACCGGCGCCGACATGCCGTCGATTCTGGGACCGGCCGGCACCGTGCACATGTCGATCCTGGACTTCGCCCGCTGGGGCGCCTGGGTGGCCGGCGGCGCCAAGCGTGGGCCGGCGCTGGTCAAGCCCGAGACGCTGGCCTACCTGATGGCCGAGAAGGTGCGGACCCCGAGCCGGCCGAACCCGCCGCCGGGCACCCCGGCGGAAGGCGGCTACGCCTTCGGATGGAGCCTCGAGAAGTTCGCCTGGGCTGACCGGGAGTTGGTGACCCACAACGGGTCGAACGGTCTGAACCTGGCGAAGATCCTGGTCGATACCGAGAACGACATCGCCGTGGTCGTGGCGGTCAATGTCGGCGGCCGCAACGCCGACCTGGCCGCGGGCAAGGCCATGGGGCTGCTGTACACGAAATTCCGCTGAGCCCAGGGAAGACCGTAGGGCCGGCGCGCCGACCGCCGGCCCTACGCCACCTTCAGCAGGGCGTGGCGCTTGCGGCCGGCCGACAGCTTGACTGCGCCGTCGCCGTCGATGTCGGCCTCGCTCAGTGCAGCGTTCTCGTCGATCACCGGCTGGTCGTTGACTCGGGCACCGCCGCCGCGGATCAGGCGTCGGGCCTCGCCGTTCGACGCCGCCAGGCCGGAGCGCCGCAGCGCCTCGACCACCGGCATGCCGGCCGCCAGTTCGCCGCGCGGCACGTCGACGCTCGGCAGGCCCTCCGACGTCTGCCCGGCCTCGAAAGTCTGGCGGGCGGTCTCGGCGGCCTCCTCGGCGGCGGCGCGGCCGTGGCAAAGTGCCGTCACCTCGGTCGCCAGGATCTTCTTGGCGTCGTTGATCTCGGCACCGCCGAGCGCCGCCAGCCGGGCGATCTCGTCGAGCGGCATCTCGGTGAACAGCTTCAGGAACCGCCCGACGTCGCCGTCCTCGGTGTTCCGCCAGAACTGCCAGAAGTCGTAGACGCTCAGCCGGTCGGCGTTCAGCCACACCGCACCCTGGGCGGTCTTGCCCATCTTGGCGCCGGACGAGGTGGTGATCAGCGGCGAGGTCAGGCCGTAGATGGTCTGCTGGTCGACCCGGCGGGTCAGCTCGACGCCGTTGACGATGTTGCCCCACTGGTCCGAGCCGCCCATCTGCAGCACGCAGCCGTAGCGCCGGCGCAGTTCCAGGAAGTCGTAGGCCTGCAGGATCATGTAGTTGAACTCGAGGAAGCTCAGCGACTGCTCGCGGTCGAGCCGCAGCTTCACCGAGTCGAAGCTGAGCATCCGGTTGACCGAGAAATGCGCGCCATAGTCGCGCAGGAACGGGATGTACTCGAGCTTGTCCAGCCAGTCGGCGTTGTCGACCATGACCGCGTCGGTCGGATCGTCGCCGAACGCCAGGTACTTGTCGAACACCCTCTGGATGCCGGCCTTGTTGTGCGCGATGTCCTCGACCGACAGCAGCTTGCGGGCCTCGTCCTTGAACGACGGGTCGCCGACCTTGGAAGTACCGCCGCCCATCAGCACGATCGGCTTGTGGCCGGTCTTCTGCATCCAGCGCAGCAGCATGATCTGCAGCAGCGAGCCGATGTGCAGGCTGTCGGCGGTGCAGTCGAAGCCGATGTATGCGGTGACCATCTTGGACGCGAATTCGGCGTCCAGCGCCTCGAGGTCGGTGCACTGGTGGAAGAAGCCGCGATCGATGATCGTCTTCAGGAAGTCGGAGCGGGGCGCGGTCATGGTTCGGGTCCGTCTCGGCAGGTCCGCAACAGGGCGTCGGGATGTAGCACAGGCGGCACTTGCCAGTCGACATCCGGCAGGGGATGGTCGCGGACATGACGACTTCCGAATTGACCACCGCCGTCGGCCTGATGAGCGGGACATCCATGGACGGCATCGACGCCGCGGTGATCCGCACCGACGGCGAACTGGTGGTTGAGACCGGCCCGGCCCTGACGATTCCCTACGACGACCGGTTCCGGGCCCGCCTGCGCTCGGTGCTGGGAGAGCGCGGCGATGTCGCCGGGGTCGAGGCCGAACTGACCGACCGGCATGCCGAGGCGGTCCGGCGGCTGCTGGCGGAGGCCGGGCTGGCGCCGGCCGATGTCGGCCTCGTCGGGTTTCACGGCCATACCATCCGGCACGAGCCCGACAAGGGAGTTACCCGGCAGATCGGCGACGGCGCGCGGTTGGCGGCGGCGCTGGGCATCGCGGTCGTGGACCGGCTGCGCTACGCCGATGTCGACGCCGGTGGCGAGGGCGCGCCGCTGGCGCCGGCCTATCACCGGGCGCTGGCGGGCGGGCTGGAGCGTCCGCTGGCGGTGCTGAACCTGGGTGGAGTCGGCAACGTCACCTGGATCGGAGCGGGCGGGGACGACCTGCTGGCGTTCGATACCGGCCCGGGCAATGCGCCGCTCGACGACTGGGCGCGGCGCACGACCGGTGCCGCCTTTGACGTCGACGGCCGGCTGGCGGCATCGGGACGCGTCGATCCCGCCCGGCTGGACCGGCTGCTGGGACACGGGTATTTCGGGCGTCGGCCGCCGAAGTCGCTCGACCGCGACGAGTTCGCCGCGGTCGCCGAGGCCGCGACCGCCGGCCTGGACCCTGCCGACGGGGCGGCGCTGCTGGTGGCCTTCACGGTCGCCACCATCGAACGGTCGCTGGCCTGGCTGCCGCAGCCGCCGCGGCGCTGGATCGTGTGCGGCGGGGGGCGTCGCAATCCGGTGCTGATGGCCGGGCTGCGCGACCGCCTGCGGGTACCGGTCGACGATGCCGACGCGCTGGGCTGGGATGGCGACGCGCTGGAGGCGCAGGCCTTCGCCTATCTGGCGGTACGCAGCCGGCTCGGCCTGCCGATCAGCTTTCCCGGCACCACGCGGGTACCGCGACCGCTGACCGGCGGGCGCTACAATCCGGCTGGATAGGACGATCCGTCAGAGCTGCGCCTTCTCGTGCGCCGCCACCGACTTGTCGACATAGGTACCGATGATGCCGGAGAGCTGGTCGATCTGCTGGCCGAAGAAGTGATTGGCGCCCTTGATCACGGTATGGGTGATGGTGATGCCACGCTGGCTCGACAGCTTGTCGACGAGCTTCTTCACCGACTCCGGCGGGACGATGTCGTCCTGGTCGCCCTGGACCACCAGGCCGGAAGCCGGGCAGGGGGCGAGGAAGGTGAAGTCGAACATGTTGGCCGGCGGCGCCACCGACACGAAGCCGGTGATCTCCGGACGCCGCATCAGCAACTGCATGCCGATCCAGGCGCCGAACGAGAAGCCGGCGATCCAGCAGTATTTGGCGTTCGGATTGTAGGTCTGCAGCCAGTCGAGCGCGGTCGCCGCGTCGGACAACTCGCCCTCGCCGCCGGTGTAGCTACCCTGCGACCGCCCGACCCCCCGGAAATTGAAACGCAGGGTCGAGAACCCGCGGGCGACGAACGACTGGTACATGGAGTACACGACCTTGTTGTTCATCGTCCCGCCGTGCTGCGGGTGCGGGTGCAGCATCAGGGCGACCGGCGCGCTCGGCTCTTGCGAGTGCAGATAGCGTCCCTCGATGCGACCTTCGGGGCCGTTGATGATAACCTCGGGCATGGGCTCCTCGTGATCCTACGCGACGCAGGGAGAGCACATAGCGCGCCGAACGTCGATTTGTCGATTCCGATCAAACTTTGGCGCAGATGCCTCAGATCAAGGGACGGCCGTACCGCTCGTCGAGATTGACGGAAAACGGTCGTGTCCGTAGGACGGATCATCGTGATGACCGGTTCCATCTATCTCGACCACAATGCCACCACGCCGATCCGGGCGGTGGCCCTGGACGCCATGACCGAGGCGGCGCGCGCGATCGGCAATCCGTCGTCGGTGCATTCCGCCGGCCGGGCGGCGCGCGGCCGGCTGGAGGTCGCGCGGCGGCAGGTCGGGGGCCTGGTCGGCCGGCCGGCCGATCAGGTGGTGTTCACGTCCGGCGGGACCGAGGCCGATGCGCTCGCGATCCTGGGCAGCGGCCGGACCCGGCTGCTGGTCTCGGCGGTCGAGCACGACGCGGTGCTGGCGGTCGCCGGTGACGCGGAGCGGATTCCGGTCGATATCGACGGCCGGGTCGACCTGGCCGCACTGGAGCGCCGGCTCGCCGCCGCCGCTGCGCCGACGCCCGATGCCCCGACGCCCGCTGCCCCGGCGCTGGTCTCGGTGATGTGGGTGAACAACGAGACCGGCGTGCTGCAGCCGCTTGCCGATGTCGTCCGTCTGGCGCATGCGGCCGGCGCCCTGGTGCATGTCGACGCGGTCCAAGGGGTCGGCAGGCTCGACCCGGCGCCGCTGGCCGGGGCCGACCTGATCGCCCTGTCGGCGCACAAGATTGGCGGCCCGACCGGCGTCGGAGCGCTGGTCGTCGGTCCCGACGTGCCGCTGCGGGCCCTGGCCCTGGGCGGCGGGCAGGAGCGCGGGCGGCGTTCCGGTACCGAGAATCTGCCCGGGATCGCCGGGTTCGGCGCCGCGGCCGCGGCGGTGGCCATTGACGGCCCCGGAGAGACGGCCCGGCTGCGCGGACTGCGCGACCGGCTGGAAGCCGCCTTGTCGTCGGCCGCGCCGGAGATCCGGATCCTCGGCGCCGGCGCCACGCGCGTCGCGACGACCTGCCTCGGCCTTCCCGGCGTGCCGGCCGAGACCCAGGTGATGGCGCTCGATCTCGCCGGGGTCGCCGTCAGTGCCGGGTCGGCCTGCTCGTCCGGCAAGGTCAAGCGGTCGCATGTGCTGGCCGCCATGCTGGGCGACGACCCGCTCGCCGGCCAGGCCATCCGCATCAGCCTTGGCTGGACCACGACGGCGGCCGACATCGACGGCTTTCTTGCGGCCTGGGGGGCGATGCGCGACCGTCTGTCGCCTGCCGCCGGCGCAGCCTGATCCCGAAACCGGAAATCTCGACATGACCGACCATCGCGACCTCGTCCCCGCCGGCAGCTTCTGCGCCCGGCTGATCGATGCCTGCCCGGGCCCGTGGGCGGCCTATACCCGGCACCGGTTCGTCGCCGGCATGGCCGACGGTTCGTTGCCGGAGCAGGCATTCCGGCACTACCTGGCGCAGGACTACCTGTTCCTGATCCACTTCGCACGGGCCTATGCGCTGGCCGCGCACAAGGCGGATACGCTCGACGATATGCGCTACGCCGCCGGAACGTTGTCGGCTCTGATCGATGCCGAAATGAAACTGCATGTTCAGTACTGCGCCGGCTGGGGTATGACCGAGGCCGATATGGCCGCTGTCCCCGAGGACCCGGCCTGCGTCGCCTACACCCGCTTCGTGCTCGACCGCGGCCATGCCGGCGACCTGCTGGACCTGTACGCCGCGCTGGCACCCTGCGTCATCGGCTACGGCGTGATCGGCGAGCGGCTGGCGGCCGATCCGGCGACCCGGCGCGGTGCCGGCAATCCCTACGATGCCTGGATCGCCGTCTATGCCGGCGACGACTACCGGGACGTGGTGCGGGCGTCGATCGCCCAGGTCGACCGGCTGGCGGCCCGGCGTGGCGGCGACGCCCGGTTCGACGACCTCGCCCGGTGCTTCCGTCAGGCGACCGACCTGGAAGTCGGCTTCTGGCAGATGGGGCTGGACGCGGTCTGAGCAGCCGGAGGAACGGATCGTGGCGACGACGATCATCAAGTCTCCTGTGACAATCGCGTTCAATCCGACTATTAGGGCTGTCGATTTCGCGCGCAGGCCCTGCTTCCGGCGGCAGTTGCGTGCCGCCGGGTCCACCTGAGTCGTCGAAGGTAGCCAGCATGCTCATTGTTGGGATCCAATGCGGTCACGACGCGTCCGTGGTCGTATTGCAGGATGGCCGTATCCTGATTCACCTCGAGCGCGAGCGGGTCTCCCGGATCCGGCACGACGAGTCGATGTCGGCGGACCTCATCCACCAAGCGCTGCGCTACTGCGGGCTGGACGTCGGCGACATCGACATGTTCGCGCTGAGCACGACCCAGCGCTACGGCTATCAGTCCGACGACGCCGCGCGGTTGTCCTTCGCCTACGACTGGGAAACCGCCGAGAAGATAGGGACCGACAGGTTCCGGCGCACGGTGTTCGACCGGGCGGCGCACCTCGCAGGTTCCACCAAGGTCCGGGCCATTCAACCCGGCGGCCACCAGTTGTTCAATTCCGAGTGGCCGGACATGCCGGACATCTGGATGGCCGGCCGTGGGATGGAGCCGATCGGGAAGATGGACGGGGAGAAACTCGGCAGCCTCTTCTCCGCGCCCAGCCTCTGGTACAGTCAGGCACTGCCGATGACGGTCACCCTGGACGGTCGAAATTATCCGGCCGTCGGCGTCATGCACCAACTGGCCCACGCTTCCGCGGCTTTCTACCAGTCGGCCTTCGATGCCGCCCCGGTGCTGGCGCACGACAACGGCAACCCGGTGCGCCGCCGCAACAAGTATGTCGGCGGCATGCTGTTCTACGGCGAGGGCCACCGGCTGAGCCCGATCTGGACGGCGCCGATCGCTGCCGGGGTCCTCTACAGCCTGTGCGCCCAGACCATCGGCCTCGGACGCGACGCCGGTCCGGGCAAGCTGATGGGGCTGTCGGCATATGGCAGCCCGTCGCTGTTCGACGAGCGCTTCATCGGCGATGTCGAGATGCTGGCCCCACTGTACATGACCAAGGGCCGGATCCGCTCGCTCAAGAGCGAGAACCTGCAAACCGTCGTCGGTTGGTTTCACGAGATCGAGCGACATGCCAACGAACTCGGCCTCGATGTCGACGGCGGCGCACTGAGCCCGTTCGGCAAGGATCTGGCTGCCACCGCGCAGAAGACCTTCGAGGAACTGGTCCTATACGTGCTGCGGCGCCTGCAGCTGCTGCTGACCAAGACCGGCCGGATGGGGCCGAACCTGTGCCTGAGCGGCGGCTGTGCCCTGAACTGCCCCGCCAACAGCCGGATTGTCGAGGAGACCGACTTCTCGTCGGTGTTTGTGCCACCGTCCTGCGACGACGGCGGGCTGTCGATCGGCGCGGCGCTCTATCTGTATCACCACATTTTGGAGCACCCGCGGACCGAGGCGACGGACCACAGCCGCAATATCGCCGCCCTCGGCCGCGTCAACGCGCCGGCCGACGTCGCCCGGGCGCTGGCCGCCGCATCGGACGAGTTCGAGATCGAAACCGGCATCGACCTCGCCGAGCGTGCCGCCGGGGACCTGGCCGACAACCGGGTGGTGGCGCTGTTCCAGGGCCGCAGCGAGAGCGGGCCGCGGGCGCTGGGGCACCGGTCGCTGCTGGCCGACCCCCGCAAGACCGGGAACTGGGCGCGGGTGAACGGATTGAAGTCACGCGAGCTGTGGCGGCCGTTTGCACCGGCCACCCTGTCCGAGCGGCTGCGCGACAACTTCGACGGCGGCCCGGCGCACTCGCCGCACATGCTGTTCAACTTTCGGGTCCGCTCGAAGGAACTGGGCGCGGTCACCCATGTGGACGGGTCGGCCCGGGTGCAGACCGTCGCCCCGGGGGCAGGACCGTTCCGCGACGTCATCGAGGCCTTTGGCCGCCGGACCGGTACGCCGGTGGTGATGAACACCTCGCTGAACGGGCCGGGCGAACCGATCGTCGAGACGCCGGAGCAGGCGTTGGCCATCCTGCGCCGCACCGCCGTCGACGTGCTGTATGTGGAGAACAACCGGGTCCGCAAGCGTTCGACCTGATGCGTGGCGTCGGTCGGTGGCTTGCGTCCGCGGGCTTTGCCGCCCTATATCCCGCCCATGACGAGTAACCTGCCCGACCTGGACCTTGGCCTGCCCGGCCCGCGCGGCGGCCGCCGCGTGGTGGTCGCCATGTCCGGCGGCGTCGACAGCTCGGTGACGGCGGCACTGCTGAAGGAGGCCGGCTACGACGTGGTCGGCATCACCCTGCAGCTCTACGACCACGGTGCCGCGCTGGCCCGCAAGGGCGCGTGCTGCGCTGGCGCCGACATCCACGACGCCCGCACCGTGGCCGGGCGCATCGGCATCCCGCACTACGTGCTCGACTACGAGAGCCGGTTCCGCGGGAGCGTGATCGACGACTTCGCCGACAGCTATCTGCGCGGCGAGACCCCGATCCCCTGCGTGCGCTGCAACCAGACCGTCAAGTTCCGCGACCTGCTGGAGACCGCCCGCGACCTCGGTGCTGAGGCGCTGGCCACCGGCCACTACGTGCGCCGGGTCGTCGGGGCGGATGGGCCGGAGCTGCACCGCGCCGCCGATCCCGGGAAGGACCAGAGCTATTTCCTGTTCGCCACCACGCCGGCGCAGCTCGACTTCCTGCGGTTTCCGCTCGGCGGACTGGCCAAGGAAGCGACCCGTGCCGAGGCCCGGCGCTTGGGCCTCGCGGTGCAGAACAAGCCCGACAGCCAGGACATCTGCTTCGTGCCGAACGGCAACTACGCCGAGGTCGTCCGCAAGCTGCGGCCGGGCGCCGCCGACCCGGGCGACATCGTCCATCTGGACGGCACCGTGCTCGGTCGCCATGACGGCGTGATCGGCTACACCGTCGGCCAGCGCCGCGGCCTCGGCATCGGTGGCCGGCGCGGCGTCGAGGGCGAGCCCGATACCGACCCGCTCTACGTCCTGCGGCTGGAGCCCGAGGCCCGGCGCGTGGTGGTCGGCCCGCGCGCGGCGCTGGCGGCCAGCACCGTGCTGGCCGGCGACGTCAACTGGCTGGGCTCCGGCGGAGGCATCCCCGACGCCGGGGCGAGGGTCCAGGTCAAGTTGCGCTCGACCCAGGCACCGGTGGCGGCCACGGTACGGCCGGCCGGGGCCGGCGGAGCCGCGATCCTCCTGGACGCGCCGCAATACGGGGTGTCGGCCGGTCAGGCGGCGGTGCTGTATGCCGAGGATGGCAACCGCGTGCTCGGTGGTGGCTGGATCCGCGGCGCCGAGGCGCCGGCCTTGGGCGTGGCGGCCGAGTAGCGCCAAAGCCGGTCTCGCAAGCGGACGGCCGGCCCGGTGGGTTCCCGGCGCTCCCCGGTTCACGCTCGGGCGGGGCCAAGGCCGAAGCCCGGTTCTGCTAGCGCCGAATGGCCCAGACCCGCAGGTCGGCGCCCACCTTGACCGTCGCCAGCACGACCAGCGCGCAAAGTGCGGCCTTCGAGACCGTCTCCATGGTCCCTTCGACCAGCATCGCATGAACCACGCTGCACGCGACGGTGACCGCCGCCAGGGCGGTGTGACCGAGGCGCCATGCGCGCGGCGGCAACCGGAGGCGCCGCCGGAACGCGGCCAGCATCGCGGCCGCGAGTACCGCCCACATGGCGATCACGCCCCAGTCCGAGAACGGCGTCGGCGAGACGAACAGAAGAGCGTCGATCGCGTCCGGAGGGCTGGTGACCCAAAGGGCCGCGACGTGGACCGCCACCGCCGTGACGAGAACCACCCCGATGCCGCGATGGACCCGCCTTCCGCGCGGGGCCGTCAGGCCCGGCAGGTACCCGCCGACCAGCAAGGGCTGAACCAGCAGCAGGGTCATCGCGACAACTCCCGCGAACCCGGCCGCTATGTAGATCGGATCGCGCCATGCGAGCAACGGGCTTGTCGCGGCGGCGGCAAGCGGCACCGCGATAGCGGCCGCGAGACCGGCCCAGATCAGGGCCATGCGGGCCCGGCTCATCGCTTCCGAAGTCTCCCGATCAGACCGGCTTGAGGACGAAGTCCGCATGCAGGCTGGTATCCTTCGCGCTCGCCATTACCGGACGCAGGAACACGGTTTCGAACTCGCCGCTGTCGTAGGCCAGATGGCCGTGCGGCTGACCGAAGGTGGGAACGATCTGCGGCATATCGAGCCGAAACTCGCCGTTGCTGTCGGTGAGCGTGGCGCCATGGCTGTGCGGGTCGCGCTCGTAGCCTTCGGTGGTATGCGCCCAGATCTGGATGCGCTGGCCGGCGAGCGGGGCACCGTCGCCGGCGCGGCGCACGGTCCCGGTCATCCAGAAGCCGACACCGCCGATCCGTTGCACGACCGGGGCGCCGGGCAGGTAGTTGTTGGAACCGCCCCGCATCGAGGGGGTCGGAGGCACGCCCTGCGCCCAGGCGGGGACGAGCAGGCCGGAGGCCCAGGTTGCTGCCATGGCACTGCCGGCGGCGAGCAGGGTGCGACGGGTGAACGGACCGGCGGACATGTGGAGAACTCCCTTGGGGCGAGGCGCATCCGGACCAGACTGACTTAAGCGAGGGGGCGCACGGGTTAACCTGCACTCACAGCTTCGTGATGCGAAACCCCGGCATTGCCGAACGGCCGGCCGCTGCCGGCATCGGCGCGCCCGGCTGCGCGCCTCTGGCGTGGCGGCCGATCGAAGTCGGCTGTATGAGCGGTCCGGGGCAAGGTCGACGGATTGTACCGGACATATGGGTAGCGCATCCCGACCCGCCTGCAGGTCGGAGGTATCGATGCCGTGCAAGGAATATCCGGTGACGTGACCCAGAAACTGCCGGATGGTGGCGATTACCGACTCTCGACTGAATCCAGAATCGGTCAACGCTCGTCGCTCCCGAGGCACTATCGGTCCGGTGAGGATGAGTACGCTATACCGAATTCCATTGAGTCAGGTTGGCGTTGCGCGTATCGGCGTGAGGCGGGACAGTGAGATGGGAATGATCGGCTCGCGGCCGATCCTCTCGGCCCGGCCCTTCGCGACCTTCTGCAGCCCCACGGTTGTGATGGCTACGCTTCTCGAACGGCGCGGTGTTCCGCAAGACATTGAAAAATAGGGGGAAGTGGTAGCGGAGGAGGGACTTGAACCCCCGACACGCGGATTATGATTCCGCTGCCGTCCTTTGTTTTCATAGGTATTGTTAGCGTTATGTTGCATCTGTGTCGCGCCTAGGCTGAAAGCAGCGCGTCCTCGGCCCGCCGCATGTCTTCGAAATCGTCGCCCGCGGCCGGGAACAAGTGGCCGTATCGGTCGAACGTCATCGTGATCGAGTTGTGGCCCAGCCGCTCCTGCACCGTCTTCGCTGGCAACTCCAATCCGCCATCCTGTCGGCGGTTGATGCACCACGACGCGTAGAAGTGTCGCAGCGCGTGCAAGCCGTATTTCGACGCCACAACCGGGTTCCCGTTGTCGTCCTTCTCACCGGTCGGAACCACGACGCCAGCGCGCACCTGCGTATCGCCGAGACCGCGACGGTATAGGTTCGCCAACTCCTCGACGTTCCCGGAGCCGTTCGGGAACACCAGATGTTCGGGTTGCGGCTCGGCGCGGATCGCCTTGTTGTCGTCGTCGCGGCCGATGATCGGCCGGGGGCAGACCGACTGCCAGTCCCGGAGCGTGTTGAACACCATGGGCGTCATCGGAATCGACCGCTCGCCGGCCTCGGACTTCGGGGCGCCGATGGACTTGTAACGGTCAGCTCGCTGGCGGACGTGGATCACCTTGCCTTCGAAATCGACGTTCGCCCATGTTAGGCCGCGAAGCTCGCTTGCCCTCATGCCGGTAAAGATCGCGGTGACGAGCACGGGGCGCCACCGGCCGGTGGCGCGCGACAGGAGCGCTTGAATCTCGGCGCGGGACGGGATGTCGATGCCGACTCGCAGTTTCTGCTTGTTGCGCCGATCCATCTGGATCTTCACTGGCCGCGCCACGTTCTGCGCTACCGTGCCACGCCGCATCGCGTCGCCGAGCATCGACTTGACCGACGTCAGCACCTTCTTGGCCAGCGGCCGGGAGATGTCCTTCAGAAGCTCATCGCGGAACGACTGAATGCGGGGCGTCGTCAGCCTCGACAGCTTCTCAGTCCCGATCCGGGGAACGATGTGCAGGTCGATGTGCTGGCGGTACTGCGCGATGGTCGACCGCTCCCTGCCTTCCAGTTCAACGTACTCGATCCATGCATCCGCAGCCTCAGCGACCGTTACGCTAGCGCTATCCGCGGTGTGCGTGCCGGCATGAATCTCGGGCGCCGCCGTCGCTTGCCACCAAGCGTCAGCGTCCTTCTTTTTCGAGAACGTCTTCAGCCGGCGCTTCCCGTGCTGGTCTCGATAGTCGACGACCCATGCCACCTTCAGACCCGTCTTGGAGATCCATTCGCGCTTCCGGATCGACATGGCCGCCTCGCTGGCGATGGTGAAGAGACGTCGTATCATGTCGCATTCAATCCGCTTGTCAATAAGTCGTCCCGGATGCCAGATTCGGTATGTGGCCAGGAAGAAAACGCAAAATGTGGTTGACCGCCGAACGGGCGATGGCCTAGCTTTAGTCAAGTCAGGGACGGTCGGTCGCCACAGGGTAAATTCGCAAGAGGTGCTGAGCCTCTGGGCGCGAACCCCTTATTGTGAGGTTCTGACACCCATGACCCTTTCTCCACATTCGGATGTCATTGAGATCATCTGGGGAGTGTCTGCCATCGCGCAGGCAATCGGACGCAACGAGCGCGCTACCTACCACCTGCTAGACCAAGGAGCCCTTGCCGGTGCCCGGAAGGTGGGCGGGCGCTGGTGCATTACGCGCCAAGCACTTCGCGATATCTTCGCGGCAGAACAGGCCGCGTGAAGTGCGCGGCCGATATGACTATGCATTCAGCGACCGTCCCGCCGGCCCCAGGGACTCAAATTCTGTTTCGAAGCGTCTAGAGTTTCCAGAAGTTAGCGCGTCTGCAGATGGAAGCGAAGCATGGTGCGATCGCTTAAGGCGTGCCGCTGACGATTGGCTTGCACAGCGCACGGCTGCGTGGACTCTGAGCCTACAAGATCGGTCGGCGCCAGCATGTATCGACCGCCCCTCACCCCTCGGCGCGTGGATCGCAGCTCGGGAGACGGAAGCGGCGAATGACAAAGGCTGAACAGAAGAACGCTGTCTTCAGGGCTGACGGTGGCGCGGGCATTCAAAGGTCCGGCGTGAACCCGTTGCGCAACGTAGTGGACGACGGCGGAAACCGTCCGCCGTCCGGCCCGTTCGCGGAGCACGCCTTGAACTATCACACGCTTGGCCTTCCGGTGATTCCGCTCGTGTCCGACGACAAGTCACCGTTGGTGGCTGGCTTCAAGACTTGGAAGCGGCATCCCGGCCCGGCCGCAATCCACAAGTGGGTGAACGATCCGAAACATGCCGGCGCGAATATCGGTGTGATCTCCGGTCGGCACGGCGGCCCGAACTGGATCGACTATGACGCGGGGTCGCCTGACAACAAGCCAGGTCCTGAGGTGCTCGATGCGCTGCTTGAACGGTGCTTCGGCGCACAAGACGTGCCGGCGGTTCTGGACACCGCGTGCGGCTGGCGCATCCCGTTCCGGCCCGACGGCGAGTCGTCGAGCGATGATCTGCGGCTAGGCTTCGCGCGTGGGCACAAGGTCGAGCTGCTGGCGGAAGGTCGCAACGCGGTGTTGCCGCCGTCGATCCACCCCGACACCGGCAAGCCGTATGTCTGGCAGCGTGGATCAATCGAGGCGCTGCTCCCGGCTAACCTGCCGCGTCTCGATCCTGGTATTGCCACCAAGGCACGACGGTCTGCTGCTCGGCGGCCTAGGTTGCGTGCTGTGGAAAGCGGCAAGATCCCGAAGGGCAGGCGCAACACGGATCTGCTGGCGCTGGTTCGGAAATACTGCGGCCAGGGCGCGACGCTCGCTGAGGTCAGGGCCGTGGCGCTGGCTCGGGCGGCTGAACTGTGGGACCGGCCGGCGGATGATCCGTATCCCGATGCCAAGATCCTTCGCGAGGTCCAGTCGCTCTGGAAAGGTTATGATCGGAGCAAGGCTGCGAAGGGTGTCGCTAATGCCTACGTGACGATCAGCCGCTCGGAGTTGTCGACCGTGCCGTCGCGAGATTGGGGTGCTGTCGGGTTCCTGGCATGGCTCAAGCTGCAGCACCCGAAACCATGCGCCAAGGGATTCGCGATCGACTGCGAGAAGGTTGCGGAGGCGATTGGTGACGGCGTGACACCCAAGATTGTTCGGGGCTGGCGCGAAAAGCTGCACAACATGGGGTCTCTCGTGCGGCTGCATCGTGGATCAGGGCGCGGAAACCCTCATTTGTTCACGTTCTTGGCTTGTTCCTCCGTCGCTGGATTGATGCCCTCCACGGGCATCAATGTATTATCAGTTAACCCCCCCATACCTGACAGGGCGGCGCTCGGCGGCAGTTCCCAGCAGCGCGCTTCGCCACAGTTGATCGGTGATCTTGTCCAGGGCGTCAAATCCGAGAGGGCGGCATAATGGCCCGCGTCGGTAGAAAGGATCTGGTCGAGGTCGAGTTTGCCCGGCTGTACGAGAAAACATCGGCTGCATGGGTTTGGCTAGACTGCTCTCCGGGTCCGGTATGGTCACTGTTCGCTCAAGAGATGGGCGACGACACGAAACCTGCCGGCGGTGATCCCCTCAACGATAGCTTTGCCTCCAGACTGGCAATGAGAGGGTGACGATATGCAAGCCGTTCGGAATGACGCAACGACACGGGCGACGCTGATCGAGGCGGCGGCTTGGTTGAACGATGCGGAAATCTGGTTGCGCGGTGAGGTCGAGTACGCACGCGGCTACACGGGCGACGCACACCCGCTACGCTACGATGACGACGATCCGGCCCGGTTCACTCATCGCGATGTCGACCGGCTGATGGTGGGCCTTCGCGTGACGGCCGAAAAGCTCGGCGGCCTGCTCGTTTTCCAGGCGGAGCCGGTGGAGGCGGTGGCGACGGATACCACGGCGGCGCGAGCCGCGGCTCTCGGCCTGCGTCTGGTCCAGAGCGGCGAGCATGTTCGCGCCGATAATGAACCTTTTTCGGCGGCATAGTGGCATGACGGCGTGTCTCTGCATCAACAGAGAAAGAGCGACGGTGGCCCTTGATGCTACGGGGCTTACGGAACACGGCGCACGGCTCGGTCCTGGTCGCCGTTGTGCTCGAACCCGTCGCGGTGAACCATGCTGCAGTCGGCCGGTACTCGATGCTCGGGGGCGACCGATCAACGAGCGGTGCCCGAATCACGGTGGATTGTCGACCGGCCCACGTACACCGGCGGGCAAGGCGCCCCTGGAGGCCACATGACACGCCCTCGATGCCGGAAGACGTCCATGACGCCCGAAACGGCCGTGGCGACCTGCAACAACAGCGAGGATACAGCGACGCCGGTACGGCCCGCCGAGCCCCTTCCGGCCCTGACTGCCCTTGAGGAACAGCGCGTCCAAGCCTTGGTGGAGCGGCGACAAGCCCACGAGGCGACCCGTGGCAAGCCCCGCGTGAAGGTCGAGCGCACAGGCTCCAAAACAGCCGTCACCATGCCGCCTGACGGCGTGCACGAGGCGGTGATGCAGGCCGACCTGATGCGGGCCTTCGGCACGACCGACACCGAGTTCCTGGCCCGGATCTGGAACCAGGTTTCAAACGCAGTCGCCGGCGGCACCACGAACGTCACCAGCCAGCAGCACAACGGCATTCTCGCGAGCATGGCTGGGATCGAGCCCCGCGACGAGATCGAGGCGATGCTGGCAACGCAGATGGTCGCCACCCAGGACGCGGCGATGACCCTGATGCGGCAGATGCAGAACGCCGAGACGATCATGCAGCGCGACACCGCCGGGAACTTGGCCGTCAAGTTTATGCGGACCTACGCGACCCAGCTGGAGGCCCTGCGGCGGCATCGCAGCAGCGGCGAACAGCGCGTCGTGGTGCAGCACCAGCACGTCCACGTTACCGCCGAGCAGGCCGCCGTGCAGGTGAACGGGGGGGAGGGTGCGTTGCCGAACGCGGAGGATCGAGCCCATGCACCGACCGATCGCCGAGCCCTGGCCCATGCACCAGGCACCCCGTTGCCAAGCCCGGACCCGGCGCGGGAGCCCCTGCCGATCACCCGCCGTTCGCGGTAAGGCCCGCTGCCGGATGCACGGTGGCGCTGCTGGCTCGGGAGCGCAGTCGGGAAATTGCAACGCCCTAAAGCATGGTCACTGGACGGCTGCCGCTGCCGACGAGCGCCGCCACCTTCGCCAGCTGCTGCGCCTGATGCGCAACGACCTGCCGGCTTCTGACGGTTGACCGCCTACATGCCAGCCTCAACCATGCGGGCGCGCGCGGACGCCTAGTTCTACTTCTTCGGCTTCATGTACTACATCGGCAGCGGTGTGCGAGTGTCCCCGGCAAGACGTCGATCAATGCCAAGGACTAGCGGACTTTAACTCGCCGATACCCCTTTTCTGCCATGCACCCGATCGCCGCGTTTTTGTAAGCGCCTTTCGACGTTCTGCTGCGTTCTGCCCCCTGAGCGGCGCCCGCTCAAAACCCGCCGCTTGTGACAGGTTCGTTGTTCTCATCATAGGCATTGCGCGCGGAGGATCGGGCGGCTTTGGCAACCGACTCGCACACGTCTTTTGCCTGCTCCAGCGGCATTGAGGGTGTGGTCGCCTGATAAGGCACCCATTCATAGCGTCCACCGGCACCGCAGGCTGAGAGTACGCCCGCCAGCACAGCGAACAGGACGGCTCTTGTTCGGATCATGCTCCCCCCTCCGCGCCTGTAAATAACTTGAGTTGTCCCTGCTGAAATGGTGTCGCAGACCGCGAACGACGGCAAGGCGCGTGTGCTACGGCAAGGCGCGTGTGCTGGTGCCCGACGACCCGGACATTGAACCCCGTTCGCGAACGCCCGTTGAACACTCGGTGGGCGTCCGTTTGAGCACGGGTGAAGCGGACGCCCTGCGGGAGCTTGTCGCCGAGCTGCGGGCGACGGCCGAACGGGATAGGGCAGCATGGGCAGTCGACCGTGACCGCCTGGAGGCCGCCGTCGAGCGGGAACGCGCCGACAGGATCGAGGAGCGCGACCGTCTGCTGGCCGAGTTGGAGCGTGAGCGGCAGACTGCGACGACCGCTCAGGCCGATCTACGAACTGCACTGGATCGTGTGACCACCCAACTGGCCGAGATCGAGGCCCGGCCCTGGTGGCGACGAATCGCAGGGTAGCGGAGGCGGTTCTTCAGGGGGTCCAGTTAGCAGTTGCCGGCTTGGGCTAAACGCACTGAAAAAGGTTCGGGCAGCTATGTGTGACAAGGGGTGACTATGGCTCGCGCACGCGTATCCCTCCAAAGGAGGGGGGAGGTGTAGCGCACGCACGCGGGCGTTTCCCGCGCATGCGTTTCCTGGGCGCACACGGGCGCAGTTCCCCGAAGGGGTAAGTGGGCCGAGGCAGCACCGCCTCGAAACAACCCAGGAAACCTCTCAGAGTACGCCCGAAAATGAGTTGAGTGATTTCAGTAACTTGTGATTCAGTTTGGTTGCGAGACAAAACCGAGGTCACAAGATGTGGACTGAAATCACTCGCCGGCAGTATCGCCGGGATGGCGT